>Ga0307512_10000026_pt1 | contig 142707 bp, 137 predicted proteins | sample 14_EM_MG_FD_200267 | JGI IMG/M metagenome (GOLD analysis project Ga0307512, IMG submission 200267) | Populus trichocarpa ectomycorrhiza microbial communities from riparian zone in the Pacific Northwest, United States - 14_EM | ecosystem: Host-associated > Plants > Roots > Unclassified... | reverse complement strand
GTAATACGTTATATGACCGCCGTAGCTCAAGGTTTGACATAGCGTTCCATGGAACCCGAGCCGAAACAAATCCTAACATCAGGTAGCGATTCCAAGTGTCTTGGTGAAATTCGGCGGTTACAAAGTCCTTAGCTGCTAGTTTGGAGCATTTTGTCTGTTAATACAGTCAATATAGCTTAGCAGTCAGTGTCGCCAATGAATTTCTCTTGCAAACTTGATATTGTAATCCCACGACTTCCTTGCCTCTTCGATATGGCCAGTGCTGCTTCACTGACCGTTGAGCTAGTCAATTCAGTAACCTCCGACTTTGTTAATTCGTTCAACTTTGCGATGTGCACTTTTGCCAGCAAGTGTATGCCCATTGAGCTGGTCCCATGTTCTGATGGATGGCGGAGAACTTGATGACCAACGATAGATATGATGCCAGGGCTGCCGGTCTCCTCAATTCCGCAATGCAAATAGAACCGCCATGAAGGCGCATGTCTAGAATTCTTCCAAGCAATAGACCGCTTCGAGCCCACATTCATAGAAGCCCACCAAGCATCGAATATGATTTGTAGTGTAAGGTCATTCAGATCACGAATAAAGACAGGTTCATTTTTGGAAGATATCATTACCTCTAGCAACGAGGTATTCAAAGATTGTGAATCTGACATGGCGGTAGGAATTGGATGGCTGGGTAATTGGAATTGAAAGGATGTCAATAGGTACGGTATTGTCGAGAAGATTGCTGGTTCTGAAATATTGACTCTAGAGCTACGAGGAACAAAGAAGTAAGCCCTGTGAGACATTGCATGCATATTTGTGTAGTGGTATACAAGAACGTATTGGAAAGACTGACCGTTAATAATTCAATTTCAGTACAACACAATGCAGTATGTTGCTGTGTAGGTTACTCCACCAGCACAAAAACTGTTGACGCCCTGTTGACGCTCAGTTTAGGAGGCAGTAGTGATATCGTCACTAGTATTTTTGCCTATAAAGGCGGCCATTCCTTCTATTTTGGATCGAAGCCGACGCACAGCCCTTTGATTATGCAAGATGCAGTACCAGAAATTGTTGACGCTCTGTTGACGCTCAATTTTAGGAGATAGTTTCAATGTCCTCTCTAGCGTTTTTGCGTTGAAAGGAGGCCAATACATGCAATGTAGGTAGATGTCATTGTGCAGCCCCAGGATTATTCCAACTGCAAGATCAAAAATTGTTAACGCTCCGTTGACGCAGATTTTTAGGAGATAGTTGCGATGTCGTCCCTAGCTGATTTGCCTAGAAAGTCAGCCAATACTCCGATTATGAGTGAGAGTAATTGCCCAGCGTTTGGATTATCCATGTTGCAAGACAAGAAATTGTTGACGCTCTGTTGACGCTCATTTCTAGGGTATGGCAACGAGCGTTTCACTTCTCCTTTTAAACAGAAAAACGTCCGATACATTCACTTTGTCAGGATGTGACTATGTAGCCGCTTGATTGCAGAATGTGAAAGACTATGAATCATTGACGCTCCATTGACGCTCACATTACACACAGCCTAACCGTCATTGTATGCTCAATCTTTGTAGTCCAAGCGTATATTAGAATTATTGACAACCAATCTTTCTTTTCTACGTATTATATTTTGCATCCTGATGTTTTGTTGCCCCTCACTATCTGATTCACTACTTCATGCGTGATATGAGCGATAAATGATGTAGCCATATCACATTCCAGCGCTTTTGGCCAGCAATTAGCGGCATGCAGACCCAGCCACTAATTTTTGATTAATATCGCCTGACTGTCCCACCATTCCTGATCAAGCTCCTTTTCCTCGATTTCCATGACCTACCATAAGCAATGTTCGAAATGTCGACCATGTGGACCAGGGCTAAGTGGAGAGTTGTGGATTTGAATGCCTTGATGAATGCAGCATGACAGTTGTCATGCATACAGGTTCGTATTGCGCTTTGACCGCTCCTTCTATGACTCGTATGACATCACTTACTTAAAAGTTGGTGGTAACTTTCGTCACTAATTTAGTTTTCGCTTGTGCACTGAACAGTAACAGGAAAGACAATAACCAGCTCATTGGTTGTCTTGTGGCGTGATTTGGAGTTTACCACGTTAGAATGGTGCGTATGACCCTTGCACATGCACAGATGAATTATCATGTCTCACAAGTTGGTCACTGAAATCAAGACAAAGCTGACACGTAGCAAAATAGAAATGCAAATTGCTTTTCACAGCTCTGCATCGTCAAAAATTTCAATTTGGCTGTCTATTCCTCCGCAGATGCAGGAGCTGTCACCATTTCTTCGTCCGAATCCAATTTCTATATTGTAATTAGCTCAGGAGGCAATATGCAGTGGTAGGCACTTACTGGTTGAACTAGCATTGCATACATAATCAGTAACGAATCGGACTCCGCACCGGTCAGTAGAGAAGATATGCGTTCGGGTGACTTTGGTTTCCCTGAGCCTACTCTAATATGGCTACTTCCTGCTCGTGGAGTACATTGCAGCATTCCCAATATTCTGGGGACGATCTCAGGTGTCTCTAATAGCTCTCCAACTGTTGTCGGGGGAGGTGCCGCTGCAACATTATCCGTTTGGGACTTAATGACCGCTGGAACCTTCAATTCAGGCATTCCGTGCTTCTTATCTCTTTTGCGGAAGTAGTCGGCCGCGTCCCCCCATCTTGGTTGTGTCAATTCGTCGAGCTTCATCTGCTTCTGCCAAAACCTGTCCATGCGGCGTTGTACCGTTTTGGAGATTGTGCCTATCACCCAGCCGGGTTAGTCATCTTCGCTCAGCTTGCCGTGCTCTGTGTCATCGTCTTCTTCTTCATCTTCCGCATCCTCCTCATTGTCAGAACTTGCGAGATTGCTCAGACTGTCTCCGATAGCATTCAGCATCTTTTCAAATGTCTTTTTGGGCTCTCTGGTGCTCAATCCTGCCTTTTCAACATTGCTCATATCTTCTTGCTTCTGCTTAATCGCTGTCTCTGTGTCTTCAACTCGCTTTCTGGCCACCGCAGTCTCTCTCTCCTCATAATCCTCTATCCATTGATGTTTCTCTTCATTGCTCAAAAAGTGCATTTCTTGTTATTTCTCCGCCGCTAGCTTCTTTTTGGATCACAAGCTAGGCAATGCTCCAAGGGCTCGGACCCTTTCTGCCTCCAACCCGCTCTTCCCTTCATTCGTTTGATGACCTCGTTGTGTGGACTGCTTCGTCAATTTGCCATATTTGCCAGCCGGGAGAGGAGTAAAGTTCTTTTTTGAAACAGTGACCATTGTGTTTCGGGTTGACTGTTATTCGGAGAGATGTTGGATGTTGGAAGATATGGACTATATGGAGGCAAGCTGCGTCTTTTATGTCAAGGTTGGTACACTTGATCAACTCAAACAAAGCAAATTCTGTGTTTTGACCGTCACTGAATTGGGAATTGTCATGTTAACCGTCCAAGATGACTCTATTTTTAGTGTTAGTTTCATGTACGATCCCGGTGATCACTTGAGACAAACATCACCAGACGTCCTTTCTGTCGAAGAATATCCTGTTTATATGTAACATTAATGAGATTTCAGCTGTCGTCAACTTCAATTTCTCCCTGTCAGCAAACATACAACATCGGACTGACTCTCTGCAAATCGCGGGACTGTTGGAAACCCCTGCAATCTGCAGCTATACCCAGGCAGATTCATCATGAGTAGAACGTCCAAGTTGGTGGTCAGTCAGTCTATTTGGACTTGAAGCTAACTATATATTCCTCAGAACTTCCCACTTCTGTTGGTTATCATCTTCCTCTCCATTTCCACACCAGCAAGTCATGGGTACACAAACACCTCAGACAGGCAAGAGCGGATCTGAATCAAGCGAAACGACAGGCGCTTCATTCAATGCGTCACTTGAAGGTACACAGCAACAACGCAGACACCAGGCAGTCCACTGCCAAGCTGCCAATGTGGCCACCTGAAACATGACCCAAGACGCACATTTGAAAATCGTCCGTAAAACTGGAAGCAGCACGAACAAGAAGCAGCATGCAATTGGATGTGAGTATGTCCATCTAATGGTATACAGCCAGCCATTGATCGAATAATGAACAGCCGGTATACGGAGGGAGCTACGTGACCAATATCTTGCTGCTCATAGCGGGAAACCCTCATGGTCAACGAAGGCCTTTGTCCGCACAGTACGGGAATTTGAGCATCACGATGTTGTCAGCTCTGGCATTTTCGCAGATGAATTTGGGGATAAGACTCCCTGGACAAGGAAGAAAAAGGCTTTGAGCACCATAGCGGAGGCTGCAGAAGCGTATATGGTAGAGGTAATCGCCGATTCTCACTTTCAGAAGCAGCAAGTAATATCTTGCAGGTTTTCAACATGTCTGCTACTATGGCAAGGCAAGGAGGTCGGGTACAGCTAGAACAGTCAGACATACGCCTTGCCTTGAATATGGCGAAAATGGCCAGAGGAGGGTTTTCGCGTGCCGCGATAGAAGAAACGCAACACCTGATCAAGAAACCTGGCGCAGAAGTCCAGCAAGAGAAGAAGCGGGGTGTTGCAATTCCTGGGCATAGAAAGGTGAAAGCTGCGATAGAACGACACCCAGCGATGGTTTATGAAGATCAAACTGACGGCTGCCTTCCGTGCCAAAATGGCACTGCTAAGAATCCACGGACATGCTGGTGGTGCAAAGGCACGGGCGCACCTCCTCATGTCCGACACAAACAGCCGACACCAGAACTAACGCCACCTCTACCCGGAACGCCACCTGTGCCATCCAGTGACACAAATTGTGCCCAACGTTCCAAAATCCCAAATCTGACCGCCGGATATGAATATAAACATCCTCCCCTTCCTAGCGCTCAATCTTTCAATCATGATACATATGCTGAGGATAGCGAACACGATGAAGATTTTATTCCAGATTTGTGAAATGATGAAGGAACATCCACTGGTTAGTACACTATCTGCTGCATGGTAATACAGCTAACATCCATTTTGCAGACGACAGCAGCCAATTGAGTGAAACTGCCAGTGAAAACGAACATGGATTGTAAGGAAGGTAATTTTTGAGTGTAGTATTATCTACAATTGCCGCACACTTTATAGCATGTTTTAAAGGATCTATTTATATGTATTATTAAAGAACAATGAAGTGATAAAGAAGATAGTACCTGAAGAAGACAAAAAGGCTGGGAAAATATTCCTAATGGTATATTCCGCCAAATGAAATGATGGTATATTGTGGATATGCCCATGGCAAAATGAGCGTCAACAGAGTGTCAACAATTTTTGGTGCTGCAAGTCAGGTAATAAAAATGCAATTTGGTAGTGAATATACATAATGGAAGTGTTGGCATCCTTTATAGGGAAAAGAGAATGCAAAACGCTCCCTGCCCCATCTTGAAAATGAGTGTCAACGGAGGGTCAACAATTTTTGATCCAGTATGTCGGGTAGTAAAAACGCGACTTGGTAGTGAATACACATAATCGAAGTATTGGCATCCTTTATAGGCAAAAGAGAACGCAACATGCTCCCTGCCACATGTTGAAAATGAGCGTCAATGGAGCGTCAACGATTTTTGGTCAAGTAAGTCAGGGAATAAAAACGCGACTTTGTAGTGAATACACATAATCGAAATATTGGCATCCTCTATAGGCAAAAGAGAAAGCAACACGCTCCCTGCCCCATCTTGAAAATGAGCGTCAACCGAGCGTCAACAATTTTTGGTCTTGCATTTCGGGTAATCAAAATGGCTCTTGATTCCCGACACCTATAAACGAGGAATTGGCAGCCATGATAGTCAGATAAGCAAGAGATATTTGCGCGACAGCCTCCCAGGAAGTCACAACTCATTTCATTTACAATGCTGCAACCAAGAGTTCATGAGCGTTTCAGCCTATAGAACTGGTCAAAACATCGTATACAGACAATAACGGCCACCACACACTTTGATTGCCCATGATGAAACACCAAATATCGTTGACACTCTGTTGATGCTCATTTTCAAAATGGGGTCAGGAGCTTGCAGCTTTCTTTGTTGCCAATAAAGGCAGCCAGTATGTCGATTATGGATAGCAATGACCTAACCACATTTTAATTACTTGACTTACAAGACCTAAAATCATTGACGCTCTGTTGATGCTCAGTTCTAGAATTGGGCTGGAAGGGTGTCTCTCCTCATTTTGAGTATAAAGGCAGTCAATCCATCTCAAATAGTCAATGATATACCAAAGTCAATATTTTGCAATTAACAGTAGGATATTTAAATGCGACCATAAATAGAAAAACCCGAAATGCAGAACCGGACATTGGAACTGACGGGTCTATTCAAACCCGCCAAAACATATTGGGTGATGGGTACAGGTCCGGGTTTGGCCCGCCAAGACTCAGCGGGTGTGGTTTCTGGACAGGTCAAGAACCGAACCGAACCGTTTTTGCGTGCCAAACCCAGACTGCTGGTGGGTTACCCGGACCCGTTGCTACCACTACAGAACACATATCTTCTCCCCTGCCCGGCGCCCAGTGAGATTTGTCTCTGATTACGTATGCAACACCTGTTCAACCAGTAAGCGCCTACCACTGCAAATTGCCTCACAAGCTAATCACCATATAGAAATCGGATTCGGACGAAGAAATGGTGACAGCTCCTGCATCTGTGGAGGAATAGATAGCCAAATTGAAATTTTTGACGATGTAGAGCTGTGAAAAGCAATTTGCGTTTCTACTTTGCTACGTGTCAGCTTTGTCTTGATTTCAGTGACCAACTTGTGAGACATGATAATCCATCTGTGCATGTGCAAGGGTCGTACGCACCATTCTAACGTGGTAAACTCCAAATCACGCCACAAGACAACCAATGAGCCGGTTATTGTCTTTCCTGTTACTAGTAAGTGTGAAAGCGAAAACTAAATTAGTGACGAAATTTACCAACAACATTTAAGTAAGTGATATCATACGAGTCATAGAAGGAGCGGTCCAAGCGCAATACAAACCTGTATGCATGACAACTGTCATGCTGCATTCATCAAGGCAGTCAAATCCACAACTCTCCACTTAGCCCTGGTCCACATGGTCGACATTTTGAAAATTGCTTATGGTAGGTCATGGAAATTGAGGAAAATAAGCTTGATCAGGAATGGTGGGACAGTCAGGCAATATTACTCAAGAATTAGGGGCTGGGTCTGGATGCCGCTAATTGCTGGCTGAAAGCACTGGAATGTGATGTGGCTACGTCATTTATCACTCAGATCACGCATGAAGTAGGGAATCAGATAGTGAGTGACGACAAAACATCTGGATGCAAAATATGATATGTAGAAAAGAAAGATTGGTTGTCAATAATTCTAATATACGCTTGGACTACAATGATTGAGCATACAATGACAGTTAGGCTGTGTGTAATGTGAGCGTCAATGGAGCGTCAATGATTCATAGTCTTTCACATTCTGCAATCAAATGGCGACATAGTCACATCCTCACAAAGTGAATGTATCAGACGTTTTTCTGTGTAAAAGGACAAGTGAAACGCTCGTTGCCATACCCTAGAAATGAGCGTCAACAGAGCGTCAACAATTTCTTGTCTTGCAACATAGATAATCCAAACGCTGGGCAATTACTCTCACTCATCATCGGAGTATTGGCTGACTTTCTAGGCAAATCAGCTAGGGACGACATTGCAACTATCTCCTAAAAATCTGCGTCAATGGAGCGTCAACGATTTTTGGTCTTGCAGTTGGAATAATCCTGGGGCTGCACAATGACATCTACCTACATTGCATGTATTGGCCTCCTTTCAACGCAAAAACGCTACAGAGGACATCGCAACTATCTCCTAAAATTGAGCGTCAACAGAGCGTCAACAATTTCTGGTACGGCATCTTGCATAATCAAAGGGCTGTGCATCGGCTTCGATCCAAAATAGAAGGAATGGCCGCCTTTATAGGCAAAAATGCTAGTGACAATATCACTACTGCCTCCTAAACATTAGCGTCAACAGGGCGTCAACAGTTTTTGTGCTGGTGGAGTAACCTACACAGCAACATACTGCATTGTGTTGTACCGAGATTGAATTATTAACGGTCAGTCTTTCCAATACGTTCTTGTATACCGCTACACAAATATGCATGCAATGTCTCACAGGGCTTACTTCTTTGTTGCTGGTAGCTCTAGAGTCAATATTTAAGAACCAGCAATCTTCTCGACAATACCGTACCTATTGACATCCTTTCAATTCCAATTACCCAGCCATCCAATTCCTACCGCCATGTCGGATTCACAATCTTTGAATACCTCGTTGCTAGAGGTAATGATATCTTCCAAAAATGAACCTGTCTTTATTCGTGATTTGAACGACCTTACACTACAAATCATATTCGATGCTTGGGGGGCTTCTATGAATGTGGGCTCGAAGCGTTCTATTGCTTGGAAGAATTGTAGACATGCGCCTTCATGGCGGTTCTATTTGCATTGCGAAATTGAGGAGACCAGCAGCCCTGGCATCATATGTATCGTTTGTCATCAAGTTCTCCGCCATCCATCAGAACATGGGACCAGCTCAATGGGCATACACTTGCTGGCAAAAGTGCACATCGCAAAGTTGAACGAATTAACAAAGTCGGAGGTTACTGAATTGACTAGCTCAACGGGCGATGAAGCAGCACTGGCTATATCGAAGAGGCAAGGAAGTTGTGGGATTACAATATCAAGTTTGCAAGAGAAATTCATTGGCGACATTGACTTCTAAGCTATATTGACTGTATTAACAGACAAAATGCTCCAAACTAGCAACTAAGAACTTTGTAACCGCCAAATTTCACCAAGACACTTGGAATCGCTACCTGATGTTAGGATTTGTTTCGGCTCGGGTTCCATGGAACGCTATGTCAAACCATGAGCTACGGCGGTCATATAACGTATTACGCAGCGAGCTGGTGCTACCGTCAGCGAGCACCCTTAGCAACATTTGTCGGAGGGAATACTCCCTGACTGTGGATGCAATTAAGAAGCAGTTGCCAACAAGGAATAAAGTTAGTTTAGCTTTGGACAGGTGGACATCAACAAACAAATTAGCAATACCTTCGGTCATTGCATATTATATGGATCGCAATTGGGCAATGCAGGAAGTGCAATTCGCTTTTGATGAGGTCAATAGCCTCTTCTTTTTCTATTTCAACAGCTAATTCAGGATAATAGGTCAAGGGTCAACATACTGGAGCAAGGCTAGCCACACATTTGAATGAAGTTCTGGATTGTTTTGAGCTTACTGACGGCCGCTTGCTTGGAATGACAACTGATAACACCTCCTCAAATTACCCGATCACTCGGGAACTACAATCCACACTTCAGGCCTCAAGAATCGTGTGGCATGCATTGAGAGACTACATACCATGCATGACACATGTCATTCAGCTTGCTTTAGGTGCATTCATGAGCAGTCTCGGTGTCAAAGGCCATACAATGTCGTGGGAAGCACATGAGCGCGATCAGCAATTTGGAGAGAATGAAAGCACTGATATTGGGAAGAGTCAAAGACTTCGAAAAGAGGGCAACGCAAGAATCAACAAGGTGTCTGCTATGAAACCAGGTTTGGCCATGATAATTGAGAAAGTACATATTTCAAGATACTCTGAATATTCTGAAACTGACCATCATCTAGCAGCGAATGCAAGCTGAGTTGATTATGTTGACACGTGGTCATCGAAACGAGTTTATTGACTGTCAAAAAGCCAACGTACAAATCGCAGTCCGTCCTATTATGGATGCGAAAACATGGTGGAATTCGACAGAGAAGTTGCTTGCGCGAGCCTATTGATTACGAGAATTCACCCGTGAGTGGCTGAAGCATCCTAAATCCTACAATTACTAGTGACTCTACACAACAGAGGATGAATGTACAATCGTCAAGTATGTCATGGAAGGGTTAATGCCATTCCGATACTAGACTCTGTGGATGTCGAAAAGACACACTGACACACTGCATCATCGTCTCACCATCTATAATCACATGGTCGATCATATGGATGGCGTTTTGCGAGCTTTAGCTAAGAAGAAAACTCAGCAGAAGGAAGATTTATACTTCGCTGTGAAGTTTGTGCGACAGAAGCTGTCCAAGTACTATGCTGCAGTCACTCCAACGACGGGAATGCTTCTCATTTCAGCACATATTCTTGATCCTTTTTGCAGGTTGTGATCGTTTAGGAAATGGGACAAGGGAATGGATATCAATCCTGAGGATGACACTTCTTATACTATCCAATACCATGAGGCATTTCTGAAGTATGTGGAGAACGAATACTGCACCAAACACAGACTATTGTTGGTCACTAAACATGGAAAACTACCGAGCAATGACTTCATCCATTATGCAATGCCTTCTCAATCTGGTCAATCATCTTTTGATCCATATGATTTGTCCAGTGGTGATGAAGAATACTTAACACCAAAAATTTTGGCCGAAACGACACCTGGATGGAGCGATTGCGCAGCACACTTGTTGACCGCTGCCAGGCTCTATTTGAATTCTCCGCCAGAATTACCAATGAACTGGGGGCAAGTTAATCTGAATCTTGATCATTATCACTCCAACCCGATGGTGATTAGCAGCATATTTTGGATCCTGGATATCGCAGAAAGGTGGCGACAGCAAGAGGAACTGCACTCAGAGTATGCCGATCTCTCCAATGTGGCATGCGACATATTCTCAATCATACCGCATGGTGTTGGAGTGGAGGCCAGTTTTTCCCCTGGATGAGACGATACCGGCTGGAGGCAGTCAATCACCACCAGCGAGACCCTTCGGGAAAAGGTTGTAGTAAGGCAGTATGCTCGCGCTCATAATGGGATATTGGCTGGTGATGACCTTATATTGGATAGGTTGGAAACCGATAACTCCTTGGAATTGAAGAGAGAGGCAGAGCAATGGAAATTGCACAGAATGGCCAAGGTCCACGACTTTTTGGAGATGTGGCAGGGCAGCCATGACCTACCTACAACAGAAAAGGAATCACGTGCTCAAAACAAACAGATGACAGCTGTAGGATACATTTCAGATACGGAAGAAAGCGTCAAAGCATCCTGGTCACTCTTTCAACATGATGGTGCAGCTGCATTTGAATTGTCCGAAAGATCACCATTGCCACCAGCTTTGTCTGCAAAGGAACTTGCTGAAGGATGAACTCAAATATTGAATGTTGGCCGAATACGGAGAATCAACTGTCATGCAGTCAAAAGTGATGATGTCAGTGCACCTGAAAGCATTTCCGACACTGAAAACTGGCTCAACTGGGACGGTGACTTGGATAATCCAAATGAGAGCGAAGACGACTGTGAGGCAGACAATGAATCAGATGTGGAGCAAGACAATTGCAACAAGGATTCGGAATGCCCTAAGCAGTGGGATGTGTGTGCCACTCCAAATGTGCCCAGATTGATTCGGCCAACAGGGAGGTCAAAGAAAAACACTGCAAAGAGGTTGGTGACAGTCAATGCTACCGAAACAAGGAGGATCAGGGGAAACAGAAACAAGTTGGACAGAATGGGACAATATGTTTTCAGCAGGTTCTTTATGTTGCTTGACCGAGAATTTCACTTAGAGAATTATGATGGGAGAATATTGACCAGTTATGTCTAGATGGTAGTTGATAAACACAAGCATAGCAGGCGAAATGGGTTATTCAACATGATGCATACCTTTTAATACAAAGAGAGCGACCCATGCCAGAATATTACTAAGGCCACAGGATCCAGTCATAATCAGCCCAAAAAGCATCCAATAAGTTTAAATAATCATCGGTACAATTATCAATGGCAGCAGATTTTGACTAGACATTGCATTAAAATGAGCGTCAACAGAGCGTCAACGATTTTTGGTCCTGTAAGTAAGGTAATTGAATCTTCAATTGGTCACTTCCATGCAAAACAAATGTGTTGGCAGTCTTTATAAACAAAACAGATAGCAACTCACTCACCGCCCCATTCTGAATATGAGCGTCAACGGAGCGTCAACGATGTTTAGTCTTGTAAGTGAGGTAATTCGGTATTGATTTGGTCTCTGCCATTCAAAACAAACGTGTTGGCAGTCTTTATAGGCAGACCAGATAGCAACATGGTCACTTCCCCATTCTGAAAATGAGCGGAAACAGAGTGTAAACGAATATTGTTCATGTAAGTAAGATAATTACGATTCAATTTGGTCGCGAATACATATAACCCATGTATTGGCAGCCTTTATAGGCGAAAAAGAAAGCGACACGGTCACTGCCCCATTCTGAGAATGAGCATCAACAGAGTGTCACCAATTTTCGGTCATGTCCGTAAGGTAATTACAAATCAATCTGGTCACTGATTCACATAACCATCGTATTGCCAGCCTTTATAGGCAAAAAAGTAAGCGACATGGTCACTGCCCCATTCTGAAAATGAGCCTCAATGGAGTGTCAACGATTTTTGGTCATGTCAGTAAGGTAATTACGATTCAATTTGGTCCCGAATACACATAACCACCGTATTGCCAGCCTTTATAGCCAAAAAGGAGAGCGACACGGTCACTGCTCCATTCTGAAAATGAGCCTCAATGGAGCGTCAACAAATTTTGGTCATGTAAGTAGGGTAATTACAATTCAATTTGGTCGCAAATACACATAACCATCGTATTGCCAGCCTTTATAGGCAAAAAAGGTAGCGACACAGTCACTGCCCCATTCTGAGAATCAGCGTCAACAGAGCGTGACCAGAGCGTCAATGGAGCGTCAACAATTTTTGGTCTTGCATCTTGGTTAATCTAAATGTCACTTGGTGGAACAGATTCATATGCCAAGTAATGACCGCCTTTTCGGCCAAAATAGTACAACATTTCTTTGTTATCCCATCCTGAAAAAAGCATCACCCCAGCCTCAACAATTTTTGGTATTGCATATAGAGTAATCTGGGTATCGCGCAGATATTAGAGCTCATAACAGAACTATTGGCAGCCTTGTAACATAAAAACACAAAACAGACATGGAAAAATACTGATTCCAAAATAATCAATATCGCAATGTGCAAACATGCAAAAAGTCATTGTTGGATGTTGAAAATGTGATTTTGATAACATACTATTATTATACAGCAAAAACAAGAGCATTATATGAGTCTACAAATGGACCTGCTGCACAACCCGCTGACAACCCGCCCAATTCAGACGGGTTGTGAGATGCCCATTGAACCGTACCCGAATTGATAGTTCGGGTGTATTGACGACCCGGACTGCCAATTTGGAAACAGGTCAGTTCCAACCGGTACCCAGACCCGAAACGCCAGTCCGGAACCGTTGCTAACACTAACTACACCCAAAGTGGGTGGGACAGGGCTAAATCCCACAGCAACAAACCATGCGGTAATAACTCTGAAGTTCTGGGTATTGAATGAGCAGCGGCAGGCATTTGCACGGGTTGTCGGACTGGGGCAAAACAGAGTTCCACACACATGGCTATAGAACACTAGACCCAATAGTTATGATATCAGAGCAAGTGATCTCCACCAGCTCTCTGGAGTGGCTCGAATGAGTGTCCTGCATGGTCTGATGAGCCGACTGAACATCACGACGATGATGATATACTGTATTCTGGAGTGTCGGCAGCACAATACGGAGCAGCTTACGGAGCATGGAGATTTTGTGCCGCCAGATGGTGAGGATGAACGATAACTATCAGGGCAGTGAAATCAAGGTACCCTTCTATAATCATTCAACCAATACAATCTCACCAACTGATGCAAAATAGTCAACTGGTAAGGGGAATAAGGTGCAATTGCGGAGTCCGGGAGTATTGGTTAGAGTTCGATTCCATTTCATGTTAGTTGATTATTGTGATGAATATGAGATCATGTCAATGGTAAACAGATATCTGGTAAACTGAATCATAGCCTCAATTGGATGAACCAATATGTGATGAAAACCAGGTGCGCCAGTTTAATGGAGGAATCTGTTGAAGCTGCAGTCACTACGCATCTTCATGCCATATTGTCTGTGTGGAATTGTGACACCGAGATCTGCGAACAAGATTGGTGTTTTCAGGTGCGCCTGAACCTCCAAGTTTGATTTGAATTATTAGTTGCTTGTCTATTTCAGGCGCACCGGATACTAGAGTTACGAATCAACAAGATTGAGTAAGATAGACTCGATGCACAAGAGAATCGCTGTCAACTTCTCAACTCTCCTGTGACTGATCCAGTATTGTATCTCGCTCTAATCATCCAGGGATAGAAAGACTGTCTAAGCGATATCCACTTAATGTATCGTATCCTAAGACATGGCTCGCATATTCCAGGCTTACCCGAAGAATACAGCCATGTATTTCATCGCTCAGGAATGAAGTTCAGTCACACCTCAGATCCACTCTCCTGTCGAGTGTGACGGTCTCAGATTTGACACCGCACACATATTCTATTCAATGGCTAATTTCGACAACACAGGCACTCATTATTCACATATGATCCCACTCCAGGCACGCCTCAGAACCATGAATACCCACATTGCATTACCTTTGAATCTGTGGCTGCCAGCACACAGAGTGTCATCTTGTCTGACACTAAACTTTCAGGTGCAGGTGCAGCTCATCCCGCTCCAACCCAGCTTAATATCTGAATCTATACTTGATCGGTATGTGAAGGCCGCCGCTTAACTGCCATAACTGTCATCCTCCGTGTCAACCTATCCTTTGCAGGAACGTGTCCACCACACGCTTACCATAGATGCACAGCCTGGGTGATAAGTAACCACACTTAACCGGATTTTGTCTCAGAAGTATGTTCTGGCCTTACATATCCAAGATCCTAAAATAGCTTCTGTCGTTCGGGCTCCATAATCGAGCTGCAGCTAGAGAGAGCTAACCTCAATCAACAGCATCTGCTCAGCGATTCTGCAGATGACTGGCAACTCCCGCTCACTTGTATACCACACTTCCTCCAATAGGCTTAAATTCACAACGCATCTAATGCAGACTTAACTACATTTTGACTAACCTGTATGTTTGGGCCGCCAAACACCGTATCTTAAAATAGATTATGTGAACTGATTTCCATCAAGAGAGCTCGAAGAGGTACAATATGAATGCCAGTCTCTGCTCAGTGGCTCAATCGGTGACCGGCAAGCTTCTGCCCACCTCATATCTTGAATGCCTGAAGTTCGTGACAAATCATGAACAGACGATGTCTGATTTCCGCCAACGTCCAATCCCATGAGTGCATGAAGAACAAATCGTGATGAAAGCTTGAGTTAAGAAAATGCAGTTTCTGAGAGTACAAGTAATTGTCAAAGTAAGGCGAGCCTACAATCCCAGTCATTACATTAGCTTGAATCCTGTATGCCGACTCAATGCTCGCTGCACCTCAATTGGCCGGAACTGCATGCTGTGATTTGTCTTTGCGCTGTCAGATGAAGCCTCATGACGCAATCATATTGTTCTTATGCACTGCTTTGAACCCCAATATTTATGTTAAGTCAACATTATAGCATTGAGACTCATAATGAGTGTGTGATTAATAATGTGGTGTTTACAAGATATTATGCACAACATCTTAATGTGAGTGACAATTTATGACCCAGTCACTAGCAATCTTGGCATTAACGACGACTGGAATCGATTAGATTACCCGAGAATCTTCATCGTACCTTTACCGTTCTTTCTCTTTGTTAAATCTCTCCTTTGTTAACTCAAATCCTCCGTCTTCTCTTACACTGACTGCATACATATTGTGATCCAGCAGACTCAGACTGCTGAAAGTGAAGTTCTGCACACAACATTGCCTAGTTGACCGCTAACTTTGCTGCAGAATCCTAAAACAACAGTATATCATGAAAATAGGGTGTCCATCCAACTGGTATACCGCATTCAGAGATTCATCTTTATCCACTATCAGCAACAAACTCAGTATGAACCCATGTTAACTGTTGCCACTCACCAAGGTCCCAACTCTATCCTGCATCCAAGTCCTGCAATATTCATCAACACACCAACAATTCTGTGCCACGCGGTCACCACTCATATGCTCGAAGTAGAGGCATAATGAACTACCTTCGGCGTAGTCATATGCAGGGGCGATCATGATCATCCTATTTCTCAGTATTCCATATGTCCAGTCCTGAGAGTTAGATAGCGATACAACCATTTCAATGTCTCGAGTTCTTCAGGTGCATCTGGTTCAATTCTAGGTATGTTGGCTTAAACCGACCTCCAATTCTTGCATCAATAGTGTCCTTGAATACGAGTGCTAAAATTCGGGAGTTGGGGGCACGAAGAATCCATCTAATCCGGTGCACCTGACGCTTCCTGAATCACAACAAACAACTAGCAGCGATCATATAAATATGAACCGCTGACGTGTTATCCGGAGTCTTTCCAGGCACGCCTCGAATTGCATCCTCGTTGGCCGAGGGTTACTTTTGCCATGCATGCTTCCTATTGCATCCTCTTCGACCACATGTTACTTTGTTGCCCTGTGTTCCCGTTAATCTATTAAACTTCCTGCTATATTTACCGTTATATACTTCTCTCTATATTCCCAACTTGACTTCATCAATCATGGAACCTATGGCCAGCCAGGTGAGGAATCACTATTCACAGAAGAATCAAGAAGCACACCTTGAGAGAGCACTTGCACGTGCACTCATGAATACAGCCAATCATCATTGCTGATCAAATGTTTGAACTTCCAACCCAGCTTTCAAGTATAGTGTTGGAGATCTAGCTAATGTCCGGGCTATTATTCTGATGAAGCAGGATGATGACGATACCGATCAGGAGATCAGCAATGACAAAAGTGAAGACCTTGGAGAGTCCACCTTGTTATCCGATATCGAAGAAGACGATTTGGACAACTGGCAGGTGGTCCAACATCTGGACCAGGCACGCCGTGATAAGACAATACGAACTACAAGGGTTCCACTGCCAAAGAAACGGAGCCGTGCCATTACTGTCATTGCCCACACTCCACTTCCAGTCGGGGCCATCGCACCACCATTGCTCAAACGCCTAAAGTCAGCCATCAACATATCACGTGAGTCTGATGTTGTATAGGCGCTCCCGCTTCGCAACCCCTGTGGAGACCTGAATGTTCCTCAACCAAAGGCCGGTGGAGATCACAACGTTCCACAACACGAAAAGGTTACTTTTGAGGTAGTGAATCCGTTCATGGAGGCAATCGTATTAACAAAGACTCCCTGGCCAATCATTTCCGATGAGAAGTACTCGATGGTTGACGAAGCTTGGAAATTACCCATTGAGGCTCAGGATTGGCAGCAGGCATTAGCAGGTGCTCCAGTAGGTGCACCATCTGTGTGTCAATTGCCCGGTTGTTAGGGGTTGTCTCTTAGCAGCGATAATGATACTTGAATTATGGTACCAGATGCATACATATCTACGATATGCAAAACACCTATGCACGTGACATTGAAGTGGTCAGCAATATGCGCTTTAGCGGGAGTTCATATTCGTCGCGCGAAGTGTGGGTACTTTGTTCACACCTGGATACTCTGCGGGACATGTGTGGTAAACACACACGGCAGTTGATAGTCAAATGCGATTAAGAGAACTCTTCTCCGGTACCTTTAACGGGCTGGGACTTGGAGAAGCACGTTCCGGTCTGAGAAAGGTCTCGACCTTAGCATGACGTAACTGAGGGATTAATGACATAGGCAACGCGCCTAGAGCGAGCACTCCTCGTTGACTCGAGCAGTCTGGATCGCAATGTAATCTCGTATCGGGTACGAGCTTACCCGTCTTTAATCTACGTTGGCATAGTATCAGTTGGTCGCCGATTAAATCTATGACGCAATTGATAACTCATCTACATGAGGGAATTAAGAGGCAATAAGCATCATCAACTTGGTGGGTGGATGTTCCAACTACCGACTTGTACGTTTGCGAAAGATGTCTGAGTATGGAAAGGATGAGCTGATATCGCGCAATGGATGGCCTGATTGTTATCAGGAGCATAACGCTTTCAAACCACGTTTCAAGGACACAATTACCTGACGGTGTTGTGGCAAGTTATTGTCGGGCGCTAAGAGGGCGTGGCCGAGATAACGCTATCACCGCTAGGAGAGAGCACAGGCTATAAAGAGCCAGCGTTGGTCGGAGGAATTTTGGGATCAGCAAGCAAGTTAGCTTTCAGAGAACACCGAATACGATCTTAAAATATTATTAAGAATTCTATCTATCTATCTATTTACCTATTAAGAAATAGTCCGCCACTATTTTTTCCTTAATCAACCTACGCGATTACCCCTTATATGCCTGGTCACAGGTAAACACAATCCGAGTACGCACTGCAACAAGTTGTCGAGACTTTCGGCAATCTTCTTTACAGTTTACAAGAGCACCATTTAACCCACACCTACCGAGTGGTTTTGCGTTTTTGTCAACTAGAGGATATCGACTACCTGATGCTAGGATATCTGAACACCGGGTTATTACCATTCGAGGAGTTTTCCGAGGACCGGTTGTTCGACGAGGAAACGTAATATACATCTACAGAGGAGATGGTCTGTGGTATTGGTTTAGGTTGGCTGTTCTCGTTGCAGAGGAATGAGAAGTTGAGTCTTAGGATAAGACGAGGAAAGAAAGAGATATTTGGATAGGCGGCTGTACTTAGTTCAATAAATGTTGTATTGATTATTGGGATTAAGAAACCCCGTAACACTGGTGGTCCATCTCTTAAAATTGATCTGCAAACCCAAGAAGCTGTAAGTGTATATTCTGTTTTCTGCTCCTCGATTGGACTTATGATGATACTAATCCTCGAAACATAGAGAGTTAAAACTAAAGATTAGTACCATTCGAGGGCGTTTGGCAGATGGAGCTCATCGAACTATTGTCGGCAGTTACTGGTTCGATTTAGGATCAGAGACTGAGCTTCGAATCGAAGTTAAGGAGCTCCTGTTTGACAATGCTTATCTCTTGAAGGTCATCGATGATAAGAAGTCCTGGTTCACACAGATGGAAGTGCTTGACTTAATCTAGCATCAGTTTTTCTTCACTGCCAATAGCTTGGGGCAACAGCCGACCACATCGCAGCTGTTTCAACCACTCACACCGCAGACGTTAGTGGTTGTTGCCGCAGCTATTCATTGTGCGCTGTCTGAGTATGCCACTAGAAAGAAGGTTACAGTTATGTTTTCTCAAGATGAATATCGAGGTAAATTTTGTCCTTCCACGGTGATAGATTGTATTACTGCCAAAGCCATTGCACTCATCAATTACCCTTGGTGGGGCTGCTTAATACACCCCCCCCCCCCCCATGGTGCTCCTCCGGTATAATAGGCGCTTCTCAATCCTGTTGGCGCTCCTCCATCCCCGTTGGCGCTCCTCAATCCCCATTGGCACTCCTCAGACTGGTTTGGCACTCCTAAGTCTGGATTAGCACTTCGATATTTCATTCAGCGCTCCATACTGCCTTTTCTGTTTGCGCTCATCTTCTAGGATGGGCGCTCCTCAATCCCCTCCTCAACATTGGTTAGGAGCGCCTCTATTTCATTCCAGACACTTTGCCTCCCTCCCCTTTCGGCGCTGCTCAGCATGGATGGGCTGCGCTGCTGGATATGCGCTCCTCGATCCCTGTCGGTGCTCCTTGGCTTGGATTTGTACCCCTCAATTTCATTCTGCACTCCTCCATCGCCATCAGCACTCCCCTTTCCCACCTAGCACACCACATCAGACACTCCTCCTTTCCTGGTGGCGCACCTCTTTTCCCCCCGAATTCATCATATTGCGTTTCAAACTCCATTTTAATTCACTGCGAGCTAACCTCAATTCCAACCTTGTAGATATCACAAATAGAGCCAAATGACATTGGAATTCAATTTCGCCCACTCGCCAGGCCCGAATCATTCGGAAATACAAGGAGTGGCTCCAGCTTCTTTGCGCCGTTGATGCATTGTGTGTTCCTGCATTTGTCGGCCCTGATGGGATGGGAGATTTAGAGGATGACATTGAGACTATGTTCGATTGATATCATTACGATCGCTTAGTCAGGTTATTGTTTCGGTCTTACCTACTTTCATTTTTGACTCACTCGCCATTTTCTTTGGTTCTCCTTAATGTAGCGATGCAAACAATAGAATGTTGATGAGATGCTGGGTACTATAGTATGATTTAGAAGTTGATAATGAACAAGAATCTATGCATCATACGTGGAGGGTATTCTTATTGCTCGTGTACATTCAGATAACGCCTGCAGTCCTCCAAGTGAATATCCCTAAGAACCCGGCATCTCTCAGAGTTAGTTTGGGATTCCCGCATTGGTTGGGTGACAGTCCCAGGTGCTCTCGAACTTCTCACAACCGCTTCCATGGTGCTCCTGTACCAGTAATCAGGGATTCCAGTTACTCCGATGGCCGGCCGGAACACCCTCCTAGGGTATGGTTCTCTCCTGAAATTGACGCTTCTAAGTTTACACTCCACCTCCTCTCAAACACTCCTGGAGGCTCCCAGTGACTAAAATACATTTTGCTGATGTACATCAAATTTTATCATCAGGCGAATAACCGCAGTAAGTATGCTGATGGATTTTATAATTCTGTGATTGACAACAAGGATGGTCATATACCCTCGCCACTGATCATGTTTACCTGCACCACGTTGCACCATGCTCTCGTGGAGTGGCAAAAGAACAAATGTGTTCATCCGAAAGCGTCCAAGTCAAAGCTGAAAGCGGACAGACCAGATCACTTGAACTACTTCAACTACAATGTTACGGGGGTTTTTAGTCCCAATAATCAATACAACATTTGTTGGTCTAAACACAGCCGCCTATCCAAAGATCTCTTTCTCTCCTCATCTTATCCTGAGAGTCAACTTCTCGTTCCTCAACAACGAGAACTCCCAATCTAAACCTATACCACAGACCATCTCCTCTGTAAATGTATATTACTCTTCCCCGTCTTGCAACCACTCCTCTGAAAACTCCTCGAACGGTAACAACCCGACGTTGAGATATCTCAGCACCAGGAAATCCATACCTTGTAGTTGACAAAAACGATAAACCACTTGGTAGGTGTGGGTTAAATTGTGCTCATGCAAACTGTAAAGAAGATTGCCGAAAGACTCGACAACTTGTTGCAGTGCGTACTCGGATTGTGTCAGTCTGCGCCCAGACATACAGGGGATAATCTCGTAAATGGATTAAGGAGGAAATGTTGGCGAATTATCTCCTGACAGATAACCTTAACGAATAGATAGATAGATAGATAGATAGATAGAATTCTTAGTAATATTTTATGATCGTCTTCGGTGTTCTCTGAGAGGTAACTTGCTCGCTGATCCCAAAAATCCTCCGACCAACGCTGGCTCTTTATAGCCTGTGCTCTCTCCTAGCGGTGATAGCGTTATCTCGGCCATGCCCTCTTAGCGCCCGACAATAACTTGCCACAACACCCTCAGGTAATTGTGTCCTTGCAACGTGGTTTGAAAGCGTTATGCTCCTGATAACAATCAGGCCATCCAATGCGCGATATCAGCTCATCCTTTCCGTACTCAGACATCTTTCGCAAACATACGAGTTGGTAGTTGGAACATCCACCCACTAAGTTGATGATGCTTATCGCCTCTTAATTCCCTCATGTTTATGAGTTATTGATTGCGTCATAGATTTAATCGGCGACCAACCGATACTATGCCAAGGTAGATTAAAGACGGGTAAGCTCGTACCTGATACGAGATTACATTGCGATCCAGACTGCTCGAGTCAACGAGGAGTGCTCGCTCTAGGCGCGTTGCCTAGGTCATTAATCCCTCAGTTAGGTCATGCTAAGGTCGAAACCTTTCTCAGACCGGAATGTGCTTTTCCGAGTCCCAGCCCATTACAGGTAGGGGAGAAGAGTTCTCTTAATCGCATTTGACACTCAACTGCCGTGTGCGTTTACCACACATGTCCCGCAGAGTATCCAGGTGTGAACGAAGTACCCACACTTCGCGCGACCAATATGAACTCCCGCTAAAGAGCATATTGCTGACCACTTGAATGTCACGTGCATAGATGTTTTGCATATCGTAGATATGTATGCATCCGGTACCATAATTCAAGTATCATTATCGCTGCTAAGAGACAACCCCTAACATACCAGAATGACGGTGGTAAGAATACATCCTGCTGCATTGCAATGAGTCGCAAGTTGTTAACCTCGCCTGGCGTTGCAGACACATATACATTCTTGATGAATACCAGGAACACACTACCAGAGAGCTACCAACAGAGGGTGTATAAAAACACTCTTGCAACAGTCAAGCATCAGATCCAACAGGTGGAGAACCCAACGCCTGCCGAGGTCATCAGTGTGGATGCAGCACGTGTTGACAATGCGATTCTTCTTGACTATTTGACCTCCGAAGTAGCGCTTGAGGAGCCTAAGATCGGAAGCACTGACCCAAACATCCCGATAGACAACGATTGCATGGATGACGAACTGCATTTTGGGATGCCATGGGCCAGCGGGGATTATGAAGATGAAGGTGACGAATCCAACGAGCGCAATGCCATCCCCACCGCCAGCCGGCTGTTAGGGGTTCTCCCTTTACAGCGATAATGGTACTTGTGACAGTCAAATGAATACATAATCACGGAGTACTCTAGGTCTAGTCACGTGATATGCATAACACCTATTCATGACATCACAAGTCAGCCAGTCTTATGTTCCTTAGCGGGAATACATAAGAATCGTGCGTCGATTGAATAAGCAAGTAACATTGCTTAGCAGATTCGTTAAAAGGATTCATAATACGGTAATCGTTATTTGATGAGACAACGATGCTGCCAGATCGAAAGGAGTTGACTCCTGCCGAGTGCATTGTTTTCAACCACGCTCATATCCTTGACACTAGGGGGATTATTTGATTGGACTGGAGATTACTCCGACAGACCAACACAGCAGTTGATAGTCAATATGCGAGTACGTGTGACCTCTAGCTTATTGCCTCAGGCGATAAGGACAACTAGGGTACTCCCCAGCCACAGAGAATGGTCTCGGCCTAAGCATAACGTAACTGAGAGAATTATGACGTTGGCTGAAGATAAGAGACCTGAAGTGACCCTGCTCATTGGTTTGAGTTAGTATGCATTGCAATGTTAGACTTGTATCCGATACGAGCTGACGCGTCAAGTTCTACGTTGGCATAGTATTGGTTGGTCACCGATTAAATCTATGATGCAAGCCTAATAGCCTTTAAGGTGAGGCATCAATTTGCATTAAGCACTGCCAACTATTATGGTTGGCAGACGTTCCAACTACTGTCGCAAACGGGGAGTAAGATGTCTAAGTTCAACTTTCATCTGACAACATTGTCTGATATGATATCATGCGATGGATGGCCTGATTCTTATCAGGAGCATAAGCTTTGAAACCACATTTCATGAACACGATAACCAACTGGGATGCGTGGCATGTTATCATCGGGCGCATGATTAGATTCATTGCATGACCGCGATAACGCTATCATGAGCTTTGAAGTCATAGCGTCAAAGTATGGGAGTACAAACCCTCAATGACAACTATGAAGAGATGGCATTGTTTCGGCAATGAGAAGAACAAGCTCAAGCAGCAATCCACAGTCAACATTCAGAACACCGAAGATGATTTTAAAATATTATCAAGAATTCTATCTATCACAACATTCACAATTATGTCCACCAATTTTATTAGTACTCGTGATTACGCATTATATGCCTGGACACAGATACACACCTTCCAAGTACACACTGCATCAGATAGTCAAGTTATTCGGCAATCTTCTCTTCAGTTTGGAAGAGCAACATTTATCCCACACTTACCGGGTGGTGTTATGTTTTTGTGAACTCGAGAATATCGATTACCTGGTGCTGAGATATTTGAACAACGGCGCATTACCATTTGAGGTGATTTCTGAGGAGTGGTTGTTCGACGGAGAGGTGTAGTTTACATCTATCAAGGAGACGGGCTTTGGTATCAATTCAGATTGGTCACTCCTGCAACCCAGGTGCAAGAGGTTGAGTCTTAGGATAAGATGTGGAAAGAAAGAGTTTCTTAGATAGGTGGTTGTACTTAATTCAATAGATGTTGTATTGATTATTGGGATTACGAACCCCCGTAACACCGGCAATGACAACCCATGACTGAACTCAAGAGGTTTGACCTGGGAACCAGTGATGGCAATGGGTATAAGGGCGATGATGGCGATGATGCGGATGCGGATGAGGAGGAAGAAGCATCGCTAGCCAATGATGGATCAACACAGAATGTGGAGGACTGGGAGCATAGTACTAGAGAGTGTGAAGATTGGACATGGCGATGATGCGGATGCAGATGAGGAGGAAGCAGCATCGCTAGCCGATGATGGATCAACGCAGGATGTGGAGGACTGAGGGCATAGTACTAGAGAGTGTGAAGATTGGACATGGCGATGATGCGGATGCGGATGAGGACGAAGAAGCATTGCAAGCTGATGATGGATCAACGCAGAATGTGGAGGACTGAGGGCATAGTAATAGACAGTGTGAAGATCGGACAGTATAGTTCAGACCTGTAAAATACAATAATGGCGAAGCAAATGCAACGGCAAGCGATGTATCCGAAGCGAAGACTGTATTGTAATATGTGACAACATCTCAAACTGAACATATGGGGAGAGTGCGGCATCCGATATATAGCAATAGCAGAGAGGTATAATGTGGCACTCGGCCGGAGGAAGGCATAAACATCGCCAGGCGTTGTGTAAACGGCTTCAGCATAACTGCAGCTCCTGCGAAGAGTGTAACACATGTGTCGTTCTGATGATGCATACACGTCACCACAAAGTAAAGGAGGTACATATGCAACGCGACCCGTCGCCTGGGCAACGGGTAGCGTGTAATTCTCTGTCAGAGGGTATGAGGTTCCGTCCGAGCCGTCAGAGCCGTCCAGAATACCTGGGTGTTTCAGATGGAAACTAGGGTTGTTGCTGATGGGTCTGGACCAATTTCTACTTTACAGAACATACAGTCTACTAGGGCTAAATCTACTTGGTTAAACATTAAAGAGGATACTTCTTGACAACTAGACTGAAGCTGTAAGTGTGGGCACCTTCTGATTCATCTTGAGGAGGAAAAGTGATTGGGATGTTGACTTTGCCACTGGAAGCAGAGAAACAATCCCACAAAAAATGCCAAATCTCCACCAAAAACCTGCTGGGCTTGGACCCAATGCAACCAGCCACTGTGTCTCAATGGTGAAGGGAATTTTTTGTTGAGTTCCATCAGCTGTAAAGGGGTGGGGTGGTAGCTGGAGGGGGCGGATTTTGGATGGGCAGCTGGGTTTACAAAGCCACACCTGATGTAATTTACAATTCATTTGAATAGAAAGTTTCATTTGCTACTAGAGAAGACTTTATCAAAAGGAGAGCCTCTGGTGGTCTTTTTTGGGGTGTGGTCGTGGCGGTTGCGCGGGCGGACCATACGGTCCGGGAATCGGTTACGATCCAGGGGATAACGTCCGACAGTATGTCGTCATCGATTATTACTTAATCCCTTCTGGGCATTGTCCTCAGAGTTTAGACGGACCCATTCTGTATCGAACCGAGTTTAATACGCCGATTTGGAAGAGAGGATTGGATAAAAAGATGTGTTTGATATCTATCCCAGTCACAGCAGATCAATAGCCCTATGAATAAGATCATTTGCTGGCTAGAATTGCTGGAACTACAGTTGTCTTCTCGAACAGGGCAACTTCACCGGCCGTCGAGGATGTTATTTTAGTTCTTCACGAATCTTCGTCCAGGTTTCAGGTTGGTTGGTGTATGGGATACGTTTCTATACATTCTGAATTGCATGATGCCGTCTAGTACACCTTCAACGCATCCTTGAGATCCTGATTAACCTCTAGAGCTATTGGGTATATATGGCTGACCTCGACAAGAATGGAATTATACCCAAGGGCTTAAACAAGTCTAAAAGGACAACTATAGTATGCTACACAGCAGGACGAAGGGATAGTAAAAGGATGGTCACTGCAGGTTTCGAATTTGCACACAGCGTTTACAGCGCATGGTGTTTATAGCATTACTTAAGCTAGGAATAAGATCTTTATGTTCGATGGTTGTTCGGCATATTGGAGATCAGCATATCGAATAGCATATCCACCAAGTTCGGTTTCCTAGGGAAGGATTCTCGATTCCTCTTTGATTTCCGCACGGAGTTGATGTCAAAGCTTAGGATCCTATCCTTCGCTATACCAGCGATCTCTTTCCTGACTCACTGCACTGCACTCTTTCCTACTGGTATCCATTCCACCATCCACCCATCTATCAGTTATCGCTTGCCATACCCCATAACCCGTCAGCACCATAAAGTAGCATCCCTGACTGTATTTTCGTCGTCTCCCAATGCTCTATGCTGCCCTTGGGAAACTTTGAAAGAAGCTACTGGCGAACCTTAAGATGGACGGCGATTCGATGTCGGCGGTAGGATGAGCAGGGGGGTTGCTTGGTTGTACCAATATACCCTTTGCTGCTGCATTGGTTCGTCGGTTAATCTTCTGGATGCACTCGCCTATTCAGTCGGTCCGAGGGTGATCTGCCCACGCAACAGATTCCACTACTTTCAACGGAACAATTCCGTTGTCTTGCTAGTGGTAGTGCCTGCGAGATAGAGTAGAGACGATCAACCAAGAAATACCAAAGGGTGTGCGGGGAACCGGGATGACTCTAAACATGCAATCGATTCCTGTGCAATCGATTCCTGACAGTCAATTCCTTTACAACCGTTTCTAGAACGATCGATTCCTGCAGTCATTTCTTGTGCGGTACTTCCTGTGCGTTCATTCCTTTGCAGTCACTTTTCAATAGCATGCGAGACGGACCACTCCACGGCACCTCTTGTGAATCACCTAACGACTTTTTGGATGGTGACTACATCTAGACGATGTAGCAGCGCGGACTCTGGCATTCGCATCGGCTGGCTATCATAAAGGATATCTGCTTAGAGGCCGAGTGCTTAAGTACACTATGCAGACGAAGCCCCGACGGACTATCAGCTGTCTGCAATACTGGCGGGGAACAGAGCTAGATAGCTGAGTGACGACGGGAAGCAACCCGTAGAAAAGCAGCTATCCACGACGCACACAAAGAAGAAAGAACAAACACCTGAATGCTGGAAGGATCATGTGGTGGAGTATTCGATGACTGCAGGATAAGGCAGCATTCGACCCCGCAGCATGTTGTATTAGTATTTTCAAGTAATTATCGAGGCACTCTATCGCTGTCGCTGCCTAGCGAAGAATGAATTAGATACTAGGAGTCTCGAACAACATACGATTCCTCATAAGGAAGGGTGTTAACTACGATGCGCTGAGATCCGACATATGATACATAGATGGGAGTAGGTTATTGTTGTCCAATGTGTAGATGTACATATAACCGATACTATGAGGCATGTCGCAACCCTTCGTCTTTGTTGTTCTCTCGAGGTCGTCACTCTGCAGGCCTTGGCGACTGGGATTTAAACTTATATTTAGTTAGTGTCTACCCACTAACATAGCTTCCGTTTGCAGGCTCCATCCATCTCCGCACACTCGATCAACACAATCGCAACCACCACCACTGCCGCCGCGCAACGACCATGTCGACGACTCCCGTCACCCCTACCGCCAAGCAAAAAGATGATGTTCCCGTAGTGGAATTCGATCTCGACTCCGAGCTCGAGCTCTGTCTCACGCCTATCGGGGAGTTTCTCAGCAACCTTAACAGAGACGGAGTTAACGGGAAAGGGAAGGAGAAGGAGGGGGCGGATACGGAGAGTACTACGGACACAGACTCACAGCGAGCGAATCTGCTTGATCCTATTGCTTTATCACAATCCATCACCACTACATATGTGAAAGACCTCCTTGAGCTTCTTCAATCGCGCGACTTTAATGTCTACAACCTCAAAACAGTGTTCCAAGACGAGGAGATGGAAACAGAGAACCACCTCCACGGCTTCACTAATACCTTGAAGATCGTGTACAACCCCACTGAGAACGTGGTGAAGGAGTTGAAGCCACATGGTTGCTTCCCAAGCAAGAAGCATGCCAAAGAAGCGGTCGCAGATCTGGGCATCCAGTATGTGAAGGGGCTTCCCGAGGAGATCACCAGCCTACCTAGGACGGCAGGGTCATCTTGTGTCTCTGTGGGCCCAGTAGAGACCGAGGGCTGGGTGGGATTGCTGCAAAGTATGGATTGATTTACGATTGACCCAGAGCTCAACTGATGTTTTGTTGTTGTAGATTGGTGCCAGAATAAGGGCCCTTACCCGAAGTATTCGTGGTACGCGAGCGCCAAAACCCCACCAGAGTTTTCATGCGATATCACCGACATTCCCGAACTCGGGTCGATGGTGTTGGGCGATAAGACAAAATTCTATCAGACCAAAAAGCTAGCCAAGGTTCAAGCGGCAAAGGCAGCCATGCTTTGGATAAGAGCGAACCCACCGTCGGCTCCCGCCTCACCACAGTCTCCTTCCGGCAACAATGATCAGCACGTGAAGTTTGTTGGCAAGGTGCCCGTTGCTCCTCCCGGGTCCACGATTCGAGTAGCCGCCAAAACAAGTCCGCTCGAAAAGGTTAGCATCATCTGTCCGCAACTTGGCTTGTCCCTTCCAGACTACAAGTTCACACAAGACGAACGGGCACTTTCAATCTATGATGTTACTGCAATATTGAGAAGAAGAGAGGGCAAGAGTGTGAAGGTCGGGCCATTGAAGGGGCAATATGGCAGGGCGAATGCAAAGAAAAAGCTTGCTGAATGTATCATTCGGTGGTTGGACAAGGAGGCTGAGCGCAACCAAGTGACGATCGAGATAGTGGAGTCTTAGAAAGACCGCTGGTAGGTATCGTCTATTTGGCCTGTGTTTGAGCTGAATGTTGGTTTGGGGGGTTTTCGTATCTTTCCAATTGCTACGAGTTTTCGTGTGAAATTGTAATGAATCTGTTCATCCTTTTTCAACAAATTTGGAGGTCTTAATACCACAGTTGTTAGTTTGCATGAGTAAAACAAACTAGCCCGTATTCCGGGTCACATTCCGTAGAATGTGTAAGCATTAGTAAGTCCAATCGCTGGGTGTAAGTACGACATGGCGCAGCAAATATATAGTATGTATTTAAATATGTACTGACAGCATGTCTTATCCCTTACAGAGGAAGGATATGGCAGCCCAGCTTTCCTGCCCCGGCCCAAAGCCTTGGTACGATAGTCACTTCTCGATCAACATCAGACCCAGTTTCTTTGCGGGAGAGGAGTACTGAAATAGGTTTCTGGTCGAGATCGATCGTTAACCTCCCGTTGGGTAGTTTCGGAAGGTAGATAGAGATATATACCCCTTCGTTCGAAGAAACCAGCTCGGTTAGTTTCTTGAGCTTCTCATGATTCAATGCGTTGACTGAGCCAAATTTCTTGATGTAGTCTCCCTTTTGCATCCCGGCCTCAGCAGCGGGGCTGTTTGGTGCCACACTGTTGATCTTGGCGAAGGGCGTTTGTATGACCGCGGAGTTCGCATTATCACCACCTTCAGCAGTGGATGCAGATGTCATTTCAGCAGCAACAGTGGCGTGATGAGCGTGAAGGCCGGCTTCGATCTTCAACATGAGGTCTTTGTAATCATTACGGAGATAGATTATTCGTGCTCGAGTGGTACGGACTGGAGAGAGGTTGGAAATATTCATCAGCTGAGTTCAGGTGCTGCTTGCGGGTTTCGGACGGTGGCATGTTACTCTGCGCGACATCGATATCGTCACGGGGATAGGCGTCGAATGTGGTCAAGGAAGTGTTCATGTTGACTTTGTGCTGGTGTGTCCGGTGAATCGTCAGCTCAACTTGTAATTCGCATTGTTTGAGAATGAGGGGCGCAACCGAATCAAGAACGGCGCCAAGAGCCTTCAACTCTGATTCCACACGATCCTTCTCCTTCATCAGCGCCAAGAGATCGGAGAGTGATGAATCCCCATTACGCGTCGTCGTCGTCGTCGTCGATGAAGCTTGTTGCTCCAAAGAGGAGGAAGGGACGATGGTTGGAGAGTGGATATCCTCCATTTCGATAGGTTGAGATGATTGATACGACGGTAGTGGGGGAATGTCGTCGTTATGGTGAGAATGAGTGATGGATTGTACGAGAATGTTTGAAGTATTGAGAATGATGACGGGATGGTGCATTTACCATGTCCTCAGTGTAACAGCCAGCTACGTATCCACGTTACCTCCACTTCAAGGCTAAAACTCGCCTATTCATTTCTAGGGCAGCATACCGAGCATCGAACATGTCTCTACAGAAGCACTTCAACAAGCTCGCTTACGCCAGCGTTCTGGCCGGCCAATTCAAAAAGTCCTGTCAAACCGGGCTCCAACTACAGTCCAGCCCAGCCCAGCTTGATGACCTCGTCTCCTGCTACGACCAACACTTCAACGTTCTACATCCTCCACCTTCGCTTACATGCCGGCTTTCCTAATGACCCTAATCTCCGCATCATCGGAGCTTTCTTCTACTGAGAAGGGCACGTTGTTAACCGGCTCCAAAGTCCCAAAGACGATTGACGTGTCGGACTTGATGCCGCATGACTGGTGGATTGGACTGAACGGATCCCGGCAGCCGATCAGGACTGAGAGCACGATGCATACTGTTCTGCTAGAAGGTGTAATCTACGGGGTGGATAGAGATGCGTCAATGGAAGCCGTCCGTCTGCTTCAGAACCTGTCCCGGAGGAGCTGTCGAGCGCAATGAATTTGACTTTGACGAGATCGGCCCGTCACCAGTGTGAGAGCTGATGCATAAATGAATATGGGTGGGGATCGAAGGCGAAGAAGTTATAACTATTGTAGACTGGAGTTATGAAGCGCTTAAAAGGGCTTTCTATTGTTTGCCATATGCAGCGTCCAAGACTGATGCTGGCATTTGAGGCTAGTGAGTGTGATGGATTGTACCATTTATATTTGAAACATTGAGAACGATGATGAGATGGTGCTAAAAAGCTGTTACGCCCACTTAGTACTAGCTACCTGGGCGCTGCAAGCAATCTCCGTATCGTCAACGAGCCGGTAATCGATTCCTGCAAATGCCCCTGTCCCGAAATCTAAAAACATCGATGGCGATACGGTCTAAGCGAAAAGGCTAGCAGAGTACTCTAACCTTGGTATCTACTTGGGATGAGGTGAAGTAAAGTAACTAGGAAAAATATGCCTTCCTCAACCCTGCAAAAGGTTATCAAGAGCCGCACTCAACTGCAGTCTCCATCTGCGTGATAAGCCGACAGATCTTCTATCTTATTGCGTGGTTTGAGCACATTCGTCTGCGGTGGACGGACCAGGAGCCAACCTAGTCCAACCATCATGTTGAACCATTCTTCGGGTGGAACTTCATTCCTCCAATAACACTCGACCTAACATACTAGCCTTGGCCGGTGCAAAACTGTTTCCCTAGCGGCTGCATCTGGCTCCGCCATTGGTGCATGATGGTTTACATCATGGCTCAGTTGTCACGGCCTGCATCCGCAGAGCGCTTGGACTGAAAGGAAATTGATCGCCATCTCATGCTAGAGGTAGTGTGGATTGAGCTGTCGCTGTGTTTTCACTCAAGCAAGTAACTGAGTGAGACATGCTGTGTTGTGGTCTGGATGTTATCTCTCCCCGATCGACACCAGCACTTTTCGCGAAAGAGCCTTGGAGTTAACACTTCATCTCGCGCTTTTCCCCAGTATTTTGCTTTTGCTCTTTCAGGCCTGCCCTTTTCTCCCATTGTTCGCAGATCCATTTCCTTCCTCGCTCCTTCCCTCCCCTCCATCATCTCTCCCATACTTGCCCGGCCTGTCGTTCGTTTTTGAAGGTGCAGCACTTCTGTTTACAACCGGTCGGCATAAATACCAATCCAGCCCAACAACAACACACACCCCTGCCTTCTATGACCAGCGAGATGGTACTTCGGAACATTGCATAGTGGTCAATTCGATCGCAACCTTTCTTGAAATCTTTACGGGCCTGTTCTTCCAAGGTCAAGTCAAAGAAGGTCAAGTCTAAGGTCAAGTCAAACTGTTTGTTCGGGTTTCGGCAACAGGAGGTCGGGCAATTTCTGAGGTTCGATCGCGTCAAATATCAGCACATAATCGTATCTTGTCTACCAGAGGCATATTCCTCAATTCGACATTTTGACCGGCGCTCATGGCTCTATTAACTCATAAGGTCTCGTCATGCGCCGACAACTACTCGCTTTTTGCAAAAGATAAGCCATTCTATGGAATTCCATATCTCGATAGGTCTCGGTCGTCAATACCCAGCGACGCCAGCTCTTTCTTTAGTGGGGCGCTTTCACTTCGAGAATCCACTCAGGACCTGTCACTCATCCCGTCTCGAAGCACAAAAATCGTTGGAGGAAAAAACGCCACGGTGAACAAGGATTTCACAGGTTTATGCAAACAGGAAGATGCAGATGCTACAGCTCCGCATATCATCGTCGATCCAGCGGCCCAATCAGATCGCAATGAGCTCCCGTTGAAGCACTTTGATGAAGACTACAATGATGACGACGACAACGACTATGGTATCGAAACCTCCCATCCTCACACAGATAACGCGTCATTTGCAACGGCCGAATCTCTAAACGTCCCAGTGCCCGTGCCGAACGAGCTTGGGGAGCGGGAGAAGAATCCATACATTTTTCACAGATGGATAAAGACAATGTTTCGAAAGTCCCCAAAATACTTATCTCCGGATCATCTATATCCAGATAGGACCAATTCCCGCCCTAGCAGCATAGTGTCATCATCATTAGACTCATACAAGACGGGTCGGAAAACTATGCCATCTTCACATAGATGGGTAACTGCGGTTAAGACTGCGTCTACGACTTTGGCTTCATTTCCATCCTCTAGACATACGATCTCAAGAAAATCCACTATGGGCGCCTTAGATCCGGCTACGATAGCTAGGATGCTTGACAGAAAACATACGCTGGAGGAATTGATCACCACAGAAGAGTACTATATTCGAGACTTGAAATCGCTCAAAGATGTTAGTTTTTCTGGCTTTAATCTCCCCTCACACAGCTGATTATGATTCTTCAGAAATATCTTCCGATTCTGCGGGACTGTGTCTGGATTTCTTCTGACGTTAGGCAAGCAATGGCACGTAATATTACTGAAATGCTTGAGCTTCATGGAAGGCTACTTTCGGACATCGCTCGTGCTTTACCATGTACCACTCAAATGATCCAAGATCATAGTCTTGATGCCAGCCTAAATACTGGAGACATGGCAAGGTATCCTATTCTCGCAGATCCTGCGGCAGCAGCCGTAGTGGCTAGGGCATTCGATACAGCTGTGGGGATCCTCTCCATAAACAATTCCCGAATAATTCAATTAATCTATTGCAGATAATGGCCTTTTTTGTTTATGAAGAATATTCCGCAAAATATCAAGAAGTGATAAGAGCGCCAAAACGCGCGGGGAAATCTTCAGATACATTGCATGGAAAAGGAACAGAAGCGCTTATTGGCGCATCCAATTCCTGGGATAATCGTGGAGACTACGGCAAAAGGGCGATGGAGCTCTATGATTTGCTTTTCAAGGTGACTACAAGGATTACCAATTGGAAAAATAAATGTGACTGACCCCGCCACAGCCCATTCAAAGACTTTGCAAATACCCATTGCTCTTCCGAGATATAGAAAAGAATACGCCGGCAATGGACTGTCCAGACACAAACCGACTGTTGGAGAAAGTGCGACATCGTCTCGATGAGGCAGTTCATCAGGTGAATGTAGCCAATAGTGATGCTCCGAAGATTCGCGAACGGATAGAGAAGACATGGCTGTTACAGGATAGACTTGATTTTTATGAGAAGGTATATCAACCATAATCCGTTAGGTATTCCATGGGAAGATCTGACAGCACCACAGTCGCTTCCCGTTCGGTTCTTGGGACATGTTATCCTCTGTGGGACATTGCATGTCACATGGCAGAGCAACCGTGAAAGCCAACCCCATACGGAGTATATGGCATGTATACTCTTCAAGTCTTACCTCATCTTGGCTTCTGTGTCAAAGCCCGACCACTACAAAGTAAAATTCGCGGTTACGTTAGCTGTTGCTAGCATAGAAGAACCCAGTCATGGCAAAGGTTAACAATGAAGATTCTAACCATCTTGAGAGAAACACCTAAACTCACATTCAATTAGGTCTCTACAGCCCTGGCGCACCCCATACATGGAAAATAGTATTCGAGGTGGACCACCGAATTTATGAAGTCTTGTGCTCGGCCTGCTCTGATGACGAGGAATTTGTGTGGCGCAATCACATACACGACCGTATTCTGGCCGAGAGCAAGGACTACCAAGAGTACAGCTCAACGAGCATGGATTTCTGCTCTTGCATATCATCGGATATCAAACCCGTTGGCGACGTTTTTGGACGACCAGGCACCTTGGCTCGCCATCAGTCTCTACTGCGAGGCACCGTTTTTTCTTCCTTGGAGTCTGACGGACAATATGTTGTAATCAACAACTTCTTGTTCGTCAGTGATCCTGGTAGTCCGAACATCAAAAGGAGCTACAGTGCTCTCAACCTGAATGGGCTTGTTCCGACTGTCAATCTAAAGCGTTCCGAACGGAATCGGGCTGAATCTAGACTTGCGGATGTGTGGACCAAAGACCTAATTCCTTTCAATGCTACAAGGTTGAAACCACAAAGAGAACCTAGTAGTACAATGATTATTCGACGACTGTCCATGTTGAGCTTACTCTCAGGCGGCTCAAAGAAATCAATCCAAAATCCCGACGCCGTCCCTGATGCACCGTGGGAAGAGGACTACGATTATGGCGAAAGTACTATTCGACGCTCTTCAACTATGTCTTTTGCGAGAACAAAATCTGGCACGTACAAGAGTGCACCTCCAAGCCCTACCAAACGAAGCTCGAGCTTAAGCAGTAGATTTTCATTCAATTCCAGCGTCAAGAAAGAAAGCGTATCAGAAAAATCATCTCCTAGCAGCAAGAGACGGAGCATAATGCCCCTTCTAGATAGTAAATGGAGGTCGAATCTGACGGACAGTGACATCGCTGAAGCAACAACGGCCGAACTACATGCAGCCCATTGTGAAGGGTGGGGGAAGGAGGACGGATATTCCTCGATTGTGAAGACCACAACGCCTCCAAACTCGATTCAGGAAGAAGAACTTAGTATACAGGCAGCTCTTGAAGATGATTACATGAAGAGGAGGGCTCGTGAGGAAGGAACATTATCTCAACATGCCGATTCTCATAAGCCGGCATCTAACGAGAGCGAAATGCCAGACCCATACATGGCGAGACGACACACTATCGTTACGCCACCAAGGCCGAGACCGAGACCGTGGAAAAGCGTCAAACGAACAAAGTTCAAAACCTCCAGCGAACCGATAATTAGCACCGGTAGACCTTCAGGCAGCGTCATTCGTTGATTGCGTGGATATTCCATTGAATCACTTTTACCATGTTTATACCCCAGTACTTAAGGTCCTTTTTTTTCCTTGATGAGCGTATTTGGTTCTTTGATTTCGGATTTCTCTATTGCGTCGTTCTTTTTATATCCTGGTTTTATTTGTGCCATAATTAGCCCTTTTTACTCATAACCTCCGCTTTTCAACAGGTTGTCTGATAGGCTGCTACGGCTATTTCGCATTCATCCTCTTGGGTTTCTTTTTGCAATTGTCAGCATACGGGTTGGTTGGGTCTCATTCTGCAATTGGCGTTCTTTCTTCTATTATCGACTGCCCGTCTTCGGTCTTCTTTTCTTGTGTTAGCTGAGAACTGGTTTGCCCATCTCTGCTGGATGTTGTCCCGGTTTTCGTCAGGTTCTTATGCTCCCGATGCTATGATTCTCATGTACAAATATTCGTTCTCACCGTGAGGGACTTGGTGTGGCTATTGTGGCTTTTAGCGATTACGGTTTTCCGGTGTTTTTATGTTATGCATTTGCTGCTTCGTTGGCATTGTTGATGTGGTTTTCTAATTTATTATTTGCTCTGTGAGCCGGTGGGTGGTTTGTTTGGGAGAAACGGCTGGAGTTGATTGGTTGAGGTTATAATGAAAAACGGGGAGGCCTGCCTGGGTAGATGGGCTATATTTATGTGCTTGGGATGGAAGAATGCAATACAGAATTGGATATTCTTCCAGTTCTTACGTACTATCTTTATGTTTGTGGAGGTGATGTTTGATTGTGTTATGGTTTTGTTGGTCCGTGTTACCCTCGGAAATGCAACACGTGATGGATAACAACTCTAAACGCTATGATCTCTCAAGACCCCCCGCGCCTTCCTCCACTTCTCATTTACGACGTCAACGCTCAGTCTCATATAAACCGCTATTTCTTACTATATTGCCTATACCTCCATGTTATATTATCGAAACGCACGCCCAAAGCAGCATGGCAAGATCACGAAAGAGCCCTCCTCCCCCACTGTCCGATCAAGATGCAGTCCAACAACTCGAGGTGCTTACTTTTGTCGTTGCCACCGCTTGGCGTATCGTTGCTGATTTTTGATAGGTCGAGTTTAGCAGACTTGACAGTGCGCTCATTGCGACGATATACTATGACACACAGTCGATCGAGGCAGCGCGGGAAACACTGAATATTTTGAGTAGTGAAACTACGATTGAAGACAATGCAGATGCCGCAACGGATACATCCTCGCCGCTCCCAGACCATTCCATGGCAAATAGTTGTCCCGAATGGGAGGACTGGAGGTCGGAAACCGAAACGGATCCAGCTACAATTATGTCAATGGCTTCGCTGAGGATAGACGAGGACGATGGGTTTGGGGAGGATGAGGAGATGAGTGATGAGATGAGAATGTTACATGCTATGTTTCCCACGATGAGTAAATATACGCTGAGTAGGACCCTTGAAAAATGCGGCGGGGATTACACCAGGACTACGGATGAGTTGTTGAATTGCACGTTTTTGGAAGAAGACGGGGTAGAGGGGAAGAGTGTGGATGGGTTTGGTGAGGAGGTTAATGGGTTTCGCAACGGAAGGAAGAAGAGGAAACAAAAGGGAAAGATCTTAATAACTCCACAGAGACGGATGTCATTACCACCCGAAAGAACCGTGAATGCGCCTAGTGCCTCGAGGGTGTCTGTCTGGGACAAAAAGAATGAGGAAATTCAGTACCTCTCTGAGACTTTAGGTCTACCGAAGCGTATGGTTGCGTCGACGCATCATTCTAATGGAGGATCGTTACCACGGACTCTCGCCGTGCTATTGGATACTTATGGTGGAGAAGCGACTGGTGACAAGGAAGAGCATATTGCAGAGCTCGATGAACTGTCGCAAGAGTTTGGGAATGATGTCAAGACACAGCATCTAGAGCGACTATTACGACTTTGCAAAGACAATAAGGTAGCAGTGTTTAACCTAGCTGAGCTCCTCCGGAGGAGTCTACCTAAAGACCCAATTCTTCAAATCAACACCACCAATATATCTCCCACCTCTCCACGCAAGCCTACATACGCAAGCCCCCGTCTCCCACAGAACCGTGAGGAGAATTGGACTGTGGTTGGGACGTCAATGCGCTCTCCGCCCTTCTCTCCTACCTATCAACATCGACCGCTCGATTACATCGCCGCATCGCAAATCTCCCAGAAGTTCCGAGATGCTCGCAACGAGGCCTTTCAGAAAGCTACAGCTTCTTATCGGCGCTCAAGATCAGACAAACTTATGGGAGGCGCCGCTGTGTTCTATGCGGATTTAGGACACGATTACCATTCCAAAACAAAGGAATACGACAACATAGCTGCAGAGAGATACGTCACCGAGAATAGTGCAACGGGTGTTCTCGATCTGCATGGAGTCACGGTTCAGCAGGCGCTCAAGATTGCGAAAGAGAGAACGACGCAGTGGTGGGCGGAGACACCGCCGGATGAGAAGGGTCGCGGTGTAAAGCCATTCAGGATTGTTACCGGGTTGGGGAGGCACAGTAAGGATGGGCAGGCGAAACTGGCGCCCGCAGTGTCGAAAATGCTACAGAGGGAGAAGTGGGATATTACTGTTGGATCAGGAGAGATTATGGTTTACGGAGTTAAGAAGTAATAGTTATGGATTTGTGATGGTGACGATGAACACGATGGTGGATATGGTGTTCATGGAATGTTCTTTTTGGTTGATGGGATGTCATTATTTCTTACCTGCTGTCTCATAAGTTTTTGGATTACGGGTGTGCTATTTGATATATCTGGATATTTGGCGAGTTTTTCTTTCTTTTTCTTTCTTTTTTTTTGGGGTGGGGGGAGTATATCCTACTGTTGGGGATGTTATCGGTTGGTTCATGCATTCATTTCATAGTTGTGTATTTAGTTGTTTGGTAGATACCAGGAGTTGGCGCACATATGATGTAGAAAGACCATCCTCATCCCTTGCCCTACATATAGCTTTAGATATCTACTCGATTAATATTACGTATAGATATCGAGTACGAGATGGAGTGGCAGATATGCTGAAGGTGGATGCGGCTTAAAAGCTTAATTATCAAACCCCGCAGCCTTCTTCTAGTAACCAAAGATCCAGCCAACATCCCTATTCCACAACCATACACCATGGCGAATTCCAAGTACACATTCCCCTCTCTCGTCATCCCTCCTCTCACAATGACCAACGTAGATACGAATACGTCCGGCAGTTCGAGAAATCTGACAACCTTCTCCTCAACACCTGGATCGTCGTGCGTCTCGACGGCAGAGGCTTCCACAAATTCACTGCACGTCACAACTTCACGAAACCGAACGATCTGCGCGCACTGAACCTCATGAACGCGGCAGCCTCCGCCGTCATCACAGAGATCCCAGAGATCGTGTTTGCGTATGGTGTCAGCGACGAGTTCTCGTTTGTGTTACGTAGGAACACGGACTTGTTTGAGCGCAGGGAAAGGTTACTCCCCCCCCGAAGGAAGGAATGGAGCTGACGTATAGTGGGGTATAGCAAGATCGTCACTACGATAACCTCAACTTTTACTGCATACTACATCCACCTCTGGCCCACCTGCTTCCTCGATATCCCACTCACGCCCCCACTCCCATCCTTCGACGGCCGCGCAGTGCTATATCCAACCACACAGAACCTCCGCGACTACATCTCGTGGCGGCAGGTAGACGCACATATCAATAATCTGTACAACACTACCTTTTGGGCGCTGATCCAGCGCGGGGGGATAACGGCGGCGGAGGCAGAGAAGGAGTTGATCGGAACGCTGTCAAAGGATAAGAATGAAATCTTATTTAGTAGGTTTGGGATTAATTATAATAATGAGGAGGAAATGTGTAAGAAGGGGAGTGTGGTGTTTAGGGAGTATGATACCCCGCCTCCGGAGAATGGGGGGGAAGAGGTGGGGACGGAGGAGACGCTGTCGAAGTGTCAGATGGAGAAGAGGAGGAAGATGCAGAGGAAGGCGAAGGTTGTGGTGAGGTTTTGCGATGTTATTAGGAACGCTTTTTGGGAGGAGAGGCCGTGGATTTTGGGGAGTCAGGCGGGGGCTTAGGAATTGGCAGTGTGTTGTTGTGATGAGAAGGGGGAATACGTATCGCTTCAGGGGACGCGTTTAGTCACAAGAAATGACATCGATACTAGCTTGACCACACTGGGTAATGCACAGGTGGGTTTGTTAGAGGCCCATCACACCGATCAACTCAATTTCCAACCCACACCCATCCAAACCGATTCATACGGTTCCAATGGTAACCGCAATGGCAGGTGGCTGCGCGCTCCATGGGCTGCGCCAGATAGGTGCTCAGTATATAGGAAAAGTATAGCAACACATAATGCACTTTTTAAGTACCTCTCTACTATGTGGGTGGTAGTGTCTGCATTGCAATACTTTCCCCCTGTTCCAAGTACCACCCAGCGACACGTTTGGCCTATTCTCGGGTAGATACATTATTTCGTACAACCATCTCTAAAATGAACTTATTGCTACTATGACCACCTCGCCGCAGGAACTTCAAGAAGCCTCGCTCTCATTTTTATGACTGACTGACTCACCAACAATCCCGGGCGACGCATAATATCAGCTCTGTTGCAGCTACAAAGCCAGATTCCCGAATAAGAACCGCAGCCAAGTTTGTACATAATTCGGTGGGATGATTTGTTTTTGTTTGTAATCATATTGTATTCAACCGCTTGCGGCCATGACATACATCTTCTTAAACTATCCTCATCACTCTTTGAAATTAACAAAAGAAACAAGTAAATACATGACTCTCCCTCTACTACCTATATCCCCTACGGTGGGATGATTATTGTGCGGTAGAAAGAAATCTCTAAAGTTACGTGATATTCTATGATTATTAAACATGCAATCGCACTCGAAATCGTCTTGCTCCATTCAGATTCGTCCATTTCCATCTCTAGTTTGTGAATGGGCTGCGTTGTCAGCTCTTAAACTCCTGCACTTGCTTGTACCTACCACTCCGGGTATTCTCAGATGGGAATAACTCCAGAATGAACCAAACTGCAAGGGGGCCTCGGAGTCTCCGTGAATAGCACTATTAACACGCTTAAAATACACTTTCACTCATAAACATGAAGATAAAATGGAACTATGTACATCGGAACGTACTCTATATGCGGACATTGGTCCTACCGAACTAATGGCGTGACACATGAAACTATGAATATACTAGAGACAAAGTAAAACTGTGATAACCCCATCAAAAAGAAAGAAGTGCTAAAAACCGTGTATGAAGAAAAGAAACGCCGTGCACCATACTATCCGACCTAGTAACCAAGCCCTATTTCCTCCTTCCTCAAACACAGACAGGATGGCGAATTAGAAAAATATGAAGACGTTAATAATAAAATGCATAATGCCCTGTAACCAATAATTTATGTAGAATCCTGCATCATTAAGAAAAAACGAAAGCATAAGAATGAACGCCATACACCCGCCTTATGTCGATCAATCATCGTCGATACAGATGATTTCAACTTCCCTTTTCAACTTTCCCACAATCGAAGTTGTTGATTCTCTTCTCTCATTCTTCCCCAGACCTTGCCGCCGGCTTCCTTCGTCACTTTCATTTGGCTGCTTGGCTTCCCAATTGCCCTTGTCATCGATGATGATATGCTTGACATCCTCATACTTCGGCATATCCTCTCGCATTTTCGCTAATACGCCTTTCAAGTATCCGTCTATTACCAAATCCTCGGGCCTTGCACGTCCTCCACAGTGTGGACATTTGTACGAATCCTCCTTTGGCGGAATGCCCGGTGCTTCCCGAGGTCTGCTCGACATGTAATTATCGAAGTCAAAGCATTCCAAATGGAGGCAAGTTTTTCCTCTAACAGGCATGTCGATGAGCCGAAAAGACAAGGGACAGCACACGCCAACAGTGACCGTATTGGTACTGACAATCAGATCAACATCGCCATTAGACGAAAGCCGCCGCACAATTTCCGCTCGTGATTGTTGCTCATCAAGAAGACCCATTTCTGCTTTGATGGCGCTCTCATTCCTACATTCAAAAACTTCAATGATTGCGAAATACGTGGACAGGTCTGAGAGGTTACTGAGGCGTACGACCTTGACCTCATTCAGTCCAGCTTGAACAAAGTTGGTGATATCCACTGGAAGATCCTTCCCCCATCGCACTTTCCTTCGAAACTCCAAGCGCTTGCCGTTAATCTCCATGAAGGTGTTCTTTGGCCAGACAGATTCCTTCGCAACCCATTCAGCGTCTGTTACGGGCGGAATTTCCCCTTGTTTAACTTCAATACACCGAAGTTTATAAACAAGAGTGCCACAAGAGACTATCGGTCGTGTTGGCGGTTCACCTAAGATTGTTGGCGAACATAATCTAGACAACCGGCGTTCGTCCTCCGCGGATATTGTCCATGTGCGCTTCTCCACTTCACATGCAGCGGGCAATTTTAGTCGCTGAATAGGAAAATCGACAATGCTGAAATGCAGCCTGTCTAAAGAGCTCGTATCTAGCGGCGACGGTGCTTGTGACATCACCGGACTTGCAAGGTGGGTCTCCAAAAGGTTATCTTGGACTGGAGGCAAGATGAGCGATGGATGTGATGGCGGTGGCAGTGATGTTGAGCCTGGGGGGCCATTCGAGGGCATAATGTTCGTCCGCAATTGACTTCCAACTAGCGGCTGGGCCTGGTGATGGATGCGTGGATTCACCAGTGGCGCTCCTGGCATATGTTGGATGTTTTGTTGGACATTTTGGGGATATATTTGGCCTGGCCATGGCTGTTGTCCATGATTATTCGCTGGAAATTGCTGCTGTCCCACGATACTACCAGAGTACCTCATCTGTGGGGGTATATGAGTGGAGGGTACAGGCTGAGTATGGACAGGCCGAAAACCCACAGATGACACGAAAGAATTATGCAAAATTTGTTGCATATCTGGACGCTGTTGTGGCTGTTGACGATGTTGGTGTGGAAACTGCTGATGTTGTTGCTGAAGCTGCTGGAGCTGCTGGAGCCGATGCTGATGCTGCTGCCGTTGCTGTTGATTGACGGCCATTGACGATACCATTTGATTAGGAAAAGGAGGAGCCGGCTGCGCAACCATGGGAGTTGATGGAGGTGGTTGGGACATGGTTCCACCCAGACTGTGGAAGTAGCCACCTTCAGTTTGTTGTGGTATTGAGGGAGTCTGTGGAGGGGATACACGTAGGTTATTGAAATTGAAATATCCGTTCTCGTTTCCAATAACCCCTTGTCCTTGTACGGGCCTCTGTGCGACGTTCGGGGCGTTTGGAACGTTCGGAATGGGCGATGACTTGCTGGCCTGTATCGACTTTTCCACCATATTCCGAATCGAAATTGCGAACACCGCCGTTAAACCAGGGGAACGCAATGGTTCCATAAACTGTTGCATTTCTTCGTCTGTCGGCTTGTGCGATTTTTTTGCGCATACTCGTCGAACCTTAGCCACAATCTGCGATAATCGTCAGATCAAGCTCAAACAATGTTCAATTTAACAAAATGTAGAGACTGGCAATGAAATGACCCTGCGGCAGTGAGATATACCGGCTCTAATTGGTAATCTCGTATTTACCGCTGGGCCATTCTCTCGGTCAGTCTCCAATCACCCATTCCACATACCTCAAAGCGTTCTTTCAAGAACTCTCTAACTAATTTCATAGAGGAGATCACTTTTGGATGCTGCATCTCCGGTGAAGTATATTTCCATGGAAATCCAGCGAAGAACTGCAAACAGCGCAAAGAAATCTTTGCATTATCATACAAAAATGACTTCAATAGATTCAGCCCATCAGTATGTTCAGTTGTAATTCCAGCTTGTTGTTTAATATTCTCTGATGAAAGAGTATGTGCACAGAACACCTGATGAATGAGAAGAAATATTAAATCGTCATCTTTGACGGCCTGCATTAATAAAGTGATCCGCAAATTCTCCAGTGGAGAAATTGGTGCATCTCTGCGGTCCGAGCTGACCTTAAACGACTCGAGTATCGCGAGAAGAGTCCGAACATTGCTATCCTTTGTATTCTGGTTTTGATGGGATGTAACCGGTGGTTGGTTGGATGGTTGCCGGGGGTTCGTAGCACTTCCAGGAAAGGTCATTTGCGAAGGGGATGGCGCAGGAGAAGGTCTAGGCGTATATACAATACGGGGCCCACTAGTGACCGTGTCAACGAGTGTGGAGTGTGAACTGCTTCTTCGTAGCAAATGCTGTTGATCTGACGGAGGAGACGGTGCAAGAGGAGATATCAGTGGAGCTGTCACTACTCGTTTTGGATGTCGTATATCTCCAGCTTCTATGCTTCCACCGCTTCTTTTCTGTCCGACATGGGGTGTGTCTGTAACCTGTCCGCTTCCCTCGCGATCGGTTTCAGATAATGCCGGCGTTCCGCTATTTACAGCTTCCTGGGTTGGTTGGTCGGCTGGCGTTGCGCTGGGTGTTCTTTCAAACGGCACTGCGGAGTGGCGATCGGGTATCGTACGCTCCAATTCTCTATGCACCGGCCCAGGCGGAGATTTACTGGGTGCGGGTGATGGTAATATGCTTTCAGTATCCACTCCAACAGGTTTCCGGGCTGTGTCGTCGGACGACTGCCCTACAGATTCACCCTGCCCAATTTCCGCCCAATTGACAGATCCTTCCGGTCCAGCAGTGGCAATAAGGACATTTTTATCAATGGTCCTAGATAACGCCTGCGAGGCGGGACGATTTCTTGGAGTTTTCCTGAGTTTTAACGGACCGGACTGAGGTCGGATTGTAGCTGGAACGGATTCTCCACCACGAACTGGGACTGCATTTTCATTTCTCATCCATGACCTTTGCTTCCCACCCATAAATGCATTCAATGTGTTGTTCACGCTGGTCAACTCACGCCTGAACAAGATTAGCGAACAGTTTTGACAATACATGACGTCTAGAAAAAAGCAAACTTACGAAGCTGCTGATAGAGTGCCAGCATCCTCTGTAGTTGAGTTTGTTCGTCGTCGTCGAGGGTTCATCCCAGATATTCTGTTGCTGATCACTTTCTTCTATCCCGCACGCTGGTATAGCCAACGTCAGGTGGAACCGGGCAACACAAATAATCTCCTGTAGCGAGTCGTGCGAGGGATTCGTGCGACGCAATTTTATGTCTATTGACGTGGCGGCGATCGAGCATGCGGAGGGAAGAGGGGTTGATAACCCTCTGGAGTGGCAAGATGAGACGAAAAGTCACGAGAGGATGCTGCAGCTTAAGCGTCGTGTGTGTCGCACTGGATGATCTCGCCGTCCTTATCCTATCAATTGTACCCCTGAAGGTATTGATTGTATCAATGCTCACCCATCGACGGGTAGCTCTCGCAAATCGCTCGGCTCCTCTCCCTTAAGTGGCGGTTGTTGGATCCGACGGCAAACGGGCAGCTGGTGATAATTTTGCGAGTCTTCTTTGTTGTCACTGTCCTTCTTTACTTCCTCGGCAGCGACAATGACGAAGTCTGTGTGTGTTTGCACACCTCTTCCTCTTCAGAGCCTGTTGCTGTTGAAGCTTGCTGGTATTGGTGGAAGTGTTGTAGTTACTAGTTGCTGTGAAGATGGACAATTCTAGGTAAAAGGGTAAAGGGGTGGTGATGTGATACATAGTCAAATACCTCCAGTGTTTCCTAAAAAGCAAAAGGCAAAATCAGTTTGCATGGGTGTTGGATAGGACAAGAAAAAGAACAGGACTCTGGGGAACCAATCAATTGACCTCCAGTGAGTTAATTTTGCCACTTAGGTTCTTCAGCACATGCCAAGTGCCTTGCATCCTGGTGAACAAAGCAAAAATCTGCAAACAGCGGTCACATGCTCCATGCGAGAAATTTCGAGAGCTGTGATTGGCTGGCTATAGTAGGGATGTGTCAGAATTTTACTTGCTGCGGGCTTCAACCCTACGGCATCTTGCATACTCTTCTTTATTTCTTTTAATATAACTCTGTTGCTCTGTATCTATAATCCTACCGCTCCCGATTTCTAACACAAATAGAAAGCAAACACACTTAACCGAGGGAATCCTAGAGAAACCCGCCGAACGCCGAAGAATCCAAAATAGAGGTATCACATCCCGTCACTCGGACTATACATGTTGCATTTTTAGACCGTCAGACTTGACCAGAACTCACGTCAGATTCTCGTGAGATTTAGCTAAATATGAGTAGCTATGTGCAAATAAATGTGCGTAAGGTATACGGAGATCTGTACATATATGGGTCTCTTAATTATTACCTTATTATTTTGTAATATAGCCGTAGGTAAGTACTTAAGTAGTTTTCTATATCCTTGTATCAGTGGATGAATAGGTTAACAACGGAGCAAGTTTGCTTGTCTCGGGCCGCCAAAATGGTTGTTGCATATCCGGTTGGCAAAGAGTGGCAAAGAGTGGCAAGAGTGGCGAAAAGTGGCAAGAGTGGCGAAAAGTGGCGAAAAGTGGCGAAAAGTGGCACCGGCACACCCGAAGATTCTCTGTATATATCTTGAGTCTTTTCTCTCTTCTCTTGTAGAGTCGCGTACAAGGGTATAACAGATTTAATAGTATAACGAAAGCTTATACTGAGGATAAGAATTCAGTGAGCAACATCCACACAAGAACTCCGTTGCAATCCGTCATATCCTTATACGCGACTCTACTGTGGAATACACGGTTCTTACTTCTATATCGCAACAATGATATCGGAGGTCTTGATATCCTGTTGCAAGGCACTAATACAAAGGCGCCAAGTAAACCTCGATCGCTGATGCCTATGTGGGTTAGATCTGCGAACTGCCACCAGACAAAAGAATGTTTGAAATCGCTATCCTTATACTAGCGACTTCCGGTTGCGGTAATCCAGGAAGAGCTTTATACTGGCTATAGCGGCACATTCCAGCGCGTCTTACGAGTCCTTTTGGCCGGTTTGCACAATATTGTCTAATTGGACCTATCTTAATTGATGTCAACGGTCGTTAATTTAACTTTAACGCAGAGGTGGAAAATCGTGCCCCGTTATGTAGGTATTTCGAATTGCATTCTGGATGGTCAGAGCCGGAGAGTCTAGAGATTCATTGTCTTTACCATCCACTATGGGCAACAACGCAAATGTCCAGCCAAAGTCATTGTCCATATATCAGCAGAGGTTAGCTAGTAGCTGTGAGACTATCAAACTTCAGTAATGGCTCAAAGTCAAGTTGAAGAGGCCAGAACATAGGAGTCATATCTGAGGCAGTACGTTAGTAAAGTCGATGCAAATCGCTTGCTAATGCAAAGATGTTGTCGTAAGAACCTGTCATTATTGCAAAGCATCGATCGGTTGTGAATGTATTTTTAGCTTAGATCGTCAAAAAATCCCATATGTAAAAACATACTCCAGGTCTAGAGCGCACGAGAGATAGGCGGGACGAGTAAGTAACCTGAGCTCCCACCATCATATCAGTACTATATCAACATATTTCATGGGTACATCATGATGCGCCCTGGCTGCGGTCCCTAAGATCTGAGAATGGTAGTGCTTGATCGTCGAGTCAGGGGGTGTAAAGCCAGATGACTTATTCGCAATTCAACTATTGAATAAATGTTCAAGCAAGTTCAGCCGATTGTATGCGCAGGAGTGGCTGAAGTTATATCAGATTGAATTGAGGAAGATGGCTGGAGTACCACAGGAACGATCTTCAATGTGACATACGACGCTTTTTACGTCCATTTCGTCGGCGCAAGTTACTGTAAGCTATATAGATAGCTCCAGAGGGGATTGTTGCAAAGCCCCTGACGATTGCAAATTTCAAGGTTCCATAGCTCTTAGCACATGTTGTACGCCTTTAACCTGGATGTTCGATGTCATTGAAAGTCGGTCTCTAATGACAAGATAAGGCGATCATATATTCCTGATTCTGGGGAACTTTTCATGTGAAGACCTTGTCGCTTCGGTAACTCTCGCTTCTATCGCCGGCAAGGCGCCCCTCGTTACTTGTTGCCTAAAGTACCTTGTACCTCCTTCGCTTTTTTACCAAATTGAAGATCGACACGACGGCTGCTAGATTTATTGCATGCCAGTGTGCTCGCCCTCATCAAACAGTGACTTGCCTCTACGACGCACAAAGTTACTGCCCATATTGCAACATTACGGGGAGGGAAGACTTGATGAACAAGTACAAAAGTCACCACATTTCTGCAGCTAATCGCACTCTTTTATACTAAAGGGCTACTTTCCTGTTCACCAGTGCTGCTGCAAGGCCAGCATCACACGCCGCCGCCTCAACTGGGACTCCTCGCGAGGCGATAAGCTTAATCGAGTACCGGTACGCCAACGGCTTGACGAGGCTCTATCATGACCAAAATCGCCAGTGACGCTGTGGCTACTACGCCTGGCGCTGAGGGCAACTTGAGTTCTCGGGCGCAAGCATCAAATGGCCCCGTCCGGCCTTCTCTCGTTATTCCTTCAAATGCAACCATCTTAATGGCTGTCCATGTAAAGACTCCTGTGGTTACGGAGAGTGTATCGGCATCGTTCGCTAACAGTCCTTGTCTAGGATTTCGAAGCACGGTCGCCGGACGAATTAACACTTCATAAGGGCGATCACATAGAGTTGCTAGAACGGGACGGTACAGTTCACCTTGTCGAAGGCCAAGATATCGATTGTGGACTGATCACATGCGTTCACAGAGGAGTTTTCAGACGGGTGGTATCTTGTAAAGTTCCTCCCCTTTTATTTAACAGCTTTAAATGTTGCGGGTGTGCGGGGAAACCCGTGTTTTTATGGCTCGTTCCGAATGCGCGCCTTTTATGTTGGCGCGAATGAGCAGCGATGAGATGGAGATGCTCGTACCTCATCAAACCGTTTACCAATTATTCGGTGCAACATCGTTAACATAATGGCTGTACCTCGTAGGGACGATCCATAGCGACCAACGAGAAGGGACTTTTCCCCCAAGGTGAGCATCCCCTTGATCTCGGATAAACGTCCCGTTGGCCCGTTTTGCGATTTACAACTGGAATGAACAATTTTCATACTAACTGCGTGCCGGCAAGTTTACACTGCGCCAACCACAAAAATGAGTGCAGAGGCGAATATGTACGCCTCGGCCATCATCACACCCTCGTCTGGAGCGGCTTCGTCTTCATCTGCGGATGAACCGACTTCTGCATCTACCGCTACAACTACCCCTGCAGCCCCGCAGCCATCCAAAAGCCTCCCTGATCGCCAGGAGTCGCGAAGCTCCTCCCCAGATTCGCACATTACAGCTCAAACACAATCAACCGATGGTGCATCTATAAACGAAACGTCTACCTCACCATTGACCGTTGAGAAAGGGCGATCTACCCCAACACCCAGGAACCCGGGTCCAATTGTTGAAGAGCGTACGGCAAACCACGTTCAGGGATTGCGCAGTCCCGTCGTCGAAGATACGCTGAGTGACATCGAGGAGGCGCTTTCCGAAATCTCCAAGAACCGTCAGAGTCGTGGTAGCAAGGCCATACGAGACCTCAACAACCGAAGACATACCACAAGCATGCCAGGAACAAACTTCAGCAATTCCTTTTCTGTACCAGAAGAGTTAAATGACTCTTCGTCAGAATGTATGAATTCAAGTTCCCACGACGGCACCATGCTGACGTTACAAAAGATTCCATCCAAGAGCACTCGACGGACGTCTTCTGTTCAGACCCAGAAGACCCTGACAAGAAGTCCGACTTGTCGATCCACGAATATCGCGTCGATGACGTTGCGTATACGAAAGCGGATATCATGAAATGGACTCCGGCCGAGGTTTCCAAGTATTTACAATACCGGCAAGTATCTCTAGCGACATGCATAAAATTTGAGGAACAAGAAGTCACCGGTTCTATTTTGTTGCAACTGGAAATGTCCCACCTAAAAGAGCTGGAACTTGGTAGCTTTGGTAAGCGCTTTGAGGTTTGGAAGGAAATTGAGCACCTGGTGAAGAACTTGAAACATCCGGCTACGAAGCCCCGAAGCGGAAGTGATGCTGTAGTTCGGCACTCTGCAGTAGGTTTCACCCAAGAAGGCTATAACCGACAACGAAGCAGCACGGTTGGTACAGTGTTACCTCGCATCCGTAGCCAGCACAATCGACCTCCGTCGCGGCAGCACATGGTTAACGTTCAGGAGGCTAATACGCATCAGTCTGGGGGCTCATCGTCGCTAAAGAACTTGGTCTCTTCAGAAGTTTCTTCAATTTCTCCGGCGGCCGGTGTTTGGGAACAACCACGATCTCCACCCCTTTCGCCCGTTCACGGTGGACATACAGGTTCATCGAAGCGGCATTCTACGCAGGAGCAACTCCCTTCACCGGCTACAGCATTGAATGCCGCAATGTCTGCTGGGGCGGCCGTGCTTGTCGCTGGTGGCGTCGAAAACAAAGCTCACCAACGAGTAGGGTCATTCGACAGAAGCTGGACAAGCGGAATTATAGGTGGACTCGCGCGTCCCTCCACAGCAACCGGAATGAGAGAGAATAAAGGCAAGCATAAAATAACTTCAAGTACAGGGACCGCGGACAGCACCATCACAGGCGACAGTGGTTTCTCTGAATCAACCCAGTCGCCAAGACAGAGCGTGACGGAACGTAGCTATTTTTCTAGCGGCGAATCAAAAGAGCGTAAAGTCTTGCAAAAGAGGAACGGTAGGGTGGACCATACCAGCTATACAGAGGAGCAAAGACTGAGAAATGCTACAGTTCACAGTCGACACTCCAGGATAGCCAGTGCAGGAGAAGCTGTACGGAGAACCTCTTCCTCGACACTGTCTGCGGCCATCGCATACCGTAAAGGCAGCAAGGATAAGCACAAACGGAAGAGCGCATCGTTCAGCGGGGACTTAGGACTTTCAGATTACGAAGAGGCAAAAGAAAAGAGAAATCCTGAAGAGGGAAATACTGTAGGCCGGGGTATATCGCCAGCGACACTTGTCACTGTTCCTTTCGGAAGTCGCTCAATATCGGAAACACTTAAGTTTAACATAGAAGAAAAGTTATCATCCCCCATTTCCCCAGAAACTGGAAGTATAAGTACAGGTGACGGCTCCACACCCTCTCTAACCGTAACAATGGACTCCGAAACAGCACCAGACCGACCAACAAAAGCGGACCGAAAAAAGTCTAACAGAGATAAGGGGATACGCAGCGTCGCCTCTGGTTCCGGCCTGCGCCAAAAATCGAAAAAACAGACGACAGCTTGGGAGAAGGGATTAAGGGAGATCACCCCGGCTGAGGCGGCAAAGGCTGGCGACTTTAGTGGCTGGATGAAGAAACGCGGATCGAGCGGTGTGGGGGCTTGGAAATCGCGCTTCTTCGTACTCAATGGACGCAGGTTGTCATACTTTTACTCCGCCAGCGACACATGGGAACGAGGTCTTATAGATATTACTTCCCATAAGGTGCTGCCGGCTGCTGACGACCGCCTCGTCGGTCTACATGCTGCTCTCGCTGCCGCCGCCAGTCCCACCTCGAGCCCCCGCCCTGGTGCATCACCGCTGTCGCAAAGTCTCAACTCTCCCGAGACCCCCAATACGACCCCCACAAAGGATGAAAAGGACAAAAAGAAAGAAAAAGACCAGGGCTGGTTCACATTCAAACTCATCCCCCCTGCCCCTGGAGCGGCCAAAGGCGTGACTTTTACACCTCCAAGGCTGCACTATTTCGCCACTGATATGCGCGACGACGGCAAGAAGTGGATGGCTGCGATGATGAAAGCTACCATCGATAGGGATGAAACTAAACCGGTAATAACTAGCTACAGCGCTAAGACAATATCCTTAGGCTTGGCAAGAGCACAGCGCGCGAGACCTCCAGATTTGATATCCAAGGATGAGGGCTTGGGCATTGATATCGGGGTCCCACCGGCTGATGCGGGCGAGGAGGCAGATATCGAGGACGAGGATGCAAGGAATGTTGGTAGCAGCGATTCCAAGCCTAAGAAGGTAAAGGAAGATGGAGATTCGCATACAACCATCATTGACGAGGAGGAGGATGAGGAAGAGGTGATATTGGTGGAGGAAGTAGAGGCAGAAATGGAAGCGGAGGAGGCGGAGGCAGAAGTAGAGAAAGCGGAGATGGTAGGGAAAGTAGAGGTGGAAGTGGAGGAAGTGGAAGTGGAGGTGGTGGAAGTGGAGGAGGTGAAAATGGAGGAGGTTGAAGTAGAGGTAGAGGCGGAAGTGGAGGCGCTAGAGAAAGAGGCGGAGATCAATCACTCTATGGTTGAGCAACCCAAGGTACTAATACAGTCGAGTGTCGGAAATGTTGAGAAGGCGGGACCAGAGGGGATACTGCAGGTTCAGGCGATTGGGAATATTGGGTGAATGTGAAGTACCCTACATTCTGCGGGGCCGTAATTGGCCATTCTTTTTTGTTCCTGAGAGCAATTGGGCGACATTATTTGTCTTTTTAGGCGTCATACTTTTCTCTTGTGCATACTTTTAAGGTTTTCCTTTCTGCCTCGATACCCACCCCCTGCCCTTAATTACTCAGTTTCGATTGTTCCGGTCTTTGCTTTCTCGGTGGCTGTAATGATGAGCTGTGGCGATGAGTGACCACTACCATCTATACATGCAGGTATATGGTATTCTGGTCTTTTATTTTCTCTTCTGTGGGTAGTGGTGTTGATGGTGTTGTGGGTTTGCGTATGGATTGGGATACTGGTATGATATCTTGCGATGATGGGCTTGTGTTATGTGAGTTTGGTTCTAGTAAATGGATGGTGGAAGGTGGATCTGGTTGATAGCTTTGGGTCTGTTCTGTGTTCACTTCTGCTTCTCTCATTCCCTCTAGATACATCAGTGTCCCGGTGATACTGAGGGATCCAGCGCATACCAGACCGATCTTTTCTCCACCATTACTGCAAGTTCGCGATGAATTCAAGGATGGTCACAGGGATAAGCTTAATCCGCACGTGGCACCTTGGCAGGGCAAGCACGGATGCCAGATATATAATATAATTCATCTCAGTGCCTCGGTATGGAACCCGAAGGCTATGACATGCTGTGCAGTAAAACGTACTCCACAGGGATGTCGCAACGAACCAGCCTTCCGAATTAGAGTTTATCTTTCTAAAGGTTTGGTTATGAAGAGTGTCACTTTATTTATATCACTACAGGATTTTAGATCCTATCCTTAGAGTACACGAACCTGGGCGATTGAAGCTCTAGTAGCACCTGAAGACATCTAGCTGCTCTGTGGCTCGCATTAGAAGCAATCTAGGCAAGCTGGATGCCTGAGCATCAAAGAAAGAAGAGATGTAGACGAGGCAAGGGCATTCTTATTTGTGCTTTGGCTTTGGAAGTCAGGGGACCAGCGGGTGGGGCGCTTCAGCTTCTGTTAAATCCGACCTGCATCCCACAAGTCCCTTAATGATTGACTGTACTACCAGTAGCTTGGTGTTGTGTGTTACAGCACCTCAGTATTGCTTCTGCTCACTTTCTTCAATCTGGTGGTATGTTATCGGCGGAACCATAAATAACTGCTGAACTTATCATTCGTTTGCCTTTCTCGGTGTCCTTGTCCGGCTATGATACCCATCTCCATCTGCTGCTGCAGTTGGTTTTGTTCCTGGGGATGGCCAGCGTTATTTCCATCTTTGCATCCGGAGCTGTCGTCAGCCCCACCGCTGATCTTTCACAGCTCTTTTGTAGTATCCTCACACTCGTTGTCATGAAACGGAGACGGGGTAACAAGGCTGGAGGTGATCTTACCGGTTACTCTAAAATCTTCACGTTAAACGTGGTTGCCGCCGCAAAGATTGAAATCATTTGCAACATCAAGGCGAAAATTTCCCTGATTCCCCCTTAATTTCGACAGTAAATCCAGACCGCTTCTCATGTGACTTCTTCACTTCAAAGACGAAAGGTTGAGGACTGAGCCTCGTCAGGCCATCACCATCGATAACGAACGTTTTTGCGCTCCCGAGGCTGTCTTCCGCTTCAGATGTGCCAGTATATTCCATGCCTTCAGGGAGTGTCCCAACAAAAACAGACAGTATAAGTAGCGCACGATCCTCGCCACTATTAAGGCATAGACAGGAATGTTGACCGTATTATGCTACTTGGTAGCTTGGACTTCCCAATTGTTGGGTGGGGTCTTTCATTCAAAAGTGCGCACAATGACTGGCTGGGAGGCGTTGAAGCGGAGGTATTCGGCTGGTTGCAGATTGCCGCCTTGTGTGTTTGATGTTAGGTGGACGTCTCGGTCGCGTACAGAATGTTCTCTCTCCTACGAGGCTGAAATGGTGACTCGCTGTCAGTTTTTGTGAGTCACACGTCGAAAGGAGGAGAATGCATGTTTTATTTTTCTTCAATCTTACGAACACAGAGGGACACAACATAGAGGAATTGTGGCTGCGGCTCAGGTAGGTAAGAAGCTACTTGAATATACTTCTGTCTATCCACACTTCAAAGAACCTACATGCTAGTAAGTAAGTATAATAAAAGTAGACACATCTAGAGAGGTACTTTACTTGGGTACATGTACGCATGTTGCTCAGGGTTCAGTGCAGATGGTCAAAATAGTGTGGGATTTCCAGCAGATTGGCGAGGCTACAACTGCAGCCCCCTACTTCCAAGCGCACACCGGGAGGGCTACTAGGAACGTCTTCCAAGAGGTCCAGAAGCCGCGATAATCGGTTTGCTATGACTCGAACTGTGGACTCTGACCCGGCGATACCGAGTAGATACTTCCTGCTCAAGTACTTATCTGCGCGCTCGCTCCCAACAGACAAGGCATTGCCTAGAGTGCTCCAGCTCGCTGAGCAGGGCGGACGAGAAGTACCAGAAAGTACCTAGGTGCCTACCTGGCACAGTAAGAGCACTTCTTTCCATCCCAGGTCTCTCTGCCCACCCACAGAAGGGTCGTCTACTGTTAGCACCTAGCATTTCCGTGGGCTAAATTCAGACGCAGATCGCCCACACCTCCAGCAACCCTGCTGAAGGCACCAGCTGTTGCACGGGCGTTCTACTAAGGTCAAGGTGCTCGTAGGGAAAAACAACATCATACTTCTACTTACCCACGAGCTGTCGCCCTGTCTGTCTATCCTGCGTTTTGACGCCTACCTTTTCATCTCCACCTGTCGTCTGTCGCCCCCGCCTCCTCCTTCTTCTCCTCCACCCTCCCTTCCTACATCAACCCTTTAACTCGTCATCACACCCCGCTGCAGAAATCGCCAGACAGACAGACCAATAATCCGACGATTCAGCTCGTGTTACGCGGCTCTCCGAAGTCAAAGTCATATTGCTCTTGCCGTGCCGCTCGCCTGGGCCGTGCTTGCAAAGTGCGCACGCAACTCAGGCGGGGACCAGAGCGAGAGCTCCACGACATCAGGCCCTTTTCTGCAGGACAGGGCCACCGCTGCGCCGCAAATTAAACGCCTGCACGACTCTGTTCCCACAGGGCATATAGTTTCTGGCCACCCTCGCCCTATTCATAATGGCGTCCTGGGATTCACCTTCCTCCTCACCGTCTTTACTCGATCTCGACGGTATTCCAGTCAGTATGCTTGAAGAACATGTTAAAGCTCTTGAAGAAGATATGCCCTATGATGACGAGGCTTCAACTAGGCAACGGGATATAGCACAGATCCGTTGGCATATCAGTCAGTTAAACCACCAGCAACAACAAAAGTCACCGAAACAGTACCCTAACAATAACTTGGAAATTGGCACAATAAACACTGGATTCGATTTCGACTCAGCGCAACTGGAAAGCGATCGTAGTTACGGAAACCCAAGTAACAGTGATAGTTCGCTGTTCTTTTACGACGCGGTTGGGCTGGGTGGGGATATGAATGGGAGTGGCGCGCATAATAGGAAACGACACAGGGAGTCGTTAGGAGCTGAGGATGATGTGGAATTTGATACAAAATCCCCAAGATATACGCCTAGTCCAAGGAACTTTGCGCACTCACCGAGTCCTGCTAGAAATGGATACAAGCAGAACGAGTATGTAATTTTTGTTTGCTTTCTTTCATTGATGTTCTTCACTGGTAAACGGTCTGATACCAAGTACCTTGCAATCTCTTGAACGTCAAACTGGAACCTTTTTGCTGAACAAAAGAAGCGGGGAGCTTTTGATTCTGCCATTGTGTCAATTTCTCCTACCGCCCCTTTGGCTTTAATCGTACAAACTTAGATTGGATGATGATGCTAAGTTGATAATAATAGTGATACCGATATGGCTCGACTTTCAGTGCTCAATACACCGAGCTCTCAGCAAGTGTATGTTACTCCGATGAGGTTTTTAGGAAAGTAGATGTTAATAAATCTAGGCTCCGGGACGATGTATATACCGGGGACGAAGAATATGCCCGGCAATTGCAGGAGCAGTTTAACAATGGCTATTCTCCGCCCATCACATTTCAACGCACGGGGAACCACATTGATGCATCTTCAATGCGACTACCGGAGGTTTTAAGCCCTTCTCTGCGCCAACAAGACGTCCACCCACTTCGCAGGAGCATAATTGAACTATCGTCCGATGATGATGAGGAGCTTATTGATAGCAGTAATTTCTTACCAGCTACTCCCTTTACCAGTGGTATGGCCATGAACGGACAGCATCAAGACACTCTAAACATCAAATCTGAGCATATGAATGATTTTGAATACCAGGGCGACAATTTTTGGGCTTCTGTGGGTATGGCTGATTGGATCAACATGCCAGTCGGGATTTCCTCGGAAACTGCTGGCACCGCAACCAAGGCGTTTGAAGAGGTCGACTTTCTGGGTTCAACGGATTCACAAATTGTCGACACGGCCGGCAATGTCTTACTTAATGACAGTTGGCCAGTACCCGGTATGCCTGAGAGTAGGCTGAGCGAACTTAAAACTTATGCACACTATGTTTCCAATGATCCTACCAAAACGCTAGAAGAGATCAAGTCTTTATTGGAAAATATTCGTCCTGATATGGAAATTCCGCCAGAGAACCGTGAAGGTACCCCGGACGCGCTTGTCTACCCACTCATGGAGCATCAGAAGGTCGGATTGACCTGGTTGAAGAAGATGGAAGAAAGCAAAACTAAGGGCGGAATCCTCGCAGATGACGTATATAACCCCATTTCGGAATATATTCTAATGGTAGTGCTGATTACTTGTAGATGGGGTTGGGCAAAACCATCCAGACTTTGGCTCTTCTTGTGTCCCGACCGTCCCAGAATAAGAAATGCAAGACTACGTTAATTATCGCACCGGTCGCATTGTTGAAGCAATGGGAAAGAGAAATCAGGAAAAAGCTGAAGCCGGAGCATAAACTTTCTGTTCACATTCATCACGGAGGGGGCAAGAAGGTCAAAAACTTTTCTGATCTAGCAGGGTATGACGGTGAGTAGACTAGGACATTTTGTTGTGGAGTCTAGCCTTGGAAATTTGGCGGGCATTCCTATACAAGGTTGTGAGATCGTGGCTGATTTTTGGATTTTAAACAGTTGTTATGACCACATTTGGAACAATTGCTTCGGAATACAAGCGCAAGGAATCGTATGATAATACCCCTGAAGAAAGCCGCGGTATAAAGCCCAAACTTTTGCTCCTAGGTGAAGATTCCAGGTTTTACCGTGTGGTCATCGATGGTGAGATGTTTGACTTCTATGATTATAAGCTATGCGCGACTAATACGTTAATATAGAAGCGCAATACATCAAGAATAAAGACACTCAGTCATCTAAAGGGTGTTATTCGCTTAACGCTCAATACAGACTGTGCCTATCTGGAACTCCTATGCAAAATTCCTGTGATGAGTATGGACATTATTACTGCTTTGCACTGCACTCATCAGCGGCTGACGCATATTGTAGATTATTCTCTCTTCTCCGATTTCTTAGAATCAAACCATACAACGAGTGGACTCAGTTCTCACAGGTTAGTCTCATCAGCCACCTGTCCTGTGCTATCACTAACACCGCTGGCAGACATTTTCACGGCCGCTTAAGCAGAAGTCACAGCATCAAGCCGACCAAGCCATGAGCAAACTACAGGCTTTGCTCAAGGCCATATTACTGCGTCGTACCAAGTCCTCTGAAATCGACGGACAACCAATTCTTACACTCCCTCCGAAGGAAGTTACAATGGTTCACGCAGTTTTCTCATCGGACGAGCAAGCATTCTACGATGGCCTTGAATCTAAGTCGAAGATTGTCTTCAATAAGTATCTGCGACAAAATGCTGTGGGGAGGAATTATTCGAACCTTTTGGTCCTTCTCCTTCGCTTGAGGCAGGCTTGTTGCCACCCTCATCTCATTAACGACCTCGAAGAAGCAAAAGAAGAGAACGATCAGGAAGCGATGTTAGCGTTAGTCCATGAACTTTCACCCGATGCAGTTGTCAGGATCAAGCAGTCGGAATCATTGGAATGTCCAGTTTGTTTGGATGTTTCTGAAAACCCATCAATTGTCATCCCGTGTGGTCACCTTTTCTGCAAGGAGTGCCTTTTACAAGTTCAAACCCAGCATGAGCAATCAAATCTTGAGCGTGGCGAAGAGCATTCGAAGCTCAGGTGCCCTGGCTGTCGCGGCGAACTTAACCCAAAGAAGGTTACCGATCTCAGCAGCTTCAAGCGGATTCACCCCCCTGGTGATCAAGAGATCGACAAGGCCGATGACCTCGCAATTGAACGTAACGACGATCTAATCTACGATACGGACTCTGACTCAGAAGACGAGGAAGATGAAAATGGTGACTTGGCCAATTTTGTGGTTCCAGATGGTGCTGGCGACGATTATGTACCACCGAAGGACGACAAATCGAATAAGGCTCAGAACAAAACCAAATCATCTAAGGAGAAGGGAAAGAAGAAAGCTGCAAGAGGCAGAACGCTAGCAGAGGTCCGGAAAGATGCGATGAGAAACGAAAAGAGCAAGCGGCAATGTGCGATACCCTTTACTACCATTCTCCAACATTACGGTGTGCTAATATTTCACAGATCACAAGTATTTGGAAAAACGTTGGGTAGACAGCGCTAAGGTTTCGAAATGCGTAGAAATTGTGGAAGAGATCCAACGAAAGGATCCCACCGAGAAAACGATTGTCTTCAGCCAGTTTACTTCGCTGCTTGATCTCCTTGAGATTCCTATATCCAAGGCGGGCTTCAGCTACCGCAGATACGACGGTGGAATGTCGGCCTCTAAACGCAACCAAGCGCTGATTGACTTTCAAGATGACGATAACATCAAGATTCTCCTCGTGAGTCTCAAGGCAGGCAATTCTGGTCTGAATTTGGTCGCTGCGTCACAAGTTATCATCTTTGGTATGTATTGCAACTTTCTTTCGTTCCTACATCTTATCCCTCTTATCCCTGACTAATTATCACAAGATCCTTTTTACAATCCTTTTATAGAATTCCAGGCCATCGATCGAGCTCATCGCATTGGCCAGCAGCGCCGGGTGGTGGTTCATAGACTTGTTGTAGCCGGGACTGTGGAAGACCGCGTAATGGAACTTCAGGAGATGAAGCGCAAGCTAATCGAAGGGGCGTTGGATGAAAACGCCCAACGCGGTTTGGGAAGACTTAATGCGAAGGATCTGGGATTTCTTTTCGTAAGTTCCTCACACCATATCTTGGAGTCTTGTTCTAACCGTTGAACAGGGGATCAGAGGGTGATTATGCATATTCACTTCCGACTTGCCTTCGTCACATACAGTCGGACTTGTCTGTGGGTTACGATCTATGCTTTACGATACATACAGTTTTGTGTTTTCCTCGGGTTTGCTTATCTCGTTTTCTTTGCATGTTGGTGGGTAGACAAGGCCGGAACATTCTTAAGGCGTTTTGTTTGTTATCGGTTCTTTCCCTTCTTGGGTCGGGTCTTGATGGGATGGGTTGATACATAACTTTCGATTTTCACAAAGGAGTTACGGCTAGAATACATCTCATTCGGTTTCCGGCAGGCAGGGAGAGGGTTTCGGAGTGAATGGGTAGCGTGCACTGTTGTACCTATATTAATGTCTTAAACAAACCTCGACAGGGCCTGGGCATAATTACGGAGCACAAACAGGGTTATTCACTGCGGTTCAATACTGTAACGTTCAGAAAGTCATGGCGAAGTTCATTATGAGGCTGTGGACGCCAGCTCGTCCCCGATCTCTTGTAAAGTCCTGCGCAGAGTGTCTATGTCAGGCATCTCAGTCTTAATAGCAGCGTGGAGACCTTCATACCTGTCGTAAGCCTTTGAAACTTCAGTCTCCCACTCCAAATCTCCCACGTCTTCGTCCTCGTCCTCGTCTCCGACCTCGTCATCGCCGTCCTCCTCGTCGTCGTATACGACATCCATCTTATCTTCCTCTATTGCGGGCGTCATCGGCGCCCCCAACACTGTATCCATCCCACATGCCTCTTCAATACTTCGCATTAGCCGATCCGGTCTCTCACCATCCTCGCCCCCGAACTCGGGAAGCTTCACTAAATGCAACCTGGTCCTCTCAATCATGCTCTTGAGACGCACCTTCTCCGTCATATCCACCTTCCCCTCGGTGATCATAGAGTAGAAGCATCGATCGAGCTTATCCACCAGTGCAAGGACGTCTTTCCACTCACTACCCTGCACATAGTATCCCCAGAGGAATTCGTTGAAGGTGTTTGCGATCTGCAGAAGGTATTGAATTTGTAGAGGCACGAACGACGAGATCCACAGCACGTCGACGAGTTTCTCTAGGTCTGCGCAGAGCCCGCCGACGTTGCGGTAGCCATGTTCGGAGAAGCGCTGGAGGTGGAGACTGGAGGTGGAGAGTAGGGCATTGTCAAGGTAACGGATAAGACTGGAAGAGGCGCTCGAGGTCAGAGGCTTTTTCGAAGGTGTTGGGAGCGGATGGGAGTATGAAGCGGTAGAGGTAGATGTGGAGGGCGCGGGCGAGAGAAGAGGAGTGGGAGGGTGGTCGGATGCGAGCGTGGATTTTGAGTCTGGCATTATTCTTTATACTAATATAAAGTACTTCTTGCAGGAGAGCGGGGCGAGAACAGATAATCACATGATATTATGTCGAGTTCTTTTTTGAGGAGCTTTGGCTAGTCGAATGTGGAGGGCTGAACTTGATGGAGGCTTATTACTTGGAGAGCACAAGTTTGATTTGAATAACATTCACATTCGTGTACCTATCGGAAGTACTTCTCTATTCGAGGATACCAACTCGAGCTCGACGCTAGAACACTCTAAAGCTCGGTGCTCAATCCAACCCCCTAACCATCAATTCCTCATTACCACAAATTGTTCATTCAATCTACCAATCTACGACAGACGCCATGCCTATTGTTGACAACTTTGGAATTTCTGTCGGGATTCAGGTGGCCTCCAACCCAGAAGGACGCACCGGCAGCACAACATTCACGCCTGTCCCCGAGTCAAAGCCCGCCGCTATATGGCAGCCCGTGGTAGGCTTAATCACATTTCCTTCTCTTTACTGAGCATTACCTAATATAACATATAACTGCGGTAGGGTGGAATGCTCTCTCCAGTTTATGTTTCAAGCATCGAAACTCCGGCAAAGATCCTAGCCAACTATGACCTTCCTATGAAGATCGTGATGGATTTTAAAGACCCCACAGAGCTCCTGGACTACATGAAGGGAGATATGAGGGTTGAATTACTTGTCGATGGCATTCCAAGTGGACTCAGACATTTCCGCGAGTTTAAGATTAAGGGAAAAGGGTTCCATGTGGAGTTTGGAGGCTTTCGAGTTGGACGGACAGACGAGCGGGCGTTCGTATTTACGCCGCTGCCCAAATTAGTCATAGCCGCCACGGGGCGTCAAGGGAATTTTGAGGGGAGCCGTGTAGAAGCGCCTAAGGAAATTGAAAATCAAGGGCTTGCGTGGATTGAAAAAGCGCTTGTGTCAGGAAATACGGATCCCATTCAGATGACAGGCGAACAATATCCTCACGAAGGCCTCTATCCGCCAGCTCCTGTCGGCATTCCGTTGGGAGTTAGTGTTATCCAACTCTTAGTTTCGGTGGGCAGAAAGTACCGCACCCTCGAGAAGTATCTTATGGGCCCTGGAGCGACGCAGACTACGGCCTTTTACTACGCTCCTAAGCCGCCTGTCGCCCTCACCTTGGATCCCACTCGTTGGCAAGCACCCGATAGTCTCCACACCAGTAGGCGTGGTGCTACATCGACTTCTGAGAAGCGCGTCAGTGAAGGCGGTAATGGTGGCGTAGCTAGGCTCACAGTGTCTGGTGGACAGGAACAAGCCAAAAAGAATGGTGATCGAGGAATTCAGAACGTTATGCCCAATTCCGAGCTCATCCTCAATACTGCGTCGAAGGAGGAAACTTGGAGGCCCGTTGGGTTAGCGAGAAATGTCACCAAAACTGCCCAAACCAAGGAAGTCCAGTTTGCTGCAAGGCTTCATCTTGTGAGGTTTTGTTTCTTTGTTGGTGCGTAGCTCTATTGGCAATTCTGCTCCTTCGCATCTTTTCCACGTCCTCTGCCTCCTTTCTGGTTCTGTCTTCGCTTCTAACCATGTTATGGAACCTCTATAGTTCCTCCCCAAGGATTAACCCTTCCCACTGTTGGTGGTTCTAGGCCAACGATGGTGATAATCTTGAAGCTTTCAAACTTGAAGAAGCTGACAAAGCTCCCACTTTCACCAGCCAAGTCACCCGACGGTACTGCCAATGACATGGAGGACAGCAATGCTGACAGTGACCCCATGGATAGTCGCATCATGGCTCTAGATAATACCTTCACAACGCTTCGCACTCTCGCAGAAGCCGCCGCTGTTGTTGAGGCTTCCAGCCCTACGTCTTCTGAGTTGACGCCACTCAACAGTCCAGAACCACAAGCTAACGAAATGGAGGACAGCAGTCCACCGAAAAGTACTAGGGTAGGTCATATGTTTTCCAGTGCTTCTAACGCAGCCGGCCCTGGGAAAGTAAAGGGTAAACGCAAAGCGACAGGCCTTCACAGACCTGTCGGAAGACCACCAAAGAAACCGAGAATTATTTTGAAGAAAGAGATTTAAAACCCCGGACAAAAAGATTACACCTAATGCAATGATGTTTGGAGCTGGATCCTATAATTGAATGCAATATGGAGCATATCTTTGCTAGGGTTTCTGTTTGAGAGGATGGGGAGGAGCTGTGGCCTATGCCTCTCCTATTCGAGCCAATTACTGGTATTATGATACACAGGAAGCATTTACTGAGATTTTGCAAGAAGGATGTACCTACTTCATGATCGGTCATCAATCTGCGGTGTTTGTTAGTTTGTCGCTGGAATTCCATACAAAAAAGACATTTCTAGCCTAGCTAGTACTCGGAACTAAGGTGATGTCTGCGCCTTCCAGGGCATTAGTGAGTGAGCTATCAAAGTCATTTTCAGTACCGTAGTTTCGCCAAAATTCAAGAGGCCAGGATGGTTAGATTTTCGAATTCCACACAGCAGATGTGGATATTTCAGTGATTGGTGGAATAGGACATGCACCCAACCGCCTGTTTTCGTTCGCAATTGTGGTATCTCCTTTGCACCATCAGGTCGGCTATCCGCATGCCTCCTCAAGTTTGGGCCCCATTGCTTCCGACAGCCGGGAAAAAGCTTTATAAGATGCCCGGGCCCTTCTAGAGTAGAGCACTGGTTCATCCTTTACACAGTCCCTTTGCTGCCTGGTATGAGACATTCTAATACCGATTTCTGCTAGCTGATATCTGGGACCGGTGATCAAACTCGGATGCTTTGCATATTGGAATGCAAGCAAGAATATATTACCTTGCTGGCCTTCCCTTTGGCCACGAGCACATCTTGGTATGAGTTACATACCCAGGTACGAGGTATGCTGTGGCATCGTAGGTCGTAATCGCGAAGGAGCGAAAATTTCCGGGGGTAGATACAGATAGTGCTTCCATGTTAAAACGATGACATCGCCATCAAGCTTGCGCGCACTTGAGACTTTTTGATACGTACCAGGGTATGTAACCATGCATGGCGGCATGGCGGCATGGCGGCTTGCCGGCGACTGGGCATTAGCAAAAGCGATCTAGAGAACCCTATGGATGGATGGATTACTGATTTGAAGCCTCGACGCGTCTTTGCGGAACGGAGCTATGAGCTCAGCTTCTTAGCAAAATTGAAGACACACTGAGGTATCAAAATACGAACCTACCAGTAGAGTAGAATACAAACAAATTTGCATGCACTTGCATCGCCCTACGGTCCAATCAAGTTGGCGGAGTCCAGAAGCCCTTCTTGCAGCTGCGGAGTGAGCAGTAGCAAGCATAACCTCGATGAACAACGACAAGGGGAAGGCAAATCCGCCCAGATGGAAATAACTAACTCTAGAACACGAGACGGAAACTTTCTACACCTAATTGGAAGAATGGCAATCAAAAGAAAGTTTTACGGACAAACTTCAATAGTCTCACAATGTTTGCAGTGGTATCAACAGATTTTAAACATTTTAGGGTTCTTTAACCACACATGGGGCGCAGAGATAATATATGTGCCTCTGCAGCCGACGGCTTTGGCAATTTGAAAAAAGCTAAACCCTGCGTTTGTGCTCTCTGCCTCCCAACATATGGTCGGGAAAGAAAGAGGACATCGTTGTTGTTTCGGGGAAAGGCACATGTAGTTTGTGAAGTTTGTCGTTTTGTGCGCCGGGTTGCGAAGCGGGTTTGCCTAGAGCGGGTTGAATCTGGGATGTGGAACACTAACTAAGTGCGAAGAAGTCGAATTGTCAGCCAACGCTAGAGCGTGGAATTCAATCAAGATGGTTAGAGGAAGCACGATGACAATGACGAGTGGAGAGAGTGAGAGAAGGAAAGCAGCGTTTGTTTAGAAACAGAAAATGGAGGTGGATCTAGAAGATGTGGAAGTGGCGCAGTGGGATGAGGTATGCAGCGTAGGTGGCATGTATGACCTTTACTTAGAAACATTGTTCTCGTTCACTCACATCTTCCTCGGCCTTTCTTGTTCCTGTACTTCTCCTCTTCCTTCCTTCCTTCTCCTGATTCTTCTCTTTTTCCCTTTCGCCTCATCTCAAAATATCATCATCCTCCTCCCTCCTCCTTCCCCTCCGGCTCTCCGTCTCGCGTGGATACTGTGTTCTGCTTTTTTACCAGTTACGGCGTTGCTTTCCGTGTGCGTTCTACGTTGTTGGTTTCCTTGTTGAATCAGTCAATCAATCTGCTACTGCTACCTCTTCGGTTTCGATTTCGATCTCGGGTTTCGTCGCTTGCTACTACTTCAGTCACGTCGTCATCGGCAAGCAATACCCACCGAGCACACAGCCATCACCCACCATCGGGAATTCTCTCACCACCAGGTACACACCGCACTATTCCAACTTTACCACCCCGCTCCATCCCAATCCACCCCCCATTCCACTTCCACCTCTCTTCTCGTGTTCCCCTCGACCCCTCCAAGGGTTGCTCATCTGTTTTGCATCCTTTTGTAACCCTATCCAGAACGAGTTTCTTTCACGCTGCTTGTTTGTTTGTACTCCCCATTCATTCCCTTGATACTCAATTCACTCATTCTTGATTTTCAATTTCTTATCCAACTGTCTCGTATTCTGCGACTTCTATGTAGCTTTCTATACTCGTTCTGTGCTGACCTGGTACTCGTAACACTCATAGTTCTTCGTCCTTCTTTGTGTCAACGGTTTGACTGTCTGTTGATACGGCCACTTACTTCGACACTGGTTTCAATTTTCGACTCTGCGTCTTCAAATTGGTTCTCAAGTTTCTCCGTTGGTTTCGATTGAACGTGTGATTTTGTCGCAAGGAAAAAGTTTCACTTTCGGCACTTGTACTATCGAATTTACCTTGTCGGCGCTACAGTTCCGGACTCTTTTTCTCGGTATGCCATTCACTTTGTTGTGGATCAATACAACTAAGTCTAATCATTTGGTTTTTCTTAGCATCGGCCTAGCGTTATCTACATCGTAAATTGGTCTGATCTAGTCTCAACTTTTTCCTTCTCGAAAATTTTTCTGTTTTTAGAGGGAAACTTCCGCATCAACCCCACTACGTATCATCAGTCTTCCGAGTTGCCGGCGTTACCTTTTTCAATCAACACTTCATCAAGCATGTCTTTCCAACAATACAACGAATTCGCGCAGCAGCAGGGAGGATCTGCTTCTCCTACTGGTGGCAATGCGCCTGTTGGCCAGGTTGTTCCGCAGCCAGGACAACCCAGCGCTTCCCCTGCGCCTTACAACAATGGTGGTGGCCCTCCCTCTGGCAATGGCAGCGCTGGCGATGGCAGCAAAACCACATTGTGGTACGTGTCCAATTCCACCAGATTTTTCCGGCTCCTGTCAATTTTGGTCCTTCAACACTGACATGTGTCCTTTCTAGGATGGGTGAACTCGAGCCTTGGATCGATGAGAACTTTGTCCGCAATGTCTGGTTCCAGCTCGGCGAGAATGTTAATGTCAAAATGATTCGTGATAAGTTCTCTGGGTAGGTTTTGATGAAGGGTTTCTACATGATATAGTTTGAATTACCGGCTAATTGGTATGTCAGAAACGCTGGCTACTGCTTCGTCGAGTTCCAGAACCCCGCCGCCGCTGCCAAGGCTCTGAACCTTAACGGGACTCAAATCCCTAACAGCTCCCGTCCTTTCAAATTGAACTGGGCTTCCGGAGGTGGCCTTACGGACAGACGGTTTGTATCCCAACAAAACTCAGCCGGTGATAGCAATATGCTAAACGCTCACTCCTCCAGCGACGATCGTGGCCCGGAGTTTTCCATCTTCGTGGGCGATCTCGGACCTGAGGTTAACGAATACGTTCTGGTTTCGCTCTTCCAGTCCCGGTTCCCTTCGTGCAAGTCCGCCAAGATTATGACCGATCCCGTTAGTGGAATGTCTCGCGGCTACGGATTCGTCAGATTCTCGGATGAGCAGGACCAGCACCGTGCCTTGACAGAGATGCAAGGTGTTTACTGCGGCAACCGCCCCATGCGTATCTCAACCGCTACTCCTAAGAGCAGAACGGGTGCCTCAGCCGCTATGCCCGGTGGTGCCGCAGGTCCTATGGGAATGTACACCATGGGTGCTCCTCCGATGGGATATTATGGTGCTCCTCAGCCCATGAACCAATTTACCGATCCCAATAACACCACCGTCTTTGTTGGTGGACTCTCAGGCTATGTTACGGAGGACGAGCTTCGCTCGTTCTTCCAGGGCTTTGGCGAGATCACTTATGTCAAGATTCCTCCCGGAAAGGGTTGTGGTTTTGTGCAATTCGTTCAACGACACGCCGCAGAGATGGCGATCAACCAGATGCAAGGCTACCCCATTGGTAACTCGAGGGTGAGGTTGTCTTGGGGACGCAGTCAGAATAACTCTGGTCCGGCCGGCACACCTTACCGCCCTGCACCTCCTCCGCCCGTGTTTCCATCGATGGCCATGCCACCACAGCACCATTATCAGAGCTTTGCGCCTCTAAAGTAGTTTGCCTTTTTCTCCTTGATCCTGTTGATTTTCATTTTTTTCATTTTTTCAGATTCTATGTACCTATTCTATGATTGCTTTTCGTTTACCGGTTCTACGGGATTTCTCCTTACATATATCACCGGTCTTCAACCTATTTCCTTTGATGAGAAATGATCGAAACGCATGGTCAAGAGTTTTTGCTGATCCATAGTTATTTGCTTTCGTGTAGTCATCATGCCTCACACATGCACCCACCACCTCAGCCTGGCCAGATGCCTCCACAAGGACCTCCTGGTGCCCTTCAAAACCCGAATGACCCGACTGAGCCTCTGGACATGCAGAGGATGAACACCATGTATATTGCCGCCCGAGACGGTCAGATGGATCGCCTTGAAGGTGATAGCCGATCGTATCATTCGGTCTATGCTGCCTAAGCGACGACTGCCTTTGAATTGACGCGCAACGAGATTCATTTACTTTCTACAGCAACATTCATTCCCCTTTGTCCCACTTCTAGGTGTTGACGGATTCGAGTCGGCGTTAAGCAACAAAAAGAATTCTTGATTTCTGCGGTTTGCTTTCTTGGTCTTGGATTGTTTGTTGTTGTTCTTCGGGTTCCTTTGTTTTTTCGTTCGGACCGTACTGGGGGGTTTGCTTCCTTGTCCTGCGTTGTCTGTCTGTTTGATTGGGTGGTTTGGACGTACGGGTGTTCGTTGAGCTTACTATTCTTACTTTCCTATCTACTACTCTGGCGCTATGCAGAGTTTAGCTTGTCCTCGTTCTATCTCGTAGTTGTTGTGCCATCTGTGTATTGTGCCGATCTCTCTATTTTGTGTGTTGGGCTGGTATCAGCTTGCAAGTAAACTTGTCACTACTACGGATTGACTGACTAACGTCTATGATCGAAATGGCCTTTGTTTGTTCTTTTCCTCTATGGCGTTGCTGCTGGCTTGTGTGTGGGTAGGGGAGGGGGGGTTCCATGGCGTCATGCGTGTAAAATCGTAGCTTATGCTTCCTTCTGATTGCCAGATTATATCTTTTCATATTTCTTTTCTTTTCCTTTGTCTTCTCAAAAACTCGCATGGTGTTGTGGGTGGTCGTCATATGAAAAGTACATTTATTTCCTCATCCTCCTCGGGGGTGGGAGAGGAAACTTGTCAGGTCAGGTCATGTCGTCTGTAACATATGGAAAGTGGTTATGAATAGAAATTTGTTGCCTCGCTATCCTCGGATCTTCAGTGCTGGTGTCCGTTCTTTTTTTTTGTGATTTTCATTATGTTTGTAAAGATTGTACTCATGTAATGTTACTCATCGGGTTTATTGAATCAAGCTTGAGACAGCAAAAATCGGGTTTGAGATCCAAAAAAAACATCTATTCCATCAATGTTCCCTCATATGTATCCTAGAAGAAAGGTTGAACTTTCTATTCTCTCCATGCTTCTTTCTATCAAAACATCCGCCCGTATATACAATTCACAATATGCCGCATAAAAGAAAACCAAGAATGAACTCCACCATATACTCACCTTTCTTCTCCTCGAAACATGACGATAATATAACAATCCCACAGAAACAGAAAAGGGTAAAAAAGCCAACTCCACCAAACAATTACGCCAGCAAGAAATAATGAAAGGTGTCTAAAAAATCAAATCCCAGAAAGAAAAGTCGAGCCGCCCGAGCAATGATGCTAATCCCAAACAAAGAAAAGCAGGAACAAAAAAAAAAGAACTGATTCAATGCAATAATCCACTCATTGATCTATCCACCGATAATAACTTACGCTTCTCATACAGTAATGCTTCCCACCTTAAGCATTGCTGTGCTTGACTCTATGCCGCGGCTGTCGTCTTCTGTTCTTCGTCCTAATTGGCACTGTCTCGCCGCAAAATGCCGGTGAATTTCCCCACCTCATTCACAACCTCACTCGTAACAGCACCGAGTTCTTTTTCCGCGAATTCTTTCGCCTGATTGAGCCTTGATGTATCGAGGTCGTTGAGCATACCACCCCTTCGTCGTTCTTGGTCCGTGAACTCCTCTTTCTCATCCTGTTCCTGCCTGACCTTTTCTTGATCTCCGGATGGTGTTCCATGCTGCAGCCTGCCTTGCTTCTCCCCAGGCTCCTGAAGCATACTGTCGGCGAGCTGGTTCTCTTCATCGTACTCGTCTTCATCGTATTCCTCGTCTTCTTCGCCGTACTCGGCATCTTCATCCTCCAGCTCTCCCTCTTCCAGGTATGAATCCCCCATTTCCCCCACATCTCCTTCCTCATCCTCATCATCTTCGGCATCGTCGTCGTCGTGTTCTGCATCCGAATCGCTAAACTCGTCGGGGTCCATCAATTCATCTCTCCAATAATTGAAATCTGTAAACTCCTCCTCAACAACCTTGTGTACTGGTGGAAAGAAATGGTCGACCAAATCTCTCATATTCACATAGCTGCTCTTGTACTTTGTCAAGCAAAGCAAATCCAATACAACTTCGGCATTGCTATTGATGGTGAAGATCCTAGTGGGGGGGATCTTGACGCTTCGATATGACAATGCGTCTGTAAGACGGTTCCCAAAGCCGGCATAAAACGGGTTATGTTTAGGTCCGAAGAGATTCAATATGTCTCTGAGACATGCCATTTTGAACACCTCCGGTTTGCGGAGATACACTTCACGGCGGAGAGCGTGAAATGTTCTGTCCGGAGACATAATCACCGGACCCTTTGGGACTTTGTAGTTTTCCTGGACAATGCCATTGAGGTAGTTCCTCGTTGTATCAGCTTGACCAACAGATCGAGATGTGAGGTAAAGGAGATTGTAGCCATTGGCAGCAATGTCGGTGTACAGCTTTGCAACACCCAGATGAGTCCAGTCTCGGCCAACCATAGTGAAAATGTGACCAAGGGCGTCCGATTTTGTAATTGTCCCATCAATGTCCGAGATGACAATCGGAACATCATGACGCCAGAGATACATGAAAGCAGTGCACGTGGCGCGATTGACGCTAAATGAAATCTCATTACCACCAGGCTTAAGGTTTAGGCTCTTGAGCTGGTCTGAAGTCAGTCGCAGAGTTTTGGCATAGCTCTTGGAGTCACTCTCTCGATGAACAGGAGGAGGTGATGAAGGCGGTGTGGAAGGTGGTGTGAATGTCGCGCGTATCATGCGCTTGTCCTCGCCAGATGAATATCCACTCTTTGCATCATCAGAAGAATACCCTCCATCTGAAACTGCTGCGTCGATCGGATGGGAGGTTTCCTCCTGTCGCCCTGCCAGTTCTTTCGCCTCTTCGCTAGAGTAAATCCAGAGGTTGCCATCTCTGTCGGCACCAATCAAGGAGTTAATGTTATATTCGCCATCTAGTTCCTCGGCAAGAATCTTGCGGGCAAGTTTCTCTGCTTCAGTGGCGTCTTCTCGATCCATCTTGTAGCCATGCATATCGAGCATTACATCTCCTTCATTAGTAACATGAGTCTGAATGTTGGAGATCGAGAGTTTGCGCGACAAGGCCAAAGCTCTTTCGACAGCTGCAGCTTGGTCGATGGGCGGCGGAGAGCGCGATCGCGTTGGTGCATTCGAGCCAGCCGAGGTAGTATAACGACGGTTGGTGGAGGTTAGTACTTGGTCCGAATGGCTACGTTCCATATTCGTATTCAGAGACGTCCCCGACCAGTCGCCACTAGCAGGCCGCATAAGCTCTGGTGAAGTGGACAGAGGTGTGGAATTTCCTGTCACAACATCAGGGTCTGCCGCTTCGACAGAGATTAGAATGTTGTTACCAAAGTCCGACTGTGCTCTCCTTGCATGAGTATTGGATTTTGGCGTACCACCCTCATCAGCGATGTCGAGGTAATCTGGTTCTTGCAATGATGAGGTGTTGGGCACGCACGGTTCGGATCGTGGACTTCCAGCGGGCGAGACCAGCGGCGATGTCTGCATATCAACCGGCACAATGCCAGACGTTTCGAAAACAAAGAAGGCTTCACCACCTTCCCCAAGCTTCATGGAGTAATCCGTTTTCACGCCGCCGACTTTGAATTCGACCTGGAGGCAGAAACCATCAGACTGAAGCACGGTGCGTAGAATAAGGATGTATCAGTCGTGCCTTTTTCTCATATGGCCGTAGGAGCGAGAACTTTCCGAAACGCACGTGAAAGGGAGAACATGCTAGGTCACCTGTAGTCGGACGGTCAGTACAGTAACGCGTCGCGATGGGTCTGAGAGCAGCGCAAACCATTCTCTTGTTCTACAACTATTACGTCGATCGCGCCGCTCAATGTTGCTGGGCTGGAAAAGTCAGTCGCCACCACAAGGGGGATTCTGGGGTAGTATGTGCCTACTTGATGGAGTTCCATGTTTTTGATACAGAACCGCTAAGACTTCTCACATACTGCATTGCGACGACCGGGCGAAGGTGTGGCGAAGGTAGACGAGGCGACGAGGAAAGAGAAAGGGCGACTGAGGGCGAAGCGGAAGGAACGACGAGCGTGAAGACTTGCGTGATTCGAGGAGGAAGAGGGCCAAGTGAAAGAGGGTTCCGGCGGATTAAGTGTGGAAACGGTGGGGTAGGGGGGCAGCAGACAGGGGGGACAAGGGCCAGGAACAAGGGTCAGAAGGACCCCGGCGAAAAGCGGCGGCGGCGGTGGTGATGGGGCTTGAAAAGTGTTGGGGTTTGCAGTGGGGGTTGCGGTGGGACAAAGATGCATGCACAGGGTTGCAAAGTTGTTGGGACCAGACAATGGAAAGCTATGATAAGTGTCTAGATATGCAGAGATATGCAGAGATATGCAGAGAAGAAATATCAGAGTGCGAGAACTTCAGAAGTATCTGTGCAGCGGAGGAAAACATGCCTCAACGTCATTCGTTGTATCGACTCGTGACTGACTCTGGCAAAACCGGCAAGCTAATAGAGTACGGTCCGGCGCGGCGGCAGTTCCATTCTCGGCCGTCAGAGGTACGTACCGCCACCATTCCAGCGCCTCATAGAAAGGCTCCTAGGAAGCCTCTTTCTCCACAATCCATAATCCGTTATTCCGGGAAATTGTTTATTCTACGAATACTGACCGGGGTGTGCCCAAAAGCCCTTTTTCAAGTGAAAATATGAGATATTGCTCAGCCAGTATCATCAATTCGGTAGACAGATGCCCGAACAACATCAATTTGCCTAGCTAGGCATAAATTTGTTGCTGACCTCCAGATGAGATGTTCGGGATGGAGGGCAGCTCGTGATGCGGAGGTACCTTGTTTGAATCCGTCTTTGCCCAATGACGTATATCTCCGTCCATCGATTCATCTCCACCTTCGGCTTGCTACATACTCGCTCTGGTATATGATGGATGGCAGCACAAGGCTGGGACAGTTTGAGCCCACGACGGTGAATGAATTCTGAACGAATTCTGGATTGTTTGGCGCGTTTGGCGCCATAAATTATGCCAAGGTTGCCTAAATAAGTGAGGTGCATGCGGAAAACGTGTGATAATGCAATTTCCCAACTCAGCGGCTTTCAACCTCAACTTCTCTGCCGCTTGAATTCCCCAAAGTCGCCAAATCCACCACCACCACCATGGTTCGCGCGCTCAAGCATCATGAGAAAAAGTGAGCCCCTTCTATTGCCAGCTTTTCGCACAAGCGTGTCTAATAATTCCTCTGGCGCTCAGGCTCCTCCGTAAAGTCGACTTCCTCGAATGGAAATCCGACTTCAAACACCGAGATCATGAGATAATGCGGCGCTACCACATCCAAGATGTCCAGACGTACCACAAATACAATAAGATTTGCGGTTCGGTGCGACATCTCGCACACCGTCTTGCCCTCTTGCCTCCCTCAGATCCTTTCCGCCACAAACACGAAGACCTGCTCCTGTCCAAACTTCATTCTATGGGGATACTCGCGCAGAAAACGAAGATGAGCGATGTGGAGAACAAGGTTACGGTGGCGTCAATCTGTCGGAGGCGATTACCAATCATCATGACGCGACTGAGGATGGCGGAAACGGTGCCGGCAGCAGTGAAGTTAATAGAGCAAGGCCATGTTAGAGTTGGACCCGAGGTTGTTACCGATCCTGCGTATCTGGTCACCAGAAATATGGAGGACTTTGTGACTTGGGTTGAGGGGAGTAAGATCAGGGGCCACATCATGAAGTATAGGAACGAGGTGGATGATTTTGATTTGTTAGCCTAATGAAAAGGTATGTGAAGGGCAGGTGGTGGTTTTGGCGTTATCGGGCCTTTGTACAGAAAATAGTTTATGGATAAGTATGGTTTTCTGCTCTCATTCCTAGAGTTGTGTCAACTATACTTGTGAAGGTAAAGCAGACGGTAGTTTACGAGCCCTGGTACAATAATAATGACTCAATGGACATCCCTTTTGCTCGAATATAATCGAAAAAGCTATTTCTGACAGAATTTCCTCCCTTTGAACCCCTACCGGTCTATAATGAGACGCCACATCGTTTCTTTCTTTTAACTTCGATAAAACAAGGAACCGTGAAACTACGAAGCTGCCAGAGCTCGTTACCGCAGCGATCCAGCAATCGGCAATGCTCCCTTGATCACTCGTACTCACTCGGCCCAAAGAACTATTTCAGGAGACATCTTTCGGAATTAAACCACGAAGCTCAAATTCATACACTTCTTCCGTTGTGCGGATTCAAACCCTTACACCTGAAATCCACTGTGGGACCAACATGTCATTACTTCCCCTTGTACCATGTGATTCTGAGGTTAGGCTCACAAAGAGACAAAGATTCATTCTCGCTTGAATTTGCTATTTTAGTGATACCTGAAGTATTTGATACTAGTATAATTGCTTGAAGCTTGAAACCGCAAGCTTAAGCTTAACCCTGAAGTAACATGATACTTGAACAAGTTGTCATACTCTCAACCTGTAAACTGTTCCTCACGGGGATACTGGCATTGGTGCAGCTCCCATGAGCAACTAGCAACTGGAACTAGTGCCGTACGTTTCGTTACTGGCGCTCGTGGTTTTGGAACGGACTGAAGACGTACCATGACAAATGATGTCGAAAGAGGAAGAGCCGTCTTTCTCGGGGGGCTTCTTTCGATGGGACATGTTCTCCTTATGGCGCAGTGAATTGGCGGTTGTTTACATGCCTAGGTAAGTACGTACCAGATATGTAACTCATTTATAAGCCGAACCTCAACCAGTAATCTTACTCTCAAGCAGACGTAATCTCCAAGTAAGGCCAGAAAAGCCCATAAAGACTGCGTGATATACCCATTCACCGCATAAACACCAGCGAAACCCAACTATAGATACACAAAATGTAGTAAATTGATACAGTAGCACACCGCCCACGTTATACCACACGACACCTATTCTACATCCGCATCCGTAACATTCCCATCCTCTTTATCTTTCTCTTTTTCTGCCTTCCTCCTAAAAATACCCAGTCCCTTCTTTTCTCCAATATCATCCTTCTCTTTCTCCTTCATTTTCTCTTTGACGTTTTTCCCCTTCTCTCTCTCCTTCACGTCTTCATCCGCAGAATCGCCCTTCTTTGCCCCGGCCCTTCCAATAGCACCAAAGAAACCACTCTGGCTCCCCTTCAACCACGGACTGCTCTCTTTGGCCAGCGGTGTAAGTCGTCCCTTGGCCTCCTCATCCCCACTTTCCTGGTCTCCATCTTTCTTCCACCCGCTCCACAAACTCCCCTTGGAGCTTGTCGCGCTGTCAACGATCGGTTCCTCTTCTAGCTCATCGTCCACGCCAACGTCTTTCTTCCTCCCCCTCCCCCAAGAGATATTAAATTTACTGTTGCTTTTTTTCCTACTTAAAGCCGAGATACGGCTCAGGATACTATCCTTTGTTGGTACGCTCTCCAAACTAGTGCCAGACATCCCTGATATGTTAGTGTTGATGCTAGCTGAATCTCTTTCGATGCTTCGAGAGCGTGTTCGAGCAGGCGTACTCCTTCGGCTTTGGAATGTCGGGGCGGCGGGGTTGAGTCTTGGTGTGATAGGGCGGCCGGAAGTAGGGGTAGAGGATGCAAAATATCCTACGTGTCCTGGAAAAAGGGAAAGAGACGAAGTTGAAGCATTGGCACCGGGAGAAATGGGTCGCGATACTGGCCTCGACTGCGATATCCTTCCAGTACGGAAGTCGGTCCAGTGGTTGGCCCCACCCACGCAACCGAGCCTATTGCCCTGTATATGATCTGCTGAAGGCCATCCAAACGCCGCGGAGGCATCTGAAGATGGAGCTGGGAGGGGATTGTCGAACGACGCAATGGATGATGGGCGTGGTGAAACGAGTTGGTCAAATAACTTGTTTGGATCGATGGGATCGAATGAAGGGCTGAATTGGTTGAAAGTAGCTGAACGTCTGGAATGATCAGAATTTGTTCGCTCTAGTGGCTTCGTTCGGCGGGATGTGCCATGGAGGAAATCAAGGCTGTTAGCCCAAGATCCATGAGAACCACTACGACGACGGGTACCGATAGGATCTAGGCCAGGTAGGTTGTTCTTGGGGAATGAATGGGATTCACTGGGGCGGAGTTGGCCTAATGCTGGAGGTCCTCCTTCAAATCCTATAGTTTTCCCGCGTTGCCGGTTGAAGGAATTTGAAAGAAGGTTAACAAAGCGCCGAGAGTTAGATTTCGGTGCGCTCTCTCCTTCCTCAATCCCTTCACCGGTCGGTGTGCCAATGGGCCGATTTGTGCCAATTGGGGACATTGTAGTGCTATTCCGTTCCGATTCGAGATGGAGACTAGAATCCCTTGGTCCGGGAGAAAAGCTTGAAAAGGCGGGAGCTTGATTGAAACTACTCCGAGGAGACGTCGACACTGACCCCTGGGACATAGGCGACTGTGAGGCCACGAAGCCCATAGTGTCAAAAGGTAAAGTGCGAGGCGGTATATCATCACCGGCTTGTGTGGCAACTTTGGGGTTTGGCGGGGCGTCCTCGAATGCGAATAAATTAGAGGGGAGAAGAGCGTTTGCCGTCGGACTCATCGGGGTACCACTAACGTAGTCGTTATCGGCGTCTAAATAGTCCACTATTGGGCTAGGTACTGAGCCCTGCATTTCGGTAGGCCCCGTGACTGTGCCATTGGCAATATTGAAGAACGGACTTAGAAGGGTGCTGTTAGAAAATGTGGGGCTATTCTGCTGGAATTGCACATTGTTGAAGCCGGAATCTTGAAAGCCAAATTCGTGTAGAGGATAGCCATTAATAGATGATGAGACAGTTGGCGTGCGTGATTTGCGGTTGCGATTACGACGTTGTTTTGGCTTCTTCTGAACTACGTCTCCTCCAGAACCGCACTCTCTACGCCCTTGAAAACTCATGAGGACCTCACGGGATCTGATGAATTCAATCTCAGCCTATGCACACTATCAGTGGAGTCCTGTTAAAAAAAGTTGACAGTGACACTGACCACCTGAAAAGCATTATAGACGGTTACATAGCGCATCTCCAGGTTTCTCTGCCGATCTCTCCATATGTTCTCCTTTTCACTGTCTTCTCTGGTTTTCTGTGCCTCTTCGTCCTCCTCGGCTTTCAATTGTTCCCTCTGAGTTTCCAAGTTCTTCATGGCTGTCACCAAAGACCTAATTTCGTCTTCCATTTCAGAAATCTGCCGTTGAGCCTCTTGTATGTCGTTGTTAAGTTCCTTTTCCGTGATGACCGCATTTGCCTTTGCTTTTTCCGCCACATTTGAAAGATCTTCCACCTTGTCCAATGCCGCTTGTTTCTCTTCCTCCCATCGTGCCATATCGTCCTGCATCCTCTTGATGTCGTATTCTTTAGTCCTCAACGACTTTTCCGTCCGGGTTCTCATGGCCTCTGCCGTCCTTCTCGCTTCCTCTAATAACTTTGTTTCTGCTCGTATCCTCTGTCTACCTGCATCTTCCTCATTCTTCTTGTCCTTCAATGTATCTAGCTCGGCTTTAAGAACCACCTCCACCGCTTTAAACTCCTCCTCCGTGTGAGCCAGCTGTGCCTCGGTTTCCTGAATCTCTTTTCGTACCACGTCCAGATCTCTGGTCAAAGACTCCACGGTATGCTGGTCCTCTTGAGCTGAAGTGTACAAATTGTGACTTTGCTCTAAAACTGCTGGGAAACTTCGCCTCTCTCTTGTGGAACGCCGGGAATGGTTTTGCCCATGATTGTTATGAATCGGATGGGGCGACGGTGGAACGTCCGGTGTTGAATGGACAGATGGCGCATCATCGGAAGAATCCCCCTTATGGATGCCATTGCTAGACTCACCGGGACTCTGCAATTTCGCGCAGGTTCTCAATCGTATCAACTGACCCGGTGCCTGGAAATTTTGGACATTGGCTGCAATAACACGAACGTTATAGCGCTGGTCTGGATTTAAGCCGGTAACTGTGACACTTGTTTCGCCGCGCTTTTCGCTTTCGCCCACTGCACCACAAATCAGCGCAGAACAGAGATGCAATGTTACTTGTGGCATACCGTTGATGCCATTGATCTGGATAATGTGTTTCGCCACCGATCCAGCCTTCTCTGGTAAAGACCAATGTAGCGTTATGGTATCTGTTGAAACACCGTGCAGCGATACTCTAGGTGGTGCCGGTAGGTCGAGCCCGAGTATCTTAACGAGCGTAGGGATGGGTATGTTGAGAAGCGCAGATACGCGGTAGAACATCCTACAAAAAGCACAGCGTTAGCATCTTTTTCATTGCGAAGATTATGTGGGACTTACCATGCTAAGGCAAAGATGGTCGCTATAACCACAACCACCATTGCGCGGAGCGAAGGATTTTGGACGTTGTTGATGTGTTGTGTTAATAATGTTAGGTTTACTTTGTCGCGAGGAATATGCTACAAAAAGTGGAGCACGCTTCATCCAAGCCTAGCTGATGATTAATGCACAGGGATAGTTCAACCGTATCATATCTCACGTGTTACCTGGCTGACTTCCACTTTACGTCATTGTGGGGTCCCCAAGCCGACCACGTCTCTCCTCCACGCCCCGCCACCTCACCACCTCTACACCACTATCCCGCAACACCCATTTCTCTCTACGCTTCACCGCTCTTTAGAATCTTGCTGCTCGTAAGTGCATGTCTAGCACGCTCTTTGCTCTTTGGGTATGTGGGTATCATTCTCTCTGTAAGCAGCCGCACCGGTCAAATTATGTACAGCCGTTCACATCCATTCATTCATACAATATCCACCACCATACGCTTGCATGTATACCACCAAGATACTAAACCAGGACAGCCTGATGGCAAAAGAGCTCCCACAAGTACAAAACGTGATCATGAAACCACTGAAAATGAAGACGGGGTATGTAATGGTGAACACTGCATTCCCTTCTCCATGATCCCGTCATTTGAGCTACAAAAGAAAGCCATAACATCTACCAATGTGCAAAAGACAGTCGCAGGGGGCGCGCGACTAACATAACAAGAAAAATTGGACCACCCAAAGTATAACAACTGGTAACCATTAGGAATTTGAACGAGAAAACAGCCCGCCGATTCAGACGCCGTTGCAAAGTGACACCCATGGAAACAGCCGTTAGAGCATGAAACGTAGAAAGGAAACAGCAGTAAGAGAAAAGACAAGAAACAAAGATCCCAGAAGATGCACCTGCGCCCATGATTGTAAAAAGACAGAAAGAAAAGAAAAAACGAAACATAAAGATAATAGGTTCTAAACAGAGAGTGCTGAGAGACGTATGAGGGGAAGATACATCGCGAAAGAATAAAAAGATCGACAGAGCTGGAGTTCAGGCCTGAAGATGGTGAGAATCAGACCAAAAGGAAAGAAATGACAGAACCTTTATACCCAAGAACGAAAGCAAAATCCCACCTCTTCCTTGTGGCCATCATGCCAGATACTCTAGACGTTTGGTCCAAAAGGGATCAGCTATAAGAAGCATAATCGGCACGTAGTACTCTAACCATAAAGGCTGCCACGACACCTTCAATGGTTCACATCTCCATCTCAAAATCTGCGCTAGCCAGTCGCTGCGTACGTGAGACCTGACTGTGGCCTAATACAGTCTCTAGTGACACAGCATCAACTGTGAAGTCGCAGGGTCCCCATAGCCCTTCGAAAATTGTTGCCGTCGAGTGCCTGCGGGTGTTTACCCAATGAAGTTCGTCCGTCCGGAGTAATTCTCTCGCTGTAGGTCTCGCCTCAGGATCTTGTGCAATCATGCGTTTAACAATCCTTTCTAACCCGTTCTTTTCCATAAAGAGCGGCGGCTCCACCAAATGGCCTGGCTTAGGCTTATGAAGTAAAGACCCCCGTCTAGGTCTAGTAGCAATGAGTCTTGGGCTAAGGGTCGCCGCTCGTTGCATAGCAGAAGTCGAGATCTCCAATGATGCGCTATTGGCAACGGGCCGGTGAGGATTTTCTACCAACAACTCTGTCGCTATTGGGTTTCCGTCTTCATCGCGATGCACAAATTCTCCGGACGAACTCGTGCTGAGAATCGGTGCAACACTGATATCCCCTTTTCGCAGACTTTCCCACTCGTTTCCGTATGGAGGCAGGGCTTCGTTGCCTGCAATCTCAATGATACAGACGCCCAGAGAAAATATGTCGCCCGGCTGGCCGGGCTTCCGGTCTAGTACTTCTTGAGCAATATATGCACGATCGCCTTCCTTTTCGAGATCGTATTCTGGTGGACAGCGCATCGCCATGCCGAAATCGCCGATTTTCAGTGACCCATCGAATGTAATAAAGACATTTCCAGGTTTAAGGTCGAGGTGCATATAGCCTGATTCATGGATATATTGAAGGCCCTAAGTCAAGTTAACAGGCTGTCTGGAAACTACAAAGTATCGTTGGACCTACCAGACATAACTCCAGCAGCATTTTCCACACTCGAAACTCATCCAAGCGACCCTTCGTTCCGTGTTGCTCCAGGAACTTATCCAAGCTTCCGTTTTCGCAAAACTCTGTCTGAATGCAGAGATATCCGCCATCGTCCATCCAATGATCCACATAACTGACTATGTGTTCATGTTTACCCAGCTCCTTCAGTATCTGAACCTCTTGCATTCGCTCGCGTCGGTCCCGTGGGCCTAAAAATCTGTTCTTGGCTTTCTTGACAGCATAAACGTTGGGTATCACAGATTTGTGCTCAACCGGAGATGAGGAAAATCCGCTCTCAGACGATCTTCCCGGCGTAAAAAGCTGTCCGTATGAGCGCCCAGACTTTTCGGTAACTCGATAAACCTCCGAAAACTCGCCAGTACCAATATGCTTGACCTCGGAAAATTTAGAGTACAGACTCATTCCATCTTCGGTAATAAAGCTATCGGGGAACGAGGGGGAGCTTTCGCGACCAAAATTGAAGTGTGAAAAATCTCTAGCCGGCGTTACAGGGTTAGATGGCAAAGAGTTGCGTTTGTTATGTGGCACAGGATTGTAGTTGTAAACCTTCCCAGATATTGAAAGACTGCTCGGATCTGGCGGAACAATGCTATCCTTGGGTGTTTTGGGGCTATTGAATCGCATATTCAGCCGTGCTCTGGGCCCATCAGCTGCAAACCACTATCAGTACAATACCAAGCAATGACAGATGACGGACGTACAATTACTTTCCGTTCGTAATCGCTTATTCATTGTAAAAACGCTGTCGTCATCGAAGTCGTTCCATGATTTCTTAGTCGGAGTAGGTGGGAGGTCGTAATCTCCACTGGACTGGGTCGAATCATCTTGCTCATCACCATCGTTGCTAATAAAGCTATCACGTCGGTTTAAGAGGTTCGTGCCCTGATTGCTAATTGGTGCGGGAGTATGGGGGCTTCCCAAATCGCCCATCGGTATCTTGGCTCCAAAATTATTGATCTGGAGAGCTGATCCAGGAAACACAGTCGTGCGTTTGCAGGGCGTATCTGGCTGTTGCGCATGGTCCTTGTCCCCATCTAATGTACGACCTCGCTTCGGCACGAATCCAGTTGAATGGAACGCAAGGATATTCGGTTTTGCTGATTTGTAGTTTTGCGGTGTCCTCCAATCGCTTGACTCTCCGGATGACAGTTGGTTTACTTCCCGGGAGGTACCGAATGCGGACTGGGACAGCGGGTGAGGATGCACTGACGCACTCGGTAGTGGGGCATTACGAGCAGCAAATGGTGACTCTCGTGACAAACCTGGTGCGAAGAAATTCTCCACCGAGGCTACACGTCTCACTCGTGATGTTGTATCTGAAGACGACGAAAAATCCAACCGCTGCCGTCCCATCGGGCGCGAGCGAACAAAGCTAGGCTTCTCAAAGATATGGCCTGATGGCTTCTTCATGTTGGTACTGTTTCGTTTTGGGGGAGATCGCGAACCGGCACCAAACGAAGGCGAGCCGAATACAGGCGGCTTCTGGTTGCTGATTGAAGAAAAATAACCGAAGTGTGAATTTCGCCGTTTGGCGACCGGCGAACCACGGCTGGCCTCATCCATATTCATCATTCCATCGCTTCGCTTCAGTGGGCTGGTTCTGGATGGCCGACCTAAACCGCTGTCGGGACAAAGAGTTGTACGGACAGATCTTTGAGCTGTTTGATCTCGGGGGCTAGAGCGGGGGCTAGATGATCCTGACCGTAAGGTCATGCCACCTGTATTCATGCTGTTACTTGATGTGATTGACAAAGGAAACTTAGCGGGGCTATGTGAGCCCGCGCGGGGTTTAGTTGGTGTCGGTGTTGACCGTCGCGAAGCAGATCTTGTTTTTACCGACGTTGGTAGCGAAAGCGCGAAAGGCGAGCAGGGCGATGGAGAAGGACGGAGAAGGTTTCGCGATGGAGAAGTTGAGGGAGGGAGATGTGGTGAGAATAATGTGGCTGTTTCGCCGTGGTGGCGACGCGGAGAGAAGGATGTGACCATTTGGAACGTGTGATTATGGTGATGGTGGTGTTGCTGCTGCTGCTGCTGCTGGTGTTGAGCTTAACGTGTTGGAGGGCGTGAGACGGTGAGGTGGCTCGCTTCAAGACTCTTGGAGAGGTTTAATGGATCTTTTTGGAAAAGGTTCGTGTCCACTAAGTACATAAGTACTTCTTTAGCATCCAATTCAACCACCACCACCACCACCCAGCCCACGAATCCCCCTAAGCCGTTATAATCAATTCCCGTTCCACTCTTCGGCAGTAGTATTTCCGGTGTCTGTATCTTCGTAGTGCGCGGTATTTGCAGATAATGTGTTGTGACTGAATTGAATTGATACGTGAACCAGGCGCGCGACTGTGTTTCGCCGTTGATATCAACCGACAGTATCGTCTAAGAGCAACCTCCGGGGCATTTATTCAAAAACACGCAGTCGCAGTTGCATTTGAGATCCAAGCATCCGACGCGTTGAAGAAACTGAAGCGTCGAGCGCCTCGTTGCAGGTTACAGAGGTTGCAAGTTTTTGTTCCAGTTGCGATAGATTGATGGGTTGGGTACGCGCTTTGCTGGAGTGTTCCCGATCGCAACCTCGCAACTGAAAGCTGACAGTGATGAATCACGTGGGCACCGCCACGTTCAATTGAATTCCGAGCAGCGATAAATAGAACACAAGATGAGGGCTTCTCCTAGCAAGGCTTGGTGTCCATGTAGCGTGGAAATATTGGTGTTTGCTCAGTATGTTGTTCGATAGTAAGAGGCTGAGGCAGGTTACTGAAGGACCTCGGGAGGCGGGCGATAGGGGCAACTTGTCTGAAATGCTTCAAGACATGAACTCGAGGGATGATGGAAAGGGGCAATCTTGATAAATTCTAACTTTAGCGTGCTAAATGGAAATCCTACCACTTCTCTCTACTGGGTTAAATTATTGGACTAGGAAGTGCCAAAATCAAAACAAACAAAACCGAAACGATACACAGAACTGCCCAGGAACGTAGGCGGCAACTTTTCGACACCAGAAACACCAGAAACAACATGATCAAAGCTTCATGACTCGCCATAAATGCTTCAGATGCATGGATTCAAATCCACTCTAGGGATGAGACAAATACTTCAGATTGGCATAAACGGGAATCCAGGCAATGGTACGGCCGCCTCGGTGAGTTGTCGTTACACAAATCAAAACTGTGAACCTCTCAGTTAAATATAACTTTCCTGTGAACCACAAAACATCGTAACAAAGGAATGTGGCAACACCAAACGTTCATCATCGTGATACATACCGGTCGTCCACAATACTTGGGAAAGATGAAGTCACATCCCCATTGCGCAAGGCTGAACGGCACAAACAATATAGTAGTACATCCAAATCAGCCCACCAACCGCACCGATCCTAGCGACGTTTCATAATCTCGAACTCGCATAAAGTACGCCCTTAAAGATCCGAACGATTCTAAAAACTCTTAGCCGCTTCTTTAATCAACAACAGATTCAGCATATACTCATGTCGCCGAGTGCTAAGTTGGACACATGATGTGGCTTTAACGCTGCGCAGTCCCTGTGCCATATCACGTGCCTAGCTTAGTACTCGGCGACATGAGTATGTTATAATTGTCTAAGCCGATGCTCGACTGCAGATCGTGGTTCTCGTCGACTTCTTCCAACAATTTTGGTTGCTTCTTTCTTCTTCGTCCAGGTGAATTTCCTTGAATTGAAGTGTGTAGAAGTTTAGAATCTCCCCCACCTAGTTGGCCATCCGGAAGGGGAGGGGAAGCGGGTACTGCAATGCTCTAGACAGAGTGAGTGCAGTATGATTAAAACAAAAAGTTTAGGTGGAGGAGGTGTGTGCTTGCAATGTGAGAAGTGTTAGGTTAATCCCCTTAGAGAACATCTAACCCAGAGGCCGCGCTTATAACATATTTTCAACATTAAGGTTTCCAGTTTCGTTATGTTGTCATCTGTCCAGCTGCCAGAAGTCCATTCGCAAGCCCCACTGGGTACGAGGCAATTCGTTATGGACCATCCACTGCAATCATGAACTCGGATAATCTCACCCACTTGGCGCTATTATACTCATCAGTGGTCGTTCCCCCCGCCTTCCCCTCTCAAGCGAGGTGGGCCATCTACGGTGAGATGTACTGGATCCAATGCGACAGATCTTGAGGGTAACGTTAGTGAGTTATTGAAGGGAGTCTTTTCGATTCAGTAGAGTATAGGCAGCAGCGTGTTCAAGTGTTTTCCTTCTCCCATGTGCGGTTCTTTCCTTTCTACTACGGTTACTAATGGGGAAAGAGTTTGGAGTCCGCTGTTGGGTTTATAAATTGTCGACCAAGTAGTCAGCCGAGAAATGGGACTAGTGGTAGAAGATTCGTCCATGAGTAGAACAAGTACCGAAACTCCCACGAGTATGTACGTGGCTGACTCGAGCGTTCGTAGAGGGACACAACATCCTCACTTGCGCCACTCAAACCGGGCCTCTCGGCATAGATGCCCCGCAACCCAGAGTTTATGGACATACAGTGACCACAAGCAGCGTGCGCTTCCACCATGTCTCCTGCCTTATCACCCCATATCATGGCGGGGGCATAACGCTCCGGATTACGTTCCTCCGAACCGTATGGGATTGTTTTTAAAAGCGCGATGACTGGTCCAATGCGTAGCTTCGGCGAACCCACGCCTCAAGTTCAGAACGCAAGGTAAAAGAATCATTGTAATGGTAGGAGCATGGATACCTCAGTGGAACATGGCTGTTGTATGGAGCAGTAAAGTGCCTTGTCCCTTATTAACCCCAGCGGAATGCATTGGCACATACATTGGTGTATTTCTAAGGATCTTTCACAGATTTTTGGGTACAGTGCATCGCCTTTGATAATCAATTTGCAGGCCGGCTTGGATGAAGGTTGAAGAGAAGATGAAGGAGGGAAAAGGAAGCAGGATGAGCGGCATGATAAGAACTAGCAAGGGGTGCTGGTTACAGTTCCAATTGGAATTGATCGTTCGCTGGCTTTTTTATGGGTTGTCTACTGAAGGAAAGGCAATTAAGACTTCTATACTTGACTAATTCTCTACCCGTATCAGGAGAGGCCCACTGCCATCGAACTAAGTCACCACGCCCGTAATTTGGATTATCATACCTACTCTTTCTCGAATTGGCAAGTTCTGTTGAAACGCCCGTGTAGAACTGGAAAATCCAGGCGATGAGTATGATACAACGTCTAGTAGACGATTTTGATAGGAAATCACGTGCAACTTGCAGGTGATGTGCTGTGTTAGCGTTAGCATCGGATTGAGATGTCGATGAAGCGACACTGGTGAAGCTGCACTACAGAGCTGAGAATAATTTTGCACAGACATCGAAAAGTTTGTTGTGTTTGTGCCCCTCGGTCGCGGGAGTTATTAACAGAAAGACACGAGAAAATGCAAGTTCATAAACCATGCTAGTAACTCTACGAATCTAAGATGCTGCTAGTACCGAAGAAGAACCCATCAATATATATCGCACCTAGAAAAAGGCAAGAAAGCATTTTGAAAGGTAGTTAGTCAGTATCAAAGTTCATACCCTACGATAACGTGATAGAATCCGCCTCCTTAAGTAACACCCATTCACCGCTAGAACAGGGTATCAAGAAATGCATCAGCGGTGGCGCCTAAGAAATGCATACAAACTACTTAACCTAAGTAAGTACTCTGCAATATTACCTCGATGTACGTGCTGAGTCGCTTTTCATAACAATGTTCCATGAAAGTAACTCTAACAATTCCCAACCACAAGCAAGCAGCAGCTCCACCAAACGAAACGAAGCAACGAAGCAACGAAAAAACTTCGCTCCACTCATCCCTTACTACTCTTACTCAACGGTTACTCATTCACTGTGCATTCACGTTCACTCTTTGGCCCTTCTGTGGTAACAACAGCAGTTCGCTTGGCTCTCTCGCTCTCCTCATCTGCATCTTCGTCATATCAGCCGAGTGGTTGTGTTTCCGACTGCACCAGAACAGCGCAGAACCGCACAACACGGCATTGGTGCCCCAATCCCAGAAACCCACTCTTGTCCACTTGTTCAAATTCAACTTGCTAGCACAACGAAAAGTGGGATCCTTCGCCCGACATATCCAATACACATAGGAAACGAAACATCACGCAGGAGAAATACGTGCTACCCCCACACTACTCGCTCCCTGAGACGGCAATAGTAGAGTTGTGCGGTGCGTAGCACTGGATTAAGCACCCTCATATCAGAAGTAGCATTTATCTCAACTACAAAGGAGTGGTCTCTACAGTTATCCCCTTGCGCCGAACGATCCATTGGACAGGAACATCAAAAATTTATAGCCGAAGTCCGTCCTCATCGTCCGTCTTACCTGACGAAGGAATGAGTGTTGCGACAGACAATGGAGTGGGGGATTCCCCTGTTGCTACAAGTGATGACCTCCAGACAAATTCGACCAAAGCCCGCAGAGCTCCCTCTCCAGCTCACAAGGACGTGCTTTCAGCTAGTGCTGCTACTACTTCGGCCACCCTAAGCAACATTGGTAAAACTAAAAGAAAAGTACCCACTACTCGATCAGCAAAGACTTCGAGAGAAGCCTCACCCACTAGATCAACTACTGGGTCAAAATTACCCCAAACCCAGGCACAGTCAGTCAAGCCTTCAGCCTCACACGCTGACTTGCAACAGCCCCGTCCCCTTCAGCCTCTGAATGCTCCACACTACTCTTCAAATACGACACCCCGCTTGACGGTACCTCGAACGCCTCCTCCTGACTCTCGTCTACCTGCGCATTCGTCTCGCAAGAAAACCGAACCTTCCGTCCCGCCTTCTCTTCAACCGTCAATTCTTCTACGGCGAGAGGGCAGTGATCAGCCAGACCAACTAAACGACCTCCACCTTCCGACTGGAATGAGGACTCCGAGGAGCAACTCGTCCACAACGTTGGAGACAGTGGTGGAAGGTAGCCTCCCTGCGACGCCTGCCATCGGATCTACAAGGTCTTTGGAGGATTCAGTGGCAGCTCTTGTTCGCCGTCAATCTAGTACATCAACCACGGGAAACATACCGGAAGAGGTGGAGAATGATTCAGCATCGACCATAACACGAAAGGGTCGGAGAGATTCGGTATCTTCTTCTATTGCTCCGATGTCAACGGCGGAATCAGAGTCAGAATCGGGGTACAAGAGTGAGGATAAGGCGCCAATCTCGTTGCATAAGGTCCATCATCCACCGCCAAGGGTTTTTGGGCGGCGTCCAACTGTGACGGGCAAGGAGACTTCTTCCAAGGCTATGACAGTGGAAACTGAAACTGTTAGTTCCGTTCCTCAGGTTGGACTTGGTGCAGTTGGCCCACCTGGAGGAGCAAGTATTCGGAGCAAGAAGAGCACCGATACTATCAGGGCTTCTAGAAAGGAAAAGAAGAGGATCCCGAAAAAATCTGTAACAGTGGGGCCTTCGAATCGTAAATACCCAGCTTGCTTCCTCTCTTAAGATCTTGCTAATTAAGCTCTTTCTCCCCGATTCAGCATCGAGTAAAGCAGATATATTTGCGGCAAAGATTGCTGAGGCTGTGCATGAGGCGAATTCATCGGATTCGGAAGAAACGTTTGTCTATGAGTCAAACCCGCCAGAGTCATCCCACACACATTCACACCAAAGGCCTTCGAGCAGATTTCACTCCAGGACGCCTAGTGCGACATCTATAGGACCGGACCCAAGGGGTCAGCGATTACCATTGTTATCTACAATTGATGGTACTAATAGTACCGGGAGGAAAGGAATGAAGTTCGTCAACAATTCATTGAACAAGGAGACAAGTTTTGGTGGCGATGGAGTATCTGGTGACGGGATGAGTAGCGAAAGAGGCCTTGGGGGTGTCGGGAGCTCGAGGGAGCATCATGCGCGGGGGGATAGGAATGGTGGACGCCATCATAATGGGCACCGATCAATACTGACGGAAGACGGCCCGTTCCACCGATCATCACCGCATAAACAATTGACACATTCCCTCCGAAATGCGCCGAGCTCCATCATGCCATCTAGGCAATCATCCCGACCTCCGTCGCCCAAGATTAATGCGTTTAGGAATGGCGTAGGCATAGGTGGAGGAAAGAGGTCTCCGCGTACACGTGTGTACGAAGCGGACATAGAAAATGGGGACGAACATACGCCACTCGTATCCACGAGCCGTACGAGACCAAAGCGAAGACCATTGAATAGCTCCCTCCGGCAAATGGAACATAATGCAAGACGACGGGGTTGGATCCGAACATATGCCGGATGTATAGTTGCAGTGTTTGCCATCATTTTGATTTTAACAGGCGTGGGCGGGTTTCTCGTAGCAACAACAAATGCACTGCAAGGTGTCAGGGCGCTCAATGTAACGGATGTTCTAGTAAGCAAGCAGGAAATCATGCTAGACCTGGTGGTGGAAGCCGTAAATCCGAATGCAATTGCTGTTACAATCGGAAGTATGGATGTGAACCTTTTTGCAAAGAGTTCACATGTACGAGAAGGAGGAGATGGCGGCGACGGGAACGACAGTGGATTGGATGACGATTGGTGGGAAATTGGCGTGACGAAAGGAAATCTTGTCCCAAAAGAACATCCGGACCAAGTGGCAGTCGATCTTCCAAAACAGCGACATCCGCGATCAATATCACAAACACAGTACCGTATCCGCGGTAATGTCGATGAGGGTACGGACCCACCCGATGATCTCCCCGAAAATGATAAGGAAACCATGCTGTTGGGGCGTATCTTCAGTTTCGACTCGGTGTTGAATTTTGAAGGCTCCCCAATACGACGGATCCCTTCGATCTCGACTGGAGAGTTGCGGTTAGCGAAGCCTGGAAATAAGACGGAGGAAGGTGGCACAGAGAGATGGGAAAGGGTCTTACTGCATCCGTTCGAATTGATCATCAGGGGTGTACTGAAGTACCAGCTACCATTAAGTGGGAGAATTCGAACGGCACCCATATCTGGGTCGGTCATGATTCACCCTGAGCTTGACAATGCAATACGCTGAAACGATAGATACGAATTGAACGATTAAACGGCAAATAGATTGGATTATGGGTTGTGGCTGCGAGTGTGGGTGTGTGTGTGTGTAGTTGTGTACGTTCTTGGGTCCTTCTCCTTTCAGTCACTCGATTCTGCACTGGTTGGTGGAAAGAAACGAATGTATAGCAGCTCTGCACTTGTCTGTATATTTCCTTAGTTCTATCTGTTTTTTTGAAACCGGTTCAAGTATTACCTTGTATTCGACAGAACCCAGCATCTCGAGTTAGCGGCATTAGTATTGATAAGGGAGGCGCGAAGGAGTTTATTTCCATATCATTTTCTTGTCTTTATTACTGTTCTGGGTGGCTATTTGCGTAGATTAGATTAGGCTTCTCCTACTTTTATACACTACCGGGAATTTCCTGAGACTCTTGAGTGATTGAATTTCCTGTTATTTCTCGGTTTGCCTTTATTTTTCGGCGTATCACTTGATAATTCTGCTTTGTCTAAGAAAGGTGCATTGTGGGTATCGCTGGTGGTGAAGATAGGTGGAATATTATGGGCCAATTCGAGCTGGCTCGCAGCCACTGGCTGATTTTGCTAATTTTGCTATGTTTTCGCGAGTTCGGCCAGGGTCATTTTGAGCCAGCGTAAATCGCATACCATTTAACGTATAACTGGGTCAAGAAGGCGGGGATATGACACCCAAACCTATCACATTCTGTCACTCGATTGGTTAGTCTAAGACTGAAAACAATGCTCAGAAGGCGTTTGGCCCAGGCTTCGACCCCTTTATTGATCTCTTAGATACTGCAGGGCTTGGGGTATCAAATGCGGTCAGGATTCCAGCTCCAGCCCCAACCACTCCGAATTAATATGCCATGGCCGCAAGCGGCCTAATGCAATATGATTACAAACAAACAAACCACTCCGAATTCCTTTCACCTACTGGCTTGCCTGGCCTCGTACCTCGGCCTTTGATCTCACGTGATTTTATACTAACCGAAATTATGAGTCTGATCCAAATTGAGATCATGAAACAACTGAGATGAAAGGGCTTTGGCCTCGTACCCCGGCCCTTTGATTTCACGTGATTTTATACTAACCGAAATGGCGAGTCAGACCCGATTGGAATCATGAAAAACGCGAGGTGAAAGGGCCTGGAGACATCACTTTACCAAAATTTCAAATTACCTCTAGAGAGCTGAGCTTTTGGTGAGTATTAGGTTACATCTACCTGAGTCAATACCAAGTGTATTTTAAAGAATTCCACCACATGTGTACTCTTTGCAGTATTAACACAAAGTTGATTCAGACTTGGTTCAGATTATTATCAGCTTAACCATGTCAGTCTCGATTTCTTCACACCACACATTTTTTCCAATTTGCATAATGCCTCTTATATAGTTGATTTCATTTCGTTTAAACTCTTCTTTCCATGAAATGTCAGCTTAAATCAATGCTATTAAAATTTTAACTGAATTGACTTGAAAATATTATATAGTAGAGCGAAGTCTCCAGGCATTGGCACAACTTGGTTTTCTCACCACACAATTTCTGTTTTGTCAATCTCATTGGCAGTTTTGCATACACACATACAATTGAAACTCTGATCTAATGTCAAAAGGGCCTGGAAATATCATCCCATCAAATATTCAAAGTACTTTCCGAAAGCTAAGTGTAACACTGGGAGATTCACCCTAAGTCCTAATCAATGGAAGCCCCTAATGAGTTCCGGACTGATAAAGAAGAAGATGAATAAGGCTTTACTCAGGATGCATATAAGGATTAACACCCAAGGAACACAAAGTAACTATTCAGTTCTCTGTTCCCGATAGACAGTATCGACTACAGAGTATTGTCTTAAGCTATCAGTATGCTGATGTACACGACTCTAGCAGAGGCTGAAAGAAGTATTCTCGAAACAACCACACTATCGTGATGGCTCTCAGAATTTTAACAGATGCTAGAGTATCGTCCCAACAACCAGAACTCATACTCGAGGACTGACTGTCTAAGAATGTGACAACTCCAACTATTGACTTGTCTCATAAGAAACAGCAAAGTAGTTTTGCCTCAGCAGAAAGAGTAGTGCCGACTCGAGAGTATCCTAACAGAAGTATCCTCTGAATCACCTCGCTATCGGGCTGATCCTCGGACTTCCTTCAGACTGAAAATTATCGTCTTGCTCTCTTCCCAAACAATGACTTGCTTTAACGCAGGTAATAGGAATAACCAAGTATAAAGAGTGATAGGTTTATCCGTGATATAGAACTGCAGATGAACGTACAACTCTGGAATTCAATAGAGAAGTATCCTCGTTGACTTCGATACAGAACTAATAGACAATAGACGGGAGTACAGTTAAGGCTTAACCTCCAGGTCGAGAAGGTCAATAGGTATCCATAGATACATCATAAAGTAGATTGTATGTTTTTGAGAGTAGGTTATTGATGTCCTTCCTCCATGTCGGTATCGCTGATATTTATTAGATAATCCGCACCCTTCACAATGCTAAGACTGCCAAAGCCTGTTTCGGAGTTCACATATGTAATAGCCACTTCATCCTTTGCCTCTATCATTGATAGTCAAGTTCGAACTCCCAGGAGTACTAACTACGTCATCAAGGTAATATGCTCGTATTGCAACACAATTGCTATTTGTGATACCTCATATGAACACGAGCTTATCTGAAGCCAAATATCAAAGAATAAGTTTGTGTCACCAAGAGCCAGTGACAGTGCCCTCTAATATACCCACTGGGTATGTAACGGTTTAATGATTGCGGCAAACAACAGAACCCTTAATTTGACTACGCATTGTTGGAGCCAAATATACAGTATTCTGCAACTGAGCTGTTTTGCCATATATTGAACGGAAAGTATCCCACACCACTCAGGACATACGATTCCCAAGTCCAATTTGCCCAGACCAAGAAGGTGTGGTTGAAATATGGGTTAATTCGTATAAGTCCACTCGGTTGACTGGGCTCCGATATATTGATCATTGGTTTTCGACTTATCTCGTATATGACTCTGCATATCTCGAGATGTCATATGCTCTGATGTTGATGACACCTCATCTCCCTTGGAATAACCCATTAGAGCATGAGTAGATAGTCGTTTGTTCGGTGACTAGGAATAAGGTTTCCTGCCAATGAAGAGTAGTGTTAGCAATGGGTCCGGGTAACCAGCCACCGGTCAGGGTTTGGACCGGAAAAACGATATGGTTCTGTTCCAGAACTGTCCCAAAACCTGACCCGCTGCTTCTTGGCGGTCCAAACCCGGCTCTGTACCCGTCAACCTGCGGGTTTCGCCGGGTTTGGCTAGACCCTTCAGGTCCAATCTCCAGCTTTGCATTTCTGGTTGTTCTATCCATGGTCGCATTCAGATATTCTACTGTTAATTGTAAAATATTAACGATGGTACGTCATTGTTCTTTTTGGATTTACTGGCCGCCTTTGTGATCAAAATATGTAGACAAATGCTCCCTGACTAGTGTTAGCAACGGGTCCAAATTCCCGGGTCGGTTCCGGGTCCGGTTCCAACCCGGAACCGAACCGTTGCAACGGGTTTCCACACAAAACCAGCTCCTCAAAAGTGAACATTTCTTGCTCCAATTAAGTATTTGAGTTCTGATTGTATCACAACATGAACAATACGTAGATTGTTCAGTGTTAGTCGCTCCTTCACCTCCCGCTTTCAGATTTGCGATCTGACAAGTATTCGTTGAGTCGCAATCGAAAACCCGCCAATTTCGCTTGAATTCAGCCTTTATTTCACAGCCACTCAACCAATATCAGTCGGATCGCAATTCTGAAAGCGGGAGGTGAAAGAGCGACCAATGCTGCACAATTTACGTACTGATCATGTCATGATACGATCAGAACTCAAATACTTAATTGGAGCCAAAGTTGTAGGCACCGTAAAATAGAACCGCAGTCCGGTTCTAACCCGTCCCCGAACCCGGAGGGTACCCCTGTTGTCCGGGTAACAACCCGGACTGGACCATCCGGTCCGGTTCCAAACCCGGTCCGCAGCCGGGTAACCCGGAAGCGTTGCTAACACTATCCCTGACCCATGCTGGAAATGAGCGTCAACGGAGCGTCAATGATTGTAGGTCTTGCAGCCTGGGTAATCAGAGCGGACATTGGTTGCAGATAGTCATAACTGAGGTATTGGCATCCTTTATAGGCAGAAGCAGAAGGGACACGCGCCCTGCCCCATCTTGAAAATGAGTGTCAAATGAGTGTCAACAATTTAAGGTCTCGCAGCTTGGGTAATCTAAGTGGAGCGTGATTGCAAACCTCTATTAAGGAGGAATTGGCAGCCACTCTAGGCAGATAAGCACACAACGTTCGCACGACAGCCTCCCGATCAGTAACAACTAATTTCATTTCGAATGCTGCAAGGAAGAGTTTGTGTCCATTTTAGCCTATATAAACTGCTAGAACATCAAATATACAGAATAACCGATGAATCACGCTTTGACTACCCATGATGAATGGCCAAAAATTGTTGATGCTCCGTTGACGCCCATTATCATGATGGGGCAAGGAACGTGGCTCTATCTCTTTTCCGAATGAAGGCGGCCAAAACTTTGATTATGCATACTAACTACCAAACCGCTTCTGAATTACCTCACTTACAAGACGAAAAATCGTTGACGCTCTGTTGACGCTCATATTCAGAATGGGGCAGGGAGCGTGTGGCGCTCACTTTTGCCTTAGAAGCCAGCCAATACCATATATATGAATGGCCGCAACTGATCGCCACACAGATTACCAATGATGCAAGACCAAAAATCATTGACACTCCGTTGACGCTCATATTCAGAATGGGGCAGGGAGTGTGTGGCTCTTTCTTTTGCCTAAAAAGCCAGCCAATACAACATTTATGAATGGCTGCAACCAATCGCCATGCAGATTACCGATGATCCAAGACCCAAAATTGTTGACGCTCTGTTGACGCTCATTTTGCCATGGGCATATCAACAATATGTTATCATTTAATTTGGCCTAATATAGCATTGAGGGTGTTTTGGCAGTCTTTGTACTGTCTTCATGTACTTTCTTCTTCATCAATACATTGTTCTTTAATAATGCATATAGATATATCCTTTAAAATATACTTTAAAGTGTCCGCTAATTGTAGATAATAATACACTCCAAAATCACATTCAAGTCAATCAATGCTCATCTTCACTGTCAGGTTCGCTCAATTGGCTGCTGTCATCTGCACAATGGATGTCAGCTGCATTACCATGCAGCAGATAGTGTACTAACCAGTGGATATTCCTTCATCATTCAGCAAATCTGGCTTGAAATCTTTATCACGCTTGCAATCTTTGGCATATGCATCAAGATTGAAAAATTGAGCACAGGGAAGAGGAGTATGTATATATGCATATCCGGGTGGCACACATTGGATTTCTGATAAGTGCGCTGCCTTATTGGTACCGGGTGGAACAGGTGGCGTTTCGGGTGGGTGTGGTATCGGTCCTGGTGTCGGCTGTCTGAGTCCCTCCGGTGGAGGTGCACCCGTGCTGTTGCGTCACCAGCGTGTCTGGGGATTCTTTGCTGTGCCATTGTGGCAAGGAAGGCAGCCATCCGTCTGATTGTCCCGAACCATGGCTGGGTGTCTTACCATCGCAGCCTTCACATGTTTATGTCCAGGAAACTCAACTCCCCGCTTCTTCCCTTCTCAGACTTCGGGCCGAGGTGTCTTGATTAGGAATTGTGTTTCCTCTATTGTTGCGCGCGAATACCCTACTTTGGCCATTTTGGCCATATTCAAGGCCAGGCACATGTCAGACTGTTCGAGCTGTACCCGACCTCCTTGCCTTGCCATACTTGCAGACATGTTGAAAACCAACAAGAAATCAGTTTCTGCATGTACATATTAGATTCGGCCATTACCTCAACCATATACGCTTCCGTAGCATCCTCTAAGGTGGGAAAAGCCTGTTCGGTCCACTCTTGGGGATTGTTATCACTAAATTCGTGCGCGGAAATCCCAGAGCTGACAACATCATGATGTTCCATTTCACGGACTGTGCGGACAAATTCCTTGCTCAACCATGGAGGTTTCCCATTACGGGCAACTATATACTGGTCACGCAGCTCTCTACATACTCCAGCTGTACATCAGCAACTACCCTAGTTTCCGTCTGAAACACCCGGGTGTTCCGGACGGCTCTGACTGCTCGGATGGAACCTCGTACCCTCTGACGGAGAATTACACCCTACACGTCACCCAGGCGATGGGTCGCATTGCATACTTACCTCCTTTACTTTGTGGTGACGTGTACGCATCATCAGAACGACACGTGTGTTACACTCTTCGCAGGGGCTGCAGTTATGCTGAAGCACTTTACACAACGCCTGGCGATGTTTATGCCTTTCTCCGGCCGAGTGCCACATTTTACCTCTCCGCTTATTGCTATATATCAGATGCCACACTCTCCCCATATATGTTTATTTTTGAGATGTTGTCACTTAAGACAATACAGTCTTCGCTTCAGATACATCGCTTGCCGTTGCATTTGCTTCGCCATTATCGTATTTTACAGGTCTGAAATATACTGTCCAATCTTCACACTCTCTAGTACTATGCCCTCAGTCCTCCACATTCTGCGTTGATCCATCATCGGCTAGCGATGCTTCTTCCTCCTCATCCGCATCCGCATCATCGCCATGTCCAATCTTCACACTCTCTAGTACTCTGCCCTCAGTCCTCCACATTCTGCGTTGATCCATCATCGGCTAGCGATGCTTCTTCCTCATCATCCCCACCCGCATCATCGCCATCGTCGCCCTCAGACCCATCGACATCATTGGTTCCTAGGTCAAACCTCTCGAGTTCAGTTGCGGGCCGTCGTCGCCAGCTGTCGGTGGGGATGGGATCGTGCTCGTCGCTTTCGTCACCTTCATCTTCGTAATCCCTGCTGCCCCCTGGCATCCCAAAATGCAGTTCGTCATCCGTGCAATTCTTGTCTGTCGGGATGTTTGGGTCGGTGCTTCCGATCTCAGGCTCCTCAAGCGCTACTTCGGAGGTCAAATAGTCAAGAAGAATAGCATTGTCAACACGCGCTGCTTCGACGCTGATGACCTCGGCAGGCGTTGGGTTCTCCGCCTGTTGGATCTGATGCTTGACTGTCGCAAGAGTGTTTTTATACACCCTCTGTTGGTAGCTCTGCGATAGTGTGTTCCAGGTATTCATCAAGAATGTATACGTGTCTGCAACACCACGCGCGGTTAACAACTAGCGACCTGTTGCAGTGCAGCAGGATGTGTGTTTATCACCGTCATTCTTGTTGTTGAAGTAATTCGAGCGATCAGGTCTGTCCGCTTTCAGCTTTGACTTGGACGCTTTCAGATGAACACCTTTGTTCTTTTGCCACTCCACAAGAGCATGGCGCAACGCGGTGAAGGTACACATGATCAGTGGAGAGGGTATATGACCATCCTTGTCGTTAATCATGGAATTATAAAATCCATTAGCATACTTACCACGGTTATTCGCCCAATGATAGAATTTGATGTAGATAAAGCCCGGGATTGCTTCCGCCAGGAAGTAAAGTGGACGCTGGCCATATGTTGGCAGCTTTTGACTCTCTCTGCGTTGGATTTGGACCGCGTACACCACCTTCCACACGCTCTGCCACAGGAAAAAGATACTTATTGTCTGCCAGAAGGGAATCAATGAATTCCAAACACTCTGCGGCGGATTCAAAGCGGTGCAGATCATAAAGCTCTGCTATGTTGTCCCTTGCTGATTGAATAAAATGGGATTTAACCTTATTGACTTGTGCTCGAACCTGGTACTGGTTTGAGCGTGTATTATCCAACGTGGGCCGTTGCTTCAGCATACCTCTTTCAAGATCTCCTTTGTGCGCGCCTCAAATGCTATGGACCAAATGTTGTTTTGCTGCATAGCGGTGTTCCAGTACTTCTCTATTATCTGCCAGTGTGGGCCTTCAGCTAATGCTTTCGCAGCGCGTCGCGTTTCATAACTTACCATCTCCAAGTCGCTTGCACTCATAAACGGCCGTCTGTTCCACATGTAGAGCTCCAGGAGTCTGCCCGTTGCAAATACAAGACGCGTGATGTCTGAGTGACCAAATCGATGGATGCTGCGACTGCCGGAGACCACTGATCGAGGTGTAGACACCGCCTGGGGTTGCAATTGCTACTGCCTCTGTCTCTGATTCTTTTCGGTAGCTCGCGTTCGCAGTGGATTTGTAATGATCGCGCGGGCTTCTGGATTCGGGATGGGGGTAAGCAGGTTTTCAAGACGGCTGAGAGGAGTGGGAGTGCTAGCAATGACGGATGCGGGGCTGGATACAACGCGACGCGTTGAGTCTGTCTGTATCGTTCCGCTTGGACCTGGTGTGTTACGACTGCTTGTACCTGGAGTGGCCGTTGGAGTCATTATTGACCGTCGCTGTGCCGCGCACGGGGTGGAAGTCACGGGTTGAGTGATATCTGCAACGCGAGAATTGTTCAGCGAAGATGAGGGGGTGGAGTTGTGACCTTGGATTGTAGAGGGTACGGAACTCCCTCCTTGAGAGAAATCCCTCTCGCCAGCCGGTACGGAAACCCGTCTCTTAGCAGGCGGAAGTTGAGAATTCACCGAAGGCCCATGCTTTTGTTGATTCTGACCATCAGCAAGACTTCGAACGTTTCGTACGACTGGAGTCGTGTCAGGGTGAGGGCTTTGGGAAGGCATATTCCGATATAGATGTTCGACGTTAAGAAGATAGGAATAATATCCTCTGTATGCATATGCAATGGCAGGCGAGGTAGACTCTCATTTGAGCAACCATGGACGGATTCGATGAAAAAGGAAGGCACAGTGTAGACAGCGCTAGACTCTAAACCCTGACAATACTTGCGGACGAGATCCCTTCAAAAGCATTCAATCATGGGGTTAACTGCCATCAGATTAAACTCAGATTAAACTGAGCATTGATATTCACTGTTACAGCAACGTCTGAAGGTCAATTTGCACCGCTTGAAGGGTGTTTATGCCATCTTGGCGCGATTATCATCGTATTGCACTCGTTCTTGACACAATACTTCGAAATATCAATTGTGTATATCTTCAGCTTCCCGGTGGAAATCCCCCTTTGGCAGAGCTAAAAGCATCCCAAAGCGAACAATGATGTATTCTCTATCCTATAACATCAGTTGCGTGTGCTTTCTCCACTGCTAGGCGTTGGTAGCCGTGTTGGATGATTGCACAGTTGGGACAACTTCAGAACTACTCAGTTTGCTCCGAGATGCACGAGATCTGAGCGGTAAAAGTGGTATGTGATGCCAAAGCAACGCCCAGCATCGCAAACTGTCCTCACCGCGAGTACTGAATCTCGTCTCGAGGCTCCTCATTCATGAGGTGCCTGGTGGTTGTGCAAGATGATGGCTGGGCCGTTTTGTGTTCATTAACCAACAAAACGCAGGATATGAACCAAATCGCAGGAACCCGAGTATATATATCCCTTCTTCCTGCCTACACCTCGATTCTCTTTTCCTCCCATATTAAACACACTGCCAGCATCCTGAACTATCTCGACATCAAGTGACTTGCACAAAACAACGCCTCTCGTTCCAAAATGCACCCGATCACCTACACAACTTTGAACGTTCACTCTGGGCTTCCTTCCGCTACGTTCAACTGTATCATAATGCTCACGCCTCGGATGTAGATTCATTTTCAACTTGCAGCGATGGCACCAAAGGGCAGCCGCAAAGGAAAAGGGAAGGCAACTGCTAGGGCGAAAATGCCAACATCGGGTATAAATCGACGCCTGTCGTTGGATTGGGACCGTATCAAGGGATTCATCTCGGAACGCATCCGTGGACTCATACGGGGATACAATGATTGCGGCGTCATGGATGAGAGGGCCTGGGACCTCTTTTATGATATAATCTTTCTTGATCCAGTCACGACTCGCCACTTTTCACAATTCCAGCTGATGTGGCCCCACCGCAGGAGCAGGAGTTCACCTTTTCGGGAGTGGTGGGCAGCGTTCCGCTCACATATGGGGCAAATGTTTGAGAAAACCCGCGATCAAATGAAAAATTGGAGGTGGGACAACCCCCGTGCCTTTGGGTATCGAGTCGATCGCTCCAATGCGCAGACAACCAGCTCGGGAAAGGTTAAACGCACCACCGAGTGTTTCTCTTGGTACAGTAGGGATGATCGCAGGGCAAAGATTGAGCCACCAAGCTGCCGGCAGTACAAGCCAGGCCACTTCCTGGCCGATAGACCAATGAATTGGGATGACATAATCGATGAGGATGATGATAATGAGAACTGGGCAGATCCCAGAGCGCCGAGCCATGGAAGGAGCCGTCCTGGCAATAGCGATGACAATGACAAAGGCGAGGGTGAGGAGGACATGCAGGGCGGTGAGAAAGGGATAGGGAAAGGGAAGGGAACTAAGGACGGGAAGGGGAAAGGGAAGGGGAAGGGGAAGGGAAACGGTAAAGGGAAAGGTATTGTTAAACAAACCCCAGGGGGAGATGATATCTCTCGTGCCGTTGCTTTGCAGTTGCAGAAGGAAAGGTATGAGGCAGACTCGGACATGGAGGGCTAACTAGAGCGGGTATATTTAGAGCCGGAAGCATCGCCCGCCGTGTCAATTTCTTCAGATGATGATACCGACTCTACCGAGAAGTCGGACGGCGAATATGACTCAGAACATGATTCTGATGTGGATATGTGCATGGAGGATGATGTGGACGCACCAGACGGCGTTGATTTCGACGGCGATGTGGATATGGAAAGGGATGGTGACGATGATGAGGAGGAAGATAATGAGGAGGAAGATAATGAGGAGGAAGATGAAGAGAAGGAAGATGAGGAGGAGGTGGAGGAGGAGGATGAGGATGAGGAGCAGGATAAGGATGAGGATGATGGCAAAGAACCTCGGACGATTGGCCAGGGAGAGATGGTAAATACATCGGCTGACGATGCTGATACCATGGTAGACAATGAGCGAACAGTGCTACCTGAGCAAGGCCAGGAGATGCGCGAGCATACCCCACGGCTACAACCTCCGGCGCCTGCCCCACGGCCACAAATCCGGAGCCTCCCCCAAGACCACCAACTCCGGAGACTCATACGCTCAGTGGGCTGGAGTTTTTGGGGCTTGTGACGCCCCAAAAACCTCGCCCAGCGGCGCTAACTCTGCGAGAAGCTGAGGCAGCCGGAAACACCTTGAATGTTGATGTAGAGCAGCAGCTACTCAGCCAATCGGCAGGTGGCGACAGTCTCCCTAATGTCCCTCTCCCGGATGTCCCTCTCCCGGATATCTCCCTCCCCGATGTCCCTCTCCCCGATGTCCCTCTCCCAGATGTCCATCTCCCTGAGGCGCGCCCGGATGGCTCGGTAGGCGAGGAGTGAACCAGTCCTCGTGTTGCAGAGGAGGCGTGCGTTTGGGTTAGAGTCGGGTTCTCGTCTTGTGAGTTTCCTTTGCTGTAATTTATTCATCTCAGGCACTGATTAAGGCACGCGTGGAGGTGTTTTGTTCATTTGGGTTAGGGTTGTGGGCTTGTTCGTTTCCTTTGTTCTGATCTATTTATCTCAGGCATTGATTATTACCCGAGTCAGGAGGTTTTTGGATTGCTCAGGGTTTATATTGTATTGATTTATAGTATTATGGGACATCGTGCATGCAGTGTTTTTGCAACTCCTGGTGTGATGGTTGAGGCTCAATAAATCTCTCAAGTATCATGAGCTTAAACCCACACCAGACTGCCCAGGCCCAGCTACAACTTTCGTCCCTTTCTACAGTGAATACTCGACTCCCCCGTGTCGTCGACAATGCCAGAGAAGACCCCATTCCGTTACCCCAAATTGTCATGCCGAAAGAAGTTCACCTCAGACAGCTGGCGACTTAAACATATCAAATTACAACATCCTGAACACCTTCAAGATGCAAAGAATCTGACTGTTCGCAGCGCGCCCCGACGCGTTGAACCCGCTCAGCGTCGTGGATTGAACACTAACAAGAATTCAGTCGAAGACTTGGACGCGTTTCCCTACCTCAAACACGTTGAGAGCTTCGCCGACTCAGAGTCTCAACCACTGCCACCTCCTCTGCCGCGGACGGAAACATACCCCGGCGCCGGCGCTCCGCTGAGCGATTACATTGCTGAGCTATGGGAACGCGACGCTCAGGGTTGCCTTGAGACGAACCTACAGAACAATCCCTACTACCCGTTTGCGACGCGTGAAAAGTACAAATATATCCAGTGTGGGATCAAGAAGAAGGGTATGAAGATGTACTATGACAACGTGCTGAAGGAAGAAAACACCACTCTGCGTTCCCCAAGCTTCGAAAACGGGGATGGAGTCCAGAAGCTTGTGGCTAGCATGCCAGATGATCAGGTTCTCAGGGAGAGGGAACTACACACTCTCGAGGATATGTGATGGAATGACAATCACCAACGGCCTATCAAATACTGGAGTCGAGACATCATCAAAAGCATGAGATGGTCGATGCGGCAGTCAGCCTACGCCGAGCATGTCATTTACGCCTCTCAGTGTTGCTTTACAGCGATACGCCACCGAAACGCCTCTATACTGAAATGCACACTGCGGACTGGTGGTGGGAGACAAAGGTAAGCAGAGATACTCGAGGATATTAACGTGCTAATCGAGGTTAAGGCAACGCTTAGACTGGGGGACACACTGGTTCCCTTGATCTTCATGTCCGACGGAACACATCTCTCGAATTTTGCTGGCGACAAGCAAGAGTGGCCTGTATATATGACAATTGGCAATCTATGTTCGAAGATCCGCCAAATGCCCTCAACGCACACCGTCGTAATGGTCGCTCTCCTGCCGATTCCAATCAAGAACCGCAATATTCCTCAGAAGCGGCTGGATGAGCAGCGGCAAACAAACCGAGAGGTGCTGAACAAAGTACTCCGGCGGGTGCTCCAGCGTCTCACCTTTAAACAAAATCCCAACGCCGAGAGCGGGTATTACAACGTTCTCTGTGCAGATGGCAACTTCAGGCGTTGCAAACCGGTTTTAGCAGCAAGGCTTGCAGATTGCCCTGAGTATAGTGACCTACATCATCTCGAGCGGCATGTCTGCATTTGGTGCGAGTGTCCAAAGAAAGAACTTGGAGATTAAGTCGCTTCTGACAACCAACACCCCCGGCAGGGTCACAATGTATATAGAACGCTCAGCGATGCCCACACCAAGGCAGCCGATGCCGAACTCTCGTCACGCCATGTCCACCGAGGATTCAACGTATTTCGACATATTTCCTGTATGGTGAGCGACCTCCCAAAGCCCGACCTCCTCCATACAATGCAGATCGGCATGCTTGACCACCTCCAGAAGTGGATTTTCCACTTCATGAAGACGCACGAACGGCTAGACAAGTACAATGCAATCTGGTTATCCATGCCTGCTTACCACGACCTCACACCAAAAAAAAGTCATATGAGGAAGTTTCTCAATGGAATGGGAAGGAGATGAAAGAAATGAGCCGGTAGCAGCTTGGAGTTGTACCCCAGTCTTCACGAGGTGGAAGCCCCGCTCAGCGTCCCGTATTCAATCGCGCAATTGAGTGCACACGGGCATTGTTAGGATTCTATATGTATGCTCGATATAGATCTCATGATGATGCAACTTTGAGCTACATGGAGGACGCCTTGCATCATTGTCACACCTTCAAAGATGTTTTCTTACTTGGGCGAGCAGGCAAAAAGGCGAAGGCTCAAGCCAATGCCCTGAGAACGGAACTTGTGAAGATGCGAATGGTAGACAAGGAAACAAATGCTGAAACTTGGACGCCGTCCAAGAAGCGCCGCGAAATGAACGCCTGGCAGGATTATATTAGCCACGAGATAGATGTTTCCATGGAGTTGGATGCCGACTTCAACTTTCCGAAGATCCACTTGATATCTCATTGGGTCGAACTGATTCGTCGATACGGAGCCTTGCAACAGTATTCTGCTGAGAGACATGAACAAGCACATAAAACGAACCTCAAGGATGGTTGGAACGCCTCCAAATACAATCTCAAGTACCTGCCGCAAGTGATCACCTTTCAGCGTTGCATTCTCTGCTTCGAAATCAGAGAGCTCAATCTCCAAGCCCTCGCTCAGCGTCGGGAGAACAGCTCTGCCGCCTGTAAAGTCCTACCTTCCGGTGCTGATCTGGCTGCCCCCCTGGGCTCCCAGTCATATGCGAAGCCTGAATTCATGGGGCCCCAAAACCGCCGTGATGGAAAGCATCCTGACGCTATGATCAAAGACTTCAGAGCATTACTCGACAATACACAAGACACAACGCACCGTGTGGCAATATACAGCGGCACGCGGGAGTTTATCAAGCATAAGAGTCATCACAAGACGTATATATCAGATGAACAACTGCACCCAATGGAGCTCTGTATTTACCATGCTATTGGGATTCAAGTTGAGGGTTTAGATGGTGAACGCATATCTCAGATGTGTCGATGCACAGGAAGCCAGAGCTGGCGCGGAGGGGATCGATGGAACGACTGGGTATGGGTAAAGCAATGCCCGGGGAGGTGTTATGGCGCGCTGAATGGGCGTCTCCTGTGGCAACTGCAATGACTATTCAAAATCAAACTCCTAAACGAGGATGGAGCTTTCGTTGAGTACTGGTTAGCCCTGGCGCTGACCACAATACCTGAAAACTCGGGTAACTTGGATCCCGTCTCGAAATTTGTACAAGCGAGAAAAGCACTGGCAGCCGTTGCTTTGCAAGTTTTCAACATGGGAAATATTGTCGGCTGCGCGCACGTCATTCCAGAGATAGCTACCAGTAGTTAGACAGGAGACAGACGGAACGAGCGATGGATTTTGAATAGCCACATAGATCTGGCCACTTGGAATGATGTGTATAATGAGTAAAGAGAGAATTGCATTTTGCGCGCAGGTAGAAGGAACGCGAGGAGAGATATTCACAGCGTCACCCATCGCAATCCGCTATAATTAGGAAAGAGAGAATAACTTTTTGCGCGCACGTATAAGGAACGCGAAGAGAGATTTTCGCAGCGTCACCCATCGCATTGCAATCCCGATGCAAGCATGTACCCAATGAACCCATTCCGACGTATGGTCACAGTTGGCCACAACTCCAGAGTGATCGTTTAAAATAGGAGACCGACAGAACGAGAAGAAACGGTGAAACAGCGATCAGAGGGCGATATGGAACGCGACCCGTTGAATTGACGCCGGGCGCGGAGTAATCCGCCACCGTGGTGTCCCTGACGGCTCTGACGGAGCGCGTCCACTCTGACGGAGCCATTCCGCCTGGAGGGAAATATATTTTGGTGATGTATGTTATAACATTAGTTGTCGGCTGAGTACCTCGATACGACTACACTTACATCCGATTGCATGCTACTTCTTATTCCTGCTGCTACCGCTTGTATGGACAATATTCAACTGTGCGTCCAGGTTCATATTTTCGGTGGCTGCATTTGCAGCGTCGCGGTGAGCTAAGTGGTGTCTCGGTTGTAGTTGGGTCTCAGCGGGTGGCATATTGGATGAAGCACCTGTCGTTCTGCTCGATTCTGTTCCACTCTCACCTTGCTGTGGTGAAGGTGGAGCCATGATTTGCTCCTGTGGAAGTGAAGAGATGATGATAACGAAACAAAGTGGGAAGTCCTGAGGAATATATAGTTAGCTTGAAGTCAAAATGGCATGCGTAACAGCCAACTTGCTCGTTCTACACAAGATGAATCCTGTTGCGCATAGCTTCCCATTGCACAGGTTGCCAACCCTCATGTGATTTGCACCAAGTCGGTCCGATGTTCTGTTTGTGTTAACAGGGATACATCACAGTGAACGACTGCTGAAATCTCATCTTTGTGAGATATCAACGGTGCATTCATCGACGGAAATGACGTCTGCTGATGTTTGTCTCAAGAAATACCTGGGATCTTACATGCAACAGACACTAAACACCATGTCATGATGTACGGATAGCATTGCTATTCCTGATGTAGTGATGGTAAAATCGCAGATTTTGCTTTGTTCAAATCTATTAAGCGCACCAACCTTGACATATATGACGCAGTTTGCCTCTATGTGGTCCACATTTTGCAACATCCAACATCTCGTCCATCAACAAAGTCAACACAAAATACAATGGTCAAAGCTCTGAAATGGAACCTTTCGCCACTACCGGAAGGCAAATACGGCAAATCGACAAATCACTCCACATGACGACGTCAACAAGCGAATCAATGGAAGAGCGGCTTGGATGCAGAACTGGTCTGAGCCCTTGGAGCGTTGCGCGGCTTGCGATCCCAAAAGTAGCTTGCGGCAGGGAAATGACGAGAAACTCACTTCTTAAGCAACGAACAGAAAGAGAACTGGATCGAGGATTATGTGGAAAGAGAGACTTCTGTGGCAAGAAACCGAGTTGAAGACATAGAGACAGCAATTGAATAGGTGCAAGATGATATGAGAAAAGCTGAAAAGGCGGGATTAACAACCACAAAGCCTGAAACAACATTTAAGGGGATGTTGAATGCCATCGGAGATAGTCTGAGCGATCTTTCAAGTTCCGAAGATGAGGAAGATGGGGAAGACGAGGAAGATGATGAAGAAAATCCTGCAGGGGGCAAGCTTAGCGAACATGACGAACCTTGCTGGGTGATGGGCACAATATCTAAAACGGTACTGTATCGAATGGAGCATTTTCGGCAGAAGCAGATGAAGCTTGACGAATTGACCCAACCAGGCTGGGGAGACGCGGCCGAGTACATCCGTGAGAGTGATAAGTAGTACCGGTTTACCGAATGGAAGGTTCCGGCTGTCGTTCAACCACAAACGTCAGATGATGCAGCGTCATCAGCACCAACCACATTTGGTGAGCCTGTGGAGACTCTTGATAGCGTCCCCGGAAAATTGCCAACGCCGCAAGTGACTTCTCAACCAGGGAGTAGACATATGAGGCTTGATTTGCGGAAACTGCGGACACAGAAATAAATTCCGTCCTTCCCGCCCGCCCTGATGCCTGAGTCGTCTCCGATTGCGAAATTACAGGATGTCGAACCCATAAGCTTCAAGCCCTGCATATTGAGTCCCAAGCAATTTGCCATATGAAAATCGGATTCCGACGAAGACATGGTGACGGCTCCTGTGTCGCCGGAGGATTGAATAGGCAAATTGCCATTTGTGACGATGTAGCAATTTGAAATGTAATACCTGTACCTATATTGCTACGTGTCAGCTTTTACTTGATTTCAATGACCAAATTGTGAGACATGATAATTTGTCTATGCATGTGCAAGGGTCGGATAGGCCATGCCAATATTCAAGACTTCAAATCTCATTGACTGACGACCAACGAACGTGATATTGTCCTGCCCGTTACTGCTAAGTCGGATGATCAAAACTCAATTAGAGATGAAACTCACTAGCAAGATATAAGTCAGTGATGTCATACGAGTCATACTTGCAGCGGTCAAAGCGCGATGCGAAGCTGACTGAATGACGACTGTCATGGTGCATACGATCATGCATCCAACTGCATAACTCTCTGCTCAGACCTGGTGCACATGGTCGAGATTTTGAAAATTGCTTATGGTAGGTCCTGGAAATTGCGGAGAACGAGCTGGATGAGGAAAGGTGAGGAAGTCGGGCTAAATATATTCAAAACTAGTGTATGGATATATCTGCGGTTAATTGCCGGCCGAAAGCACTGGAACGTGATTGGCCAACGTCAATGATCACTTAGATAACGTGTCTAGTGGTGGATCAGAAATTGTGAGGCTTGGAAGCTTTTGGATGCAAATGTTTATACATAGAAATGATGGATTGGCTGCCAATAATGACTATACGCATTTTTACATACAATTGTTGAGCATCCACTGACTGTTAGTATGTCATTAAGTTGAGTGTCAACGATTTTTGGTCTTACATTTTCGGCAAACAAACGGCTGCATAGTCACATCCTTCCAAAGTGATTGGATTGACAGTTTTTATAGGTAAAAAGGATACTGACACGCTCGTTGACCCATCCTGGAAATGAGGGTCAATGATCCGTCAATGATGTTTGGTCTTGTGAGTCTGATAATTAAACAAATGACATGGTCGCTGTGACACATCATCAAAGTACTGGCCGCCTCTCAGGCCCAAAATACTGGCGTCGACATCGCTATTATCTCTTAAAAATGAACGTCAACAGAGTGTCAAAGATTTTTGTTCTTCGATCTTGGATAATCAAACAGCTGTACGACTACATTAAGCTATGATAGAAGTTTTGGCCGCTATTATGAGTAAAAATGGCAGTGATGATATCGCTACCACCTCCTATAAATGAGGGTCAACCGAGCGTGAACGATTCTTGCTCTCGCAACATGAACACTCAAAGCGCTGTGCATCGGCGTTGATTCATAAACAATCTATCAGCCACCTTTATTGGCAAAAATGCTACTGACGATATCGCTGCCACCTAAAAATGAGTGTCAAACGAGCGTCAATGATTTTTGGCAATGCATCTTGGACAATCCAAGGGCTATGCAACCGCATCAACCCATACTCATAGTCTCGGCCGCCTCTATGGGCAAAAGTGGTAAGGACAATATCGCTACCACCTTCTGAAAATGAACGTCAACAATTTTTGGTCTTGCATCATGGACATTCAGAGTGCTGTGCATCGGCATTGACCAATAATCAATGTATCTGCCGCCTTTATGGGCAAAAATACTTGTGACGAAACCGCTACCACCTCCTAGAAATGGGTGTCAACGGAGCATCAATGATTTTTGGTCTTGCATTTTAGACAATCTAAGAGCTACGGAACGGCGTTAACCAATAATCAACTCATTGGCTGCGTTTATTGGCAAAAATTCTTGTGACAATATCGCTACAACCTCCTAAAAATGAGCGGCAACGCAGCATCAAAAATTTGTGGTCTTGCATCATGGACAGCCAAAGCGCTGTGCATCGCCGTTGACCCATAATCAATGCATCAGCCGCCTCTGTGGGCCACAATACGAGTGACAATCATGCTATCACCTCCTAAACATGAGCATCACTGGAGCGTCAATCATTTTTGGTCTTGCATCTTGGATAATCTATGGGCTATGGAACAACATGATCCCATAATCAACTTATCAGCTGCCTGTATGGGTAAAAATGCTAGTGACGATATCGCATCCGCGTCCTACAATTGAGCGCCCACCGAGCATCAACCATTATTGTGGGGGCTCAGTACGCCACACAGCAAAGAACTGCATCACATTGTTACTCAATTGAGTCTTACGCGGTCAGTCTTTTCAATATGTCCTTGTATACAACTTCACAAATATGCATGCAATGTCTCACAGATCTGATATTTTTGCTTGTAGCTGTAGAGTCTATATTTAAGAACCCTCAGACTGCTTTGCTGTAGTGTTACTTTCGGCAGTCTTTTGAGTCGGATTACCCAGCATTCCAATTCCTACCGCCATGTTGGATTCAAAATCTCTGAACACCTCATTACTCGAGGTTATGATCACTTCCAAAAATGAACGTGTCTTTATACGTGATTTGAGCAACCTTACTTTACAAATCCTCTTCGATGCTTTGTGGGCTTCAATGAATGTAGGCTTCAAGGGGCCTATTGCATGGAATAATTCAAGACATGCACCTTTGTGGCGATTCCATTTACATTGCGGCAGTGAGGAGACCGGCAGCCCTGGCATCATATGTATTGTTTGTCATCAAGTTGTTCGCCATCCACCAGATTATGGGACTAGCTCAATGGGGAAACACTTGCTGGCAAAAGCTCACATCGCAAAGTTAAATGAATTAACAGAGTCAGAGGTTACAGAATTGACTAGTTTGACGGTGGCTGAAACAGCTTTGGCCAGCCTGAAGAGGCAAGGAAGTCGAGGAATCACAATAGTAAGTTTGCAGAGGAAGACCAAATTTGACATCCAGGTGGATCCATATTGACTGAAATGACAAACAAAATGTTCCAAACTGGCAGCTAAGGACTTTGAAACTTCCAAATTTCACCAAGAAACGTGGAATTGCTACCTCATGTTAGGATTTGATTCGGCTCACATTCAATGAAAGAATATATCAAATCTAGAGCTACGACGGTCATATAAGGCATTGCGCGATGACCTTGTGCTGCCATCGGCTACCACCCTTGGCAACATTTGCCGGAGGGAATATGCAATGACCGTGGATGCAATTAAGAAGAAATTGCCATCACGACATAAAGTTAGTTTAGGTTTGAACGGATGGACATCTCTGAACAAACTAGCCATAATGTTGGTCATTGCTTACAATATGGATCAAAATTGGGCATTGCATGAAGTTCAACTCGCATTCGATGAGGTTGATCACCTGTTCTTTTCCCGTTTCAAAAGCTAATTAAGGACGATAGGTCAATGGCCAACATGCTGGAGCTAGGCTAGCCGTACAGTTGAAGGATGTGCTTGATCGTTTTGAGCTTACCGACGGCCGTGTGCTTGGTTTTTCGATTGATAATGCGTCCTCAAATTACACGATGACACGCAAGCTGCAATCAACACTTGAGGCCTCTGCAATCAAGTGGCCTGCTTTGAGGAACCACATACCATGCATGGCGCACATCATACTGCTGGTTTGAAGTGCATTCATGAGCAGTCTCGGTGTGAAAAGCCGCACCAAGTCTTGGGAAGCCCATGAGCGCGATCAGCAATTTGGAAAGAATGAAAGCATAGACATTGGGAAGAGTCAAAGACTTCGAAAAGAGGGCAATGCTAGAATCAATAAGGTGTCGGCCATGAAACCAGGTATACCAAAGATAATTGGAAAAGTACATATTTCATGATATTTTGAAATTCCCGAAATTGACCTTCATATAGCAGAGAATGCTTGCTGTATTGATTACCCTGACACCAGGTCATTGAAACGAGTTCATTGACTGTCAAAGAGACACAGTTCACATCGCGGTACTACCGATTATGGATCTGGAGACACGTTGGAACTCAACACTGGCGTTGCTCGAGCCCACCTACCGATTATGGGAATTCACCTCCGAGTGGCTCCAAAATCCAAAATACCCTGATCACCGGCCACTTTTCACAACTCAAGATGAATGGACTGTTGTGAAGTATGTCATGGAAGTATTGAGGCCATTTCGATATTGGACCATGTGGATGTCTAAGAGGCATACCGTCACATTGCATCACATCATCACAGTGTACAATGACATGTTCAATCACATGGATGGCATGATGCAAGCTTTGGCAAAGAAGAAGACTCCTTGGAAGGAAGACTTGTTCTTCGCAGTGAAGTTAGCTCAAAAGAAGCTGTCCAAAAAATACGCTGAAGTGACTCCAACAACGGGCATGCTTCCCATTTGTACACATATCCTGGATCCTGTTCGGAAGTTGCAATCGTTTGGAATGTGCGACAAGGCAATGGATATCAATCCTGAGGACAAGACATCCTATACTACCCAATACCAAGAGGCCTTTCTGAAGTATTTGGAGAATGAATACTGCGCCAAACATCGATGTGTGCCAGTCAATACGTACATAAGCTTTCCGAGCAGCAATCTCATCCACTCTGCAACGGCTTCAGGATCCTGTCAATCATCCTTTGATCCATATGATTTGTCCAGTGATGATGAAGAATACTCAACGCCTAACAATGTGGCTCAGATAACACCTGGACAAAGTGATCGCGCAGCACGTCGATTGAACACCGCCAGGCTCTATTTGATTTCGTTGCCAGAAGCACCAAAGAACTGGGGGCAAATTAATCCAAATCTCAATGATTACCACTCTGACCCAATGGAGATTAGCAGTACATTTTGGTTGCCGGATATAACAGACTGGTGGCTTCAACAGGAGGAAATGCACTCAAAGTACGCCAATCTTTCCAATGTGGTGTGGGACATATTCTCTAACATACCACATGGTGTTGGAGTGGAGGCCAGTTTTTCCCTTGGCCGAGATGTTATCAGCTGGAGGGAGTCAAAACCCCAGGCCAGGCCATTCGCACAAAGGTTGTTGTAAGGCAGTTTCCTCGAGCCGATAACGGGATTTTGGCAGGCGCTGACCCAGAATTGGATACAATGAACACAGAAAACGACTCGGAAATGAACAAAGTGGCAGAGGAAAGAAAATTGCACAGAATGGCCAAGGTTCACGACTTGTTGGAGATTTGGCAGGGCAGCCGAAACCTATGTGCTACCCAGAAGGAATCTTGCGCACAAAATGAGCAGATGACTGCTGTGGGAAACATTTCGGACACAGAAGGGATCATCAAAGCATCATGGTCACTCTTTCAACATGATGGTGCGGCTGCATTTAAATTGTCAGAAAGATCTCCTTTGCCACCACCTTTGTCTGCAAAGGACCTCCCTGGAGGTCGAACTCAAATATTGATTGTCCGGCAAATCCGAAGAATCCACCGTCATCCAGTCGAAAGTGATGAGGATAGCACACCTGAAAGCATTTCCGCAACTCAAGATTGGCTCAACTGGAAAGGGGACCATGATGATCCAACTGACAGCAAAGACGATTGTGCAGGGGACGTTGAATCCGATATTGGGCAAGACGATAGGATCAATGATCTCGAATGCCCAGAGTGGCGGGATGCGAGTGCTGAGCTATATATTCCCAGATTGATTCGGCCGATACGGAAGTCAAAGAGACGGGCTGAAACGGTGTTGATCACTCTCAATGCAATCAAAACAAGGAGGAATAAGGGAGTGAAGAAAAAGAAGGACAGAATTTGACAATGTTTCACCAGCGTCTTTATGTATCATGACCGAGAGTTCTAGATAGAGATATATTATAGGCGAATAGTGAGCAGTAGCTTGTGAATATCGGTTGATAAACAGATATATAGCAGGCGCAATGAAGCTTTTGGCAAGATACATAAATTTCAGTCGTGTGAGAGTAAACAGTGCAAGAATGTTACTGCGCTCGGCTTTGCCACAAGGCCAAGTCTCAATCTGTGAGAAAGACTACCAATATGTTCAAATCATGATCAAAACTATTATCGATGGGAGCAGATGTTGAATGGACAATACATTAAAATGAGCGTCAACAGAGGGTCAATGATTTGTGGTTTTGTAAGTACGGTAATTACACTGTGATCTGGTCGCTCTTATGCATAACCGATGTATTGGCAGCTTTTATAGGCAAAAGAGACAGCATCATGGTCACCGCCCCATTCTGAGAATGAACGTCAACGGAGCTTGAACGATCTTGAGCTTCGCATCGTGCACAACTTCTGTTCCGATTGGTTGCAGACATCCATCTATTGGATATTGGCAGCCTGTACAGGGAAAAACAACAGCAACATGCTCCCTGTCGCATCCTGAAAATGAGCGTCAAACGACCGTCAACAGATTTAGTGGTTGCATATTTGGTAATCAAGGCACCGCACAAATCTTCGCGTTCATAACGGAATCATTGACTGCCCTGACAGGCAGAAATACAATCTATCACAGGTATAAGATCGATTCCAAACTAATCGATATTGCAAGCTGCAAAGCATGCAAAAAGATATCCTTGGTTGTTCAAAACCCGATTTTGATAAGATACTATTAACATAATGCAAAAACAAGTGGCTTAATTGAATCTATGGATGGACCCACTGGGCGACCCGCTGACAACCCGCCCAATTCAGACAGGTTGGGAGTTTACCATTAAACCGTACCCGAGTTGACAATTCGTGTTGATTGACAACCAGGACGACCAATTTGGTGGCGGTTTGGTTTGGACCCAGACCTGGACCCGAAGTGACGGTCTGGAACTGTTGCTAATACTCTAGAGGAGTGACCATTAAAAATCGAGATACTACGACCATTATCGCTCCAAAGATGATACACATCTTATTTGCGGTTGGCCAGATCGCTGTCATTGATCCATCGATGTGAAGATCGGGTAATGGAGATGTGACTAATTGATGAACTAATCTGCAAGGTGGATCCGATACGGCAATCCGAGTGATAATTCGTGATTGTGGATCAAATATCCATATTAGGATTTATGGAATGATCCTGTATGATCCAAGAATTACCTGCAATGCCAAAGGCATAACACTAAGCTTTTAGTAGATATTTGTTTACTGCTATCTGAGTTGATGCTGAGTATATTTTTAAAAAATAAAACCACCATATTTATACTCAGTGCAGTCTTAATCTGAATATGAACTGAATTGTAGCCTATTTGACTTTGCCACTCTCTTCAACTTTGAATGTATAGTTTTGTTCAACTTTAAACAACTACTGGTTCCCTTATTTCAAACTCGTCTTTCTGTGAAGATACATTCTAAATGCATATGTCTAAACAAGCTTTGGCTTTACTGTGATTGAGATTTGTTATAACAATTAGTTTAATACTACAGTACTTTATTGATATTACTACTGCACTATAGTATATTACAAGTATATTACCACGTATTAGCAAAATGCATTTTCATCAGTGGGAGTCTATGTAAGTGTTTAGAAGCTGTAGACCACATTTCTACAATGGCCAGATTTCAGAGTTGACTAGCTTGGTACTGTGGCCTACATGTAATTATGGTAGCACTGAAAACAACGTAGCACAGACACAGAAGAACTGGTAACAATCTGGGGAGTATCTGAAAATACAGTCTATAAGCTTGCAATCATACAGAAATGCTGCAGACAAGACTGGGAAAACCAAATATTTTTTAAGTATACTACTGGTGTATCTGGCAGATGGTAGTTACTATATATTATTACATAATGTTAAAATATATATTGAAATTGGATTATCATTTATATATCTACATATCTCTATATCAATGTATCTATTGGCATATATACAGTCTTATATACTGGCTACAGATGATACTTGAGTGCAATCTAAGGTACACCTGGAGATAGAAAGTAAGCAAACATTAAAATGCACTTGGAGGTTATAATCTTGTAAACTTAGAGATAGACTTGGATGATACCATTAAGCAAACTTAGAGATATAGCCAGCAGTCTATTTTTGTGTGAATTAAGATGTGTACTTGGAGGTTATGATTGACTAAGTTTGGAGATACACTTTGTGGTGGGTATAATTATGTAAATTTAAATATGTACATGGAGACTATAATCAAGCCAGTTTGAAGATAGTCTGAAAGGTGGTTATTTAGGCTAATATAGATAGTCAATTTGAACATTTGCCAATGGGAGTAGTTGTGGGCGGAAAATCAAATTCTCACCACCACAGCTCAAATAGACAGGAGGGGGGTAGGTGTAGAAATAGTGATTATGAAGATAGAGTTGGTAATGGGGAGTGTATATATTTAGAAGACCCCATGGTAGATAGCCATTCATTTCACCATACATTAAAATATACACTCTATTTCTCCCAGATCTTTACTCTTTACACTCAGATCAAGTCTTTATAAATTGATACAATTTTGTGTAACTCCTTACCACTGTATATTATACTAAATCCTGTCACTCTCATCCTGTACTTCTTATTTTAGAATTACTCTCTCCTCATGAATTCCATTTGAATTCCATAAGAGGGACAGCAGCATATTGGCAATGAATATACTGGATTCAATGTTTACTCAGTCTCCATTAGTGTTGGCAACGGGTCCGGGTAACCCGCCAGCGTTCCGGGTTTGGACCGGAACAACGGTTTGGTTCGGTTCCAGAACCGTCCAAAAACCTGACCCGCTGCTTTTTGGAGGTTCAAACCCGGCACGGTACCCATCAACCCGCGGAATTTACCAAGATTGATAAGACTCGTCAGGTCTAATCTCCAGTTTTGCATTCCGTGTTGTTCTATTTATGGTCGCATTCAGATATCCTACTGTTAATCGTAAAATATTAATGATGGTACATTGATGTTCTTGTTGGCTGAACTGGCCGCCTTTGTGATCAAAATATGTAGACAAACGCTCCCTGCCCCATCCTGGAAATGAGCCTCAATGGAGCGTCAATGATTGTAGGTCTTGCATCCTGGGTAATCAGAGCCGGCATTGGTTGCAGATAGTCATAACTGAGGTATTGGCCTTCTCCATAGGCAAAAGCAGAAGCGATACACTCCCTGCCCCATCTTGAAAATGAGTGTCAAATGAGCGTCAACAATTTAAGGTCTCACATCTTGGGTGATCTAAGTGACGCATGATTGCAAACCTCTATTAAGGAGGAATTGGCATCCTCACTAGGCAGATAAGCAAGCGACGTTCCCACGACAGCCTCCCAGACAGTAACAACCAATTACATTTACAACGATGCAATGAAGAGTTCATGGCCATTTTAACCTAGAAAAACTGTCAGAACATCGTATATACACAATAACCGATGCATCGCACTTTGATTACCCATGATGAAAGGCCAAAAATTGATGACGCTCCATTGACGCCCATTTTCATGATGGGGCAAGGAATGTGGCTCTATCACTTTTCCCAATAAAGGCATCCAATACTTTGATTCTGCATAGTAACAACCAAATTACTTCTGAATTACCTGACTTACAAGACCAAATATCTTTGACACTCCGTTGACGCTCATATTCAGAATGGGGCAGGGAGTATGTGGCTCTCTTATTTGCCTAAAAAGCCAGCCAATACCAAATTTATGAATGGCCACAACCGATCACCACGCAGATAACCAATGATGCAAGACTAAAAATCGTTGATGCTCCGTTGACGTTCATTTTGGCATGGGCGTACCCACATTATGTTATCATTCAAGTTGGCCTAATATATCATTAATGGTGTTTTGGCAGCCTTTGTACCGTCTTCATGTACTTTCTCCTTCATCAAAACATTGTTCTTTGATAATACATATAAATATATCCTTTAAAATATGCTTTAAAGTATCTGCTAATTGTAGATTATAATACACTCAAAAATCCTGTTCCAGTCGATCAATGCTCATCTTCACCATCAGGTCCGCTCAGTAGGCTGCTGTCACCTGCGAAATGGATTTCAGCTGCATTACCCTGCAGCAGTAGTGTTAGCAATGGTTCCGGACCGTCACTTCGGGTCCAGGTCCAGGTCCAACCCGAACCAATCCCGAATTGGCCGTCCGGGTTGTTAATAAACCTGAACTGTCAACTCGGGTACGGTTCAATGGTAAACTCCCAACCCATCTGAATTGGGTTGGTTGTCAGCGGGTCGCCCAGCTGGTCCATCCATAGATTCAATTAACGCTCTTGTTGTTGGAGAATGTTAATAGTATCTTATCAAAATCACATTTTCAACAACCAAGGATATGTTTTTGCATCATTTGCAGCTTGCAATATCAATTAATTTGGAATCAGTGTTTACCTTTGATAAATTGTATTTTTGCCTATCAGAGTGGTCAATAATTCCTTCATAAACACGAAGATCAGCGTGATGCCTTGATTACCAAATATGCAACAACTGAAACTGTTGATGCTCCGTTGACGCTCATTTTCAGGATGCGGCAGGGAGCATGTCACTGTTGTTTTTGCCAGTCAAGGCTGCCAATATGTGATAAATGGATGTCTGCACCCAATCGGGCCATAAATTACCCATGATGCCAAGCTAAAAATCGTTGACACCGTGTTGACGCTCATTCCCAGGAGGCAGCAGCGAGCATTTCGCTGTGATTTTTCTCAGTAAAGGCAGCCAATATCTGATAAGTGGATGTCTGCAACCAATCGGAACATAAATTATCCAAGATGCGAAACTGAAAATCGTTGACACTCCATTGATGCTCAATCACAGAAAGGGGCGGTGACTGTGTTGCTGTCTTTTGTGCCTATGAAAGCTGCCAATACATCAGTTATGCATAACAGCGACCAAATGACTGTGTAACTACCGTACTTACAAAACCACAAATCATTCACGCTCCGGTGACGCTCATTCTCTGTATTGCGCGGTGACCGTGTTGCTGTCCCTTCTGCGTATAAAAGCTGGCAATAGATCGGTTATGCATAACAGCGATCAAATCAATGTGTAATTACCGTACATACAAAACCACAAATCGTTGAAGCTCCATTGACGTTCATTCTCAGAGTGGGGTGGTGACCGTGTTACTGTCTCTGTTGCCTATAAATGCTGGCAATAGATCAGTTATGCATAACAGCGACCCAATCACTGTGTACTTACTGTACTTAGAAAACCACGAATCGTTGACGCTCCATTGATGCTCATTCTCAGAGCGGGGCGGTGACCGTGTTGCTGTCTCTTCTGCCTATATAAGCTGGCAATAGATCAGGTATGCATAACAGCGACCAACTCACTGCGTAATTACCGTACTTATAAAACCACAAATTGTTGACCCTCCGTTGACGCTCATTCCCAGAATGGGGTGGTGACTGTGTTGCTGTCTCTTTTGCCTATAAACGCTGCCATTACATCGGTTATGCATAACAGCGACCGAATCACTGTGTAATTACCGTACTTACAATCCCACAAATCGTTGAAGCTTCATTGACGCTCATTTTGTAGTATTGTCCATTCAACATCTGCTGCCATCGATAATAGTTTTCATCATGTTTTGAACTTCTTGGTTGTCTTTCTCTCAGATGGAGACTTGGCCCTGTGGCAAAGCCGAGCGCAGTAACATTCTTGCACTGTTCGCTCTCACACGACTAAAATTCATGTATCATGTCAAAAGGTTCATTGCACCTGCTATACAACAGTTTATCAAGCGGTATTCACAAGCTACTGCTCACCATTCACCCATTATATATCTCTAACTAAAACTCTCGGTCATCATACATCAAGAAGCTGGTGAAACATTGATGCATTCTGTCCTTTAGTTTCTTCACTCCCTTAATCCTCCTCGTTTCGATTGCATTGACCGTGCTGAATACCTTTTCAGCCTGTCTCTTTGACTTCCGTGTAGGCTGAATCAATCTGGGAACATTGGGCGTGGTACTCACGTCCAGCTGCTCTGGGCATTCCAGATCCTCGATGCTATTGTCTTGTTCTATACCAGATTCAACATCTGCCGCGCCATCGTCTTCGCTGTCATTTGGATTATCTAAGACCCCATTCCAGTGAAGCCAATCTTCAGTGTCCGAAATGCTTTCAGGTGCGCTATCCTCATCACTTTCGACTGGATGATGGTTGATTCTTTAGATTCGGCGGACGTTTAAAACTTGAGTTTGTCCTCCGGGGCGGTCCTTTGCAGACAAAGGTGGAGGCAAAGGAGATCTTTCTGACAATTTGAATGCAGCTGCACCATAATGTTGAAAGAGTGACCACGATGCTTTGACGATCTCTTCCGTGTCTGAAATGTATCCGACGTCGGTCATCTGCTCTTTTTGAGCATGAGATTCCTTCTGGGTAGCACGTAGGTTTTGGCTGCCCTGCCACATCCCCAAAAAGTTGTGAACCTTGGCCATTCTGTGGAATTTCTTTTCTTCCGCTTCTTTCTTCATTTCGGTGTTGTTTTCTGTGTTTATTGTATCCGATTCTGGGTCAGCGCCTGCCAACATCCCGTTATTGGCTCGAGCAAACTGCCATGCAACGACTTCTTTGCGAAGGGTCCCGCCTGTGGTTGTTGACTGCCTCCAGCCGATGACATCTCAGCCAAGGGAAAAACTGGCCTCCACTGCGATAGCATGTGGTATGATAGAGAAGATGTCGTGTGCCACATTGGAAAGATTGGCGTACTTCGAGTGTAATTCCTCCTGTTGACGCCACCAGTTGGTTATGTCCGGTAACCAAAATGTACTGCTAATCTCGATTGGGTCGGAGTGGTAATCATTCAGATTCGGATTAATTGGCCCCCAGTTCTTTGGAGTGTCAGGCGGCGAATCTGAAAACAGCCTGGTGGCGGTAATTAAGCATGCTGCGCGATCGCTCCGTCCGGGTCTCGTTTTTAGCCACATTGTTAGGCGTTAAGTATTCGTCATCATTACTGGACAAATCATATGGATCAAGGGATGATTGACAGGATCCTGAAGCTGTTGCAGAGTGGATGAGATTGCTGCTCTGTAAGCTTTCGTGCTTATTGACTGGCACACGTCGATGTTTGGCACAGTATTCATTCTCAACATACTTCAGAGGGGCCTCTTGGTATTGGGTAGAACAGGATGTCTCGTCCTCAGGATTGATATCCATTCCCTTGTCCCACTTTCTAAACGATTGCAACGGCCGAAAAGGATCAAGGATATGTGCAGCAATGAGCAGCATGCCCGTCGTTGAAGCCACTTCAGCATAGTATTTGGACAGCTTCTGTCGAGCTAACTTCACAGCGAAGAACATGTCTTCCTTCCATGGAGTCTTCTTTTTGGCCAAAGCCCGCATCACCCCGTCCATGTGATCAAACATGTCGTTGTACACTGTGATAGTGTAATGCAATGAGACTGTATGCCTCTTTGACATCCACAGGGTCCAATATCGAAATGGCCTCAATACATCCATGACATACTTCACAATGGTCCACTCATCCTGAGTTGTGAAATGTGGCCGGTAATCAGTGCATTTTGGATTTTGTAGCCACCGTCGTGTGAATTCCCATAATCGATAGGTGCGCTCGAGCAACTCCTGTGTTGAGTTCCACCTTGTCTTAACATCCATAATCGGTTGTACAATGATGCGAACTTTAGCCTTTTGACGGTCATTTAACTCGTTTCAACGACCAGGTGTCAGCGTAATCAATACCGCAAGCATTCTCTGCTATATGAAGGTCAATTTCAGGACTTCCGAAATATCACGAAATACACACTTTCTCAATTATCTTGGCTAAACCTGGTTTCGTGGCCGACACCTTATCGATTCTAGCGTTGGTATGTTTTCGAAGTCTTTCACTCTTCCCAATCTCTATGTTCTCATTCTCTGCAAATTGCTGATCGTGCTCATGGGCTTCCCAAGACTTGGTGCGGCCTTTTACACGTAGACTGCTCATGAATGCACCTACAGCCAGCTGTATGATGTGCACCATGCATGGTATGTAGTTCCTCAAAGCAGGCCACAGAATGGCAGAGGCCTCGGGTGTTGATTGCAACTCGCGTGTCCTTGAGTACTTTGAGGAAGCATTCTGAATCTAAATACCACGCGAACTGACGTCAGTAAGCTCAAAATGATCAAGCACGTCCTCCAAATGTTAGTCTAGCCTTGCTTGAGTATGTTGGCCGTTCACCTGTCATCCGTAATCTGCTTTCGAAATGAGAAAAGAACAGGTGATCAACCTCATCGAAAGCAAGTTGAACTTCACGCAATGCCTGGTTTCAATCTATATTGTAAGTCATGACCGACATTATGGCTAGTTTGTTCGGAGATGTCCATCCGTCCAAAGCTAAACCAACTTTATTACGTGATGGCAATTGTTTCTTAATTGCATCCACGGTCAGTGCATATTCCATCTGGCAAATGTTGCCAAGAGTTGTAGCGGACAGCAGCGCTAGGTCATTGCGTAATGCCTCATATGACCGTCATAGCTCTAGATTAGATATAGCGTTCCAGGGAATATGAGCGAAAACAAATCCTAACATGAGGTAGCAATTCCATGTTTCTTGGTGAAATTCAGAGGTTTCAAAGTCCTTAGCTGCCACTTTAGAACGTTTTGTCTGTCATTTCGGTCAATATGGGTCAACCTGGGTGTTAAATATGATCTGACTCTGGCAACATACTATTGTGATTCCTCGACTTCCTTGCCTCATCAGGATGGCCAAAGCTGTTTCATCAACCGTCGAACTAGTCAATTCTGTAACCTCTGTGTCTGTTGATTTGTTTAACTTTGCGATGTGAGCTTTTGCCAACAAGTGTTTCCCCATTGAGCTGGTCTCATGTTCTGATGGATGGCGAAGAACTTGATGACAAACAATACATATGATGCCAGGGCTGCCGGTCTCCTCAATTCCGCAGTGTCAATAGAATCGCCACCAAGGCATATGTCTGAAATTATTCCAAGCAACAGGCCGCTTCGAGCCTTCATTCATTGAAACCCACCAAGCATTGGAGACGATTTGTAGAGTAAGGTAGCTCAAATCATGAATAAGGACAGGTTCATTTTTGGAAGAGATCATAACCTCAAGCAAAGAGGTGTTTAAAGATTTTGAATCAGATAAGGCCGTAGGAATTAGAAATCTGGGTAATCCGACTCACAAGACTGCCGAAGGTAACGATACAGCAAAGCAGACTGCGGGTTCTTAAATATTGACTTTACAGCTACAAGCAAAAAAATCTGATCTGTGAGACATTGCATGCATATTTGTGAAGTTGAATACAAGGACATATTGAATAAACTGACCGCGTAAGACTCAATTGAGTAACAATGCGATGCAGTTCATTGCTGGGTAGCTTACTGAGCCCACACATGAATTGTTGACACTCGGTGGCCGCTGAATTGTAGGAGGCGGATGTGATATCGTCAGTAGCATTTTTGCCCTTAAAGGTAGCCGATAAGTTGATTATGGGTTAACGCCTTTCTGTAGCCCTTTTATTGTCCAAGATACAAGACCAAAAATTGTTGACGCTCTGTTGACGCTCATTTTTAAGAGGTGGTAACGATATCGTCATTAGCAATTTTGCCCATACAGGCGGCCGATACATTGATTATGGGTTAATGTCAATGCACACAGCTTTGAGTTTCCATGATGCAAGACCAACAATCGTTGATGCTCCGTTGACGCTCATTTTCAGGAGGTGGTAGCGATATCGTCGCTGCCATTCTTTCCCATACAGGCAGCCAAAACTTCGATTATTGCTTAATATCGTCGCACAGCTGTCTGATTATCCAAGATGCAAGAACAAAAATCGTGGACGCTCCATTGACGCTCGTTTCTAAAAGATAGTAGTGACATCGATGCTAGCATTTTTGGCCTTAATGGCAGCCGATAGTTTGATTATGTGTTACAGCGACCATGTCTTCTGTTTGATTATCAGACTCACAGGACCAAAAATCGTTGACGCATCGTTGACGCTCAATTCCAGGATTGGTCATCATGCGTGGCACTATCTTTTTTGCCTACAAAAACCGTCAATACAATCACTTTGGAATGATGCAACTATGCAGCTGTTTGTTTGCCGAAAATATAAGACTACAAATCGTTGACGCTCTGTTGACGCTCAACTTAATGACACACTGACTGTCACTGGGTGCTCAACAATTGTATGTAAAAATGCATATAGTCGTCATTGGCAGCCAATAAATCGTTTCTATGTATAAACATTTGCATCCAAATGCTTCCAAGCTTCTCGATTTCTGATCCACCACTAGTCACATTATCGGAAAAATAAATTACGTTGGCCCATCACATTCCAGCGCTTTTGGCCAGCAATTGACCGTATATAAATCCGTACACTTGTTCTTGATATATTTAGCCAGACTTCCTCACCTTTCTCCATCCAGCACATTCTCCGCAATTTCCATCACCTACGATAAGCAATTTTCAACATCTCGACTATGTGCACCAGGTCTGTGCAGTGAGTTATGCAGTTGGATCCATGATCGTATGCAGCATAATGGTCGTCATTCATTTAGCTTCATATTGCGCTTTGACCGCTGCATCTGTGACTCATATGACATCCCTGACTTATATTTTGTTAGTGAGTTTTGTCTGCAATTTGGTTTGAATTGTCTCACTTAATAGTGACGGGCAGGACGATATCACGGTAATTGGTCGTCAGTCAACGAGATGTGCAGTCTAGATCACTGGCATGGCCTATCCGACCCTTGCAGATGCACAGACGAATTATCATGTCTCAGAATTTGGTCACTGAAATCAAGTAAAAGCTGACATGTAGCTAAATAGGTACAGGTATTGCATTTCAAAGTGATACATTGTCAGAAATGCCAATTTGCATATTCATTCCTCCGGCCACTCAGGAGCCGTCACCATGTCCTCATTGGAATCCGATTGCTATATGGTAATTGGCTTGGGACTCGATATGGAGGGGTTCAAGCTTACGGGTTAAACATGCTTGAATTGCTGAATTTGTGACCAATCGGGCATTGGGGTGGGCAGGAGGAACGGAATGCATTCCTGTGTCTGCGGTTTCTGCGAACCTAGCCTCATTTAACTACTCCCTGGTCGAGAAGTCACTTGCGGCATTTGCAATTTTCCGGGGACGCTATCAAGCATCTCCAGATGCACACTACATGTCGTCAGCACAGATGATGCTGCATCATCTGCCATTCGAGGTTGAATGACAGCCGGAACCTTCAATTCCGTCTTCCCGTACTTCCTATCCCTCTCATGGAAGTCATTGGCCGCATCTCCCCCACCTGGTTGCGTCAATTGGTGAAGCTTCATCTGCTTCTGCCGAAATCGCTCCATGCGATACTGTACCATTTTAGAGATTGTGCCCATCACCTACCCAGGGTCGTCATCTTCGCTAAGCTTGCCCCGCGGAGGATCTTCCTCATCATCATCCTTGTCTTCCACATCCTCCCCATTGTCGGGACTTGCACGATCGCCCAGACCATCTCCAATGGCGTTCAACATCTCCTCAAATGTTGTTTCAGGCTTGGTTGTTGTCAATCCTGCCTTTTCAGCATTTCTCATATCATCCTGCTTCTGTTTAAATGCTGTCTCTGCATCTTCAACTTGCTTTCTTGGCACAGCGGTCTCTCTTTGAACATAATCCTGGATCCATTTCTCCTTCTCTTCGTTGCTTAAGAAGTGCGTTGCTCGTCGTTTCCCCGCTGCAGGCTTCATTTTGGATGACATGCTACGCAACACTCCAAGGGCTCAGACCCGTTCTGCTTCCAAGCCCCTTTTGTCCTGATTTGCTGAATGATGTAGTGGTGTTGCACGCTTTGGCAATTTGCTGTATTTGCCTGCCGCTAGTGGCGAAACATTCCTTTTCGGAACATTGACCATTGTATTTTCTGTTCACTTTGTTGATGGATGAGATGTTGGATGTTTCAAGATATGGACCACATAGAAGCAAGCTGCATCGTTTATGTCGAGGTTGGTACTCTTAATCGACTTGAACAAAGCAAAATCTACGTTTTGACTGTCACAACATTGGGAATAGCATTGCTAACTGTACATCATGACCTGATGTTAAGCGTCTGTATTATGTGAAATCCCAGGGATTTCTTGACACAAACATCAGCAGACGTTCTTTCAGACGAAGAATGTACCGTTTTTATCACACACACACGAGATTTAGAAGGTTGTTCACCGCGATTTATCCCTGTAAACAAACACAGATCATCGGACCGACTTGGTGCAAATCGCACGACGTTTAGCCATCCATGCAACCGGCAGCTATGCGTCACAGGATTGATCTTGTGTAGAACGAGCAAGTTGGCTGTTACACATGCCATTTTGACTTAAAGCTAACTATATATTCCTCAGGACTTCCCACTTCTTTTCATTATCTTTTCCTCAGGACTTCCCACTTTGTTTCGTTATCATCATCTCTTCACTTCCACTGCAGCAAATCATGGCTCCACAAACACCTCAGCAAGTTGAGCATGGAACAGAATCGAGCAGAACGACGGGCGCTTCTTCCATTACACCATCCGCTGAGACCCAACTACAACACAGACACCACTTAGCTCACCGGGATGCTGCAAATGCAGCCACCGAAAACATGAGCCTGAACGCACAGTTGAAATTTGTCTGTAAAACCGGAAGCAGCAAGGACTAGAACCAGCACGCGATCGGATGTGAGTATAGTCGACTCGAGACGGACGACCATCAACTAATGATATGACATGCAGCTGGTGTACGTAGAGAGCTGTGTGACCTATTTCGAGGAGCCCGTAATGGGAAACCTCCATGGTCGATCAAGGCATTTTTCCGCAAAGTCCGCAGAGTCGAACATCATGATGTTGTCAGCTCTGGGATTTTCGCGGACAAATTTTGTGACAAGAATCCCCACGAGTGGACCAAACAGGCTTTAACCACATTAGAGGATGCTACGGAAGCGTACATGGTTGAGGTAATGGCCGGATCTATTATGTAGATGCAGCAACTAATTTCCTTGGAGGTTTTCAACATGTCTCCTATTATGGCAAGGCAAGGAGGTCGGGTACAGCTAGAACAGTCCGACATGCGCCTGGCTATCAATATGGCCAAAATGGCCAAAGGGGGGTTTTCGTGCGCCGCAAAGCGGGAAAGGCAATTCCAAGCCAGAAATCTCGGGAGGAAGTCCGAGAAGAGAAGAAGCGGGGAGTTGAGTTTCCTGGGCACAAAAATGTGAAGACTGCGATGGAAAGACACCCGGCTATGCTTTGGGAAAATCAGACAGATGGCTGCCTTCCTTGCCAAAATGGCACAGCACAGAATCCCCAGACACGCTGGAGACGCAGAGGCACGGGTGTACCTCCCCCAGAGCGACTCAGACTGCCTACACCAGGACCGAAGCCACATCCACCTGGACCGCCACTTGTTCCACCCGGTAACAATGAGGTAGCTTATCTATCCGAACTCGAAGGTGTGCCACCCGGATATGTATATATACATACTTCTTTTCCCAGTGCTCAATTTTTCAATCATGATGCATATGCCAAGGATCGCAAGCGTGATAAAGATTTTGATCCCAATTTGCTGACTGATGAAGAAACATCCACTGGTTAGTACACTATCTGCTGCGTGGTAATGCAGTGGACATCCATTTTGCAGACGACAGCAGCCAATTGAGCGAACCTGACAGTGAACATGAGCATTGATCAAATGAAATGAGATTTTTGAGTTTATTATTATCTATAATTAGCGGACACTTTAAAGTATATTTTAAAGGATATATTTATATGTATTATTAAAGATCAATGTTTTGATGAAGGAGAAAGTATATGAAGACGGTACAAAGGCTGCCAAAACACCATCAATCATATATTACGCCAAAATAAATGATAACATATTGTGGATAAGCCCATTGCAAAATGAGCGTCAACGGAGCGTCGACAATTTTTGGTCTTCCATCATTGGTAGTCTGCTTGGCGATCGGCTGAGACCTTTCATAAATGCAGTATTGGCTGGCTTTATAAGCACAAGAGCGAGCCTCACGCTCCCTGCCCCATTCTGAAATTGAGCGTCAACAGAGCGTCAACAATTTTTGGTCTTGTAAGTCGGGTAAGTCAAAAGCAATATGGTTGTTCCTATATACAATCAAAGTATTGGCCACCTGTATAGGGAAAAATGAAAGCGACACGCTCCGTGCCCCTTCATGAAAATGGGCGTCAACGGAGCGTCAACGATATTTGGTGCTTCATCATTGGTAATCAAAGCACAATGCATTTGTCATTGTGTATATACGATGTTCTGACAGTTTTTCTAGGCTAAAACGGTCAGGAACTCTTCGTTGCATCATTGTACATGAAATTAGTTGTTACTGTCTGGGAGGCTGTCGCGGGAATGTCGCTTGCTTATTTGCCTAGAGAGGCTGCCAATTCCTCCATAATTGAGGTTCTCAATGATACGCCACCTATATTACCCAAGATGCGAGACCTTAAATCATTGACGCTTATTTGACGCTTATTTTCACGATGGGGCAGCTAGTGTGTTGCTTCTGCTTTTGCCTATAAACGAGGCCAATACCTCAGTTATAACTAGCTGCAACCAATGCCCACTCTGATTACCCAGGATGGAAAACCTAAAATCGTTGACACTCCGTTGACGCTCATTTCCCGGATGGGGCAGGGAGCCTTTGTCTACATATTTTGATCACAAAGGCAGCCACTTCATCCAAAAAGAACATCGACATACCATTGTTAATATTTTACAATTAACAGTAAGATATCTGAATGCAACCACAAATAGAACAACCCGAAATGCAAAGCCACAGATTGGACTCGACAGGTCTAGCCAATCATGGGGAAACCACCGGGGTGACGGGTACCGGGCCGGATTAGGACCGCCAAGAGGCAGAGGGTCGTGTTTTTGGACGGTGCTGGAACCGAACTGAAATGTGTTTCCTGTCCAAACCCAGACCGCTGGCGGGTTAGCCGGACCCGTTGCTAACAGTAGATATGCTAGTGTTTGACTGCTGTTTCACCAAACCTAGCCTATTAAGACCATATCCTGGTCGAGAAGTCCCTTCCGGCATTTGCAATATTCCGGGGACAATGTCAAGACACTCCAGAAGCTCTCCAATCGGTGTCGGTACAGCTGTTGCTGCATCATCATCCGTATGCTGCTGAACGACTGCCGGAACCTGCAATGCGGATGTTCTGTACTTCATGTCTGTTTCACTGAAGTGATCAGCTGCGTCCTCCCATCCCTGATGTGTCAATTCGTTGAGCTTCATCTGCTTTTGACGAATCCTCTCCAGGCGCTGCTGCACAATTTTCATGAATGTGCCCATCACCCAGCCGGATTCGTCATGTTCGCTCAGCTGGCCCTGCTCTGTCTCTTCATCATCCTCATCATCTCCATCCTCCCCATTGTCGGAACTTGCAAGATCACTCACACTGTCTCCGATAGCAACCATCATCTCCTGAAATGTCTTTTCAGGCTCTCCGTTTGTCAATCCCACATTTTCAGCTCTCTGCGTATCTTCCTGCTGCTGCTGAACCGCTGCCTCTGCATCTTCAACTCGCTCTCTTGCCCCAGCGGTCTCTCTCTCAACATAATTTTCGATCGATTTTTCTTTGTCTTCAGTGCTTAAGAAGTGCGTTTCTCATCATTTCTCGGCCGCAAGCTTCTTTTTGGATTGGAAGCTGCGCAATGCCCCAAGGGCAAGGACTCTCTCTGCTTCGAAGCCACTCTTGCCCTCATTCGCGTGATGACTTCGTTGTGAGGAGTGCTTTGTTGATTTGCCATAATTGCCCGCCGGAAGTGGCGAAAAGTTCCTTTTCAGAGCATTGACCATTGTAGTTTGCCTTGACTTTGTTGTTGGGTGAGATGTTGGATGTTGCAAGATATGGACAATATGGAGGCAAGCTTTGTCTTTTATGTCAAGGTTGGTATGTTTACTCATCTTGAACAATGCAAAAACGCGCTTTTGACTGTCAATAAAACGGGAATAGTTAGGCTAACTGTACATCACGACTTGATTGCTAGCGTCAGTTTCATGTAATATCCCGGGGATTCTTGGAGACGAACATCAGCAGACGTCCATTCCCTTGTACAATTGCCTATCTGTTTCTGACAATCATGCGATTTCGGCTGTCATACACTGCAATTTATCCCTGTTAACAAACTCACAACATCGGACCTACTTATTGCACATTGTGGGGCAGTGGGAAACCCCTGCAACTTGTGGCCATACGCACCAGGATTCATCTTGAATATATGGAACATCTTGGCTGCTACTTATTCCATTCTGACATGAAGCTAACTATATAGTTCTCAGAACTTCCCACTTCTTTTCATTATCATCCTCCTCTCCTATTCCACACCAGCATATCATGGAAACACAACCACCCCAGCCAGCAGCGAGCGGATCGAAATCAAGCTGATTGGCGGGCGATACATTCAATACGTCACTCATTGGCATACAGCAAGAACACAGACACCAGTCAGTCCACCGCGACGCTCCAAATGCAGCCACCAGCAATATGACCCAGGATGCTCATTTAAAAATCGTCTGTAAAACTGGAAGCAGCAAGAGTAAGTAGCAGCATGCAGTTGGATGTAAGAATACGCATATCGTGGTAAACAGTTGTCGATTAATTGTATAACATACTTGGGGTGTACATAGAGAGCTACACGACAAATTTCTCGCTACCCGTAATGGGAAACCTCCATGGTCGACAAAGGCATTTGTCTGCACAGTCAGGGAAATCGAACATCATGATGTCTTCAGCTGTGGAATTTCGGTGGACAAATTTCCTGATGAGAATCCCTGTGAGTGGATGAAAGAGGGTTGAATCACCTTGGAGGAGGCTATGGAAGCGTATATGGTTGAGGTAATCGCCGAATCTCATTGTTACAAGCAGCAACTAATTTCTTGTAGGTTTTCAACATGTCTGCTACTATGGGAAGGCAAGGAGGTCGGGTACAGTTCGAACAGTCCGACATGCGCCTGGCCTTGAATGTGGCAAAAATGGCCAAAGAAGGCATCTCGTGCGCCGCAATAGAGGAAACACAATTCCTGATCAAACAACATCGCACCGAGGTCCGACAGGAGACGAAGCGGGGTGTTGAGTTTCCCAGGCATAAAAATGTGAAAGCTGCAATAGAAAGACACCCGGCTATGCTTCGTCAAAACTAGACGGCCGGATGCCTTCCTTGCCAGTATTGCACAGCGAAGAATCTGCAGACACGATGGAGATGCAAAGGAACAGGCCCACCTCCCCCGGACAGACGCAGACAGCCAACTCCCGAGGCGACGCCACCTCTGCCCGAAATGCCACGCACCCCAACTGGTTACAGTTCCGGAGCTCAACAGGTGCAAATCGTCAATTTGCCGGCCGGATATGCGTATTCACATACATCCCCACCCTGTGCTGAATTTGTTACGCTCGATGCTTCTGCCCAGGATAGCCAGCACGATACAGATTTTGATCCAGATATGCTGACTGATGAAGGAACATCCACCGGTTTGTACACTATCTGCTGTGTGGTAATGCAGCTGACATCCATTTTAAAGATGAGAGCAGCCTATTGAGCGAACCTGTATGTGATGACGAGCATTGATCAAAAGGCCTGGGATTTTGGAGATAATTATTATATATTTATATGTATTATTAAAGAACAATGTAGCGATCAAGAAGAAAGTAAATGAAAACACTAGAAAGGCTGCCACAACAATGTGAATGAAGGACTATGCCAAATCAAATGATTGTATAATGTGGATACACACGTGGCAAAATGAGTGTCAACGGAGAGTCAACAATTTTAGTTCATGTAAGTTTGGTAATTCACAATCGATTTCGTTGTAGTTATGCATAATTGAAGTATTGGCCGCCTTTATTGGCAAAAATCATATCGACACGGTTCCTACCTCATCTTGAAAATGGGCGTCGACAGAGCGTCAACAATTATTGGTCATGCGTCCTGGGTAATCGCACCGCTGATAGGTTGTAGGCAGTCATAAAGGAATTATTGGCCGCCTTTATAGGCAAAGTATATTAGGATACCCTCCCTGCCCCATCTTGATCATGAGCGTCAACGGAGCATCAATGATTATTGGTTGTGTATCTAGGGTAATATGGGGTGCAACAGGTTGCAGACAGTCATTGTTAGGGGTTCTCTTCTAACAACTGACAAAACACATATGTTGATATGTTGTAACAGTCGTGGTGTGCTCTTTAGCGGGAGTTCATGCCGGTCACGTTTCGATTGGATAGGCAATACGCTTAGCGGATTCATTGAGAGCATATTGCCATGGCAGCTGATTCGATGATGCAATAACATAGCCAGATCGAAGGGACGTGGTCCTGCCTAGCATGTTAGATCCAGCCGGATTCACTCTTAGATACTATGCGGGAGGCAGTCGTGCTAGTAAGAGGGCTCTCTGTTTCACAGGGCATGTCCCGGTTGTTGAACACCTAAAAAGCACATAGGACTGAGGGAATATGGCGTTGGCGGTTGAGCCAAAAGCGGACATCATTCATTGATTTGTTTGAGATGGTTCTGCAATGTTAATCTAGAAAAGATTACGCGCATAAGTTCCACATTGGCATAGCAGGGGATATTCGAACCCCGTGAGTCTATGAGTTATTAAACATCAGGGATTTGATAACGTAATTGATGTATGCCAATATGGCTATTGTTCCGACTAACAAAAAACTGGATACGTGGCGAGATATCTATGTTAAAGTTGTGGTCTGATTTATGAGCCGATTTAATATCACGCATGGACACGATAACCACAGGGATGCGTGGCCACTGATTAAAAGACGTGGCTATCAATGAGGGATTTGAAATCATAGTCCGGAGAGGGTTCTGAGAGACTATAAAGAGATCACATTGTTCGGAGAATAAGGAGGGACATCAGTATCGGACTGAAAAACGAATACCTACCAGCAGAGAAAGATTCCTATTTATTATTGCATTTTTATGATACCTATACCTATTATTATATATCTTAATATCCATTAGCTTTGTGTAGCGGCAGCCCCGCATGTTTGATGAACGATATTCAACGAATGACTTTTACCTTCGAGAACGATAACGACGTCATTGTTTACGCCCTTGAGAAGATAATTTCTTATGCAAGAAATAATCAGTATATCTTCCTGGCGCGAAGTGTTTGGTGGATATCTTCCATTATCGGATTACAACAGGGATTAATAATCCATATTGATAATTTGAGGAATCGTTCAAAGACTACAGTTACAATTGTTCCAATTGTTAGCGAAGCATCGGCGATACCTTGAGACGCTCAGCAAAAATCTAGGACCGTGGTCGACCCGCAGCATATCCATCCGGATATGGTATCCCAGGTTGAGGACGTTATAGACGATATTAGCGATTTGGATTTAAGGAATTCAGAAGGGTCTAGAGTGTCTCAGTTCCTCGAAAGGACTGAACAGTTTATCCAAAGTTCCCAAAAGAAGAGGAAGGATTATAAGAAGCAAAAAGCACCCTTGTCTCGAACAAGATCAGGGGGAGTTCCTAAACAGCAATTGACGAAGTCACAGAGAAATCGTCTTGAAGCAATTCCGAGGGATACGATAACTGAGTATCTGGCAGCTAGGCAATAGAGGAAGAGCATTACGCTGTACCTGGCCATTCGACAAGAGAAAGTTACGTCCAGGCGAGGACCGTAAAAGCCCGGTGGGATTGATATCGGGATATCGGAACAATTAAAGGAAAAAGTATATATATATATATAGATATTGTGGAACGATAGGGAATAGGGTCTACGGCGGTACGCACCTTCAGGTTCTTAGCGAAGTATCTTGGATAGGTGTTGTTACCCCCGTAACAGTCATAAACGTATTTTCGGCTGCTTTTATAGGGAAAAGTGAAAGCGAAACGCTGCATGACCCATCTTGAAAATGTGCGTCAACGGAGTATCAACGATTGTTGGCCTTCCATCATGGTTAATCACAGCGCGATGTGGCCGTTATGGTCTATATACATCTTTTTGCCTGCTTTTGTACGCTAAAAGGCTCAAGAATACTTACTGGGAGCTCTGTGAATGACATAAGTTGTTACTATCCCAGAGGATGTGGTGGGAATATCCCATACCTATCTGCCTATAAAGGCTGCCATCTCCTTGTTTAAGGATACTTGTGATCAAGCGCCACTCTTGTTACTGAAGATGCAAGACCAATAATCATCGACCCTCCGTTGACGCTCATTTTGAAGATGGGGTAGGGAGCATTTCACTTTCTTTTGGTGCTATAAAGGCGGCCAATACTATGTTTATGGCTGTGTGTGATCTGTCGCCCCCCAGATTACCCAAGATACACGACCAACGCTCATTGACACTCCGTTGACGCTCATTTACAGGATGTGGTAGGGCCTGTGTGTCTGTTCATTTTGATCATGATGGTGGCCAATGCATCGAAAATAAACCATGATGTACCATCAGCAAAAAACATTTCCGTCAGGGTGGGATGGCTCCGTCAGGGTGGACGCGCTCCATCAGAGCCATCAGAGACACCCCGGTGGCGGATTACTCCGCGCCAGGCGTCAAGACCAGGCGTCGCGTCACATATCGTCCTCTAATTGCTGTTTCGCCATTTCTTCTCGCTCTGTCAGTCTCCTATTTTAAATAAACACTCTGGCGTTGTGGCCAACTGTGACCGTACGTCGGATTGGGTTCATTGGGTCTACCCTTGCATCGGGATTGCAATGCCAGGGGTGACGCTGCAAAAATCTCTCCTTGCGTTCCTTCTATATTAAACTCGAGAAGCCTCTGAAGGTGAGAAGATATGATACTACCCGGCCATGAGGATCCACGAAATCTCGCACAGAGCGAGTGAGACCAAAAGTTGGGAAAGATCAAGGGTGAATTTTCATGGTATGATAAGAGGAGATGGAAATGAGATGGTGTCAATCTACTCCGGGGTCTGCCGATTATACACTCCCCATCATTCTGTCCACCTCCGTTACCCCTGTATCTCCGTACAACCACAGTTGCTCGTTGATCATGTACATGGAGGCCATGATCGAGCGTGTTTGGAGATACACTTAGAGACTGAGATCGAGTGAACTCAGAGATGCATTTGGAGGCCGTAATCAAGCGAGTTTGGAGATGCACTTGGAGGCCATGATCGTGCAAACTTGCAGGCCATAATCGAGGGAGTCTAGAGATACACTTGGAGGCCGTGATCGAGCGAGTTTGGAGCTGCACTTGCAGGGTATGATCAAGCGAGTTTGGAGGAGTACTTGGAGGTGGTCGATTTGGAGGGAGGCATCACGGCAGCTGAGACTCTATTCATTTGTTAACTTGTAATTGTGGGAATGTAGAGCGTTGAGTACAACATCCGCCGAGAGATGAGAAACTGGCTGGGAGTGGGAGACTGTCAATCTTGGGATGATGCTGTACTTGGAGTATGCTGTAGTCTGTGTTAACTCATGATTATGGCATGGAGAGATAGAGAGGGATGACTTAACTTCGTGTTCTTAGGTGATGGTAGAGTTGAGCACAAGAAAGAGAGAGATTGGAGGAGATGGGGGAAATCATCATGAGAAATGGGGACTTAGAGAATTTCGAGTGGGAGTCAAATAACTATCCCCTATATGTCAGGTACGAGTCCCAATCTCGCGCAAACTAACAACAATGCGAGGTCTTCCTAACCCAATCAGGCAAGTCGTACCCCTGATTTCTCATATCTGCTCGTATCCTCCATATCATTCTCCTCTTCATCCCCCATCTCTCTCTTTCTCGTCCACAACTCAACCATCATCGTAGTACACAAAGTTTAGTCATCCCTCTCTGTCTCTCCATGACATGATCATGAGTTCCGCCTCCAAGTACTCGCCTAATCTCACTCGATCACGGCCTCCAAGTGCATCTCCAAACTCGCTCGATTACGGCCTGTAAGGTCACACGAGCATGGCCTCTAAGTGCATCTCCAAACTCGCGCAACTACAGCCTCCAAGTGTATGTCCAAAGTCGATCGATTACGGCCTGCAAGTTCGCACGAGCATGGCCTCCAAATGCATCTCCAAACTCACTCGATCACGATCTCGGAGTGCATCTCTAAGTTCACTCGATCACGGCCTCCAAGTGTATCTCCCAATACGCTCGATCACCGCTTCCAAGTGCATCTCCTAACTCACTCAATCACGGCGTCGGAGTCTATCTCTGAGTTCACTCGATCGTCATTTTCAGGCGCACCTCAAATTGCTCTCAAGCACCGCCTGCAGCCAGTCCAGATATAGCATGTGTAGATGGGTTGCTATATAGATACATAGATACATAGATACATAGATGAGAATACAAATTGAATACATGACTGTGATTCGAGGTGCTCCCAGACATGTCGCCGGCGCTCCCAGGTTTGTCGCCGGCGCTCCCAGGTGCTCCGAGGCTTGTCACCGGCGCTCCCAGGCTTGTCGCCGGTGCTCCCAGTTACTCTGAAGGCTGGCAGCAATGCCCTCCTTGGGTCTGATACTCCTGAAATTGACGCATCTAAGTTTACACTCCACATCCTCTCAGACCAGTGACTAAAATACATTTTGCTGATGCTATGCAATGCGACCCGTTGCCTGGGCGACGGGTAGCGTCTAATTATTGTTAGCAACGGTTCCAGTTTTGGACCCAGCCGGTTTTATAGGTCTGCATGGCAACGGCCTTACCCAAGCAAAAATCGACGATTTTTTAAGCGCACCATCGCATTATGGCTACAAATATTGATCAGAGAGTTTAGCGTTTGGTACATAAAATATGTCGCTTTGGACAGCGCATCTTTTGGCCATCTCCGATTTTTGATATCTTCAAATCTCAGCAAGCGGTAGCCCAAAAACCTCATTTTTGGCCCGAAAATGGCAATAATTTCAAAGCAGCTTGCTGAGTTTTGAAGATATCAAAAATCGGAGACAACCAAAAGATGTGCTGTCCAAAGCTGCATATTTCATATACCAAACACTAAATTATGTGATGAATATTCATGGACTTAATTGAGGGTACTGTTTGGTACAAACTCGGACCGAACCGGCTAGGGCCGGGTTTTGTTGGAACCACTATAATAGAAACAGTCCGAAACCGGAACCGTTGCTAACACTACGTGTAGTTCTCCGTCAGAGGGGACGAGGTTCCATCAGAGCCGTCAGAGCCGTCCGGAACACCCGGGTGTTTCTGACGGAAACTTGAGTTGTTGCTGATGCCCAATATCAATATTTTATCATCAGTAGCATATCTGAATGCGACCGTAAATGTGAAACCCAAAACGCAGAACCGGAGATTGGAACCAACGGGTCTAGCCAAACCCGGTAAAATCGGTGGATTGACGGGTACAGGTCCGGGTTTGGACCGCCAAGAGTCAGCGGGTCGGATTGCTTGGCAGTTCCTGACCCAGACCAGGGCCCTCAGTTTGGTTCCAACCCGGACCGAAGCCTGGCAACCCGGAACCGTTGCTAACACAACCTGGAGGCAGTCAAAAACCACACGCAAATCCCTTCGCAAAAAGTTCATTGCAACACAGTTTGCTAGAGCCAATAACGGGATTTTTGCAGGCGCTGACCCCTCATTGGATCCAATGAATACAGAAAACGACTCGGAAATGAAGAAAGAGGCGGAGGAAAGGAAATTGCACAGAATGGCCAAGGCTCACCACTTTTGGAGGAGTGGCAGGGCAGCCAAAACTTACGTGCTACCCAGAAGGAATCTCGCTCCCAAAACAAGCATATGACTGCTGTGGGATACATTTCGGACACGGAAGAGATCGTCAAAGCATCCTGGTCCCTCATTCAACATGATGGTGCGGCTGCATTTAAATTGTCAGAAAGATCACCATTGCCACCAACTTTGTCTGCAAAGGACCTCCCTGGAGGACGAACTCAGATATTAAATGTCTGCCGAATCCGAAGCATCAACTGTCATCCAGTTGAAAGTGATGACCATAGCGCTCTTGAATGCATTTCGGACACTGAAGATTGGCTTAACTGGAATGGGGACTTGGATAATTCAAATCACAGCAAAGATGATTGCGAGGCGGACGTTGAATCTGATATAGAGCAAGACAATAGCATCGAGGATCCGGAATACCCAGAGCAGAGGGATGTGAGCGCCACGTGAAATGTTCCCAGATTGATTCAGCCAACACGGAAGTCAAAGAGTCAGGCTGAAAAGGTGTTGAGGACGGTCAATGCAATTGAAATGAGGAAGAATAAGGGAGTGAAGAGAAAGTAGAACAGTATGTGTCACTGGGTCACCAGCTTCTGTATTTATCTTGACTGAGAGTTTTAGTTAGAGATATAATGTGGGCGAATGGTGAGCAGTAGATTGTGAATATTGGTTGATATACAGCTGAATAGCAGGCGCAATGAAGCTTTTGGCAAGATACATACATTTTAGTTGTGTGAGAGTGAACAGTGCAAGAATGTTACTGCGCTCGGCTTTGCCACAGGGCCAAGTCTCAATCTGTGAGAAAGACTACCAATATGTTTAAATCATGATGAAAACTATTATCGATGGCAGCAGATGTTGAATGGAGACTATATTGAAATGAGTGTCAACAGAGCGTCAACAATTTGTGGTTTTGTAAGTACAGCAATTACACAGTGATGTTGTCGCTCTGATGCATAACCGATGTATTGGCAGCTTTTATACGCAAAAGAGACAGCAACACGGTCACCGCCCCATTCTGAGAATGAGTGTCAATCGAGTGCCAACAACTTTTAGCTTTTGCATCGTGGATAATCTATATTCCGATTGGTTGCAGACATCCATTTATCCGATATTGGCAGCCTCTACAGGGAAAAACTTCAGTGACATGCTCCCTGCCGCATCCTGAGAATGAGTGTCAATGGATTGTCAACGATTTTTGCTTTGCATCTTGAGTAATTTATGTTGCGATTGGTTGCAGACATCCATTCATTGAATATTGGCAGCCTTGACTGGCAAAAACAACAGCGACATCCTCCCTGTCGCATCCTGAAAATGAGCGTCAACGGAGCATCAACAGTTTCAGTTGTTGCATATTTGGTAATCAAGGCATCGCGCGGATCTTCGCGTTCATAATGGAATTATTCACCACCCAGATAGGCAAAAATGCAATTTATCAAAGCTAAAACACCGATTCCAAATTAATTGATATTGTAAGCTGCAAAGCATGCAAAAACATATCCTTGGTTGTTGAAAACGCGATTTTGATAAGATACTATTAACAAACTCCAAAGACAAAAGCCTGATATGAATCTATGAATGGACCTGCTGGGCGACCCGCTGACAACCCGTCCAATTCAGACAGGTTGGGAGTTGAGCATCAAACGGTACCCGAGTTGACGGTTCGGGTTTATTGACAACCCAGACCGCCAATTTGGGAACGGTTCGGTTTATACCCGGACCAGGACCCGAAGTGACGGTCTGGAACCGTTGCTAACACCACTCTCTACCACCACCTACAAGTGTATCTACAATCTGCACTTGATCACAGCCTCCAAGTTTATCTGCCTACTTGCTTGATCATGGCATGGAAGTGCATTCCCAAATTCACTCAATTACAGCTTCCAAGTGTATATCTAAAATACACTGGATTGCCAGCTTCTAGTGTATCTTCAAACTTCTTTGGTTACAGCCTCCCAGTGTATCTCTCAGTTTATTCAATTAGCTGCAACTATATCTCCAAATCAATTGGATCCTGGTCTCAAAACTCATCTATAAGTTGGCACCATCGCCTGGAAGTGTATCTCCAATCTTGCTCAATCGCCACCTGCAAGTAGTACATCTCCAAATGTCACTTTATTACCACCTGCAAATTTATTATTAAACCTGCCCAATCACTACCTCCTAGTACATTTCTCAGTTTACCCAATTCCATCTAAGTATATTTTTACATTAACACACTTATGGCCTCCAAGTGCATATCTCTAGTCAGTTGCTTGCCATCTCCAGGTGCACCAACTGTAGCCAGTCCAGGATACTATATCCAGATCAATTCATATATATATACTAACATACACATTCAAGAATACAAACAGAATACAGATTTTAAAACTAATTGACAATGTGCAGTAAGTATGAATTCTAGATACTCCAGGTGAATTGCTAATAAAGATATGATTATTTCTTGTTTGTCCTACAGTAATTTGAAACACTCTCAAGCTTGTGGCCTTTATTCCCAGATGCTTTCATGATTGTCACCCATCCTTTTCTGTCATTACAGATTCATTGCCAGTACTACCAGGTGTACCAAATGGTTACTGTATCAGGCCAGTCAACTTTGAAATTTGTCGAAAGTAATCCTGGTGTATCTGAAAACCACTCCATTTGTTGAGTCAACTCCAAGATTTGAATATTCTGGTATTCTGGTTTACAACTCCAATGTACTCCCACAGGCCCCATGTGACAAAAATATATTTCACTGATAAATTTCATCTCTAAGTTCACTGGATCATACTCTCAACTCAAATGTCCATATTCAATTTAATATCATCTCTTTGCTCCCCTCTGATTGCACTCAAGCACTGCTTGCAGCCAGTTCAAATAGATCCTATATAGATTGATAGATCTATTGATACATTGAAATAGAGATGAGAATACAAACTGTAGTTACAAGTTTTAAAATTATTTAACAATAAGTAGTAACTACACTTTCCAGGTGTACTAATAGTATACTAGAGAACATCAGCAAAATGTAAATCGGTCCGGAAGCCATACGCAAACCTCTCAGACACTCCAGCCGACCTCACCAGTGCTCCTAAGTACTTCCAAATACTCCCAGGCCCCCCTGGAGCTAAGCAGAGTGCTGTCAGACTCTGCAAGAGCATTCTCAGGTGCTCCTGAAAGCACCTACAGCTATGGAGGTGCATTCAGGATGCGATGAGATTTGACTTATAGGATAGTCAAATTTTGGAGCAGCTGAGACCTCTGCGCAGGTTTGCAGGAGACGTTGGGAGCAGTTGCGATGGCTGTGATCTTCTGCGGGAGACTTGGTGCCGGGTTCTCACAGCAGTGGTACTTAGGGTTTCATAACCGCATGGTATTTCATGTATCATATTCATCTTTGTTGCAGTCTCAAGATTGGCTACATCATAATATGGCATGCCTTATTTAAGTCTCTCCATATATATACATACAATCAATCAGGCTGCAGATGGTAGTCGAGCATAATCAGAGGAGAACCTGGAGACGCCCATTGAGAGAACTTAGCGATGCACCACTTGGAGGCCGTGGTGGCAAAACGACCGAACTATATATCAGAGAGCCCACCAACAACACTCCATGGCACCTCTCGCGACATCCAAATGGAATTCGTGAGAATGAGCGGTTCGGGCTCGAGGAGGGTAGGATGAGGGTGAGAAGATATGATACTACCCGGCCAAGAGGATCGACGTAATTGCGTGGATCCACGGAAAGAGTGAGTGAGACCAAAAGTTTGGAAAGATAGAGTGTGTAATTTCGTTGTATGATAAGATGAGATGAAAATGACATGATGCCTATCTACCCCAGGGTCTCCAGAATATATACTGCCTGTCACTTAGTCCAACTCCAATACCCCAGTATCTCTGTACACCTGCCGTCACTCCTCATGGATGTACTTGGAGGCCGTGATCGCGCGACTGCGGAGATGCACTTGGAGACCGATCTCGAGTGAACCCAGAGATGAATTTGCAGACCGTGATCGAGTTTGGAGATGTACTTGGATACCATAATCGAGCGAGTTTGGAGATACACTTGGAGGCCTTGATCGAGTGAACTCAGATATGCGCTTGGAGGCAGTGATCGAGCGAGATGCACTTGGAGTCCGTAATTGAGCCGGTTGAGAGATACAGTTGTATGCCATGAATGATCAAGATTGGAGCAATACTTTGAGGTGGCAGATCGGGAGGGAGACGCGACGGGAACTGAGACTCTATTTATTGGTTAACTCGTAATGGTGGGGATGTAGAGAGTTCAGTACAACAATATCCGCCGAGAGATGAGAAACTGGCTGGGAGCAGGATACTGTCTAACTTGGGATGATGCAGTACTTGGTGTATGCTGTACTCAGTGTTAACGCATGATCATGGCATGGAGACATAGAGAGGGATGACTTAACTTCGAGTTCTTAGGTGATGGTAGAGTTGAGGGCAAGCAAGAGATGAGCTGCGAGGAGATGGGTGAAATCATCATGGGAAACTGGGACTTAAGAGAATGTGGTGTGTGAGTCAATTTACCATCCCCAATATGGCGGGTATGAGTCCCAATCCGGCAGGTAATAACACCAATATGAGGTCTTCTAAACCCAATCAGGCAAGTTGTACTGCTAATTTCTCATATCAGCTCGTATCCTCCACATCGTTCTCATCTTCATCCCCCATCACTCTCTTTCTCGTCCACAACTCTACTATCATCGCAGAACACACAGTTAAGTCATCCCTCTCTATCTCTTCATGCCATGATCATGAGTTAACACCAAGTACAGCATCACACCTAGTGCAGCATACACTGAGTGCAGCACATACCTAAGATTGTCTGTCGTCCCTTCATTCTCACGATTACAAGTTGACCCCTTAATGTAGCTTTAGCTTCTGGCATGCCTCCCTACAGATCGACCGCCACCAGCCAGCTCTCCATATGAGCTGCAAAGTTAAAGTCACATTGTCACATTCCCACAGTTTCGAGTTAACTAACCAATCAAGAGAGTCTCATAAGCACCCAGCACGCCTCTCATCAAATGTCTCCAGATCGACCACCTCCATTCTCGGTCGATCATAGGCTGCAAGTATATCTCCAAACTCGCTCGATCACAGCCTCGGAGTGCATCTGTAAGTTCACTCGATGATGGCCTTCACATGTTTATCTCCAAACTCACTCCATCACGGCCTCCAAGTGCATCCCCAAACTTGCTCCATCACAGCCCCCAAGTGCATCTCAGAGTTCACTCGATCTCGGCCTCCAAGTGCACCTCCAAACTCGCTCGATCTTGGCCTCGGGGTATATCCCTGAGTTCACTCGATCATCATCTTCGTGCGCACTGTGAATTCATCTCAAGTACCACCTGCAGCCAGTCTTGATATACTGTGTGTAGATGGGTTGCTATATAGATACATAGATACATGGATGAGAATACAAACCGAATCCATGAGTTTTAAAAATCATTGAATGATAAGTAGTAGCTATGATTTCCAGGCGCACCAGCAGCATTCCCAAAGAGGATGATTTTCCCAGACAGCTCTACAGTGATTCATGGAGCTCCCAGGCTAGTGGTCGGCGCTCCCAGGTGTTCCCAGACTTGTGGTCGGTGCTCCCAGGTCCTCCCAGATGCACCTGAAGGCCACTGCATTGGTCCAGCAAACTCTAGGATTTGACCACCCTGGGATTCTGGTCCGACAACTCTCAGACACTCCCAAAGGCTACAAGTAACTAAAATACATTTTCCTGATGAATATGTCATTATTTCTAGACCACTCTCAAGTAAATCAACATGCTTGAAAGCTTTTTGCCTTTAATAAAAGGTATTTGCAAGATTATGGACCATATTTGAAGATATTTCCCAGCCTGTTGTCTATATTGTGATTTACTCCTCAAATTGTCACCAGTTCTTCTAAATTCTTCCAGATTGGTAGGCAGTGCTTCCAGGTGTATCTAATGTCCACCACGAGTATTCATTCTTCTTTGAGATTTGACTATATAAGATACTGATTCAAACACCTCCTGTATACTTCCAGAAGTTCATGGCGATAAATACACATTTTGCTAATGTCTCTCAAGTAGTGTTAGCAACGGTTCCGGGTTACCCAGCTGTGGTCCAGGCTGGAACCGAATCAGAGGCCACGGTCCGGCTCAAGAACTGCCAAGGAACCCAAAACGGCTAACTAGCACCTGGTTGTTACTGGGACCTGACACATCCCCACAGGTTTTTGCCCGGGTTGGAACCGGACAGCGGTTCCATTTCACAGTTTCTACAACTGAGGCTCCATATAAGTTTTTGGGTTTTGATCGTATCATGACATGATCAATACGTATATTGTGCAGTTTTAGGAGCTCTTTCACATCCCACTTTGAGATTGGCAATCCGACCAATTGTTTGTTGAATCGCTGTACAATGATGCCAAATTTTCGGCAAAATTCACCAGTTTCGATTGCAATTGAACAAATATTGGTTGGATCACAAATCTGGAAGCGGGAGGTGAATGAGTGGCTAGAACTGCACAATCTACATATTGATTATGTCATGATACAATCAGAACTCAGACACTTAATTGGGGCCAAAGTTGTGAGGTTAAAATGCTGGGTTTTTGGTGGTAAAACTGGCCCAATTACAATGGTCCAGGTTTTTTGTTTGGTAAGACCCGTTGCAATGGTCCGGTTCCGGGTGGAACCGCAACCGGAACCAACCCGGGAATTTGGACCCGTTGCTAACACTACTCTCAAGTACGGGTGGGCTTTCAAATAGACTTATTGATACTATATACAGTATACATATAACCGGGAAAACTCCAGGTAGTAAAGATACACATAAATCCATCTCTAGCAATTAGCTTGACCTAGTACCAAAAGTCTATGTATACATTTCAAAAATCAACTATAGATAGTGTTAGCAACGGTTCCGGACCGTCACTTCGGGTCCTGGTCCGGGTCCAAACCGAACCATTGCCAAATTGGCGGTCCGGGTCGTCAATAAACCCGAACTGCCCACTCGGGTACGGTTCCATGGTAAATTCCCAACCCGTCAGAATTGGGCGGGTTTTCAGCGGGTCACCCAGCGGGTCCATCTATAGATTCATATAAGGCCCTTAAATTTGCAAGTTGTCATTGATATCTTATCAAAATCGTGTTTACAGCAACCAAAGATGTGCTTTTGCTTATTGAGCAGCTTGCAATATTGATTAATTTGGTATTTGTGTTTCACCTTCGACATATGGTATTTTTGACTAGCTAGGCGGTCAATAATACGGTTATGCATGCGAAGTTCCACGCGATGCCTTGATTACGAAATATGCAAGTCCTAAAACTGTTGACGCTCCGTTGACGCTCATTTTCAGGATGCCGCAGGGAGCATGTCGCTGTTGTTTTTGCCAGTAAAGGCTGCCAATATCTCATAAATGGATGTCCTCAACCAATCGGAACATAACTTACTCGAGATGCAAAGCTAAAAATTGTTGACGCTCCGTTGACGCTCATTTTCAGGATGCCGCAGGGAGCATGTCGCTGTTGTTTATGCCAGTAAAGACTGCCAATATCTTATAAATGGATGTCTGCAACCAATCGGAATATAACTTACTCAAGATGCAAAGCTAAAAATCGTTGACGCTCC
>Ga0307512_10000025_pt1 | contig 142860 bp, 146 predicted proteins | sample 14_EM_MG_FD_200267 | JGI IMG/M metagenome (GOLD analysis project Ga0307512, IMG submission 200267) | Populus trichocarpa ectomycorrhiza microbial communities from riparian zone in the Pacific Northwest, United States - 14_EM | ecosystem: Host-associated > Plants > Roots > Unclassified... | reverse complement strand
TCTATATATGATGCGCTGGGCTGGGATGACGATGCGCTGTACTTAGAGTAGATAGCATTTTTGTTTGTATGATAGATTTGGCCGCATGGCAATATGGCGTTCCAAAGTGGATAGCACTGTTAAATTTGTTGTACCTACATGCTATGCCAAAAAAACCCCGTTTATTGATGTGACTGCAGTGCCACATCTACCACAGTATTCCATGGTACCCTGAATTGAAACTGTCGAACGTTTTCTACTGCTCATCACTCGGCCGTCTAGAATGAAGGTACGCAGCAGCACCTGGATGTACTGTACTTTGACTTACGCTTAAATCATGCCTTTGGTATCTACTCGAGTGTTGGTCTTACGGATTTGTTGTAGCACGAGCTGCTGCTTTGGTGCATATATAGTAAGTAGCATACCATAATTAGCCGCGGAGACACCACATCAGAGCTATCTCCGCTGCCCGCTATCCAGCAGCGTTGTAAACCAAGACATGTGGCGTGCTAAATCGCCATTCCAGGTGTTATTCCACCGCATTCCATTGTGCCCGCTTTCCCGAGAATCTGCATAGGCAAACCGAGTGATATTCCATGACATGTGAGAGCCGTACTGGACAATGGTTTCTCATCCTACAACCAACGTCTTCTTCTGATAACCGCATGGTCAAGGGCATAATATGTGCAATGCCGGTATCTCGAGGCTCTGCACAATAATGCGGCCATGGGAGCTTCGGAGGTTGTCGGAGCTCGATTCGGGTCATTGTGATCATTCAGCCTCTGCCAAGCAGAAAGCACAATTCCAAGCGAGGTGGTTTCAATGCGCAGAGAAAACCAAGCTAACATACAAAGAGAAGGGAGATGTGTTTCTGAGATTCCCCTACTTCTAAATGTGTAGGAAAACACATAGAACGGCATTAATAGATATAAACGGAAAGAGAGTGAGTGCACTTCATTACGGTGCACTCCGTTCGATATTTTGAGATGTCGTCAGTCGATGTTCCCCCAGCCACCCCAGACGCGGCACGCTGCATCACCGTATCACCTGCACGGAAGGAAGCTTAACGTTGCACGTTTGTGGCCATCCGGCTATTAAACCACCAGCCCCGTCACTTATCATCACATCTCTCTTATCTTCCTCCACCCTCACCAAGCCCACAAATAATCTAACGACCGGTCATGAAATTTACGAGCTTAACCGCCATTTCCGCCCTCCTCGTTTCCACTGCCTCAGCCGGAAGTTTCTTCCAACAGGGTGCGGGATTCCGCGAGCTCATAGGTCCTGCAACGGGTGGCCAAAAAGTACCCGGCGAGAACCCGCTGAGTTTCTGCGGAGATACTTCCCATGACTTGGCCACCATCGAGTCCGTTAATTTGATCCCCAATCCTCCTACTCCGTGAGTTTTGCCATCCACCCCGGGGGAGTTTGTGCATGTGCACGAGTTTACGGTATTTATTTGTTGCGGCAGGGGAGCGACTCTTGTTATCTCAGCCGTTGGTGTCCTCCACGATGTTATCACTGCCGGAGCCAAAGTCGATGTCACGGTCAAGTACGGCTTGATTACGCTGTTGAGGGAGAGTGTTGATCTCTGCGACAATGCTAAAGAGGTGGATCTGGAGTGTCCTGTTGATCAGGGAAAGCTTGTGTTGAACAAGAGCGTTGATATTCCTAAGCAGATTCCTCCCGTATGTTCACCAGCATCTGCTCCATTATTACTTTATTCGGGGAAGTGGCCGTCTTTATTGCTCTCGCTAACTCCCTTGCAGGGAACGTACAATGTTTTTGCCAACGCCTACACCGTTGACGGCCGCCCCATCACTTGCCTCACCGCCACCATTCAGTTCTATATGTAGTTTCAACGGTGCTGGAGCTAGTTCGATGTATATTTTGGCGAGCTATGAGTGTCCCGGCGCTAGGGGTGCGATATTCGTAGTGGCGCTCTGTGGGTTCTCTTTTGTTATCTTAGCATGCCTTTGTTTCATGACGAATGGCGTTGTTTCAGGTTCTTGTGATTTCTTTGGACCCGATCTTTTCTGTTTGATAGTGATGTTCGACGGGATGTCATTGATTGTGGTGGTGGTGGTGGCTGTGGTTCGTTGTGTTCATGGTGTGCTTCTGCTGTGCCCGGACGGTCATGAACCGGAGGATATAATAGATTGGATAAATCATCAAAGCATGGGTTACGAATTCTAACTTGCCATCAAGGTTTCGGTAACTGCCTACTAAGTACGCTCTATTATACAGTCTTATATATGCCACAACATCAAAATCAAATGCAAATGCAATACCATAAATTCAAAAGTTTTCCCTTTTTGACCATCCGTTACAAACATGCGCCGAAGATGATGCAACACATTACTCCAAGGTACAAAAAGACGACACCTCCACTCGTTAATCTCGATTTCGCAAAAAGTTGAGCTTTGTCGATGTCCACTGGTGGTCACTTGAGGAGTTTGTAGGCCCGCCGACGCTGGAGACCCCACCATCACACAGTCTACTTTATTACATCGCATCTGCTGCCTCGTTCTTCAGGGATAGGTAAATCGTCCAGCAGATTCCTATCGTAGATGCAAAGGGCTAAGATATCACTGAATTAGCACTAAGTCGAAGAAGGAATGCGGAAAAACCTACAAGTTGGAATTGAAGAGGAATCACTCGGAAATTGAGGATCTGGACGGCAGGCCAGAGAACATAGTTGGATTTCAGAGCCGACATATATACCCCGTCAAACTTCTTCCGTACGGCCTTGCTCCCACCGCCTTCGGCCACCGTCATGAAAACGAAGAAGAGCGCAAGACCTGCAAATGAATGTTAGCTAGAACTGTATGCAGTAAAACTATTTGGATAGTTCTTTAAGACCCACCTATTGGAGAGAAGATTAGCTGATCGAATAGTACCTTCCAGATGGCAGCCCATAGCTCCCCGCCGGGAAAGTATTCCTCCAGAAACGAGAACCACGCGAGCTGGAGTGGTGCCATGAGAAATCCTGCACCACATTAGCATTCACTCCTCCCGCCAAGTCGAGCTTCCAAAATGCGCACCCCATGCCATATATCTCACTAGTCTCTCAACATCAAACGGCGTTGCTGCACGCAGCTCCTTCTTATGAATTGGTAGAGACTTTTCACCGAGCTCGTGGATTTCAATTGAAACACCGTCCTTCTTGGAGCTGGGTCGTTGTCTTGAGGACCACTGTCGAGCTACAGACACTGTCTGAGCAACCGTGTCGGCTATCCCGTTAAGTATCTAACGCCTACGGTTAGCCACATCCTCGGTACCGGGAGGCGTTCCCGTCTATTGCCCACTAGAGAGCTGCGCACCGAGTTTGTAACCATGGTTGTTAGGACGGGCTTTGCGCCAAAGTGTAGGTCGAAGTTCCAGGACACATGGCCAATTCCCAGGAGCTGTATTACGAAGACTAGTATGTTTACGAGTGGCTACCGTTCAGGAGAGCTGGGTTAGCTAGGTAGACTCGACGGAGACGTGAGAGGATGTAACACACAATGCGGCCGAAGAGATAAGTTCCAGAAAGCCGTCTTGCTCGAGCGAGCATATCGGTTTAGAAGACAGTAAAGACAGCGGGCGGGACCTGTGATGTGAGGTTGTTGTATGTGCTGAATTCAAAGGGGAAAAGCTACAATCGACACGAAAGAGCTAGAATGGAAGTTCAGAAACAAAACGGAGGAATAATAAGGTCGCTCTGTGTCTGCTACTTTCTCACGGCACACAGGACACTTGTTGTATTGCATGCAGTCTACAAGCTGCGCCCAGGAGACGAAAGGCAGGCTGGCCACCTGCCACCAACCGTAGTACATTCAGCCCGACTTGACTCAATAAGCCGCAAACCATCCAATAAGTAGAATACAAAATGGAGAATGGCCATGCCATATCTAGAAACTGAAGAAAAAAGCTTAAAGGAAAATCGCTTAAGACTGTCTAGTCTAGAAGGGTTTTAAACAAATCGCGAAGCGTGTGTAACAAAGAGCCCACAAAGACCCAATAGACACAGCAGCGTCTCAGTCAGATACTTCACATGTAATATCATCTTCGTTTCATCAAACAACCTACCCACGTATAGTAACTCACTATACATCTTCTAATCTTTCTCTTAACAGTTTTTGCCATCGCAATTGCCACCCCCTTGATGGAATCTTCAATGGTTTCTTCACAGCTTGGATCAACATGTGCCAATAGGATAGTACTAAAATCAGAGGTGATAGCGAAGGGCACGGGACAAGACGGAGCGGTATTGAGTCATCTCGAGACATCTTGAAGTTCCAGGACCTTTGAGAATCGGTTTTAAGGCCCCGAGCGCTCCGTATAACTCAGAACCCCTTCCCTTAATTGGCCTCCTTTGTACCTTTAAAAGCGAGCAAAGGAAAATTGGTTTACAGGTTCAAAAGGGCGAACTGCGTACCTTGGTGCTCGGTCGGGCAGACAGATTCACAAATTATCACCCGCTTCATGGTCCCAAGATTTAAGAAACACGTTCCGAGATATATATCATCTCACTAAAACTTGGTCTTGCCCAGTTTAAGAGTCCCATACCTCGAAATGAATCTCATCCATTGACCCAGAAACCACAGGAGTACAGAATCTAGTGAGAAGAAAGAGTTAGTTAATTGGCCAACTGTGACTATTGTGAAGAAAGAGGAAGAAGTACTGCAAAAGCTCATAATGTCTAGAAGCTAGGATGGCACACGTAAAGTCCTAGAATACTGTATCATATCATATGGCTTTGGAGCAGATAGATTCAAGTACTATGTTATTCTATGTCCTTATCAAAGAGTCGGGACTTGCTCTCGTGCCTAGACTTTCTCTTTTCGCCGGCGCTATGAAAAACTTGCGAGAGAGACAAAGATTGGTTCACGAGAGCATTTCAATTCGGGCTTCTAGCTGCAGAGAAACCTGAGGTTCGTTGTTGGAGGAAGTGGCTTGAAATGCGCACCGCCACACGAGGCGTCGTTTGGCTTGGGCTTGGTGTGTAGCCCACGGCTCCATCAACTCTGTTCCGACTTCACACACCGAGACTGCCACCAGCACCATCACTACGCTACTACTACCACCACCACAACCACCACAACGTCTCTCCTAATTATTTCCTCCTTTTCCTTTTTACTGCCGCTGCCAGCGTGCTTTCGCCATGGCTTGTAAGTGGTCTCCTTATTTTTTGTGTTGTTAGTGTGCTTGGAAGTTTCGCTCCGTGTCCCTGCCCCTCGAGGCATCATGAGCCTCATCTGCGACAGACAACCTTATACCTGAGGCCTCTGTCGTCTGATATGCATATTCACGCGTCTATTACTCCTGTCGGTGGTGTTCGCCTCTCCACGTCTCCCCCTTTTGGCATGGGCGTCACTTGTCGGGCTCTACAGACCTGTGAGCGTGTCTTTATCAAACTTCATCGAGCTATCATCATCGCATCCCCGAACTGATCGTGCGGGCCATTGACGGCTACTATTCGATCGCCGACTCGTCTATCTGAGTCGCCTTGCTTCGGAGAACCTTCCTTCACGTTCCGCTGAGCCCAATCTGCTTTGCGCTTAAGATACTGTCGCTGATGTCGAAGGTACAGCAGGTAGTGTGGTACTGCCACCACAAGCTATCGACACACCCGTGTCGATTGCAGATACACAATCATATAACAATACTGCGGATAATGTAGACTCCTCTAACTCCTCAGAGGAGGATGTCGATCTATCCGAAGCAGAAGACCAAGACGATGCCGACGAGTCTATGTCCACCGCCGAGTCTCCGCACGAAGACGAGAACGAGATTGAGAGCTCGTCAGGGGATGATGATGTTGGGTCTGAGGATGCCGACTTCGAGGTAGACGAAGAGATGCAGGCAGAGGTCGAGGATGACGACGACGAGGAAGTGCAATCGAGCTCGGCAGAATCTGGAAAGAATTCCCGAAAAACTTCGAAGGAGAAGGTTGTGGACGAGTTTTATGAGAACCCTGATCTGTATGGACTAAGGAGAAGCGTAAGATTGTTATCATTGTAGTCGTTGGCTCGACTAATTATTGGGCAATAGGAACGTGCACGACCAACAGCTCGACCGATGGTACGCCGCTGCTGACTAGAAATAGCAAACCCATTTGGCTAACAACCGGTAGATTGAGAGCAGTGATTCTGATAACGCTGACGATGATGACGATGACGACGACTCGGAGCCCAAGAGCAGTCGGCAGAAGAGGCGGAAAAAAGCACCTCCCGCAAGATCGGCCAAGTGTATGCTATTGCCTTTTATTATTTTATGCTTTCCTTTGTGACTGGCTGACTGCTGCTACAGCATCCAAGAGACCATCTCCTGCAGCGGTCAATTATCTTTCCACGGATGACGACGACAGCGGCTACGAATATGGCACAAAACGAAAGGCAAAGACTCAGAAGAAGAAGCGGCGAAGAGTTGTCGATTTTGATGAACCAGCAGAACTTCGCTTTTCCACAAGACGAGCAGCAAAGATTACGAGCTATAATGAGGATGATGACGACTTTGAGGAAAATGAAGAGGAGGGCGATGCACAGGGAGGCTATGTGTATCAGGAAGAAGAAGAGGCTAGCACTACTGGAATCGATGTCGTGCTGGATCATCGGCCGAGAGAAGGTGTTGGTAAGTGGAGATATTATCCACCCCCGGGGATGTATTGACCTTTAAGTAGATGCATCTAAACCGGTTGGAAATAAGGAAGACCTGGAATTTTATGTATGATGCCTTGTCTGTTAATCTGTGGTACTTTGATTAACATATCATAGATCAAATGGCAAGGTCAATCACACTATCACGCAACATGGGAAACTATAGACGCTCTGGTGGGACAGAAAGGATACCGGAAGTTGGAGAACTATATTAGAAAGATTGTCGAGACTGATTATTGGGTACGTGTGGCGCCGACCACAACGAGAGAAGAGATTGAAGCAATGGACCTCGATCGTGAGCGTGACAGAGATGCACTTGCAGAGTATGTCATTGTCGAACGAGTTATTGCTCATCGTGATGAGCTGCTGCGTGGGAGGCAGTATATGGTCAAATGTGCGTATTCTCCTATGTTTGTATTCCCCTTATCAGCCGATGATCTTACATCCTTTCAGGGAAGAGACTTCCATATGAATACTGTACATGGGAACTTGGCGACCTGATAATTCGGATATCACCAGAGCAGGTGGATAAATATTGGGACCGTTCTCGATCCATGCAAACATCTAAACAATCAGAGACGAACTCGGCCACCAGACGCAGCTATAAGAAGCTGGAAACACAGCCTTCGTATATCCAGGGCGGTGAGCTGCGAGACTTTCAAATGAAGGGCTTGAACTGGCTTGCATATAACTGGACAAAAGGGCACAACGGTATTCTTGCTGATGAGATGGGTCTTGGTAAAACTGTTCAAACTGTGGCATTCATGAGTTGGGTATGTAGCAAGCAGTTTCTTTTGTGTGCATGCTTTCTTTACTGACTGTTACCCTAAGCTCCGTCACGATCGCCATCAGAATGGACCATTCCTAGTAGTGGTTCCTCTGTCAACTGTGCCATCATGGGCCGAGACTCTTGATAATTGGGCGCCAGATATAAATTATATCGTATATACGGGTACTGGAAAGGCACGAGAAGTCATACGAGAACATGAACTGTTCGTTGACGGAAATCCTAAGAAGATCAAGTTCAACTGCATGGTCACAACGTATGAATATATTCTGAACGATTACAACTTCCTGCAACAAATTAAATGGCAGTTCCTAGCTGTCGACGAAGCTCATCGGCTGAAGAACAAGGACTCGGCACTGTATGACAAGTTGAATGACTTCAAGGCGCCCAGCCGACTGTTGATCACTGGCACTCCTCTTCAGAACAACTTGAAGGAACTTGGTGCTTTGGTAGACTTTTTGATGCCAGGAAAAATTACTATTGATTACGACGTCGATCTGCAGTCTGAGCATGCCGCTAAGCAGATTGAGGAGTTGCAGTCGACCCTTAAGCCATACATGTTGCGACGTGTTAAGAAAATGGTTGAAAAGTCATTGCCTTCTAAATCGGAAAAAATTATTAGAGTAGAGTTATCCGACATCCAAACTGAGTACTACAAGAATATCATTACTCGGAACTATGCCGCTCTGAATGCTGGTTCGAATGGACATCGTCAGTCACTCTTGAACATTGTCATGGAATTGAAGAAAGCCAGCAATCATCCTTTCATGTTTCCGTCGGCAGAAGACCGGATCCTTCAACCTGGTGCAACTAAAGATGAGATTCTGAGGGCCTTGGTAATGAGCAGTGGGAAAATGGTTCTCCTGGACCAACTTTTGACAAAGCTCAAGGCCGATAAACATCGTGTTTTGATCTTCAGTCAGATGGTTCAGATGTTAGACATTCTAGCCGACTATCTCAATCTCAAGGGTTATGCTTTTCAACGACTAGATGGCACAATCGCTGCTGGGCCTCGGCGTGTCGCTATCGACCATTTCAATGCACCCGAAAGTCCCGATTTTTGCTTTCTTCTGAGCACACGTGCTGGAGGTTTAGGCATCAACTTGATGACCGCTGATACAGTGATTTTGTTCGACAGTGACTGGAATCCCCAAGCTGATCTCCAAGCAATGGCTCGTGCCCATCGTATTGGCCAAAAGAACCATGTGATGGTTTACCGCCTTGTTTCCAAAGATACTATTGAGGAAGAAGTCCTTGAACGTGCTCGAAATAAGATGATTCTTGAACACCTGGTTATCTCACTAGGTGTCACCGACAAGGGCATTACAGATAAAGTCAAGAAAAAAGACAAGTTGGAATCTTCTGAGTTGTCTGCTATCTTGAAAGCCCGAGCTTCAAAGATGTTTGAAGCGACAGATAATCAGAAGAAGCTTGAAGAACTCAAGATTGATGATATTTTGAGCACAGCCGAGGATCACGTCACTCAAGTTGAGCCCGGGTTAGGCGGAGAAGGTGGTGATGAATTTTTGAAACAGTTTGAAGTTACCGACTTTAAGGCAGAGGTCTCTTGGGATGATATCATTCCCAAAGAAGAACTAGAGACTGTGAAATCAAAGGAGAGGGAGAGAGAGGTTAGTGTCCCCTTTTGAAACCAGGGCATGTGTCCAGTGTTAATGGTCCTTAGGAACGTGACTTTCTTAACGAGCAGATTGAAATGAACTCCACTCGGAAACGCAAGCCTGTTGTTGATGGCGAACGTGAGGGTCGGACAGCCAAAAGACGGGCAAAGGAGCTTTCCGCGAGGATCACCGATAGTGATGACGAACCAGAATTCAACCCCAACCAACCTCTCAGCGTACGTGAACTTCGGAATTTGTACAGATCATATACCAGGTATGGTTTGTTGGATGAATGTTGGAACGAAATACTTAAAGAGGCTGGGTTGGAGGGGCGAAATCCGGACATCATCAGGGCCACTATAGACGACTGGATAATAATAAGTGAAGAAGCCATCGAGAAGCAGCGATCTACCCAAGAAGAAGGCAAGAAGGAGAAGAAGGCCATCCTTTTCGATTACAAGGGGGCTAAGAAACTCAACGCTGAGACTATCATTATTCGGCCTCAGGAGCTCAAAATCCTTAAGAGAGCTGTTGATGCTTTTGGACAAGAACGAACTAAGTTCCGTATCAACGATGTCAAGTTAGTCCACAACTGGTCTTGCGAGTGGGGTACCCGTGAGGATTCAATGCTTTGCGTGGGCATAGTCAAGCACGGATATGGTGGTTGGACTGCCATTCGGGATGATCCCGAGCTTGGAATGCACAACAAATTTTTCCTGGAAGAACACCGAGTCGACAAAAAGGAAGAGCGAGGGAAGGCTGAAGCGACTGCAAAGTCACCTGGTGCGGTTCATCTTGTTCGCCGGGCAGATTATCTCCTTGGTGTTTTGAAGGACCGCGTTGAGAGGGGATTAAGTCGGTCGGGACGAAAGTCGCCTCCAGATGCATATCCCAGGCACCTCAAGCGGAACGGGACTGCTTCTGCTTCACCAGCACCAAACTCCAAGAAAGTGAAACCCAAAGTAAGATCTGTGCCAACCGATTCCCGACGACCACGAGACAAGGATCGTGAACCCAAGAAACGACGGCACGAGAATGATGATGGGAGGGACTCGGTTCGAAAGAAGCGCAGGCCGTCTTTGGATGCTGGTGCTTCGCGTCTTGAAGTTCGGAGAAAGCGCAGACCTTCTCCACCAAGACCTTCTCCACCAAGACCTTCTCCAAAGGGTCCTTCGGCTTCAAGGCCATTGGAATCTCGAACAGATAAATCATCTGTGAAACAGGGAGACGAACGCAATCGGTCATCTGCGAAACAAGGAGACGAACGCAATCGGTCTTCTGCGAAACAGGGAGACGAACGCAATCGGGAGCTTACACACGCCGAAAGAGTGGCAGCGGTTCATCTCTCTTTAATTTCGGTCTTTAAAAGTGCTAACATAGTCTCACAGAAGGCACTCCGTGATTCGGAAGTGAGTGGCAGTCTTGCCACTCTCGCCGCGGCCAAGAGAGAAGAAGACAAGGCTCGAAAGAGTTCCATGCTGATGGAGAGCGTTCGCAATGTTGGCAATTATATCAATAGGCATTCCAAGAAGGGGAGCACCGAGTATCAGGATCTATGGTAAGTTTAAGCAATGCCCCTGCACGAGGCATCATGCTGACTGTTCAAAAAGGTATGTCTTCTGGAGATATCACTGGACATCCCAGAAAAACCCTTGGACGGCCTTGGAAGCCATCTACCAAAAGATGGGCGTTAAACCCTCAGACTCAACGAGATGATCTTTCTTGATTACCCTGGAATTTATGTATGATGTTTTCTTTTCGTCCTGCTTGACCTTCTCATCGTCCCTATATAGTTCTCTTATTTTCGACAGTCATATTCATGTTGGATGCGACTTTAGAGGCTTCACTTCTGGGTCTGTCCATATGAATTGTTGCCCCTTTTTTAATGGGTAGGAACGATGAATGGATTGATACGGCGGCGAAACAAGTTAGTGCTGTGTTTATGTTTTGATTTTTCCTCCTGTGGCAGTCGTTTCTGCTATAACTTGGTTGCATTTTTTGCGGTTCATTTGCTTTTCTATTTCGACGTAACTCAGTTTGGCGATTGGATCGGAGTTACAACAATTAACTAAGGCGTTTCTGATCCTTACGTTGCGTTCAGTGTTCTTGGTTTTGTTTCTTCTCATTTCTCTGGCGGGCGTTTGCTTTCATATTGTACTGGGTAAAGGGGTTTTTTCTATTCGCATTGTTCGTCTACGGCACTTTTGGACCGTCTTGCTGCTGTGGGATTCTGTCTGTATATTACAAGGAGTAGCGGTCATACTGTGAGATGTCATGGCAGTGTGAAACGGTACACAATGTTTTTTCTTATCTACATAGAGATTTGTGGGAATAGAAATATACCGCGGTGCAGCAGCTGCCCTAGATGGAGAGCACATGTTCCGGTTCCCATTTAGCAGGCGTGGTTAAGGGAGTTGGCGGGGTCGAACCATTAGCAGTGACAGGTTATACTGCCAGACGGCGCTTCCTGACCGTTCACCGCATTTCGGGACACGAGTACCAATGTGTGAGATTGTTACACAGAGAGCTCCCCGTGATGTACGATGTCAACTGGCGGCGGTTATCGACGGCTGAATGGTTGCCGCATTCAACCATACCCGTACATATCTTGAGCTCCCGGCTCAGATGAATACTCTTCGCCTTGTATTCGACGTGTTCACCCAGATCAATCACAATACACATGCACCGTGTTACCTTCCTCGGCCCAATCCGGCGGCATTCCGGGACCCTTACCATTCAGGTTCAAGCACGACGTCAGCTGCTACCGCCTCGCATTATCTCCAGAAGCTTTCGGACATCGACAGCTAGCTTTGTCGTCAAGCCATTCTTATTGGCAGATATAGGAGAAGGTACGCATATGCGCATTGAGAACTTTACTGGAGAATTGGCGAGCTGATAGCCTTCTACTTATAGGAATTCGGGAGTGTGAGGTTATCCAATGGTTTGTTGAGCCCGAGGCGAGGGTGGAGCAGTTTGATAAGCTGTGTGAAGTGCAGTCGGATAAAGCTTCTGTGGAGGTATAGTAATCGTTGTTTTTTCAATCCTCCCCCGCTCCTGCTGTAACCCTGGAACCATGTGCTGACAAGCTCCCCCTACGAACCTTCAAGATCACCTCACGATATGATGGTATCATCAAAAAACTTCACTACCAGGCTGGTGAGATGGCTATTGTGGGGAAGGTAGCTTTCTCCAATCTCCGATTCACTCTAGGACTTTGCAGCTGCTAATGTATTCCCCCTATCATAGCCGCTGGTGGATATAAATCTGGATGCGGAAGTCGCGGACGATCCGCAATTGGGTGAACCACCTACAGGAGTATCTCCGTCGTCTTCAGCATCCGTAAGACCCGAACCAGCATCAAAGCCGGTACCTCCTCCTTCTGCTGCGGCAGTTTCCAAGCATGGATTGTTGGCCACGCCAGCGGTGAGACGCATCTCGAGGGAGCTCGGCGTCAACATAACAGACGTAATTGGCACCGGCAAAGATGGTCGAGTGTTGAAAGAAGACATTGCACGGTTCTCCGGAAACGGCAGTACAGCACCAGCTGCCGGCAAAGCTTCACCGCCGCCGCCGCCGCCGCCACCGCTACGGCCCACCGTTTCCGAGCAAGAAGAACACGTCCCCCTCGCACCCATACAACACCAAATGTTCAAAGTCATGACTCAATCGCTCTCGATACCCCATTTCCTGTATTCGGACGAAGTTGTTCTCGACCCTCTGATGCGAGTCAAGTCGGTGCTGAACAAAACCCTAACCCAGCCATCCTCGACCTCCTCCCCTGTCTCAAAACTCACTTACATGCCCTTTTTCATCAAAGCCCTATCTGTAGCCCTCGAAGAATATCCTCTCCTCAACACCCGCTTAGACCTCACCCAGGAACGGCCGCGGCTGGTAAAACGGCCGCAGCACAATATTGGCGTCGCGATGGACACCCCCGTGGGCTTATTAGTTCCCAACATCAAGAACGTCAGGAACCTAAGCATTCTTGAAGTAGCCGCAGAGCTGCAGAGATTGCAACTGGCCGGTGGCGAAGGCAAGATCTCGCCGGCAGATTTGAGTGGTGGCACAATTACCGTGAGCAATATCGGGAATATTGGCGGCACAGTGACGGCACCTGTAATTGTGCCGAGCGAAGTAGCAATCGTTGGCATCGGTCGGGCACGAACAGTTCCGAGTTTTGGGAATGATGGGAATATCGTCCCCAGAACAATCGTCAACTTCTCGTGGTCTGCCGATCACCGAGTAGTAGATGGGGCTACAATGGCAAGAATGGCCACACTTTTGCAGGATCTCATTCAAGAACCAGAAAGGCTATTGGTTAGACTTAGATGAAAGCGGCAGGTAGGGCTGTAAGCTGCGCAGCACGCAGCCTGCAGTTTGGAACGGAATTTTGGTTGGAAGCGATACCATTAGACAGCAGCAAATAGAGCAGGGACCCAACCCAGTACCAAGGCTCACACCGCAACTGCAGCCTTTGAGTGCATAAGTTGAATTAAAACTTGGATTGATTATTAAGTGTGATTTACAGAAGTCCATCGCCGCCAGAAGCACATTGCGCATGATTATCCCAGAAGAACGCCATAACAGAGTGATATGCCGAAAAGAAAAAAGTCGGCCCCCAAAACCTGCATCGAATACTAAACGGCCCATGCAACCGCTTTGAGACACAGAAAACAATACTCGCAGTTGAAACAAAAAAAAGCTAGCTACCGAAGACAAAACCCATTTTTGCAGTCCCTATGCTATGCTTTCCCTTCCAATACTCGATGAATCTCATCTATAGTCGTACTCTGGACGCTGTCTAGGGTCCCGCTGACATCAATCGGTATGACATCTAGCTCAGTCTCGTCTGGCTCTTCCAGAGCTTCAAACTGCGACGCCACCATGTCGTCTTTCATATAATGACCCTTGCGGGCCCTAACACGACACAGCAGCAGTTCCTTATCCGCACGAAGGTAGACGAAGCGGACGACAACATCGTCCGCTTCCCGGCTGGCCAGCCGAATGACATCCCTATATTTCCTCTTGAGACAAGAACAAGTAACAACACATCCTTCTGCACCACTCTCGAGCTCGAGGACAGCTTGCTTCCGAATTGTTTCGAGCCAATCCCAGCGGTCGTCGTCTGTGAGGGGAATTCCATTGGCCATCTTCTCGATATTACTCCGGGGATGGAACTGGGAAAGAAAAGGGCCTTAGTTAGTATTTCGTGCAGACAGGAATGTTGAGAAGGGAGGACAGGTAGAAGCGGCAAAAAACACATACATCGTCGCCTTCGATATAGGGCAGATTTAATCTCCTAGCCAAGAAGAGAGCTACTGAGGACTTTCCACAGCCTGCCGGACCGGTGATGATGAAGATATGGCGGAGGGATCTGGAGGGAGCGGCGGGACGAGAGTGTACATTTCCCATGTTGTTGTGTAGGGAGGTGGTGGAGGGAGCTGGAGCAACAAAGCTCCCTACGGTCTCGTATTTAGTGAGCATTGTAGCGGCGTTTCGAGCTGGTCGTAATTGCTTGTAATTGCTTATTGGGGCGGAGATTTGTTGGGAAATTCGGGAATTGAACGGGTCTCTGTAGAGTCGCTGAGGCTGTTGTTTGTTGGTGTTGGTTGCTCGCCGGTAATGTATGTAGTAAAGTAGTTATCGTATGGTATGGTATAGGTATACGGACGAGAGCAATGGAGAGAGAGGAAAGGTGCAAAGGCAATTGTTTAAGAAGTGGTAATTTCCTTCAGCTGTGTTTGTGAAGCTTAGATATGGAATGCCGAGCAGCTGGTATTTGAGTCGAGGAGAAGATGGAGGAGGAAGACAAATCAAAAGCGAGGTAGCTTTGGGGGAGCTGTTAAGTAATAGGCGGCGGGCGGCGCCACTGTGCCGTCGATCGTGATACTTTTGGCGACGTTCCCATGGCCGCGCGAGTCCCAGCTAGGCATCACGAGGGCACACCACCATCGCAGCGAGGTGAAGTGAGTCCCTCGCGGGATTATTTTCTTGAGAAAGGTTGAATCATAGCTTTGGGCTTAGCGTTGGGTTGTGCAGCAGCAAAAGGGCCCCGCATAATGTAGGAAATAATAGTGTCGAGCGAGCATTAGAGTGCAGTCGAGCACAGCCAGAAGTGCAAGTTTTCGTCCAGTGTGGTGTTTTTTTTGTGGGAAGCCAGGCAGGCAGGCAGGCAGGCAGGCAGGCAGGCATCAAACAAGACTTAGACGCGAAACAGCTGCCACGGCCAGAAAAATGAAAATAGCTCGCCCGAAAGGGCGTGGTAGACCCGGCGAGACGGTCGAAGGCGGGAAATTGCGTAGCGTGGGATTCGTGATGGGTATGATACCTGATACATAACTGCTTCGTGGAGCGTGGGGGGCCGCAGCAGAGAGGTACGAGTCGGGCGCTGATGGTGCGTCAGTGCTGCTGTACCCCGGAGCCAGGACGGCGCGTTGGGCGTTGGTGTGCGATGGTGTGCGACAGACAGCGGACCAACGCCAGCGAGCCGGTGACGCTGGACGTGAGCGGTGGCCCGCCGTGACCGACGCTCGACGGCCAAATGGAGCAGCTTGCTGATCTCGCAGAGCAAGGGAGCTCCCGAAGATCCGCCCAGTTCCGAATCCCAAGTCGCTTCCCTGGGCGGACTTACATCAGTATTTGTTTATTATTGGCTTGCCAGCCGGCGTGGGCACTCGGGGACGTTCTGCGATGTGGTGTGGTGGATTAGGCATTCAGCTTGCTGAGGGCACTTGGTTAGTGGGGGCATCTGGCTGCGGATTCCTCGAACGGCTACAAGACGATCAGCGCCTGCTTTTGCTATCACCGTCATACGGCGATACCCGAATGGAAATGAAATGATGCCACCGTTGGTTGGTTGATAGATGCAGACTTCTATCACCAAGCTTTGCTCTAGTCTATCTGCCTTGGAAGTAAGAAGTGGAGCGGATGGGTGTTATGTCAAGGCGCGTGAACTGGTGGAGTTGAGCAGGAATGGATCTGTGATGGATGGATGGATGGGTGGATGATGGATGGGTGGATGATGGATGGCTCATGGAGGCCATGCAGGGCATGTAGGCATTCATTGGGCAGCCAAAGCTCCCGGTTTGAAACTACGTACTATAGGCCAACGCACTCTGTATGATAGATGGAGAGATATATGATGTTGGAATTCGTTCGTCGTTGGGCTAAAAGCCCAACCCAACCCAACCCCTCCCCCGCTTTGTGACCGACTGCTTCTCTACTTTTAGTGGCTAAAATAGTCAATAGTCCACCTCCAAAAAAAACGTTCGCAATCCCACAATTGGTGGACGGCAATAACTTGGTTTGGTGAATCCCGTTCCCAGCAACGATGACATCTTCCACAGCGGCCTGTGATTCGTTCACTCGCTCGGGAAAAGCTGGGGTGCATGAGGATGAGCATTGACCAGAACGCTTCTCCTGCATGCAGCTTGTAGGCAAGAGTGGGAGGTGGAGGGTGGAGGGTGGAGGGTGGGAGAGCGTGGGTTTTGGTTTGTTGACAACTCATGAAGCACCATGCACAGGCGAGGCAAGAGTTTACAAATGCATGCGAGTGCATGCAGGGCTATTGTGCATAAGCTAGGCTTCACCGGTTCCCCAAAGAGGGCATTTAACAACAATTGACAGGCCTCAGCCACAGATTTGTCACAACTGTGCTTCAGCCTCATCACCCACCTCAGCTTAAGCTTCCGCATGCCTCAAGCCACGCCTCTGCCCTAGCATCGACCCCTCAGACTACCAACCATCGTTCGCCATGTCGTATTTCTTCTCGACCCCCCTCGATATCGACATCCGTCTCAACGATGCCGATGATAAGCGGCAGATGGTTGATATCAAGTTGGATAAGAACAGGAAGGAGAAATGTCCGCTTTACATGGATGGGGAGACCGTGAAGGGAGCTGTTACAATCAGACCCAAGGATGGGAAGCGTTTAGAGCACACGGGTATCAAGGTGCAGTTTATTGGCACAATAGGTCGGCGGGCTTCCAACCCAAACCCACCCAGCAGCTGGGTGGCCACATGGATTCGAGGGATATGTTGCTGAGTTGTGGGCATGCGTTTCTAGAAATGTTCTTCGATCGGGGTAACCACTATGAGTTCCTATCACTTGGGCAAGAATTGGCCGCTCCGGGAGACCTCCAGCACCCTCAGACTTTCGATTTTGAGTTTAAAAATGTGGAGAAGCAGTATGAGTCCTACAACGGCATCAATGTCAAGCTTCGATACTTCCTACGGGTTACTGTCTCGAGGAGAATGGCAGACGTGATCCGGGAGAAGGACATCTGGGTCTATTCCTACCGTATTCTGCTAGAGAGCAATAGCTCGATAAAGATGGATGTCGGTATCGAAGATTGTCTGCACATTGAGTTCGAATACTCCAAGTCCAAATACCATCTGAAGGACGTCATTGTTGGTCGGATATATTTCCTACTGGTACGACTCAAGATTAAGCATATGGAATTGTCGATTATCCGACGGGAGACTACCGGAACACCTCCAAACCAGTACAATGAGAGCGAGACTCTGGTGAGATTCGAGGTATTTGGACCCTTTATTTACTATCCAGGAATGTTAGGCATTGTTCTTTTCTAACGTGGTGATCTAGATCATGGATGGTTCTCCGTCAAGAGGTTACTACGCACTGATGTGAACCGTATATGACGCCAAGCTAATTTACTTTCTAGGCGAAACTATTCCGATCAGGTTATTTCTAGGCGGTTTTGACCTCACCCCAACATTCCGTGAGGTCAACAAGAAGTACTCCACACGCTATTACTTAAGTTTGGTCTTAATCGATGAAGGTTCGTCATCATGCCCCCCCACATTTGTCGGGGGGGCCTGTGTTACAGCCCATATCCCTGGACCTGGGTATTGTGCTAACGTCAGGGAACTAAATCTAGACGCTAGACGATACTTCAAGCAATCTGAGATCGTTCTTTACCGGCAACAGCCTTAGAAGTTCTGAGTGGCGAGTTGCAATTTTGCAGATATGATTATTTGTACAGAGAGTTTATGAATACCATATGTTGAAACAAACCTTCCATCACCCGCGTCACAATGAGAAACCGGGTAGGGCATGATGCGTGTAAGAACTTGTTGCGGAAGGATTTTCCACAGGCTGATGTTCCTTGACCGGAAACAACGGCCCAGTCAAGATTTGCAAAAATTTCAAAACATTTGTAAGATTCGTCTGAATTTGCACAGCTCGGAGGGAACGTGTGGGCTTGTGTGGCCAGTTGGATATCAATAATTAGAGTGATCAGATTATTATACAACTATGGATGCGCGAGTTCTGCTCGACGATGACAGGATGAACTGTCAGACGCAGTGTACCTGATCTACCTAGTGCAGAGCGACGGAAAGTCTTCCGCTTCCCCACTTGGTGTGTACGCATCACTCGCGCTCACTCGATAACCGTCAGATTCGTCGTTTAGATGACGGCGACCTACCTCTCGAATCGAGATCGAATATTCCGATGCAACTTCTCAGCTGCCACGGCATCTCCGCGGGTCTGTTTTCTTTGGGGCATCGCTTCGTGGCTTTTCACTTATCTCATTACCTGCTGCGTTATCAACACAACCCAAAAAATGTTGAGGACTGGGGACTGCGCTTGTCGTTTCCTTTTCCCTCTCCCCCTCGGATACTTATAACCTTATCTTTTGAGATTGCAGATGCGCCACGCGCACGTTTATTTGCAGATACTCTCCACAATTCTTTTTTTGCACATGGATGGGGATGAATTCTCCTTCTTGGCGGAGCAATATCCCCCGGCTCCCCGGTCAGAGTGGGGAGAATTGGATATAACATTCATATTCTAACTAGTTTATTGCTATTGTAGTGAGACGGATCGGATGTCTGCGCCGTATCACCCGGTCTCTATCAATTCACCGCATCAAACTGGTGGTTTGGATCACAAGCCTTTCAATCCGGTACACGCGCGTAATGAATGGGATGAATGGGGTGGGTTATTTACCAGATGACAGCCTAAAAGCCATGGAGTAACTAGTACCTCCTACTCCACAGTAGCTTTCTCCGCTCTGGGGTTTACCATGTGTTTTGAGTAGATGAGACGTACCCGCGTGGAGTACCTCAACTTCAGCTAGGATATATATATAACTTTCATCCTCTTCAAGTTTACCACTGAAACCCCACCGAAGTACGTAACACCACGTCTGGTTTCGCAACGGTAGCGGGACGACAGGGTAGGGCGGGGCCGGCGGATCGAGCGCACAAGCGAGTGCTGTTCCATGCACACGTGCATTGCATATGCAGGCATTTCTCCTTTAACGAAACACTTAAACTTTTCCGTGCGATCACAACTGCTATCATCATCATCATTGATTGTTCCTTTTTGCTGTGAGCTGAAATATGTCGACCAGTAGATGGAATTGCCTTGCATTGGTCTGCCCAGTTTTATAACTTATCCGACGTCCGCGGCTACTCTATATGATATTATCTATGCAACTTAGCACTTAGTACCTACTCGGTCGGGGTTTACATGGTATACTAAGTAAAGTACTAAATAAATACAAGGAAAAGGCCCATAGATAGTCTGCTGGTGCAGTAGATATGATGGACCCAGACTTTCGACTTCAGGAAGGTGGTCGCGTGTTAAGCCCATCTACCCGTCTGCAAAGAAGTGGGGAGAGGAAGAAAGGAAGCTTATGGGGCTTAGAAAAGTACCCTTCAAAAGTGCACTTTATTGCGCCCTAGTTACATATGACAAGAAACTCTGCAAATAATTGACAGTCCGGCCCCCCACAAAAGCAAAAGATGAGGATTCCCGGAAACAAATACCCGGAGCAAGATACGGAGAACAATTCCGGGAAACCCAAAGAAAGAAAGAAAAGAAAGGAGCAACACAAAAAGAAACATGGGCAGTGTGGGATTTTGTGACCCCCGCCCGCTCATGCACTCGCCTCCCCGACCCGGGTTTTCTTTTTTTTTATGCTTCTGTATTGTGGCTGAACAAAAGTGATGAGACATGCCGGAATCACCACGCATCACAAAACCAAACAAAATCGGACTGGTTGTAGTAGGTTTAAAGATCCACTGTCAACCCTTCGATCATTGAAGCTGCTATTCCTAAGTTTTCTTGAGGCTTCGCTAAGAGCTTAGCTAGCTTTGTTCGTGGAATTTGCCTGTTGTCACTTTATCTACGACTGTACTGTACTGTAAGCAGGGGAGGCAAATGAGTAGTTTCATTCGGGTAACTTAGGATCGAAACTTTTGTGTCCTCACAGAACTGTGATCGTCAGGGCGGAAACACGGTATGGACCGAAGGAGGGATGAGATGAGATGAAGGAGGGGGAGGACAAGAGCCCGCTCGCATGATCACCACCACCACCACGCAAATATTCCGAGGTAGAATCAGGCACATCACTCAATATGTCTTTCATGTCGTCGAGGGAAACTATCCACGGCTATACCATCCTACGACAAAGACCCCCAACTTTCACCGGGAGTGGGTAATACCCTTAGTACAGTAACGTACTTTCTGTATCGTACATAAGACACTCAGAGAGCGTTGCATCACATTTCTCATCTCTTCCACGCAGAATCTTACATATCATTCCCAGTGAAAAAAAGGAGTAACCGGCCCGACCAAGGCCAGTCCGACCCAGTCTATGCAGATGCTCGTATTTAGAGTGTCAGTGGCAACCTTCTATTGATCTGTGCCCAGCTTCGAATTCCGAGGGGATTACAACCCAGGAACCAGTACACGAGGGTGTGGAAGCCTTGAGCTCGAGCCTAAAAGGTGAGAAATCAGCCATGTGCATCGAGGCACAGATTGGACAGCTCAACTTACTAATAATTTCATTGAGGATAGAGCACACTCCTCTCACATATCAAGAGGAAGAAGATTCAGTGTTGCTCGATATAGTTACACCGTGTGTTTTTTGATGGCGTTTCATTTGATCTAAACAAACGAACGTTAGTCGGAGTCTTTCGACAAAGATACAGCAGAGAGGTACCAATTCTATGGAACGAACGATCACAGCCCGGAAAGTTGCACGCATGTTGTCCGACAGGATTATGTGCTACCCAGAGCCATTAATTGAATATCCCGAACATCAGTGCAAGATATCAAACCCACTCTTGCGATGTTTCGACAAATTGCTACTCTCAGAAAACCGTTTTCCGCACCCAGGATAATCACACATCAGTGGACGTTCTCCAGTATGTGTTCGTCTGTGCATAGTCATCGCAGAGCCTTGAGCAAACTCCTTGCCGCACACCTACCGTGCTTATCAGCGATATGCATTCATTTGTATAAAGCAGGTAAGACTTACATCGCATTTATAAGGCTTCTCTCCAGTATGCGTCCTAATATGTTGCTGAAGCGCCTGAGGAGCCGAAAACTCCTTGCCACATATTTCGCAGGTACAACTCTTGACTGGATATCGACCGTCTTAGCACGTTGCTGCATAGATTTCAGGACATGAGTACTTACATCCAGTATGGGTCTGAAGATGCCGTTCAACTTTGCCCTTTTGGCTGAACGGCTTATCCCTCCTAGTACATCCAGCCCAATGACAGTGGTAACCTGTCTTCTTTCTCAACGCATTGATATGGTCATCTTTCGCATGCTGTTGCAAGTCGGTCGAGCTTTGAAAGACACTACCACATGTATGGATGTTGCCTTGTGCGTCAACTTGCTGCCATTCACACCTTTTGACTTCAGATGAAGCCGAGGAGGGGTCTGGGGCCTTCTCCAAATGCGGGATCAAATGCTCAGTATGAACATGTTTCTCTAGATCGACCTCTGTGGGTGCGAAAGTTTCACAAGTATCCCATTTACATTGACTGGCCAATGGAAGATGCATGCCATTGAGATGAGACTGCAGCTCCTCTTCACTGTTCAAAATAGCATCACATCCTTCCCACATGCAGACACGCTTACTCAGTGGAGGTGCGTGGGAAAATTTGACATGGTCAAAAAGACTATTGGGATCCGATGATTCCTGTCCACAACCGTCCCAAAGACATCTTTTTTGCGAGCCAATGTGTGCACTTTGAATATGATTTTGAAGTGCCAAAGTGTCAAAGAACGTCTCGTCGCAATTATCATCCCACAGACAAAAGACATCTCCAAAATTTGAAGATGCCGGTGTAGGTGCCACCGAGGAAGGAGTAGTCGCGTAACTTTGATCGAACGCCGAAGTTGTAATAGAAGTAGTGTCTGAAGCCTTACGACGCTTTGGGGTAGGCTGAAGAGATATTCCCATACCTGGAGAGGGTCCAAAGCTATTGTAGTCGCTAAAGAGTGGCGGATTACTCAGAAAAGTATTAAAAGGAGGGAGATGATTTGTGTTTAGGGACAAACTATTAGGAGAAATGCTGGAATAATGAGCAGTCTCTGGATGATGAGAATGAGGTTTACGCCAACGGTTTGAGTTTGCATTGTTGACATGGAAGGATACACAGTTCCGAGAGTCATCGTAAGCAGTAGGAGACTGCAAGGGCATTGCAGTCCCTGGACAGGTGTAGTCCGGGCAAGTGGCCTCATCGCACTCGGACTCGGGACAAGCGTCCATGCAGAGAAGACTATGGCATTTCTCTTGACAACTGCCATCGTGGCAATATATTGCGTCGACGCACTCTACCGCACACGTGCCGGCCTCTACAGGACAGACTTCGTCTTCGCAAACAACCGCCTGACACGCGATTGACGCAGCTTGCGAGCAAGGAACGGGAGTGCATGGAGATATTGGGCATGCTGACACTTCGCATTCCAGGCTGCAATGTGCGATATCGATATGGCAAGCATCGGCGCAGTCGTCACAGCCGTCGTTGCAATTTTCGTTGTCGCATTTATCGGTACAGTTATCCTTATCGCAATAGGAACTGCTGTGGAGTGTGCTCTGTGCAGGGGCTAGAGGAGGAGCTCTATAGAAGTTCTGGAGGGTATGATCGACAGGTACAGGCGGCGGCATTTGGTCGGTATTGAATATGGGTCGGAATATAGGGTCGTAAAAGTCGAGATTCAGATTATGGCGGTTGGAGAGCATGTACGCGGGCGGTTTGTGGTGTTGCTGTTGGTGAGGGCCCTGTTGGTTTGGATATGAAGCTGGATAAGGGCGTTTGCGGGTGCGGTGCGGGGGTGGGGCCATTTCCATGATCGAACGGTGCAGGGAGGTATCATAGAGGGGGTTGAATTGGAGTTGGTGCGAGATTGGTCGTGGAGAAGATGATGATTGAGTGATAGGCGTTGGATGCAAGAAGATTTGTTTGGTGGGGGATCATTAACCACCAAGGTTCTTGACCACGATTTCCACTATCACTGGTCACTCGCCGACGGAAGCTAAAAGTAATAGATGAGACGAGTGATGGTAAGGCTGAAGGTCTTTGAGAGGATTGTTTCAAGGTATTGAGGCTCGATGTTGAAGTTCTTTGTAGGACGTACAGCACGTATGCAGAGTAATAAATACATAGTAGAGCTCTATGCAAGACACCGAAGAACTCAACACCGACATACTGGTACATAAGTACTTATACATATAGCTTCTAGAAGCCATCTTGTAGGCATTGTATAAGATGTACGGGCATAGATCCCGTCGGCTACACAAGTAACAAGAAGTATGATAGCTCCCTCGTGCCCTCGCCCTCCTTCTTGATAGTGCGCCTTAGTCAATGCTCTCAAGTCATGTGGTGCAAGCTATCTTAGGGTTAGCAGCATCAGCCTTATGCGCTCCACCTTCCACTGTCACCAACAAACCAACCATCAGAATGGGAAACCTCTGCGGCAAAGAATCGTCCTCCTTCGACACTCCCGGTCAAGTCCTAGGATCCGCGCCTAACCCACCATCCTCTTCGGCGCAGATACCGCCCGCCGGCAAACCGTCGCAGAAGCCTAAAATTAGCGGAAAGGGCAAAACACTCGGTTCACCGCCTGCAGCTGGGGAAGGTTCAGCAGCGCCGGATGCGCGCGCAGCTGCGGCTCGAGCGGCGGAGGTATAGATCTGATCTTTATCCTTACGATGATGCTGCGCAGATGTTGATCTGTTCTTGATGACAGGCGCGCAATGCCAAACAAGCGAACGGAAAGCTCGGGTCACAGCTCAGCGATCAGAAGCGGAAAACGCAGAACCAGCATCTGACAGATCTGAGTAACACAAAACAGCAACAGGAGCAACTCGTGTGGGATTAACTGAGATGGAGGTTCAGTGTGTGAGGATGGGAGGTACGCATCGAAGGCTGAAGGGTTCTGTATGGTGCGTGGATTTGTGGATTATGGGCGAATATCAGGCGCTGGAATGAATAACGAACGATAGATACCAACGATCAATTTTGCGATAAGGCGCGCGTTACAGCAGCATATTACTACAAGAAATCTAATAGTCAGACAATACATTCTTACACGACGTAGCGCCCGCTAGTCGGTGCCCGATTCTCACTATCCACAGCTGCAGCCGTACCCTCGGCGAGAAGTCTTTTCAGTTCTCTCATAGCATTCGTAACAACCAGCTCTGTATCTCCCTCCACCAGTATATAAAGCTTCGGATCTTGTCCGGGTTGTGGTGACTTTCCTGCAGCATAGTAACTTCCCTTCGTAGTAATGGATGTACCTGTTTGCTCCAGGACCTTTGCAATATTCGTCCGATTGGTGACGGCCCAACGTGCTTTCTCTGTAATATTGTCAGTATGTAGCCTGTTGTGCCGAGGAGAGAAAGAAACGTACGGGGAAAGTCATTAATCTCCAGGGTGGCGTGGTACGCTCCAGCATCGGGTCCCTTATTATCGATCGGAACTCCAGACCGCAACTCTCCATTCTTCTTCAAACGACTATCGACCGCCGAGGCAGCCTGTTTGACGCGGTCGAGGGCATCTGCATTGCTTCGCTTATGCACCACAATTTCATCGTCAAGTGCAGGGTTAACGGGAGCAGCACCACTCCCCGGAGTGACCGCTGGTTTGAATAGGGCGTCATCTGCATCTGTTTCGTCGATATCCTCGCCTCCTTCTTCGCCAAACTGCTTCCTCTCTCTTCGGCGAGCCAAATCGCGTTCTTGATCCAACCGTTCGAGGCCCTTGCCACCAAATCCAGAGCCACTAGGCTTTTCTTTGCCAGCCTTCACTTTCTCATTGAAACCTAAAGATGTGTCAACAACATTGATCGGGTTATGGATTAGGCGTGACTTACTATCTACGAGCTTTTGCACGTCTGGAGGAATTGGTTGTTTACTCAGCCTCAAAGCCTTCGCAATATCTACCGAATACCGGTCCTGCTCCTCAGTGATGAACGTGACAGCAGTTCCTGTATTGCCAGCACGCCCAGTCCGGCCAACTCTATGCACATAGTCTTCCATGTGATTAGGGCAGTCATAATTCACCACCAATTTTAGCTGCTTAACATCAAGGCCTCGCGCAGCAACCGAGGTGGCAATGAGCACCGGAACAACACCATTTTTGAAGTCCGCAATAGTGGAATCGCGATCAATCTGGTCCTTCGCGCCATGAATGGACATACATGGGTAACCTCTCCGCATAAGATCCCGGAGCAGCCCATCGGCTGCCTCTTGTCGATTTACGAAGATCAAAGATCGATCGTCTTCGTCCTTTTCATGTAGATTACCGAGAAGCTCCAGTAGGCGTACGAACTTGTCGGCCTCTGAACGAACTTCGACGATCTGAGTGATTTCTGGTGCGACTACACTTCGAGCACCAACAATAATTTCAACGGGTCGTACGAGAATCTTACGAGCCAATGCTTCCATCTGTGGTATTGTTTAGTAAGTGTTCTTGAGGATAAGGAGTGAAGAGGACGTACCTGCCGCGGAAAAGTTGCAGAGAAAAGCACAGTTTGCCTGTCTGGTCGTACATTTGCAACAATCTTCATAACCTGCGGTTCCAGTCCCATATCAAACATACGATCGGCTTCATCGAGAACGATATAAGTCGCTCGTTTTAGGTTCGTAACACGGCCTCCGTTCGCTGCAAGAAGAAACACCATTCGACCAGGCGTGCATACAATGATTTCAGCCCCGCGTTTGAGGTCAGCAATCTGGTCTTTAATCGGAGAACCTCCGTACGCACAAACCGCCTGTTTTTGTCAACACCATGTCAATCTACAACGAAAGAAAATAAAGTACTCACCCTAAGATTCAATGCCTTGAGAAACGGCTTGCACTCTTCGTAAATCTGAACGGCGAGTTCTCGTGTAGGCGTCATAATCAGAGAAATGGGCCCGTCCTGAGCTTCCAATGGTCGTTGATCTTTGATATGTCTAAACATGGGAAGCAAAAAAGCAATGGTTTTTCCGGATCCAGTCTTGGCCACACCAATGACATTTCTGCCAGACATAATGGCCGGAATAGCTTGAGCTTGGATCGACGTCGGTTTTTCATATCCCAGCTGTTGTATGACATTTAAACTTTGTGAAGGAAGTCCGCACTGACTCCACTTCACAACAGGCTTGGGAACATCTTGACCTCTGACTTTGATACCATCGAGCTCAAGACGCAGGTCATCAACTTCTTTTTCATTCAATTCAGACAACTCTATCGGTTCGACGTAAAAACTCTTACGGAAGGGCTCATAGTTAATCTTGGCGTGGTTAATAGTTGGTAACTCCTTTTTCTTCTTGAGCTTTGCAGCCATGGCCAGAATGTCATCGGGATCCTGTTCGGATGCAACCAAATCTACCTCATCATCCCCAAATACCTGTCGATCCTCGGGTGCGTTGCTCTCAACCGTAGCCTCCTTGGCCACGGAATTGCTTATGCCAGCCATAAAGGCATCCAAAGGATCGGATTCTTCCTCTTCGACTTGAGGAGCACTGGGCACTTCAGCGTCTACTTCCATAGCTGTGGCAGCAGCTTCTAATGCTGCAGCCTCCGCGCGTTCTTTGCGCTGCTCTGCCGCAGCTCGAGCTGCTGCCGCAGACTCTTCTTCCGTGGCATCCTGCATCTCTGTGTCATCGTCGACATCTTCTTGTATCGCACTATTTGCATCGGCTTCACCTGGGATCGGTGAGGGCAACCTTTCAAGTTTTTTTCTGGCAGATTCTTCATCTCCGAAATCAAGTGTTCGTTTACCCTTGTCGGCGTTTTTTCTAGCTGCACCGAATCCAAACGTTGAAACGGGACGGTTGGTGGGCAATGCTGACCCATTTGTAGGACCTTCTAAGGTCAGCGGAGAATGGAGGCTCTTAGAGGCGGGGAAAAACATACCCAGTGGAACACTTGGAGGAACTGAGGAACCTTGGTCAGCCTTTGGACGGGGTGTGTTAGAATTGGACAAGGAGGCGGACGCTGTAGCTTGTTGAGCAGAAACCTTTGGGGGTTCCTGCGCAGATTTAGAGGCAATCGAGGCTACTGAAGCCGAACGTTGCCTCTCCAGTTCAGACAACATTGCGGCTGGGGAAGCCGTCTTTTTTGCCGCCTCCTCTTCGGCCTTCTTCTTCTTCCAAGCCTCAAGTCGTTCTCTGCGCTGGCGGATCTTTTTATCTTCTGTCTGAGCTGTAGGTGCGGGCGACTTGATTTGTGAGTTAGTAATAAATCCTATCACAAACTGAGGAGTCCTTACTTCTCTCCCGCGATCGCGGTTGCCCCGTCGGGGCTCATCGCGTCGTCCATCTCCGCCCCTCTCACGGTCAACATCTCTGTCTCTGTCACGCCTAGATCGATCTCTACCGCTATCCTTCGATCGTGATCGCCGCCTGTCGCTGCGCCTCTCTCGCGACCGTTCCTTATCCCTAGGCCTCTCGCGGTCATCTCTACGCCTGTCCTCCCTGGGGTCATAGTAATCATCTCTTCGCCGCCTATCGACAGACCTATCACGACGACCGCCTCGGTCCCTATGGTCCCGGTCCCGGTCCCGGTCCCTATAATCTCTCCTCTGCGGAGGCTCCGGTTTTAGTGAAGTTGAAGTAGCGTTTTTAGGCGGGTGTGCACGCACATCTCTACTGCGACTTCGAGGTCTTGCTCCTCGGGGGTCATATCGATCGTCGCGTGTGCGCTTGGAATAGCCATTCGCGCGAGATGGCGAGCGAGAGCGAGAGCCGTACCGAGCCATGGAACGACAGATCAATCGGTGGATGGATCGATGGATAAGTTAATTCGCAGTGTAGGTAGTTGTGGTGGGGGTAAGTCGTGGGTTGTGAGGTGTTAGAACGGTTTGAGTAAGACGATGATGATGTGGGTAAGAGGGTTAGGTTAGTGGTAGATTGGTCGGTTGAAGAGTTGAAGGTGAGCACAGGTAGGAGGCGAGTCAAGCCACTAGTGGGTTGTAAAGCCGCAAGCCATAAACCACAAGCCACATAACAAGCCACACTGTGGCACCCACATCACAGCAAAAGAGGTGTCGCCCGATTTTCATTTCTGGCAAGTGGGAATCTAATTCCAATCCCAAAAAGTGAAAGGCGGTCGGGGAGGCACCCACATTTTGCCCTGCTTTGACTACCGCCCACTCGACCTACCAACCCACTTTCCCACCTCCATTCCACCCACCATCGTCATTCAATCATTCAACGTCGATAAATACACAACGACCTTTAGGTATCTTGTCTCCCTCAATTGTTGAAATTGATCATTGCTAACTGCCTGCCTTCGACAATTTCACAGCAATGTCGTCGGCCGGTCTGGGTCGTCTTTTCAATCGGCTCGCGAGCACTACCAAGTTACAACTTATCGTTACGCGACCCGCATCCCTCAGGACTTCCTTTCGTTCCAGCACGTTCGGACCGTCTCCATTGACCGCATACCGTACCGTCGCAACTACCGGTAAGGCCAAGGCGACCGCAACCAAGGCCAAACCCTCCGGCAGAGCGGCTACTACGACCAAGAAGGCCACCACTAAGAAGGCCGCCCTAAAGAAACCTGCTGCAAAGACCAAGAAGACGGCTGTGAGGAAGGCCGCTTCGAAGAAGAAGGCAGCCCCGAAGAAGAAGAAGGCCGCTCCAAAGAAGAAGGTAGCAGCGAAGCCAAAAAAGAAGGTTTTGACGGACGAACAGAAAGAGGCCAAGAAGGCCAAGGCCAAGCTTTTGAAATTCAGATCTACCAAGCAAGAGATGCTGAAGCAGGCCCTCGCTCCTCCCACCAAAAAGCCAGACATCAACTTCTCTGGTTACAGTTTGTTTTTGTCTCAGTCCATGTCTGGCCACAACCTGAAGGACTCCAAGGATACCTTTACCAGTGAGATTGCGAAGAAATGGTCCGCACTCCCAGAGGCGGAGAAGCAGGCACGTCTTCCTACCCTACCTCAAGAATACTGTTGCTTCTGGTTACACCTAACTCCGAAAAACAGAGATATAGTGAACTTGCCAAAGTCAAGAAGGATGAGAGTCGAGATGCTTACCGTGCATTCATCGAGTCTCATAAGCCCAACGATATTGTGAAAGCGAATGCCGCAAGGCGCTGGCTCAAGGCGCAGGGGGTCCGTGGCAACCACTTACCGCTTGTAGATCACAGACTGCCTAAGCACCCGACCACAGCCTTCTTCCATTTCATGGGCGAACTCAGGGAGAAGGGTGATATGAGTGGTTCGAATGTTCGTGATATGTCGAGGGCTGCTGGTGAAAAGTGGAAGGCACTGTCCGATGGTGAAAAGAAGGTGAGGGGCTCACATATTCCCATTTTTCTCGAGCAAGCAAGTAACATCTGTTCAGCCATACCTCGACCTTGCAGCAGCCTCAAAGCAGAAATATGATGCCCAGAAAGCAGCTGTTTTCGGGGCTTAGTATGTTTAATGTTCGTTTGGGATTTCAAAGGCGCTTTCTGGGTCACTGTTTAACCTAGTAGGCAGTTTGATCCTGGATGTCATATTGCCTTGTTGCTTTGTTGATAATTGTTAAAAAAGGAGGGGGAAATTCTGGCTAGATGCCCGAATCAGGGGATGTACCATGTTATAATGAATGAGCGTTCATATCTTACATGCGGAGGTTGGATTTTGTTTTGACGGCAGTGTTTATTAAGAATTGAAGCAAAATCCATTCAATGATTATTTAGTAGCTTCTCGAATCATCGTACGTCTATGCCACCTATTCCATGCCCCGGTTTACAAGTACAAACCCTCCGGCTCTCCCTCCGTTTTTGTCTTGAGAACTCTTTCTCTAGCACTTCTGAAATCTGACATCTGAACCCTCATCCGTCTTTCTCGGAGTGCAAGAAGACCAGCTTCAGTACAGATAGCCTTGATATCCGCACCAGATAAATCATCCTTTTGATTGATGAATTCCTCTAGATCAACATCGTCATTCAGTGACATCTTAGATGTATGGAGAGTGAAAATCTTCCGCTTAGTGATCTCTGTAAAACCATCCAAATTAGTATTCAATTACCCCCCTTAATCTCACTCGGGTATCCGTTAACTTACGATCGGGATTCTCAAACAGAATCTTTCGGTCTATCCGTCCGGGTCTAATCAAGGCAGGATCCAAAGTCTCAATCTTATTCGTAGCCATAATGACCTTGACATCACCACGATCATCAAATCCGTCCAGCTGATTCAGAAGCTCCAACATGGTTCTCTGAACCTCCCTCTCACCACCACTGGTAGATTCATAACGCTTCGTACCGATGGCATCAATCTCGTCGATAAAGACAATACTGGGAGCGTGCTCTGCCGCCACCTGGAAAATCTGGCGACACAACCTTGGACCATCACCCAAGTACTTTTGGATAAGCTCAGAACCAACAATACGTAAGAACGTCGCCGATGTCTGATTTGCAACTGCCTTGGCAAGAAGAGTCTTCCCGGTACCTGGGGATCCGTACAAGATGACACCCTTCGGAGGCTTGATACCCATTTCCTCGTAGAGCTCGGGATGGAGCAGAGGCAACTCAACGGATTCTCTGACTTCCTGAATCTGCTGTTCAAGACCACCAATATCCGCATAAGATTCGGTAGGCGCCTTTTCGAGCTTCATGACCGAGATGAGAGGATCTGAGTCGTCAGAAAGAACTCCCACGATTGAAACCGTCTTGTGGTGGAGAAGAACCGAGCATCCAGGCTCAAGCAAGTCCTTGTCGACGAAGGACATGATAGACACATAGTACCTAGTTAGAGTCAACAAACCGTTCCCCAAGCCCGCAGCAGGGAGACCGAACGCACTCTGGCCCAGTAGTACTAGAGACAATCGCATGGTCATCATCAATCATTTCTTCCAGTGACCCCACGCCCATGGGACTTCCGCGCATATCATCGACTCTTCCCCTCTCCTCCTCCTGCCGTTGCTCAGCACCTCCCTTCTCTCCCTTCAACGTCCGGTAGCGTTCCTGGTTCGTTACAAATGCATCTTCAATCATCAGATGATCTTTGATACGATCCATCCGTAGCAGCTTCAACTTGCATCGTGCATTGGGGAACACGGTAGGAAGCTTATTGGCGGCGTCGGGGCCGCCGGCGAGGCGCTTCTTCTTGCGCCCGATTCGAGTCGTTGGCGGAGGTGGCTCGTACTTGGGTTTGTCTTTCTACCCACCCAGTTAGCTGTAAATCATACGATAGCATACCGAGCTGAACGATAACTCGATGGTGGAAACTGTTGACGGAAGGCGATTGTACGAACCTTCTGATCTTTAGCATCCTTACTGGGATCCCCACCTGGGGCTCCACCCATTCCAGATTGTCCTTGACCCTATGTACACAATAAATTAGCTAACGAACCAACCTCGAAAACCCAAAGCATCTTCCGCGAACATCGCTCGACTACGTCGTGCCTGCTTTGTAGCTTCAACTGCGGAGGAAACCGTGCTTACCATGTTTTATGAATCTTTGGTAGCAGGAGTAACGGTGATGATTGAAATAGAGGATGAAATCGAGGTTTGCTGATGACGGATGATGAATGATGGATGAAGCTGGAGGCGTTTCGTTGATGGAAATCTACAGAGTTGCATAGAAACGGCTAAGAACAAGCTCATGCGAGCGCCAAGCTCACTGGCGCCCCACACTAATTTATTTCACGAACAATCACTCTCGTATGTTGATTTGGCAAGTTTTTCTTTTAAGAGTCGTAGCCAGTGATAAAAGTTCAAGCTTGCTATACGAAAATGCAATGCAGAAAACACCATACATACAACCAATTCTAGCCAAGCCACCATGCAAAAAGAAAGAAAAAAAACGCCCAGAGCCCACTCCCGGTACCATATTCATCATTACAGGAAAATACATTACAAAAACAGAAGCCATTCACTCGTCAGCTCTCCATATCTTTGGGCGAAGGGTCACCAATTCCATCCTCTGTGTTCAAACGTTAGCGATGCCATGCACAGGTAGTTCAAGAATTCAATCGTACCATGGATGGCAAACATGCACTCCGACTCTGGTAAGCATGGTGAGTCATAGATTTTGCATATTCTAGTCTCGCCTCTTCCTTTCCGAAGGTACAATCTAGTGGTAGAAGCGTGGGCAATAATGTTACCGCCAATTGGTTTTTTCGGGTCCGGATTGAACATGGCACCGCCATCAACTTGTGCAACGACTTGATTAGTGATGACCACTGCGATTCCAAATTCATCCGCCAGACGCTGTAGCGTTCTCATAAACTTTGCCAAATGTGCCTGTCTAGCGGAGAGCTCTCCACGTCCCGCGAAATCCGTACGATAAAGAGATGTCGAGGAATCGACTACGAGCAAAGAAAACCGAGTTTCGGTCATCATTGCAGCCGCCTGGTTTAGCAGCTGTAGCTGATGATCAGAGTTATAAGCTCGGGCGTACGCGACATTGTCCAGTACCTCTTCGCCGTTCAGGCCAAAGCGGTTCGCAACTGCCAACAATCGAACTGGTCGGAACGTGCCCTCGGTGTCTATAAAAAGACATTTCCCTTCGCCACCACCCATATCAAACGGTAGCTGGCAAGTTACCGCCAACGTATGGCACAGTTGAGATTTTCCCGTTCGAAACTCGCCAAAGATTTCCGTTATACTTCCCGTCTCGACACCTCCAGCAAGGAGAGTATCCAGCTGCTTGGAGCCCGTCGTTATAGAGATGAGTTCGCTTCGGCGCTGATGCATTTCGGTCGCCGTCGTAAAGCCCATAGGGACAAGCTTCGAAGCTTCGACGATAAGCTTATCAGCTTTCGCTTCCGATATTCCCTTTATCGTAAGGAGCGCGCGTTTCGGACTGTGGGATAAAATTACTCAATTGAACATAGAACCAGTGATACGGACGATAACATACGTATACGCGATCGACTCCACAGTATTGTAACCCGCTTCAATGATGACCTTAATATCTCGAGCACTGATACCATTACCCTAAGAACCATTAACATTCGGCTTCCATGATACGAAGTTGAAAAGCCATGCCTCTAGCTGGGCAAGTGGAGTGGGAGCTCCAGGACCCCCAAACTGAGAGGAATTGTCGTCGAAGCCCTGCGAGCCTTCTTGTCCTTCCTCTGCGCTCATTGTCCTATGGATTATTTGAGGTTGGGTGGTAATTGGTACAGAGGTTGAGATTGGTGTTGGTTGAAGAGGGGAAGAGGGGAAGTGGCGCAACGCGTCTGATGTTTGTGGTGACTCGGTCGCGCCGAGAGAACGAAGTCACCTGAGGTATGAGTAAGAGTAGAGCTTCTCGAACAAGCAAAGGTCTACGATGCTCGCCTTTTTCTTAGTGTGGTCTCCGATACTCTCGATGGTACGCAATTCCTCTAGCACCATACCAAAATTTCGCCTTCTCCTTCACAATGACTATTAACATCAACACTCTGGCTTTGTGATAATTATGAGTGTCCAGGAAGCCCAGTGCGTGGCCAAAACAAACGCAACTGAGTTGACGCGCATGATACAAAACTTTTGGAAAGTGAGGTATTTAGTATATCTAGTGAACGGAACAATATTAAAGATCCTGCACTACTCTTTCTGCTTGCCGTATATTGTGCAAACTTGTAAGTAACTTGAGTATCTAGTGAAGAGGATGCAGCAGTGACGTCCTTCTTTCTCGCTTGCACTGCCGTATGATTGGAATTGGATCTGTAAAGTTTTTAACGCATTCTATTTGATCATGGGTTCTCGAACACCGAATTAAGCTTCCGAGATGAATTCAGGCTGTTCCAACCGGGTAATGACAGTAACTTTTATTTGATCATGTCGTAGAGCCATCTAACGTACAATCTGTTCATATTTCCTTGTCCACCCAATATCCGATCCAAACCCAAAAAGATCTTTACGCAAATCAAAACGCCGTAATTTTGTGTTTAGGGGTCTCATGTAGGTAGGATATTCTAATAGTAACCCGAAAAGCATCACAAGTGCTCATGGTGTACGTTTCCTGACGCATTAACAGCATCGAGCAGCGTCCTGTGTGAGATCCTGCTTCAGTTTCTTGGCTACTGGCTCTCCCTCAGCCGCCATATCGTCAATAGGGGTTGGGTATTCAAGCCCCTGCATCAGGGGTGTTTCGCCTCCGCTCTTGATGTGAAGATGGTATTGACGAATGATACTATCACTGTAACCCATACCCCTATTAGAAAATGAAGCTAGACTGTTTGCACGAAAAACTTACACATCGTCAACGTTTAGCGGTCGGATATCAGCTAACTGCTTGATCTTGGCTGTGCATTCCTTGCATTGAGCATCAGTCATGTCAAGGTTCAGCTGCTCCACTCTGCTCTTAATGGCGTTCCAGCCGGTTAAACGAGATGCGAAGTGAACGTATCTAGTGATACCAAAATCGGCGGGGTTGATGATCTCATAAGTGCTAGGGTTGGAAAGAATTGCCTTGGCGTGGATTCCGGCCTTGTGGGTGAAAGCGCAGAAACCAGTGATGTAGTTGTTGAAAGGGATGTTGACCTCGACAGCTTCGGCAACCAAGTTCTCGAGCTCCTTGAGCTTGTGCAACTTGTACTTGCTCTTAACGTATTCAGGGTCGGCAACGATCATCCTGGCCATGAGTCCACCTAGAGGAGTGATTCCATTTCTTTCCCCAATTCCGAGAACACTGGTATCGATGTGGGTTGCACCAGCCTCTAGGGCGCAATAGGCATTGGCAATCGCGCATCCAGTGTCGTTGTGAAAGTGTGTCTCAATATCGCAAGACACGACACCACGAAGAGTGCGAACAAGGTCGTACACCTGGCGGGGGGATGCGCAACCAACGGTATCGGCAATACCCTACAAGTTTGCATGAATATGATTGCAACCCGGCACTTCTCAAAGAATACCAATACATACCACACGGTTGACGCCGACCTTGTCGACGGCCTTGTAGATGCTCAAGAGGTCAACTAGGTCTGACCGGAAAGAATCTTCGCTAGAAAACCGAATTTCAATGCCCTTGGACTTGACAAACTCAATAACTTCAATGGCCGACTTGTGAATGTAGGCCATATCCTTTCCGTGCGAGTGTTCCCTTAGGAACGAGGAAGTACCAATGACGACGTCCCTAGACAGGAGTATTAGTGAAACGTTCGAGATAAACCTGGAGGACAGTCTTACACTCCGTCAACTCCAGTCTCGACAGCTATCCGGGCATCATCCATGTGGCATCGAATGTGAGTCAAAATCTTCAGACAAGGTTAGTCGGCAACATTAAGCCTGAATTGAAGATCACCACACCTTAGCCTTCAATCCCAACTTGCAAATCGCCTCACAATCAGCTCTCGACTGTTCAGAAGCCGCAGGACTAGTCAATTCGATCTGTTGATGACCGTTAGTTCGATATTGAAGTCGATAATATATGTATGAGTCATACGTAATCAACACCGAAATCGTCGAGAGCCTTAGCAATTTCAATCTTCTTAGCAGTATCAAAGAACGCATTGGCAAACTGTTCGCCCTCTCTCAGTGTACTTTCAATGATTTTGAAAGAGTTGACATTGCTGAGGAAGTCTGGGACGGGCTGGTAAGGGTTCCGGCTATTGATAGGCGTGGTTGCGATGGCCTTGTAGTCTGCCTTGCCTGCATTGGGAGAAAAGTCTTGATCAGAAACTGAAGGTCTCGAGAGATAAACTTGAAGAGAGGTAGGATTTTGGAGGAGAACCCTACCGTTCGAGCTGCCGTTGGAGGCGGATCTGTTCGCGCCGGGAGACATGTTTTTAGGGAAGCTATATCGTAAAGTGGAAGTGAGCAATTGGCAGGGAAAGCAGACAAGACGAGTATAGCAGAGGAACGAGTATACAGGATGAGCGAGGAAAGATTTATAACAGGAACTTACAGACTACGAGGGCGAAGGGGAAAAGCTAGGGAGGTAGCTTCTGCAGGCAGACGTGGGTGTCTTCTCAGCTTGACTGAGACAACGGCGCAGATATGTTGGTTCTAGGGGCGAATGGCAGGCTGTAGACGACAGCCCTGGGGATTTGGCGGGAGAGATTGAATGGGGGCGGCGGTGGTGTTGGAAGAGCTGGATAGCAAACTAAGGAGGACTGACCTGTTGCAATTGGGGGGGCTTCTTATAGATGTTGGACGGTTGGACGAGTGTGAGTAACTGGCAGCGATGACTGTTCGTTTCGGAGGGAGGGTTGGTTTGTTGGTTTGTGAGCTGGGGGAGTGTTTTTCTGAAAAAGAGGCGTGATAAAAACGGCTCACCAGCCACAGTGTGCTTGTCTTGTCGGGGCCTTGCATTGTGAAAATTTTCGATTTAGCTTGCAGCGCGTACATCCAATCAGTGACGTTGCCGAGCGCTGCACTTCCCCGCCTTTCCATCCTTTCGCAATTGAAATAGGGCTAGTCAATGACATCTGGTATCCTTCAGCTTCAACCCTGCGCTTTTGGCCAAGGCTACGGCAGCCAATTCCATTGTGGGCTGTTTGTGCCTATATATAATACCGATCAGAGAGGTCACATCCGGGGAGGGTCAAAGCGGCCTCCGGGGGTAAGCGGACAAAAAACTGGTGGGGCTGTCGCCGCTTGGGCAAGGTACTCTACATATAACACGATTTCCATCTACAGAAAAGCTTTGCAGTGCGGTCCCTATAATAGTGAGCACAATGCGATTGATTGATTGTTCATCGCAAACTTTGCTCTGTGTACTGTATGGCCGAGTCCGGATGCCGTTTTTCTTTTTGTGAAAGGTACGCGTCCGATCTCATGCATGCATACATCACGGCGGCTTACGAGACAGAGCACGAGACCTGCCCGGAGATGGGTTGAAGGTCGTATGCGGTATGCACTGCACATCCATCACAGCACATCGTGCGCTTGTCGCCGAATAAATTTAGAGTGTTACCAATCACTGCCAGCCTGAGACTGGAGGGCTACAAGCCTCGGCTGCCTCAACATGGATAGCAGCCTCGTCATGAACAGTCCCGGTGAAGCTGCCTTGCCTTGGCGATGGAGTGGGAATAGATACGGGAATGTCCGTCCTAAGAACAGAAGCCAGATCATGCACAATACCAGCCAAATAGTTAGTCCTTGGGGAGTGGAACGGATGTATCTCCAACTCTGTCATCCCAAGAGACAATACCTAAGCCTTCTGTAAAAGTACCACGCATTTCAATTCGATCCCCATAGTCAAACTCTTACAAACAAGAAAAGAAATAACAGGTCCCGAACAACCAAACCACATACAATGCGCCATTCAACATAAACTTAACCAAATCTTACTGTCTTCTTCTTCTTGGGTGCTGATTCTTCCGGCTCATCAAGCACAATAACCATTCTCTTCCCGTTACCAACCGGCAGAGATCGATTCAATATCTCCGGTGTACTGCCACCGGAGTCACTACCGATTGGGGTCGGCCTCGGGACAGAAGTTTGGGTTTTAGGAATTGATCGTTTTCGAGTACTGCCGTCTTCGAATCCTTCCACTTCCAACAAATTCTCTTCAGGATCATTAATGACACCTCCCCGTTTCCCTGCCCCAAACATCGGTTGAGCTATCTTGAGCTGTGCAACCTGATTCATCCCATAACCCTCGTCGTTACTGACGTTCAAGAACCGGAGATTTGAGATAATACTTCTCATCACCGAGTCGTTGGCGATGCTGTCGCGAGTCTCTCGCAACTCTCTTTCGGTCATGGAATTCCGTCGTTTGACCATCTCTTCTTCTAGGGTTCCCTCGAGAATCAACGTCTCTGCATATACTGGCTTTGTCTGTCCAATCCGATGTGCACGTTTCAATGCCTGTGCTTCGATGTTGGGTGTCCATACGGGATTCACGAAATACACTCTGCTGGCCGAGCACACGTTGAGTCCATGGGCCGCCTGCGTGAGATCCATCAATAATACCCTGAATCGTTCCGAATTATGAAACGTGACGAGATATTGCGCTTTCTTTCGACCGGGTAGGTTTCTCTGATACGCAAGATACTCTATCCCCATTATCTCCAATGCCTGGGCAATATACCACGCTACATTGTCGCTTTCGTAGAATACCATCGTTTTTTCCGTGGCGTTGTGGGAGAGAATCGAATCTAACAAATATGAAAGCTTTGTCGACGCCGTACCTAGGATTTTGGCGTGTATAAGCGGTGAGTCTGCTGGAAGTTGTGCTTCCGCTACCGAGCTGTTTCCTTTAAGAACTGATCTTGGCTTGCGATCCCCCAGACTCTCGGAGGACTGTTGTGATGCAGAGCCACTGGCGGACAGTGGGGTATCTATTCTGTTTCCATTTCCCTCGTCCTTCTGTTCGACAAGATTGTCAAAGGGCGTACCTTCCTGCTCGAGTGCCTTCCTAATCTCGCGGTTCTCCATGGAGAATCTGCGATCCCCTGTCGATGTAGACGAGGCTGGTACGCCTCTTTTTCGGCCGCCAGAGGTTGTGGTCTCGGCTCTGTCTCGACGCTGTATGTCTTCTGTATACTTTGGTATGAACTCCGTACCAAGGTATTGAAGGCCATCGCTAAGAACGGGCTCTTGCTGGTACGCATGTCTACTGACATGCTTCTGCATCTCGAGAATCGGCGCAGCAGTTAGCATTAAAGGCGATGATGATGATGGCTGCAATCGGGTAGGCTGTGATTCATCGATACGCCATGTTTCTGAACATCCCCCAGGCAATTCTGAAATGAAATAACCCATATCTTGATATTTTGCAAAAAGAGCCCAACTCTTCGACCTTATTGCTTGCCTACCCGAAGATATTGCTTGCTGTAGTAACGTCCTGTCCTCTGGGCTGCAATTCTTCTTCTGCAAAAATTTCTCGCCGATTTCCACGGTTTTAGTGACCTCGCGTTTTGTAAATCCAGCCCAGAAGAAGCTACTTTGCTTGTAGAGATTATTTACTAACACTCGAAGCTGTCCCCGGTTATCGGGATGGAACATATAATCCTTGTCTGTCCTTTCGCTTGTCACGGTATTCACAGCTAGCTGACCCACAAACAAATTGATAGCGAGTTTTTCAGAATACCTAGGTAAGAGGTACACCTGCTTGTGCCACAGCGGAGGAAGAACAATGCTCTTCTCTATGTCTTCCTGTCGGTGCCTGACCATTAACCGGCTGAGAATGTTGTGGACGCACGTAGCTGATGCTGCACGCGCGTATGAATTCCATGACGCCTGATAGAAATAATTAGCAGATGTTAGATTTGAAGTATATGGCTCAGTCAAAGGGGTGCCTACCTGTGTTCCACGTTCCATAGATTGTGCCCACGGTTGCAGCCGTAAAAAGTCACGCACTATGCGGCCAAGTTTGTCTAGGTCCTGCGCTTCTTGGATTTGGAATTCTTTCCTGTCGTTCAGAAATTTTGCTTTCCGCTTTTGTATTTCTGCTTCAGTCTCGCCCTCCATGAACGCCATTCCAGCACCAGCACCTAATAGCGACGGAGAAGGCGTTCCAGATACAATCCATCTTGCCTCTACAGGTAGCCTTTCCGCTACACATACGCCATGAGATTTCCCGGAGCCCATGGAGTGGCCTTCATCAACAATTAACCGCCGCCATCGAATGCGGTTGAGAGGCGACTTGTAAATCTCTTCTTTCCTGAAACACCGGCAATCGGGAGTACGAGTTGCCCCAATATAAGGGCAAGTGCAGATAAGAGGCTTTCCCCCCGATTCTCTTCTGCCTGCATGGTCCTTGCCTTCTTTTTCTTCCTGATCAAACCGTGTGCGAGAAAATAACACAACATCGTATTCGAGCAACTCTCGGACTGGAGGAATACGAGCAGAACTATGAGCCAGAACAAGAACCTTCAGACGCCCGACCTCGACATGCTTCGCTATCTCCGATCTCCATTGGTCAACCAGGTTGGGAGGACACACAATGATGGTACCTGAACCTAAGAGTATCTTTTCTTTTGTATTATCTGTAGCGTATCTATTACTACGACTTCTAGGAACTGGAGGAACTTCGTAAAAGCCATGGTTTTTCCTTAATGCCTTTGCGCAATTTTCGCCTAGTGCCTCTTCGTGTTCTCGCCACGGTATGCTGTATTTCCAAATTGTCGAAATGCAAAGATCCATTAATGAAGGAACCTCTTTTCGCCGTGGAATTATCAGCGAATACTCCTCGGGAACCTGCGCATACTGGTGTTGAGTAGACAAGATAACTCCAAGGCATATGAGTGTTTTGCTACTACTGCGTCAGATCTAAACGTTGTTTCAAATCGAGATGCATACCCATAACCCATTTCTTCCGCGAGAATTCCTCCTCGAACATCATCATAGTAGGACGGCTCTTGAAACAGCTCACAGGTCTCTTGGTCCAGATAGTATACTTCGCCAGATGGTGCAAACATAGTTTTCAACCGTGAATCCACTGATTTAGCGGGTGCTAGTTCTCTCTGGAGCATCATCGCAATAGACCTCTTTTGATATTCATAGGGTTTTGACTTCATTCCACTGATGCTCTCTGAGCCGAGAACCCGTTGTAGTAAGTATTTGATGTTTTCATCCTGAATCCAGGAAGCATTGGGGTCTGGATTGGGTGAATCCATGGTATTAAACATCCAGAACAAAGACGATCGTTCTCGGTCCGGCTCAACAAAGGGAATCCTTTTCGCCCTGGGTCGTCCTCTCCAGCCCTCTCTTGAGATATCGATGGCGTCCATGATTTTGCGCAGATACTTCTTGAAATTCTTGTCCTTTCTAGAGATAAGACCACGTCCAACGTCCAATGGAAGACAATAAATACGAACACGGGCCATATTTTTGGAAACCATCTTATATGTGCATCTCGCAACATGATAGTGCGCTACCAACATATACAGATAGAACTCAATGGTATCGTTCTGGGGTTGTGTCTCTGGTGGTTCAAGCCACAACCAATGATCAGGCGATTCCATCCCAGAACCTGCCATACGAGGCATAAGAATCTCAATCGACCCAATTCCGGCAAAATTGGTGAGATCATTGAGCAGCTCGATAGTTTCAAGAAGCAGGGGGGTTACACCAGGAGGCGCCTTCCAATCGTCAGTAATTTTAGAAGACAGGCAAGCTTAGCCCGAGCATCATCTCAGTATCCGTTCCAAATACCAATTTCCGTTTAACTGAATTGCCCCTGACATAACTCAGAGATCAGGGGATACTCGGTGACAGAGTTTCAGTTAGACCGGAGAGACAGTTATGAAATATTTAGAATAGAAAGAATCAACAGGGAATTATTCTAGAACGGATATTGAGAGTCAGGTATGCTGGAAACTTGAGGTATTCACCTGGGGCTTTGCGCTGGCTTTTGGTCTAGCCATGAATTGGTGATTAGTCCGGAGTAGACAAAGCGGTGCAGAGAGGATTAGCGCAAGAAATGTTGTGATGTGGGTTATCTACCGTATGTGCGGATGTGAAGCACTCAGCAATTATTTTAGGGGAAGGGTTGGTAAGTGAGTTGCATCAGACGTGAAGTTGGTAGGTTTGATATGTACCGGGAAGTGAGGATCTAGGGTAAATAAGCGCCATGCTATGTTCACACATCGCGTCAAACAAGTGCATTAATTAGTCTGCCTGGATCCACATGCGCCACTCTGCATTTTTGCGCACGTTCAAAAATTATTTCAACCTACTACGAAACACCACCCCCAATCCATACAATCGTCGCATTCATCATGGTTCGCCCAAGTAAGTGCCAATCCCACTTCCGTTTCTGTTTCTAACTAATAAAACTTCAGAGAAGCAGTCTAAGCGTGTGCCTGTTCGGCTCCGACACAAGATTGAAAAGCGCAGCGCTGAGAAACAGAGAAAAGAACGAAAGCAAGCTAAAAAGCACCCCGAACTTCACCGGAAGAAACCTGCGGCGTTGAATATTCCCAACAGTTTCCCCTATAAGGACCGGATATTGTCTGAGATTGAAGAGGCTAGGCGGGTGAAAGCTGAAGAGCAGGCGAAGCGGAAAGAAGAAGCCAAAAGGCGCAGAAAAGAGCTTCAGGGTGGCAATGATGATGAAGAGGTTCTGAAAGATGCAGATGCAGGGGATGATAGCGAGGAGCACAATGAGATGGACGTCTCAGATAGCGAAGATGACGAGGTGGGAAGGCACTACTCACACTTTAATGTTCTCGTGTGTTGACTAGTATCCAGCGGGGTGGAAATAGCACAATGGCGGCTTTGTTAGCTTCCGCTCAGGCGCGCGCAGCAGAATATGAGGCACAGCACGGCGATTCTAGCGGCGACGACGACAATGACGACGAATCGGAAATTGAAGGCTTCGCACAAGGAGGAAGCAAGGATACGTCTCGGAAATCATTCGACAAGATGTTCAAGCAAGTCGTGGACTCAGCAGACGTTGTTCTTTACGTCTTGGACGCCCGTGACCCAAACGGCACTCGGTCTCGGGAGGTTGAGAGACAGATTATGTCCATGGATGGTGGAGAGAAGCGACTGATTCTGGTCCTAAACAAGATCGATCTCGTACCACCCCCAGTACTAAAAGGATGGTTGACCTACTTAAAGCGATTTTTCCCAACACTCCCACTTAAAGCCAGCAATGGCGCTCCCAACGCACAGTCGTTTGATCACAAGTCATTGACAGCGCAGGGAACCTCACAAGCTCTTTTGAGCGCGCTCAAATCATTCGCCCACTCCAAGCAGTTAAAACGCTCCGTCACTGTGGGTGTCATCGGATACCCGAACGTCGGAAAATCATCGGTCATTAACGCTCTTACTGGTCGTCTTGGTGGTTCTCAAGCCTCATGTCCTACTGGTGCCGAAGCTGGTGTAACTACCAGTTTACGAGAGGTGAAATTGGATAAGAAGCTTAAGATCTTGGACTCACCCGGCATTGTTTTCCCTAGCACTGAGGGCGTGAAGGGGCCGAAGGCGGACCAACAGGCTAGGCTTGTACTTCTGAATGCTGTACCACCGAAGCAGATTAATGATCCTATCGCAGCTGTTTCACTGTTGCTCCGGAGATTTTCCACTTCGCAAACACTTTTCCAGAAGCTTCTCGACGTCTATGGGATACCTCCTTTGGCTAATTTGGCTATTGCAGACTTGACTAAGAACTTTTTAATTGAGGTTGCAAGGAAGAGGGGGCGATTAGGGAAAGGCGGCGTTCCCAATCTGGATAGTGCTGCAGTTGCTGTTATTATGGACTGGAGGGATGGAAGGATACAGGGCTGGATCGACCCCCCAGTTGTCACGTCTGCTGCTAAGGAAGGTATACAGACCGCTTCGGGGGCAGCTGAGACGGATCAGAAGGAGATCGTTAGCCAGTGGATGGAGGAATTTAAGCTTGATGGGTTGATGGAAGACGACGGGGGATCGCAAGAGGTTGTGATGGAGGATTGATCAGGATCCAAAAAGCACTGATTTATGAGAAATGCTCCGGCTAGACAAGATAATGTGTATTTGAAGAGCACCTATCTACTCACAATCTTCTTTGTAACCTTCCTGGGCATACAGTAAACCGGATCAACCTCCTCCAATCCCTGATAACCCAGTAAACTCAAACCCGCCACACCAAAGAAGGTATGGAAAACATCTACCATATTTCCCGGTCTATCTGCAATTCCTCCCCCTTCCTCATCCTGACACCTCAATATAAACCGCACTAAACTCTCACCATCGATCCAATGTAGCCTTTCCAGCATCGCTAAAGAGCTCAAAACCCACCACGAGTAACATACATCTTCCAACTTTTCTGGACGTCCATTTAATCCTCCATTCGACAGCTGCCGTTCACACAGCCAATCCGCAAGCAAATCTTTGTCAATCTTATCGAGCTTCCCCGCGATTGCAAGCGCGCCCACACAAGTGAAGATCTGCCCAGCGTGCGATTCTGCGCCTAGTGCCATTCCAAAGCCTCCATCATGATTTTGACATGCAAGGACATAGTCCACCACCTTCTCAACATCAATGACATCCAGCTTCCCGAGAAGTGAAAGACAGTTCATAGCTCCGTAAATAAAGCGCGTATCTGTCTCTCCCCATTCATCACCGGCAAACACACCATTCTCTTGCTGTAACCCGCCGATCCACCTCGCTACATGGTCCCGGTCAATCGTGTCAAGGGCATTTTCGATCGCTAATATCTGGATGGCGGAGACTGTGTAGAGCATGTGTGCGTCGTGGCCTGGATTTGCCCCGAATCCTCCTGACTTATGTTGGCAAGATTTGACATAGGCGATTGTATCTTCACGGGGAAGACCGTCAGGATGGTTCAAGAGACAGAGTGCTGTAAGACCCCAGTAGACACCGGAGAGTCGAAGATGCTCAGTTAACCAGTAGTCTAGTGAGTCTTTTCGAATATCGAGAGATTGGATGTAGGCAACGTGCTTTTCAGCATGTAGCGTCAGTTCGCCTGTTGGAGTTGGAGCCGCCATCTGGATGTATACGTCCTTAGATGAATGTTATTTTAGCTTGGGAACGGATCGGGTGTGCAGAGGCCCTTTTTAATCGGTAATAAACTGAGGATTGGTTATGATTTAGGGGTGTGGGGGTTTGTGATGAAGCGGAGGGTAGTTATGGCTTGGCATAGTCATAGAAAATCAACCACTCGTGTTTTTGACATCAACTATAAAATCTAGTTACATGTAGTCTAATCAAGCATCTACTCGATATTCGTAAACTCAAACCTTGGGTTGCCAGGATCTGCTCCTTCTGCCAACGGCGGCAAGTTCTCAACAACCTCTCCATCAACATTCGTGCCTATCTTTCCACCTTCATCAACCACAACGACGGTCACGTTTTTGCACCCAGTCGTCCTCTTCAAAGTAGGAATGATTTGCTTCAAAGTCTCCACCTCGTCAAATGCCAGCTTGCGCTCAAATACCGCCTCTGGAGGCTCGGTAGCAAGCCTCTTCTTCAGGCCCTGGACGAAGGGCATCGCCTTCTTCATTTCCCCCATCTTGGCCACCTTTCCGTTGAGTTCCTTGTCATTAATAGACAGAGTAACTTTGTCAAATGCTTTGCGCACGAGATCAATGTATTTCTCTTGCCAGCTTGGGTAATTCAGGGCAACATAGATGGTCAGCTGTTTTGGCTTCTTGGGGTCGTAAGAAGTTCCTTTGCCTTTTGCTTTCTTTTTGAGCTGCGCCGCCTCCGTGGACATGACATTACTCGCCACATTTTGCACATAGTTTCTGGTAGCAGTGAGTGCAGGAGAAATTGGTGCAGAGGCTATAGGAAACAGTTCGTTTTGAATTGTTTTGGGCTAGTTGATTGATATTAGAAATTAGCTTTGCAATCAGAAGGTTGTTCTGTTCATACCTCCTTGAGAAGCTCTTGCCACACATACTCAGCCCAATGGGGAGCAATCGGATTGATCATCAATGCTTGTTTCTTGATCCAGTCAAGCACTAAGTCCTTATGCATTCCAATAGATCCCGTCGCCTCCCGATATGTATCTCTGGCAGCTTGGAATTCGTAGTATCCAGTCTTGAGAGCGAGTTTGTACGACGTGCTAGGTATAAATTAGCGGATTCCAACAGTTTAGGTGCGTCAATCTACCTGTCATAGTGTTTCTTAGTAACTTCCACCAGTTCATTCACTTCGTTCTCAAAAACCTGATCCCAGAAAGTATCCTTCGGACCGGTTCTCAGTTTATCAGCTTCAGCTTCCCTCACAGTCTCCTCACACCATTCCTTCAAAGTGTACCTAGTTAAGCCATTAGAACATTGCTATGGTATCTGACAGGAATGGGCTTACAATCTGAGAATAGCAGCGTTGGCAACCTTCTCTTCAAAATTGGCATCCTCAACACTATCACCAGCATCGGCAAATGCAATTCTTGCAGCATCGGCACCAAACTTGTTGACTGTCTCACTGAGTGTCAAAAAGTTTCCAGTACTTTTGCTCATCTTTTCACCGTTGAGCATAAGATGACCGTTTGCTCGGATACCGGTTGGCCAGTATTTGGGAGGGAAAATCGCAACGTGGATGTAGAGGAAAAAGGTGAGGTGGTTTTGAATCAGATCTTTCCCTGATATATTGACGTCCAAGGGATAGAAATATTCAAACTCGCGCTGCATGTTTTTCAGCCAGCCCAGTGGCAGATTGTATTTTTCGACAACTTCTGGAGACAGTTCACGCTGGCAGAAGATATAATCCCAGACCTCATCTACCATCTGATCAGCGGAGAGTCCCGCAAGACCAGATTCTTTACCGTCGATAGTGCGGTGGAGGTAGTGCGCGATGGTGTAATAAGCCATATAGATGGTTGAATCTGACAAACTCTCGACTAAGAACTGGGTGTCCCAGGGAAGTTTGCTACCAAGACCGAAAGACCTAGCGCATGCCCATTGGTTCAACCACCCAAGATTAGCCATCAATCCATTCTTAGTTTCTTCATGATATGAATTCAGGCGGTCCTTCACAAAGGTTTCTGTCTGTGCCCGCCAGTCTTTCTCGCCATAATCAAGATACCACTGGTCTAGCAATGCAACAATACAAGGATCACCAGAACGAGATACAACAGCTCCTTCTGGTTCAGCATAGGCAAAAGCTTCTCCGCTTTCAAACAGCTGCGCTCGCACTTTTGGTTTTGCGATTTCCACTTTCTCACCAGCAAAGTTACCAACCAACATTATTCCTTGGTAGAAACCTTCCTTGTAAGCAAGTTCTTTAGCTTCAGCCAATTGCTTAGCATCTTTTGGCGAATTGATTTTCAGCTTCTTGACCAAAAACTCTGCAGTCTTGTCGCCATAAGATGGCGTCTTGATGATAGGTGGGATTTCCAACTCGGCCCATTCCTTTTTGATCCCATAGTAGTCGGCCTTCTTTGCTAAATCGACGACCGTTGTATAGTCATCCGGAGAGTCTGATGGCACTGATGTAACCACACCAGTACCTTTGGTTGCAAGGACAGTATCCATAGGCAGTACATGCACACCGGAAGTATGAACGGACAGAGGAGCCTTGACAAGGGATCCCACAAGAGTTTTACCAAGGATATTGGTTACATGTGGATATTTGCCTTCCTCGGGGAAGATCTTCTGGTAAGCCATATTTCGGGCCGCACGTTCGGTGCACAGGTAAAACTCTGTGGGTGAAACTCTGTAGATTCCATAGGTGATTGTTGGACCCACAAAACAACAAGTTTGTCCATACCTGGAGGGAATTAGAGGGTATCCAGCAACAGGGGTGGAGATGGTCTTACATGGTTTCGGGCCTGAGGGTGGCAGCAATCATATAGACGTTTGCACCCTCCGGCAGCTTGTCTTCGATCTCAGCCTTTGCTTCCTTGGTCCATTCCAAAACTTTGATTTTGATTCCGGTATACTCTTGTGGGCCAACACCCTCACCGTCGCTTCTGTCATGATCCATACACGGCTGACCATCCTTCGGAGAATAAATTGTGTATCGCTCTCCGTATTTGATTTTTCCCAGCTGACGGAGTCTGTTCATTTGCCATCGTACAAATGCATCGTAATATGGATTGACGTCCGTAGTGATGAGCGAGCGACGCCAATCAATACGCAGACCAAGAGAATTACAGTCCCTTTGGCACAAAGGAGGGAAGTATCTGAGCCAATGCTGGGGGTCGGCGAACTTGTGGATTTCTTCGAAGGGAATGCCTATTGCAAGCATAATTTGGAACTGCCATCGCAATTTCACGGCCTTCGCGGCAGCCTTTCCTTTTTTAGCTGCGAATTTCGTGACATCCTCTTTCGCGACAGCATTGCTGGGTGGAGGAGGCTCCTTAGGTGCATCGTCTTCCTCTGGGCAATTCTCAAACTTCGTCCCGAACAACTCTACTTCCCTGTGACAGTTTATTAGTTTCAAACAACTTGGGGGCTCTAGGATGATATGGACCTTTTCAATTTGTCCGCGCAGGCTTTGATAGGCATTCCCGTGCAATGAAACCCGAGTGGAAACAGAGCCCTCTTTCCCTGCATTCTGGCGTAACCAGTCTGGAACTCGACTTTGCTCAAAGAGAACGAGTGGCCGGCATGAAGAGTTCCATTCATGTAGGGGTATGCCATGCAGCCAAAGAATTTGGGGTGGTGTTCACGCAAGGTGTCGGGATCGGTGGTAGGATCTTCGTCCATTGTGGGAGCATCTGTCTCAAATACATGATTATCCGCCCAGAACTGCTGGTACTTCTTTTCGATCGCGACAAGAGTATCGCGCTTTTCGGTCTGGAGAGTTGGGTTTAGTGTATTAGCGGCTGTTAAGAACCTGGAATTAGAAGGGCTAAATACATTTTCCAGCTTTAGAGTGGCCTTAGAGGCATTTGCGGGATCGAGAGCGTCGGCCATAGTTGTAGATGCTCGTGAGGGATGTTGGGGGTTGGATATTGGGGTCCGTCACTTAATTCTTGAACCCCGCTGTTGCCCAGACAGACCCCTCCTGCCGTCACTTGTCAGCTGCTTTCGAGCCTCAACCCTGTGCTTCCATCGTCGAAGCTTCTCTAATCTATTAATGTCGGCAACACAGTATACACCAGATTCTCTGGAGTCTCTCTTGAAGAAGCTGTCTCTAACCGATGATGATCCCGACCACGAAGAGATACTCAAACACGCCAATAACGTCCTGAAGTCCTCCAAGGGAAACACACATGCCCTCCACACCAAGGTTGTTGCTCTTCTTAACCTTGATCGACATGAAGATGCGCTTCGAGTGTTCACCAGCAACGAAGGCCAGAAAATCGCAGATATAGCTGTGCTAGAGCGTGCGTATTGCTTGTACAAAGTTGGAAAGCTACATGAAGCAGTGGAATTGTCGCAGACGGCTGCCACGAACGATCTGAATGGCAGGGCATTGAAACACATTACAGCACAAGCAGTCAGTCTATCGCCTAATCTAAGCTATAAATGAAGCTCGACTCATATTCTCGGTAGTGTTATCGCCTAGAAAATTTCGAGGAGGTTTACAAGATCTTGAAATCTTTGGCAGACACGCCGTTCGAAGCCCCCAACGAAGCTGGCGATCTGCGCGTAAACGCTACTGCTACGGATGCTCAATTGGCTTGGAGTGGAAAGCAGCACTTAGTCGGTGATAAGAAAACATCGAGGGAAGATCTCGATGTGTTTGAGTCCACGTTCAATGCTGCCTGTCTCTGCATCGCTACCAACAAGTTTGGCCAGGCCGCAGTGCTGTTGAAGCGGGCAAGACGTATGAATATGCTAGCTCCCTATAATTCTGATGTCTTCGCTAACTGCAAAGTATAGAATTGTGCAATGCTCTTGAAGATCTTTCGCCAGAAGAATTAGAAGCCGAGCTCGAGCCTGTGGTCGTCCAGGAAATTTACCTGTTAGTGAGAACAGGGCAATTAAATAAGGCGAGAGAATTGGCGAATGACTTTGATGCTAAAATGTTGATCTGATCTACGCTGTTTCATTGAGTTGCGCTAATATTGCCGATAGTGTCTCAGATGAAGCTATACAGGTCATTGCTACGATCAACAAGATAGCTGTCGACTCGCAAACTAACGAATACAACCCCTACCTCGCTTTTCAGGCTTACACCGAAGCCGCAAAGAATGCAAAATCGCTCGCCGCTCGACCGTTCGGCTTTCAGTCACAACTCCTCCGTTTGGATGACGCGGTATTGAGTCTCGACATTGGCAAAACCAATGCTACCCAATCCAAAGCTATCGAGTACCACAACATATACCCATCAGACAACAATATCAATGTCATCAAAGCCGCAGCGCAAACTTCGAAAAAGACGGGGAAGGAGGTAATCAAGAAGATCGAACAAATGTTCGAATCCAACCCAATAGATGTAGGACTAGCTCTCACATTAGTACAACTACATATGAACTCAGGAAATATCACCGGGTCCGTTAGCACATTGGAGTCACTGCTTGGTAACTTGGAACCGGACAAGCGCTATCAACCAGGGCTTGTTGGGCTGTTGGTGGCATTATATGAACATCAGGGGCGGAAGCAACACGTTAGGAAGATTTTATCGGAAGCCAGCGAATGGTGGAAGAAGTCGCCCCATCCGGTATGCATACGAATTAGCCCTAAATATATTCTCTCTAACCTCGTCTACAGAATCCCGCAGTTCTCCGCGCCGCTGGAAAATCCAAGTTGGAATCGGATAACCCTTCCGATCTTGCTTCAGCCGGTGAACTGTTTTCATCACTCCTTGCTACAAATCCATCCGACTTTAATGCAGTCGCCGGAATTGTCGCCTCATATGCAACAACTGATTCTTCGAAAATATCCAATCATGTGAAGACCCTTACGTCGGTCGAAAAGCTCATAGCCGAAGTCGATGTATCTTCTCTCGAATTTGCTGGTGCTGCGCAACCTCCACGGAAACGAGGAGCGGAAGATGATGCCACGCCCTCGATGAAGCCCAAGAAGGTTCGGAAGAAAAAGTCTCGCTTACCTCAGAACTATGATCCTTCAAAAGAGCCGGATCCTGAGCGCTGGTTGCCGATGCGTGATAGGAGCTACTACAAGCCCAAGGGAAGGAAGGGAAAGCAGAAGGCAGCCGCGGCAACGCAAGGTGGGTCTGTAGAAGAGAGCATGGAACTTGCGGGAGGTGGACGAATAGATGTTGTTAAGGTTGATCAAGCGAAAAAGGCAGGTGGAGGCGGGAGTGCAAACAAAAAGAAGAAGAAGAAGGGTAGTAAGTGGTAGCCACGCACTGTGACAATTTCAAAAGTAGTGTATAGAATACGGTCGTCTCGTTGCGACATGCGCACCCAGATGTTCAGAAAGATATTGGAACGATTTCATTGGTGAATTATTTATCCTCTATGCCTGGTTTGCAGTAGATACATTGTTCATTTGCACATCGACTACATCTGAGAGCGCCTCTATAACATGGGCCTCTAATTTTCCCTCCGTAGCATCTCTGACCCCCACCGTATTAGCTAGCTTTTCGCTGGCCAGTGTGTCTGACATCTTGAAGACACGAGCATCCAACCCCCCACCTTTCTTCCGGCCCGTCTTGCGATCTAAACCCCCTCTATCCAGCTGTTGACCAACATCCCCACCCTCATTCTGCGGTTTGGAAACCTTTCCCTTCTTTGCCTTTCGTTCATCTATCCCCACCGGAAACCTTTTCACTGCCCGACATGCCTTGCACTCTATGATCAACACGTCTGCCCATGGTTTCTTTCCATTCTTGGACTTGTTCTCGATGCGGTGTTCGCAGGACACCCCCGGTATTAGTAGTGCATCACAGCGCTTGCAGATCGTTCGTTTAATCGAAGGATCGAGCCGTATGACCGATTTCTTTGCGACGGAACGAAGGTGATTAAGGTAGAAGCGCGAGAGATTGGTCGTAGATAGGTCTGATTGTGCTTTGTTGGAAGTAGTTGGGGTTGTAAGAGTGGTGGCTGCTTTGTATAGATGCGATAGGCGGGCAAAAAGGTGTGAATTTGGAGGCTGTTTGGAGGTCGCGGGGTTCGCTTTACCCATGATGTTGAAAGGTGTAACAGGTATTGTTGTCGTTTTGTGTTAAATGGCGGTTAGGGTTATTGAATGGATCGCTAGCGCTAAATATGACCTTTAACTCATCCGGCTCGCTTTTCTGTCGCTCGATTTCAACAGTGCCAAATATGCAGTCTCTACGACAATCCTTTGCTGTGCTGGCAGTATGGCCATATACTTCGGTACTGCTCGAAGTACGGACCGGTAAATTGTCACCCATTCACTCCACAATCCGGCCGCTAACCTCACAGGTCTTTTTGGTGCCCAGCTCATCCAAAGTCGCTTTCCCGAATCCACCAACCAGTCCCGCGGCTTCACCTCCTCATCGGCCGCACAGTCATGGCTGCGTAGGTGCTCTCACGCCTAGTCATTGAGCAATCCTCATAACCGCCCTCCAGTTCCAAAGTCCGGAGACCATGGTAGTACCCGTAAAGGTCGCCCACGTGTAGCTACAGGTGGCTCAACCCGCGGCACAACGGTAGTGTGGGGTGATTACGGTCTGCGTATGACAGATCATCACCGACGAATCTCGGCTTTGCAGCTTAAGAACGCGGAAGACACTATCCGAAAAAAGCTGAGGGGAATGAAGTACAGATTGTTCATGAGGATATCGGCGAATATTCCTGTGTATACGAAAGGAAATGAGGTTTGTGCTTCAGACGAACTGTGGTTGGGATTGCTGACAGTAGTATACAGACGCGTATGGGTACAGGAAAAGGTTCAATGGACTATTGGGCGGCGAGGGTTCCAGTAAGCAGGGTTATCTTTGAGCTCAAGGGTGAGATTCATGAGCAGATTGTGAAGGATGCATTCAGAATTGCAAGCGCAAAGTTGCCAGGTATTTATTCCCAGTATTGTTATCACCAGTCACAGTCCTAATCACATAACAGGAAACTACGAAACCATCAAGAAGGGCGATGTTCCATGCATCGGCATCACCAGACTTACGCCCGAGAATGTGAAGAAACTCATGGCCCGGAAGGGAGAGCCAATAGGCCCTTTGAATAGATGGATTGCTCAGAGCAATGCTGCCTCAGCAACTTCAGCTTAAATGTCCATTTTTGTATAACTGGAATTAACTAGACTTGGGTACTTTACAAGATAGACTGCACCAACCAGCTGAAGTTATGTGTCGCTGATGTGCATCGCAATTGAATTGGGTATTTCAACTTTAAGCACCAATGTCTTCGCGCATTTCGGTTTCTTTGGTCCCATAGCCTTGAGCCTTCCTCGTCGATTCCGACGAAACGTCACCGGCAATGTTTACTGTGTTATTACTCATCAGCCCCATTGCTTCGATGACTGCACAATGAGATAAACAGTACCTTGACCAGTTGAAGGCACTCCCGCCTTGGTACTCTCTCCTCTTAGGCAGCACTCGGTGGCGCTCTCGTCGTGTGCCGCCTTTGCTTCGTTGTCCTCACTTCGGGCGCGTTCTTCAGTTACAGGAAGAGCATCTAGCCAATGTCAGAAAAACAGCATTGACGAGCAGCTTAGGGGGAACGAATTCGCTAACTTTTAAGCTGCCCTACTTCTTTTTCCTTCGGAGGAGCATCGTCAAGGGTAGAAATAACCTGTTCATAACTTTGGAAGGTTTGTTAATTGGGCGGATGTGCAGCTCGAACATTGAAGTAACTCACGGCGTTGATCCGTCCCCAGTTGACATGAGATTGGAGTTCTCTGATGAAGACATATCCGCTTGAATTTTAAAGTGCTGAGACTTGTGAATCTTTGTCTGAGTAGAATTGGAATTTGTCGCTGGTTGATATCAAGAAGTTGATTTATAAGTCACCAGTGATGTCACAGATCGCCCTAACGCAGCCAAAAGCGACAGTTATTGATAGGAGATTCCCAACGCAATTTCTTCGCTTGCGTACTGGATTTAATCTCGATCCATGGTAATAGGGTAGGATACGATAAAAGTGCTCGCCGATGTCCCAGATCAATTAGCCCCTCAAACCACGATAGAGAATTATCCCACACTCATTGAATCCATCACCTTGGGTTTCATTTACCTGCGGTACATGTGTTTAATACCTCTGTTCGCGGGACAACTTCCAAAATACTCTACAAGTCCATCCGACCAGGACATAAAGAAATGTAACGTTACAAATGAGATGACTCCGAAAACACCACCAGAGAGAGGTCCCCCTAAAACCAAATAAACTACATGATGCACCAAAACAAACAGCTCGTCACTCCAATTAAAGTTCCCTATTCAAGTGAATAAGTACAGTATCGCTACCCATCCTCTCCCTCTCTATCCCGCAATAAACCATAAAAATCTACAAAAATGGCGCGGACTAGGCTAGATTGCAGCGTCCCTAATACCTTTCAAAGCCCTCTTCATGCCTTCCAGACGGTCATTCTCTACCACCACCTGTTTTCGCGCTAGCTCTCTGATAGCTCTTCGAGCCTGTTTCGTATGCATTTCGTGAAACGCAGCTAACTCCTGTGCAGCAACGCTCTGCGTATATCTTAGTTCACTGGCTAATTCGAGTCGGTTACGATGTGCTGCCTGCGCCTTTGCCGCAGCCTCCTGGTGGTATTTGGCCCTGGTATCGTCCAGCAAACCGAGTGGCCATCGATCCGACCGTCGTAGTGACACAATGTGGCGATCAATTTGTTTCTGCAAGGTCCCTATTTCGTTGATGACTTGTCGAGGTCTTTCGAGTGCACTTGCCACACCAGAAAGGGAGGCTTGAATATTTCGGAGGTCTTCGAGGAAAATACTGTAAGGATGTGATTCACTTGGCGTAAGGACTTCGGTGAGCTTAGTGAGAGCGGTAAGTTGTGGGGTGCCTTGCAGGAATTTGAGTCCGTTGAGATGACGGATGGTATTCTTATATGCTTCAGGAAGATCTGCTTCTTGATCAGTAACGTACAAAGATGGAAAGGAGGCATCTTATACCTGTTAGGGTAGTGCGTATAACAGTTGCTCGTCTTGTGACACTATTACAGGCGTAGTTGATACTTCTGACAGAGTCCTTGGCGTGAGACACAAACATTTCGACCTCTCGTACATTCTCTATCGGAGTGAACTCTTCGTGCACCCTTTCAGCCCTAGCCTCCGCCTTCTTCTTGCTGCGCACTGTCAAAGATTCTTGCTGCATCTCTGGAACCAAAAAGAACTCCCAAAGCAATTCATGAGTAGAAAAGGTCGGATGCATCAATAGTGTTCGCAGAAAGTTGTTGACACGAAGCTGGATATCCCTTAATACCGCGCGCGAAGGTTTGGATGGAATTTGGTAAGGGCTCCTTGACACTGGTAGCGCAGGCAGCCATGAAGCTGGATTTTCGAACTGTAACCACTTGGCAAGAAACTGGAAGTCGGTCAGAGATCTTCGACATGTGGTAACTGTGAACGTTGACGACTCCTCAGCAGATGGCGCGCCACTTTTAAGAACCACCCGGATACTTGCATCCTCCACGAAGAAGGATCGAACAACAGCAGTCACCCTTCCGTCCACTGCAGGTAGATTTTGGAACAACACAAGATCTTGAACAACGTTAGCAACGGCAAAATCCATTTGCAATGGTATTTATATTACCGTCTATTCGGTTCCGCACATCGTCATCTTTCGCCAAATCCACTGCAGTCAACCCACGTAACTCCTTTGCCAACAAATCCACCCTCGCATCGCCAAAGAACGTTCGCACCATTTCCACTCTTCCGTACTTACTTGCAACCATTAATGGTGTGAAACCCTTTTCATTGACTGCATTAACATCGGAGTCGCATTTCAACAACATCCGAACGACGCCAGGGTCACCAGCAATATGAAGTAACGTGTTTCCTTTCGAATCAACATGCTCATCCAGGTGAAGCTTTTCGTTGTCCTGCTGGGATACCTGTGCCTGCTTGATAGCCATTCCAACCATCTCCCTATACTCTTGATGGTCATATGATCTACACAGAGCGAACAGTGGCGTCTGACCATTTTTGTCTTTGCGTCTCCATGGCAGCCATCGACCCAAGCGGTTGATCAAGTCCGGGGTGCAGAATAGATAATGTGCAACTGTCCTGCCAAAGACATCTAGCTTCTGCAGGTATTGTTCTAGAACCTCGTCGGATAGTCTGAGTAATTCCTCTAACAGTTTATCGACAGATGCCATATCTTGGACTTGAACAGCAGCAGTCAATAGCGTGGCCCCATCACTGTTTACATCCTCTAAAATAAAGTTGACGTCGAAAAATGGAGTATCTAGGAGATATCGCAACATCCCCGGCTTCTTATGTTGTATAGTCATCATGAGGAGCGATTCTCCCTGAGGATTCCGCGTCCTGGATAGCTTCTCAGCGGAGAATGCATCCCTGGCTTGACTCTGGTTGGTGCCAGTTCTCGATAATATCATTGATGATATCGAAACATCACTAATTGTTGCGATGCTAGACACGCTGCCCGTACTCTGGCTGCGGCTCCGGGGGAATCTCAGCTTCAATGAAGAGGACCTATTTGGCCCTTGGACATCAAATCTTGTGATAGCTATTCGAGGATTAGGTAACGACTTCAAAGGCTGGAGCTGAACACTCTTGATTGAATCATTATCATCGTTTTCATTCGTCCGAAGCTCTTCAATACGGACATTAGAAACACCGGTTGACGGAGAAGTTGGCCCATCAAACACATCTTCAGAAGGCGGTGGACCTTCTTTATCTAGGGATGTTCCATCAATATTAGGCTTCTCGTTATCGTCCTTATTAGTATCAGCTTCACGGTCGTCCTCTTCCGGCGGATCTTCTCTGGGAATTTTTACTGGCTCAGCATTTGATATATGGACTGTACCATTCGAAAATCCATCTTTTGACCGCGGTGAACCGATGGAAGACCTTCTGGCCGTTGTACTGGCTTCGGGATGTTTAGAGATACCATTGACACCGCCATCACTCGCTGACATCTCAAGTGGTGAGGAAACTCCATTGAGAGTGGTAGGAAGTTCCAAGGAGGAAGAATCATCCTCACGGGTGCCATCAAAAGACAGTGCATCAACACCAGAGATTAAACTTTCATCCTCGTCTGATACATCCCCACTAGACGGAATTTCTTCGTTCGCTTTCTCGTGCATATCCTTCTCCAGAATTTTCTTAGTCGCTTTAATATTCCCTTGCTTGACACTTCGCCATAACTTCTCGTTCGCCCGGCTGGCAGCTCTCAATGTATGATCTTGCGCAATGTGAAACAAGACTGCCTCGAGTGTACTAAGAATGTATCCAATCTCGCCTTGCTCGACATCCTCCGCAAACACAAAATTTCTCATGTAGCTTAGGCAAGCATGCAGGTTAGGCACCTTCGCCCTAATAACCACAATCAATAACAGCGAAACAAGCATATCCGCATTCATGGTAACCACAGTAGTAGTAAACTTCTCCCCAGTTGCAACAGAGTCGCGAGTCGCAACGTCTTTGTCATCCACTTTGGTCAATGTTCGTGCCGTTTCAAGAAGATGCTCTACCATGGCCTGCGGTGACTTTGCTCCCCCAATCTTCTTGAGAGATATGATCCCACGGGCTATGCGGTCCGAGAGGCTTTTCTTTTCCTGTTGTTCAATGGATGGTATACCAACTTGACTGAGGTCTACATTGTCCATTTCGAGTATCTTTTGTTCAAGTTCATCATCCTGAATTGCTTGAGTTGCGCAGAGCCTGGGAAATAGTGTTGTGTCATGAAGTTGTTCCGCCACATATCTTTCAATCAGACGGTCAACAGTTGGGCCTGTGAGGTCAGTTGTAGAAGCCAACAAGTCCAGCTGTGATTGGTCCACCCGTTGGAATAGATCGACTGCTGCCGTTATTGCTGATTCCAATGATCTTCGTATCTCGCTTTCATCCGCAGCTTGCTTATAGATGTCGCCATTAACCGTGGAATGCGCCGATGCCCTTGATGAGAGAATTGAGCCGCCAGATCGCGAGGATGCTGGGGATGGCGGAGGAAGCTGCAAAGGCTTGAACTTCTTGAATGAAATCTCAAAGTCTTCAAACAGCTTCTCTAGACCGGGTTGCATCTGGCGTGCAATCATAGGAAACATCGTCAGTAGGTCGTTGAATGATCGTACAATTTTCTTCTTTCCGGAGCTGTGAGATGAACCAGCGTTTAGCTGCTGATCTGCTTTTGCTGTCTTTTCACGCAAGTATGGTGGAATGGTCGGAACGTATTCTAGCGATCCAATAAGCGGTTTCGAGATCATGTAGATGAGCCATTGCTGTGGTTCGCTAACGTCCGGATAGTACAAAGTATCGTGGAGAAGCTGCACCTGGTTCAGGTTTCTGAAGCCTATGACTCCCCATCTCATCAGCCCATCAATCCGTGGTACCTAGAGATCTGTTTCAATAAGACACCCTACCTTTATTGGAATAGACCCAAGTATCCTTCACTACCACTGTCCTCCCGTTGAACGTTGTAAACTGTTTCGCCTTCCCCCGAATCTCCCTGCCACCCACGTTCTGCGCGCCTGCCACACTATTGGGAATACGCAGCACATGGCTTGCCAGAAATTCTTCAGCCCCTACAAGGTCTACGTACATAGACCCCGATTCGCGATCCCGCGCGTTCGTCAAGATCTCGGTGGTAGGAACCAGCAGTATCTACAAGTCAATCTGTCAGCACAACGTCCTCAGGGAATTTAACAGGAGCACATGCGATCGCGTAGAGCGCATACGCGGCAGCGCAGCTTACATAGTCTTGAACTGGCGTACATTGTGCGGGGATGGTGGAGCGGAAGAAAGCGCGGAGATATGGATTGAGCAGAGGCATTCATGGAGGTTATCTCGGATACTGTTTGCCGTCGAAGGAAGGTGAATGGCAGTTAGGTGACTTCAACTGACCTGATTCCTGAAGATATTTGATAGGACCAGTTTACTGGTTCAGGACTCAGGAGTATCTCTCACCTCCCTCGTGGTTGCATTGAGCTTCGGATGGCAATGGCTTGGCGCTTAGGGTGCATATACAAGTATCAAGAACGTTCACAGTTGGTGTCAGTCTGTATATTGAATGAATGGAAACCCCATTCTCTTCTCTGAGCACTCGCACCTGGCTCCAATGCATGAATGTAGACATGCCAAACCGGAAATGAAAAGTACACAACCCATAAAAGACCCCATTGGTGTTGAATTCCAAGTACGCCCCATCCCAAAAAAAAAGCATAAAATGAAATAAAATGATTTTCAAATGAAAACACCAGCCCATTTCCCTAAAAGATGCCGTTGAAGACAATTACTTTTATGTGGTCTATGCTACGAAAGTGTTCTCGCAATATTGACACGGAAGTTCGCTTAGTAGCGGTACCTACGGAATACGCAGTTAGCAGATAATAAGACCAATACGTCATTGGGGCAAAAGAGAAACATACATCTCAGATTTGTAAGGTCCCTCGGGTGCCAATCCAATGTACTCGGCCTGCTTGTTGCTCAAACGCTCCAACTTGGCGCCCAAATGAGCAAGATGCAGACGGGCAACCTCCTCATCGAGAATCTTGGGCAAGACATAAACACCAACATCAAGCTTGCCAGAAGTCTTCGCGAACTCAACGTACTTCTTGGTGAAAGCTTGGTCTTGGCTCTTGTACAACATGATCTGAGCAAGGACCTGGTTGGTGAAGGAACAGGACATGACAAAAGAAGAGTGGCCAGTGGCACAACCCAGGTTGACAAGACGGCCCTCGGCGAGAAGGATGATGTGTCTGCCGTTCTTCATGAGGAAACGGTCGACCTGGGGCTTGATGGAGACAACGCTGGCAGCGTTGGCCTTGAGCCAAGCAACGTCAATTTCACAGTCAAAGTGACCAATGTCTATAGTCTTTAGTACACATTATCATTACCATAAAAGGCAACAGAGTACTTACTGCAGACGATGGCATCGTTGGGCATCTGCTCGAAGTGCCTGCCGGTCAAGATATCGGTGCAGCCCGTGGTCGTAACGAAGATCTGCCCCTTGGAGGCAGCTTCGGCCATAGGTAGTACCTGGTAGCCAGAAACGGCGGCTTGAAGTGCGTTGATGGGGTCGATTTCTGTGATCATAACACGAGCACCCATTGAACGAAGGGCCATAGCACAACCCTTACCAACATCGCCGAAACCGGCGACGACAGCAGTCTTTCCAGCAATCATAACATCGGTAGCACGCTTGATACCGTCGATCAAAGATTCTCGGCATCCATACAAATTGTCAAACTTGGACTTGGTAACGGAGTCGTTGACGTTGACAGCAGGAACAAGGAGCTTGCCCTCTTTGAGCATCTTGTACAAGTGGTGGACACCAGTGGTGGTCTCTTCAGAGACACCGTAGCAGTTCTTGAGGAGTTCGGGGTATTTGTTGTGGACAAGGGCAGTGAGATCACCACCGTCATCAAGGATGAGATTCAGTTGCTTGCCATCCTTGAAAGCGCCAAGCTGCTGCTCCAAGCACCAGTTGTATTCCTCCTCGGTCTCACCCTTCCAGGCGAAGCTAATTTATATTAGCATGCATTTGACACCGATAGCAGTTCAGAACAACTTACACAGGAACACCGACAGCAGCGATTGCTGCAGCAGCGTGGTCTTGGGTGGAGAAGATGTTGCAGGAAGTCCATGTGCACTCAGCACCAAGGGCAGTGAGGGTCTCAATCAAAACCGCAGTCTGAATAGCTATTTGTTGGTCAGCAAACAGCAGAGCAGGTTTGAAAATCCGACGTACTCATGTGAAGACATCCAGCAATACCTAGAAATAGGCATTAGTCAATCTTATTTAATAGCAAAGCAGAGAGTAACGGAGTTACTGACGAGCACCAGCCAACGGCTGCTCCTGTGCGTACTTGGCCCGAGTTTGCATCAGACCCTTTTTTCAACACCACGTCAGTTCTGTATGTACGATTGCTGTGTTATACGGATGATTGGTGCAACTGACAGGCATTTCCTATTTCGGATGTCAGTAATGGCCACGATTGAAAGAAAACTCTGAGAGGATGCATACATTCTCAGCCAACTCGATCTCACGGCGGCCGAATGCTGCAAGGGACTATTGCTCAATCATCAGTAACGTCCTCCGCAAGGCTGACAACTATCGAAGCAATTTATTTTGCCGCGATAGAATGGGAAACCTACGATGTCGGCGACCTTGAACTTCTGAGCAGGAGCAGACATATTGATTCGATTTACTGAAGATTTTAAATGCAATTAGACTTGGACGAGAACAGGTACTGAGTGCGGTTGATGATGATGGACGTACCAGTGAGATGATTGAGGGGGTGTGGTTTGAGGGAAGGAAGAGGAAGAGAGAGGAAGGGCGGATGAAGAAACTCTTTGCGGGAGGTGGGGCGTAGATATAGTTTTACTTTGCTGTTCACCAGGGGTACAGCGGGGTTTCTCTCCAACCACACCCTAACAGCACCTGCCTTGCTTTAGCTCGGCATCGACAACTACACATTATCACTAGCACGACCTTGCAATTATTTATAATGAATGATATATCTGACAATTGCAGTAAACTATTCAACCGGACCTCTTGTCGTTACTCTCCTCTTAACCGGCATCTCATATCGGAAATGTTTCATTTGGAAGCTGCATGAGGGACCTGCAGATTGCCGGTCAATCGATGCCCAACCCCAGCCAGTGCTCAGCACTGGGTTTGGAGAAGCATCAGGATAGCCGCCCGCCATGTATCTTTTCGTAGTGGAGAAGTATGTACTATTGGGTATTTTGTGCGGACTATATCCCTTGGACTCACTTCAAACAGGTAGTACGACACTGGGTACCCTAAGTTAGCAGCAGATGAAGTACACATTCGTATCATAGTATTCGATATCCTACATGTAGAGTACATGGTGCTAATATCAGGAATCAAAAACGCCTACGAAAACACCAAAGATGTCGAGTGAGAGTGTATGCAAAACGCCGAAAAAAATATCAGTAGTCTATGGGGTATATACACTTTAGTCAATCCATTTGACGATGTTGTAGCCTTTCACCCCGCCTTCAACCGTGAGCCGCAACCTCTCAACATGCCATTCGAGATATAGTCCACGAACTTCCTCCATAGCTCTCGCATGACCCTACATCTATCAGCAACTATCAATCGACTCGAGTATCTGTCAATTAGACCCACCTTCCCAGCACCGCCTAACTTTGCGTCACTCAGATCACGCCATAAGCAAGTCGCCAAGTTCCTCCCGTTCACATCTGGAACTCCAAACCAGTATTTCAGTAAACCACCGCTCTTAACTGCCTCCTTATGCGCCACTAGATCCAATTCCTCGAGGTACCGCGAATCCGAAGTCGGTGGAACACGAGAACGAAAAACGATGACATAGAACGATGTTTTAGGGAATATATATCCCTCACTGTTGGCAAGAGTTTCAATCATTTTAATGACCTCTTGCCAGTTGAATGCATCCAGGTATGGAGTAGTAGCATATGATGCAGAGAGGGGACACATGGTGGTCAGTGCCTTGGCCATGAGCTGCTGAGGTTTGTTGAGCGTATAAAGATCGAGCAGGTGCCCGGCACCGGTGTATGGTGATGCTACCAGATACCTCTCGTTCTCGGAGACATTCAAGCAATTAGCCTTGGAGCTAGCAGTTCCATCGATTGAAGAAGCCGTAATGACCATATCGGGTTCTGAAAGCAAAGTTGGAAGACCCGTGGGTGCGAGATTTGGCATCGCAGACTTGGAGATGCTGCGTAGAAGAGAAACCAGGATCAAGTGATAGTCAGATTGGAAGTTGTGAAGAGTATTGTAAGAGAGAGAGAGAAGTGGTCTATATATTGCTAGGGCATTTTGAATGTCGCAATTTAAGGTAATACTGATGTGAACCGATTGCGTGCCTGGCGACCAAAGGCATGGTACGTACGGATGAACAACATACCCTGAATTCCACCCTAGGGTTCACAGGTTTGAGAATTTGCGAACTTTGGTGGTTCCCATCTTCTCCGATGGTCAAGGTGTCTCACAGCCTTGATGTATTGACTATAGCCATAGTTCCATCAGCCAGAACAAAGTTGGCCAATGTCGAAGTTTTTATTCTTTTCTCTGCCCCCAGCGACAGGAATGCAGGTCTGGTAGTTACAAGCTGTGAAATATATTAATTAGCATCGTAAAGGATTATCTTGAGATGTGAATAGTACCTGATGGTTATGGTACCGCGGTGCTCTGGACAAAATTCCGGCCGATAGATTTGATTGAGAAATCGATGTTTAAAGTCTCGCTCGGTTGTTCGGGATGGAGCTCGAATTCAAGATCAGTTGTGGACCTGAATTTTTATCAACCATCCGAATTTACCACTAAAAAGTGGGCGCTCAAGAAGTTCTTACAATTGAGATGGAGCTTTTGCCTGTAGGATTCCGTCACAGCCAATGATGCACGAATGATGCAGGTAAAATCAATAATTGCAGAGGAGACGAGTGCATGTGGGTGTGAGTGCCTAGGTATGACAAACAGCACATGGGCATATATGCATTCACATGTATATCCACGGGCTTGCATATATGTTTATTAAGTTCGCTTGGTGAAGGAGCGAATCACCGGTTTCTTAACGAAATCTATCCGCTTTTGTTTACTAGCTGCTGATGAGGTGCTGAGACTGACTGGCCAAGCCTTCTGCAGCTCTGCTCTAGCTTGGTGAAGCTCAGCTCCCCAAAACTATCTAACCATCCGAGTATCCAACAGTAGCCCTACTTATCATTTGCTCATCATACAACATGCCCGAGATTGGAGAGGTAGCCCGAGTCGTTGGGCGCTTGAACAGACATCTAGTCGGGAAGACCATCGCTTCGGTGGAAGCTCAGGATGATTCCGTTCTCTTCAAGGACACATCGGCCGAAGAATTCGCGGAAAAACTCCAAGGTCGAACCGTGCAAGCAGCAAAGCAGCATGGTAAATATTTCTGGCTCGTGATGGACAAGTCTCCTCATCCACTCATGCACCTCGGTATATAACCCCAATCAAAGATGTCTTTTCTATATGCCGATGGCTGATTATGTAGGCATGACTGGTTGGGTCCATTTCAAGAATGATCCACTCTCGCATTACCGTGCAACAGAGAAGCCAGAAGAAACGGATTGGCCTCCTAAATTCCACAAGTTCGTCTTCAAGCTTCGAGATTCCGACAACGAGATTGCATTCGTCGACAAACGTCGCCTTGCCAAAGTTCGGATTATCGACCTCGCCAATGGCCATGATCTACGAAGTGTCGCCCCCCTCAATCAGAATGGTCCAGACCCTGTACAGGAGCCAGTATCTTTAGAATGGCTGCAGACACGGTTGAAGGCGCGTAAGGTACCCATCAAGGCATGGTTGCTTGATCAAAGCGCCATTGCCGGGGTTGGGAACTGGGTCGGGTGAGCATGCAATTGATTGAGGTAAACATTAAGCATCGTGTAGATTTTGCTGACCATTATCGACAGCGACGAGATACTGTACCACGCCAGACTTCATCCAGAATGCTACACTCATAACCTTGATGAGTCTCATGTTGCCGATCTGCATAGCGCTCTATGTTATGTGACCAAGACTGCAGTTGAGACAGATGCTGATAACTCCAAGTTTCCAAAGAACTGGCTGATGTTGCATCGTTGGGGAAAGGGGAAAAAGGGCGAGAATGTCAACAAGTTGCCGAGCGGCGAACAGGTAGAGTTCCTCACAGTTGGTGGGAGAACGAGTGCCTATATTCGCAAGTTACAGAGAAAAGTGGGTCCTGTGGTTGGGGAAGACAAGAAACCAAACGGTGGCGGAAAGCGAAAAAAAGCAAAGCCGGAAGACGATGAGGATGACAGAAGTGCACTGAAAGAGGATTCAAACCCACCTAGAAAAATCAGTGCCCGTGGACGAAGCAAGAAACAGGCGGAGCCAACACCTGATTCCCAAAATACGGCAGAAAAGACATTGGCGAAGAGCAAGACTATATCCAAGCAAGAGGGTATCAAAGCCGAACCTGATGAACTGGACAATACAGATATCACGGCTAAGGAAGTCGAGGGTGTCGAAAACCTGGACGAGAAAAAGCTTAAAGTTGACGGTTTACGACGCTCCAGCAGAAGACAGGCTTAGTGTCAATGATATCATGTACGACACTTGTACCTATCCAAAGAACGTAATGCATAGATTCGGGACCTTATGAGAAGTCGATCATAGTTTTCAGCAGTGGTCACAGTCAAATCTCCAGCCTGAACTCTTTATTGTACGAGTAATTGCAAAGTGCCCAAGGGCATGCGTTGCGGTGTCTGGCATTGAGTCTTCACCCGCAATGATACTAACTGAACTGCCCGCCCAACAACGAATATATGATGCATCAACAAATAGGATACCAGAGCAAGTCCACAATATATTGTCTATGGGCCATCCCTCTACCTCTATATTTATCAAATCCCAAAACCTAACCCAGCCAAAAACAAACCTAACGCAAAACCCAGAACCCAATCACCAACGATAAGCTCTCTTACTGGAACTCGATAGTTCCTGGAGGTTTCTGGGTAACTGTATTTTGACACTATCAGCAAATGTCTTCAACGGTTTAGAGACTATTCACCATCATAAAGCACTCTACATACGCCATCGACCTCGTTGACAATTCTAGTAGCAACCTTGCGCAAAAATTTACCATCAAAATCGAACCAATCCGCTGTCATGTAATCCGTTGTCGTTACGGCCCGGAGTGCGATTACTTGATCGTACACTCGCTTGTCACCCATAACCCCCACAGCGCGGACTGGCAGGAGTGCTGCGTATGCCTGCGAGATCTGGCGGTACAGACCAGCTGCCTTAATTTCGGAGATATAGATGTGGTCCGCTTGTCTGGCGATGCGGATCTGGTCCGGGGTGATCTCACCTAGGATTCGGATAGCAATGCCTGGTCCAGGAAAGGGGTGGCGCCAGACAAGCTCTTCTGGGATACCAAGGTTGGTACCCAAAACGCGAACTTCGTCCTTGAAGAGTTCACGAAGGGGTTCGATAAGCTTTAGTTTCATGTCCTTGAGGAGACCACCGACGTTGTGGTGGGTCTTGATGGTAGCGCTGGGGCCCTTGAAAGAGATACTCTCGATGACATCAGGGTATAGAGTTCCTTGGAGCAAAAAGTCGACATCGCCGCCGGATTCCTTCATCACACGCTCCGCCTCGCGCTGGAACACCTCGATGAAAGTGTTGCCGATGATCTTGCGCTTCTTCTCCGGATCCTCAACACCTTCCAGTTTGGTCAAGAATTCCTCACTCGCATTGACCACGGTCAGATTGATTCCGAGGTGCTTGGTTAGAGTCTCGTGTACAACCTCACACTCATTCAGACGCATCACACCGTTGTCGACGAGAATGGCATGGAAGCGGTCCCCAATGGCATCTTGCATCAGCTTGGCCGCAACAGTTGAGTCGACACCGCCCGAGACGGCTCCAATAACCTGGCCAGTAGGTCCAACGATAGTACGTATGCGTTCAATCTCAGTGTCGACAAATCTGTCCATTGTCCAGTTCTGCTTGGCATTACAGAGTTTGACGGCGAAGTTCGCAAGGAGCTCCTTGCCCTTAGGAGTGTGAGTAACCTCAGGGTGGAACTGAATTCCGTACAAGGGCTTCTCAGAGTGAGCAATACCGGCGAACGGTGCGTTAGGGGTAGTAGCGATCGTGAGGAAACCGGATGGGAGAGCACCTAGCTTGTCGCCGTGAGACATCCATACATCGAGCTCGTTGTCTACTCCGGAGAAGAGGATATCAATGTGGCTGGCTGCAGAAGTGTGGCGGGTGACGGTTAGGATGGAGTGGCCGTACTCCTTGCGCTCACCAGCGCAGACATCCTTTCCGTGGTTCCAAGCGATTTCCTGGAGGCCATAGCAGACGCCGAGAATTGGGACCTAAATTTGTCAAAACTGGATATCCTTAAAGTTGTAGCGTAGAATATAACCACTTACACCCAAATCGAATACCGCAGGATCAACATGGGGCGCCTCTGCGTCGTAGACTGAGTAGGGGGACCCAGACAAAATAATACCTTTGGGCTTCCACGCCAATTCAGCGATCTTCTGCGTGCATGGAAGCATCTCGGCGTAAACATTGAGTTCGCGGAGACGGCGAGTGATCAGGTGGCTATATTGGGATCTGCAAAGATGAATCCGGTGGTTAGCAGCTGACTAGAAGAAACATACGGAAAGCATACCCAAAGTCAAGCACCTAAACCCGCCGATATCTAGTAAGCGCCACGCTTAAGAAGAGTGCGAATGAATGAACATTGGGCATATTTGATATACCAAGATTGTGTCGAAGAGCTCGGCCACCTAGAGTGCGCGTTAGTTGAGTCAAATGCATTAAATTTGCAGCAAAACATACAACTTCGGGGCCAGAACCAGCAGTATCAACTTTCATGGAGGACATGTTTGCTTTGGCTTTGTTGTTGGTTGGTTGGTTGCCCGAAGGAATGTAGATAGCCGTCGCCGAGATGTCCTCAGAAGAAAAATTTGGAATTTGGAGGGGCAGACGTGTGAGGTTGCGAATCCCTGTCGAGCCATGAGAGCCGCACTAGTTATAAACTTTAAGTAGCACAACTGTCTTTGTGTCGCAGTCAGGGTTTGGCCTCGTACCTCGGCCCTTGATCTCACGTGATTTCATACTAACTAAAATGGTGAGTCTGATCTAAATTGAGATCATGAAGAAAAGTGAGGTGAAAGGGCCTGGAGACATCACCCCACCAAAAATTCAAATTACCTCCAGAGAGCTGAGCTTTTGGGGGGTATTGGTTTACATCTACCTGAGTCAATGCCGAGTTTTTTTAAAAAAATTCCACCACATTTGCACTTACTGCAGCCTTAATCCGAAGCTGATCCAGCTTGATCCAGGATGTTGCCAGCTTGATCCAGTCACTCTTGTTCACTTTACACCAAAAATTTTGCCTGACTTGCTTAGTGCCCCATATAAAGTTTATTTCTGTTCCCTTAAACTCTTCTTTCCGTACAAATCCAGCTGTGTTGAAATGTTAACCGGGTTGACCTGTGTGGAGCGAGGTCTCCAGGCTCTCTCTCACAACTTTCTTCCCTCACCACACTATTCCCTTTTTGTCACTTCCATTTTCATCTTAGTGCAATTGAGAGCCTGATTCGAGGCCACTGGAAAAGGAGTGTCCGATCTTCTACAGCCTGACCAGAGTACAGCAAATATTTGTGGGTCGGCTAGATATCTGTAGTTCGGCGTCTCCTAAATCGACCGGAGCTAGCCCATGCCAAGGCTTCGTCCGGCCGGTCTGCAAATCGGTAGACCGACGTCTGTACCAGCCGCATCAAACACAGACTGTGTTCCACGATGTAATTCGCATTCAGCCCAATTTTCACTTCCAGCATACCCGGAAGGGGGCCATAAGACCCGCTATCTGTCAACGCTGACGCCACCCGCCCGAACTTTAGACGCTCCTGGCTATGCCCAAAGTCGTTTTTGTCCATGTTATACTGTTAACATCAAGAAGGGATACCTAGTTACTTTTAACCGCCCGCAATCCCATACTTACGTATCCTTAATGGAATCCTTCTGTACGCCACCACAAAGCGAGATGATTAACTTAGCCCACTACGAGAACTCCTCCAGCGGCATCGCCATGGAGGATAATGACGAAGATGGCGACACGGCGGACCACGTTTAAAAGACATAAGCCACAAACTAGGATCATCCCTCGTAAGGTGGGGATGTCCAATACTACCTTCCCGCTCTAATAGTAGGTATGCTGGTGCGCTGGCCTGCTTGGTCGGCATAATTATCAATAACACGATATGTGAATTTTGTTATGCAACTAATGGTAAACCCTGGAAAAGGGCTTGCACGAGTACACTATCAGGGATGAGGAAGTCACGATATCTGCTTGCGTCTGATACCATCGGTTGTTAGTTGAATCGCCTTTCGGTACGGGTTTGCCGGAAATAGGGGATTTTAACGACAACAGGGCTATTGCCACCATGACAGAACTCCTTGTTCTCCAGCTGTGCATGTGCTGTCACGGTCGACGCGTGCAGTATTCGACAATTTATGGAGGAGGGTAGATCCATGAAGTGAATGTGGTCGGGTAGGATATGGGGACTCCAGGGATTATTATTACCTTTCACTAGTTCATCGTTGGGATGTGTTTGCTTCCGAGAGTGTTCGAGTGGAGCAATTGTGCAGCTCACTAACACAAGAAAACACCTGTTGCACCTGCAACGGCACAGCAAAAACAAAAGTCCAAACAAATACATACTCTAATACAATTTAACACAAAGCCGGCTAAAGCTCAGGATAGACCCGAACTCACTCTCGGCTCCTTCGGGTGTTGGTACCTCTTGGAACTTCTACCCGCGGCTGGGTAAAATTTCGTGACCGTACGTCGTCCGTTATTTGTTGGGATGTCTAACGTATTAGTTCCGACTGAGACATCCGCCGAGTGCACCCGCCTTGAACCATCTGCGGTCTTGTGATAAAAACTCGTGCGGTTCCAACCAGCAAATATGGTCAATGCACTCAAGCAGTACATATATACCCACGGATTTTACCGCTTCACCCTTGATATTCTTTCTTGATGGAAGGTGACCCCCATCTGCGTTGGGGAACGCTAATCAGAGCTATAGTAATGGTTAGTTGGGTCTTTTTGTTATGGAATTGAGTTCCTCTGGGGTGGCGATAGTCTGTGCGGTCACGTTTCTCCATTTTTAGACGGTGGGGATTGCAATTCATAAGACGTGGCTGAATATATAGAGTAGCATACCCTTAGGCTTTTGGCTTAATGGACCCCGCACCCAGGTAAGTTATGAAGCCTGCAGTTGATAAGTCATTCTATCTAGCATGGTTAAAACTCCACCCTGAATTTCCTCCAGCAATTATCCCAACTTGTGGTTCAGAACTCAAAGAGAGGTTATGAGTATTCAGGAATGGCGTTGTCAGCCTTCTCAGTCTTGGCTACATACGCTCAAACTGCGGGTCGTTAAAGTTTGATATGCGAGTCAGATAAGGTACCGCGAAGGATCCATGCAAGTACCATCACACCGCTAGTTAAGGTGGAACCTGCAACCTTCGAAAGATCCCTTGAGCAATTGCAATATAACCCTAAATTTCGGTCCAACTCGTTCCAGGGATTCATTCAGACAATCACCGGTCGATCTTTTGTGGCCAGCCATAGATAGATATCGATAAATGTAGGCAGGGGATGTAGGATGAGAGGAGGCAGACGACTGGTTTGTGAGCACATGCCAAGGGATTCATACGAGCCTGGGAAATATTTTATCGGTCAGCCAATCGGAGTTCAAAACTTCCACGCGTATCTACTTTTCTTTACATACCATTCCAGGTAAGTCCCATCACTTGCATTTTCTAGTACTGTAAAGTACTCTATCAGCTTAGGTAGCCTAATTGTAGGCACTAAAATCGTTGCTACTGGTATTTATGTTTACTTATATAAATGGGTACTTGGTAAAGTTTTTAGCGTCGATCTATACAAAGTTTTGTAATAGTAGGGGCTAAAGCGCTTCGAATTTACAGAGGTCACTGTTCTAAATTTCGAGCTAACCAATACAACAATGAGGATCCGTGGCTAGCATTTCTCGGCACGGGGTGATCTGTTTTGACATACGAGCTCGAGGTCCAGCATACTAATATATCACTTTCAACCGAATCGAATCCTCCCGTTGGCGATAGTTGCACGATATCTGTGCCCACAATACGGGTACCTGAAGCTATAAACAGCAATAGACGACCTTTTCTGCCCATGCTTACTCTATGATCTACAGGTGCAGCTTATACATTTGCGGAAAAAAGTGATGAGACGCATGATTCAACAAACAACCCCCATTAAACTAGCTACACTCTTGAAATGCTGCAACTTGGAAATCGCAGGGCATGTTGACCATGGATCTTTAAATCCACTATGTACAACCGGGGTGATTCTGTTGGGTATGTAGATATTGTGGCGGTAGTGATTTTCGCGTGTCTCATCACTTTTTCTCCGTGGCAGTACAATAGATGTGCACGTGAACAAAGCAGGGAGATATTGATGATACCTAGAATCACCTCGGACTATTTTGATATGACGTGGGGCCGTAATAGCTACACAGTTGAACCAAAAAGCAGGGATACCACGGTTTGGGATCTCCCTTTTAACTGTGCCTTACGGTTCATCTAGAGCAAGGCTAGCGCAAGGCATGCACTCTATAGGCATTGTTTGTGGTACAGCGTATACGTAGCTTCTGCTGGCTCGTTTTGCGACCACGTCCTTTCGCATATTTACCTTGCGGCTTGAGGTCTCTTCAGGCGCCGCTCCCTCCGAATGGGGTAATTATTAGCTTCTAGCGTGTTTTTCGTACCACCAATTATGGAAAAGCTGAATTTTGATAACTCAACATCCCAATATTTTTCAAACCGGAAAGCATAAGGGGTATTCGCCAAGCGTTTGATAGTCACCATCTGAGTCCTTCTTGTGGTGATGGTTGGTGAGTGCATACGGTTCGCACTGGCGGTCTCGGAAGTGGTCCCTTTTAGGTGCGCTGCACCGCATCAATATGTAATGCACACCAACACAAAGAATTTCAATGTAGAGCATATCACGCTGGGCCGAGGGAAGTATACCTTATTACGGTACTAGCTAAGGAGGGTTGGTATAGCGGGAAGAATATGGAAACCGTCCAGGATAGTAGCAACATGTATATTGATCGGCATTCCATTCCCTGGTCCGTTTTGCGTTTACGTTGGCGTAAGGATGAAAGGCAATATCACCCCGAGCTTACTGTACTCTTTATTTACAGTCGTGTTACGGAAGAACGACAGAACATGAGGTTAGATCTCCCTTATGGTTGTTGAAGTCTCCTCGCTCTGTAGGCACGAGATTAACCATTCGTAGGCTATGGCCCGCCTATAGCAGTTGCAGCCACTGAGGTTCATAATTTGAACTAAAAACCAATATTAGGTTTGAAGATTCCGCTACAAGGAAGATCATCAAGCAATCATATACTATATATGGCATTATCGATTTGAAAACCCTAGACCAGGTTTCTGCAATGTAAAACAATGTTTGGTTCGCTAATGCAATGCTAGATCAATGCTAGATCAATGCTAGTGAGTTCATCAATATTGTTCCTGCATCAGGCTACCGGAGGTAGTTGTCCGGTGTGGTTCCCTTGCACTGAAATCCTCTAAATACTTATATTCTACTGCCAACCAATCCCTACGGAAGGGTGGTTATACGGTTGCGCAGTTTTGAAATTTCACCACAAAGAAGTCAGTGCACGAGAATCTTTGCACCTGGAAAATAACACATCCAAATTTGGTTACTATTAGGGAGGCTCAAAACTCTATTTTATTTACTTTAAATAAATCATGTTTTTAAATGAATCATCACACACCATAACCATCATTCATAGAGACAAATACAAGGTAGAAATAAGGAAATCTGCATGTAATTTAGCATGTCTTTTTGTAATTTTTAGATGTGTTGTCACGATGATAACATTGCTAAGCAAGGCATGTTTCTCAGCGCGTTTCTCGATGCTCAAACCACGCAACACAAAACATTCAAGGACAAAAAAACACATGGATCACACGAATATTCCTCTCAATTTGCACCGAATTTTTTATAATATGTTGTCACTGAGCAACAAATCTTGAGCCTTAAAGTTTATTAATTGAACTTCCAGGTATCTTACCAATTTTGGTTGGTAAAGTTTATAAAATTAATGTCCGCTCTATTTTTTACCACTTGTGTGGTGGGTGATCGGGCGAAATTTCAAAACTGCGCATCCGTACGTTCGCCCTTCCGTAAATCCCGCAATTGTGTGCTAGGAATTGCAGTTACATGCCGTAGCGTAATTTGCCTGCTTGTTCTTGCCTTTCTCTCTAGGAACTGACCACGCAGATGCTAATTGCGAGAGTTCTCGCAAGATATTTCTGGCTCAAGCTCCGCTCATATGGTACGGTAGGCTCCCATTTTTAGGAGCTATGCTACAACAGGGTGTTCCGAAGCCCTGCAGTATGTTTCGCCGCTTCCGTGTCTTACATACCCCACCACCGGTGCAGCTGAAGATATGAGACATACCGACCGATCAAACTACAAGCAGCAAATCAATTCTGCATCATCATTGCCAATGATGTACCTGAAAAAAAAACACGGGACCGAAGGAGGCTCGGTGACACCCTGCTAGCTCGGTCATCTCCCTTCTGGCATACGGTTCCCAACCGTAGTACCGCCATCCGCGATGCACAAATGCAGGTACGAGGGTTCAGAAGACAACGAATCCATGGTACGAACATCAGTTTTACCCGGGGCACGTGTCTCATGCCGACCATTGTGGGTCTCACAGTCATTAGGAGACCAGGCGGATTCCTATAAAGACCGTCATCCACTTCCTCCAGAAGACTTTCTCCTGGACCACACGCAACGAGCATCAAGGCTTCGAAAACTACAATCACGTCAGGATGGCTCCCTCCATCTCCACACTCCTCATTGGCTATCTGGCTACGCTTTCTGGCGTTACCGCTTCTCTTCCTCAGTCTAGAACGAACGGTGCATCGAAATGGGGAACCTTTGACGCCCCTAACTTTCCCAAGTTTCTCACCAATAATCCGATGCCGAACGGCTATCCATGGGGCCCACGGACAGCGTCTGGTTCCAATCCTTATACGGAGGCGCCTTCTACCGGCGTTACCAGGAGATACAATTTCGAAATTTCGCAAATGACGCTTGCGCCTGATGGTGTCTCGAGGGATATGATTGTAGCCAACGGCCAGTTCCCGGGTCCTACTATCGAGGCAAACTGGGGAGACTGGATTGAGGTAAGGCTTCCGGAGCTACAGGGTTTGGTTTGTACTAACCTGAATAGGTTGTTGTGAAGAATAATCTTCCAGAAGAGGGCACAGCCTTGCATTGGCACGGTCTTTTGCAAAAGGCTACCCCTTGGTTTGAGTACGATTTCCCCAGGCATAGGGTTTGATAAGTTTGGCTAACATGAGCATTAGTGGCGTCCCCTCTGTTCAGGTACGACGATTCCGACCATATATTCATAATGTGTATTGATTTCATCTAGCAATGCCCGATTGCACCTAATAAAACGCTTACCTACCGCTTCCGTGCCGATATTTATGGTACTTCGGTAAGCCCGAGTGATGAATTGTGAGGATAGTGACCCATCTAACGAAGTTTCTATCAATAGTGGTGGCACTCTCATTATAGTGGACAATATTCCAGTGGTTTGCTCGGCCCAATGATTATACACGGCCCAAACCATCTCAGTGGGAAGTTGGACTATGATATTGATCTGGGACCCGTGTTCCTCACAGACTGTAGGCTCTTTCTTGGCGGATCTTGCTACTTTTGACTAACAAATTCAAAGGGTATCACAGAACTTACTATGACATTGTAAGATGGCCTTGCTTCGCAATATTTCTAGCTAACAAGCTCCAAGGTAGAAGATGTGATGAGCACCAATATTGCGACAATCCTTGCTGCAGGCTCTTCTGTGAACAATCTCATCAATGGAAAGAACAACTTCGATTGCTCTCTGACAACCCAGGCTTGCACTTCAAATGCCGGTATCAGCGAATTCCGTTTCAAACCCGGCAAGAGACACCGACTGCGTATCATTAACGCCGGATCTGAGGGCCAACAGAAGTTCAGTATCGACCAACACAACTTGACTGTTATCGCCCATGATTTCGTTCCGATCAAGCCTTATACGGTCAACATGTTGTCACTCGGTATTGGACAGCGCGTCGACGTCATAGTTGAAGCCAACCAAAAGCGTAACAGCTCTTACTATATGCGGTCCACCATTGAGACGGTTTGCACTCCCTCTACGGGGCCAAACGGTTTGGCGGCAATTTATTACGAAGGTGCCAACCAGACGGCGCTTCCTAACTCTACCCCGCAACCTGATACACTCCCGGATTGTCATAACTCTTCGTACCCATTGGCACTCACTGAGCCTGTCTTTAAGATCACGCCTGACCCAACTCCTGACAAGGTTCACAATATTGAGATTACCTTTGGAGCTAACGCAAGTGGGAACTTCTTATGGTATATGAACGATGTCTCGTTCCGTGCAAACTTCAACAACCCTGTGCTCTTGCTGGCAAACAAGGGGAATACTAGTTTTCCCCAGAACTGGAATGTCTATAACTCATCATCGGCGAAGAGCGTTCGTGTTATCTTACAGAATACCTCTGGCGCCAGACACCCTATGCACTTTCACGGTTTGTTCCCTCTTTCAATCATTTTCGGAGTGTGCTGACATGAGTCTATAGGACATAACTTTTTCGAACTCGCATCCGGTGACGGCACATGGGACGGGTCGACCATCATCAACCCCAGTAACCCTGCGCGAAGAGATACACACGTCATTAAGCGGAATGGCTTCTTGGTCTTGGTAAATGTCTTGCCCTTGTGTCATTTTCCTCTGCTGACCATCGAAATAGCAATACATAGCAGACAACCCTGGTATTTGGCCATTCCACTGCCACATCGCCTGGCACGTTTCTGGAGGCCTTTACGTCAATTTGATGGAACATCCTGATCAAATTAGAGGTCTGAACATCCCACAAACCATGCACCAGACCTGCAGAGACTGGGCGGCGTTTACCAATACCACTGTTGTTGAGCAGTAAGATCACACCTTTTCTTGACATAGGAGAATGAGGCAACTGACAAGATATAGGATTGATTCGGGGTTGTAAATGTGGTTCCTAAGATCGGTTTTATAGACAAGGTGTCTGAATTTGTTTCTTTTGGATATATATCTACTTTATTTATGCTTTATGTAACAACAGATCCTAACCTAATGATAATACTAAATGTCATCAGAATTTATGGGCTCGTTTTTGGCCATATTCCACATAACAATGATATCATGCCTAGACTTTGACGCTTGCTGCGCTCTTTGGAAGGGGTGGTTTACGAATTCTCACATAAACAAGACAGTCCGAAATTCGAAAGTACTGTACCGGGCAAAAGGGATAGTCCACAAATACTTGACACCTAATTTTATTAATCCGATGAGTTCCTGATAACTAACGAGTAGTACAACACTCAACTAACATCTTTTGCAAAACTGTTGCAAAGCAGTGGCTGCGTAGCTAGTACTACATGCTCCTAAAACAGGAAATATCCGTGGCGCAGTCCTGCATGTCAATTATCTTCCAAAGACCTTGTTTTTCGCTATAGCCTGCTAAATACTCCACTCAGTAATTACACTTCCAAACTTTCCACAGTTCACTAACACATTTTAACCCAAGTACGCAGCCTCGCCGACATATTTATTAGCCGATACAGTCCTACTAACACTGACCGAAGATAATATTTACAAATCCGAACACTCTGACTGCTGACGGACTAACCCTTTTGGCTATTAGAGTAACGCATCTTATGACTGTTGGCACTAGTAATGTTAACACACAAGCCATGTGCACCACCCCGCTGCATTGGCTAACTGCAAGACATACCATGGATTCAATAGGCAAGTGCTCATAAATGTGATTAATGCCTGGGGGGTGAGATGGTGGATACATGTACACCAAGATAGAGGATTGATAAGATACACTCTCTAGGCTTTATCTCTGTTCCAACTAAACTGCAAAGAAATCGGCTTCCGAATAAGTCGACTGCTTCACAAATAAGCTGGCCTCTTTGCGAATAAAATCGACTTTGTGAAGCAGCCAGCTGTCGCTCGAAGCTACAATTATTAGCTGGCTGAATTATGAAATGGCAAACTTTACCACCCAGCAACTGCTGGGAAATTAGTATTGTATAATTTACTTCCGGGATAAGGCACTTGGACTGGAATCGATCTCCCAAGTAGCTGCGTGATCGTAAACTTGGACAGCTTCCAAAGATATTAAATTTTTGAACAATCCATACGCCATTGAAACTCACCTTTCCAATCTCCGTTCCCCCGTCCCCAACCTATTATCAACAAATTAGCATCTAAATCAGGGCAGCAATTGTGCTTGTGTAAACAGTGCACTAATGAAGTAATAGAGTGCTAGAGAAGTAATAAGGTGGTGGGTGGGCCAGCGAAGGATGCTGGTGGGAGTCTAAGCAACATTTTCATACTAGTTCAGCCTGCCAACTTTTCCGCTCAGCTGACCAAATGGCAAAACTCAAGCCTTCGGCTCACAGTTGACTTCAGTTCATTGCTCAACTGGCTGAAATGGGATGTTGATTGGTGTTAACTATACTCAGCCGACTGATACGAAAAGTTGACTTATTCGCGAAGCAGTCAACCTATTCGCAAGCAGATTACTTCTCAATTCAGTTGGAACATCTGCATCCTACGTTCGATTATGCTACGGTTGATAATATTCCGCTATCTTAGTGTATCCGTCCAGGACTTTACCGGTCTAGTTGGGTTTGGTTTGACTTTGCACGACTTCCATCTTTCGATGGTTGTTGTACCCTTTCACACTTGACAGCTGTGTACGGAGGCCGATAACAGCTACACCTTCATAATTCAGCCCCGTTGGTGCGAGGGGCTGCACTTGACGAGGTGCTGGGAGTTGTAATTAACATAGTACCGGAAACTGCAATTGAAACGGTACTGAATACTACAAATTATGGCGCAAAAGACGTGCTAACTATGTTCGGAGATGAAAATGCTGCTCCAGCAGTGCTTCCGAATGCGATATCTGCCCTCGTACGTTCCAGACGCAACAGGCGCGTCTGGAGGCGCACAGACACGTCATTCCTTTCTGATGAAGTAAAAAGCTCATCCTCGGGGCATATGTCCCTTGCTTTAGAGGTGTAAAGTTTTAGGAGTGTTTTGTTCGGCCTCAGTCAGTGGAAGAGATAGTCGCAGAATGAGGAGTCAAGTGAAACAGTGCTTTGAACCAGACAAAGAGCTGCTACGTCTAGCCTGTTATTTGTCTTTGTGAAAAGCTTGGGCTTGCTCCAAAACCCTATTAAAAACAGCGATTGAAGTGCTGTACATATAAGGACATGAAACGCTTCAGATTTCGGCTCAGGAAGTCCGAGTGAGAGGTTGTGATGTGCGCCGGTAGTATCAAAATTGGACCCAATAACTGAAATCTGAAACTCCTAATGTGAATTTGTTTTAGGTATGCATTTTTGAAGGGAAATCGCGCCCAATAGGCGCTTATAATATGAGATATAGCACAATGGTTGTCTCCGCTTTGTGGCCGGGTGCTTTTATCATGGGCATAGGGACTCGAACATATTACGAAAATCGGAACGCCTAATTCCCTGTTCTCATACAAATTTTGTGGGAATCTTGTTCCGATTTTGGTACCAAGTGCGGCTACTACATGAAAATATGGGGCGTTTTATAAGGCGTATTACAGCATTCCGAACGCTTCCTAAACGGATTGGCGACTAATCAAAACAGCCTACTTTTTTATGTACTACGTAGGACTTAGAGCCTGTGAAATGGTACGAAATTCGAAATGCTCATATCGGGTCCTTAATTTTCGGATCCAGACAGACCAAAGCACGGTTCGGATAGGGTATTTCATTCTATTTGCAATCGTTTCTGAACTTTATATTGCTGTGGCTCTCCTCACTGGGCATTAATTCGAACTGTCAATAGATATATTGCCACTATTCTGGGACCCCATGGGTGGATATAAGGGAAGCGATGGAAGCGCGAAGGTTGGAAAATCGGGCTGCAAGGCAGAATTAACAATATTGTCACCAATCCTGATCCGTGATCCGAAATTGTATAACCTCGGGTTCGAGGCATCAGTTTTCGGGCATCAATAGGGCTCGCATTTAGGGTTGAGAGGTGGAGGCTTTCATAGTTGCTTTTTTCTTCGGCATGGCTTGCGGCTTGCGCATCTCGTTTCAATGGAGAGATGATACCTACGACAAGATGCACTGTAAAGCTAGGGATGCGCCCCAGGCCAGCATTGCAAATTTGTCCTACGCGTACTGCCGCGTCGTCCTTTGCGATCATCGTGCCACAAGAGTCGACCAGGCATAAAGTAGGTATGCGCTGTGCACCTGATATCTTGCATGAGATATGTGCAGTACATCTCACGAACCACAGTATTGTTCGGTTCGGGCTCACATTCTTCAGGCCAAATCTGGCGAGTATCTAGATAGGCTCCACTCGGCTCGATCTACGTGGAGTGATTTCTGGCCGCCCCACAACCGGGCTTCTACTTTTAGCACCGTTGCGATGGATATCAAGCCTTATTTCGGTTTGACGTCGCTGAATTTGTTTGTCTCGACGGGATTCTTTGCGGGCGCTGCCGATAACCCCCCGATACCAACCCCCACCCCGATAAGAGATGCTGGCTTCGGTGAGATTGAGCGAACATTCTAACACTTCCCACCTGGTGCTATTGTAGCGAATGGGTACTAGGTAGCAACAGCTCTGCACTCTGCCGTTAGGCTACCGACTTACATTCATGCAATCCAGCGACGAGGCTTTCCTTATCATGGCTGCTGCAGGGGCCACTGCTGCTCAGCCGCCAGAAGTGCAGCCAAACGAAACGCTTGTGAGCGCAGTTCTCGTCGGAATTCTCCCCAGGCTTTTTTGTTGCAAGCTGGTGGTGTGATTGAATGTCGCTCAGCGACGAGGATCACCCAGACAGCCCCGCTCGCTTGCTCTCGCCTTGATCCAGCGTTGCTTGGCCCATTGCCATTGGAGACGATTCATCTTGCATGACATCTGCTGTACCTATATATCTTGGCCATTTCCCATATGCATTATAGCGCCGGTTCCTACTTCTAACATGCGACATCTGGGGTATCCGTCTCGCCGATATCCAGCGTTTATCAAACGCTCCCATATTAAATCCTGATATCGAACGCCGAAACGCGCCATTATTGCGGCGACAAAGAATCCAACTGCTTTGTTTACCGGCGCCGTAAGTACTGTATTCATGCTCGCCGTTCATTTAGCCCTACTTTAGTTCCCACAAGTCTCGTTTGCGATCGTGGGGCATTCCAGTACTAACTTGGTGTAATAAAGAGCGAGCGCCCTTGGACCCGCCTTTTAACGAGCGACGGTCCCCAAAACCTAAATACAACCGCCCTCAATCACACATGTTCCTCTCCCAGCTGGGCAGTTCCACTGGTGCCCACCAACGATGTCAGTCCCATCGGGACTGTTCGCTCCCTATTACCCTCCGCCGGCAGCACGAAATGCGTATCAGGACCGACCTACACTATTGGTGACTTATTGGTGCACCGGCTCTTGCATTGCAATTATTTTGATGCGTATACTTGGGCGATATATTCGAGTTTCGACATTGTATCGAGACGACAAATTTATGGCACTTACGGTTATACCACTGTTAATACACCAAGGGTTTGTGCATGTGGTACTGCTTTATGGTACGAATAACGTTGCTGGCACGGAGAAGATGGGAGCAGAAGAGCTATGGAACCGGCAGATCGGGAGTGGGATGGTGCTGGGCGCGCGAGTGACATTTGCAGCATAGTGAGTTGTCTTATGCCCGGAGACGGTTTTGCAGGGCTGATTAAAGCAGCATTTGGTCTCAGAAATTTTGTATCACAGAATTCTATGTGAGGTTGACGGCATGCTTTTGGGAGAGGAGCTATGCGATCGGATTGAAAGCTATCAGATGGAGTCTTTTGGTCACCTTGTTAGCCGCGGCAGTATCAGTATTTGGAGAGTGCATACCAGGTCAAAAGTCAGTACATTTCCCCATTAAGATTTACCATACCTAACATTTGTCCTGCTAGGCTTTGGCAAGTCCGACCAGATCCTGGCCCCCAATGCCGATCAGCATTTGCGCCTCTAATCACAACCGCGACCTTCAGCATCATACTCGATGCATTACTCGTCCTTAGCCCCGTCCCAGTGATTTTACGATCCTCCTACAGTCCCATGCAAAAGACCCGCCTGCTCTTGACTGTTTTCAGTCTCCCCTTGTTTAGTATCGCTATGGCGGGCTACCGGGTCCCCGCCGTCATCTCTGACCACGGATCTCAGCAATTCCGCTCCCTTCTCGCGGCTTTTGAAATTCTCACTGCCACCGTTGTTAGTAACGCAATCATCATCAACTCTTTCGCGCGGGGAAAAGGAACGAAGAGACGAAAGCCCTCCGGAGATAGAGGAATAGACGACGGGGAAGGCGGAATAGTGAGGAACGCGTACTGGGGCAGCGATGACGACCTTATCAGGCAAGTTGGGGGTTGTAGAGCTCCTGGAATAGCTCTCGTACAGAAGGGGTATGGGTTTAATCAACGAAGTGGTGAATTCCCGGTGCCGCAGCCAGTAGTGTTTAGGGCTACAATATCAAGGGAGAAAAATGTGTGGGGCCCGGGGATGCCACGACATGATTCACCTATTACTCCACCCCCTTCACCGAAGCGGGGAGACGGGGATCCGGTTTTGTATGACGTTGGCGGGTTGCTGGAGAATGGGGAGAGCGACTACATGACTGATCAGGAGGGGGAGGGTCAGGGGGAACGACCACGCTCTTCCATATCTTGGCCGGAGTTGACTCTGAAGGATATTGTTGAGCATAGGAGGCGTGATGATAGATAAGACTAAGGCTAATGCTCTTTCTGTTTCTTTGTTCTATTTCTTTGTTCTGGTGGAGTTGGAGTTGGAGCCTTTGGGTCGGAGTTTGATACGAGCGTTTTTTCTTTTCAGGTTTGGTTGGAAATTTTTGGTTAATTTAGTAGGGTTAGGTTGTATGTACGATATTTACACTGTGTATAGCTTTATCCGGCGGGCGGGGAAGTAATCGATACTAGCAGGCATATGCTTCGAATTCTACTTGTATAGTACTCCACGTGAGCTTATTTGGGTAGGTTTTCCTATCAAATAGAGTGGGATGCCCCCCACGAACATACGTAGACCTATTGAGGGATATTTAAATTCGATAGTTCTATACCATTTCTATGGATCCAGAGAAGACAGCAGGAGACCGTAGCCAAATGGATAATGAAACGGCATCTCGGGCCGAGTATATACTATCTACAATGGCTCCGAGCGCGAAGTCCGATGCTAGTCAGGGTAGTTGTCGTTTTCTATCCAATCTAAAGTTGATATGTATACTTAAGTACATTGTATTGAAAAGGGCCCGGGGGTACCCATCCCAGTTTTTTTCAACAGATAGATAACCCGTCCATTTAACAAAACATCTTTTTTGTGTGGTAGTAAATATAGGTAAACGAACTAGGGTCCAGTTTATGTTCAAACTTCTTGTGATTTAAAAGGAAAAACGTTGGGGTAATACTCTGCGGAGAGAGAATACCCTTACCTAGTAACGATAGATGTTACCTACAACCGTGTCGTCCTCTGTTCTTCTCATGCACTATTATACCACTCGTCACCTGTAGACAGTCTTTAGGTTTGCAGGTGCCTACTAAGTCAAATCCTCAATTCTCTTTCTCCACCGCTCGACTTCTGCCTGTTTATCCACTCGAGCTCCTACTCGTTCGAATCCTCATCTCTGCACTTTCTCGATACCTCACCACGTCATATCTTCTAGTATTCCCAAGCGGTCAGTCTGGTCAGATATGGGCTTCGACTGGGCCGGTTTATGCCAAGGACAAGTTTAAAAACCATGATCTGGCCGGTCTACAGATCTGTGAATCATCATCTGACCGGACTATAGATATTTACAGATGACACGTGATGCAATAAGAAACTCGTTTAATTGCACCTAAAGTCATAAACACAGAGAGAAAGTAAAACCCACAAGGTATCCTTCTCCCACACTTCTCCTGTTCGCCCTCTTCTTCCACCGCTCCACTGATGAAAGGTTGTTGAAGATTCATTGCCACTCAGCACGAAAATCTTGGGACTTATATACTGCTGTATTTCCACTCTTTCTTCATAGATACCGGTAGGCAATCATGGATATCCACAGATACCTAGGCTTTTTCAAGCATTGACCGGGCCGGTCTATGCCAAGGGCGGCTTTCTCAGAGGCGACCGGGCGTGACCGGTCTACGAATCTATAGATGGCCGGGTGGTCGATCCGACCGCTTGGGAACACTAACCTCTTCCTAACCAGCTGCTGGAAATAGACTTGGTATTCGCCACCTGGACTCTAGTGGATGGGACAGACAACAACCTTGTTCTATCGAGCGTGTGTAATCCTAGTCGAAACGATTTATTGGGGATTCATGAAAGAAATGCCTCCGAACCACTTTCCGGGGCGTCAAAGCAGGAATCGGAGCTCCTGAGATGAACCAATCTGCGCGCTTATTGCCGCGACACTCATGTCACTCGTTTTCAATTACCATCATGCAACACAGACTACCTATGAATAATGAGTGTGCTGCCAATGGGGAATATTGATATACTCCTTACCGTTTGGCATTCTACTTCGAACAGTCCTTCATCCGGCAGATGCTTGTGTGTTCTACGATCTATAATGTACCCAAGAAAGCACATTACAGTGTTCACCGCTTGCGTTTTTATAAACTGCAAAGCAATTTCGATTGCTGGTGTCTCAGTCGTCCACCCGGTGTATGATTCCTGTTATCAACATGTGATCTAGTGATGGGCACGAGATTCACCGGCTTCTTTCTTTTCTTGATACGTTAGCGAGACTTACCTACTCCTTCGTACGTTTGGGTCGTAGGGGAGTGGCTACCTCATCCCTCGCCGTTGGCGAGATCGAGCTGGAAACCCGGTGGAGCTCAGAGACGATAGTGACTATCGATTGTCCGGCTCTTAAAACCAAGGTGAAGTAAAGGCACATTCCCTCACGCGACGAGGCAGCTAGAACATGCTACAAGGAAGCCTTACATGATGCGTCCGCGTGAGGGCATCAATGGATTCAGCCCAAGTTCTCGAAAGCGCGAGAAACTTAACGCCGCTCCCACACTCTAAAACTCGCATTGTAACGAAAATTACCGGGTATTGTGCACTAGGGTATACCATATTTAAGGCGTTGTGCGCCGCTATATGCCGTATTTAAGCACCGCTGGCGCTGCTGCGCCGAGCATGAATTAAACCCCTTGTTACTTTTACGAAGTAGTAACAGGCGGGGGTCACGATGGAGGCGAACCACGAAAATTTGTTGCAGGAACGGTGTTTACGCGATACACCAACACAACGCTGGAGCCGCTGGCCCAAGCGTTGCTCATCCGCGACGCGGATAAGCCAAATTGTACACCTAACCCTGGGAACGGCAATGCTAAAAGAGACATTGTCGTGCCACGAACCCTTGGATAAAGTCTGGGTTTCAAAATCTATTCATATAACACCATCAAAACCAAATTTTATCTACGGCAACGTTTGGGTCGCGTGGTAGGATCTTTGGCGGAAATCTGCTATAAGAGCCTACGCGGGTCATAGGGATTTTCCCCGGTTACTTGAATCCGCTACGCGCAGATAAGATGCAGAGATGCAGGCGCGGGTAATATTCATTATGCGATGACAACGTAGCAGTAGTAGGCGCTTGAGCGCTTAGAGTGTGGTTGGATCCGAACGAACGGTTGCTACCAGGTGCGCCAGATTCGATGTGGTGGAGGCGCTTGATACAGCACGGGGAACTGAAAGGCACCAGGTGGTGGCCAGTGAGCTGATGCATGATGGCAAAGATGTTAGAGAACGCTAGTGGGGATATAATGTGTCGGTTCCTGATACGTACGTCAATTTGCAATCGATCAATTGTGAATAGGAAGTCTGCAAGGCATACTCTGAAATGTGCATTATTTAGCGCGTACTATTCAGGGGCCAAGTTATTAAGTAACCAACAGGCTAAACGAAATCACCATGCATACGCATAATCCCTCCTTTTAGACAGCAATTGAACCAACTACTACATTTTTAATGCTCACTTCGTAGCGTCAGCGTTGTTTGTCGGCCATATACAGCGTAAGAAGAAGGCACCCACGCTCAGCTGTGTGGAAGGGTTCTAGCAGCCGTTTCATGGACGGGAGGATGGTGAAATGGGTGAGGAGGAACTTATTGTTTGTATCACGGTACCTCTTGCTGTTTAGTGATAACAACGAGTAATTGGTGTTGATAATTATTATGCTTAACGATTTACTTTAGTATTAATCTATGCTATGCTGTGCATCTTAGCAGTGGAGAAATTTGGGAAGAAAACGAGTTTTTGTTTCGCTGGATAGTGTTTGTTGTCCTCTGGTTAAAGCAGGTGCGGCAGCAAAGTTTGACTGTCGCAGTAAAATTGACTGCCCGGAGACACTTTTAAGTCCAAATCGACAGACTTAGCCCCACAAAAGCTGTTGCCAAACAGCACTGGTGATATTCTTCGCATATGCTATTCCCAGTCAAAGAAACCCAACTCCACAATACAAATGCAATCCAACAGCCATATTCTCATGACGCCACTCCATCCTAGGTACCTACTTCAAGAAATGGATCCATATTCCTTCTTCACTAATTGGTGCTCTCGCAACCCCCACTCTCCCATCTGTTCCCACCCTCAACGCGATCTCCACAATTCCAGGCCCCCTTTCGACGACTCTGCTCTTCTCGGTCTCCAAGGTGGGTTCCTCCACAAATACCCATGGCTTCACGAGTCCATGCACAGCAACAGGTGCATCCAGCGGCAGCCGCGTCGTCCCGAACACACGTACTGGCTGTGTATCCATAATTGATGAATATAGATCTACATAACGATCCACCTTAGCCTTGGGTACTAGAATGGTAAATTGTGCAATCCCCAGGGCCCCACTGGGGTGTGTAGTATTCGCCAACGAAGTATCAACCCGTAATGAACGTGGAGTAACATCGTGGCACCAGAATGGGATCTCCCCGCGGCGATTTGGTGGAGTTTGTGGCTGTGATGAGGCTGGGCTCTGGTTGACGGGAACTGTAACTTTCCATTTCACGTCTCTTCCGTCCTGTCGTTTTCGCCCGCCTTCGGCTGGATATGCGTAATCGATTCCTAGTTTTCCGCTCCTTTGATTGATTCTTCCCCGCAAACCTGTATAATCAAATTCCTGAGGGTTTGTCAGGGCGAAATCGATGAAGCCAAATGGTTTTTCGCCCCAGGGATGCCCGTGCCGTAGAGATGGGTTGTCGTCGATGAAGGCGATGAGCTCGAGATACGTCCCATCTCGAAAACAAATGAGCTTGTTCTCGGTGCGCCTATCCAAGTGGCGGCCACCGGGTGTGACAGTGAAGTTTTGCGTAATCCATTCTGGAAGATTGAGGAGTTCTTGATAACGCAGGAGGATGACCACATGATCGATTTGTGCTGGCGCCATACACTCTATCGCACAATGATTCATCAGTTCTTCACTCACGGCCGAAATAGAGCTTTCTTGATCTCGCTTTGCCATCTCCTACGCTTTGTACATCGCCGGGCGAGGCTAAAGGTCTGGGCACGAGAACAGGGCTTTCTTACTGTTTTGTTGAATCCTTGTTTCTTTGCTGTTTTTCTTTTGCTTTTGGGAGCGACCCGAGGGCTCACAATGGCTATTAAGTAAGAAGTAGGACGCTGACGTTGTCTATCCCTTTTTTTCTTTTCTAAGATGCAACTTGGGCACAAAATGACGACATTTTGTAGGTTTGGCTTTATATGTACTTTGGGCGGCCGACGAATTGGCACGAATGCAGCTTCTCTTTCCCCTCGGGCCCTTCATCATCACAATACCACCTCATATTGTTCTCGCGGCACATGCGGATTTTAAGGAAACAGGGAAGGTGTATTGAGGTGCACAGAAGTCGGTAAACATAAGTGGTGGAGGAAGGTGGTAATCGTTTGACGAACTTGACTTTGACACAGCTAATTTGGAGCGTTACAGTTGAGTTCACTGCATAGTCTTGAATGTGGTGCACTATTCACTGCACTGAGCAGTCAGCCATCACCGGTAAGGACTTTTCAGTGGCCGGGATGCGTGAGATGTGTTGACCCGGGATATTGGTGCTTTTGCGTGTGTTCCAAATGACGCCTTCTTCCCGGCGTCTTGCGCGAGAACTGCCATGTTGTCCGGTTCGACCGCCTTGTTCACTAATTCCGTTTGATAGCATCAATGACTGCAGGCAATCAAATTCGAACAAAGAAATCAGAGTTTTCCAAATTTCAGTTTTTAATTCCGTGCTTTTACAAACGGACGATTCGGCGGTGCCGGTCACAACATCCGGCGAATTCGAAATACATGAGGTTTATATACACACGGACGGTCCACGAGATTTCGCCAACTCAAACGGAACAGCGCCGATCTGGATCTATTCGTCAACTTAGACCCACTAACTGACCACAGCTCCCATACTACTGGATCTGCACCTAGCAGAGGACCGGTACGCTAGATGACCATGGACTTGGCTGCAGCTCTGGACGACGATATGCACAACAGCCGAAAGACCATTATTGATTGCAAGTTATCTGCTAAGGTTTTCCCTATCTTGAGGTAGGATACCTTATAGTCACCCTCGAAACTGCCGGGAGTACACGTGGGAGCGACTGCCCCAGTGATATATATATGAAGTCGGCAGAGTTTGTCGCCTTGGCCAAATTATCACCTCTACGGGCCGTTAGATGTTGGTAGAGTGATATACACTACCTAGTAACTAGTGCTGCCGGGGCGTGTGAGCAACAAGCTCTGTCAGTCTACATGACAGGCTGGTTCCAGTCAATACTGTAGTGCTCATAGCGGCGTTGAAACCCTTTCGATTATTGCCACGGGGCGATGCAGTCAGGTTACAGGATCACGAAATATGCTTCAGGAATATCACATTTGAGCTGGTTTTTCATCGCGAGCACAGCAGCGGTTCTCTAGGGAATTCCGGGTTGGTGGTGGTGGGGACGCAGCAATACAGTATCGTGGTGAAACTGTTGTGCGCCTGGCGATTATGAGGTGATGACAACTGCGGTTCTCTCACTATGCAGCGCAGCAGCCACACCAAAACGGCGCGTGGAAGGTGCCTAGCCGCAGTTGCTATGATCTTGACATGCTGTTGACAGTCTATAGAACGCATAAGCTGTGATATTAAGTACTGCTGTAAACACCACAGCTGTCATGTCGTTACACAAAAGCGGTGGTCGATACCTGTACTGATCATGCAGGTCAGCTCCACTTAACCATCACAAACATCGCATGAACGCCCCGTGAATACCACAATTTCCAGAGACTATATAAGGTACATAAGACATGCAGATGAAGATGTCCACAGGAGAACACGGTAAGGCATTAGCACTACCGTGAATGTATTCACAGCACATCACTCGAACTATCATTTGCAATGTACTCAGTAAGAGTCTAAAACAATTCATATTTGATGCTCCATAACTATTAAGTTATCAGCTATAATGATTTATTAGTGCACAATTTTTTGAGATTGTTGGAAAGCTTCTGATATGACGACTTATTGACATAGTTGATGAACTTCGCATCGCTCAAGGTCCGAAATCTTAACGTGTAAGCTTGGCTTTACAAAAGTCGATGGGGTGGAGGGAGATAGGTACTAGTGAGCGGATAGATAAACATGGAGAGGGGCAAGGCAGCCCACCCAGATACCCTCTGCCACAGTAAAGAGCCTCTCCTAAATAGCATGCGATGTTACCTCTCGCCACAAGAATTCGCATGTACAGTGCATCGCATCACTCGATATATGCATCAAAAAGTTGTTTCTGCTACTTGCAGTTGGCAATGGCACGTGAAATCGGATGCACGTGACTGGAGAATAGTGTCCGTGGATCTTGGACTAAGCTCTGCACCTCTAACCACCAATTACAAGTGCCGCGACAATGCTCCCCATCAACAACCCCTTTTACGCGCGGCAGCAGCGTCTCGTCGAATTGTCTCTTTCCATCCCTCCCTTTGTGGCATCTTGCTAACAGCCTTCAGCGCAAGCCTCCAACAAACATCGCCGCCGGGAATCCACCTCACTCTTTCTCCTACCTCTCCTACAAACACATGGCACGGCGTCTTCTTCTCTCGTCGCGGTCCCTATAGCGGTGCGATCATTCGTTTCACTTTAACCTTCGCTGCACCTGGCGCTCCTGAAATCGATCTTCAAACACGCGTCTTCCACCCTCTCGTCGATAGCGTTAGTGGTAGGGTTCACCTCTCAGGAAATGGTTCGGTGATCTCCGAGCTACTCGAAGAGCTGAAAACTGTATTCGAGAGCGAGGATGCACTCGATGCGTTGGCGGAGGCGCAAGCGGTGGATAAGGAGGCATGGAAGAGCTGGAACGGAAGGCGGAACGGATCTGGCGGGTGGAATGAGAGGGTAGCAAGGTTTGTCAACGCGAGCAAGGAGGATGTGAAGTCGGATAGGGGGGATAAGGAGGTGATTCTGTTGAAGGGAGATCTCGAGGATGTAGACAAGGAGGAAATTGATAGGCTCAAGAGTGCAGTGGGGGAAAGTCTAAGAGAGAGGGGCGTTAGGGTGAGAGAATATTGAGTACTGCCCGTGGCCGGGTAGGGGTGAGAGTGGTTGATTTCGTGGCGTTTGGGAGCGTAGATTTGAATTAATTCCCACATGTTCTTATGATGGAGTATAGGGAAACTATATACCACCATTGAGGACTGCCGATTATTGAGGCCTCAAATCACGCATGACCCGAGCTTTCCTGAAATTATACTCGGAACTGCATTGTACTTTTTTACGTTATTTCTGATTTATTCAGACATCAGTCTTGGAATGTAATATATACTTAAGTACACCCTCAGTCATTTAGCTAGTTTATTCGACCCCAAATTTCTTGCGAGAGAAGAAACGTGCCAGTGATGCTATTTTGCTGTTAGTGCCTCGTGCTCCCTTCCTGATTCACTCCTCCCCACCAATACTCACTACACCACATCACCAAACCCCCAACTCCCTTTGCACCTCCCACTTTGCTATAAGATTGCTGTACATATCCCTTCGTTTTTTCGTCCCTTTTTCCTAAATTCCAGCTCCTTAGTTAGAGGTTCCTCTGGTAGACGGTCGATGGGCATCCTCCAGGCACTTTTTTGCACAGACGAACTTCTCCGCGACCTCAAGAAGAACTCCAGCCACTTTATACTCTTTCGTTGGTTCTGTTGCCGTTTACACTATTTCCTCGGCTGTTTTATTCCAAAGACCTCGTCGTGGCTAACAGACACCGAACTCGGAGATCTCAACCTGGAGCACAACGATTTCTATTCAGAGTTCTCGGTTTCAGTCAACTTTCTCGTTTAGAGATGTCTTCATATCCGGACAGCTACACTAGGATCCCACCCAGGAGAAGTACACCTTCCCTTCCAGCTATGTCAAAACACTACAGCCTTTATTGATCCGAGACAGTTAATTCTAGGATGATCGATGATGGCACAATGTGGGATGCTGATACATTTGTTGAAATTGGAGGGCTACGACCTGGAACCCCGCAGATGGATACACGTCCTCTGACGTTCAATGGTTGGAGCAAGCAGTCAGTATCGATGGCGAAAACCATTCCAAGGGGAAGAATTCATCGAGAAATTGAATCGACGAGTGTACGGAGCCAATGCCCGCCTACCCCCAAGAGGAAAAGTTCTGCGGGGGCAACATTAAAGAGAAGCTGTACTGTAGATGGACGCAAGAGTTCCGGATATCTTCCACAACTAGATGGTCCCGCTGATATGCCCGAGAGGAGAAAAAGCTCCGTCAAAGAGCGTGGTGGAATGGCATGGTTGCAGCGACCTGAAAAGAGGGAAGTGAAGACCAAGTTGACAGATACCCGAGACATCCTCACCTCTGCGGGGGACCAAAAGTGTATGCGAGATCGATCATTGACGGAGCCAGTGAAGCCTACCACTATTGATGGTGCAGCATCCCGCTTTAATTCCGATATGAAACGTGCACTCTCCTCTGGCAGCCGGCTCAAGAAGACCTTCGCTTTAGGTGTAGACACTGCCATCGACGATGAATCATATGATCATGACGATGCCGTGGATAAAATGAAGAAATGGAAGAAACGAGTCTTCTCTAAAGATTTCTTCAAACCTGACAATAAGACGCACAAGACCGAGAAAGGCAGTCACTCGGCTGCGCAGACACCCACATTTACTCCACCTGCGCCCAGCGTCATGTCGGGTGGCACTGACAAGACAGTTATAACAAAAAGATCTCCAGATTCACAGTGCTCATCTGATACCAATGCTAGCCAGGCGGCCTCAACTGTCGAATCCTGGCAGGTGGACGGGATAGGATCGCCAGATGAAGAGGACGCTTCTGACAAATTTTTCAACGACAGCGTGATTGGTATGATTGATGGTAAAGTTGGCGGCATATCTAGAGCGAAGTGCGGCCAACAATGGAAACCGCCCATTCTGACGTTGGATATGAAAGTAGTAGCTCCTGTTTATCGAGTTCCAGTCAAGGCTGGCAACGGGCACGAGCTTTGGATCGCTGTTACTTTTCAGGGACATGTGGTTGGGGATATTGACTCACCCAGTTCTATTGGAAATGCTGCTGGTATTGGCTTGGATGTTGGCGTTCTGCTAGATATTTCGTGCGATACCCTTCAATTCTATAGTTCTAATACTAACTTGAACAGATCATTCACTTCTCCTGAGAGTTTTGGGCAAATGAAGACCGAAGCCAAAAGGCTCGTTGAGGCAATGGAAACGTCCAAAGACCGGGTTGCTGTTATGACCTTTAAGTCCCCTCCTGTTGGAAAGCGAAGACCATCTCTACGAGGGCGTACAAATCTCAGAGTTCTTAATTCAACCGGGAGCGTTTCAAAGAAACAGTTGATTGAGGATATTTCTATGCTCGAGCCTGGGTTGACCGCAGATCCCACCGGGAGGGATGTTTCTGCTGTCGTTAATGCTGCAGTAAAGACGTTGCATAGTATGCCTGTGGATACTAGTAGATATAGCTCCAAGAGGTCCGGGCACTTGTTTTTGATCACCAGCAAGCTCGATAATAGTGTAGTTCATGGAGACTTTAAGGGCGTCAAAGTTCATATTGTAGGAGTCGGTCCAATCTTCAATCCTAGCAGCACCGCCGGTGGAGATGGGTGGTGTACCGCCATATCTTCCCCACTAGATCATGTTGGCGGACTACAGAGGATTATTGTTGATGGAATTGAGATACCCGTAGACAAACCATCTCGTGCTACTGATGTCAAGACCATCATTAACGTTCTCCGGATGGGCGTGGATGTTGGCATCATTGAAGGTGGAGACTTGTTCCTGCACCCCGGAGAAGGATGCAAGCTCAAAGGCATCCTTGGAGACACTGCATTTCCTATGCTACTTCCAGGTGAACGCAAGAGCTTGATGGCCAAAGTGGAGGTTGGTGATTTGCCTGGCTGGGATTCCGATGACAAGGATATTGATAATATGGAGCGTCAACTGAAAGCTACCCTAGGACAACTCACAAGTACAATCCTTACTGTTGAAGCAGTTTACTGTCATTCGCACTTTTCTACTACTGCCACGACAATCACGACCAAGGCTCATGTCGATGTACTGAGGTACGTCGAAGGATGCGTTTGGAGCCGCTCGACACAAGAATTGAACGAAGACGTGCCGGCATTCCTTACAGATGAAAAACTACAATTGGACAAGGAAATCGTCAACTCGGTCTTAGTACAGGTTCTTGCTTCCCGGCATGCCTCCTCGCGAGATGCCCGAAATGCGATAGAGCAGCTCAAAGACCATGTTGACGCACCTGCTGTGCTTAGAGAACTAGGTTACCAAGTATATCTAGAAGACCGGTTTGGAAACCGAACAATATCCGAGAGTTCAACTGGTGAGTTATTTGCAGAACCCATGATGGAAGGCCCCGAGCACCGCTTCTCACCCATTGACAACGGGATGGATGAAACAATTCGGCCTATACCTGATGTTGCCGCCAAACCCACATCCCGCGAGTTTGACGTGAAGGGTTTGGACTTACTCATAGATGGAACTGGTTCGAGTCAATCCGGCCGTTTGAACTCTGGGCGTGGTCATAGCAATTCAGAAGCTCATATGGCCTCCTCCCAACGCATACAGTCGCGGCTAGATCGACAGCAAAGTCCAGATGAAGCCAAGAAACTCTGGATGCGCCTGGGAGGCTTTGATGAGGAGGACGACCTTGGGGCTTTGAGTATGTCAGATGATGATTTTGAGGATGTCGATGATAGGGACGTATTTTACGGTGCCGAGAATAAGAATAGTGTGGGGAGGAGCAACAGTGTGGGACAGGACACTATGGTCACTTATAGAGATGTGCGAGAGACTGACTTTAGTCCTTGGGCACTGTAATGTTGGTTGGGTTACGATTGCTATGGTATTGTTGTTTATGATTAACGTGTTGGTATTTGGTATTGGGTATGATGGTTCTACAGTTGCAACTTGAGTTTATGGTATGAACGGTTAGCTAGTTTACGTTATGCTTATGCCTAGCTTATGCTTAGGAGTATTATCAAATGGAGTTGGATGGTTTAGAAAGGAATCACTGCATTTTTCTCGAAGCTGTCACTTGCCGCCAACCGACAACCGAGCTAATTGCCGCCAACGATGAGACTTTAATTCCCCTTGGCGTGCTGTTATTGGCCAGGCCTGTGCTGCGCCCCGCACCATTACGAATCCACTGAGTCCCGAATCTAGCATCGTCGCGTCGCTTCAAAAGCACCTTCCTCAACTTCTTCTTCAAAAAACTGACAACTCGACATCTCAGCTTCCAGTGTACATCTACCAACACCCACATACCCTTCCTCTGAAAGTTCGCGTTCACATAATCACACAATGGTAGAAGGACCTGATCAGAACAAAGCCGGCGTAGCCTCCGTAAGCTCTACTCTGAGGACCTACCAACTGATCCTTCTAACATCTTTCGCAGCCACCACCACAATACCAACAACCAGCGTATCCACCTCCCGCTGCCGGCTCAGGATACTACCCTCCCCCTCAGCAGCAAGAATACGGCTACCCACAACAGCAGTCGGGAAATGCCGGGTATTACGGTGCACCGCAACCGCAGCCGTATTATGAGCAGCCGCCGCAGCAGATGCACTATCAACAGATGCCACCGCCACAGGGACAAGTGAAGGGTGCAGGTGCGGGTGCAGGGACAGGGTTGTGTGCCGGTTTGTGTGCGGCGCTGATGTGTTGCTGTTGTTTGGATGCTATCTTTTAAACAATTGGGAGGGTTGTGTGATGCTAGAGTCATGCCTTCGTCAAATTGGCAGCTTTTGTCTACCTTTCCTTTTTTTTTTACTCTTTTAACGCTGCGTATTGGGATTCGATTGTTTTTTTTTCTTTTGTCATTATTCCGTTGCAATTGTTCGTTGCACACTACCCTTTTTTATGTTTATGGAGTGAGTGGGTTGGTTCGGAAGGTGTCATTGAGGTTCTGAATCATGGGGTTTAATTTGTAAACCGAGCGAGAGGGCTTTTTATGATACCGAGTTTTTTCTCTGGAGATAAGTGCGCCAATATCATAGGAAGATTTTGTCATGGGCTTCGTTCGGACTACGCGCCCCTATTTCGTAAAGGTTTATATGTATGACAACGGCGCGGAGCTCCATAGCTGCCATATAGTGCCCCACCCGTCTGCGATTTGTGATATCTTCAACCCGAAAGTGATACAGACTTGTTTACATTCCGGCGTCTCGTTGGTAAGTGCTTGTATATGTAGATCATTTAGACATGGGGCCGCCTTCTGACTGGATCGATGTGGTGGTAACGATGGTGTGCATTAATTTGCCAGGCGGACATAGAAAGAATGGCACCACGTAGAGTAGAGGTTGACGATAGCACCAAGAACGTCTAATACTCTCGGCACAGAAGAATCAAGAAATGTATTGGGAATTTGAAGGACCAGCTCTCTATAACATTTCTCTTCTCAACGAAGGACAAGGTGTACATATTGGTTTGCTGGGACTCCAAGGGAATCTGACTGCCATCAAGATAACAACGCAACCAAGGGTGATTTCTCATCGTCTCGCTCGAGAAGGCAGAACGATTCGTTAAAACAGGGATAACATGAGCCGCATCGCGTTTCCCTTACTCAGGATGACATTGACATTTTCATCAACGAGCATCAATCGCACTATGGAGGATCAGTTGCTGTATTGACTGAGTTATCTACTTTAGTTACTTACCGACAATTTCCCCCAGAAGTGGTATTCTCAAGCTAGACATCCGCCAATACATCTACCATGATTACGCCGCCAGTGATGATATCTACAAGCATTAGTCCCCGGAAGATATTTGCTACATACAACGTCACTTCGATTACCTGCAAGGGCATGATTTCTCAGAAGCACAGATGCTTAATTATATCTTAGAGTTTTGTCATCAGGAGATATACCCGACTAATCACAATGCACCAGATTCTCATCATGTACTGTTTACGGGGCTAAAGCACAGTAGATGCGTTTAAGTGCATCTATACCTAGTAGTTTATAATTGTCGAGAAAAAAACGGGTTAACGTCACTCTGCTGCCTGGGTCCCAGCGGCCACTTATGATTGCGGGGATGCGGGGTGTTTCTTCGGTAGCGGGCGCGCAGCAAAGAAAAGGCCATACGGTTCCTCTGAATGCTCGCGAGCTTGGGCAATTGAGATTCTGCTGGGGTTCGTAGTGCCTGACAGCGGTGACATCGGATATATATCTCCTTCGGGCATCCCTTGCACAGCTCGGGACTTCCCTGGGCCGAAAAAAGAACACGGTACTTGGTTAATTCTGGCTTGACATGGCAAGGCAGAGCAAAATTCGGTGTTAGCGGTAGCCGGAGCAGACCGCTGTTACGCGGGTATTGATCACCAATCAAAACCCCACGCTTATCTCCATGTTTACGAACAACGAGATGATGCGAAAAAATAGATTCCGCTGCTTCTTATACCCACAATCCCCTTCTTCCTTTTCCTCTTCCTCTACCTTTCCCTCATACCTTGATCGACTTCTCCACGCCCGTCACGCAACTGAGATACCTGCTTCGTCAATACTCGACTTATTTGTGACCTCATCCTCATTTAACGATATCTGGTAGACACCCGCTCACTTCCCCACGCAAAGCACCACACACCAGCAAAAATGGCGACCTCAAGCCCAACACAATGCATACTCAACACAGGCAACATCATGACTGCAGCGTCCGAAGTGTTACGCATTCCCCCGGTCTCAAAATCCAGCACAGAACTGATCACCTCGTTGCGCTCTCACATCCGCTCATCGCCGCCCTCCCCGCCACCATCGCCCTCTCTCTCCACCACAAAATCTCCGCTCTACATCCCGTTCCCGCCCACCCCGGAGCCTCTATCCGAAGAACGCAGCGAATACGACGTCACTGTAAAGCTCTTCCACCTCTCCCCCGCGCCCCTATCCTCCCACTCACACCACACCCGTGAGGCAATAAAGCGAGTCCTCAAGAACCTAGGCATCGACAAAATCGACCTTCTAATTCTTTCCCTTCCGGGTATCAGTTTTGACGCGGAGGACACGCAGCTGCCCGCCTCTGAGGCGGACGTGGACTTGTGGGTAAATTCGTACCGGACGCTGGAGGAGCTGCATCACGATGGCGTCATCGCACGACTGGGCATCAGTGAGTTTGGAACTACACGGTTAACGCAGCTATTGCCGCGGACACGGGTGAAGCCGAGTGTCAACCAGATTAATGTTCGCGATTGCTGTGTGGTTCCCAAGCCACTGATCTTGTTTGCGAAGAGGGAGGGGATCGAGTTGCTGACGCATAATGATTGCACGGATATTTTACCAGCGGATACGTTACAAGGAGTGTTGGTGGATGAGTTTGGGTTGTTGGCGAAGGGGAAGAAGGTAGTGCCCATGTGGGTGGTGAAATATACGGCTGTTATCAGAAGTCGGGGTGTGGTGGAGAATAAAGGGTGCGGTTTTTCCTACTCCTCCGTGTACGTTTGGAGTGTGGTTGACTGACATGCGCGCAGATATATTGCTATGGCTGAGGTACACTGATATTGATGCTTATATAGACTGGTTTCGGGCTCTTGTTTTTTCAAGATGGTTTTCAGTACTGCACGGTACTGCAGCGCTCGAAGGAGCGCATGTACTTCTTTGTTTATAGATAGGGAATACCCAGGGGCACGGTAAAATATAATCAATTCTTCTGATAAGCCCGCCGCCCGCATACTGTCCCGCTATCAACCCGTATCAAATAATAACCAGCCGATCATCAATTTACTAGCGCTAAATGCAACTTCTGCTTGTATACCCCAGATTTTCAAAGAGTTGCGTCACATCACGGCAATGCCAATCTCCGTTACCCGCCAAAAGAAAAAAGACCTCGGTTCTCGTCTAACCGTGCGTACGAAAACTAGCCGTCTTGACAGACGAGCTTGCGAGCGACGAGAAATTCTGGGAACGAGAGCAGTCCAACCGTACCCACTGTGAAGTGAAACAAACGAAACTAATGGCAAAGAAAGATGCATTTACCCGCAATGCCATAATGTTATGTTATGGTACAGCAGCATATGGTGGTGTAAATTGGACAAAATACCATTTCACGACGTCATACATGGAATTAGTGGAATGGGTAAATTCATTTGCACCAACACCCAATTCTGCAAATTCCATGCACAACGTTGTGAATTTAATGATATTGCAGCATGTCATATATAGCTGACAATGTGGAATTTGGTGCTGGTGCACATGAATAAGGACTTTTAGAACCTGATGCACATTAAATGCTGAATTTCCTAAATCATGCATCAAAAATAATTTGCAAAGTCCAGTATCTGATGTACATTAAGTTCCAAAATTCCTAATTCATGTGCATAAACACTGAATTCTGCTAGTTGGTTGTTAAATGACATGAAGTTATAAGCTGATGTGGTGTATAACTACTGAAATTAGGTATTAGTATGCATGAAATTACCCAATTCCATTAATTTCATGTGTTGAAATAGTATTTTGACCACTTTACCGTACCATAATAGCATAGCCGGATACAAGCGACATGGCACCGGTCAATTTCTAAGCATACTCCCAACAGTGCGTCATTCTTTTACAAATCCGGTCGGTGTTTACTCATTACTGTGACACAGTACCTCCACTGGAGGTAATTCCGGTCGGGAGCTCTTACTCGCGGAGGGCTTTAGCGGGCGGCAAGCCGGTAACGACTTCTTGTTTTGCCCGCGCAGCAGGTTGTAAAATAGGCGCGCTCATCTCTTGACAAAATCTGACCGGTCTACCTTTTTTTTCCAGTTCTAAATTCTACCCGAAAGAAGTTACCAAAACGACATCTGGACTAGAAAGGAAACTGCTGTCCTCGATCCATCCAGCGCCGCGTGCAATCACCGGGCAACAAGACAGACTCTACCGGGTGAGATGGTTTCCGGACTCTCTCCGGAAAGTTTGTTCCTGGAAACAAACCCGCAAATATAGGATACTAATCTACGGCGAGGACTAGAACCGTTCATGACCAATTAACTCGGAAACAAGGCTCATGTTTGATCACTCGAAACTTTGTGGTGCAAATTGTTGAAAGTGATGATTGATTGGTTGTGTCTATCTATCGAGGCCACAAGGACCATATGTGTACGGTCTGCCATACGCGTATGCACACGCACTTATCTGACTGAGACGCATCACCCTGTATCCTGATACAAGCCATATCCTGATACAAAGCCACTACCTTCATACAAGGCCGTAACAGACGATCCAAGCATATATGCAACACAAATCACCAACCTCGAAGTGCAGGTTTAGCGCTAGGTAGACGTTTGATATTCAATATGACCGAGGCGGTGCTAGGTTCCCATTGTGGAGCTAACCGCCAATTTCGACGGCATGATACCTAGAGTTATTTGCTAGGTTGTGTTTACCTAAACCTTCTAGCAAGGAAATTTTTGGTGATGTAGAAGGAAAAGAGTCTATTCTGCCTTTGCTTTGAAATGCAATTACTGGCCTCGAACGTGATATATACTCCGAGACTTGAGATACAATGGGAAACCCTAATCTAAAATTGCTGATGCAACGATTTGGTCTTTTTGGCAGGTCCCTTCTGTCCATTGTTACGGTGGCAATCACCGAGTGAGTAAAGGCTGCACGGGATAGTGCGTAAGAGGCCGAGCTTCGTGGGGGTCAGACGAGATCATCAAACCTCGTTCGCACATATCGCAGGGTCCCCTATTTAGTATTCACAAACTCATTCGTACCGTATCATTAAACTACTTAACATTCGCCAGACGGTGAGAAACATATTACATCCACCGCAATAAATGAGGAATTTCCTCCAGAAAAAACCCGTACGTACTCATCCTATTGTTGAACACCCAACATATTACCTAATAACCCTTCCAAGGAAACGCCATTTTTCAACCACAGAACGAAAACAAAATGACATTATTCATCATGTGAACAAAGGAAATATTCATCCAGCTAATTCATTTAAAGCTCGGATGCAACATGGGCGTTCAACGCCTGATGATAGCTGGTGTCAAAACCGCCGGACTCCGCATCTTTCGAAGAGCCCTCCCCATTTTTAGAGAACGAGCTGCCAGACAAGGTAGTATTGTTTGTTGGGACAAAGATAACCTTTGAGTTAGCACTCTTAGCCATGGCCTGATAGGCCTCGAGTTGCCGAATCTGCATTGCAGGCGCAGAGCTCAGGATATCGGCAGCTTGTCGCATCAGCTTCGCCGCCTCGACTTCAGCGCGGGCTGCGATGATTTTGGATTCTCCGATGCGCTTGCTTTGTGCAGCCATGGAGAGTGAGTCTTGCAGTTCCCGAGAGAAGATGATGTCCTTAATCAACATGCTTTCAACCTGCACACCCCAGCCCTCTGCGACGTCGCCGATTATTTCGCTAATGCTTTGCGCAACTTCCTCGCGGCGCTCGATGACATCCTGAAGGACGCGCGCGCCCACTACATGGCGCAGCGTGGTCTGGGTCCGCTCAATGAGGGCCTGTCTGACATTCGAGATTCCAAAGGCAGCCTTATGGGGAGAGATGACGTGGTAGTAGATAACAGAAGTGAGGTGAACTGTGACATTGTCCTTGGTCATGCACACCTGCTGCGGAACCTCACATAGTTGAATCTTGACATCGATATGGATAAGTTTTTCGCTGAGCGGGTTGATCTTGACAAGACCGGGGTCGACAGCGCGATAGAAACGACCAAACTTGGTCACCAGTCCCACGTTGCCCTGAGAGACGGGTTTGTAGGGGTTCGGACTGTAAAAGTCAGAGAGGCAATTGATGGGAAAGATTGGTAGAAGGGTGTATACCATATAAAGCAGCAAGGGATTGCGCCGAAAAAGCCGATACACGTGCCGAGACCGTTGATAAATGCACCGTAGATACCGTCACCAGCATCATCGTCGCGAACACCTATGCGCGGGAGTCAGGATTAGTCGAAATGGAATAAAGAAGAGCTCCATGGTACCTAGGTTCTGTGCATATGAAGGTTGGAGTTCCCCATGTCTCACGGGCTGCACGGTAATTAGTGGAGTATCAGTATGGGAGCTTCTCGGGATAGCGGATGGGATAGTAGAGGGAGCTGTGGAGGTAGCAGCAAGGAAGCCGCTATTGCTCTCTGCGGGTTGCTTGGAGTCGGTCATTGGGGCGACGTTGAGAATGGAGGAGACGAAGAAGTTTGTGGATTGTAGAGGTGGTGTGAATTATTATGCAGCGAGATAGAAACGGAAGTGAGATGGGGATAGCGAAGTTAAATAACCGTTTGAGAAGCTTTGTTGGTGGCTGCTCGTTTCCACACAGAGGTTCATAACGAGGTCACCATCTGGGGTAACTAGGGGCTGCACCTGACCCCTTGCCCCTGATCCCTGCCTACCAAATCGCTTGGCATGGCTCTTCTTCATGTCGCTGACTCAGCCCTCTCATACTTGTACTCTCTACTTCAATGCCCCAGCTGTTGATACTTCAACTTCTTCCAGAGACTGCGGCAACATTCTATCCGCTGTCGCTCCCTATCTTCAAATACGAGATTGAGTTCTCAATTCCGTCACAACCAACCACCACCACATGCAACGGCATCGCTCGCCGTGGGGCTGTGCTTGCTGAATCGAGAGATCAGCTAATCAGCTTGCATTTGGCCAACTTAGGCATCAGAACAAAAATCTAATGGATGGGCAAGGCTTTGAAGAATACAGGCCTTCGTTCAATGTGGTCCGAAATTCACGCGCTGGGGCGCCGGAATGTCACCGGACCCTTCCTCTGGCAAGGCTGACTGAGCTAGATCGAGCTTGTGGTGCCGAACCTTTAGGATACCGACCTAACCTTTGGTGGTGTGGCTTCAACAAACCCTGAGCACTGCGCGCCTGGCGCCTAAATGGGGCCTCTCATTGACGTAGGATTTTCTGCGCCTTATTGAGCCATGCTAAAATATATATTTTCGGAGTGAATGAGTGAGCGGACATTCTCCTTATTGCTGACGGAGCCGAGCCTTGCAATGTTCACCTAGCACCGATACTCTAGCTTTGGACCGAGCAACAAGCCTTCAATTGCTTATTAGGTGGCAGTGCCTCTTCACCTTCTCCTCGTGGGTATGTTCATCTCACAGAGCTCTGTGGGTTGAGAACAAAGCTACGATACTGGTATGTAAGCCCTTCGGGCACAGCCGTTGAGGAAGTAACCAAAGAAGGGTTATCTGACCGTACGACATAAATAACCTGATGGCTTGATCCAACGCATACATCGTATAAAGTAGGTGATAGGGGAACAGATGACGCTGAGTTTAATCGTATCTGAACGGTTGTAGACAGACATCATGGGCCCAGGGTTTCACACCGATCATACCTACTCCGTTTCTGGTTTCTCGGTCTGTCTCGTGCAGTAGAACATAAATAAACTCGGCAAGACGGTGCCGAGTTTATACGGGTAGTACAGTCGCTTTGCTGAGGGAATTTTTTTCCCGTGATACTTCACCAAAGGATAAGTGGTTGGGCACGTTGTTAAGCGGAACAGACGGCACACTTCGATCTCCCTCTAGAGTAATTGTCTTTGAATATAACCCTATGTGGTATTGTGACTTTCAGAAGTCAAGTTGGTTCTGAGGGGAATAAGTTAGTTCTCTAAGTAAAGAGACTTTTTGCCTTCTTAGTAAGGAGATTGGGCCGCTGCCCGCTCTCGTATTGATTGCTGCATCAAAATTTGCTGCAATTCTGCCTTGCCAGAGCTATCTCTATCTCACCATCCCAACCCCCATTAAGTCTGAAAGAGAACAGCAGAAGTAGTAGGAGAGTTAGTCTCTCCAGTTACGGCTGTGCCACTTCTCAAAAATGAAGTAGGTTGGAATGCAACTTAACTGGAAGGGGGAAATGGCGAGACAATTAGCTCATACAATGAAGTCAGAGTGTAGACAAAGAAGCACAACAGCTTACAGACAACTGCAGCCCCAAACTGTCTCACTCACAGTTCTTTCTGGTGGTAGCCGTCAGGTGGATGACGCCTGCTGCGCGATCGAATCTGACTGGTGTAGCAAGATCTCGTATCCAACGCCAATGGATATGGCTATAGCTTACAATGGTATTGCTGTATGAAACAACTCCTTCTTCAACCACCGGAAACACTGCAACCACATGTCTCGACTCGAAACTGCGCTCAAGAGGCTGCAAACTTCACAGTTGGTTAGAGGAAGGTCGGAGCTGGCACCTGCAAGACTATGCTACACGTTTGAGAATTAATACCAGATCTATCTGAAGCTAAAATTAAAACTACTGGGAAACAAAACTCCCAGAGCAGACGGACACCGTATCTACCTGTACTCACCGAGATTCAATGGCTTAGACATACGGTATATGCTCCGACCCGTACGCCAAATCTTCCCGTTGGCCAACTGGTCGGCCCATGAGCCAACTCGAGTTCTTGATAATGGGTCAACCTGTATACCAACTGAGAATACCGACTGCTGTGCCAAATGGGTGACTGTGAGGAGGTTTCTCTACCACCATGACACTTCAAGACCCGGCCACCGTGACGTTTCTACACCACTGCGACCTTCTCGACTTCATAACCCTCTACCCCCGAGTCTGCATTAAAATTTCGTCTACTACAACCTGTCCACTATTACCGTAGTTTCTACGAGAAGCGAACACATACAGAGGTAGAAGGACAAAGTACTGGTACAACAACAAAGGACGGCAAGCGGAGGCCCTGAAGGGACACGAAGGATAAGCTACTTGAGTGAATATGAAATTTAGAGAAAGGAAGAAGCTTGCAATCGAAACCTACTGCAATTTATGAATTGAACTTGACCAACTGGTCAACCGCTTTGCTTATGTGTTGACCTTTACACCAACTCTGCCTGTTGGCCAATAGACTCACCTACTTGCCAAGTGGGCAACTCTGTTGCCTATGGATCGACCGGTTGGCCAACGGGAAGGGTTGGTGTATGGGACGGAACATATACAATCAAGCTTTGATACCCACAATGCTCCAGACACTGTCTAGAGATACCACGCGTGTCCACGAGACGAGACCAATTCCTCTCGTGGATCCCCTCATCAACCTTTCGGATGGCTTTTGGGATGGCTTGCATGAGATCATTGCCCATCACTCAGACAAAGACGTCGGAGTTATGTTGAAATATGGAAGGGGAGAACCGTGTGAATAGACTTAAGATACAGAGACTGGAGAGCAGGAGAAAGACTCGAGATATATACAAAGTAGTTGGGTGCCTTATGCCCTACCGGCTATGTGCCTTGACATCAGCTCAGCTGAAGCTCAGCTCGGTCAGGTTCATGCAACAAGTTACGCTCGCATTTTTCTTCCTACTCAGCAGACACAACGAAGGCCTCCACACCAGATGGGTTTGAAGGGAAATCCCTTCACTGGTATCCGACTCATTGGGCGAATAGTTTAACTACGGAGAGAGTAGGGAGGGTGGAGTGCCCGAAGGGATCGCCTGCGCTTCTCAAGTTTAATTTTTAATCATAGTTTATCACCCATGAACACTTCGATGCTTCTCCGGGACTATACTCTATAAAAAGAAAGTACATAACACCTTGATTAACTGCCATGCCTACCATTTCTAGTCTATTGACGTTACGTGTGAAGCCGAGAAGGAGAAAGAGGGTTCTAAAAGTGTTTCCAAACAACGTGTAACACAGCCAAAGCTGTAGCGACTTGACTTTTTAGAATAGTATCACTGCAAAGACATTGACGATCACCCTAAACAGAAATAAACATCTGAAATTTAATTGTATAGGCAGAAATGTCTCAAGAGATAACACAACTGATATGCCAAAGAGAGCTCAGCTAGCCAGTATATATAAATGGTGAGTAAGGAAGCAGCGATACAACGCGGTGGTTGATAAAAAATGCGAAACAGATTGAAGTAGAAAAAGCCGTCCAAACCGAAGCGCCTCAAGAAAGAAAACGATAGAAAACCCACATAAATGCTCAAACCCGCTGACAACTGATAAATGATGGTAGATCGCTGCAACTGCCGCTCTCATGCTCGACTCACAACTCCGGAGCGGTTTCAGGATTTCCCTTGTCCCCCCTTTCCTCCTTTTCCTTCTCGCGTCCTCCCGACTTCTTCTCCACAATCCTCTCCAACGAGATCAACCTCTCTTTCATAACGGAAATCGCCTCCTCCACCTGACGATCCTTCATTACCGAACCCGCAGCGTTGGCAAACTTCTTCTCAAAAGATTTTCGTCTTCCCTCCCTCTGCTGCAAGTTCGGAATGCTATCGATGCCTGCCCTATCCTCAAGCCACTCCCAAAGTCCCTCTTCCGCGCCCATCCACCTATCCTCCCAATACCGCCGAGCCTCCCAACGTTGAGGAGTTCCCCTCCTCATCACCTCTCCCTGATTTGCCGCCGGCCGAATCATACCCGACAGAAACCAAGTGATTAATACCGTAACTACAATGACACCAAAGTTTGCAGGAAGTAAGGGTCCGAAGATATCCGCAATAGGTCCAAAGAAGGATTTCAGCGGCTCCAGTATACCCCAAGAATCGGGGCTTGGTGTTGTCGTTGTAGTGGCAGCCCCCCCGGCTCCTCCAGATGTTCGTCCGACATCTCCTGTTCCCGCATTCCGGCGCTTGCCCTTTCCCTTTCCTCCGGTTCTTCCGCCTGCAGCACGCTTGGGGGCGATTTCTCTTCGCAGGCATGAAAGAAGTACCTTGCTGTAACTAACCTGTCCGTCGTTGGCACCCTTCTCAATTGGACCTGTCACTTGTCAGATAAAATCTCGACGACGAAGTGAGATTGGAAGCGTACCCTTAATCCAACTCTTCCCGGTCCATTCGACAGCACAATTGGAAATTAACCTAGTACTACCGCCTTCTCCCCACATGAGACAGTACCTCGTTTTAACCGAAAACACACCTCCGGACGGTACGTCAGGAGTAGATGTGGATACCGTTACACTGACATGATCTTCGAGATCGTAGTGATCCATGGTTTCCGTAATGTGACACCTCGTTTTACTTGGACCGATACTTCCAGGTAAAGGCTTAACGTACGAAAAATTTCTTGTTTTCTTTCCATCTTGGTCAACCCATTCACCGTTGTTGGGTATTTGCAACTCAAGGACCTTCTCTTCTTCAGATAGTAGTTGTGTAAGAAAGGGATGGGATGCCGCGCCGAATAGCAACGAGTAAACCCGCCCTATTGGAGCAGGCAGAATCTCGTCACATAGAAGCTTGTCATAATGCTTATCATCATCACCACAAACCGTTGGTGCATGGGTTTTTGGCCCAGGAAAGTCGCCGACAGCGCTGTTGCCTCCATCCGTATTATCTCCAGTTGCGGCAACATTGCTAATCGGCAGCTGAGAAGGTTTCCTACTAGGATTTTTTGACACAACAGCAATTGGAGTGTTGTCGTTGTCCTCGAACGGGCCGTCGCCGGCATCCATGAACGATTCACCGAGTTCATCTTCGGAGTCATCCTCGTATTCATCGTCATCTTCATCTCCACTATCGTCTCCTGGAGGTGCGCCGTCCAGATGAGCTTCTCCGTTACCGTTCACAATCTGTGAATCACCCACATTCCACAATCCAAGTATGAGGTCATAGGTTGAGTCTCGCGATATGAAACTTGCGAATACATGTCTGGCGTGCAGTGTCTGGATAACAATAGCATTCGGGAACAGTAACGCGGTACTCTTCTTCTCGACGCTCATAACCTCATCAAAGGAGATAACTAAGGTCGTCACCCATCCAAGAATATTCGAATAGAAGCATATATGTCTCTCAGACACATACAGTCTCCCCTGGAGCAGAATCTCCTTCTGCAAAGCACAACCGTAGTCTTCAATTAGATAATCATCCTCGGGTACCGATTTAAAAAGGTTGTGAAAATCTCGATTCCGCTTTGTGCTGGCCACAGCAAACCCAGAAGGTTTTGGTACAGGCAATAGAAAGGTTCCTTGAGACGCGGCTGACGATCCTCGGTGTCTCTTTGCTATCGCCGTCGCCGTCCCGCCTCCACCTCCGCTCCCACCCCCGCCACTTCGAACGCTTCCTGATCTTTTCGGGCCACCATCTGTTCCGTCATCCTCATCAATCGGCTCGATTAGACTATTCCTATCTGGGGTGAGATCGCCAACAGAGCTGGCTCGAACTGTGTTTGAAGACCCCCGAAAAGGCACATCGTCGGCAAATGGCGTCGTGCGAGATGCGATAGGACTTTCTCTAGGTGTCTCGAACCCACCAGAAGCGGCTGTAGCCGATTGTGGAGCTGAATATCTCTTGTTATGCTCCCTGAAGCCTATATCATCCCTACTTCCATTACTGCGTGCAGAGACCACGTTTACTCCATCCGTTTGCGTAGTCACCACCGGGTCCGGAACAATTCCCAACGTCGCAAGATTAAGCTCTCCCATGCCTAGCGTTTTGACTGCAGGTTCTCGCTCTCGTTGCTGTTCATCCAAAGGTGAAGAAACATCTCTCGAAGGTTCAGTTGAGCTCTTTGCAGTGTCGGCCGAGTCGACAGTCGTGCTTCGGTCTCGATTACCCTGGTTGTTAGCCAGATTCAAAGGGATGTTGTTTGTCAAGCTTGTAGCAGCAGTGTGAGCTGCAGAGAACATGGACTGGAAAAAGCCGCCACCGGTAGGATTTGGGCTATCCGATGATGTGGCACTTTCGTTGGTCATGCTCTGTGAGAGCTTACTGGGAGCATTGCTTAGTGTGTTGGTGCGGCTCCCACTTCCGTTTGTTGCGTTCACAATTGCGCCTACTGGAGTCTTCGGTGGAAAATGCGCAGTTGAATCGGTGGGCGTAGGAGGAGTTATAGTCGTCATCGGTGCGGCATCGGGTGATTCCGAGAATTTGGTTGTTAATCTCACTCCAACGGACATTCGGCGATTAGCAGCAGCCACGGCACCCGGAACAGCGGCAGCCGGACCCGCCGCAGAAACCGGAGATATATCGCTGGCATCTGAAGTACTGACCGACACCCTCCCTACACGACGACTCCGATCTAGCGAAGGGCGCAACTCTCCTGCGGATGTAGATGGACGGGCCTCTAGTGTTGTCGGGCTCTTTGTATTTTCTTCCGACTGGGATTTCCCCGCGGTATCGAAGGATGCGTTCGTATGCGCAAGTGCAGCCATAGGAGATGTGCTTCGTCGGCCAAAATTTTTGGACTTTCCGGACGTTTTGTTTGATGCTGTAGTAGGTGTTGTCGGCACCGAAGATAGGTATCCCGTGGGGTCTCTTTGGCGACGATTTGAGGGACTGGAGTTATTGGCAGAATAGTATATCAGCATTTAAGGGAAAGAAGACAAAGAACGCGTCACGGTATCGACTGAGCGGAGTAAACCAATACTTACGTCTGAGAATCCGATTCGTCGCTTCCTCCTAAGCTCCCCGCACCATCTTCATACTGGTTGCTATCACCCTCTTGAACCGCTCCGCCACCTATCACGCCGGCATTCTCATCTTTGTTACCAGTCGAACTACCCGTATTTGGATTCTCGATCTTTGTTTTGCGTTTAAAGACATTCTTGACCCCCTTCTTGACCGCGCTTGTACCATCATCCGCAGCTCCACCCAGGCTTTCCACACTCCCGTTGCCTTGTAATGAGCCCGACTGCGATGTTAATGTGTTTGTGGACGGCAAGCTACCCAAGTTGATGGCTGACTTCTTCTTGCGACCAAACAGAAGGCGCTTCCCTGTACTATTGGTTTCTGTGGCTGCTATTGGCGTCCCGGGGGGTGTTGCTTGAATTGGTGCGGGCTGGAGATCCGCAGTTGACATTTCTCAGCCTCCTTCTTGTGTCTGCGGGAATTGATTGTGGCGGGAAGAAGCTCAGAGAGTGAGTATGGATATATGGATGAGTGAGCTCTGTTCTCGACAGGATGCACAGGAAGTAACTAAGGAGAACGAAGAAATTAAACCAAGTAAAGTATATTGAAGGTTAGCTGGGAGGTAGACGAGTAAGACTGGGGAATGGCGATGGGCGATGGTGAGATGCTGCTGCCTTGACCCAACCCAAGTTACTCAAGACTTGGACTCCTGAGCATCTGCTCAGCTATCGCAAAGTAATGCGTGCACACACATGAAACCAAGAAAAGCGGTGTGTGCGACAAGCGACCCTGCAAGTTTCCCCTCCACACCAAGACACCACAGCTGAACTACCATCATCATTATCACAGCTATACGAAGTACCAACACAACCACAAACACAAACATAAATTCAGCCACTGAAATCAAACAACCATTACTACCTATTCGCGCCTGCAAATTTACACCCCGAACGCTTCATCTCCTGGTGTTCCATGGAGGACTCACCTCTAACTCTTGTAACTTCGCTTCGTCCCTCCAGGCAGTCAAACTCCCTACATGCTGACACTCCAAAGGCTCATCAACACGCAGTCCAAGCTTCAAATATTCTCAGCTCTTCCTCATCTCCCCACAGCCAGTCCACTCTTATCGCCGCCGCCTCCTCCCACGCGCTTGCCGCAACCTCCTTCGCCTCGGCCGCAAAAACTACACGCGACCCTGAAGCACACCGCACCCTCGAGCTCCTAGTTGCAGAGCATACGCGGTGGGCGGAGCGTCTGAAGCGGCAGGCAGAGGCGCCAGTATCCTCTGGAGGCCTGGAGCCTGTAACTGAAGCCAGTGACTCAGATGATGCAGGCCGCAGCAAAAAAGATACGGCACCGAAGCTCCCCTTCGCGGGAACTCCTCACTATCCCGCGCGTCTCCAGAAATCCACTTCCTCCCTAGCTACTAATCTCGCTTCTGCTCGCGGTATTCCGCCCCCACGCAGCGCAAATTCAACTACCGCAACCACCGCCTCGTCCTCTTCTCGCCGCCGTTCTGGAGGCCATTCACTGTCTGACAAATCCCCTTCCTCGTCGAAACCAACCACAAACCCGCTCTCCCTTCTCCCGCCAGACGAGCCCTCAACAGATGCCTCCTTCTCAAAATTCTACTCCTCCTTAAACTCCCTCATCACCAAGATCGGCTCCCCCTTCACCGCATCCCTCGCCTTTACTGGTCTACCCGTCGGTACAGCTTCCTCAGATAACGAGATCCCACCCGATGTGCTTCCAAAGGGATGGACCCAAGGACGTGGCCGCGGTCGAAATCTAGGACTCAACGATGCCTCAGGTGCCGGGGGCGAGAGCTTCTACGTTGTACCCTATTCTGGCGGAACCATGAGCTACGCCAACGTTGTCCAACGCACCCCAACCACGGTTGAAGAGGAGAAAGATAAAACCGCCCGGCGCTCAAGATCCTATCACGCCCAACAACCCGCTCCTTCTTCCCTGCGGCAGCCGCGCGACGAAGAAACCGCAAAGTTCGCCGGTCATGAGAAGACGTTGGAAGAGCTGCAGCTCGAGAACTCTACTCTCCGCCGAACTTTGGAACAGTTATCGAGGAGCATGAATAAGTGGCAGCAGAAAACGCGAGAGAGTGAGAAGGAGCTCAAGTCCAGTATCATTGCACTCTCCAAAACTCGCGGCGGGGGCGGCGCAGGCCAACTCAATGATATCCTCTCGCAAGCACAACGCCGTAGCTGGTTACACGTTCCCAATGACGAGGAAGATGAGGAAACCTACAGTGAAGGGAGGAAAATTGGCGAATTGGAAGTGGAACGGGAGGCAGTCCTTGAGATGGAAGGAAGGGTTAAGCTTCTCGAACAAGAGCTGCGGAGTAGGAATGGAGAGATGGAGCAGATACGCGCAGAAAATGAGAAGCTTAGCAAAGTTAAGGAGAGGTGGGATGCTCTTAAGGAGGGCGCAAAGAAGAGGGAGAGGAATAATAGAGGTGCGAAACTGGCGAAGGTCAGCGAAGGGGATGGGTGAGTGGGTAAGTGAGTGGGTGAGTAAAGGATGTCCCTTCTGTATGCTTCTTTTGGCGTTCCGGTTTGCCGAGGTTTGCGCGTTTTGCATTTGGCGTTTTAAAGGCATGAAAACGTGCTTATTCTTATGCTTGTCGATAGACGGGTGTGTGGATGGCGTAGAATACATGATATGTACAGTACAATACTTAGTATCTGTCTCTTCTGGGTCGGATTCGATTGTGAGCACGCTAGACTTGTTACTCCAACTTCTCACCATTTCCACGACGACGAGTTTAGCTATCCTCTTCCTGCAACCTGGAGTAAGCAGATGTCCGGACTCGGAACTGACAGTTGACCACGGTCACGGGAAAGATACGGCAGCGGCATGAGCAATATCTCTGTGTTCAACTCAACTCTGGACCAAGCACTGGAGAAACTTCTCAGAAACCTAAGTGATGGCTGATTTGTCGTCTCTGCTATTTCCACCCTCCACCCTCCACCACCACCATCATTACATCGATCCTCCAAAACTCGGTAACTGCTGAAGTGGTCTTAAGTTTACTTAAGACTATGCATGACAAAAAGTTGCAGGGTGAAAGAGTTCTTGGCAAAACGAGTGAAGTTTGATGATAATGGTCACGTGATACGGCAGGTGGAAAGACGCCAAGATACCGACTAATCTCCCATGAATTGCCATATTGTGAGTGACGTTCCGTGACGCTGCGCGCGTGACGTCATCGCTGCGTAACTTGCGCACACAAAGACCTCAAGAGAGAGGGAGAGGAGGGGGAGGGAGAAGGAGAAAGGGGAGGAGAGGGAGAGGGGGGCGTAGAGAGGAGGGCGTTAATATCAGCGGTAGTGGCAGCATCTCCAACTATCCAGTGATATCCAGCAAGCAGAGAATTCTTCATGCTGCTAATACACGTAATTTTCATCAGTCACATGACCTTTCTGTCAGAACGGAACTTAAGACCATTACTCCGGCCAAGGCGGAGCATCCAGTCTACGGTAGCCTGAGCGGCCTCCTGCTAATGTTGTCAAGGGCGCACCTTGTTCGAGTGATCTACCGTGACAACACACCAAACTCTGATTTCTTGAACTAGGACTCGAGTTCTATCAGTCAATATCACCTTTATCTTGCTTTCGTTCCCGGAATTTCTTGTCGCTCGCAAGTCTGCTGACTGAGCTTGCGAAAATAGCTGACGGCTGCCAGTGGTATAGGAACATAACCCCAGTTTCTTCATGCCTTTGTCCCTAGATATTCTCATCACCCGCAAGCCCGCTCCTTGAAAGAAAACTTCTGAACGCAAGAACAACTCCTTCACTAACTTGGGTTTTCTTTGATCACCGAAGCAAAAGTTGTACTGAGAGTAGTAATTCTCTTGGCAGACTGTGACTCTGTGTTTCCATAACTTTTCTGGCTTCTGAACAGATTAGCCTGGCCCAGCCGTTGTGTCGCAGGCCTACCTTATCATTGGCCATATCCGGCAGAGTTGAAATCTGGCCGGGCCACCTCCTTAGGAATACTGCTTATGTCAAAACCCCCCACCCTCTCTGCAAGTACTAGTGTGTCTATATAGCTACCACCGCAACTGCAGCAACAGCCTCACTACCTCATGCAATAGGATGATTTCTTTATTACAATCGATTAATCAACAAAGGCCAGTTTGTACCAATACAATGAAGAGTAGTAAACTATAACCCAGGAGCATAAAACTCTGACCAGTCTTGCCTATCCGACTCACGGTGCGCCTGAACTCACATCATTTGAAAAAACGGCTTGTGACACGTACTATACCGACTAATGAGGTTCAGATGTCATCTGTCATTAGTTGTGCCAGTACAAATTTAAGATCTCTGTCTGAAAACAAACCCTTGTTTCTAGAGAACCAAAAACCACCCAATGGCTTGAGACTTGCCATATGCCATAAAATCAATAGGCGGTGCTGCCGGCCATTAAAAGCCCCGTACAAAACCCAGAAACTAATCCGTAGTCTTTCTTTCCCTGACTTGCTCTTTTTTTATTCCTGCCTTGCTTCCAATTCCAACCATCCTCCGTTCTCCGCAATAGCTTACATTTTATCCTCGCCTGGAAAGCAAAAGATTCCATTTTGAAGGCTCGCCCAAACTTCATCTGTCGGTAAATACACTTTCTCTGCACTACATAATAATCATATGATACATTTCATCAAGATAAGCTCAAAAGAACTAAGGTGACGGGTTCTTCAAAACAGCAATATTAGATTGCCATGAGATTAATTCCATTGACAAGCTTTTATTGCGCAAGACCCGGCCAGTCAGACCGTTGTAAATGATCTACGTTCAGAGCGAGTATCACGCAGAATCACTCGTATTAGTGGCACCCTCGATACAACATTAGCAGAAAGCCGCTCTAGCCTGCCATATAAAGTTCACGCTCCCCACACAAACAATCCCACCATCTCCGCTCCCAGCTGTGCCTAACTACACCCCCCACGATTGCTAGGTTCAAGAGCAGAGTGAGCACGAAGCTTCTAGCCCTATCGAGTTGATGAGCACCCTCAATGGAAGATATGGGCCTTAGGTAGCTATGCGTATCCCTGTGACAGAGAAGACCCCAGTATCGACCTCTGCAGCCCACACACATCCAATCGATCTCGATCTCTAGAACCCACATTCCATCCTCAAAAGCACATGGAAGCAACTTTGGTGACGCCTTTCTAGCTTTGGAACTTGCTCTGCACCTACTATCTAACTGCTGGCAGACAGAGATATCAGCCCCCTTAGTAGGTATGCGAGCTTAAGATAGGATACCCGTATCTACTCGGTGATAAGACATTAAGCCACCCGCACCAGGACCGCGGCCAAGTCACTTCGCCACGAATTTTAGTGAAACGTTTGATATCGAGTTCACGGATATGGTATTTTAGTATAGCGTTTGATATCGAGTTTCATAGATACGGTATTGCAGCCCAGAGCTGATTCCTGAGCCCGTGAAGCTGGATCATGAGGGATTAGGTTAGTTCCATGCGGCGGGGTTTTCCGGAAACAGCAAGGCCACTACTATAGCCACCACCACGGTCAAACAAGGTTAAAAGGCAGTTATTCGGGTGGTGGTGGTGACTAGATGCATGAAGAATCACTCGTGCTATAATGTTCCTATAAACGAAGGGCGAGTGACTTCTTGAGCAATTGCCAACGTTCATGATCTCCAGAGGCTTCTGCCACTTTGGCACCTTATCATTGCTTCAGAAACGGGTTTGAGAAGTAGACAGTTTAGACTTGGCCTCATCACGTACGTATCATAAGGGCTTGAAGGCGGGAGATGCGCATGTGGTGATCAGTCGTAGCAGCACGTATTGGTATCGATATTAGAAAATTCACATTATATCGAACCTATGCTGGAAAAAACAGTGTCTTGATCTCATATTCCCGCCTCAGACTCCATGAAACGATCATTCGCTACCCACAATGGCCAGAACCACAACTATCTACAGACAGACGGCATCATCGTTATTATTCTCTCCAGAACCCGCTCAGACTTTAAGCGGGTTTGCGTATCCAGACGTCCCGAACAGTACAAGTACAGCACGACTACGGTCCATCGATATGTCCGCACGAACTGGCACAGCAGCTCGAGTTTGCCAATAATTACCGATTGCTAGTGTTCTCAAAAGCACTCTCCCATTTGCCGGTCAAACTTTATGCCCAGCGTTAATCTGGGTATATATGACGTATGTTATCAATGCACAACCTGGAATGTTCCTTCTCACCGGTGCTCCGCCCCAGTTCGTATCGCACCTCTCTGTCCGCTATACCTCGGACAGAACATCTTCTCTCGTCCGTCAAACGGAATATATTGATGCGAGTATGATCCTTTTGGTGGAACAAGCTAACCCGACGGTCAGACATCGCCTGTCAAGTCTCCAATTTCCCTCAATTACATGCAGCATTCCAATCCCAAGCTTCAGTGCCATCCAGGCCCTCCTGTAGCCTGGCAGATATCCAGACCGAGGGAGGAGCTGTCTGTCGATCCACCGGATTGCTACTTCACCCCCACGGGAGAAGCCTAGTATGGTATGGCATTGGTGGTGATAAGGGACCCCAGTCGTACGGCTCGTGATAAACACATGATACCGACTTTGTATTCCGCACCCTCTTGAAAAAAAGACTAGGCAGCTCCATCGTAATGAAGGCTGTCAAAAAACGCCCCCCGAGCCCAGGGTCCTCTCGCATCCAGACAGCTCTATCCAAATCCCACACCTGCCAATTCCTCGTGATTCCGCCCCAACCAGTCACAACCCACAATCGCAATTCACCGAACGCATTCCAAGGTTTTCCTGATGCCCAAATGACGTACCTCGGCCACGGGCACAGACAGCCGTCCAGCAGAAAGAGAGCCTAGCTTCGCAGCGCACCTTCTCGTGAAAAGCCACCCAATGGACCCGGGGAGCAGAGAATTTCGATCCAAAATTCCTGCCGATGCTCCCGCAAGCGGCGGGATACGGTAGAAGCCGTGCATACATGAAAGGGTTGTAGCGGAAAAACTCTCGAACCAAGATAAAACACCATGCCTAAGCTAAAAGCGGCCTGGGGCGGGAAACGTCCGGCACATGAACGATTGCGTATGGACGTGCGTATTTCCACAGGTATCCTCTCACAGTCGCAATTGTGGTTTGCAGTGGCGAGAAAGGTCTAACCAGCAGTACCGCAGTCCCAGCGATATGTCCGTGGGTCACAAATTGCGATTCCGAGTTGGCATGTGAGAACCAGAAGTTCTGATTGGATCCTAGCAACTTCAATAGCGCCCAGGTACTCTCAACCTCCCGCAAGTTCTCGCTCCTGGTGCGCAGCGAGGGCTCAATTGCGACTTCAGCACCAGTGATGCTATTCATTATCAATTGGATCTTCCGGAAGCGCTTGGCGGCGGCTGGTGATGCGGGCATGGGGAGGAAGGAGAGCTGAGCGGTTTTGCTCCGGGCATCCCCGGCAAGTGTCGGCGCCGTTGGCGATCTCTCGCGTAAGGATCACACAATCCCAACCGCCCAATCTCGCCTCTCTTCACATGCGAACGCCTGGTAACCCAAATTATATTTTTTGGCCGCTGGATGGGGGGCTCGGCCTTCCCGCTAAGGACAAGATAGCGGCGTCAACTGCAGCTCGCAAGTGCCACGGATAGGATGGATCCTGATGCATCGAGTTAACGGCGCGGCGGACAGTTTCTCTGCCGCATGTATCTCCCATCCGTCTACCCATATCGCACTATCTGCCCGGAATCCGGGACAAACGTGGTGGGCCAAGGTGTCGCCTACTCGCTCACCTATCAGCACCCCGGCAAAAACAACACTGTTGAAGCGGGCCTGCAATGGAGGCCTCAATAGCACGTGCAGAGCGCAATATCTCACTTACGTTGCGAGATAGATACGACCACCACCACCACTCCACCACTCCACCACCATGCCATGGCTCGGAAAGCCCCCCTCCTCCTCCTGTCCGTCTCCTAACTCTTCTCATAAATAAGTGCCCGCGGCCCCCCTCTCCCTTATGTTTTCCATTTATCGATCGAAGGCACCTTGACTACCATCGCGCCCGTTGCTATTGCCCACCACCACCGGTGAGCTGCCTCGCATATATACTTTCGACATAGTTCCTGCTGACCTCCCAGATAACACCCATTCACACCCCACACCCACATCCAGCGCAATGGCACCCCACGCAGAAAACGGTTCCGTCACGGCCACAAACGGCACCTCAACATCAACCAGCAGCCCACCGCCCTCACCCTCTACCCTCAAATCCCTCGAGCGCCTGGGGTCCTACCCCATCGTCGCAGACAGCATCAGCACCTTCTCCTCGCACCCCATCGGCAAACGCACAATCATGCTCTCCACATCCGCCTACAGCTGCTTCATCGCCCCACTATCACCGATCCTCTCCAAAGCCTACCCGTTCGTAAACAAGGCCGACGAACTCGCCGACTCGTCGCTGGGCAAGATCGAAAGCCGCTTCCCAATCATCAAGGAGACCACCGAGAACCTCAAGAAGAACGTCGTCGACTCGGTGGGATATCCACGGAAGGTGGTGACCGACGTGTTCGTCCGAGGCCAGGACTTCGCAAAGGAGAAGCAGGAGTATGTGTTCAAAGTGTACGAAGACGAGTTCTCAAAGATTAGAGATGGGGATAAGAAGAATGGGGGCTACATCCCTAAGGCGAAGGCGGGAATTACATCCGCTTTCGTTGTGGGGTCCGACTTGATGGGTGCTATTGCGCAATACCTGGGGAATAAGAAGGAGGTTGCTAAGGAGCACGTGAAACCGGAGAAGAACTAGATTTTCCCGTGTTTTAACCCTTTCTCTCTTCTTTCTTTCTTTGTGCGTACTAGGAACCTTCTTGTAATGACCATCACGACGAAATTCTGTGTTTCCTTCTTTTCTTGGCTGTAGGGGGTTGCTGCGGGGGTACATAAATGGCGAAGAAAAGTATAAACGTCCCCTCTTTTTCTTTCTTTCTTGGTTTGCGTGGGTTTGTTTGCTTCTTGGGAGAGTGTCTCTTTTTGCTGAGCAGGCTTTGCTGGTCTTTGTGTTTTTATACTCAATTCCTTTCCATGGCTTCGCGATTAGTTGTGTATGCGTGCGTGGGGACCGCAGGGGGGGAAGTTCACGTGGGGAGTCAATTCAACATAGACTTTGTGACCCCCAACCCACACATGGCGATCTACAATATTAATCGATTGATGTCACCCTGCTGGATGCGTCATGCAAGGCCGAAAACGGCGACAATCCGGTTTGGAAAAGCAACACCAGCAACAATTGAACAATAAAATGCCTAAATTGCTGGGGTTATCGATTATCTGCTCGTTTACCGACCGAACTTGCAGTTGCGTTTGGTGGTGGGTGTGGCAGCGGGTTGTCCGATAACGAATGATACCACGAGTTTACCAGCGGGTTGGTTCGCATGGGGCGTTTGCAGATACGAAGCAGAAGCAGCTGTCACGGTATAGCATGCGGGATCACTCGGGGCATCTGGGCTTTTGGTGCGAGTGATGATGCTGGGAGAAACCGACGGGGAAAAAAAAGTTCCTCAGTAGATCATGATAGTGTCCGTCTACGCATCGGTAACAACCGGCATATGTACATTCCATCCGTCCATCCACCCGGGGCGAGTCAGGGACCTCGGTAGGCAAAACCCGGTAGAGAGAAGTTGTGGCAAAACAAACCTACGTTTGGGCCTAATTATTGGGGTCCGCACTTGGGAGAAGCCCAGAATAAATCCTGCAAACCATTGCCGGATGCGTCTATTGCAGGACCGATTACGCGCCTATACGCTAAGTTGTTTCCTAGCTGCGGATCCCGTCAGCGCCATCGTATGATTCGCATTACTAGGGAAAAGTGGCTTAAGACGGGCCCACCGGGGGTAGCATAGTTACACGGACTCTCACTCGGGACGGTATCTTAACCCATCATTTCATTCCATCGCCTCGATCAGACGCATTGGTGAACGAATTAGCTATTACGTCGGTCAATTCCAAGCGTGGAAGATCCATACACCGGTACTCACTCTCCGTTGTTCCCCGACCCATGCCTTTCCTGGAATTACATACTTCGGATCAACTGCAATCTTCTAATATCTCTTCATTTGGTATATTGTTCACCCACGTGGGGAATCATAGGTATCCACCTCTCTAAATCCCCCTCGCCTCCTTCAACACTTCCCTCAACCTCTGTAGCAGTACCCCATTTTCCACTTCCGTCCCCACCGTCATCCTGAGGCAACCATTACACCCTGTCTCCTTTCCACGAAACCTCACCACCACTCCCCGGGTCTCAGCAAGCTGTTCATAGACCTTCAGGGCAACCTCATTACTCGGTCTCCCTTCCGCATCCAGCATTTCGACCAACAAGAAGTTGGCATCGAAACCGCCCAGGAACCTTCCCACACCGGGGATCTTGGGCAACTCCACGATCATCCTCTCTCTTTCCGCGATGATACTGGCCACCTTTTCCTCCTTCACCTTCAATCCCTCCTCGCCGAGAGCCGCAGACCCTAGTGCGCTAGTAGGCGTGGAGATAGAATAAGGGGCCTTAAGACTATTAAGGACAGCCGCAATCTCAACGCTCGTGAACGTAGCGCCCAACCGGATCGCGGCCAGCCCAAACGCCTTGGACAAGGTCTGCATGACGACCAAGTTCGGAAAGCTCGTGACCCAGGGTGCCAAAGAATTTCCCTCTGGCGAGAAATCCACATAGGCCTCATCAACCACGATGACGCCGTTCCATGTGGGATGGTTCAGCAACTGGTTTACCGCCTTGGGGTTGATCAAAGCTCCCGTAGGATTCCCTGGCGAGCACAGGTAAACCAACTTTATCTCCTTCCCCCTCGGGCTCGACAGGACGTTACCAATCGCGTCCACGTCCGCCGCAAACCCCGGTGTGAGATCAACCTTGACAACCTCCAGATCGTTGACCTGCGCCGAGACCGAGTACATTCCATATGTGGGTGGGCAGGTCAAGATTTTATCTTTTCCGGGTACACAGAACATGCGGAGCAGTGCATCGATACACTCGTCGCTCCCCACTCCTAAGAACATGTTTTCGGGTGTCAGCGGCGCCGTGGGAGTCACGGGCCCTGGGGAGGTGACGTTTCTCAGGTCGCAGAACTGCTGCTTCAGCGCGTGCTGGTGGGGATCGGGGTAGCGGTGGAGTGTAGCATCGTAGTGGGAGGTAGGAAGGGATGGTCCAAAGGCATTTTCATTGGCGTCAAGGAGGATGTTGGTGCCGTCGTCTTTGTAGTCACTGTGGACGGGTTAATTGAAGTGATGGTGGGATTGAGGAGGGAAGGAGGCAACGGACTCCCGGGCGCATCTATAAGGGACTAGTTTGAGAATGTTGGGGCGTGCACAGGTTTGTAGATCGAAGGCGGGCATGGTGGATTGCTAGAAGTTAAAAATTAGGACGAGAGCTTGTTGATTGAGGTATTAACTGGATGTGAGTGAGTCAATGGTTGTTCGGGATTGAAGAAGTGGGGGGTGGCGCTGGAGCCGCATAGTGGGGCACTGACCCTGAAGATTAGATATGATATGAAGACTCGATGTTACATGTGCATGTGTAGGCAACGGCAACTACTGGAGTAAATATTAAACCGTGTACCACGGTCGAAACTACATTAAACTATCCGAGAGCTCAAGTAATAATATAGTGAAAGGCCTTAACAAAAACGATATCGCGATCCTCCGAAGTAGATTGAATGCAGATTCAATAGCTTACACGTATACGCTCGACGAAAGACAACGACGAGGAAAGACAAAGATAGCTTGACTATAATGATTCTCTACTCACCCGAGGCTCGGACCCGAGCCAAGAATAGGATTACACAAAAGCCGCCCAGTACGAAATCATCTACTGCGGACAAGTACTTTCTTTGTTTTGTTTGGTTCGGTCATGACAAAATCATTCATACCCCGCCATCTCGTCCATGCTGTCCACCATAATATTCGACTCCAATCCTAATAATGACATTAGCTGGGGAATGGAATAACAATAGGTGTGAATGTACCTTCATGGGGCGACTTCCCGTCATATGTCTGCCTCTTCCATGTATCACCCTGTCTAATAAACTCCATAGTTGGAAACTATCGATCCAAGTTAGCAGGTCCTACGCAAATCATCCGACGGGAGACTTACATAGTGTTCGTTCTTCTTGATAGAAATTACAAAAGGAACATTATCAAAAGTGATGACCCTTAACCGGAAGTAAGTGTTATCTGGAATCTTCGACACTTCCGCCAGGAAGCTATCAAGGTCTGGCGTCTTGATACCATTAACTGCCATAATGAAATTTGTGGGTACCAGCTGGTATTGGAAAGCCGGACTACCCCTCGTTCGCGCCGAAACATAAATCTCAGAGTGCATTTTACTGATCTGTTGCCGCACTGCGTGGTGTGGACGATGTAGAACGGCTCCGCAGAAGATGACAACGCGATCGGTCTCAAGGTCGTCCGTAGGTACCGTCGGTACTTTCATTCTCATCTCTTGGCAACCTCGTATAATGATCATATCCAGTTCCTCCTTATCGTACATGACATCCAGCTCTGTAATACGAGTCATGACTTTGCCGTTGACGCTGAGAATCATATCGCCCTCCTGCAACACCTGTGATTGGCCACATTCTACCTTACGTACCATGAAAAGCTGATGGCGTTCTGGATTATCTTCTTCGACCTTCCGAATCCATTCTTCAGATGCACCCATGATACGAACCTGGCTCATGTGGACTAGATGCAGCTCCACATTCAGATACCTGAGCTTGGGAATGATACCTTGTTGAACCTGACGGACGATGGGTAATATTGAGGAGGTCGCTAAGCCAAGATGGTACTCGACGTCCTTACCGCCGTGGGCGCGGTCGCCCAAATAGGTGAGCCACAGAGCCCGTACTGTCCCATCTTCATCCGCAAGCACACCACTACCACACTGCCCGCTCAAACTGGTGTCCACAGTGATGGCATCAATATTGATGGCACGATATCTAGGTGCCGTGGAGTTCGCCGGCACAGCTACTGTTGTGATATCGGTGACAGCCGTCTTCGCCACAACTACCCGCAAGTTTTGGTTAAATCCCAAAAAAATCGTTTCCGATCCTATTTGAGAGTAAGCGCAGGTAGTACAAGGAGGGATCGTTACCAACATACCTTGTCTCATAGGCTCGTCGCTAAGCCTGGCAGATACTACGGGGGCCTGCACCAGCTTCGGATCATATTGCACAATTGCATAATTCTGAAGAGGATGCAAGAATAAAACCTTGCCTTCCACAATGATAGACTCGGCGATAGTGACAGATACATCGCACAGATCGTATGGTACAATGGCCCTCGAAACGATTACCAGTCCCTTCTCAGCATCAACAACAAGCCCAAAGCCCGATTTACGAGCCTTGGGGAATCCGTCCAACTTCAGTGGCATGGCGCATGATATTCGAACGAAACTGCGAACTAACTCTGTTGCGCATGGCTGGCTGACATGATCCAATCTGATAAACTGGGCCTTCTTCGGGAGCACGGGTACAGGGGGCAGAGGATCTGCAATATCCTCATAATCCCATAGTCCGGTTACATCATTTCGAATCGCCATCCTCATTTTACTGGTCCAATGTCGGTCGATGTGCAATATGGATGTATGCATGGTATGCAGGTCTCGTAAATGGCGATATGTTACCACAATTCTCGCGCGATCTGCACGGCTAAAGGTCAGAAGATGAATCATTCTGATACACGGGGGCTATTTACCAGGGATAGTCTTCATGGCCTCAATAAAGACATCAAGATTGGGCGTCTTCTGATTGTCCACAGACTACAAAGGTCAGTATTTGTACAACCAGGACAGTCTGGGAGGTCTACCTCGATGATCCACCCTTTGTCCATACCATCAAATCTGAAAGACCCCGCTGGTTCACACACGTAAACCCCCTTAACTGCAATTGCATAAAGTCTGGCGCACTGGTAAGACAAATTGTGGAAGGAGGCCCCACAGACAGTCAGGAACCGGTCCGGAGTTATTGCGTGCAAGTCTTGGACAGTGAGCTCTATCTCAATGTCCTGGCCGCCACGCTGTAACAGAAGTTGGACTGGCTTTCCTACAGAGTCATCGAGAATCTCATCCAACCGGACAAACTTCGTGAGCAGCTCCCCATTGACCTTGACCAGGATATCCCCTTCCTCAACATGCTCGTGGGCAGGACCCTCTGGTAACACGGTCTCAGCAACCAGCATACCAACTTCCTTCGGGAACCCCTTCCGCACGATATCTTCCCACTCGGCAGTCAATCCTAACCGACGACATTCATCAAAAGGCTTGGTCAACCACTGGGTCTGAATCGTTCCTCGTGTCACGGGCTTTCCAGCCCGAACGCATTCAAGGGCCCGCAATGGTCTATCGAGAGGCAGGAAGTAGTCCGTAGCAGCCTCCGTGCTACCTCCTGCTTGCAGAGCTACCGCATAGCCATCAATATTCACCACAGGACTGCCCGAACTACCACCACTAGCAGAAGCCGCTGCTTGGATATAGTTCGTGTTGAAGTCGTTATACCCCTCGCCGTAGTCTGGTGCATTTCGATCTACTCGACTAATAACTCCCGATAGAATGCTGAGTTTTTCTCCCGCGTCATTACCAACCACACGAATTTCGGCACCGACCTTGGCAAGATCGGGCCTTAGTGTCAGTGCAGCAACTGGCATGTACTTGATATGTTTCGGGTCGAAACGTAGGATTCCGAAGTCATGGATGGGGTCTCGATAGACTGGATGGACGTCGCACTGCATCCAGGTTAGTGATAAATTTCATTGTATTTGTAGAAGTCACCACAAAGAAATCAGAAGCTAACCTCCTCGTGGTTGTCAAACACACAGTATCCCCAGAAAGGGCCGGCGCAAACAACGTGTCGGTTCGTGAGAATGTAACCTTTCTCCGCGTCGACTACAAAGCCCGTAGCTTCACTCGTGATTGCTGAGTCGGTGTCGAAGGAGCAGGTCTGACAGAACCGAATCGAGACAACGTTCCTCACTACCGACTCTATTGTCCGCTGCCACTCTGCAGAATCTGCCAGCGCGGCCGTAGGTAAAAGTCGTTCGGGCTCCATACCTAGGGTCATTTCTTCGAAGGACGTAATGGAGGCGTCTGGGGGCATCATGTCGACTTCGCTGCCGTCGTCAGAAAAGTTGTCTTCCTCCCGCAGATGCTTGGTGGGTCTGTCGATGGTGGAGATTGATCCGGTGTGTTTTCGCTTTCCTGATGAGTTCCTCCTGGAGCGTTCCCCGTTCAGTGATTCCATGTTTTAGTTAGTTGGGAAGGTTGCTGTGTTGGAGGTGAGGGTCTGAGAGGCTTGTCGCGTGTGAGATCCCTGCTTTGCTTGTTGCTTGCTGCATACAGCCGCTCTTATAAGGAAGGTTTGGCTAGGGGTAAGTACTTCGCTACCTAACTCTTTGTATCGGGATAGTTGAATCTCTTAGGAGCCAGTTTCGGACGCATTTACATCCTTGGACTGAATATTTGATTGTTCTTTATTCTCTAAACAATCCCGCTGTTCGCTCTGTCGGCGGATTGTTGTGTCCTCCAAATCGTCACAGCACGATACCTACTTAAGTACTTAGTATTAGTATACTTATCCTTAAACCCAACTAGGCGTGCGTCGATTATTGTCATTGCTACGTAGAAATCTGGACTCGGGATTCTATCCTTCGAGATTGAAAATCATACAAGTACATGACGAACCCGGTTTGTTTATTACCCTACTCGTATATATATGAACGGCTTGTAAGGGACTCGTGGCCTTGACAGCCTAAGAAAGGTAATTATTATGCGGTTTATTTGATAGTATCTACAGATCTTGATAAAATCGTTAGCTACTTGTCCCATCACCAAGCTTTCTGCCGTACTTAACTTGAACCTACCTGGGCTTCCATGTTTCTTCAGCTAATATATACCTCTATACTCCAATAATTATAAATCTAAACATTATGTATGCTTTATTGAGTATTTATGATCACTTGTTCCAAAACGTCAGTTTAATAACTGTGAGTCCTACAATCGTTTGTGCCAGTCTGTTTGATAGTTGGGCTTGAGCCAAAGGGTAGGGTAGGGCAGATCGTCTGTAGAGTCCATATTATCAACAGCTTTGTTCAATGCCAGAATTATCGCGGACCTTTGTAGACTCCCGGAGAGTTGTCAAGCGGAGCAAGCGCTATAACTGGGGAAATGTTAGCCAAACACCCGGACAAACACTGGAAAACATGGCGAGCGATAGAATGGCTCCGTGTCCGAAAGCGGACTCCTCAACTTCAACATCTATTAGAACAAGCGAGGTTCTTAAGATGAGGGCCGGACCTGGCCTAAGCAAAGGGCGGCCAGCCTAATCTATAGATAGGCGTATAAAAGGCCCGCCGGCCGCTTAAGAACATTGACTACTTGGTCCCCGCCCTCATGTCGGGGTACTCTTATTACCAAGATCTAGGTCGAAATGACGGATTTATATGGCAAGTAATGCATTTCGTAAGGGCGTAATTTGCTTTTTTTTTGTTTAGACGGATAGCCTTGTTGGTTTTTGTCTCAGTCTTGAGTTTGAGTCTCGCGACAAGGCTTGCCTTCGCCTTGTCCTATTTTACTCTATAATTACTTAGGGTATGTCGGTATCGCTTAACGTGCAAGTACCAAGTACCAGGATATCTATCATAACCGAAACTCCCCTCTTCGGCGTCTGAGCTAGCGCCTAACTAAGGAACATTCCTCAAAATGTTTCGACCCCAAGCTCTTCGCAACTTGATATTAAAGTCTCCCATCAATCCGGCCTTAGGTCGCAAGCCACCATATGGTTGGATACGCAGACGTTTCAGTTCATTGATGGACGCCACCAACTTCACAGAAACTCAGCTCACCGTTCGCGAAGCTGTGTCGAAAATCTGCGCGAAATTTCCCGATGTAGTTTCTTCTTCCCTGTCAATGCTGAGCTCTCACAACATAATGTCCAGATGAGTTAACTACGTTTCCTGATTACATATAGGATTACTGGGCCAAGAGGGACGAAACGCAAGAGTATCCCCATGAATTTTATGCAGCTCTAGCAAAGGATGGTTGGATTGGGATATGCCTGTCAGCAGAGCTTGGAGGCGCGGGACTGGGAATCTCGGAAGCTACGATGATGTTGCAAACTATCTCGGAGTATTTGCTTTGATCATTTGTTTAAGTCGGTCACAAAAGCTGATTGGGGGATTAGGAGTGGGGCGGGAATGGCGGGTGCGCAGTCGTTGCACGCCAATATCTACGCGACCCAGGTATAGAATCCAAGAGATATCTGGTACTCTACTCAAGTCGTCAGTCATTAATATTAGGTAGCCAGTCAGCAAATTTGCTACGGAAGAGCAAAAGCAGAAGTTCCTACCGCCATTGATATCTGGAAAGTCACGGACCTGTTTTGGAGTGTAAGAACACTGGGAGCTCGAGTGAACATGTGTGAATTGACCCGACTATAGCACAGAACCAAACTCGGGATTGGAAACTCTTAAACTCCAAACAAAAGCTGTCAAGGATGGCGATTTCTACGAAGTTACTGGCAGTAAAATGTTAGACATGCTCATTCTTCTATAGCCTAATGGCCTCTAACGTTATAACTGACTTCATCAGCTGGGTAACCAACGCCCAAAATGCAGATACCATGGTTCTTCTGGCTCGCACATCTGAATCTTCAGAAGTCTCCAACCCTAGCCAGGCGCTCTCCCTCTACTTCATGCCATTTGACCGCACACAACCAGGGCTGAACCTCCGCAAAATCAAGAAAATGGGCGGGAGGGCTGTAGACGCCAACGAGGTCTTCTTCGACTCGTACAAAATCCCCGCCACGTCTCTCATCGGGAAAGAAGGCGATGGTTTCAGGATGATTTTGCATGGCATGAATGCTGAGCGTTGCCTTCTTGCTGGCGAAGCCCTAGGCCTAGGTTATGCGGCCCTTGGACGTGCAACAAACTATGCCATAGAGAGAGAGGTTTTTGGAAAGCCGATAGGAAAGAATCAGGCAATACAACATGGGCTTGCAGAGGCCTATATGAACCTCGAGGCGGCGAAGTTGGCTACCTACCATGCTGCAAAGTTATATGATGCAGCTGCAACTGGAGAATCCGATGTGAGCTTGACTACTGTTGGCGCTGCCTGTAACTCCGCGAAGTATTTAGCTGCGGAAGCCGCCTATAAAGCTTGTGAGAGGGCGGTGAGTGATCACTGAGTCAGGTGGTGAGACGGGGGAAAATAGCTAACCACTACAGGTTCTAACGCTTGGAGGAATGGGGTATGCGCAGGAATATCATGTTGAGCGGTATCTTAGGGAGTGTTTTGTGCCCAGGATTGCCCCAGTCTCGAGAGAGATGATTTTGAATTATATAGGTGAAAGGGTACTGAAGCTTCCCAAGAGTTATTAGGTACTTAAGTAATTATGTGCGCCTTTGTCGATTTCGTGGGGTGTGATGCCTCTTCGATAGACGCGCATATGGGCTGTCGAGTGAATATAGGGATTTTATCTATTGATGTACAACTGATGGGCTTCGCTCATATCGTGGGGTTGTGCGGTTTGTTACGAAGCAATGCATTGAGTGACGTACTATGAATTAGTGCCATCTTACACTACATCGACCTATCTCCAACAACAGCATCTTCACCAATTATCGAGATTCACTACGCTCAAACACATTTTGGAAATAGTCAAGAAAGTGACATCTCAGAGCCTGTCAACAAACACAATTCTCAGATTGGGTTTTACCCGGCAACTCCTCTAATATTTAACCTTTTTGCCCCACCAAACACCCCCGCCAAATTTATTTTTGTGAAACCGAGTGACGACAAACGGCTACAAAAGAAACGATGTCACAACCAACACCATCAAGATACGATGACGACTGTTCTGATTCGGACATCACAACCATTGGTTCTGAGTCCTCTCAAGGCTACGAAGATGCTCCTGATGCCGACATAGGCGAAGAAACGCCCGCCATATGTTTGTTCTGCGCTTCGACGTTTCCAACCGCGCATGAAGTGTTTTCACACTGCACGGAGAGCCATAGCTTCAACTGGAAGCAGATTGCCAAGACGCTGGGTGCGCTCCACCAAGACTGAAATGCGGTTGGGGATTTGGGCTAATAGAAAATTTAATTAGATCTCGATTTCTACTCGCGTATCAAGCTCATCAATTACATCCGCACGCTTACATCTGCGGGCAAGACGTTTGATATTGGGGATCGAGCTTTTGAGGACGACAAATTCTTGCAGCCAGTGCTGGAGGAGGATCCTATACTTTTCTCGCTGGACGATGAAAAGATAGATGAAGTACCAGAGACCTCGGATGAGAGGGTCAAGGATTTGGAGGCGAGATTACTCGATCTAGGACTGCAGTTCCAGGAATATAAAGCGGCCGTTAGTGAGAGCTTTGCAAAGAACTTGGTGGAGAAGAGTGCGAGTGTCGAGGCCAAGAGTAGAGATGAAAAGGAAAAGCCAAGGGATGACGATTCGCATTACTTTAACTCTTATGCCGGAAATGGTGAGTTTCTTTCCGGAATCCTGGAGAGAACCGAAACTGATGGAGGAAGATATTCATGAGATTATGCTGAAGGATACGGTGCGGACGGATGCGTATCGAGACTTCATCTACGGGAATAAGGACCTGTTTAGGGACAAGGTGGTGCTGGACGTTGGCTGTGGAACTGGCGTTTTGTCCATGTTCTGCGCAACGGCTGGGGCGAGGAAGGTCATTTCAGTCGACAATTCTGCCATTATTGACAAAGCTAGGGCAAATATCTTCGAGAACGGCCTTGAAGGTGTTATAACGTAAGTGATCTGGCCAATGGATTTCATGGGCTAGGTGGCTGATCAGAGTAGATGTCTGCATGGAAAGATCGAGGAAGTCACTTTGCCAGTTAAGCAGGTTGATATCATTGTCTCTGAGTGGATGGGATACTGCTTGCTTTATGAAGCTATGCTTGATTCTGTGCTGTATGCCCGCGATATATACCTTGCACCAGACGGCCTGAGTAAGATAATCACCCCTCAGTGACAATAACGTATACTGAAGAACATAGTGGTCCCTTCGGAGTGTAAGATTCTTGTCGCAGCTGTTCATGACCCTGATTATATGAACGACAATGTTAACTTCTGGGATCACATCTACGGATTTTCCATGACCGCCATGAAGGAGAAAATTCGTGAGGACGTTACCATTACACATCTTAAAGCGAACTCGCTGGCCTCAGAGCCTGTGGCTTTCTGCCATCTTCCCCTCCACACCGTCAAAACGTCGGACTTAGTATTCACCAAACCCTTTGAGATTATGATTAAAGAGGATGTCGATTCACTGGATGCATTTGTTGTTTACTTCGACAATTTCTTTGCAACTTCCCGTGAGCAGGTCATTGCAGAAGATGCACGGGCAGAGTCATGGAAGGATACAAAGGGTGGTGTCTCGTTCACGACTGGACCTGAAGGGGAGGAAACACATTGGCGGCAAGGCCTCTTACTGATCGAGGAGGGGAAAAATACTTCACTCAAAGGAGGACAAATGGTCAAGGGTGATATCACTTACCGCAAGAGAAAGGAAAACTCTCGAGAGTTGGAGGTTGAGGTTTCGTGGAAGGGTACAGGGGATGTGAATAAGCAGCTGTGGATCATGCGATGAATGCGAAATGTATTCTGTTTTGTCGGATGATAAATATCTAGATATTTTACATACTGGAGAAATTTTCTTGTTTGGTTGAGTACCCCCCTCCTCTACCTCCTGTTGCTTGTTTAGATGCAAGCGGTAACCACGAGTTTTCCTCTTCATCTACATAACATAAGCAACGAAAGATCACCTACATGGATTCACCAGTTTCGAGCCTTGAATGCGAAGCGAGAACTATGTGCAAAGAGCCCTACTGTAGGTCCATCAAAATTGTCTTCAGTAGCAGAGCTGACAGATATACCTACTAAACAACACACTGGCGCAAGACGCTCTAGTGCTACAATGTCAATGTCCCAATGCAAATGCTTTATGACATACAGACTTGTGTGTACTCTGGGTTGCATTTGGCAAAATTGACAACAATACCAAAACATGCGCACTACCCAAACGTACACCTTGGTACGTGAGGGTGCCTCGATGTTATTTGATAATTTCGAATAATGTACAGAATACGAATTAAGGTACGTGAAGGCATGCTGCCATACCTTTATGTACGCTTAATCATGAATTGGGAATTTCTCTTTGATATTCTACCACGTGCCCTTAATAGCAACTGACTAATAATGGGAAAATATCAAAGGATTGAGGTGTACGTGATAGTACCATAAACTACTATGGTGTACACATGTGTACAGAGCTTTCAACATTGTTCAGTTTTGTCCGATGCAGATCCTAGATAAATTGGTATTCAGGGCATCTACTAGTGAGATGTGGCCAGAAAATAGACCTCCTTATTCGTATCTTATTGAAGGAGTATAGGAGGTATGACTGGTAGCAATTTTTACAAAGCTGGTTTGAATCTTGTGGCAAGTAATTGCCAGAACACGAATTTAAGCTTAGACACTTAAAAGGTGGTCTTATTCCCTCTTTCGCGGGTGCAACTTCTGATTGAGCGAGAATTGTCTGAGGCAAGTTCACACGGCGCCAAGCAACACGCACGGCTAGCGCAACGGGCTATTGGAGTGATCAAAACAAGCAACAAGCCCCAACCCGTGTCCCTTTCTTCCATCATCAATCTAGACGACCTCGACACCGGCAAATAGCGACAGAGATAAGTCGACATTTCTGCGCCTTCATCATCAACTTTTGCGCTGGCTACAAACTCATCACCCATCCAACTGTTTTGACCGCGATTTTGAACGTGTTTGTTTTGATATACACACCCGCACCATGGCCTCTCGTCAGATCGCCACTGTGGGATCGCACGCCTGGATCGCAAATGAACGGTCAATAGTCCAGCAACTAGAAGATGAGGATGTTGAAATTATGGCGTATGCCGTCCGTAATGACATGGAGTGGCTTAACGAGCATATGGCGAACATTTTTGAGCGCAACATATTGTACGCGACCCACTCCAGTTACTCGAGGACTCTTCACTCACTGATGCCATGACGTTTAGTGACATGGCAGAGATAATGAAAACTCCGGGGCGGCTACGAGGGAAGACGCCGCGCACTATACGGAAATCAATTGCTATACATATGGATGATCGAGAGGTGTGAATTCCATTTCTCGATACCGGATACTTGGGTTAACGCGTTCTATATAGCCGCTCACTGATATCTTTGCTGATAATAACACCGCTACAACAACCACCCTAGTCCATCGATTCCAAAGAGCAAATGCAGACTCGCCTGATAAGCAGGCCACTCCTCCCCCTCCAGCTCAACCACCTCCAACTCTGCCTCAACCCCAATCAGAAACTCGGACATCGCCGGTAAGGAGTCCTATTAAATCATCACCACCTAAACAGCTCAGCCCGACGAGGATCGATAGCCCTACCAAAAACCCTATCAAAAGTCCAATCAAGGATGTCGTTAATCGGCCCTCCCCTCCTCCGGTTCAGCCTCCATTACCGGCGCCAAGTTTCACAGATAGTGGTTTCTTCACATCTTCAAATCCAAACTCTCAGGCCGATAACTTGCAGGACAAGTCTTCGAAGTCACGCGATTCAGTTGGATCTCAACTATCTATTGATGCTAACTCAAAAAGACACCCGAGGCTAAGTGAACCCAATGAGGGGATAACTTCACGGATCTCCTTTACTACTGCACAGGAAGACGTATCCGTCCACTACCCACCATCATCGCCTGTCGATGAAGTAGCTTTACTCCGTTCGGGAACTCCAAATCAGGGGGAGCAGGAAGAAGGGCTAAGGTGGCCTCGGGAGTTATCCATAGAACAGCCTCTATCTACTAAACAGGGTAATTCAAACCCTCAAGAGACTCGTCGTTCGGGTCGTTTAGCCCTTAGAGCTTCACAATCTGCTTCACAATCATCATCTCCTGTACCGGAAGTTGCAGTACCTTCATCACCGCCTAAGTTAACTACTCAGTCTGTTCTCGGAGAATCTGTCGAAGGCGCATCAGCATATCCAGCTCTCCCCGAACCAGTGCCAGAGACCCGGGAAGAACAACAAGAACTAGCAGCTGAAGAAACTCCTCAACCGCTTAAACAGTATGTTGGCGATTCATTTGAAGCAGACGGCGGATCGAAAGAATCTCCAACACCTGAAGCACCCCTATTGCGCAAGAGCAGTATGAATTTTGCGTCTCTGCCCGCTAGGGAGCCTTTGACCAATAAAAAGAAGAGTTTGGGTGCTAAGGTGGCGAGGGAAAGTCAACTGGACCAATTAAAGCAGAATGGATCCCAGAGGGCAAGCTGGATGAACAAGAAAGGGAATGGGAAAAGTTTGGGTGGAAGCTCACGGCCAATTATAAGGAAAAATGGTGAGGATGATGAGCAGGAAGTTGAGGTTCCAGAACCAAAAACTGGAGATAAGCGGAAGAGTGAGGGAGGTTCGTCCAGGTGGCGGAAGATATCGAGAGGAGAGCATTTTGTAGGTGTTGTAGTTCAGGAGACTGTCAAGATTCCCACCAAGGGTGGTGATGACGATTCAGATGCTGAACTGCGTCTTCACAACAAAACATCTACCCAACGCCTTCACGACAAAATCTCACAACTCGGAAAGCTCAATGCTCGTAACGCGCGTTCATTTCCTGCATCAGTTCCTCAGGCCAATCCTGCATATCCCGATCTTTCATCACACGAGCAAGAGCCATCTTCGGCAATTTCAGCCAAGACGCCAGCTCAGGCTTCGGAGAAGCAGTCCGATCAAACAACTACTACTACAATAGGAGAGAGCGTCAGTATGAAGTCTTCGGCACAGCCACAATTGACCCGCAGTAAGACGGATGGAGTTATCTTAGCTAGCAGCAAAGCCAATCAGCAGGAATCTGTTAGGCGGACATCTCCACGGAGACCATCGCCAATCAAGACCCATACCCAGCCATCACCACTTCCGAGCAGTGTCAAGGCAAGCTTTGAGAGAACTGCACCTGTTGTATCTTCTCCTGGCGGGCGATCTGCCATGAGCCCGCCAATATCGCCCTTGAAGACAGTCTCATATGCCTCAATCAATGACGTCCCACAGTTTGCCGCCAGTGGGGCATCGACTCCGAGAAAGACGCCTACAACTGACAACACCCTTTCGGCTGTTAAAGCTCACACTTCAACTATGATCCAAAAAGCGAAGGAAATGTGGATGAAGAGTTCCGTTGCGAGCGCCTCAGCGAAAGCTGAGACTATATCCTCTCCTCCTCTAAGGAAATGGCAGGGTGCGGAGTCCTTACAAGATGTTTTTAAAAGGGATGCAATGTCCAATAGGGTTCCTGATCAGATAAAAACCCACGGACGACAGGAGTTGTATCCAGACCTTGATTCAGTCTTGTCAAATACAGGTGCGAGCAAGGGTAAAGAGAGGGAGACAGTCGCTCCGGCTGCTTCTCCTGTTGTTGGGGCTCTCAGAGAAGGGCGCCAGACTAGGAATTCACGTTCAAGAGCTGAAGAGGCTACAAACGAGGCTTCAAACGAGGTCGCAAAGGCGTCCCCTGCCGCAACGGAGACCACAACCAGGCCCAAGACTCTATCCTCAGGACGACAAACTCGGAATTCGAAATCTAGAGAAGAAGTCGGGGGTGATGTTGCTTCATCGAGACCATCACCACCGGCACCAATAGCACTGAAGGCTGCAGCCAAAAAGAGGGATGAAGATGCGGCACTACGGGAAATGAGAGAACGTCAGCAACGCCTGGAAGAGATCCTAAGGCGGGAGAAGGAGGATTTGGAGAGGATGAAGCAGAGGCAGTTAGAAGATGACCGAAAGCCGAAGGAACTTTCTACCGATCTATCCGAGGATGAAGAATCAATCCAGCTTGAAACCGACCGCTCGCGACTTAATTCTGCAGAACCTGAACGGCCACCTTCACGCCTCCAGCAGCGAGGAGGAGGATTACGTTTTCAGAAAATGGAGCCCAAACGCATCACGAAATCGACCAAGGATCAACCTTCAGCTAGGCCTGCGCCAGTGTCTATCAAGATTGGTACTGCCAGTCAGAGGGAGATGCAGGATCAGCGTCATAAGAATACTATTGGTGCGGCTGGTCCCACTGGGTCAGCGCTTGTCTCAGCACTCAAGAGCTCTTTTGAGCCTTCTTTGCCGACAATGAATCCCAGCGCTGCTCCCCATCCGCCAACATTGCATACTTCATCGTCGAATGGAAGTCTTCGGAGTGCTATTTCAAGTGCCAATTCGACGAAGCAGCTTCGGTCGCTGCAGTCCGCCGCTAGTCAAAGGAAGAAAGAACAAGAAGACAGAGAGAGGAAGGCTGCGCAGAAACGGGATTTGGAACGGCGAAGAGCTGACAATCAAAGGAGACAGGAGGAAGAGCAGAAGAAAATGCAAGCGCAACGGCAGAAGAATAATACAACTCCTGGTCCAACCTCCACCAAGCCTTTGGCGCGTGCCCAACCTCCGGCAAGTGTCAGTTACAAAAACCCCGTGCGCGCTGATTGGAACATAGGCTAATAAATGCTGATGTAGCTTCGCCAAACTTCCCAGGAACCTGAAGCCAACAAGAAGTCGTACGGTTCCTTGAATAAGACACCCTACGCGCATGGTAGCATCAAGCGTACATTTCCTCAGGAACCGGAAGAGCAACAGAGCAGACATGTTCCTGCACGACCTGGGACTGCTGCGTCGTATCATCAGGATGGTTCAAAGAAGCGTCGTACCAATGACTATGAAGAGCGAACATATGAGATGCCACCACCCATCCGTTCCTCCATGCAAAAGAAGGTGGATACTTCCGTCATCCCGAAAGGAAATGGTCTGGTCTCAATGGAACTTCTCCCGCTGACGAACGACAAAAAGGAATTGGTCTCGAAAACGCTTACCCATAGTTATGTACAAGCATCTTCCTCAGCTTCTACGACATCCACAATGAAGGCTTCGTCTTTCAAAGTCCCACAGGTTGAGAGTGTCAAGTTCTCGAAAGAAAAAATCAGATTTGCTGGAGAGACATCTGCACCCTCATCATCGACCTTCAAGACCCCCGGAACGACGAAGACTTCTAAAAAGAGTAAGACTCCGGCCGCATTCAAGGAGAGTCCATTGTACCCCAATGGCGAATCAATCGTGCTTCCTGAAATCCCAACTGAGTACCTATCCAATCATCCTGTCATCGTCTCCGCTTATCTACTAACGCTGTCCACAGCTCCGAGGACGAAGATGATTACCCTACCAAGAAGACCGACTTCACCTTACCGCAATGGGCGGAGTCTCCAGAGCTCCGAGAATTGTTGCGGCAGCAACAGACCATGGATCCCACGGAGGTTTTCGGACCGATAGCAAAGTTGGATATGGAGACAATCTTCAGAACAGAAGGGAAGCAGGGGAGGTTCAGAGCTAGAACTTCAAGTGCAAACTGGGGTGGGGCCGATCGGTTGACGCAGAGTGAAATTCTGGCCGACCAGGAGGCGAGAAGAAAAATGATGGAGACGGGAAAGTGGACGCTTCCTGGGTTATAGGATTTGTCCTTTTGTGGAATACGGTGCTCTACATACTTATCTGTTTACTGTATTGTTTAGGCTTTTTGGTGTGGCGGGCGTAGATAGCTTTTCAGTGTATTTTTGGGGTTCGTGCTACTATGTTAGCTTGTATTACTTGGAATTTATTATCAAAAATTAGGTGCACGAACACACGACAACGGTTATGTGGACTTGGGGGAAGGGGGTATTTGTTTATTGGCGTTTTGCTTGTATGCTATTGTATATATGTTTACTCCTGTTTATTCCTGTAGTCTTCTGTCTATCTTTTCGCCTAAAGTTTACTACTGGAAGAGTACTTTTAGAAACTGAGTTCGTGTTTTATCCCAACTTTCCTCCGTTCAAGACAAGAGACCAAAGCTACAGAGAGATGACCAACTACAGAGGCAAACCAAGAGTGTAAAACTGCGTCCTGCCTGCCTACTCGGTTGTGAGAGTTGTGGGTATAGGTGGGAAGGGATATAGGTATGGATTGGAAGTTTTATTAAAATTGCTTCAGCGCGTTACTTGTCATCTACAGCTATAGCATACTCCTAGTAATTCAACAGGATTAAATAGGGTATGCATTACAACTATTATAAGATAGATGTGAAATGGAAAGGATTTACTGCTACGGAAAATAATGCGTGATATCTGGTGAATTGAATGAACCTAGCTGGAGGGAGACACCTTCACCCACTTATAACTATAGATGAGAGCAAACTCAGAGGGGACTCCATAAACACGGACGTAGAAGTGCACCTACATACATACATACATACATACAAAGGCCCAGTCAGGCAGAGGACGACGAGGAGGTATAAAAAGCAGATTAAAAACAGCTGAAGGGGTTTTCAATATCATATCGTCCGCTACAGTCTCTCTCAAAACAAAACTCAACTGCAACTCGATGACATGAAGCCCAAACACACAAAAGGAAAAAAGGGGGAAATGGATCTGAAGAATAAAGAGAATCAGAAAAATACCAGCGCCATCCTTGCCAAAGACCACGCACACAAGAGACGAGACAAATGAAAAGCATGCAAACCACTAATTTAAACAGCACTCGCACAGATAACACCCGCCAGCAAAGCAAAAAGACAAACAAGCATAACACAAGTATCCTTTTTCATGCACAAGTCTGTCCGGCAAACCCACCCGAGCAGGCCCACCATGTCTGTTCCTACTACATCACCCACCCTAAACAAATACACACCCATATAACTCTCTGCCAGTCCTTTCGTTCATTATCGTCTTTAAATCCTCCCCATGGCTGTTCAATCCCCACAATAAGATTCCTTCAGCCGTACAGTGTTCAAAGACGGGCGGGTGGTCGTCAAAACACCGCAGCCAGCCCATGCCTAGAGGTTCTCTTAGAAAATCGTTTATTCGAACGTTCAGATGAGCCATCGCCGCCTCGCCCTCCTGAATGGCCATTTGCTGCCGCATCGAGAGTAATAGTGGATGGCGGACTCGACAAAGTGCTGGACATGAACCCATCGTCAGGTGGATAATTAACTGATGCAATTTCCCTCGCCCGTTCGATCTGCGCCAGCCATTCGCTGGCAGGAGTTTTCGGGTCCTCAAAAGTATAACATTTGTCTCGCTTTTTACGAAAAGAGAATGAGAATAACGAGCGCCAATCAGAGAGAATTGGACTGACCGTATCGATTGCCCACATCGTATCGTCGCCACCAACCTTTCTGACAACTACACCAAGACCCTGAAGACTAATCTCAGTCTTAGGCTTTTTTTCGTCACCTCCAGCGGCGGCAATTATAACCCTAGCAGCACTCGTAACCATCACAAGTCGTTGCCGCTTTTTTGTGTTGCTTCCTCCGAAGAATCTGGAAAACTTTTTTGGTGGATCCTGTGTACTCACGCCGTGCTTTCCGTCCGGGGAGTGCGGAGCTGGGCCTGTTTGAACGATTGAATTACCAAGCTTAAGTATGCGTTCATTCGACCTAGTGAGAACAGGGGACCATTCTATGTCCAGCTGACTAGGGGGCGGTAACTCGGTAATGACCCTTGGTGGAATTACGGGCCTTCCATTAGTAGTGGCGCCGTTTCTTGTTCCATTCAAAGGATCTCCGCCGAGTTTGATGATTTTAGGTTCCTCTGGTGGCGGTATGTAAGGTTTTAGCCGCGGAGCTTTCTGCCTCCACAGTTTCCGGCCCCACTCAATACCCTCGAAGAACTCATGGTTCTTAATATGTTCGATGTTGATTCGTTTCGAAGGATCTAGTACCAACAACCGTTCGACCAAATCCTTGGCCACCGATGGGAAGCCTTTGGGGAACTCGTACTCGAGGTTGACAATCTTTTGGAATGTCTGGTACTCATTGCCGGCTTTGAATGGCGGTCTACCAGCCAATAACTGGAATATCATGCAGCCGAATGCCCAAAGATCTGATGCTTTACAAGCCGCCTTGTCTGTCAAGAGCTCTGGAGACACATATTCCGCTGTTCCGACGAAGGAATTTGCCTTCGAGTCATCAACCCCTTCCAATGGATCCCCAGCCCCAGCAACCCCATTCCCTTCCCCATCCTGCTGAGGTGGCCTCTTCGAGAGATCCAAAATCTTCGCAGTTCCGAAATCGGTAATCTTGACGTGCATCCTGTCGTCCAACAGTACATTTTCTGGTTTTAAATCCCGGTGAATGACTCCCCTTGAGTGCATATACTCAACTGTATCCAGGATCTGCGCGGCATAGAATCGGGTGCATTCGACATCAAATGTTCCTAGCTTTTGAGATGTTAGCTGGATTTCGGAAGAAAACCAGTCACATACCCGTTTCAAGGTCCCCAAAAGCTCTCCCCCAGTTGCCAGATCTAAAACAAAATAAAGACTCCTTTCGTCCTGGAAGGTATAATACAGTCGAACGACGCCTGGGTGTTCTCCGAGTCTATTTAGAGTATTCTTCTCTATATTTACGTATTTAACCTTCTCTTCTTTGATGATATGCCGCTTGTCGAGTACTTTAATTGCGTACTCTTTTAGTGTTGTCCGGTCCGTCGCAGCTAGAACCTATGTATAGAAGGTTAGATATTGCTACCAACGAGCAGGATACTAATAGTAGACATACAGTGCTGTAACTTCCTTCTCCAAGTGTACGCCCAAAGTTGAAATCCTTAACACCTTTCTTCACTACCCGGGTTACGATGTTACCGTTAGCATCGGTCTCCTTTTTGACGGACACAGCGGCACCCTTCTCTTTCCACTCCTCGCTGCTCGCTGCAATCCCGTGCTCGGCTTCATACAGATTCCCAACTGAGCCTCCTGTGGCGCCATTTTCGCAATGAGAGGGAGACGGACCTGCAGCTTGAGGTGGCCGATAAGTTCTATCTGTATTTGAACGTTCCCTAGGTTGTGGTCTTGAGTTTGAGCTGCCTGGCGGTCCTTGAAGTGACGACCGTGAAGGTTCGCGAGATATCCGAGTATAATCAGGATATTTCTGGGATGATGCGGATGCACTTCCTGGTGTTGAAGGCAAGAAAGGACTGGATGTACTAGTGTAATTTGGGAGAAATTGAGAAGAATGCCTGGATGGGGGTGCAGAAGGTGGTGGATACGTTGGTCGTGATTGAGGAGGCCCGAAAAAACCTTGGTGTTGTGAAGGTGTAGTGGTTTGGGAATGAAAGCTCGATCCGTGTGAAGGCAAACTAGCCGTCGATCCTCCTGCCTGTGTTCCTGGTATTGATGAACCGTGTATGTGCAACGACGCATTTGACTCGAGCGATTGGAGGTCGGGTATGTAAATTTGGGATTGCGATGATGTGTCGTTACTCGATGAGAAGCCATTCGTCGATGCACGTGGAGATGGCGGTGGTGAATCATCCGTCTGGTTCGCGATCCGAAGGCCACCGAGCACCTGAGAAAGGTTCAAGTCTCCCTCCATTGTTATGGATGCAGTCCCAACACAGTCCAATCCACAGTTCAAATGTTGCGATTCAGAAACTATGCAGCATGAGCCTGGTAGAGATGGGGGGTCTGAGCGACGCTGAGGCAGGTATATTGTGATGCAGAAGCTCGAGTCGTCCCAGTTTCGCGACAATAAACCGCAAATTCAAAACCTGAGCCAGTTATTCAATGTGCGGGCCCAATCCCGTCGTGGCAGGTCTATAATTAACTGAACGCCGAATGGAGAAGGTGTAGGTATGGTGTAGTTGATAGTCCGTTCTCGAGCGGTGTTTGAGCGCCGTCAATGGAGAAGGCGTGTGTTACTGGATTGTGACAATGGAGATGATGAGTGAGTAGTGTTGTCGCTAGAAGGCCAAAGGTAAAGGGCTAAAAGCGTGGGGGGAAGGGATGAGACGATGCAAACGTAAAGTATGATATGTATTTAGAAGTATGTGCGTACAAGCAGCATGTAGGACGACTTAATGAGGCTGAAAGAGCCGACCTTCCTTCTTGTCTCCGCTTCTCTAAATTACCGGCAGGCAGCACGCAGGGAGACCCTGAGAACGCGCGCTGACTGATGCTGATGCTGATGCTGGGTGAAGAACCTGAATATGACTTTTGATATGTAAAGTGTGAAGTGTGGAGAAACTCGCTGACGTAGAGTAGGTTTGCAGGAGGAACACAACCAACGCTTCTACATATCATAGCGGCCCCAACCGAAGGATTCGGGATGGCCTCGCTATTATTATTGCTATTGCATGTGCATGCTCATACATACAACGCTTTGGAATTCTTGTAAACAATGTAAAACGTATGTAATTGCGTGTTACGTAACCGGCCATTAGCGGACAAGTCCCGAATCACCCACATTCATTCACAAGGCCTCACTCGGACTAGCGATACCAATGTGTGGTGATCCGGTTATGTGTTGAAAGTAGCATTGTGGTTCCTAGAATTTCGTACATACCAATTGGTATCACTTGTGACTTCGGGCTTCATTTGGAGATGCCAAATGGAATGGAGCACATAATGGCTAAAGTCAATAACTGTAACACCGGGAGATTCACCCTAGGTCATAATCAATACAAGCCCCTAATGAATTCTGGACTGATAAGGAAGAAGATGAATAAGGCTTCACTCAGGATGCATATAAGGATTAACACCCAAAGAGATACAAGGTAACTGTTCTGTTCTCTGCTTCCAATAGATAGTATCGACCTAAGAGTATCGTCTTCATCAGCAAAATGTATTTTAGTCACTGGAAGACTCCAGGAGTGTCTGAGAGGATGTGGAGTGTAAACTTAGATGTGTCAATTTCAGGAGAGTATCAGACCCTAGGAGGGCATTCCAGCCGGCCTTCAGAGTAACTGGGTTCTCTGATGACTGCTACAGGAGTACCATGGGAGTGATTGTGATAGGTTTGGGAATACCTTGGAGCACTGGAGAGAACTTTGGATGCACCTGGGAGCACCTGGGAGCGCCGGCGATAAGCCTGGGAGCGCCGACGACAAGACTGGGAGCACCTGGGAGCGCCGGCATCAAGTCTGGGTGCACTGGCGACAAGTCTGGGTGCGCCGGCGAGAAGTCTGGGTGCGCCGGCGACAAGCCTCGGAGCGCCGGCGTCAAGTCTGGGAGCACCTCAAATCACAGTAGAGCAGTCTGGGAAAAACAACATCTTCTTTGGGAATGCTGCTGGTGCGCATGGAAATCATAACTACTACATATCGTTCAACGATTATTAAAACTCATATATTTAGTTTGTATTCTCATCTATGTATCTATATAGCTACCCATCTACACACGGTATATCTGGATTGGCTGCAGGCGGCGCTTGAGAGCAATTCGAGGTGTGCCTGAAAATGACGATCGAGTGAACTCAGAGCTACACTCCGTGGCCGTGATCGAGCGACTTTGGAGATGCACTTGGAGGCAGTAATCGAACGTATTTGGAGATACACTTGCAGGTCGTAATCAAGCGAGTGTGGAGATACAATTGCAGGCCGTCATCGAGAGAGTTTGGAGATGCACATGGAGGCCATAATCGAGCGAGTTTGGAGATGCACTTGGAGGCCGTGATCGAGTGAACTTAGAGATGCACTCCGAGACCGTGAGAGGGAGTTTGGAGAAGCACTTGTGGAGGCCGTAATCGAGTGAGTTTGGAGATACACTTGGAGGCCGTAATCGAGTGAGTTTGGAGGTATGCACTTGGAGGCCATGGTCGTGTGAACTTGCAGGCCGTAATTGAGCGAGTTTGGAGATACACTGGGAGGCCGTGATCGAGCGAACTTGGAGGCCGTAATCGAGCAAGTTTGGATGAGTACTTAGAGGCGGTTGATGGACGGCGCACCGGGTGCTGAGACTCTATTCATCAGTTAGTTAACTTGCAACTGTGGGAATGTGACAAGGTGACTTTACCTTTGAGCTCTCATGGAGAGCTGGCTGATGGCGGTCAATCGTGTAGGGAGGCACACCGGAAGCTGAAGCTACATTCAGGGGTCAACTCGTAATCATGAGAATGAAGGGAAGACAAACAATCTTGGGTACTGGGTGTATGCTGTACTCAGTGTATGCTGGACTCGGTGTATGCTGTACTCGGTGTATGCTGTACTCGGTGTCAACTCATGATCATGACATGGAGAGATAGAGAGGGATAACTTAACTTTGTGTTCTGTAATAATGTTAGAGTTGTGGACGAGAAAGAGAGAGATGGGGGATGAAGATGAGAACGATGTGGAGGATACGAGCGGATATGAGAAATCAGGGGTATGACTTGCCTGATTGGGTTGGGAAGACCTCGTATCAGTGTAATTACACGCCGGATCGGGACTCGTCCCTGCTGTATCGGGGATGGTCAATTGACTCGCACACGAAATTCTCTTAAGTCCCAGTTTCTCATGATAATTTCCCCCATCTCCTCTCATCTCTCTCATTCTCGTCCTCAAGTCTACCATCACCTAAGAACACGAAGTTAAGTCATCGCTCTCTATCTCTCCATGCCATGATCAAGAGTTAACACCGAGTACATCATACACCGAGTACAGCATACACCGAAGTACAGCATACGCCGAGTACTGCCACATACACCGCGTACTGCATCATCCCAAGATCGACTGTCTCCCGCTCTCATCTCTCGGCAGACCATGTTGTACTCAATTCTCTACATTCCCACAATCATGAGTTAACCAATGAATAGAGTCTCAGCTCCTGTCGCGCCTCCCTCCTGAACTACCGCCTCCAGATTGACCGCCTCCAAGTACTCCTCCAATCTCACTCGATCACGGCCTCCAAGTGCATCTCCAAACTCGCTCGATTACGGCCTCCAATCTCGCTCGATCATGGCCTCCAAGTGCATCTCTAAACTCGCTCGATCACAGCCTCCAAGTGTATCTCTAAACACCCACGATTACGGCCTCCAAGTGCATCTCCAAACTCGCTCGATCACAGCCTCCAAGTACATCTTTAATGAGCGACGGCGGGTGTACAGAGATACAGGGGTAACGGAGGTGGAAAGAGTGACGGGGAGTATATATTCGGCAGACCCCAGAGTAGATAGACATCTCATTTCCATCTTATCTTATCAAACAATGAAAATACACTATCTTTCCCAACCTTTTGGTCTCACTCGCTCTGTCCGCGATATCATGGATCCACGCAATTGCGTGGGATTCTCAATGCCAGGTAGTATCATATCTTCTCACCCGATTCCTACGCACCTCAAACCAGAACCGCTCTTTCTCATGAATTCCCTTTGGATGTCGCGAGAGGTGCGGCGGAGTGTTGAAGGTGGGCTCTCTGCCTTCTAGCTCCATCGTTTCAACGCAACGGCCTCCAAATGGTGCATCTCTAAAAGTTCTCTCAATGGGCGTGGCCTGGTGCTCCTCCGATTATGCTCTTGACCGTATGTATATATAGAGAGAAACTTAAATAATGCATGCCATATTGTGATGTAGCGAATCTTGTGACTGTAACAAAGATGAATATGATAAGACGAAATGCCTTGTGGTTATGTAAGAACCACTGCTGTGAGAATACTGCATCAAGTCTCCCGCAGAGCTGCGAAGCGGTCTCGGCCGCTCTCCAAGTATCCCACAGAGCTGCGCAGCGGTCTCAGCATCTCTGGAAGTCTCCCGCAGATCCGCGCAGAGGTTTCAGGAGCTCCAAAATTTGAGTATCCTAGATGGAGCATCCTGAATGCACCTCCATAACTGCAGGTGCTTTCAGGAGCACCTGAGAATGCTCTTGCAGAGTCTGAGAGCACTTTGCTTAGCTCCAGGTGGGTCTGGGAGGGTCTGGAAATACTTAGAAGCACCGGTGAGGTCGCCCGGAGTGTCTGGGAGGATTGCGTGTGGCTTCCGGACCGAATTACATTGTGCTGATGTACCGTGTGTAGATGGGTAGCTATATAGATACATAGATGAGAATACATACTGACTACATGAGTTTTAGTAATCATTAAACGATAAGTAGTAGCTATGATTTCCAGGCGCACCGGCAGCATTCCCAAAGAACATGTTGTTTTTCGCAGACTGCTCTACTGTGATTCAAGGTGCTCCCAGACTTGTTGCCGGTGCTCCCAGGTACTCCCAGGCTTGTCATCGGCACTTCGAGGTGTTCCCAAACCTCTCACAATCACTCCCATGGTACTCCTGTACCAGTCATCAGAGATCCCGGTTACTCTGAAGGCCGGCAGGAATGCCCTCCTAGGGTCTGATACTCTTCTGAAATTGACCCATCTAAGTTTACACTCCACATCCTCTCAGACACTCCTGGAGGCTTCCAGTGACTAAAATACATTTTGCTGATGTATTCCATACACAAATTGAAGATGACTGGGGACATGAAGTTAGTGGACTACTACCTATCACTAATTGATCGACATGCATCAGCAAAAAACATTTCCGTCCGGGCGGAATGGCTCCGTCAGAGTGGATGCACTCCGTCAGAGCCGTCAGAGACACCCTGGTGGCAGATTACTCCGCGCCCAGCGTCAATACCACGCATCGCATTGCATATCGCCCTCCGATCGCCATTTCGCCGTTTCTTCTCGCTCTGTCGGTCTCCTATTTTAAACAAACACTCTGGCGTTGTGGCCAACTGTGACCATACGTCGGAATGGGTTCATTGGGTACACGCTTGCATCGGGATTGCAATGCAACGGGTGATGCTGTGAAAATCTCTCCTCGCGTTCCTTCTACATTGAGCTCGAGGAGCGTAGGAAGGTGAGAAGATATGATACTACCCGGCGGTGAGGATCCACGAAATCTCGCTACATTATAATACGGCATGTATTATCTAAGTCTCTCTATATACATACATACATACATAC
>Ga0307512_10000023_pt1 | contig 145596 bp, 122 predicted proteins | sample 14_EM_MG_FD_200267 | JGI IMG/M metagenome (GOLD analysis project Ga0307512, IMG submission 200267) | Populus trichocarpa ectomycorrhiza microbial communities from riparian zone in the Pacific Northwest, United States - 14_EM | ecosystem: Host-associated > Plants > Roots > Unclassified... | reverse complement strand
ATTCTAAACACACTCTGAAAGAGGCAGGGTTCTAATGATTGTTCATTGGGAGGGCTGATGGTGTAATCTGACACTGCCGGTGTGAATGAGCAACACATTACCCTCCATGGTGAATATGATAGATAGATTATTGTTCATTATCACTTCTACATCATTATCACTTCTACATCATTATCACTTCTACATCATTATCACTTCTACATCATTATCACTTCTACATCATTATCACTTCTACATCACACTTATACCAGGTAACATGCTTTCTAATATTCCATTTTTGCATTCCTACTGTAAGCTACTCTAGAAACAGACAAGTAATTCAATAACAGAAGCAGGTACACTAAAGAATAACCCAACTAAGTGATAAATTGATGTTAATTGACTATGGTGGCGACGTCATGAACTACATCTCCCATGAAATCAAGGCCAACATCAGCATACAGCGAAATCGGATTCCGAAAATCGACTCCACGAACCAATCCTTCTCAAAATTCTCTACACAGAATCTGAGCGACTTGGTTACATTCTCCCACCAAGCTTCGAGGTGTTCAATAACTTGATTGCATCTTCCCGAAGTTTCAAAAAGTTGTTGAGCCATTTAGGCTAATTTACTGCACTTGTTCCGCGTTGGTCCTGTAGATTTCAATTGTTTCGACAGTTTTTTGAACTGTTTCAATGAATTAAAGAATATTGTTAACTATTTAATTCCTTGAGACATCGATTATACACAAGCTTGCACAACTCCCATAACAAAATTAAGAAACCCTGAGTAAACACTCATCAGATTTCTATAGATCACTGCAATGATTACTTCAAGCATTGAATCAAATAATCTACATGTAAAACAAATTCAAGGCATTGAGGTCAATCATGTTGCTGAAGTACCACCGAGTGCTATCTGGCTGCGGCATCTGCAAAAGACAGTCTACAGCCCCTTGGATCAAGCTGATAGTGACGATATAAGTGGTTCAGATGTTGAAAACAGGCTTATGACAGCTGCTTCCATCAGGCAAGGGTTGAATCGGACGTTGTTGTCTCTCCTCGACAACCACAATACCAGCAGTCTGATATATCTGCCCCATAACAAACATCGGAACCAAAACAAGAAGCCCTTTAACGTTTCATTCTGTATCCTTGATAATGACAATACACTTCACATGTGTTGAAATGTGTCCACCAGTCAAATTACAGTGTCTATCTGGACTTGTCCCCATCCAGAGAAGCACTGTATCAGTTCATGCTGGCTAATGATTTCTCCACCTTGTGGACCGAGTGCAACGAACAATATGAACTGCCTGCACGTCAGATTGACAAGACATCACTGGAATTGCTGCTGCATTGTGCCTAATGAAATTTGCATTGTTGAGACAACTGAAATACTGATGGTGATTGATGTAATCTGTGAAATCGGCAAATCTCTTAACAACCAAGCAATGCGAATCTGTTGCTCCCTTTCTGGCATTGCACACCACTTGGCCAAGTCATCAAAGGTCTTGATTTCTGGTCACAGATTTTTCATCAGTTCTTTGATTGGTGCTTAGGTTAGAGGCACTGCATCGTCACGACTTTGTTTTGCATCACTTGCATTCAGCTCTTGAGACTGAATGAACTTCTTTTGGGCTTTCGTTCGCAAAATCTGTAAGGCAGCCTCATGACCATTTGATTGTCAGTAAGCTTATTTAAAATCCATCATCAGTCTTTCTGGTAGTTCAAAGCTTGCATTGAAAAGGTTGCCAAGCTGGAGGATATGTTCAGAGAAATGGTTGAGGAGATGCATCTTCACAAAGTTGAAATCCGATTCGTCGACAACATGTTGTGCAATGTCTGATTGCATCTGCATTTTATCTTCGTGCACACAACAACGCGTAGCAGCCACAGAATGATTGTCCCATGCGGGGTCACTCTTCTGTTCCTTCTGTTTGTCGAATGTAAGCTGCATTGTCAATGATTCTGATACCTTCTTGGTAGATTCACTGGCACAGAATCGACTGAAAACATCCTTGTGAAGATGATACACATCAGGATACTTCTCCATATACTCGATTGTAGCTTCAGTATGGTACCGGTACCATGCCATCAGGTGAAAATACACTAAGTTCTTGACACTCAACAAGGCTTCTTTCAGGGGAATCCTTTGGCTCGCCAAATGCATTGAAAAGATCGCCACGAAAACGGGAACAACCACGCGCCCGAGTGCTTTCATCTCCTTACCACTCCATTGCATCACCTGGCTACATGGCTTGTTGAATTGAGTGAAGCCAGAACATGGAGGCATCATCGCCCAGAGCTGGCTGAATATGTCAATCCTGGAATGTTGTTTGAGGAAGAACATCACCCAGTCCATCAAATGCTCAAGCATACTGAGTCAGACGGTCTGAAGAATATGAGGTAGGTTCATAGTTGTTAGGGAGATGTATTTCATATTCCAGAAGACTCCTTCTGAGGTTGCACCCGCTCAACCATCCAGATAATGTCTGCCTTCCTGTCTCTCTGTCTCATCTCCCTGAGTAGTGAGTATCATTGTGCAGAAGTATAGCGGATAGTCTCTTAATTGCCACGACTGTGAAGTCTCGTCTCTACATGATGATTTCTGTGATTGGCACAACAGGCAATGGGGCTGCTTGATGGAGTGCATGTGAATGTTTTCGAAAGTACTCAGCCTTCCAGGCACAGATGTATGGACCGCACTACCGCATCTAACCATCCGCAGAAAGGACAAGCTTTCCACTGTTGAAAAGCTCGTCGAGAGGACGATCAACAAACTCCATGACCTTCCTTAAAACTTTCGATTATTGATATGTTGTTCCATCACGGCTGGTGATTTTCCATGTCCTCTAACCTCATAGTTTGGGGGAACGGGAAAGAAGGCAACATGGATGCTTGCAACATTCAACGGCTCTGATCTAATCGTGGAGTCCATGTTTCCAAGACTCAAATACACTGGTAATTCCACCTTCTCGCCCAAATAGTTTGTGAGGTTTGTCTCCTCTGAAGTGCTGGAAACAGGGACAATCCCAGCTCCAAGCGGCTGCCATAGCTAATGAAGCAGTCAAAATCATCTTAGGTATAATGAAATTAAACTACCATACCTGTTCATTCCACCACGAGTCGCTTGATTTCACCTCTGACTAGTTTCGATACCCAGCTTGATTGAATCCCATTCCTGGAGCATACGACGTATGTTTCCTGAATGCAAGTTGTTGGATGACGCACTCAATACATTGAACTGGATTGAAGAACACCTGGAAAAATGACCTTAAGCAACGCATAACTCATAGAGAAGCTGTTTTTGGGACCGAAATTCATTGCGTATTCCACCTGTGGCACTATTAGTTCCTAAGGACGTACGCTATGACTAGATTACTATGATACACATGAGACTTTGTGCGCTGGATACCACAAACTTGAAAGCAAGCTGCCGGATGAACTGCATTGCACACTCCCAGGTACAATCCGAAGTAAACTTCAAATTGCATTCGATTGCACGCTCCCAGCCTGCTTGACTTACGATCTGAAGTAAGCTCTCAAGACGCTCCCAACTACTGTCCGAGTACGCTCGCATATAGACTCCCAATTGCCCTCGATGACACACTTCCAGCCTGTGTTACAATACGCTCCCAAGTGAGCTCTCAGGATGCTCTCAATCACACTGCCGAGCGCGCTCTCAAGTACACTCCCAATTGCACTCGATGGCACTCTTGCAGCCTGTTTGACTGTATGCTCGCAAGTAAGCTCTCTGGACGCTCTCAATCACACTCCCGAGCACCCTCTCAAGTACACTCCCAATTGCACTCGATGGCACTCTCCCAGCCCGCTTGACTGTACGCCCCCAAGTACGCTCTCAAGACACTCCCAAGAGCACCTCTGAGTACCCCCCAAGTACACCTCCGAGTTGCTCGCAAGGACACTCTGAAGAGGAAAGACATTTCCAATCTCACTTTACTATCTGATCCCATGTATTCTCCTGCATGCCCAATTGAGAGACTTGTTGAGTTGCAGATGCCAGGAACTGCGAGGTGTGAGGCTGGTGGCATATGGCGGGCATAGTTTTGCGGGTAGTGAGCTGCGGGCGGAATGTCGTGTGTGGCGTGTGGCCGGCGGGAGGTGGCCCACGGCGTATAGTGGCCAATATCATGACTTTGGTTGATATGATCATCTGAACCTTATCTTTAGAGTGGCCACCAGGACAAAATCTCATGATGTCTCAAGGTCATGGTGTTGACAATTGCAGGCTCAGATTCTGCAGAAAAGGTAGACAATTGGATTTCAGGGAGAGCAGATCTCCGACTAAGTTTTCTCAGTGGAATTTGCAGCCTGTTTCTCATCAATTTGGAGCTTATGCATACGCATTCGGTCCGGGGCTCATGGTGATGGTGATGATGATGGTGATGGTGATGGTGGTGATGGTGATGATGGTGATGGTGATGGTGGTGATGGTGGTGGAAAGTGATGGTGATGGTGATGGTTCCGAAAACACTTAGTCAAGTAGGTTGGCTTCGTCAATGCCAAAGTTAAAGCATCAACTGACTCAGAGCCTATTAGCCAAAGCATCCACAAACTCAGAGTTTTCCATAAGCCAAAAGCTGACAGTGGAAAACTCTGCTCCTCCCAACGGGCGGCTTTCTCAAGCACAGCTCTCAAGCACAGCTCACTCAAGCAGGCTCACAAGCAGGCTCCCAAGCGGGCTCTCAAGCGGGCTCTCAAGGAGGCTATGAAGCAGGCTTCCATGCAGGCTCTCAAGCAGGCTTCAAAGTAGGCTCCCAAGCAGGCTCTCAAGTGCCAGCGGGCTCTCCTGCGGACTGAGTGTGTGCAGTACCGGTAAAATAGCCAGGCATTAAAGAAAGGTATTGGTCCATCTCCGGCCTCCAGCCATTTATAGTTCCATAGGCCCACGCGTATATCTCTATGGATACAGTATAGCTGACCCTAGGCTGGGCGTCGCACAGCGGTCTACGGGAAGCTTGATATCAGCTGTGCGTGTGCGTATGTATGCGTTGCGCAGCCTATAGTCTATTTGCACTTCTGCCGATGGACAAGAAACTTGTGTAATCATCATTGCAAAGGTTGTTTGGATTGGCCAAATGATTGAAACCCACTTTGCCTGATTTCCAAGATTCAATGCCCATCATGTAAGACATTTAGTTTATCCTCTTTAATGAATTGTGGGAGCAAGTGGAGTTGCTGACGATTGCCATCATAGGGTTCCTCAAAAGCTCATTGATTGCGCCAGTACTCACATTGTGCTTGACGCACCACTGCGTGAATCTATACTCCTCCTCCCATGATATCAGTGACCCTAGATCCATTTTATCATTGAAGATATTGGAATACTCACTACCAAATGGTTTGCCGGCTTGACGGTTGTCGAAGTGTGGAGTACCATATTTCTGAGTCCTATGAGGAGATTGCTCTGGACTGACACACAGTTTTGTGATCAGCTTCTGTATGGATGGATTCAGTGATGGAAGTTGGCAGAAAAGAGTCACAATGCGGTTCATGACCGAGTTGAAGTAGAATACTATCATGCTTGATCCCCAAACCATCATCTGGCAGTTGTTCGGCTGATCTGAATGCAATCCTAGCTTTGTGGTTATGACAGAGGTGAGAAATGTAAGCTCCCATGTGAGAGTACATGTTCAAGTAGTAAAAACACTGTTGACGAATATCGATGTTTGGTTAGCAAAATGAACTGTTGGAACAACATTAAGAGGCTTCTCGATGGTTCTTTAGGTACTCATACCATTGCAAGCTGGCTGGTCCTCAGCAAAAGCCTCATCTCGATTTACTTGTTCCAGCAACGGTTCCTACCACTCTAGAGTGATTTCTCTCCTCCTCCTTCATACATTTGCAAAGTGATTAATTGCTCTCTCATTCTCAACATCCCTTCGATCACGAAAAGCATTCCGCACCTGCATTCAGCTCGTCGTGGCGATTGTTTTGCACCCTTACAAAACCCTTCTATGCCCATCGCCAGATTTATGGTTGTCACATTTGGTTATGTTCATACCTTACGTGAACTGTACATTCTCATTAGATACTGACCCAGTGACTTCATCTCAGGGTACAAGAATTAGAGCAATGATACATGAGTGAGATATGACTGCAGAGCATACTTGTAGTTGTCTTTATGATGAATTTAAGCGTTCAGTCGACGAATCAGAGTGCTTGGATGATGCCAAGCAAATAGTTTCCTTGCTGAATCTTTGCCAAGACGATGTCGCCAGATCAAAATAACCCCTCCAAGCCCACATATATATTCGCCTTGCCTGCCCATTGTACATTCAATCTCCAGAACCTTCGACACACCCTACATACATCTGAGACTACAACGCATCACACTTGACAATATATTCAACGCCCGGATCCTTCGTTAGGGTAACAAGCATTTGAAATCCACCACTCAATCATTGACCAAAGTCGAGAACCTACAATGCAATGTGAGGTCTTCTGGTTGCCGAAGTCAGTTTTCCCAGTTGCTATTTCAGTTCAGATCCTGACTCAACACATCCGCCTCTGGGCCAAGGACTCTGGTATTGAAGTCAGCCAATGGGTTGTAGCAACTCTGAGGGTTTGTTAGGAGAAGGGTGGCTTGACAATGCAACAGAAATAGAAGCACGTGAGGGAGTGTGTCTGCAAAGTTGCGCAGTCCAAGACCATCAGCAACATGCTAGGCACTGGCCCTGAGTAATAGGTATTTCTAATCGATCATTGCATTACCCAAATGAGTGATCTGGTGTCAAAAAGGCCACTTTCTATATCATACTAGGCAGACAAGGCTATCCTCGATGGCGAGGAACTCAAGGCAGCACTTGACAGGTTCGTGGAGGTTGGCCTTCCTACAAAGCAGAATGTCATCAATGAAACCGTGATGAAGAGGGTGAACTTCATGCCCATTGGTATGTATTTCATTACCCCAATGCTTCCTTGGCTCTTCCTGAAGCTGTGTAGGTACAGAAGATGATGTGAAAGGAACCATGGGCCAAAGATTATCGCCAAAACAGGGAGTTGCGATGCCTTGACCTATTTCCTTTTCCATACATTCAACTTTACCATTTCCCATGAGCATCCCAATGATGCTGGGCAGAACGTGGGTGAAAAAAATACTCAGCTATTGTCATGGCACTGGCCTGGGGATGATGAAATGACACTTCCAATAGTTACATCAATTGTTGATATGACAATTGTGTCAATCCTGAATGCTGCAATTGCCTGTTAGCCAGACACCTGATGGAGAATCCAAGAGCTTTGGGGCTGCCAAGAGGAGCCTAATGGACATGGCGGTCCGCATGCCCTGAATGTTAAACAAATCTTCGATAACAATACTGCTGTCAGATGGGTATAGGTGGCAATTATATTAAACTGTGCAATTTGCAGTGTGTCCTGTATGGTTGCCAACAAGCTGACGGTACATCAGGTGCCCAAACGCCTATGCGTGCTGCTGGCAGCTACTTTCCGCTGGATGACATCCTCCCACCTCTAGCCGAGTATATGATTGATGATATTGGGGAGGAATGAGACGATGAAGTTGAAATGCAGTGTCCAAATCTAAGATGATTCCTAACAACGAAAATAGGTTTTGAACAGTTTGAAAGGCAGCCTCCAACGAGGATAATCACGCCGCAGAGATACCTTGAAGTAATCCGCAACTATGCATTTGGTCTCTGTGGCGCTTACGAGCAAATCATTGTTGCTGCTGGGGATCTGGCCTGGTTAGGCGAGGACGATTACAGTTTGAATCCTCCCGCTGTGTGCTCTGTGGCCACTAGGTAGTGTCCAAGCAGCTGCCCGGCTGCAAATTGGTCATTGTGAAGATGCAATACACTGGCTGGATGTTTGTTCAAGGATTCACAGTATAGGTGGGTATTGGTCTGTTTCTTTGGAGGTTGGACAGATGGGTGATAATTTGAAGTTGTTTGAAAACGTTTTGGGTCTCGTTTTAGTGTTTTGTTTGTTGTATCATTACATCGGTCAACTTCATGCATGATGGGCTGTGTGTAGAGTCCACGATGTTGGGATTGATTGTTGCGATGCTTGGTTTTGGAACAGGAATGGTGGGAGCGATAGGAACCCATGTATGGCAGTCATGAAATTGGTTGTGTGGTAATTTTGCCCGGCAGAATATAGCTCGAATGATCAGTTCAATGCGAATGCTCACTATCTTCTTGCGATAATGATTTTCATCACAAGAAGCTAATCAACAACCCTGGGGCATTCATATCACCTGCTGTGATTGGTTCCGAGTTCCCGTCCGTCATAGAATTGTTGACGAGATAAAAAGACGTATCTCGATGATGCTTTCAATCATGTCAATGCTTTCCTTTGTTTACACAACCCATTACCTCATTTACTATACATTCATTTATATATATTTTAGTTACTCTTTTAATATTTTCATACTTATCAGTCGCCGCTTTTTACACCATGACACGAAGGCACTGCACTTCGCCTTCTCCGTCACTTGCTTGTAACACCAGGAGGAGGGGATGATCAATTGACGACGAGGAGCTCGATGATGATCTCAGACCGACACGCGACAATTACCATGATCGTCAAGAACACATTTTGGAATCTGAAGACAAGCCTCTTCAGCCACCATCCAGGACAGCAATTGGAAACCAGCCATCACACGATTCCTTTAGGTCAATACTTGGAACATGAGTTGTGGCAACTCAATTCACTGCTTCATCTGTGCAACCCCTACAACCTGTGCATTGGAAGGTCAATCTTGGCTCGGAGTCGGAGGACGAACAAGAGCCTCAGCCTCTGGCATCCAAGACTGTATTAGAGTAAGCATTTAAATGATTGAATTTGGCCGGTAATGAATACATTTACTTCAGGAAGAATTCAGACGAAGCCAGTGACCAATTGGTTGCATGGAATGCTGGAAATCTGTGGCCATATGAGCCCATTGTTGACTACATGACAAACTTCATTGTAGGCGCAGAGTAGTCCACCCAGAGAACTATTTCGGGCATTCCGGCGATGGTCATGGTAAGTGTGAAGACTATAGCCACCAATTATGCAATGTTTGTGAATCCCTTTGCCATGAATGCGGTACAGACTGCCCAGATGCATAGTTGGTGGTATGAGGAAATTACCAGAATCAATCCAGCCCAGAGACAGTCAGATGATCCACGTGCCTACATTTCATTGGTAAATGAATCATCTCAAAAATTGTTTACATCGCAGACGTTGAAAATCAGGCGCTTGTAAATATTACCTGCTTCCATGCAGCAATAGTATACTGCTGCAACTGTTTGGGGATTTCTCTTACCAGCGATAATGGAACTTGTGATAGCCTAATGAATACATGTCACAGAGCTACTCTTGGTCCAGTCACATGATACGCTTAGCACCATATCATGGCATCACTAGTAATACAACCCTGTGGTCATTAGCGGGATTACACATGGGTCATGTGTCGATTGTCTAAGTGCTAGAGCCTAGCGGATTCACTTTTGATGATGCAGCTGCATTGCTATAGCTGGGCAGCTTAGGCTTCAGCAGTGTGCATAATTTTCTACCACGTTCACTATCTCTGAAACTTGTGGGACATATCTTATCGGACTGGAGATTTATCTGACTCACAGGCATGGCAGTTGATAGTCAATTTGCAAGTAAGCGTAACTTCTGAACGATAGCATCAGGCAATAGGAACTATCAGGGAGCTCCTGGGTCAAAGAGAATGGTCTCAGCCTGAGCATTACGTGACTGAGGGAATTATGACATTGGCTGATCATTTGAGGCTGGAAACAACCAGGCTCATTCGTTTGAGATAGTATTCATTGGAGCTGTAAGACTGTGTCTATATCATGAGCTGATGCATTCTGTTAAACGTTGGCATAGTATCGGTTGGTTGCTAATTTAATCTATGACGTAAGCCAAATAGCGTTTTGGGTGAAGCATTAATTTGCAATGAAGCACTGTCGGCTATGATTGGCTGGTGTTCCAACTACTGTAACGAATGGAATGGGAGATGTCTAAGTTCAAGTCTGGTCCGTCACATTGACTGATTTGATATCTTGTGATGGATGGCCTTAGATTTGTATCAGGAGCATAACACTTTGAAACCACATTGCATGAACACAATAACTTACTGGGATGCATGGCAGTTATCACTGGGGGCATGATGTAATAGTATGATGTGACCATGACCACCCTATCATGAGCAATGAAGACATAATGTCGAAGTCTGGGTGTACACAGGCTCAATCATCACTGTACAGCGATCACATTGTTTCGGCAATGGGAACTACAGGCTCTAGCAATGAACCGTCAGAAACGTACCAACAAAAGAAAAATCTCAAATATTATTGCGTTTTGGTGATACCTATACATACACATTTGTTGTCATATACAGACCCATATTATTAGTTATATATACAACCATTCAGCATGGTAGTGGAAGCCCCACCTCATGCTGATCACCTTTGATCATGAAGCAGAAGTACTGTTGTGGACATTTGGAAAATTGATCAGCTCATTTCAGGAGCATCAATATTGGTTGGCTGCACAGTGTTGTAGTGGTTGTCAACATAAGTCAGTGTATAACCTCTGCTAGAGTAGTATCTGGAGTACCAATAATTGACATCGAAAGCAGAGATTTCCCCGCAATCTGCGATACTTCAGCAAGGACCTTCAATCATCGATTGCACTTTATCCCCAATCATTTCAGTCACTGTTGAGAGGGAAATTTCAACGACTTCTTGGGATATTCAGTGAAGGACTATTTCTACCAAGCCATCAATTCAGTCTACCAGTGAACCTTCAGATTATACATTCAACCCTTTACATAGGACTCGGAAAGACATAGTTAATCGTCTTCCTCAAACAAAAAGACAACTCAACGCAGACAGGAAGAGGTTAGCCAGAGAATTGCAAAATAGAATCCAGGGCTGTGGCTAAGTATATTTACTTGATTCAAAGCACCACCCTAACAGCAAGACTTCAATCAACTCTATTTACAGATTTGAAACAAAGTCGCCTACAGAGCTCCGGACACTGGTAGCCCGGCTATTGGCCACGGACAGGTTTACATGCCCCACCAATGTTCTTGATATAAGTTGAAAGTTCGCAACTTGTTTAATTATTGTCTTGACGATCAATATGGGAGTGCAAGTTTCAATTCACAGCGATCTAAATTGTGGATCGTATTTACTGGACATACTTCTATGGCATGCGACAAATGGGAATGAATGATAGATCCTTGATTGAAGAAATCAACCCGACATTCATTGCCCACAGCGTGATCTCCATCCGCCATTGTCTGTGTGCCTCGAAACCGGGACAATATATGATCCCGCCAGAGTTCGGTCCAGGAGCAGCAGCACACAGCATGCGCAATACAAGAAACATTAATCACGCTGGTGATGATAGATACACAAATGTGTTTCGTCACCTCGATGCTGATTTTGATTCTTCCTTGCCAGAGGTTCAAGCAAAAATGATGGACAATATCCACAGCATGATTCATGGTAGGTTCCACTCAGCTGGTAAAGACCCAGCGATGGCACAACCATTCAACCATCTGGGCAGCTTTGATGAGAACTTCCATGAGTAAGTCCCGGAGGAGCTGAATGAGCCACCCGACATTTCTTTCATTCGTTTCGGCAGCTTGGTTGCTCTTAGTGAAGCTTGAATGCGATTCTCCGCCGTTCTGCGTTTGGGGTGGTCTGCCATCATCTGCAGTGGCCAGCCCATCCCCTGCAGCAACAGCAACAGCAGCGACATCACCAACATCACCAGGATTGAGATTATGCAATTAGTCAATGGAAGTATGATTGTAGAGGGTGCGATTTCCCTTGGAGGTGAGGAATGGTGTCAGTGATCTGATTTTGGATTGCCATTGTGTGCTATTTGATTCCAGGTTTTATCAATATATCGTAATAGTAGTACATGCAATGGAAGAGATGGTTTACTGAAGAGAAATCTCAAATGCATGAAATCATAATAGCAATGATGCCTGACACTCCTGCCCACCATTGGAAAACAGCAAGTAACTGATCGAGATTGGATTAACAGATTGAATATCATGAACCACTTCAGCATGGTGACTAACATTGGTCAAATTCAGCCATGAGGGATTATTACAAACCACAACTACATGCTGAATTGAATGTATGGAGCGAGTATTATCATCATCGTGACACTCAATTGAATAGGGTGATGGAGGAGTAGTCCGAGGGAGTTGATTTGTGACATTGTGAGAGGAAGTGTGAATCATTCATGATGTGCTCATTGTCACATTGGCAAGAGTGGGTAAGCTGGTCGTGACGCTTAGAAACAGCATTGCAACAACTCGGATGACACTCAGGAATGTCAACGCAATGCCATATATGCGGGATACCTCAATTTCATTTTTTGAGTTTGAGGGTACAATAAACTGGATTAATTTAATGCAGGAAATTTAGTTTTTGCTGATGAACAATTGCAGGAACACACAATTCATCAACTCAGCTAAGTAGCTGGAGGCACTCCTTGTATTTGCTGATAAATCACACCTGGGAATTGGGTGAAATTGATTTTCATTGTGATTCAGCTGGATATCTGATATCAAATAAATGAGTAACCAACCAGACATTAGCTAGTTTCAAATCTTAGATGGGGTTTGAAAGGCAAGATAATCGATTCACCTGGAAAAAGAAACCAACTACCAGGAAACGAGATGGGTTATGATTGGGAATGCTTTGTGAAAGGGAGGAGTACACAAAAGGTGATCGAGGAGTGTGGATTGAACTTCTAGAGTTCCAATCCTGCCCAAGGAGCAGAGATTGGATTTCAGATGCCCATATCTCAACGGACGAGTGCCCATACAAGCACAGCATAGTTCGCAGTGGGGGGGTGGGGGTGGTATAGAGTGCGAAATGATCTAAAGATGTTCCAATCCCGACAGAGGAGTCCCAATGGAGTGTGAGCAGTGTCTATCCAAGTGGACGGGCACCAAAATGGTGGGGTAAGAAGCATAGAATGCATTGTATGAATACCAACAGGGATTAAGAAGAGCCCATACCAGCAGCAGGATGCCCAAAGAGGTGGAATTGAGAAAGAAATGAAACAGAGCAGTGCTGGGCTGAGGAGAGTGGATGGTAATGTAGGGAGTGCCTATCCGAGGTGAGCTGTACTTATCAGAGAGTACAAATTGGCCCCCTAATGCGGGAATAATGTGATGAGTGCCTTCCAGTGTAAAATTTAGTACTGGGGTAGAGTAACATTTACCTCAATATTCATCTTGAGAACACTTATCAGAAGCCATCTTTCAAATCGAATATTCAGACAGCACACAATGCCTTGTGGTGGCTGCCAGTGGTAATGTCTGCGGTGCAACAAGTTGAAAGAACTGCAATGTAGTAGGCTGGTGACCCAAGCCATTGGCAGAGAAGAACAATTGATAGCAAATTAAATCATGAATGTCCATTCTGGCAAATCGTGATTCATTATCTTCCACAACCTGTGAGAGAAAAGAAAAATCAAACAGAAGCTCCTTAACCAGGATGTGAAGTTCACTGTCGATCCAGTTCAACCAGGAACTGTGGACAATTGTTTGACGAGTCATATCTACCAACTGTTCTCAAATGGTACTAATCTTCCACTCTGAATGACGCATAGAATGAGGGGCATAGTCAATATTGCAAGTCTGATAGAAGAGCAAATATCAGAATTCAAAACTCACAGCAACTGGTATCAGCAAATCAATATAAAGTGATAGACTAGAATGTAATTGACACAAAGATGGTGTACCTACAGAAGCTGCTGCTACTGACCACTGATGATCCTGAGCTTCAATGGCAAGTAACAAAGCTTTATCAACCATCGAGTACAATGAATCAGACAATAGTGGCCAGAGATTCCATGTGAATCCATATTCCTGTATGACCCTTTCAAGTGCCTCAAAACTAGCCCTTATTGGTTGCACAGCATTCTGATTACAACTGGTGATGGGCTGTGGAACATTCTCGTCTCCAATAGACATGGGTAGCAGCAGCTCCTGGGTAGGTGAATGCTCAGTCCTGTACAATATGTTGAGGAGGGTTGAGATTTGGTGTTTGAACAATGATGGTTCTAATGCTGCTGCTAGATTTTGATATATTGCAAGCAGAGGGCATGCAACAACAATATCGGCATAGCTGCAATTCTTTAGCAGTGGAATCCATACAATTCACAATCACTGGTTCTGGCATACCAGGTCACGAAGCAGGACCTTCTTTTCAAGATTATCAAATACATTTCCTTCAATGTTGGTTGACAAGGTGGATTGTATGGTGCCCTCCCATTTCTAATTGCTGATCTTGTAATTAGTATCATCATACTGCTTCGTTAACAAAACAGGGGACATTAGTCATTTGTAGCCCAATGCACAAAGGCAAGGTCAGAAGTGCAACATTTGACATGATGTGAGTATTGGCAGTTTTCCTGATTGAAAGTGTGAGCAATCTCTCAATGTGTGCATCTTGATTCTTCTGTGAATAGTAATTCCTAACCTGGCTGGGTGTTGGTTCCATGTTGATGAAATTGAAGAAAGATGTTTGTGGAATGTAGAAGTAAGAGACAGTGTATAAGTGTTAAATACAAGATTAAGTGCAATAGAATAACAGGAAACCTAGTGCAAGAAGATGCACAAAGTTGAGGGGAATGCAATCTGAAGTGCCCCTTGAATGGGTTCAGGTGAGATAGCTTCTATAGGTCATATTTATATCAAGGATGGTAGTCAGGTAGTGTGATTTAAGAAGTGTCAGGTTCATCAGCATAGATGGGTTCCTCATGCATGATGTGCAATGTAAACACTCCTATCAACAATGCGATGCGTGCAAAAAATGGAGGTTAGGTTAAGCCAACGCACATAGAATTGAACCAGATGGACCTTGATGGGACACACATGAACCACTTTCAACATTAACATGGTTGTAAAGTGAACTTATTATTTTGGCTGGCTAAATGCAGCACTGAGAACCGGAATGACCACAATTGCCCCTGCTTCTGGCTTATCCAAACGTAGTAAACCTGCATGTAAGTTCAAGCATTTGAGGTTAATACACAGTATAGAATTGTTGCAGCATTGAGAATATGTAGAACTCGACAATTTTGGGACCTTCTGAGTTGCAGTTGAGTGACTAAGGTTCAAACTGAGTTTGTTCTGAATAATGCAGAAATATAAATGTCTGCATATAGTATATACATTGGAAGGACTCACTTCTTTCCTAGGTTGATTCTGTGGTATGAGGATGCCGCAGCGATGTTCATAGTCAATAAGGCAATATCATGAGTCTAACTTCACTTTCATGGTCATGTCTGCAGACAACCTTCACATTGATATTGCAGTTAAGGGAGGTGGGAGAGAGAATTTTAGAGCCCAGAGGAGTAATACCAGCATAGGGAAACAATGGTGAAGTACAATGGATGATTCAGGGGTAATCTTATTGATTCAAGCTGTGATCAATGCCAAGATTGCTAGCAAATAGGAGAAGAATACTCACTCACATTCAGATTTTGTGTGTATTATCTGGTAAATCTCATATCATTAATTCACTGATTCAGTATAACTTTCACTACTACACAGTCGACTTGCAATTACTGTTGCGGTTGAATGCTGCACATGATGTTCCAATGCATAGTTGGATGTTATCAAACAGCAGGCAGAGGAATGATTGATTGAGTTTGCAACACTGTAGGTCTACTGAGGCTTGAATTGAACTAATGACTTCAAAACAGTAACTAGGATTGCAGGCTGACCATACATTGACAGTTAATGACACTTCTTGAAGTGGGCTGTGCTTAACTTGAGCCTTCATGTCAATCTGATTGTTATGCAACCTTTGACTGTGGAAGGTTGGCTAATATCACATAAGTCTGTTCAGATTCTGTACAAAGTGAATTCTTTCAAGATATGCTGAGAGTGGGAAGTTGCCAGTTATGTACATTGTCACTGAGCAGGTTCTGGATTACATAACTCTCGCTCTTGGAACTCTCTGGATGGAAACTGGATTATATAATCTACTCTTCGATAAACATTTTGGTAGCACTGACATACATTTAGTTGGACTCCATTGAAGGCTGTTTTAAATATACAAACAACTTTAGCTTCGGTGAGTCTGTGCATCACATGGAGTCAGCAGGAGCTGCTGGCCATTTGCAGAGTTGCTGAGCAGAATCTGACTTGTGAGACTCTCACTGTCGATCTGCAGCTCTTTGGATATGGCCTGATCACACAGGAGCTATTTTAGGAGTAGGAAACAAAGGTTGAAATATACTACTTAGTCAATATTGAGTAAAGCCAGCTTAATGACTGGCTTGGTCTCTGCATGTATCGTTGAGTATAAAGTGGCTACAATTCTCCAACGCACAGCTTATATGGAGATGGCAGTCAAAGGGATTTGAGTAGCGGTGTTCACATCGTAATCATGGATGGATCCATGACATGAGTAGTGCCAAATATCATGAGCCGCCCATACTGGGACATGTACAGTCATTGATAGATGACAATCTGGGTGTACTTCTTCAACCAGTTCAAAGAATTCAAAGCCAACAAAGACATACAGGAAATGAATTAAAACACAATGCCAAAGTAAACTACAAACTTGAGTTCATGCCCTTCAGTGGTCAATTTGTCACTCAGAGGCCTGCCAGGGCTGGAATGTTATCTCAATAATGGATTGTGGCTTAATGAAGTTGACTGCATACATATCAATCATCATCATACTTGACTGCAATGTAGATCTGGGGTGTACTTGAGGTTCAATTACAGGCCAGGAAAGTACACAGTAGAAATTCCGACAGGAGTTGCCTTCTGTTCCTTTGCCTTGTCTAAACATCCAACACTCTCTGTTGGAGATCTGAGGTGCTTCTTAACTTCAGTCATAGATTGGGGACAGAAGTGGATTTGCAACTCAATTGCACATGGTGTCATATATTTCAATCCAGGTACTTAATATTCCCTAGACTGCGTTTATAGCAATGGCCATTGGAGAATATGCGGTTCAATATTGGTCTTGATAAGACTCAGGACATATCCTGGATCCTCTGTTGCACCTGAGAGAGCAATCCATTCCAACTGTGTGATTTTTCAGAATTTGATATATGTACATCAGCAAAATGTATTTTAATCACTGGGAACCTCCACAAGTGTCTGAGAGGAGGTGGAGTGTAAACTCGGATGCATCCATTTCAGGAAAGAATCAGACCCTAGGAGGGCATTCCAGCTGGCCTTCAGAGTAACTGGGATCTCTGATGACTACTCCAGGAGTACTATGGGGGTGATTGTGATAAGTTTGGGAACAACTCAGTGCGCCAGAGAGAACTTCAGGTGCACTTGCGAGCGCCTGGGAATGCCGGCAAAAAGCCTGGGAGCGCCAATGCCAAGCCTGGGAGCGCCAATGACAAGTCTAGGAGCCAGAACGACAAGTCTGAGAGTACCTTGAATCACACTAGAGCAGTCTGAGAACAACAACGTCTCTTTGGGAACGCTGCTAGTGCGCCTGGAAATCATAGCTACTACTTATTGTTCAAAGATTATTAAAACTCATGTATTCAGTTTGTATTCTCATCCATGTATCTATTAATGTATGTATCTACATTGCTACCCACCTACACACGGTATATCAGAACTGCATGCAGGTGGTGCTACAGAGCAAATCCAAGGTGCACCTGAAATTGTTGATCGAGTGAACTGAGAGATGCACTCTGGGATAGTGATCGAGCAAGTATGGAGAAGACCATGCATGCAATGATCGTGCGAACTTCGAGGCGGTAATCGAGCAACTTTGGAGATTAACTTGGAGGTTATGATTGAGCAAGTTCGCAGATATGCACCTGCAGGCCATGTGTATATGACTATAGAGGCCATAATCGCGCATGTTTGGAGATCATCAGCAAAATGTATTTTAGTCACTGCAAGCCTCCAGGAGTGTCTGAGAGGATGTGGAGTGAAAACTTAGATGTGTCGATTTCAGGAGAGTCTCGGACCCTGGGAGGGCATTCCTGCCGGCCTTCAGAGTAACTGGGATCTCTGATGACTGGAACAGAAGTACCATGGGAGTGATTGTGAGAGGTTTGGGAACACCTCGGAGCACCGGAGGGAACTTTGGGTGCACCAGGGAGCATCTGGGAACGCCGAGAACAAGCCTGGGAGCATCTGGGAGCGCCGGTGAGACGCCAGGGAGCGCCAGCGACATTCCAGGGATCGCCGGCGATAAGTCTAGGAGCATCGGCGACTAATCTAGGAGCGCCGGCGACAAGTCTGGGAGCACCTCGAATCACAGTAGAGCAGTCTGGGAAAAACATCATCTGGGGAACTCTGCTGGTGCGCCTGGATATCATAGCTACTACTTATTGTTCAACGATTATTAAAACTCATGTATTCAGTTTCTATTCTCATCTATGTATAAATAGAGCTACCCATCTACACACGGTATATCTGGACTGGCTGCAGGCGATGCATGAGAGCAATTTGAGATGCACCTGAAAATGACGATCAACTGAACTCAGAGATACACTTTGAGGCTGGGATGGCTCAAGTTTGGAGATACACTGGGAGGTGGTAACGGAGCGTATTTGAAGATACACTTGGAGGCCACAATCGTGCGAAATTGGAGGCCGTGATCGAGCAAGTTTGGATGCCGCAATTGTGCGACTTTAGAGATACACTTGGAGGCTATAATCGAGCTACTGTGAAGATGCACTTGGAGGCTGTGATCGTGCGAGTTTGGAGATGCAATTGCAGGCCATAGTCGTTTGAGTGTAGAGATAGACTGGGAGGCTGTGATCGAGTGTGTTTGCAGATGCACCTGGACTCCGTGATTGAGTGAGTTTGGAGGCCTTAGTCATGGGAGTTGGGAGATACACTTGGAGGCTGTGATCGAGCGAGTTTGGAGATGCATTTGCGGGCCGTGATCATGCGACCTTGGAGGCCGTAATCTAGCGAGTTTGGAGGAGTTCTTAGATGGGATGGATGGACGGCGTGCCGGGTGCTGAGACTGTATTCATCAGTTAGTTAACTCGCAACCGTGAGAATGTGACCAGGTGACTTTACCTTTGAGCTCAAATGGAGAGCTAGCTGATGGCGGTTGATCATGTAGGGAAGCACGCCGGATAGCTGAAGCTGCATTGAGGGGCAAACTCGTAATCTGGAGAATGAAGGGAAGACAAACAATCTTTGGTGGATGCTGTGCTCATTGGATGCTGTGCTCAGTGTATTCTTGTACTCGGTGTATGCTGTACTCGGTGTCAACTCATGATCATGACATGGAGAGATGGAGAGGGATGACTTAACTTTGTGTTCGGCAACGATGGTAGAGTTGTGGACGAGAATAAGAGAGATGGGTGATGAAGATGAGAATGATCTGGAGGATACGAGCGGATATGCGAAATCAGGGGTACAACTTGCCTGAATGGGTTGGGAAGACCACATATCGGTATGATTACACGCCCGATCGGGACTTGTCCCTGCTGTATCGGGGATGGTAAATTGACTAGCACACAAAAGTCTCCTAAGTCCCAGTTTCTCAGGATGATTTCCCCCATCTCCTTTCATATCTCTGTTTCTCATCCTCAACTGAACCATCACCTAAGAACACGAAGTTAAGTCATCGCTCTCTATCTCCCCACGCCATGATCCACAGTCATCACCGAGTACAGCATACACTGCGTACTGCATCATCCCAGTAACGACTGTCTCCGAGCCAGTCTCTCATCCCTCCGCAGACCATGTTGTACCCAATTCTCTACATTCTCACAATTACGATTCAACCAATGAATAGAGTCTCACCTGCAGTCGTGCCTCCCTCCAGAACTACCGTCGCCAGATTGACCGCCTCCTAGTACTCCTCCAATCGCGCTCGATCACGGCCTAGAAGTGCATCTGCAAACTCGCTCAATCACAGCGTCCAGGTGTATCTCTAATCCCGCACGTTTACGGCATCCTAACTTGCACGGTCACGGCCTCCAAGTGCATCTCCAAACTCACTAGATCACAGCCTCCAGGTGTATCTCTGAACTCGCACGATTACCGGCTCCAAACTCTCTCGATCATAGCCTCCAAGTTCACACCATCATGGCCTCCAAGTGTATCTCCAGATTCGGTTGATCACGATCTCCGAGTGCATCTCTCAGTTCACTCGATCACGGCCTGCAAGTGTATGTCCAAATACGCTCGATTACGGCCATCCAAGTTCGCACGATCACAGCCTCCAAGTGCATCTCCAAACTCCCTCGATCATAGCCTCCATGTGTATCTCGAAACTTGCATGATTATAGCCTCCAATTGCATCTCCAAACTCATTCGATTCCCGCCTCCAAGTACATCTTCACGCAGCGATGGAGGGTGTACGGAAATACAGCTGCTATGGAGGTGGATACAGTGACGGGAAGTATATTCGGCAGACCCCGTAGTAGATAGACATCATCTCATTTCCATCTCATCTTATTATTCAGTGAAATTACACACTCCTTCTTTCCCAACTTTTGGTCTCACTCGCTCTGTCCGAGATGTGGTGGATCCATGCAATTGCATGGATTCTCAACGCTGGGTAGTATCATATCTTCTCACCTGATTCCTACGCTCTTTCTCATGAATTACATTTGGATGTCGCGAGAGGTGCGGCGGAGTCTTGATGGTGGGCTCTCTACGTTCTAGCTCCATCGTTTCACTACAATGGCATCCAAGTGGTGTATCTCTAAGTTCTCTCAATGGGTGTGTCCAGGTGCTCCTCCGATTATGCTCGACTACCATCTGCGGCCAGCTTGAACGTATGTATATATATACCGAGACTTAAATAATACATGCCATAGTATGATGTAGTGAATCTTGTGACTGTAACATAGACGAATATGATAAGACGAAATGCCTTGTGGTTGTGTAAGAACCACGGCTGTGAGAATACAGCATCAAGTCTCCCGCCGTGCTGTCCAGTGGAATTGGCTGCTTTTGAAATCTCCCGCAGAGCTGCGCAGCGGTCTCAACTGCTCTTGAAGTCTCCCGCAGATCTGCGCAGAGTTCTCAGCAGCTCCAAAATTTGACTATTCTACAAGTCAAATCTCGTAGCATCCTGAATGCGCCTCCATAACTGCAGGTGCTTTCAGGTGCACAGGAGAATGCTCTTGCAGAGTCTGAGAGCACATTGCGTTGCTCCAGGGCGGTCTGGGAGCATCTAGAAGTACTTGGAAGCACTGGTGAGGTTGCCCAGAGTGTCTGGGAGGGTTGCATATTGCTTCCGGACCAATTTACATTTTGCTGATAATGCACTTGGAGTCCATCATCTTGCGACCTTGCAGGCCATAATCTAGCAAGCCTGGACATACATTTGCAGGCTGTGATCGAGCGGGTGTGGAGATCCATTTATAGGATGTGATGCAGCAGTTTTGGATATACACTTGTAGGCCATGATCGAGCGAGATTGGACAAGTACTAACAGGCGGTCGATGGACGGCACGTTGGGTGCTGAGCCTCTATTCATATGTTAGTTACGTTGCAACAGTCGGAATGTGACATCGCGACGTTCCCTTTGAGCTCTCATAGTGAGCTGGTTGAGGACTGTCAATCCTGTGGGGAGCCACGCGCAAAGCTGAAGCTGCATTCAGGGTTCAACTTGCATTCATGAGAATGAAGGGAAGACAAACAATTTTTGGTGGATGCTGTACTCGGTGTATGCTGTACTTGGTAAATGCTTGAACTCTGTGTCAACTCATGATCATGGCATGGAGAGATAGAAAGCGATGACTTGACTTTGTGTTCTGCGATGATGGTAGAGTTGTGGAGGAGAAAGAAGGAGATTTGGGATGATGAATAGAACAATGTGGAGGATACGAGCGGATACCAGAAATCAGGTGTACCACTTGCCTGATTGCGTTGGGAAGACCTCATATGGGTGTGATTGAACCCAGGCTTGAGACTGGTACCTGTCGTATTGGGGATGGTAAATTGAGTCGCACACCTAATTCTCTTAAGTCCCAGTTTCTCATGATGATATGTCCCATTTTCTCTCCTCACTCTCTTTCTCGTTTTCAACTCAACCATCACCTAAGAACATGAAGTTAAGTCATCCCTCCCTATCTGTCCATGTCATCATCAGAAGTTATCACCGATTACAGCATTCACCGAGTACAGTGTACACCGCATACTGCATCATCCCAAACACGACTGTCTGCCATTCACAACGAGTCTTGCAGCTCTTCGTAGACCATGTTGTACTCAACACTCTACATTCCCAGAACTACGAGTCAACCAATGAATGGAGTCTCATCTGCTGTCACGCGTCCCTCCCAAACTACCGCCTCCAGATTGACCACCACCAACGACTCCTCGAATCTAGCTCGATCAGGGTCTCCCAGTGAATCTCCAAATTCGCTCAATCATGGCCTCCAAGTGCATCTCCAATCACGCTCAATCACTGCCACAAAGTGTATCTCCAAACTTGCTCGATTAAAGCCTCCAAGTTTGCAACATCATGGCCTCCAGGTTCATCTCCACACTCGCACGATAGTGGCCTCCAAGTGCATCACCAACCTTGCTCGGTCCTTGCCTTCAACTGTACATCCAAACTCACATGATTATGGCCTCCTAGTTCGCTCGAATACGGCCTACAAGTGCATAATTGAAGTCACTCGATCATGACGTTGGAGTGCATCACTCAGTTCACATGATCATGATGCTGTGAATCGGTGGAGCTGGAAGGCAGATAGCCCATAATCAACAGTCCGCTGCATCTCCCATGGCTTCCTTCGGGATTTCTTGTGACAGAGCAGTTCTGGCTTGAGGAACTCAGCCAGAGGGGGAGAGGATAAGCAGGGATACCCGACCATGATGAAACACACAAAGTGAGTGGATCTATGAAACCTCGGCAAGACGGCGTGAGGAAGCACACAAATTGTATGAATGTATGAAAACTCAGCAAGAGTCTGTGAGGAACCACAAAAATTGTGTGGAACAATCAAACCTCAGCAAGAGTGCATGAGACCAAGATCTGGGAATGATAGAGTGTGTATTATTCTCTTACCTCTGGTTCATATGGTTCTGTTGACACTGCAGAAGATAGTAAATCATGGAACTTGTAAAGTTCCGTGCAAACATTAGGCAATGCACGGCTCACATTTGTGCCACTCCAATGTGTGGGTGGAGCTCACTGCCTCTGTTATACTAGCCACCAGGACTTGCGTTCAATAGCCATAAGTGTGGTACTTTGGTTTGCCCCAACTAGATGGTAAGTGCAAATGCCTCATGCTGTTGATTCAATACCCAGAACTTCGCGAGTTATTAACACAAGGCTTGCAGTTTCATGATTGGTGAGTGCGTCACCCCCTTGAGGTGTAGTTACAAACATAGAAGGATGGGTCAATCCTGGACTTTAAGCTGCATTTCAGTGTGTTCATCATTGCCCATTTCTGTATAGATGTGGAATATATCCACAGGTTCTGCAAAATACTTGAGTAGCCACCACTTCAAATGCCAAAGCTGACCAGAAAAAGGAAAAAAAAGCAGTGCCTGTTGTGAAGGAGGTGCACCTAGGACACAATGTTCATATGTTTCAGGTTTAGAAAGAATCACCTCACTTGAAGTTTCATCTTCGTCAGGGTCAGAATACTCTGTATGATCATTGATCAGAACTGGTTGAAATGGCTCACTCTGCTGTCGGAAAATTGGACAGGGTACGAAAGTATTAAGTGGCCATTCACAGTACAATCATCCTGAAATGTTGTCACAACAGTGGTTGTCTCCGAAATCCTATGAGCAACATGCCAGCTACCAAGTCAGAACCTCTCATGCTCCTAAAGCGTGATGCAATATGTATCATTCCATACACATTGTCCATTTGGTTGGTTCTTTCTCAGTCGACTTGTGATTGACGTGATGTTCGTTCAGGTTCAGAATGTCGATTAATGGTTTCCCATTCCCCATTTCAATTCAAACCACCTTCTGACGGTCGAAGCCTTTGTAATTTGTATTATTTGGTGTGCTGCATCCTGTTGAGTGTCATTGTGTTCAGTCCGAATCACATGCATTGAACCCTCTATTGATGAATACAATGTAACTGCATGCTTGTCCATCACTGTATCATGATCAGGATCTACAGGTATTTCTGAAAGGGCCATGTCATTTGGTAACATCAATTACAGCATGGTATGGATCCCGGTGTTGCTGTGACATGCAGCTTGAATACATTTCTAGCACACAGTACAATTTTTAAGCCCACAATATTTTTTGTTCTGTATGGATAAGACAGATCAAAAATCTTTAAAGTTCAACAACAGTTTGAGAGTTGGACATTGTTTAATGGTTTCGCTTTGGATGTGAAGGTATTGTATCAAAGCAGGTGGATATTCTTGTTAGGGGGGTGCGTATATCGCAAGTATAGTTACCTGTGCATGGCCCTAGATCTTATGTGCTGATCCTAAGCCTCTCTAAAATGGAAGTCGGTTGATAACCGATTGAGATCGAATACGCAAGGGGGAGCAATGGTGATCGTTGTTTCTGATACCTCTCGGAAAATGGTGACCAGATCCAACCATAGTGTCAAGTAATGTTGGCAATAATTATAATACCTTCAATTCATATGAAAACTCTTAACACTTATTAGAGTTTATTTCGTAGCCTTGCTAATTTCATCTATTCAGCCTTAAGCTGTTTCTTTGTTTCAACCAAAGGGTGTATTGTTCCTCCTCTAGTGCGTCACAGATGATCGATCTGATAATGATCTATCACCAGGACTTCGTGTTCTGCTGATACTGATCATTGCTGCATATCGCTAGGTGTTGAAGATATTCTTCCATTGGCAGAATGCGTGCCCATCTCTGGTTACACAACCAAATCTGATTCCTCCAAGGGAAATCTCCGATACTCGCGAAAGTATCTCAATGCTAGATGCCATTGACCCAATACAGCTATCCACCAAATGCACTGAGCGGCAAATAGATACTGGTGTTGATCAAATGAAACTATTGATTTGGCAAAGGTCCACACTAGTATATCGGCTTCATGTTTAAAGATAATACTCATCTGAGATGCAGGGCTGCCACTACAAAAGCTAATCATATTTTCTAATAATATAGATATAGGTATAATAAAAACGCAATAATGTTTTAGAATCTGTCTTTGCTGGTAGGGTTCTGACCGTTTACTGCTAGAGCTTGTTCTTCTCATTGCTGTAACAACGTGAGCTTTTTCGAGAGAGACCCTGGGTTTGTGCTTGACTTCGACATGTGGCTATGACACATAGTTTGCTTAATCTCGTATCGCCGAGATCAATGTAAGTGACTCATTGATAGTGCCATGACTTCCCTCAAGGTTATCATGATTATGCATGAGTGGTTCCAAGGCGTTACGCCCCCACTATGGGCTATCCCCATGACGTGATATCAAAGTCACATACTGCCTGCTCATAACTTCAACTTGGACATCTTGTTTCCCAATTTGTTCAGTAGTTGGAACAATGACAACCAATGGTTCGATCAAAGCTTTATCGCAATATGTTTCAATAGCTCAAGGACTATTGTATTGCTCGCCTTCAATTGGGCTATTTGGCATTGCGTGAGAGACATTTAATCAGCGACCAACCGATCCTCTGCCAATGTAGATTATGACTTGTCATTCTCGTATTTCTCACGAGTATGACATTGCAATGCATTCTGACTCAACCCAGTATTAGGGCTTTCTTCTGAGGTTCACATAGCAGAGGTAATGTTTTATAGAGGATCGCAGGGGGTACATGTGGCTACAACTACGGTAGTCGTATGCAAAACACCAACCTTGCATAGAACAACTTGATGTTTTGTCAGTCAAGTAGTCTTTAGCGGTATTACACTTCGGCCTCATGGCAATCCATTGGGCGTAGGTACGCCCTGACTAGCGGATTCACATATGATGATGCAGTTACGTCACCATTACTGGGAAGTGACAAACCTTCAGCAGTCCATGAAATTATTGGCCACACCTACAATACCATATCTAGCGGGGCAACACACAGTTGAGTTGTGATTACGCAGAATTACGTATGCAGCAGACGATAATGCCATACGCAAGAATGAGGGATCTGCAAGCCCACACACATAGTGGTGGGAACGCGTTGCTGCACTCCACAGTCTTTGGATGGTTGACACCTTAGCATGTGGTGTCTGAGGGATTAATGTCATTGGCTGAAGATAATCAACCTGAAGCAACCCTGCTCAGTGATATGGGTTATTATGCATTGCAACGTCATCCCAGTTTGATAAATACGAGGAATACATGTTGTGATCTACGTTCGTTGAGTATCGGTTGATTGACAATGAAATCTCTAACAGAGTGCCGGATAGCCAAAATACAGGCGAGGCAATTATTAGCAATGAGGCATTGAAATAAATCCCGATACGCAATGATCAGACTAGGAGTTGTCAGATGTTCCAACTTCTGAACAAATGGAAAACAAGATGTTGAAGTTAAAGTTATGAGTTGGCAGTATGTGCATTTGATATGATGATATCAGGATGGCCCGATAAGGGAGCATAACACTTTAAAACTACTCATGCATGAACACAATAACCAAAGGGAACTCGTGGCACTATGAACGAGTCGCTTAAGTTGATTTCTGGGACACGCTATCAGGCACACTACGTCTCATAGCGACATTCAGATGTCAAGCACAAACTGCGGGTTGGACTGTAAATAACTCAGATTGTTCTGGCAATGAGAAGAAGAAGCTCTAGCAGCCAGCAGTCAGAAACACCTACCAGCAAAGATGACCTTAAAATATTATTGTGTTTTTATGATACCTATATCTATATTATTATACAAATATAATTAGTGTTGTAGCGGCAGCGCCGCACCGCAGATCAGTATTACCTTTGAGAACGAAGCCGATATAATATTTTGGCCTTAGCGAAACTATTAGTCACCTTTGAAGAACGCCAGTATCCATTTGCGGCACAGTGTATCTAGTGGATAGCGGCATTAGTTCAACTCGATCCACCATTACGATATTATCTTAGCTAACAGAAATTCACATTAGAAGAACCAAAACCAACAAAAGTGCAACAACTGATACGAGTATCTTTGGAGAGGGAGATCTCGTGACTACCAGCAGATATTCAGCAACGGTCAATCTCGGACGATTACGAGGTACCGATCAGTACTATCCAATATCGAGCAGATCCTGTAAGACAAACAGAAAACAGAGCAATCAATCGTGTGCCACGAACCGAGAAACAATTCAAGGCAGAATGTAAACGATCGGCAAGACAACAGGCTACATGTAGAGTTCGGAGTTGAGGATTGATATGGAATAATACACTTCGAGAGAGCTATTCATAATCGGGGAATTTGATGTGCTGCCAGTATTGTTTGATACCTGGATTGGATTTGGTTGCCATTTTCCTGAAAGAATTGTGAACCGCAATTACTATTTGTCCAATGTGTGTATACGATCTTTATCGACTACCGATCCACTGTAATTGGAGATATGCTTTGGAAGGATAAAGTATCTAGCGCTGTGCATAAGTCGCTCTACTTATGAGATAAGCACCCCCCTAACACCCATTGAGCAGGTTTCCTTCTGGCCTCTTATCTTCAGCCAATGTCATTGATCCCTCAGACACCGCATGCTTAGGTCTGGACCTTCCATAGACTGGGGAGTGCCGCAAGGTGTTCCTACCCCTTTGTGCTTGGGCTTGCAGATCCCTCTTACTTCCATTTTGCATATCGGCTGCTCCACATGTAATGCTGTGTCAGCGCAACCCAACTGTGTTGTGCCGCTAGATAAGTTATAGTAGCTGTGGCCAATAATCATGCTCACTGCTGAAGGTTCTTCGCTTCCCAGTTATGGCGACCTAATTGCACAATCATATTTGAGTCCGTGAGTGAGAATGTACCTATCACAAATCAATTGACATGTGGCCCAAGTGTAAGCCCGTTAGAGACCGCTTGGCAGACAATCAGGAGGTCATCTTCTCAGAATCGGTGTTTTGCATACGTACTCCCGTAATTCTAGCGACATGTACCCCCTGCAATCCATTCATGTATCATTCCCACTGTTAGAGGATAACCCCTAACAATTCTAGCAGTTTTCTAACTTGCCAATACTGGTGTTCCAATCCTCATTGGTGAGATTCACATTTTCTGCATCCAATCAGTTCAGAAGGTTGTAAATGGTTCCATCTGACATCTCATGGATGACACTCTGAAATGTCTATGCACACTGGGCATTGTGGCCACCATGATTGGTTTGAGGGCCGAAGTAAGCACTGCGTGTCCTAGAGATGTTGTTGTGTGGATCTCTAAAATGCAGCTGGGAACTGAATTGAGTCTCCACAATAGATACACCACTTATTCTTCATCAATATCAGTGGGATAGTCATTCTGTGCTATATTGACATATTTGTACAGGGTACTCCCCCACATGATTGACAGTGGCAACTCCACAACAACCTTATCAGTTGGCACTTGGCACATACTAGTTGCATCTACAGAGGTAAATAAATCTCTTGGCAAAACCAATTTCTACTGCCAGCAGCCCGGCAGCCATATCTGACTCCCTAATCCCTCTGTTCACAATGCACAATATTGTGCAAACATTGTGTGCCAGCATCCTGATTCCCATTATGCCTTGAATTGAATACTTGTTGCCAGCAACTCATTTATTTTGGGATTGGCATATCACATGGATATTCCGCAGCCAGATGACCACATCACCGTCTATCTTGATTTTGCACCAAATACCATTGGGATTGGAATTTTGATTCATTTATATGTAGAATCATACTCTGCCAGTTTTGCATGCAAGGTATTTCAACAAAAATCAATTAACATAATCATATATTATATATATGAGCTAGTATATATTTCAATCGTCAATTACCAACATTGGATTGCACAGTATAGTGGCCGAGACATTCAAATATCAACTGTCGACATTGTCTATACGGGATATATCTATATTGCATATGATTGTTTGCAGCTCTGATGGAATACATTCCCTTTGTTCAATCAGATATGTGTTTAAACATTCAAAATGCCAGAAACTTGTATTGAAAAAACTGTTCTGCATACCCTTATGTTAGAGGGGTGTTTTTAATCAAGTATGTATACTTAGACACAGCCCTAGATTCTATTTTGCAATTCTCTAGCTAACCTCTTCCTCTCCACTTGGAGTGGTCTTTTCATTAGTGGAAGAGGATTAACAGTTCCACTCCGAGTCCTACGTAAAGGGTGGACAGTGTAGTGCGTAGGATGATTAGTAGATTGCATCAATGATTCAGTAGAAACAGTTCTCCGCTGAATATCCTGTGGAGCCACGGAAATTTCCCTCCGAGCACTGACTGATGTTTTGGAATAAAGTGCTATCGACAGTTGATGATCCTGTCTGAGGTATCATAGATTGCGGGGAAATGTCTCCTTCTGATGGGAACTGTTGGTACTCCACATATAGATGTAGTGTAGGTTGTAAACCAACCAATGTCAACAACCACCAAACAGACTGTGCAGCAAATAACAATTGATGCTCCTGGAATGAGCTAATCACTTTTCCGAATATCCACAACGATTCATCGGCTTTGTGAACAACGGTAATTGGCATGAGGCGGGGCTTCCGCTAGGATGCTAATAATTTGTATATAACTAATACTATGGGTATGTATATGACAACAAATGTGTATGTATAGGTATCATAAAAATGCAATAATATTTTAGATTCCGCATGCGCTGGTAGGTTTCTGACTGTTCTCTACTAGAGCTTGTTCAGCTCATTGCCGAAACAATGTGATCTCTGAATTGTCGTCATCGAGGATTTGTACCCCCTACTTCGACACTATGGCTTCGTTGCTCATCATAGCGTGATCACGGTCACGTCGTAGTATTTCCGCATGCACTTGGTTATAACTGCCACGCATCCCAGTAGGGTATCATGTTCATGCAGTGTGGTTCCAATGTGTTACATCCTTGATTCCAATTGGGCCATCCATTGCAAGATATCAGTCACTGTCAGACAATGTGACCGACCAGACTTGAACATCAACATCTCGAATTCCATATGTTACAGTAGTTGGACCATCAGCAAAATATAGCCAACAGTGCTTTTTCACAAAATAATGCCTCACCCTAAAGGCTATTTGGCTTGGGTCATTGATTAAATCGGCAACCAACCGATAAAGTTATACCAAGGTATACCATGATATGTCAGCTTGTATCATACACCAAGTCTGGCTGTTGCAAAGAATACTAACTCAACCCAATGAGCAGGGTTGCTTCCAGCCTCATCCCATCTGCCGACATCATAATTTCCTCATTCATGTCATCCTCAGCCCAAGACCATTCTCCGTGGCCTGGGAGTACCCGGACAGTTCTCATTGCCTGACACAATCGGTCACAAGTGCTGCTTACTCATCCATTGACTATCGAATGTAGTGTCTGTGAGTGAGAGTAATCTCCAGTCCAATCGGACCTGTCCCACTACTTCTAGAGATAATGAATGTTGTTGAAAACTATGGGCACTGCTGAAGCCTAAGCTTCCCAGGTATAGCAACACAGCTGCAGCATCAAAATAGAATCCGCAAAGCTTGAGCGGCTATCCAATTGACACACGACCCATGGGTAATCGTGCTAAAGACCACCTGGCTGGTTTTCTTGCAACACCACGAATTAGTGTTATGCACATCACCTGACAAGACTGAGAGTAACTCCATAACATGTATTCATTAGGCTATTACAATTACCATCATCGCTGCTCAGGGAAAATCGGTAACACCTTATTTACATCAACTTCAAATGCCATGTAGAGGATACTTCCACCTGCTCTGTTGGGCAATTAATACTCTACTACAGTTGCAGTAAGTTTTGTACACATCTGTGTGACCTTATCAATAAGATGGGATATATATGATGACTGTCTAAAATTGAATTGAAAGTTCCAGAACAAGGCTTCTGTCAGTACATCTGATAACAAAACATGTAGTAGCATCATTTCATGTCAGAAGTTTGATTGTCAGAACATTAATAGAGTCAGTGGAGTTTTCTCTTACTTCACTTTTGCAGTCTGAGTGATAATACAAGAATGTTCAAAAAGAGATTAGCTGTGTTACAAGTATTAGGTGATTACTATCTGAAAGGATGTGAATGATACGTGGATATTGATTGGGTGCAACTTGCCAAGCTGGTTTGGCAAATATCATACCAGTGAATGACAGGTGATCAACTAGCGTGATTGTCAGTGTTACTGAACCGTGCTGTGATAATGTGAATACTTGCTATACGGATGGCAATATGTGACAAGTGGAGCTCGTTCACTGCCTTATACAGATCTTTGGACAGTACTTGTAGAATTCCTCACATAATATATCGATCTGGACTGCATAAGGCTCTAACTAAGAAATCTATTGAAGAATTGATTATGGACAATAGCCTACCAATATTTTGACACCCTGATGTCACCAATGTGATTCTTTGACCGGCGGCAAGTCCCATTGTTTAATCAAATCTTCTTTTGCCACTTGCTATAACCTATATTATAGAGACTATGCAAAGTCAATTCTAATCCAGAAGTGTTGCTCTTATTTTCTCTGTCTAGTACTCCTGGTTTGCTACAGTTGTGTTAAAGGGTGATCGTAATCACTATTTATCATTGGCTAGAGTCCTCAACCTTCAAAGTTGGTTTGCTTGTCCTTGCCCCTGGATTGCCAGAAGTCACAATTGTTGATCACATCTAGATATGGTCAGTCAGTCTTCAAGGGGGTGAATGTTTGTACTTGTACTTGCTGATAGCTGGTTCTTACACAATCTAGTCATTCACCACAAGAAATCGTCAGAGAGCAATCCCGGGATGGCAATATCTGATTTTTCGAATCGGTTATTGGTTGCTGGAATAAGGACAAAGTATTTGTACATACAAATTGGCAAAGTCAAAATCAAAATGTCATGCTGGATATGTCATTGCTATATTGGGTTTCAAAGCTGGAGATATGTCAACAGCTATCGAACATGTATGATCTTTGAGGCAGGGATTGATGTTCATAATGTTCACCATTACAATCACCCATCTATGTGGGGATAACCTGTAATCACCCATTTTAATCCAGCTGACAATAATAGAAATACATGATTAGTCAAAAGCTCCAAGATGCTGAAGGAACTTCATGTATTCGCTGGTGATTTATACCTGGGGAATGAGTGAAATGGAATTCGAATGTTGTTTGGCTTGAATTGCAAGATCAAACAAAGATGCAATAAGATATTAGCTAGCTGAGAATCAAAGTTGCATTTGAAAGGTGATATGATAAATTTGGCTCCAAGAGGGCTGCAACTGCCAGAAACAGAGGAATGCCAAGACGGGGAGTGCTGGGTGGAAAACAGGGGTGCAGAATACATTACAAGATGATCAATCCTGGCCAAGAAGTGATGACAGAGGTTGAACAGTGTCAATCCAGGTGGAGGAGAGCCAATTGTGGTGGAGGAGCACTTATGGGGGGTTTTGGAGGGCAAAATGAAATCGGAGAGCTCTGATCCTGACAGAGGAGCACCCAAGGCGATTGAAAAGTACCAGTCCTGGGGCAGAAGCATCCACAAAGGGCATGAGTAGTATCAAATGCAATATAGCAGCGACCATGAAGCCAGTGGAGCACCAATGGCATAGTGTTGTACTCATTCTTGCAGAGAAACTCTGAAATGGGGGGTTAAGAAGTGTGGAGTGAAATATAGAATTGACAATGCAGACAGATAAGCACCAATAAGGTTGAGGAGTATCTTTCCCAGCAGGTGAACACAAAAAGAGAAGGAATTCAGTGTGGAATGAAGTATAGAAGTGACAATCCAGACACAAGAAAGCCAACAGGAATTTATGAGCACATCATTGAGGTAAGTGAAGTTGAATGGGGGGGGGTATGATGTGGCCCACCTGTTAGGGGTTCTCCCTTAATAGAGGTAATGGTACTTGTTTGATTGTCAAAGTGATAAATAACAGGGAGTTACTCCAGATCAAGTCACGAGTTATACAGAACAACTATCCTAGAAAATGCAAGTATGCTAGTCCTGTGGTCTTTAGTGGGATTATATAGGAGCCTGGTGTCGATTTGATAGTGAGCCTCAATGCTAGTGGATTCATTGAAAGTTCAAATACTACAGTAGAACTGATTTGATGATGCAATAACCTTGGCCATGTCTCAAAACCTTCAAGGTTAAAGATGCCAGGTATTTCTTACCACACTCACTAAACTAAGATGAGTGGGACTGGACACGTCGACTGCATTAATGCGAATGACGTGTCAGGCAGATAATAGCCAATATGCAAGTAAGCAGGACTTCAAGCCATTCTACTGTGAGATTGGAACACCGTGGGTACGCACCGGTCACGTGGAACAGTTTCGCCCCATACATGGTGTGTCTGATTAAATGAGACATGTGCGAGCAAATAAGACCTGAACCTTCCGACTCCTTTGGCGGGGATATGTGAGCAAAGCAAACTACTATCTGAGTATATTGCTGAAGTAGTACGTCAAGATTAAATGGTGGGAGAGCAATAGTGGGCCGCCACATCAGCCTCTGATACAGTTAAGCGAAATAGCCTTAATGGCAAAGGTTGCCAGTTAATCCATATGATAGAGCAAACTGTACTAATGAGCTGCAAATACCGATGTCAGGTGAGGAGATGTTCTGACTATCCAAAATAAACCAGTTGCGAGATATCTAAGTTGAAGTCACTGTTTGATTAAATCTTATTGCTGATGATGGCCCCATGGGGGGGAGTAATTCTTCAAAACCAATCACGCGATTACACGATAACCTTCGGGATGCATGGTTGTTTTCAAAAGATCGTGGCTCACTATATGAGCACTCTATGATATGACAGATGAGATCATAGCAATCCATGATTGATGATGATAGCCCCATGTGGGAGAGTAACTCTTCAAAACCAATCATACAATACAAGAAAGCTTTAAAAGAGCGACAACGCTCCGGCTTTGGAAGGGTTGCCCCACAAGCCAAAACGATTCCTACCTGTGAGAACGAAGCTGAAATATTATTGTTGTTTTCAGTTCCTATTATTATTCTTACCAAGTATATTATTATCATCTATTGGGATTGTACATGGTTCCCCCACCCCATGGTTGAGCATAAGTTCCATACCAAGAACAACGTCGTACTGTGTGCTTTATCTTTATTACTGGATAGCTTCAAAAAAGAACACCAGCTATTTGCAGAACAGTGCATTTCGTAGCTGTCAAGTATAATCCAGTTTACTGAGATATTAATCTATTATTGACATTACAAGATATTCCCTTCAAATTATATAAAAGACTGTGTGGTTACACCATTATCACAACATGTCTCTGACAGAACCATAATGCCAGAATCTGATATTTCTATATTGGATCTTAACCACAATTCAGATTTGGCGGTGCATTCTTCTCGAGAGCAATTACATCCTAAATATTGTATCAATAAGCAAACAAAATTACATACAACACGGTCTGGAAGATTGTTCAAGAATTATCCATATTATTCAAATTCGGACTTATCAGCTAGATTCGGAAAGCAAAATAAGAAGCAACGTCAGCATACTAGATTGCTTCTTAAAGAAGGAAGATTGACGTATAGATGGAGATTATGCTTAGACGTAATAGTGCCAACAGTATCTGAACTCCAGATTTATCGAGGAGACAGGCAGAGGGAATTTGTGAAGATACGTGTCAATTAAGATTATACTATCAATGGGCAATATTACTGTCACGATATTGATTGATCATTGGGATTGATGATACCATTGAACTGTTCGACATTGATTAATCATCGAGATCAGTTACTCAAACCTAATTTACGACATTGATTAATCACCAAGAAGAATTATACAAGTCATATGTATTGTCAGTATTGCGTCACGCAATAACACGATATAGTTGCTATTCATTTATTAGCATGAGATACAACAATACATATTTGTCCTCTGTGTAGATACGAATTGAAATGGTTACCGATACACTTTGTTTCGAGATACCCATAAGAGCTGATACAGGAACTACGGCCATATACCTAGTACTCACTTATTGTATTAAGTGAATACATGTGTATAAGTCCAGTTACCTAGGTGGAAGCACCCCAGGAACACCACCCAGGTGTTGAATGATGGCCGCAGTGTCTTCTGTTGTAAAAATCAACACTTGGGAGGGGGAAAATTTACTTTGATCTTTATGTTGAGAAAACATAACTACAGTCTTCTTTCCACTGGCATATTCAGACCTTACAAAATGAATAGTTTGGGCCCCTGGTGCCAAAGTCAGCGCAGCGAGAGGTCAAAAGAAGTGGGAGGTATTTCACTGCTGCCCCAAGCTATTGCTGGTGAAGGCGACCTGGTGTTGATGACAATGGTGCGCTGCCATGTGGGTGAACAGTGATTACTAATTACCCATAACGATTTGGTGAGTATTATCGTGAAACTGAAGCTTTGTACCCAGGATCAGAAGCTCAGTTTCTGACCTGATTTCTAGCCGGTAACTATGGACAACAGATCAACAAGCCCATTCTGCTACCTGTCCAGGGATTACGCCTATCTTCAGCTTTAACTACGTATAGATGTATAATCAATATTGTGTCTCTGCTTACGAAGCATTTAGTACAATCCAAGACTTACAGTTTCTCATGTTTCCATATCTATCTTGAAAGATGGAACCACAGGCAATTGACACACAGATAGTGTACCCACAGGAGTGCTGGCTAATGCCTACTGACAATGCTGAGCTTCCATGGTTAGTTTCCAATCTTCTTCACCTCTCCAGTATGTCTGATAGATTAACATTGGCCATGGAGTCTTTGTGAATTCAATTGCCAGTATGGTACTTGTCACTACTTCGAATGTGGTCTTGTGGTGTTGGGGAATGTTCTGATCTCCAATGGTATTGGGTTGTGGGAAATTCTGCCCTCCAATAGACAGAGTTGGGGGGAGTGCCTAGGAGGATGCACAGTGAGATGTGCACAATTCGTTCAGGACGGTTGGCTGTTGATGTTTGAACAATTGTAGTGCTACTGGCCCTGCTAGATGTCATGGAATTGGAAGTTGAAGGCATGCAATGGCAGTATTGACACACCTCAGTTTCTTTACAATTGGAATGCTTCAATCTTGCAATGCATTATCATGGTGCACTGCATCTAGAAGTGGGACATCCGGTTGGTGATCCAAACTATCTACTTCAATGTTGCATGAAATTGTAGACTCTCCTGTATCCTCATTTTCATCTTCACAGATATGCTGATGAGTATTATCATCCTGCTTCATTAGCGAAATCCAGGATATTAGTTATCTCCAACTGAATATACACAGGCAGAGTTGGAAGAGGATTGAAAATCCAACATTTTATGGATGATGTAGATTAGCTGTTGTCTTGAATGCAAGTGCAAGTGCACTCTCATGGTGTGCTTCTCAATATTTCTGTCAATAGTCATTCTCCAGCTGGCTAGGTGTAGGTTCTATTTGTTAAGATGAAGATTGAAGATGGGGAGGATAGGAAGACAGTGTATGACTGATAAATAAACAACTATATTGAATAGAATAATCTGAGAAATGGTGCAAGAAGTTGCACAATGTTGATGACAATTCAATTTGATGCCCACCTCAAGAGGGTTCAGGATGGATGACATCTATCATCGAGATATATATGGAGGATGACAATCTCGCATTGTGATTTCGAAGGTGCCAGGTGTCCCAGAATTGATTGATCGCAAATGCACAATGCCACGTGTTAACAATTCTATCCAGAATGCTATGAATGCAAGAATTGGAGGTTGGATTAAGCCAATATATATAGAATAGAACCCAAGCACCTGAAAAACCTGTTATAATCACCTGGGTTGTGATATTAACTCACTATTGTTGATGGCCAAATGGAGCAATGAGATCTTGAATGAGAACAAGCACCTCAGCATATAGCTCTTTGAACAGTGTATTCATGTGTGAACGTTGAAGTATTTGCGGTGACTGCTGGACTTAGAATTGTTGGAGCTCTGTGAGCCTGCAGAACACGATACGATTGACACCTTCAAATTGATGGTTGAGTTACAATGAGTCAAACTGAAAATGATATAGATTGCGGTGAATTATGCATCTTGGAATATACTAAATCCCCTCGTAGTATAAACGTATTTTCGCGCTGTTCGATTGGATTAGGATGCTGCAGCTTTGATAGCGGTTGATATGGTAATATTGTGAGCTCAACCTCCCTTGCATGCATTCATCTGTGGGTCATGTCTGTAGAATATCATTACTACAAGATTGTGGTAAATGGAGAAGGGATTGAATTTCGGTACACAAAGGAGAGATACAAGAGTAGAAACAGAATGCTAAGATACACTGATGATTCAGGGGTAATATGATTGATTCAAGCTCTTGTCAATGCAATGATTGCTAGCAGATAGATCATGTATAGTTACTCACATTCAGATTATTTTCCTACCATCTGGATTCAATTGGACATCATCAAATTATTAATTGATGATGAGTCACATTACTACCAAGCTGAGTAAATTTAGATGTTCTGGTTGAAAGCGGTACGATTGTATAAATCCATCCTGAAATGTCCTGTCACCGCAGGTGCAGGAAGTATTGCTTGCCGTGCTGGGAAACTGAAGTGTAGAACGATTGACATTGTTGTGCTGCATTCTGCGCAATGGCTGGGATCACAGGCTCGCCTTACTTTCACACTCAGTAGCACTCTTTGTTGGTGTCATTTCTTGATGGAGGGCATTATAATGTCATGTTCATAAAGCAATGTTTTGGATTCGGATAGCAGGCCAAAACCAGTTTGGCTGAAAGTTTAGTCTTTCAGGAAATGGAGTGCACCAGATGTTACTGGTCACCATCTCAATCACTGAGCAAGGACTGGATTTCAAAAATATCTCTCTTTGAACTCTCTTGACGGAAATTGGATCACATCATCAATTACAAAATACTGATTTCGGCAGCCCAAATATAGATTTAGTCTGAATCCAGTTCAGTCTGCACCAGAATCATTGAGACTTTGGCCTCTTTGAGTAGGTGCAGTAAACTGGTGAGAATGGTGTTGCCGGTCATCTGCAGAGTCACTGACCACAATCTGTCTATTGAAATTCTCTCTCGCTAGCTCCAACTCTTTTGACAAAGCCTGAACTGACAGAACGTATTTTAAGATTTGGAAGCATAGGTCCAACCGTACTACTTAGTCAATGTCAAGTTAAGTGAGATTACTGATTGCCTGGGGTGTGCATTTCTGCGTTAGTGTGCTGTGGCTACCTTCCCTCCAACACACAAGTTGATATGGAGCTTGACAGTCAATGCATTTTAGCAGCAGCCTTCACATACTAATTAAGAATAAATTCATACATTTCTAACCCATTCAAAGTGGAATAAGCATCCTAAACCTGAACATATATTGTCATAATGGATAACAACGTGTGTGGGCGGCCCTCAAGGATAGAAATGCATTCAAAGTCAGAGAAAACATGTTGGGAATAAGGAAAATGAAAAGTGTAGTACAAACTGGGTACATGACCTTGTGTAGCTAGTTTCTTGTTTAGAGATGTACCTGGGCTGGAATGATATGGCTATACTGAATTGCACCTTGACAAAGTTAGCTTCATCCAAAACAAAAATGGTGATAATTGACTGGATTGTGGAATTGCAGGTGAAGCTGAAATTCAATCATAGTCTGAGAATTGTCTGGCAACAGCGGTACTGGCATAATGATGAATACGCCAGCGATGTCTCCGCATCTGACTATCTTGTTTCCGGATCAGCAGTGCGCCTGACTGGAATCATATTCTATAACACGCTTCTTGTTTGCATCCTGTATGCAAGCCAATTTTCATATTCTGACACAGCTACTCAATATTCCTCAAACTGTCTGTATTCTCCATTGTAATTGGAGAATATACATTGCTCTATCTGTCACAACAATTGTCCTTAGATATGTGAAATTATCTGGTGCACCTGTAACTAATTGATTCAACCATCCTGATGAGGTGGATTTTGAATTTTGGACCTGGCCTCAGTGTTCTGGGGGATCCATAATATGCAATTGTTCAATACTTCAAACCTGTTTGCTCAATCTAACATTTTATTTACACATTGACCAATTGTCACAAGATTAGCAGAGGCTTGGAAATGAAAATTTTAGCCTCTGGCTTGGCAAAGTGTTTACAATACTCACAATAACCAAGATGTTTCAGAGCGCAGGAGGAATCAGTCAGCCTGTGCCTACAAGAAACAATTTCCATAACTATTCATCATTTCACTTGCAAATACCACACCTTACAGATTTCATTGCCCAAAGTGGCTCTCTTTGTTTGGCATCACGAAAGAAGTGGGGATCAATTTGGCTCCATCCCAAATCTTTCTCTAATCCACCAAGAAACCCAGTGACATTCCCATCTAACCAATAACAATTTCAGACACAACAATTTGAACATCAACCTTTAATTAACATCCAAATGACAATGAAATAGTGGGTTTATTCACTGGAGTGTTGTACAAATGATGCTTTGTGACTACTTGTATCAGTCTATCAAATTGAGTTGGTTGAAAATTTAAGCCGGATTATAGTGTTTTGACTTGCTGGAGGCTTTACATTTATCATTGAATCTGACAATCTAACTGAAAGTTGTCTCCATGTTCTGTCAGCGGCAAGGTATAGACCTGGCCGGAGTCTCGATTGCAGTCAATGATGGACATCTTAATGTTCTGGTGACTTTGGAGGCCATACTGGACCGTTGTCTGGGCCACGCAAAAGTGCAAGTGCAGATCACAAATTTGGTTATCACAGCAAATGGGACCTGTGTTCAATTGCCATGTGTATGGAACTCTGTTTTGCCCTAGCTGGAAAATCCATGCAAATGTCAGGTGCTGCTCATTCAATACGCCAAACTTCTTAGAAAGTTCAGCTTCATATGCTGCATTCCATATTAGGTCAGTCCTGCCCACTGTGGGTGTTGGTACAAATAGTGAGGGATTAAGTAAATTGTGGAAGTGGAGCTGCATCTGTTAGGGGTTTTCCCTTAGCAGGTGTATTGGTACTTAGTGAACTTCAGGATATACATACGGATCTATAATACCAGAGTACATAATGCTCATCTTTGTGAGTTGGCAAGTCTTCACTTACAACCCTTTGCAGGGGAGTACAAGCCTGATGTCCATTGGTTAGTGAGCTTTATCACTAGCGGATTCATCAAAGGTGCATATACTATGGAAGTACTGAATTAATGATGCAATAATCTTGGCCTTTGCCTAGCTTTCGGGCCGAGGTGCCAGTTAAGTTCAAACTCATCTAGTGAACACAAATGGGAGGGACAAGACACATCAACAGCAATAGTGGGACTGACGTGACCGGCAGATGGTACCCACTATGTGAGAACCCAGAACCTCAAGCCATTCCACTGGTTGCGATTGGAACCGATCGGGTACTTCACAAGCAAACAGAATAATCTCGACATCAGTGTAAGGGCACGTACGCCTGCGCTCGGTAGTTGTAGGATATAGTATGGTATACGGTTGCACACGGGCGCGAGTGAGATCAAGTGTAGAAGTAAGTGGTAAGATATTCGGTAAAGAGCTAAGTCTCCGTTGCGATGTCAATATAAGGTTGGTGGTCACCCGGCACTGGACACCTCACGTGACCGTCCGGCAACCCTAATCACGCACACTTGACACCGCCGTTACATCATCCCCCTCTTTTACGGGAGAACTCCGGGGCTGCTAAGTACAAGTAGAAGACAAGGAAACAACCAGCATACACGCTCGTATGATCCCATAAGTTCAACAACTGCTCAGTACGTCCAGGGTGACCTTCCGGTGCACGGGGAAACTCCACCTCCAATGGACTGCACTTCCGGAGGTGGTGAAACCCGTGCCGACGCCATTAGTACTTGACCGGGTCCCGACAACAGAATATAGAAGGAAATGCCCAATTTGACCACGTCTCCATCTCTCCATTCACGTCAATTCCTCCACTTCTGGGATCCGACTCTGATCATCTCCGCGGCTTATTTGGTTGGTGTCGGTGGAACTCAGTGATTATATCATGAGCATTCTCGAGGTTGTCAAACGGCTCGCAACTTGTGCGTATGTGACTGTATCTGGCCCACCGAACTAGGTAGTGTAGCTTCCGGTAACGCTGCTTAGAGTCAGGAATCCATTCGACCTGTCATTCGTCCGAATCATCACCTATTACGGGATGTGGTTCCGAGGATGGTTGTCCTACGCCCGGCGTTGTGTAGTGATCGAGCCGCGACACGTGGAAAAAGTTGTGATTCCGAATTGTTTCTGGCAAGTCTAGTTTGTAAGCATTCTTTTTGATGATCTTACTTACTGTATACAGTCCAGTGTGCTTGTAGTCGAGTTTCTTTGACGGTCTAGTCGTTGGGAAGTATCGAGTCAAGAGCCACACGTTGTTCCCGATCTCGAAGGCCACGTCCTTCCCGCCAGCATATTTCGATCGCCGTACCCGGAGAGCTTCCAACAAGCTCTCCTGCAGATGTCAGTGACTCTCTTCAGTTCCTGATACTGTTGCGTCCGCCAGTATTTCCGACCTCATATTTGATGGGGCTTTCGGTGGCTTGAACTGCAATGGCGGGTGGTTGTGGTAGTTGGCCCAGAATGGCGTCATTTGCGTTGAGTAGTGGACGGAATTGTTCTAAGCAAACTTTGCTAAAGGTAACAGCTCTACCCAGTTGTCCTGCTCGTAGTTGCAGAAGGCCCGTAAGTACTGCTCCATGGTCTGGTTTTGTCGCTCCGTCTGGCCATCGGTCTGTGGATGAAACGCGGTTGACAGTCTGTGATCGATACTTAGGTGAGAGTGAACTCGTTTCCAGAATCCGCTGTTGAACGCCTTTCTGCGATCAGTTGCAATATTGTCTGGTACGCCGCGTTTTCAGATCACGTGGTCGAAAAACATCTGTGCCAGCTCTGGTGAGTCGATATCCTTCCTGCAGGGGAGGTAAATTGCCATTTTTGTCAGTTGATCGACAATTACCAAGATTCCCATATAACCGTAGGCAGTTGACTGAGGGAGGTCCATGACGACGTCCATGGCAACTCCTTCCCAAGGTCGTGACGGTGGTGGTAGTGGCATGTTTGTGCCATGATGGCCGTGCCGTGGAGCCTTGATTCGGTGGCATAGTTTGCATCCGGCGATTTATTTTCGTATGGTGGCGTCCATTGCGGGCCAGTGGAAATCCCGTATTACTATTTTGGCGGTTTTGAGAGCTCAGAAGTGGCCGGATTCTGGATTGTCGTGGAAATGGCTTATGACTTTGTTGAGAAGCAGGTCATCCGTTGGTACATATATCCTTCCTTCATAGGTGAGAACTCCGGCAGTGACTTTCCATTCGATACTCGAGTCTTCCTCTAGTTCATCTATTCTTTGCAGATCAGGAATATCAACGATTGGGGTGCCGACAATCCTGCACTTCACGTTGGTAGCCAACACGTCGATAGCCTGGGCTGTTTTTATTACCTGAAGGAGATCGTCGCACGGTTCAACAGTGGTAGTCGCCAAGGTTGCCAGTTGACTCGCAGTCGGTCTCTCGTAGCCTATCTCATAGTCGGGCCTGCTTGATGGTCCATCGGACGGGTTCTTCTTGCCTTCCCAGTGTTCGATGATAAAGTCATAAGAGGATAGGATTTCCGCCCCCCTTGCCTGTCTTCGGGAAAGCACTTTGGAGGTTTGGAAGAACTCCAGATTCTTATAGTTGCACTGGATCAGGAGCTTGTGATTTGTGCTCTCGAGATAGTGTCTCCATTGTTTCATTGTCATTACAATCGCCAGGAGCTCCCAATTGTACATGTCGGAGTGCTGTTCAGCGGGAGAGCATTTTCAAGAGTAGAAATTGACTGGGCGAAGAATCCAAATCCGTCGTACTGGTTAAGGATGCCGGCGATTGCGAAGCCGCTTGCATCGGTCTGCAGAATGATCGGTTTTTGAGGGTTGAAATGCTGGAGGATTGGTGCTTCGGTAAAGGCCTTTTTGAGTTTTCGAAATGTGAGTTCGGCATCCCGAGGCCATTCCCACTTCCGTGAGCCATGTGTCTTGAGCAAGTTTGATATGGGAGCCATCACCCTTGCATATTTCAGAATGAATCTCCTGTAGAAGTTTGTGAAGGCGAGAAGCACTTGCACCTCCCGAACTGATTCCGGGGTTGGCCAGTCTTCAATCGTGGATACGCCGTCTGACTCCATTCCGATCGCATCCGAATTGATGACAAATCCGAGAAAGCCGACTTCCCGAACTCCAAAATGGCACTGTTCGGCCTGGCAATATAGCCCGAATTCCTGTTGGCGTTGCAGAACTTTTCGGACGTGGTCTTCGCGCTCCTTCTCATCGGTCGAGTAGATGAGTTTATCGTCAAGGTGACACACAGTGAAGTCGTCAATGTAGGGCCATACACAATCGTTGATGTAAGCATGAAATTTAGACGGTGTGTTTGTCCATCTGAAGGGCATAACTTGGTATTCGAACTGACTATAGCGGGTTCGGAATATAGTGTTCAATTCATCTCCTTCTTTGAGTCGGATGAGGTGGTAGGCATTCCGGAGGTCCAACGTAGTGAAGATCCGGGCTTCATGCACTCGATCGAGTAGTTCTGAGATCAGAGGAAGGGTGTATCAATTCTTCACTGTGCCGAGGTTAAGAGCTTGATAGTCGACACACAACTGTAGTGCTCAGTCTGTCTTCTTTGAAATCAGGATCAGCGCTGTGGCTGGGGATGTTGACCGCTGAATGACGCTGCTTGCCAGGTTTGTTTCAATCTAGGCCTTGAGCGTCTCCGATTCAAATTCTGAGAGGTTGTAGATCCACCGGTATGGTAGTTTGTAGCCGGGTTCCAGATCGATCGCGTGGTCAGTTGGCCTATGTGGCGGAAGTGCCTTGGCCTGTACCTTGCCGAAGACCTCCACGAAATCTCGATATGATGCTGGGATGCGTCCCCAGTCATCTGTCGTTACCATCTCCACGTTTACTATGTCTATTCCTATTCCCATTAGCCTTGTCTGCATTCTGCATTGTGGTGTGCTTGGCGGGTGGAGATGGGTAGGGGTCCCAGGATGGCTGGATCAGACGATTTGTCACAATAGAACCAAGCCTGGTTGACCAGTTTCTCCCTTCGTGTCTCGGCGAGCCGGTAGCAGTCATTCAACCACCGTCATTGTGTCCCTCTTCTGCCGCAACTACCGCCACTGCTGCTGCTCGCGGATCCAGCATCCTGGGGTTTCGCTCACCTTCGGTGATGCCTTCCAGTGATGCTCCCTGCAACCCTTGACATCCTCCAAGTCATATGGCAAATGCCTCGACCACTTCCTCTCTAGCTAAGAGATGATCGAATGCGGTAGCCCCGAGTAGTTGGATATCCAGGGAAGGATCAACATTTGTATTTCCTTCACCGCATTCTGGCAGAGGACATGAGTGATCTGTTTCTGGAATCTTTGCCAGTTGCGGTCCATTTGGCGTTCGCAGGGCTGTCAATCTACCTTTAGTCCAGTCGATTTCGGGTTTCCATGCTTTAAACGATGGCACGCCCAGGACTTGGTTGTATGCCTTCATTGGGACGACTATAACCTCCGATTCGTTAATGGGTTCAACGTATTCAAAATACTGCACCAGAACACTTGCCTCTCGGCTCTCCTTTGCAGACTTCATCACCCGGCCATTGAGACCCTGGGTGGAGGTGAATGCTGGTTTGTGGGGCAATTCGGATTTCCTGAGTAGGCTCGGTGATATAAAGATGCTCGTTGCACCGCAGTCGATTAGTGCTTTGACTCGCTGCAAGTTGCCGTCTATGTTTTATACAAGGACTTCATGGATGATATGTGCCGAATCTGGTTTCTCTGTGCCGCATAGGTATTGGCTTGACATTAGAGCCCGACCTTCCAGAATGACTTTTGATTTTAAGGCGATTTGGTGCGGTTGTATCTCATCCAAGGTTGCAAATAAGGCTTGGTTGCCCACGTTTTCCAATCATAACTCCATATCGTCCAGCCTCTCTCATCGGGTTAGATATCAAGAGAGGTAGAATAGTTTTCTTGCCGCTGTGTGTTGAATGACTTTTGGCGTTTAATTTGTTTGCCGTCATAGCCGCTGCTATTACTGGAGTTTCGATCAGGTGGGTTTGTCTTGCCATATTTGGTACAAAGGTAGGTGTTGTGGTCTCCACTGCCACAGCAGGTGAATTGCCGGTTTGCCTTTCGGCATTCGTAGGCTTCCTTTGAAAGCCACGGCGCTGGTGATAAGTTGGGACGGCTGCCTCCGCTGGACTTATTGAACTTGCCCGATTTTGAATTACCGGTGCCGGGGTTATTGGAATTGCCGGAAGTGTTTTCTGCTAGGTCAGAGATGGATGGTCGGAAATTACGTTTCATATCGCCACCTGTTTGAGACTCCCCGACTTGCCATTGTTGCTGCTGTTGTCCTCGGGGCTTCTTGTCGTCCGGTTTGAACTGTGAGGCCACGGCACAGTCGAAGAGTTGGTCGAGTGTGTCGAACCTGTCTTCGCTGCCGGGGATCCAAGGTCTGACATTCGTGTTAAGTGCGTGCCGCAGGCCCGCCCATGCCATGTCATATAGGACCACTTCGTGTGTTATAAGGCTCCAGCAGGCTCTTCTCCGATCTGCTTTCAAGCGGTTGGCGTGAATTCGGACTGATTTGTTTGGTAATTGCTGGTACTTCTGCATGGCTTGTGTCGCTGAATTGAGATGTCTGTCTTTATTGCGGTACATCTTTTGAAGCTCGTTCGCGAAGAGTTCGAAATTCTGTAAACATGGGTCCTTGGCCTGTCGTAGGTGGCTAGCCCACTCGGATGGGTCCATATTTTTCGTCTGTCGCTGAGTCGTATCTGGGTGGTTATTCCAGGTGTCGGGGAAAGAGACTGCATACTTGACTTGATCGGGATCGCCTGTTGGGAATCGGTGCTTATGGGAGGCAAAGTTTGATCGTAATATTACGAGAAACTTATCCATCTCTTTCGCCCCGCCGCAGTACCGTAAGGGGTCAACCATCCTACAGATTTTGGACTGATTCCCGGGATTCTCTGTTCTGTTGATGGTTCAGCCGCGGTCGAGTTCGGTGAGCATTCGGGTTCTTTCCTCCTTGCATTCGGCTTGTTGTTCGAATAGGAGTTCAAGTGGCATCCGGTTCTGTTCAAGCATCTCCTTTTGGTCATCCTCGGTGATCTTTGACAAGATGTCGCCTCTGCCTCGATCATCCTCGCCCTCTGGTAAGGTTGAATCATATTCGTCTTCGTCTTCATCTTCATCGTCAGGATCGAGGGCTTCCTTGTGAACCTGAGTCTCGGCGGGATCGTCATCATTGATTTCGTCTTCTGGTAGTACCGAGACGCGGCCTAAAGGAATAGACGTGATTCGGCTGGGTGATGCTCGAGGGGATTCAATGCTCGCACGCGTGTTAGGCATACGCAATTGCCTTGTCTGTATCCTCTTTGGAGGCATGGAGGGTAATTGGCTGTAATTGTCGATTTTGTGTCTGTCACAACGCGTCAATTGAATGTGAAAATTCACGTGATCACGTGAGGAAAACGTATCCGATTTCTGAGTGACCGAATACAGTGTATGGGTGCGTACGCCTGCGCTCGGCCGTATAAAGATATAGTATGGTATACGGTTGCCCACGGGCACGAGTGAGATCAAGTGTAGAAGTAAGTGGTAAGATATTCGGTACAGAGCTAAGTCTCCATCACAATGTCAATATATGGTTGGCGGATACTCGGCACTGGACACCTCACGTGACCGTCCGGCAACCCTAGCCATGCATACTTGACAATGCCATTACACGAAGCATGGTGTGTCTGATTGTTCGAAACATTGGCTGAGGCTCGGAGCTTCTGACTCCCTGGCTAGGACAGTACCAGTAAAGCAATCAACTATCCGGTAATAATACTGGTGTGGTACGTCAAGATCGAATGTCGGCAGAGCAATGGTGGGCCGCCATGTAAGCCTTTGATGCAGCTAAGCCAAATAGCTTTTGTGTTGAAGGTTGTATCGTAATTGATTTAAGCAAACTGTACAAAGCACTCCACATAACCATGTCAGGCGACGGAGTTGTTCCAACTCTCCGAACTATATGAGTTGCGCGATATCTCAGCTGATGTCACCATTTGATTGAATCGTATTGCTGAGGATGGCCCCATTGGGAGAGTAACTGCTGAAACCAATCATAAAAGAACACAATAACCGTTGGGAAGCGTGGTCCTCTATCATACAGCTTGGTTCATGTTAAGAATACTAAATGATATGACGGATGAGATCATAGCTAAGTTTCGGGAATAAACTTCGGTGTCCCAAGAAATGCTTCAATGAAACGGCAAAGCCCAGGCTGTGGAGAGGATAGCCACAATAGCATAACCGGGACCTGTCTGCGTAGAAGAAACCGAAATATTATTGTCATTATCAGTTCTCAATATCGTTATTATTGTCTTCAAGTATTATGTTATTATGTATTCGGATTGTACATAGTACCCCCACCCCATGCTTGGTTAGGAGTTTCATAACAAACACGACTTTATCTTACTGGACATGGCTTTGCCACTCGATTGTTCTGGGAATGAAGATCCGTTGTTTGCCGCTCGCTGTATTTGGTGGGTTGTCAGTTTATTATAATTGACAGGGGTACTAGTCTACTACAGACCGTACCAAGTATTCCTGTCTGATTATAATAAAGACTTGATAGTATCACCATTAACAGATCTTACCAAAGACGAAATTATTGCTCCTTAATCAGAAATCTCTAGTTTGGATAATATTAAGAAAGTTAGGCAGGATACTCCTGAAGACTCCAACCACATATATTCTGACCGAATAAGTCGCAATCCAATCAGTCAGGTTAATACGATACACAGTAATAAGAAGCAATTAGACTTGTCTAATAAAGTGCTTGAAAAGCAATATCCCAGATGGATGAAAAAAGAGATTCAACAGATTAGACAATGTCTTTTGGAAAGTAGATAATGTGATAGGGAGATGACTCTTAAGAAGAAATATAGCTGATGGTATCTGGACACCAGTACTATACAGGAACATAGGAACTACCGCCGTGCATAGGAATATACACACCCAGTATATATACCTAAGCGGAAGTACCCCTGGCACAGCATCCCGGTGGGTTCATCATTGCCAATATCTGGTTACATGTGGAGTATATCGACATGATCTGCAAAATTCTTCATTAGCCACCTCATCAGATGCTGAACCTGGCCAGGAATAGAATGCAGATGTACCACCTGTTGCCTAGTCGGTGCCTCAAGCAGAGTAGTGTCATATTTTCCTGATCCATGAAGGATTGTCTCACTTGATACTCCATCTTGGTCAGGTTTAGGATGCTCCACTGGTTTATTGATCAGCACTGCCAGAAATGTCACCTTCAGCAATCAGAAAATTGGAGAACACATCCAATATCCAGTAGCAATTTTTTGTACCATTGACCAAAATCATCTTTGTGATCCTAGGTGTCTCACAATACTATTGTGAAACATGTGATCTTGCATCTATGAACCCTACAAGCTCCTGAAGCACCTTGTAAACTGTGTCTTTCCAGAGAGATCTTAAGCTATGCGAGCACTTTCCCAGTCAACTCAACATTAACCTGGTGTGCATGCTCCTTGTGAATATGTACAAAAGGTTTGCGATTTGCAAGTTTAGATTCTGACAACCACATGATTGTCCAAGCCTTGGCAATTTGAATCATCTAGTGTGCCGCATTCTGTTATGCTTTGTTGTCTTCACCTTCAATGGCAGACATTACACTGTTCACTTCAAAATACAATGCCTAAGGCCCTTCCTATTCTGCCTCAGTGTAGCACTCTAGTGTTAGGGGTTCTCGCCTGATAGCAATAATGGTACTTAGGATAGTTAAATGAATACTTGTCACGGAGTTACTCTAGGGCTAGTCACGTGACATGTATAACACTTATTCATGACTTCCCAAGTTAATGAGTCCAATGATCTTAAGTGGGATTCCATAGGAGTCATGTGTCGATACACTAAGCAAGTCTCATTGCTTAGTTGATTCACCTATGATGAAGCAATCATGTCGCTATCACAGGGAAGCTTGCTTCAGCTGTGCACTTGGTTTTCTGCAAAATGTATTACTCAAGTACAAGCGGGACATGTCTAATAGGACTGGAGCATATTCCGACTCATAGACAAGGCAGTCAATAGTCAATCTGTCAGAAAGTGGGACCCCAGGCTTAAAGGCTCAGGCGATATAGACCAACCAGGGTACTCTCTGGTCACACAGATCAGTCTTGGCCTGAGCATGACGTGACTGAGGGAATTATGATGTGGGCTGAAGATAAGAGGCCTGAAGCAACCCTGTTCGTTGGTTTGAGTTAGTATGCATTGCAACATCAGTCTCGATAATATTACCAGCTGACACGTCAAATTCTACATTGGCATAGTATCGGTTAGTCGCATATTGAATCTATGACCCAAGCCAAATAGCCTTTACAGTGAGGGAGACAATTGCGATAAGCACTACCGACCAAGAACGGTAGATAATCCAACTACCGATCACACTGAATGCGAGATGTCTAAGTTCAAGTTCCGTCTGACACATTGTCTGACATGATATCATGTGATGAATGGCCTGATTCCTCTCAGGAGTGTAATGCTGGGAAACCACATTGCATGAACATGATAAGCTATTGGGAAGTGTGGTTGATCTCACCGGGCGCATACGGACATTGCCACACATGACCGCAATATCACCATCATGAGCATTGTGATCATAGTGTCAAAATCTGGGTATACAATCCATCGATGACAACTTGAATGGGATGGCATTGTTCCGGCAATGAGAAGAACATGCTCAAGCAGCAATCTACAGTCAACTCAGAACACCGAAGACGATCTTAAAATTTTATTATGAGTTCTATTCTATAAACCTCTACAAACATTACTTCCCTACCACATACTCGTGACCTGTCCCTTTATGCGTGGGTACAGATTGACACAATCAGAATATGCACTCCAGAAGAAAGTTGAGTCCTTCGGAGATCTGATATTTAGAAGAGCACCGTTCAATCCACATCTCCGCAGGCGTCGAATACTATTCACAATTAGATGGTATGGGTTATCTAGTACATCGGTACGTATCTACACGGTTGTTACCCTTCGAAGAATTTTCCAACGATCGTGTCTTTCCGCACGAGGCATAATTCATACCCAGGAAGCAAGCATCAATCATTGGGTAGACGTACCTAGGTCTGCTCTTGAAGAAGGTCAAGAGGTTGAGTCTTAGGATCAGATGAGGAAAGAAAGAGTTACTTAGATAGGCGGCTGTACTTAATTCAATCAATATTGTATTGATTATTGGGATTAAGCACCCCCGTAACAATATAAAATTTTGCGTACTCTACGCTGTATCTGAAGACAAGGATTACATGAGTGAAGAACAGTTGAGAATGTACAAAATATTCTATAATACAGGAGCGTTTCTGAATCAACTACCAAACAATCCACACCTATATCTTATACTCATACCGAGAGCTCAGACAACTACAATACATGAGTTCTGAGTATAAGAGTTGTGAGGACCATTCTTGTTGCATCTATTTAGCACAAAGGACTTGTCCAAGACACTGCTTTGGACAAAATTGCTTCTGTGTACATTGTCAACTGTATAGCCTAGAGAGGAATCAAGTGCATGAGTCATGTGCCAACATTGCGACGTTTTGTCGAAGTGTTACGCCTAGAAATACATTGGACCAGTTGAAAAAAGAAGCTGTTATATTCTGCAATGGCACAGCAGAGACCACTGTGTTATGAAAGACTGTCCACATAGAGACGAAGTATCTGTTGATACAATGTGACAACCAGAGGCTATTGACTATAGTCATCTAATTCAAAATGTCGATCCCGAAGAGGAGATTGATGTACTCGAGCGAGCCATCGGCCCCAAGCAGATCTGGAGGAGAGAAGCCTCGATCCTCAGCCCCAAGAGGAATACAAGAATGGGCTCAGGAATATCTAAGAAGTATCGAGCAGGCGCAAACTGACTACCTGCTGATATTTGAGCAAGGGGAACCAGAAGAAGCACTGGAAGGCCATGGAGAGGTGTTCATGAGCGAAGCACCCACAGTCTTGGTGCAGGAGCAGTTATCGGAACTTCCTCAACAAATCGACCATGTTATACAGGCATGTAATAATGAAAATGAAACCTTGGAAGGAGAATTTGGATCCGTTAGCAATACTATCCAAACAATAGAAGTGTGTTTAACAACTGAGAATCACAGGATCAGTACAGAAGTTTCCAGAGTCGGTAGCCAGATGTTGTTACAGCAAGATGTCCTGCAGGAGGTTCAGATGGGAATTAAGGTTCTTGAGGGACAAGACGATCCAATAGTGGAGGACGCGTCCACTATGTTTCCAGCAGTTGCAACTGAATTACAATCCTTGAGCAAAAGAATATCTGACAATACGATTCAGATATTAGCAGTAAAACAATCATCTGCGTCCATTCAGAAAGGAATGAAGAATTTCACAACAAGAATTGATTCTGTCATTTGAATATTGGCACCAGTTACTAAAACCTTGAACGAGGTACCATCAAAGAAAGACTTGACTGATCATGCCAATATGATGGCCGATCAAGTGGCTCGAGTACAGGAAGTCAATACGGGCTTAACGACTGCGATGGAGCAATACAAGTGTTCAGAGTCCTTAGGAATAGGGTTTAGGAGGGCAATACCTACGGGTCAACCAGGACTGTCTGGAACTATCCCCCTGGAAAGAAGAGGTAACTTCTCAGTGAGAAGTGATTCAGTATCTAGTATGAGAGATACAGAAAGTGCTAGTACCTGGTTAGAGAGAATCAGGGGAGGAGCAGGAAGTCATGAAGCGGAAACCAGAAATGCAGCCGGAGGACCAGCTGGAAGAGGTGCAACCAGCGGTAACGGTGATCCACCGCTAGGGGATGACCGAGATCCTCCTGGACCACCACCACCTCCTAGAGCTAGTAGGAGACAACGAAGGATTCAGCAACATAAGTATGCAAAACTGATCAAAATTAAAGAACCAAAACGATTCGAGGGAACGCCAGGAGAAGATATTGATACATGTTGGGTTACCATGCGGGTTTACATTGAACATCAACCAGAAATATTCCCAAACAATGAACGAACTATCGATTGAATAGGATCATTAATGGATAAGTTTGCAGCGGCATAGCATATGCAATGAATCAAGGGAATGTTGAATGGAACCCATCCAAAAAGCTTGACAGGGTATACAAATGCAATTAAGTTAAGATTTGAGGATGGGGAAGCACGAGATGAGGCTTATTCAAGCCTCGAAAAAGTACCATACCAAGGATGCAATAGGGAAATGTTTCTGCAATTCCAAATGAATAATGATGAAGCAATGGTTACCGAGGCGGCTTTTAAGAAGTTGATTCTGCAATGATTACCTTATAAAATCCTGGAGCAGATGAGTACGTTTGATCTGACAGGAAAAACTGATTCGGACATTATAGGCATTATTTCCAGTGCTGGCCGAACTGCAGAAAAGTGGGACAAAGCCAAAAAGAGTCTGGGACTCAAAAAGACCCCAGTGGATAAGGAGAATAAACCATGGTCTTCTTTTCAACCATGGAATCGGGATAACAATTTTCAAAGAAAACCCCAGAGTAGGTTTCAAAAGAACAACCAGAAATCTTGTTTGAAAAAACAAAATACCGGAACAATCCAAAAATAATATTTGATAAAGAAGTCCGGAAAAGGTTTTTCTGAGCAAACGGAGGGAATCGATAACACAGAACTCACCAGCAGAAGATCTGCTGGAGAATGTCAAAGAGGTGCATGGCCCACTGATAGGAAAGGAGTGCACAAGACATTAGATCATTTTAGATGGAAGAAATTGGATAAGGGAACCACACCTTTTCCAGAAGCAAAGCAGTATCAGAAGCTAAAAACAAGAGCATATGATCAGGAAGACTCAGAGATAGATCTCTATACTTCTGACAAGGAAGAGGATTCAGAGGTAGAATCTGAAGAAAGCGATCACAAGGAATCGCTAAAAGATGAAGATGAAGATGAAGACAACGATGGGGAAAATAATGATCCACAGGAAGAAGAACCAGAGAACAGCTGGTGGAATTGAGACAGTGAATTAGCCACATTAAGCTTACGAGTCGAAAATTGATGTTTTAACACACCAAACCATGCTTCGAAGTCTCATTCCCTATTATGTTTAATATTTTTCCCTCTGAGGATGGCCGGAAGGCCGAAACTGCTGGTCAGTAAGGGGATATAATTACCACTTACAATAACAAAACATATCACTGTACCTATTTCTAACCCGTTGTGGTTATGCTATTGTCAAACGGATAGCGATGGCAAAGCGAAAAACTACAGATGAATCATTGAATCCCACTAAGCCCATTAATACAAATACTGATTTTGTATTTTACGAACCAGCTAGAGATCGGGAATTTGGAAAAGTTTCGCCAACTAAAATCTGTAAATGATCTATTTATAAGTTCTTTATTGATTTCGACAATCAATGATTTTCAGTGAGATGTATGCTGGGTCTGGGAAGCAATTCGTTCGTTATTTCACTGGCGACAGCTAAAACTTTCAAAATACAGGTAGTTTAACGACAATGGAAGGTTAAATCAGCAGATGATACAGGAAGAGACAATATTACCGAAGGACTTTAGACAGTACCGTTAGGATTGTCCTTCGGAAATCATGGTTCCTTCCACGAAAATGATCATGCCTTCCCGGTAATACAGACATCAGCGGATTATGATGCCTTAATACCGACCTGGTATTTGGAAAAGCATACGGCTCGAGGAGTTACTACAAGCCATTAGCATTTTCCACATTGCAGCAATGAGTGTTACTGTCATGGAAAAATTGATCCGAGTATTCCACAACCTATGATGAAAAGGTAGTATTGAAACTGAATGCAATCCATATTGGATCATTGCTCTGAAATATTACTTCAATAAAAGACAAACTTCCGAGTCATTATCACAATTATTTATTATTGTTTGATCCAGAAGATGCTGAAAAGTTACTGGATAGCCGAGATTGTGATCATAAAATTGAGTTGGTTACTTCTGAGGATAAATTACGGATGGGCCCCATTTATCAACTTTCTCAGGAAGAAGAGAACATTTCAATCCAATACCCCGAAAAAATGATTGAAGAAAAGAAAATACCAGCTTGAAGCAGTTTGATCGGAAGCCCAAAATCATTTGTTCCCAAGCCAAATGGGAAAGGATTAAGATTATGTGTTGATTATCGACCTCTTAATGATCATACGAAGAAAGATAAAACACTACTCCCAGTAATGGAAGCATTGAAACAGCAATTGAGAAAAGCTTCGTTTATCACAAAAATCGTATGAGATCTGGATTTCATTGAATTTGAATGTTGTTAAGACACAAATCATTTACGGCATTCACCACAAAATTTTGAATATATGAATATATGGTTACGCATTCTGGCTTAGCCAATGTGCCAGCTACATTCCTAAGAGAAATAAATCAAATCCGGGGACCAGTATTAGGAATCGAACTTGTGGTTCACACCAAGATCGAACTAGATAAGGATGATTGAATGGTAGTAATCACCTATATCGACAATATCATGATAGCAACAAGAGGGTCTATCGAAAAGCATCTTCGACAAGTATCCAAAGTATTTCAAATAACAATGGATAGTAACATGTGCAGCGGAATGGAAAAATGCATTTTCGATGCCGTAGATGCACGATTGGTGGGATTTATGGTCAGCGGAAAAGGATTAAGAATGGATCCTGATAAATCCAAAGCCATTGTGAATCGGCCAAGATCTACGTCCCAGAAAGAAGTTCAACAGATACTTGGATTATGGAATTATTATCGGAGCTTTGTGCAATCATACGCAACGATAGGGGCACCAATATCTGATCAGTTAAGAAGAGATTGAAACAATTTCAATTTGGGAGAAGCTCATGAAGCAGCTTTCCTTAGGATAACCATTCTGTGTACTTCTGGGAAAACTCCTATTTTGCGGCATGACGATCAAGATCGACCAGAGTAGTTGGAAGTTGACGCTTCGGACTTCGCTAGTGCCGGAATACTTTTGCAAAAGCCCAATGATGGAAAATTACAGCTTATTGGATTCCATTCAAGGGATTTAGCTTCAGTGGAGCCTAATTACAATGTCTTCGTTAAAGATATGCTGGGAGTAGTATTGTGTCTTCAGAAAAGGCGACATTTCCTAGAAGGAGCACAACATAAAACAATTGTCTATTCAGACCATCAAAACCTCACATACTTCAAAATGGCTGTTAAGCTTAACAGATGACCAGCAACATGGGCCGCAGAATTAACAACTTTTGAATTCGACTTGTTTTACCGAAAAGCATCAAGCAATGACAAGGCAGACGCCTTTTCTAGATGCCCGGAGTTCATCTCTGAGGAAGGGGGTATATCAGCAGCAGGAAACCAAATGCTTTTGAGAAAAGAACAATGGTTGGAAGTAGGAGCCGTGAGTATTGATGATGAAGAGTTTGAAACTATTGATATTGGGGCAATGGAGATGGAATTGCTATTACCACAAGCTAAGGAAAGGATTAGGGGAAAAGCCAGACTGGACAATGATTACAGAAAAATATGCCAGCAGGTTACAACAGAATAACTTATGGATAAATATTTTTCTTTCCAGGAAGATATTCTGCGTTGGAAAAGTAGGGTTTACACACTGAAGGGATTAAGAAAAGAGAAATTCAGTCAGAGCATGATTCCAAGGTAGCAGGAAATTTCAGAAGAGAAATAACACAGGAAATTTCAACCTGAAATTTTTACTGGCCAAGTATGGAGATTGACGTTACAACATATTGAAACGAGTGCGATAGTTGCCTGTGGACAACAAGTCCCAGGCATGCAAAGCGTGGACGGTTACACCCATTGGAACTTGCTTGCAAACCATGGACGCACATAGGTATGGACATCGTTACGGACTTGCCAGAGTCTGAAGGAGCAACAATGATATTCGTTGTTGTCAACCGATTCACCACAATGACTGACTGCATCGCAAATGGGAAAAAGAATTCACCAATGGTAGCGCAAGCTTATTTCGAGAATGTCTGCAAGTATCATGGATTTCCGGAAGATGTAGTGAGCGATCGAGACAGTCCATTTACGGGTCAATAGTTTACGGATCTCTACCATTTCTTGCGGAGTAAGAACAGTTTGAGTACCGCCTTTCATCTGCAAACGGACGGACAAATGGAAAGGATTAATCAAGTGATTGAATTCTATCTTCTATCATATTGCAATTATGAACAAAATGATTGGGCCTCTATGTTAGTGAGGACAGAGAATGCCTATAGCAATTCAAAGCATTCCGCAAGATAAATATCTCCGTTTTACGCCTATTATGGATTCGAATCACGAACAAACCAGCCAACTGAGATTCAGTTCTGAAATCCCAGAGTCAATATATACGGGCATTATATGGTATTGGTAGACTCAAAATTTCAGAAACATTTGGAATATTCGATGGAGGCCATGAGAAAATATTACGACAGGAAATGAAAATCAATCGAACCTTTTCAGGTAGTAGAATTGGTCAAGCTGAATGCAAAGAATACAAGATCCAAACATAGGTGCATGAAGTAGGAGGATAGGATGTACAGACCGTTTAAGGTGATATCGGTCGGGAAGAATCAGTGATATTCCAAGCTGGACTTACCGGAGTCCTGGAAGATACATCCAGTTTTCAATATTGCATTACTGGAACGGTATCACGGCCACGACCCCAAAAAGCACATTTTTGAAATTGAGGCCGATGGCTCTGGATGGAAGATGGCATTCATGTTAACAAGTGGTCCTTCAGATGATAACCCCAATGGACATGTGTATTTTGTTCAATGGCTAGGGTATTCACAGGACGAGAATACTTGGGAAACACACGAAAATGTCATGGAAAGTTCAAAGGAATTATTGGAACAATCTTATGAGAAGAATCCAATGATGGAAAAAGATGGAAGATACAGAAAAGAAAAAGGAAAAACAAAGGTAAACCGGAATAGGAAAAAATAAGGAAATTGAGATTTCATCTAACAGAATTGTTTGTTCTGTATGAGTATTTTTTTTAATTATTTCTTTCGTACGTTGAGTGGTATCTGTTGCCTATCTACTTCTTACAATGGGGCACCATTGTGGTCACCTGTCCTAGAGAAGGGGGTGATGATAGGGGTTCTCTCCTAATAGCCATAATGGTACTGGGGATAGTGAAATGAATGCTTGTCACAGAGTTACTCTTGGTCTATTCGCGTGACTTGCATACCACTTTATCATGGCGTCCCAAGTCAACCAGTCCTATGATGTTTAGCGGGATTACATAAGAGTCATGTGTTGATAGAATGAGCAAGTCTCATTGCTTAGCTGATTCACATATGATGAAGCAACCATGTCGCTATCGCAGGGAAGCTTGCTTCACCTGTGCACTTGGTTTTCTGCCACATTCATTACTCAAGTACTAGTGGGACATGTCTAATTGAATTGGAGCTTACTCCGACTCATAGACAAGGCAGTCGATAGTCAATATGTCAGTAAGTGAGACCCCTGGCATGATGCCTGAGGCGATACAGACCAACTAGGGTACTCTCCGGGCAAAGAGAACAGTCTCTGCCCAAGCATGACATGACTGAGGGAATTATGACGTTCGCTGAAGATAAGAGGCCTGAAGCAACCCTGCTGATTGGTTAGAGTGAGTATGCATTGCAATGTCAGTTTCGATATTAATACAAGCTGACAGTTCAACTTCTACATTACAATAGTATCGGTTAGTCACCGATTATATCTATGACGCAAGCCAAATAGCCTTTACGGTGAGGGATTAACTTGCGATAAGCACTACCGACCAAGAACAGTAGATGCTCTCACTACTGATCGAATCAATTGCGAGATGTCTAAGTTCCAGTTCCATCTGACACATTGTCTGACATGATATTATGTGATGGATGGCCTGAGTCATATCAGGAGGGTAACGCTGGGAAACCACATTGCATGAACATGATAACTTGTTGGGAAGCGTGGTTGATATCACCAGGTGCATGCGGAAGTTGCATGACGCGATCACGATATCGCAATGATGAGCATTGTGCTCATAGTGTCGAAGACTGGGTGTATAAGCCCTCGAAGACAATTAAACAGAGATGGCATTGTTCCGGCAATGGGAAGAACAGGCTCAAGCAGCAATCCACAGTCAACTCACAACACCGAAGACGATCTTATAATCATATTAAGAATTCTATTCTATAACACTCAACAAACATTACTTCCCTACTCCATACTCTTCACCTATCCCTCAATGCCTGGGTACAGATTGACATGATCAGAATACGCACTCCAGAAGAAAGTCGAGACCTTCAGAGATCTGATCATCTGTTTAGATGCCCAGGATTTAATCCACGGCTCCGAAGTCGTCAAATACTATACGCAATGAGACGGTATCGGTTATGCAGTACATCGGTACTTATCAACAGGGATGTTACCATTGGAAGAAATTCCCGAAGATCGTTTGTTTCCGGACAAGGAGTAGTTTATACCGAGGTAGAATGCATCAACTATTGGCTAGAAGTACCGAGGTCTGCTCTTGAAGAAGGTCAAGATGTTGAGTCTTAGGACAAGATGAGGAAAGAACGTGTTTCTTAGATAGGCAGCTGTACTTAATTCAATCAATGTTGTATTGATCATTGGGATTAAGCACCCCTGTAACATCTGGATCTTCAGGTGCACATGAAAACAGCCACATTGACCATCAACACCAGTTAAAGAGTAAATAGACTTCTAGTATTGCAGTGACTTGAAGATTGAATCCAATTCTTGCATTCATCGCAATCCACCAGCCCACACTGTTTTTCATCTTGTACAGATGAGACTTATAAACTGTCTCCAATCTCCATTAAGTGTATGAGAGGTGGCGATTGTTTGATGGTGTTGCTTAGAATGTTATGATAGTATATGAAACGAGGTAATAATTGAAACACTCTTCTGGCTGGTTTTTATTTGTGTTCAGATCCTCATGGGTGAGATTCTCAGTATCTGAAACAATCACATTCACAAGTTTGTAATTGAGCACATAAGTCTTCTGGTCGATGACAGTTTAGCAAAATCTCTGCCCCTTTGGACATTGTGACCACCAGGATTAGATTCAAGGGCAGATCGCCAGGCTGGATGCCCTTCAGGTGGAGTTGCCAGAATCTCTAAAAGGTGGCAGTGAACAAAATTCAGTCTCTGCAATGGGTACCACACTTGTTCAGATCTGATAATGCCAGGTCAGCCGTTCTGAGCCATATTCACTCATCCATCAAGGGTATTGCCCCACAAAATGATTACCATTAACTCCCCAACAACCTTCACAGTCAGCACTGTGCATAGCATAGCCGTTGCTACTGCAGTACATATCTTAGAAAGACAAATTTCATATGAGACCAGCACTCTGGGCATATCTTAAACTCCAGCCTGTCACCTTACATTGAACCACATTGCAGAAACCTGGTGGGCCAGGACCTTGAATTCGGACAGGCCTGTAATGAGATACTTGCTGCTAAGAAAACGGTCAGAGTATAATAGGCATATCTGATGGGTACTCAGCAGCTGCATCGCTCGATTACATCAGCACAGTGTAATTGTGTCAGTTGGAGCCTCCACAGTTGTGTGGGAGTAGGCAGAGTGTAAACTTACATGCATCAATGTAAGGAGAGAATCAGAGGCTTGGAAGGCATTCCAGCTGGCCGTTAGAGTCACTTGGCTGTCAGATAGCAGGTCTTGGAGCACCATAGGAGTGCTCATGACATGTTTGGGAACATATCAGATGGCCAGAGAGAACTTTGGGAGCACCTGGGAGAAAGGCCCGAGTGATGCAGGAGTTCAAAACACACTGTGAGATGTGCCTAGTTGTGTGGATATTCATTGAGAGGACAGCAGCATGTATCCGAGCTGCTCTGGATGATCATGAGCAATGGATTACCCTCCCCACTGAGTATGATGCATAGATTATTGTTCATTATCACTTCTAAATCATACTTATACTAGCTAGTAGAGTCATTAGTATTCAATTTTTTGCATCACTACATGACAAAACTAAAGAACCATGACAGTGATTCTAAACTAAATACAGCTACACCAGAATGATAGCCTGATGATGCGATTGAATGATATCAATCAACGATGGTGTCAATGTAATCCACTAATGTTCATGACCATCAGGACTGATAAAACTAGGAACGCACAATGTTCCAACAGTGGAAAGATGATGGAGGTGATAAATGCATTTGCGGATGATTCCTACCTGGCAAGTGGGTGAAATTGCATTTGAATGATATTTGGCTTGATATGCGATATCTAACCTAGATGTCATGAGATGCTAGTAAGATGCGAATCAAAATGGGGTGTAAAAGGCGATCGCATATCTTGGCAGGGAATGGGAAGCAATGACTAGAAAGAGAGGACTCCTTTGTGAAACGGAGGAGTACGAAGAAGGTGATGACAGTGTGGGGAATCAAATCGAACAGTAATATTCCGGGCCCCTAAGTCAAGATGGGGATTAAGGCGTCCCATTCCCCATGGAGGAGTACCCATACTAGTGGAGGAGCACCAAAAGGGGTGGTGTAGATTGTCAAATGGAATGCAGTGGCAACAGTCCAGACTGAGAAGCATCGATTGGGACTGAGGTATTCCAATCCCAGTGGTGACTGGAAAAATGAGCAGGCAAGGAGGGTGTAATGAATTGTTGGAGCGCTGAGAATGATCTAGAAGTGCATATACTTGTAAAAGCACCACCAACAGTCGGTGGGGGGTTAGGAGTGCAGTATGAATTGTATGGGTGCCAATCAGGATTGAGGAGTGCCCATCCCAGCTGAGGAGTGCCAAAAGTGGTGCAATTGAGAGTGGAGTGAAATAGATGAGAGCAGCACTAGGCCAAAAGATCAGGACAGCGATTTGAGGTGTGCCAATACTAGCGGAGTTGCGCTGAAAGAAGGGCATAAAGTGGCCAACTAATGTTGCAAATATTGTGCACTGTGGCTTCTGGGGTCAAATTGATTACTGGGGAAGGGCACAATTCACCTTGATATTCATCTTGACACAACATAACTGTTGCCTTCTTCAAAGAGGCATATCCTGACCTCACACATTGAATAGCTGCAACAGTCAGCACTGAAGTTTGTGGAGTGAGATGTTGCAAGAACTGGAATGTAGTAGGTTCGCATCCCATGCTATTGGCTGTGAGTAACAATTGATACTAAATTATATGCAGAACTTCCATTCAGGTGAACCATGATATCTTAATATCCACAACTTTTGACAAATAAACATCAGCAAATAAGAGCTCTTTAACCTGATTTTGGAGCTCAGTTACAGAGCGCAAATGCAAGCAGTCGGATAGCCCTAAAGCCCGATGAGTCCTATCAGCCGACTGTATTCGAATGGTGCAAAGGTTGAGATTTAACAATATAAATCATTTGAGGCGTAGTCAATATTTGTTGGTCTTATAGAGGCACTACTAACAGATGTCAAAACCTACAGCTGCTTGAGTTTGCCATTCTCTTTTGAGAGCTGGACCATGAGGCAATTGACACACAGATGGTATATCTACAATTGAACCTGCTGATGCCTGCTGACAATCCTGAGCTTCAATGTCTGGTTTCCAAGCTTTGATAACCATCCAGTACTTGTCATGTGATATTATTGGCCAAGGAGTCTTTGTGAATACAATTGCCTCCATGACCCTGTTGGCTACCACAAAAATAGCTCTTTGGTATTGGGTAATGTTCTGATCTCCACTGGCCTTGGGTTATGGAACATTCTGGTCTGTAATAGACTTGGATAGCAGAATGCCTGGGTGGTTACATGGTCAGACTCACATAACTTGTTGAGGAGTGTTGACATTGTGTGTTTGAGCAATGGTTGTGCCATTGCCCCAATTGAATTTCGGGAATCTGGAAGCCAAGGGTGTGCCACAATGGTATCAGTACACCTCTGTGTCATCAGCAGCAGAACCCTGGTATTGTATAAGTACTCGTCACAGTACACCTGGTCAAGAAGTGGTACCATCAGTTGACGATCATCCTCATCATCCGCCGAGATGTCTGTGTCGCACGAGAATCAATCTCTCCCAGTCACCATGATTCAGGTTGGCTGTGAGTAGCTTGCATGGGATGTCCATATATATATATAGCGATACTGGGGATGGACTGAGTGAAAAGGCGATATTTGGAGATACCGGGAAAACAAAGAAAGACTGATTGATGGGGAGTATATATTTTGGAGACCCTGGCATAAATTGACATCATCTCATTATTCACAGGGACATACACACTCTATCTTTCTCAGCTCTTGGTCCCACAGCATCTTGTGGAGTTTTCATCAATCCATGCAATTTGTATATTGCCTCACTGCAAGGTAGCAGATTGTGTCCTCTCACCAATGTCCTGCACTCCTCAAGAGAGGACTGCACTTTAACACGAATTCCCTTTGGATGCTGTGTGAGGTTCTGTGGAGTACTGATGTTAAACTCTCTGGCTTCCAGTTTCGCCATTTCAACACAAATGAAGCCCAAATGCAGGTCTCAGTTTGAAAAGGTGACTATAATATGGTCGTAATAACCCTCCACAGCTAGTACTGGTAATTATGGAGGGAACTAACAAATGAAAAATACCTACGCTGCCAGCACATCATGTGCGGACAAATTAATGACAATTCTTGGGGCATTCCCAACAATGCAGAATTTGAATGCCAGGTGGCACAAGCAGGGATATTTAATATCATAAACAATACAGGCACTAACCTGATTCCGGGATGAACTGTGATGAAATGCCAAAAGCCTCGCACCGCAATGAATGTCACCAACATTGTACAGGGATGAACAGACAGAAGAATGCACCGACCTCATCTTGGGACCATTGGAACCAATCAGGTAGGCACAATGAACTGTGAGAACAGATATCGACATAATACCTGGACCAGACAACTGAAGCAAGAATGGTTGTCACGATCACACTAAGGAAGTCACTGATCTGACGAAATACAAAGAAAACAAATCCAGGATGCTGGTATGATTGTGAAGAATACTAATGAGAGTACTACTTGTCATGGAGGGGGAGGGGGAAGTCACAGTGCATAGCACACAAGTGATGGATCCTGTGGCAGGAAGCTAACAGAGAAGACTGTGAGAGGTGGTAATGCTGCACCAAGGAAAGAATGAAAGAATAGACCTCACCTCAAAAAGAGTACCAATTGACCCTACTCCCATTCCTAAAACCTACAATCAAGCATTTGACTTTAGATCACCAATTACTTCCAATTCCCCACCCCAACCACCATCTATTTTCCAGACTGCTACTGCAATACCAATCTAATTGTCCACTGATTACACTGGATCTACTTCTGCCAATGATATTTCCACTAGACATGCTCGTTCCTCTAGTGCCGATTCCTCCACCAATTCCAGACCTTCTGGTATCATCTTATTCACATTGACCCATGGGCATGATCAAAGGCACTGCATCAAGTTTATGGCCCTTGCCATCGCTAAGGAAAAGAGGCAAATCCGCCCCCCAGAAACCATGTGCACCCCAGTCGTTGGACAAGCAGATTTTAATTGGTCCATTCAACCATATGAAAGCATGTCATGGCACACTGGGCCCCAGCCTGCGGCCAAAAATGCCATCACAACATTCTGTTGCTACTGCTGTGACACGATGTAAGAAAAGATCATGATGATGAATCGATATTTGAAGAACGACTGGAAGCTGTTGAAAAAGAAACTGAAAGTCATCTTCTGCCATGCAAATAGCTGAGTTTATATGTACACAATAGTATACATGGATCAAGTTTGCCAGGACCAGCGACAATGGAGGAACGTCACCATGTAACCCTCGATTCGTGCCTATGACAGCATCAGCCACAATATGATCACCATTGGAGTCTACACCGTGTACTTGCAGATTGAAATGCTAATTGGAGCACCCCCAAGGCCCTTGAGGGCTAAAGCCGCAATGAAACTCGAACTAGATCCCAGAGACGCTTAGACTTACAAATACAGGAATCTCTGATAGCATGTCCTCAACACCTGTGTGACTGCTAATGCCCTCGCCCTCCAGGAGTTGGGAGGAGTATGTACAGCACCAGGAGTCTCTCCTGATTCAGTTTCAGCTGGAGTCCCACCCCCACAGATGGCAGCTGTGGTGAACATTCTGGCAATCTCTAGCAATATTATGGGGGTTCTTAATTACAATAATCAATACAATCTTTATTTGAAATAAGTACAGCTGGCTAATCACTAATTGCTATGCTCTTTTTTCCTCCACTTAGGTCAAAACTCATCTTGTTGAAGTTCTTTCCAAGAACAAACTAATACTGATTGCGATCAGAAAATACATCATGAGAATTACACAATTCCTCATATTCTTTGGTGCAGAGAAGTCCTGTTTCGATGTATCTCCAGACTTTGTATTGAACATTGGATCAGTGTGCCAGGTGAAGAACATGTCCCGCCAACAGACCTTGTCCTCATTCTTGCTCATCTAACTATAACTCACCAAAACCAGGGATCATGTGGTGCTATGCTGATTCCGATGCTGATGGTCAGTGAACATGCATATGAGACTTGGATAGTGGAATGGAGATGTTGATTTTGCCATGAGTGAGGTGTAAATACTAATTGGTCTCATGATGGTGAGAGGATATGAAGCATTAGTGAAGTAGTATTTGATATACTTTCTGAATGTGTTCTTCACTGCTGATGTCGGACTGGGGATTGCTGCTGGGACTTGGTTGATCTTATTACAGGAACAATGTTAGCTCTTTATCGTCATGTTCTCAGGATGAAACTCCATCAGAATTCTTGCTATGACACCTTCATTGTTTGGTAGCTTATCTTGGCGCCATTTGTGTAAATGCCTGGTTGACTTTGCCACAAGTTTCCAATAGGTTATTGTATTCATGCGTGAGTGGTTTTAAAGTGATATGCTCCCCACTAGGGCCATCCTCAAACAAGATATCAAATGTACATATATGACAGCTAATTGCGTCCACATGGACATCATGCTTTCGTGTGTTCAGCAGTGGGAACATCTGACGACACGTAGTTGCTCAGTGCTTATTGCAATTATATCAATGCTTCAACCTAATCTGTGTATTTGGCCATTGTGTCAGAGATTTAATCGGCGACCAACTGACACTCTGCCAACCCCGATTATGACACCCTATTGAGGCAGTGATGCATCCTCAATCGTCCCAATGAGTAGGGTCATTTCAGGCCTCATATCTTCAGCCAATGCGATTAATACCTCAAATATTTCATACTTAGGTTTTGACTTTTCGATGACCGGGAACATCTGCTCGGTGGTTTCCCTCCTATTGAGATAGGCTTAATGACCCCGCATAGTGGCATATTGAATGAGGTCTGCGGCACATGTATTTCTGTTTAATCGCGACTTAACTGAGTATTGTCCTGCTAGCTAACATGTAGTAGGTGTGGTTGATAATTATGTGCGCAGCTCGCATTCTTGATGCTCTGGGAATGGCGACATCATTGGGTTATCATGAATGAATCAGCGAAGACCCACGTAAGAAGCCTTAATCAATCAACATGCAGCTCACGTTAAATCCCCCTAAGGATCACTTGACTGGTACACATGATGTCACCTATAAATAGGTGTTATGTATCTTTTTCCGCTGTGACATCAGAGATATTGATTATGACTAATCATCTACCATTATCGCTGATAAATGAAACCCCCAAACAGGCAAAGAGTTCTGAGCACCAGTGCAAGCCTCGTATGAACTTCTTATTGCTGAAGCCAAACATACACTCAACATGAAAATGGAAAATATAATGAAAGTCATCCATAATTGGACCATCAAGATGAGCAAGGCAAATGAGCTTACATTCTGAGGTTAGCAGACTGCCAGGTTATATGCCATCCATGCTGATAATCCACCTCCCCACAGACCCATGAACTACACACCCCCAGAGGCACCCAGGGGACTTGCATACTCCTGGAGGTATGTCCCAGTAATCAAAAAATCGAGACCTCAGCATGCAGTCTGAGGGATTGATGCCATTGGCTGAAGATTTGAGGCCAGAAGTGAAGACGCTCATTGGTTTGAGTTAGAATGCATTGCAACATTAGCAAGGTGTCATTATCTACATCCGCAGAGTATCGCTCAGTTGGCAATTAAATCTCCAAAGCATTTGCCTAATATCCAGATTACAGTGAGGCATTAATATAATTACAATAAGCACTGATAGGCTATGTGTCATCAGATGTTCCAACTACTGAACATACAAAAGCAGGATGTCTATGTTGACATTGTGAGCAGTCACATATGTGCATTTGACATCTTGATTGAGGATGGCCCTAGCCAGGAGTGTAGTGCTTTGTTACCACTCAGGTGTGAACATGATAACCTATTGGGAACTTGTGGTAATAATGAAGACTCATGAAAGGCTCTGGGAGATAATCTATCAAAAATATCATAGTGTCATAGGGAGAATTTCTGCTGGAGTTTCATCCTAATGACTCGTGTATATGAAGCTTACATAATTTCGACAATCACAAGAACCAAGCCCTTGCAGCAATTCACAATCAGACGTCTGCATCGAAGAACACCTTGAAATATAATTGAGAATTCTATTCATCATTACACCTCACTTTTGTACTGTTGTGAGCAACTGAAGACACTGCACACCTCAGCAAGAAAAGACTGTCATCAGATTTAATTATCACATCTTTCTATGCCTGCTCATTGATCACCAGTATTGGGAGCCATATCGAATCATATGGCCACTGTATTTGGAGACCGATGTGTTTATTACCAGGAACTACTACAATGTTTGTTGCGATTTCTTGTGAATAACTTTGCACAGTTGTCCAACCTCCGATACAAAGTTTGAAAGTAGGTCCATATGGGTCCCCTCGCAAACAGGCAAATTGAGGATGCTTCAAATCCTCATGACATATCTTACGACAATTGTGGGTATTAGCATGTGCTTTGAAAAGATTTCATGATGTTGAATCTTGGGATAAGACGAGAAAAAAAGTGCAGAATTGTTTGAATAGGTGGCTGTACTTAATCTTAATACATGTTGCATCCATCATGGGGATTAAGAACCCCTGTAACAGTATGACATATTGAGAGTACATAACGGACTATGAACAATTGTCAGGATTGCGAGACAAGATATCATTATTTCGTATAAGGAGAATGATATTGCTTTGATCATTGTCCAAGACATCCTTGTTACTGCATACACTGTCGATTGGAACAAAGTGTAACAGATACTGAACCATCCAAGTGCCAATACTGCCCTAGAGACGTCTGTTGGTATACCTACAACCACATCGGGTAGTGCCACAACAAGGTTGCATTTTCAATCACCAGAATCCGCACGGGGCATTGCAGAGATGCTAATTGTGTGTATCAAACTTGCAATCTACATCACTTGCCTACAATAATCTTGAGGGTTATCTTTACAGTACCAATAACACATACATCAATAGCTGTAGACAATGACAACCATGAGGAGACATCTTACATATTTGATCCAAGTATTGGCCGTGAGACAATCCAGAGTAGACATATTGAGTGGAGGGAAATCGCCCGCAGAGTCCCATGGCATTCGACAATGGTGCCTGGATTTTCAACAGATTTTGAAACATGCACTGAAGCTGAACAATTCAGGCAAATCAAGGCGGCTGCAGAGCTTGAGGAGGCGGAGCTCAGAATAGGGAATGTGATGATGCAAGACGCTGATCTGGTGCAGGAGCAAGTGACCGGTCCCCCACAGCAGGTCTTACACATAGTGCATGCCTTCAACCCGGAGACAGAAGTCATCGAGGATGAATTTGAATCAGTCCAGGTCAATCCAGAAACATTGGAAGTCAGAATTGAAACCAAGAGAGTTAAAATCAAACTCTGAGTGTCAGGTGTTGGAGGCCAGATGCGAGTGCATCGAGCAATGTTAACAGAACTGAGAATCAGGATCGATGTTCAGCAAAACACGCCAATACCATAGTGGCAGAAGTGGGACAGCTATCATCCGGACTTTATGTGCAAGTTGCAGATATGGTCAAAATGCAAGACAATACCAGCTTGGAACTTCTTGCAGTTAAAAATACAGTATCCAAACTTAAAGATGAGGTTAAAGTCTGGAAAAGGGCTCAGCAATCAATAGAAAATGAGGTCAGATTGCTTGAAAGTTGAATGGAAGAGCTGTCGAGAAAGAACGATATTGGCAAACAAGTCAAGGCCATGGACAATCTCTTACAGAAAATACTCGAGGTATATACTGGATGGACAACACAGATGGACAGATATGAGGTTTCAAAAAGCACTTCTTACAGACCATGGTCAGTGCAGATGGGATCTAGTGGATTACATCAATCAGATAGACACAATTTTCATATAGCAAGTAGCGAGAGCTAAGAAACCAGTCTACAGAATCCCAAGGAAGATGCATAATATGGTTATAACCACAGAGGCAGAGCAGGGGATGAAGGTACAAATTGAGATGCAGATGGAGATGGAAACGAGTTGGATCAGGATAATGTGTGACCAAACCCTCCAAATCCCATGGAGTGTCCAAGAACAAACTCATTTGATTCTCCGGGACATGCACCACCAGACTCTAACGGAAGCAGGCGAAGGAGACCCGAGGTTGAACCATTCAATTTAAACAATCTCATATCACCGAAGAGAAACTGAAGGAAGATTTGTATTGACGGTCAGTAGCAATGCAAACTTGCATCATTGATCAGCCAGAAAAGTTTGATAAAACAGGAAGAACCATTAATTGGATAGGAGTATTTCTCAAGAAATATGCACACACCTGGCATGTTCATTGTGAACAGCAAGAATTAGCCAGAAAGGTTCCGAAGTCATGGACAACATATTGAAATGATATCCAACTGAGGTTGCAGGATATAGAAACCAGTGAGGAAGCTCATGCAGAACTAGAATAGGTATAATACGAAGGAGACATCCGGAATTTGCTTACAATCATCCAGTCATATGATGATAAGGCACAGTTAACAAGAGTCCCACTCAAAGAGATGAAACTAGACTGCCTTCCAGCCAAAATCTGGAACAAATGTATACCGTGGATGTGTCTGGGACATCAGATACCTATATTATCGATATCATTCAAAGGGCAGGAAGACCTGTTTGAAAATAGGAGGAGGCAAAAAGCAATGTTGAAACAGAGATACCTTCGAAGTCAAATTTCGAACTAAAACTGAAACACAAATCCCAAGCGGTAAAGCAAATACAATGTCGAAATCTGGAACAGAAATGATTCGATGATCATAATAACCATGAACAAGTTCAAACTGTTGCTTCCCAGACAGAAGGATGGGACACTGAATAATTAGATAAAGGAAGAAATGCAAGGGTATGTAGTATGAGACGGTCCTGGCCAGCCAACAGGACACTGTTGCATACAACTTTGGATTGTATAACGTGAATCTGAAGGGAAATAGGAATAGCGCTCTTCCCAAAGCCGAAGGAATGGCAAAATAGCAAAGTGGGATCTCATGAGTAGGAGGAAGATAAACAGGATCTATGAGCTGGAAAACAAAGTATTGAGGATGAGAAACAAAGTGGTGAGGAGCTTACGGATTCCGCTCCAGATGAAGAACGAAGTACCAACCAGTGCATTGACTCTGCTACACACATGGTATCAAATGGAAGTTTAGAAGCATCCAGAAATTGGTCGGAATCAGATTAAAATGTCTCAAAAGGGTAATTTTTGTAGCCTGCTACAAGTCACTTTTCTCCTCTGAGGATGACAGGAAGGTAAAAACTGCTGCCCAGTAACAAGATAATTTACACCCCATATGCACATCCAACGAATACTTACGTTAGGACTAAGACCCATCGCAGTCTCGCTATTGTTGAAAGCATAGCAATGTGGAAAAGCAATACAACCTCATAACTCCTTAGCGAGACCAACCCAAAAGCGAATACATTACAACATTATGTCTTCTATACTGCAAGTAGGAAAAATGGCAAGATTCATCAAATCTCCCCTACAAAGATTGGAAAAATGCCACTGTACAGGTTCTTTATCAACATTGAAGGAAAACAATTCCCAATTTGATGTATATTGGATTCGGGAAGTATGTCTTGTGTCATTTTACTAGAAACGACAAAAGTATTATGAATCGCTGTGGCAAAGAGGTCTCAACCAGCGGGTGCTCCAGACATTGGAGGCCAAAAAATACACCATGATGGCACTTCGACAATTTCTTTATGTTCGGCTTGCGGAAATGCCAAGAGGAATGATGTTAAAGACCATGCATTCAAAGTTATGAAGACTTCTTAAGACTATGATGCTCCAATTCCTGGATCTTATCTTCAGCAACACAAGGCCAAATGAACCACTACAGGAGATTTACATTTTCCATACTGTGGAAATGTTTGTTTTAGACACAAGAAACTACATCCAGAATAGAAGATCCAATATGATGATCACATAGTGCTAAGGCCAGATGCTATAACTATCTGTGCCCATATCATGATTAACCCTTGAACTGTGGAAAGAATAGCTACACTTCGTCTTAAATGGTTGCTCTTGTTCGATCATATGGAAGCCAAGACATTACCAAGCCATGAAGGATGGGATCATTGAATTGAACCTGAAGGACCAGAAACACAACTCAGAATAGGAGTGATATATCAATTCAATAAAGAAGAGGAAGAAATGTTAGAAGGATATTTAGATAAGATGATTCGAGAAGGAATAATTTGTATATCGTATAGTTCAGTTTGAAGCCCCAAGCTGCTCCTCCAAAATGGATACCAAACGATATAACTATGATGTGATGACGAATGACATATCAATCATTATACGGTGAATGACAGGACCTTTTTACCATTGATGGACGAACTAGCAAGCAGAGTGAATGGAATTATGCATATCATGAAGATTGACTTGAACGTTGGATTTCATCTACTAGGAATGGCAATTGGGCATGCGAAATACACTGTGTTCAGAACCAAGTTTGCTCTTTAGGAATATCTGGTTATGTCTTTTGCATTAACCAATGCACCAGCAACATTCTAGAGAGACATGAATTGAATACTTTGACCACTTATAGAATTGGACCTGGTAATCGACACAAAGGCAGAAATAAACTAAGATGGAGGAATGGGGGTAGTAACATACATCAACAATATATTAATACCTACAAATGGATCACTTCAAAAACATCACCAACATGTTGCATAGGTGTTTGCCTAATTACTAGAAGATGGTATGTGTCTCAAAATTGACAAATTCATATTCAATGCAGGGGAAGTATCATTCTTGGAATGTGCAGTCTCTGGAAAAACCAGCCCCATAGATCCCGCAAAAGCATAACGTATTGTGGACTGGCCCCAACCAATCTCGCAGCAAGAAGTACGAAAACTGCTTAGCTTATGAAATTTCTGTCGAAGATGTATCCTAATTTCGCATCACTAGTATCACCAATACCAGATTAGTTATGAGGAGACTGTTCATAATACCATTTTGGAGACACACAAGAAGTGACGTTTCTTTAAATCACAATATTATTTACCTCCAGGACAACACCAATAATACAACATTTTGATAATGAGCATCTGGCCATGATTGAAACAGATGCATCAGATTGTGCCATAGCTGTGATTCTGGCGCAAAAATTCAAGGATTGCAAAATTCACCAGAGCCATTTCAGTTCAAGGAGAATGTCAGATGCAGAATTACACTATAACATTTAAAATAAAGAAATGTTGGTCATGGTTTACTCTTAACCAAAATGGAGACACTGTGTTTAGGAACGGAACATAAAGTTGGAAACTTCTTGCAGCATCAAAACCTGTCATACTTTTCCCAACTAGTCAACCTTAATTACTGACATGGTAGTGGGGTGAAATTACCCCTAGAATGCAATTTCGTTATCATATATCCAAAAGGCTCACCAAACCAACAAGTAGACAGAATCTCAAAGTGTCCAACATACACCTCCGGAGAGAGAGGTACCTCAGCAGTAATGGATTCACTACTGTTATGCCTTGATGAGTCATTAGAAATTGGATCAATGGAAATCGAAGAGGACAATTATCAACAAGTCAACATTGCTGTATTGGATATAGCCACATTGATCCAAGATCAACAAAGAAAGGCTTAATCAAGATGCAATGCAACACGAGAAACATCAAAGCATTGGCAAACCAGTTACCAAGGGATAACTGGTTGACCTACAATATGAATTGAACGAAGAATAGTTGAGTTGGAATGGCCAATGCTATGCACAATGTGGATGATGGAAGAGGATTATGAAGTAGGAACACGATTCAACAGTACCAGGACATTGTGGAACAACATGGACATTGGTGTGAATATCGAGGAATTGCTACTGGCCAAAGATGGAAGAGGATAATTGACAATATTGCAACAATTGCAATAATTGTCAATGGACCAAAGCACCGCGACATGCGAAACACAGTCTGCTATGGCCATTGAGATTACCCAGCAAACCATGGACCAATGTCTCGACAGACTTCATTACAGAGATCCCAGTGTCAATGAGTAACATATTGATTGTTATTGTGGTCAATTGGTTCACAACATCAGTGGACATTACACATTCAGGAAGGAAGGACTCTCCGATGGTAGCACGGGTATATCTCAACAGAATATGGAAACATCATGGGTTTCCAGAAGAAGTGGTATCAGATTGGGATGGAACATTGACCGGAGAATATTGAAAAATCCTACACGATTCCTTGGGGATCAACCGAAGAATGATCACCGCATATTAACCTCAAATCGACGGACAAAGCGAATGTTTAAACCAGGTGATGGAAGAATATTGAAGATTGTAGTGTAAGTAGGAAGAGAATGATTCCACGGATGTGATACCTATGGCAGAGTGTGTTTTCAACCACTCAAAACAGACGTCTAGAATGATATCTCCATCCTACAACAAATGCAGATACGAACCTTGAACCAATTGGACAACAGAAATCCAGTTTAGAAATCCTGCTTGGCAACTATATGGATATCATATGACTCCAGCTTTGCAAAACATTCCTGACAGTTGGAAAAAGCCTGAGAAGCTATGGGAACATATTATAGCAACAAGAGCAAGACTAATCAACCATGTAAGAAAGGAGAATCAGTTATGCTCAATGGAAGAAACATGCACTCAGAAGGACGATGCCAGAAACTGGTAGAACAGATTTACAGACCATTCCAAATAGAATTGGTAGGATCCAACCAATGACTCTGGTGATTATACACCCTGCAGTCAATATTGGTTTACTGGAACAATATTGGGGAAAGAATCCAGACTGGGAAGTTGGGGAAAAAGAGGCAGAGGACACAGGCTGGAAAATGGAAAGGATAATCACCAACAGCTCTTCAGAAAACGACAAATCAAATCATGCGTGTGTGGGGAATTGGGAAAGATCCTCGCACGACGAGAATACATGGGAATCTTTCCACAATGTCAACGAGAATGCAGAAGAGTCGTTGAATGATTATTATGTGGAGAATCTGCAAATGGACAAGGAGAAGAGATTTGGAAAGAAAAAGCTCAGGAAGCATTAATTGATTTTGTAAGAATTTGGGATTATTTTATTTCGCTTTCTGAGTGGTATCTTTCGTGTTGTTCACATCTTTTGACAGAGCTACCATTGGGTCACCAGTTCTAGACAGGGAGGGAGTATTGGGGGTTCTCCCTTAGGAGCTGTACTGGTACATGATAGATTATAGCAAATAAATTAGGCCAAAACGGCAGATGTTGCATAGCACCTATTAAGAACCCGATGTCATGTGAGCCAGTCGAGTGATTATTAGTGGGATAACACTTAAGCTGCATGTTGATTGATTAGGGCTTCCTATGCACATGCTAGCCGATTCAGTTATGATCACACAATTTTGTCGCGATCGCTGGAGTGATAATTAAGGATGCTAGCAGTGCATGTAATTATCAACCACACCTACTACATCTTATCTAGTGGGATGACACACAGTTAAGTTATAATTACACAGAATTATGTGTGCAGCAGATGTCATGCTGTATGTCAGAAAGCAGAACCTTTGAGTCTGTTTTCTTTGAAGTGGGAACAACTTGAGGTATTTCCCGGTTATTGAAAGGACGGGACTTAAGCATGCAGTGTCTTAGGTATTAATGACATTGGCTGAAGATATGAGGCCAGAAGCGAACCTGCCCATTTGTTTGAGTTAGAATTCATCACAACCTGATGATGGTGTTATACTCTATATTGGCAGAGTATCAGTTGGTCTCATACTAAATCTCCAACGCAATTGCCGAATATCCAGACTACAGTCATGCATTGATAACCATGCGATGAGCACTGAGAGGCTATGTGTTATCAGATGTTCCAACTACTGAACAAATGAAAGGAATGTGTCTAAGTGGAAGGTATGAGCTGTCACATATGTGTGTTTGATATCTTGTTTGCGGATGACCCTAGCCGGGAGCATAGTGCTCTAAACCCACTCATGCTTTAACACTATAACCTATCAGATACTAGGTGGTATATTGGTTAGGCATTCAACGTTCATAGATATCAGCTATCTAACAATTCATGGTGTCATAGCGAGAATTTTGGATGGGGTATCATCATGAGGACTCGAGGATGAGAATCTCAGATTGTTTTGACACTGAGAAAAACCAAGCTCTAGCAGCAATCCACAGTCAGGCATTCCCAGCAAGGAACAACTTGAAATATTATTAAGAAATCTATTGATTATTATGTCTTACTTTTGTACCATTGTGAGCAATAGAACACTTTACAAACCACTCCAAGAAAACACCTTGGCCAAATCTGATTATAATATCCTCGTATACCAGCTGATCAAACCTCAGCATTCGCAGCAGCATCGAACCATACAGCTACTCTGTTTGGGGACCTATATGATCATCACCGGGAACAAGCACAATGTTTGATGGCATCACTTGTACTTCACTTCACACAGTTGTCCAACATCTGATAGCTAGTTATGAGCAACATCAATATGGGTCTCCACCCGAATGAGGAATTTGAAGACGGTTGTAGTTCTCATCACATATGTCACGATAATTGTGGGTACTGGTTTGTTCTTGGAAAGGATATCAAGAAGTTGAGTCCTGGGATAAGATGTGGAAAAAACAGCGGAACAATTTGAATAGACGGCTGTACTCAATTTCAATATATATTGTATTTATTATTGGGATTATGATCCCATGTAACAGATGAGTGGGCAGAGGACGAAGGACTGCTAGTAGGAGGTTGAGTAGCATGATGTAAGCAGAGAAATGGTCAGTGGGAGAGAATGCTCTGGTGAAGGACAGGAGGGTAATAGGTAGAGAATACAACACATTATTGTAGGTATGTAAACATATTATTCCTCCGGGACATCATCCAATACATTCCTTTCCCTTCTTGCTTGACTTGCTGAAGTGCAATTTAGATGAACGCACAAATGGAGCCTGGGTGCGCACATGCTACAAATGCATTGCCGAGAAAGTAGAGTGTGTTTCTGTTGTGGATGCAAGGACACTAGATGTAAGACTGGACTGGAAATTACAAGTTAATTTCCGAGCAATACCAATTCCAGACCCTTCAGAGAAGTGGTTTATACCCAAGTTCTCCCCTCAAGCAAAAGGTGCAAGGTTGACCCTGGAGAGACTATGAGAGTTGCACATAGGCAGTATATCGTTGCAAAAAGAAAAGGTAGCCACCCAGGGTACAGTACCAAATCGAGTGAATGTTCCCTGATGGATGGAGGAGGAGCTATGAACTATCAGTGATGACTCCAAACCACCTCAACATATCCGGCAGAAGCCTCGTCACATGGTCAGGAAGGACCTTGTATTCTGCATACCAATCACAGTCATTGCTGTGGAAAATGAGATAATAGAAGTAAGTGTTCAGCAGTGTCTATTTGACTCAGGTTGAGGCCTCTACAGGAATCCTCACTTCTCAGTTACAAAGAAAAATGCAATATACTGCATGATCATCTCCCATGTGAGCGAGAATGGGTATAGACTGGAGTTTGCTGCAACATGGAGTAAGATCGAAGAGTTTTCTGAACCCATCACCTAATCGCCCATTGTTCACCGATCAATACTCACCATAGGTGAAATGAAAATTTTTGGTCCAGGATTGCTGGGAGGATATGGCCTTTCTGACTACACGATGCAGATATTGGTAGACCAGACTGGTTCACTAAGCTGCAAATTCAGCATTGGCAATTGTTCCAGTATTCCAGAAATATATCTCTCTCACGTTGTACCCATTGTGCATATATTCGTTGATGCTGCTGCACCGTCAGTTCGAAATGGTTCATACACAGAGGAAGACATCGATGTGCTTCCTGTAATTTGAACGCTTTTTGATCAATGTCTCCCAGACCTGGATTATATAGTTGCTAATGTGGATAGAGCTGGAGCTATCATTTCTGGAGAGAAATCTGACTGGTTCTGGGACAAGTAAAAATAGTCAGGTGTGTCTGTGGTGAGGCAGGATGATAGCCACAAGCTTCAAAGGTAAACAAGGAGTGAAATTAGCCCTGGTGTCACTACCTTACCAGGTGAAGGGCATACTTAGGCCTTTGCACACATTATTGAAAGTGAATCCCCAAGTATTCAATAGTTGCATGGTATCTATTTGGGATGCTGCAGAGGGTTTTCGAGTTTCAATTGGAGACTGATGAAACAAAAGCTATGACAATAATCCAGCAGGCTCTCTGCAATGCGACTATGTTGAAGACTTTACAAATTTGCAATTGTGCCAGGCAGATAATCATGTGAGCTGAAGCCAACTGGGAAAGGTAAGATATGATCTTACAAAGAGAAGATGAAAATACGGTCCGACGCCTGTGTGGCAATCAATGTTGGCTTTTGGAACAAATCCGACAAGTGATATGAAGCCAGCAAATATAAAAGCTATGAGCTGATAGTGGCACTTCAGACAGTTTCGAACAATGTATCTGTGATCCCATTCCTCGTATAGTCAGACACTAATATGATAGTATTTGACTACACTTACCCCCCAATGTCCTGCCAGTAGCAGATGTCAGAGGCTGGATTGCGTGGAGAGGACTGTCTGATTCTGATGTGAAACACATTGCAGGTAGACTGAATGCTGGACCTGACTCTGTCGCGCAGTGGCCATGAGGGGAAGGGGAGCCCATGCCATTTGAAGAGGGTAATTGAGAGAATTCATTCAAAGCATAGTTGCAGGGAATACAGATCGAAGACTGTCCAGAAAGTATGGGGAAGGATAGGGGATAGATACGATTTCTCGGGTAATGAGTAACGGCGCAAAAAGCAACGAGATGTCTGGCGAGAGGCGAATTTCTGGGGAACATGAAGCAGCCAGAAGTAACAACTCCAAAGGAAATACCCCAATTTTGGCTAGAAGTAATGCAATTCTTGGGTTCTGGCGAGGGTATCAACTGGTGGACATTAACGAATTCCCACCGACAAAGGCATTGGTAAGTATGCAACAGAAAATGAAAGCAATGGAAGCTGCAGATAAACTGAGTGATCACCATGCAAGAGAAGGATCATTACAAAAGTTAGAGCAGTGGAATTGTTTGCCACAAATGTACGTTGACTTCAGCCACTGGGTAGAAATGTGCTAGCAGTGTAAAAAGAGTGCACTTCTGTGGTATGATGATAATCTGAAGAGCCTAACAGTTAGTCACCGGTGGCAGTGAGATGGAATAGCCAAGTTGTATAGGCCCAAAACAGGGGACTGGTACCACCTAGTGGTGGGAGCCAAGAAATCTTTCAACAGGTGGGCAGAGGTATAACAACTAAAGCAGGGTACATCAGAGAAGACAGGAGTGTTCTTTTCAGAGCAGGTAATTTGGTGGTTCAGAACCCCAGAAAGTGTGTTGCTGGATGGGGGATGAGGGAACATGAAATAGACTGCCCACCTACTGAAAGATTACAATATCCAGAAAATTACCTTAAACCTGTACCATGCTGCAGTTAATGGAGATATTGAACAAGGACACAGACTGATGGCACATTCACTATTAAAACTAAATGCCTTCTCTGTTGAAGCAAAAGAGATGTTGCTTGACTGCCTACCAGCAGGGCATCAGCAAAAACTAAATTTCCTTCATTAAATTTATTTAGTTTAGTGTACCCAGAAACTCAAAAAAATGAAATCAAGGTTTCCTTGGAATATAGCAATTCTGTACTGTTCCAGAGTGTTCTTTGAGTTGTCACGATGCTGTTTTCAAGTGTCACAATCAGTGTACCCTCTTCTGCGAATGTGACAACGAGCACTTGACATACCGTTCACACTTTCTCTGGTAATATCACAATTCATCTCTCGGCATACTCCTACATTGCCCAATACACTTTGCCCTCATTTAGATGATAGTACTCGCTCCGTACGTTTAATGATGCGTGTTGTACATCTCTTAAAAGCCCCTCCTGGCTTAATTTGACCAATGATAGTTACCATGCAGAAGTGGTTCACAATATTTGATGTGTGGATACAAGTTTGTCACTACTTGCAGTTCAACCGTCGCGGGAGGGTTATGCATCATTGTGATTATGATGTCACGCAGTTGAGATCAGACTTCAGTAAACCATCAGTTCCATTTCATTTACTACTATTATGATATATCGACAAAACCTAGAATAAAATAGCACACAAAGAAAATCCTAAATCCAATCACTGACACCATTCCTATCCTCCATGCGACATCACACCCTGTACAATGATTCTTCCATCGACTAATCCCGCATTCGCAACACTGGTCATGTTGGTGAAGCTGGTTATGTTGTTGCTGTTGCTGTTGCTGTCGCTGCAGGGGACGGGCTGGCTGCTGCGGGCAATGGCAGACCCACCCATAGGCCAAACAGCTGAGAATCGCATGCTAGCTTCAGTAGCAGCAACAATGCTGCTGGGACCATTAAAAGAATTGTCGGGCTGCTCTATCAGCTCCTCCGGGACGTAAGCAAGGAAGTCTTCATCAATGTGGCCCTAATCATCGTAAAGTTGTGCCATCGCTGGGTCCATATCATTTGAGTGGATCATTCGGCGAATCATGCTGTGGATATTGTCTATCTCTTAGGGTAGAACCTCTCGCGAGGAAGAACAAAAATCCGCTTCAAGACGACGAAATAGATCTTTTCATGCACTCATCACAGCGTGATGAATATTTATTGTATCGCAGATACGTTGTGCTCCACCTCCTAGACCAAACTCTAGCGGGACCCTTAACTGGCCTGTTTTCCAGGCTGACACACAATGGTGAATGGCTGTCGCGGTGAGGGCAACAAATGTCTGGTGGATTTCATCCATCAATAATCCATCTTTCATTCCCATTAGTCATATGCCATAGAAGTCTGTCCAGTGAATAAGATCCACAATTTCAGTCGCTGCAAATCGAAATGTGCACTCCAAAATTGATTGTCAGGACAACCATCAAACAAGAAGGGAACTTTGAACTGACCTCACGAACATTTGTGGGGCATGTAAACCTGACTTTGGCCCACGGCCAGACTACCATTTTCGGGATACGTGTAGGCGACTGCATTTCAAATCCGTAAACAGAGTTGATTGTGGTCCCGCAGAGATATACAATTGCTTCATAGGAGCAAGTAATCGTTGGAAGAGCCTGATGCACAACATCAGCGATGAAAACAATTGTTGAGATGATTCATTTACCACTGAAATGGAGGGTTATGGAGGGTCTGAGTCTCTCTGGGCTGGATCAATCCTGGCGATATCCTCATAACACCAACAATGAATCTGGGCTGTCTTCACCACATTCGTTGTAAAGGGATTCACCATCATCGGAAAATCGATAGGTATAGGCTTGACACGTGCCATGACCATTGCCAGAATGCTTGAATGGGTTGTCTGGGTGATGTATGCTGTGCCAACGATGAGGCCTGTCAGATTGTCAACAAAGGGCTTATATTGCCACAGATTTCCAGCTCTCCATGCAACTAATTGCTCACCAGCTTCATTTGAATCCTTCCTCTAGTAAATATATACATTAGCAACTGGATTCAATCATTCAAACACTGAATCGGATACCTACTTGGATGCCAGCGTCGCAGGCTCACGTTCATCCTCTTCCTCTGAAACGATATTGACCAGATGACACTCAGGATGTAGGTGTTGCCCCGATGTAGGAGTTTATTGAGTTGCAGCAACTAGTTTCACACGTGTTGACAGGGAGGAGGTATATGATGGCTACTTGCCCATTGCTTTCATCGATGGTCGCCAACGAGGCTCGTTGTGGGATTCTGAATTGTCACCTCAATGATTATTGCAATTGTTAGGTATGGTGCTGAGATCGTCATCAAGAACTTCATGATGGATAGATTGTCAGCTTCTCCTGGTGCTGAATGGAAGAGGAGGAGGAGGAGAAGTGTGGCGCCTTCTTGTCAGGATTTAAAAAGGCGGTGAGTGATAAGTACGAAAGAATTGATGAAGTCACTGCAGGAAATGTGAATCAATGTATAGTAAATGAAGCAAAGCGTAGTGTGAAGTGAAGAAAACGTTGATATGATTGATAGCAACGTCGTGATGCCTCTTTGTATCATGTCGATGATTCAAGGATCATGGCTTTTCCCACCAGCCACACTTTCAACTCCTTGGATGGTGGGAACTCCAACTAAGAATGGCAGGTGACAAGTATGGCGCAGGGTTGTTGATTGGATTCCAATGAGAATCGTCGTTATCACAACGAGCAAAAGAGGATTCGCGTTTCGGTAAGCGTTCGGGCTGACTTCTGATGGGTCACGATACCGCACTACCAATTACCTGATAGCCATACATGGAGTCCTATCACTGCCACTATGCCTTTCCCAAAAGCAACTATCTCAACAATTAATCCCAACATCGTAAACTCTCAACACAGCCCGTTCATGCCTGAATATGAATGCTGGAATAATACAGTAATCAAAACACCATAAAGAGACCCAAAACCTGACCAAAAAACTGCAAATTATCACCCATCTGTCCTCCCTCCAAAGTGCCAGCAAAATACCCACCCAAAACCCGAATCCTTGAACAACTGTCCAACCAGTGTATTCCATGATAACAACAACTGATTTGCAACTGGGCGGCTGTTTATAAACATGCTATTGGCCAAAGAGCCTGCAGCGGGAGCATTCACAATGTGATTGTGCATGCAGAGCCAAGCCACAACCACATCACCAACAACACTTTGGTCATAATGGGCAAAAGGCCAAGAGCACAGTATCGGATGACTTCAAGGTATCGCTGCTGTCTGATAATCCTCCTTTGAAGCTTCTGTTCAGACATTTGAATACCTGTTTTTGTTGTCGGCAAGCTTCTTGGATCTGGGCGCCGTGTCCCAGCATCATCATCAGGTTCCGCCCCAATATCGTCAATCATATCCTCAGCTGGAGGTGGGAGGATGTTATCCAGAGCAAGGTAGCTGTGGCCACCACGCATAGGCGTCTGCGCAACAGCTGTGCCGGCGGCTTGATGACCGTGGAAAACACTGCGAAAACGTGTTCGGTTGTGTAATTTCATCGCCGCCTTCACTCATCCAGCAGCAGTATTGTTATTGAAGATTGCGGTAAAATTACTGTCGTACAGACCACCATCTCTGTCAGGCTCCTCCTGGCAGCCCCTAACCACTCGGATTGTCCGGCTGGGGTCTGGCAGACGGACGATTGCAGGATTCACCATTGACACAATGGTCGTATCGACGATTGATGTAACCATCGGTTGTATCCATTCATCATCCGCAGGCCAGTGCTTTGAGCATAGCTGAGTGTCGTTTCCACCCATCCTCTTCCCAGCAATGTCGGGATCCACATAGGCAATGGTAAAGCAAAATGGATCCACGAGGGATTCAGTCACGTGGTGCCAACACCCCTTCATTGGCGAAGACCTGTGACTGAAGGTTTCTTCCTGGTCGTCATCTGTATCTACACATCATCGGGAAAACAGAATGCAGCTTTGGGGCGATGAAATACATACTAATGTGCACGAGTTTCCATATCTTAGTCGTGGTTATGTTGAGCCCATTCTTCCTTCAGCGAAGGCCACCCTTAGTGAACTGTTCTAGTGTTGCCTTGAGTTTCTGACCATTGAGGCTAGTCTTGTCTGCGATGTACCATTTCCAAAGCGGTCTGTTAGATGCCAGATCACTGATTGGAGTAACGCAATGATCGATTAGGAGATCCCCATGCTCAGGGCCGGCACCTTGCTTGTTGATGATGCTCAAGGACTGGGCAATCTCCCTTACACACTCCCTCACTTTACTATCTATCTGTTGTGTTGTCAAGCCACCCTTATCCTGCCAAATCTGCATGGTTTCTGCTGCCCATTGCCTGACTCCGACACCGGCGTTCTCGGCAAAGACATGGACTTGTAGAGTCAGCATCTGGATTTTATTAGCATCTGCAATGACTGATTTTGACAACCCGAGGGCATCACATTGTATCATAGGTTCTCATCGGTGGTCAATGTTTGAGTGGTGCATATCAAATGCTGGTTACTGTAAACAAGTATCAGGAGTGTTGAATATGTCATCAAGGGTGATGTGATGCGGTAGAAGAGGTGAGGAGGGTGTGTCAAAAGTTCAGGAGATTGTATGTAAGGTGGGCAGGCAAGGCCAAGATATCTATAGGCTTCGAGGGTTTTCTTGACCCGGCGACATCACCTGGGCTGGAATTCAGCTAGCAAACATTTTGCTTAGCATCGTCTAAGTGACCTGATTCGTCGACTGAACGCTTAAGTTCATCTCAAAGACAAATTACAGCATGCTCTGCAGTCATATCTCAGTTGTTTGTCCTTGCTCTAGTTATTGTTCCCCACAATGATGTTGCTGGGTTGGTATCTAAAGAGAATGCACAGGGCATGTAAGGTATGAACTTAACACAAAGTGACAACCATAAATCAGACAATGGGTGTAGGAGGGTCTTGGGAAGGTGCAAAACAATCACCGTGACGAGCTGAATACAGATCCAGTATCCTTATGGAGATCCAAGGGATGTTGCAATGCAGAGAGCAATTGTACACTTTGCAAACATGTGAACGAGAATGTGAGAAATCCTACGAGAGTGGTAGTACCCCTTTTCGGACAAAGCAAATTGAGGTGCGGATTTTTCCCAGGACCAGCCAGCTTGCAATCTCATGAATAGCTAAAAGCCAGTTGAGATGCTGATTAACGTTTTTGCGACATTTCATTTTTCTAACACAACATGAATCTTTGTCAACAGTGTCCTTACTGCTCGAAGAGGTACTCCTACATCGGCGCTGATATCACTCACAGCAGTCGTGACCACAATGAAAGAATAATATACATACCAGGCGAACAACTGACAGATGATGACTTTACAATTGCATCAGCACAATGTATTTTGGTCTCTGAAAGCCTCCAGGAGTGTCTGAGAGGATGTGGAATGTATACTTAGAAGCGTCAATTTCAGGAGAGTATTAGACCCCAGCAGGGCATTCCGGCCGGCTTTCAGAGTAACTTGGATCTCTGATGACTGCTACAAGAGTAACATGCGAGTGATCATGATACGTTTGGGAGCACGTCAGAGTGATGGTGAGAACTTTGGGTGCACCTGGGAGTGTCGCCAAACCAACGTGGGAATCACAAACAAACTCTGAGAGATGCCTGGAATCATATGGATAATCATTTGGAGGACTGCAGGGAGTATCTGAGACTCTCGGGATGTACATGAGCAATCGATCTTGCTGAACGGCGAATGTGATGCATGGATTATTGGTCATTATCACTGCTGACTCATACTAGCTGTCATCTTCTTCAACATTGTATTTTTTGCCTCGCTACATTAAGGAAATGAAAGAAAAAGGCGTGTAATTGAAACGCAGGTACACTGAAACAATACCCCGACTAAGCGATCAAATGATATCGATCAAACATGGTGTCGATGTCATCCACTACTTCTCCCATCTCATCAGGGCCAACGGAAGCAGAAACACACAATTCATCACTGGCGCAAAGAAGCTGGAGGCGCTCCTTGTATTTGCTGCTTAATCGTGCCTGGTGAGGGGATGCAATGGAAATCTAATGTCGTTTGGCTCAATTTGTGATATCTAACAGCGGAGTAATGAGATATTAGCTAGCTGCGAATCTAAATGGGGATTTGAAAGACAATATGATACATTCGGATGGAAAACGGGAACAACTACCAGGAAATCAGGAGCGCCAGATGGGGAGTGTTGTGTACAAATCAGCTGTTGGAGATGCGCAGAATGAAAAAGAAGAGGGTCAAATCCAAGCTGAGGAGCATCGAAAGGGGGGGTAAGAAGTGTGGAATGAACTAGAGGAGCGCCAATCTAGGTAGAGGTGCACGTATTGGGATTGAGGAGTGCTATCCCAGCGGAGGAGTGCTGAAAAGTGGTGGGTAAGGAGTGCGGAATGCATCATAGGGGCGCCTGTGGGAATTGAGGAGCTCCCATGCCCGGCTGCGGAGCAAGGGAAGGGGGGGATGGAGTGTGGAATGGGATAGAGGGATGCCAATCCAGAAGGAAAGTATTAAGGAGCGCCGAAAGGGGAGGAATTGACTGCGGAATGAAATAGAAGAGCTTCAATCTAGGCTGTGGAGCGCCGACGAGGATTGATGAGCGCCGCAGGGGGGGTATAAGGCGGCGCTCTGATGTGTGACTGATAGAGCAATGGCTTCCAGAGAAAATTCTGTCACTGGGGATGGGCCAAATGTACCTCGATATGCATCTTGGGAAAACATACCTGTGGCCTTCGTTCCACTGGCATATTCAGACAGCACACAATGAATAGCTGCGGCTGGCAGCGCTAAAGTCCGTGGAGCAAGAGATTGGAAATACCAGGATGTTGTAGGCTGGCGCCCAAAGCTATTGGCGTTGGAGAAAAATTGACGGTATATTAGATCAAGCACTTCCATTCGGGTGAACCACAATTTCATATCATCGATGACCCTGGAGAGGTAAGCATCGTCGAACAGGAGCTCCTTTACCATGATCCGAAGCTGAATCTCAAATCCCAAATGCAACCAGTGACTACAGGCAACAGTTCGATGCGCCCCTTCTGCCAACCGTCCTTGAATAGTACTAATCTTCAGTTCTAACAATGGATATTTCTGAGGGTAGTCAATATCCGTAAGTCTGATAGAGGAGCATTGACCACAATTCAAGAGTTACAGCTTCTCTTGTTTGTGGATCAATTTTGAGAGATCGACCTCCCGGCAATGGATGTTACGGGTTCTCTTCTAGCAGCGGTAATGATACATGAATGGATTGTATGCAAGTACATGTGATTATTCGTATAGAGATATGAGGTCATATGCAAAACACCTACTTGTGAAACAACATCATGTTTCTCAGCTGAGTAATCCTTAGCGGGATTATACTCAGACCGCATGTCGATCAATTAGTCAAGCACACCTTGATTAGCGGATTCATTTCTGATGACGCAATTATGTCGCCATTACTGGGAAGTGAAAAACCTTCAGCAGTGCGCATAATTATTGGCCACACCTACTATATCTTATCTAGCGGGACGACACACAGTTAAGTTGTGCTTACGCATGATTACATCTGCAGCAGACGATAACGCAATATGCGAGTAAGAGGGAATCTGAAAGCTCATGCGCTAAGCGGTGAGCACAACTTGCGGCTATCCCCGCTCTACAAAAGGTCGAGACCGAAGCATGCGGTGTCAGAGGGATTCATGACATTGGCTGAAGATAAGAGGCCTGAAGCGACCCTGCTCATTGGTTTGAGTTAGTATGCATAGCGACGTCATACCAGTTTAATCAATACGAGGTATGCATGTCATAAATCTACGTTGGCAGAGTATCGGTTGGTCACGGATTAAATCTCTGACGCAATGCCAAACATCGTTATCTAAGGTGAGGCAATTAATAGTGATGAGCTATTGAATTATATTGCGATAAGCACTGATAAGACCGCAAGTTGTCAGATGTTCCAACTACTCAACACATGGGAAGCAAGATGTCTAAGTTGAAGTTATGAGTTGTCATATCAACTGCGCGCGATATCTTGATATCAGGATGGCCCAGCTTGGGGGCGTAATGCCGTAAAACCACTCATACATGAACACCATAACCTAAAGGGAATTCGTGGCATTATCAATGAGTCGTTAATTTGATCTCAGCGATAAACTATCAAGCAAACTATGAGTCATGGCGGAGACCCGAAGGCAAGCTTGACCTGAGGGCCCGACTATATAAGAACTCGCATTGTCCCCGACAATGAAAAGAACCAAGCTCTAGCAGCAATCCACAGTCAGACAGTACAAGCGAAGAACACTTTAAAATATTATTAAGAATTCTATTTACAAGAAACTTCAAGATTACTTCTTTAAATCATCTTCGAGAATATTCTCTCTATGTGCTCTACCAGACTGACACAATCTCAATACGCACATCAAGCGGTCGTCGAAACTATCGGAGATCAGTTACAGCACTTCAAAGATCGGCATTTGATCCACATCAACCGAACGGTTTTATTGTACACCGTTATACTCGGTATCGAATATGACGTGCACCGGTACATCACTACAGGGTTGTTGCCCTTCGAAGAATTCTCTGAAGAGCGACCATGGACGGACGAGGAAAAGTGGTGAGCTCTTACTAGTGGAACTAGATATGAGGTTGAGTCTTGGGAAAGACGAGGAGAAAGGGAAGTTTAGATAGGCGGCTTTATTTAGTCTAATAAATGTTGTATTGATTATTGGGGGTAAATATCCCCGTAACAATTGACACACCGATGGTGTACATGCAGGACCACCTGCTAATGCCTGCTGACAATCCCGGGTGTGAATGGCTAGTTTCCAAGCTTCTTCAACCGTCGAGTACTTGTCATCGGACAGTATTGGCCTAGGATACTTTGTGAATACTATTGCCTCCATCAACCTTTTCGCTACCTCAAACATGGCCTTTTGTTGTTGGGGAACCATCTGAACACTACTGGCCTTGGGTTGTGGAGCAATCTGGTCTCCACGTGAGTTGTTGTGTAGCACCAGTGCCCGGGTGGATGGTACACAGTCAGACTCCGAAAATTTGTTGGGGAGGGTGGAATCTTGGCGTTTGAGCAGTGGTGGTGGCATTGTTGCAGGTGGATTTCGGGAATTTGGAAGCAGAGGGCGTGCAATGACAGTATCAGCACAGCTCCACATCTTTGGCAGTGGAACCCATGTCGTTCGTAACGACTTCTCACGGAGCGCCTGGCCAAGACTAAGGACCTCCTGCATATGATCCAAATTGTCTTCTTCGATGTCAGATAATGAGGTGGACTCTCCGGTGGCCTCGCTTTCGTCATCGCTGATCTCCTGATCACTATCCTCATCCTGATTGATTGATGATATCAGGGATATTAGTCATCCATAATACGATGCACGAAGGTTGATATTTGGAAGGCAAACATTCGATGGGCAATCAAGATTGGCTGCTTTCTTGAATGTGAGTGCTCTCTCTAGGTGTACTTCCTGATTCCTCTGTGAATAGTGATTCCTCACCTGGCTGGGCGTAGGTTCCATTTGCTGTAATGAAGATAGAAAGTTGGGGAATGTAGGAGAGAGTATATAACAAGCAGAAAATATAAGATTAAGCACAACAGAATAACGGGAAAAATGGTGCAAGAATATGCACAGAGCCGAGGAGGATGCAATTCGAGGCGCGCCTCGAACGGGTTCTGGAGAGACAATCTCAATGGTTGATATTCATATCAAGGATGGCAGTCCAGAGTTGCGATTTCGGATGTTGTCATGTACACCGGATTTGATGGATTCCTACTGCCGAATGTTAGCAACTCCTATGAACAACACTCTGTAAGGATGCAAGAATTGGAGGTTCGCTAAAGCCAACGCACATAGACAATAAAACTCACGACATCAACTAGCCTTTGGTGCTGGCCACCAACTGAGCACTGAGAACCTGAATGAAAACATGAGCCCCTGCATATGACTCCTCTAAATGTAGTCAGTATGCGTGAAAGTTCGAGCATTTGAGGTGACTGCAAGGCATAGAATTGGTGCAGCATTCAGAATCTGCAGAACTCAATGGATTTGGGACCTTGTGAGTGACGGCTGAGTTGCAAGGGTTCATACTCGAGTATGTTGTATCTTCGTGTGTGGTATATCCGCCGGAAGGACACACGTTGTGTCACGACATTCTATTGTATTAGGATGCTGCAGCTAATCTTGCTGTCAATAAGGCAATATCGTAAGCATAACTTCCCTTTCATGCGTTCATCTGGGCTATGTCTGCTGAATAACCTTCACAACAATGTTGCAGTTAATAGAGGAGGGAGAGAATTCGGTACTCAAAGGAGAGATACAGGCGTCGAGAAAGAATGGTGAGGTACGATGGATGATTCAGGGGCAATCACATTGATTCAAGCACTCGTCAATGCCAAGACTGCTAACAAATGGCTCATAAATACTCACTCACATTCTGATTTTGCGGCCAAATATCTATACTACAATAAGATGAATGTGTAGTGAGACATCAATCTCACGGCGGGCCGAGGAATGATGATTGCATGCATGCAGTTCCTGGGAATTGAGGTGCACCAAAGTTTAAATGGTTCTGCTTGGATTCAATGGCAGAGGATTGCAGGCTCGCCTTACTCTGACAGTTGATTTTACTCTTCGTAGCTGTCTTTTGTTGAGTCAAGCTTTGAAGACGAAATTTTCAAACTTTTCTCTATGAAATTCCATTCACATAATCTATTTTCAGATATCAGTTTTGGGGGCCCAAACATACATTTAGTCAGAATACAGTTAAGTCTTTATTCTAAGCTTCGAGAACTTAGGCCTCTTTGAGTAAGTGAGGTACATGGGTGAGTGGGGAAGTTGCCAGCAATCTTGTAGAGTCCGCTGAGCAGAATCAGTCTACGGAGTTTCTGGCTCTTGAGCTGCAGCTCTTTTGACAGAGCCCGAACCTGCAGAAGCTATTTTAGGATTTGGAAGCATTGGTCCAAACATACTACTTAGTCAATATCGAGTTAAGAGGGGTTACTAATTGGCCAGGTCTTTGCAGAAGCAATCTTCCTCCAATGGACAGTCGACACGGAGCTGACAGTTCAAGGTATGTTAGCAGCGGCCATCACATCCCGATCAAGCATAGATTCATATAGGAGCCGATGCCAAGCGGGATGAGCCGCCTGCACCTAAAGCTGAAGTGTCTTGATAGATCAGTGTGCACTGCGTCCACTGATTCAAAGTCGAAGAAAACATGATGAGAATGAAGCAAACAACAATATGCAGTTCACTATGGACTGGGGTACATGCACATTGGTGCCTTAATTGTCGCTCTGGAGGCATGCCTGGGATGGAATGATATATCAATAATGAGTCGTAGCCTGTCAAAGTTGGCTTCATAAATATCCAAGAAGCTCATTCTGGACTGGATTGGCAGATCTCAGTTGTGCCTGAACTTCAATCATAGGACAGGACATACCCAGCACCAAAAGCTGCAGCTTAGACAAGAATACCAAAGCCGTGTCTCAGCATCTGCCTCTGGGATGCAGATCAGAGGTGTGCCAGAACTTCAATTAAATGCCAGCAGACGCTGCGGCTTTGCCACAAATGAGTGAGCCAGTGTCTCATATTCTAACACTAGTACTCAATATTGCCTAGTCTGTTTGAATTGCCAAATGGGATTGAAGTATATGCTGTGATAGATCTGTCACAATGATATGCTATTGATTCTCTGGTGCACCGGAACTTCGACCATAGGCCAGCAACAGCAATTATGCAGGGATCAATCGGTCATAACGATATGTGGCCCCGACTATCTGGTGCACCTGAACTTCGATCATATGCCAGCAAAAGCTTCAGCTTTGGCACAAATTAGCGAGCCGTGTCTCATACTCTGACATAAGTACTGAATATAGCCTAGACTCTCTTATTGCCAGATGGAATTGGCAGATATGTAATATGCCAAAGAGACTCTGGTGCACCTGAAAGTGGTTGAACTATGCATTTTCATGCCTTTTCATTCGAAATGCATACGTGGCTTCAGGCTTCCGGTGCACCTCAGATTCGCAACTGAGGAATTATCTGAAGGTCTTTCCTCGATAATACTCAAAATTCGACTCATACCATTTCTCATGGGACAGGTCAGCCGCGGGACCTTGTAATGTAGCGTATCAATTGACTTCATCTCATATTGCTCATTAATATTAATCAAGAACGCCAATGATATCCCACTCTAGCCATATCTGATTTACGACACAACGATTCTAACAACGGAACTTCGATTCACTTTGAAATTGCAGAGAGAAAGGATTGATTTATGCAGTATAGTGTGCATTACAAATGATGTTTTTGAATATTTGTATCAGTTAAGAAGATTATGTTGCTTGAATGTCTAAAGAGGCATACCTTGATGAAAGTGTCCTAACACTGTAAGATGGATGGTTCATCAGACTGCAACGTGTCTCCATTCGCTGTCAGCTGCTTGGTATGGTTCTCACGCAACTCCAGGATCCGGTAAATCATCAACGTTGTCATCCTCGGTCTACTCATCAAGCCGTGCAGGACTCGTATTTGGGCCACTCCAGAGAGTTCGTGGAGATCACGCGCATAGGTATCATAACCGCCAGGACACGTACTCAGTAACCATGAGTGTGGTACTCTGTTTGGCCCCAGCCGCACAACTCGTGCAAATGCCTGCCGCTGCTCATTCAATACCCAGAACTTCTGAGTTATTACTGTATGGTTTGCTGCTGAAAGATTTGTGCATGTCCCGCCAATGTTGTTTGTGGTTACCAATCCAATGGGATTTCATGAATCATGGAATTTGAGGTGCATTTCTGTGCGTTGGTCATTGTCCATTTCTGCATACATGTGGAATATATCCACATGATCCGCAAAATACTTGGTTAGCCACCACTTCAAATGACAAACTTGGCCAGGAAGAGGACAATATAGCAACCCCTTTTGTGGAGTGGGTGCATTGTGCAGAGCATTTTCATTTCTCTCTTCGGGAAGGAGTGTCTCTCTTGATGTGTAGTCTTTGCCAGGTTCGGGATACTCTGCAGTTTCATTCACAAGCATGGGCAGAAATGTCTCTCTCAGCCAGCGGAAAATCGGAGAATCCACCGAAGTGTCGAGTGGCCATTCATCGTACAATTGTCCAGAAACGTTGCTGCAATCCTCCGTGTCTCCCAACACTAACGAAAAACATGCTAGCCACCATCGATAAACCCTTCGTGCTCCTGAAGCACCCCATGAAGTGTACCTCTTCACCAGGGTCATCAGATTTGCTTACTCTTGCTCTGTCTACTCAAGATCAATGAGGTGTGCATTCTCCTTTGGTATCCAGACGAGTGGTTTTCCATTAGCAAGTGTCGATTGCGACCACCACCTTATCATCCAAGGCTTGCAATCTGTATCATCCGGTGCGCCACATCTTGTTGAGCTTCTTCGTCATCAGTCCACATAGCATGCATCAAACCCTTCACTGCAGAATACAATGCCTCCGCACCATGCTTTTCCATCACAGTATCATCCGCTGGATCTTCCGGCGTACCTGACAACAGCCACATCTGGTGTTGGAAACGGTTCCGGATAGTCACTTCGTGTCCGGGTCCGAGTCCAAAAGGAACTGTTGCCAAAATGGTGGTGCGGAATATCAATACACCAGAACCGTCAACTCTGGTATGGTTCGTTAGTAAACTCCCAACATCTCTCAATTGGGCGGGTTGTTAGCGGGTCCATCCATAGATTCACATATGGCTCTTGTTTTTGAAGTTTGTTAATAGTATCTTATCAATATCGCGTTTTCAACAACCAATGATAAGTTTTTGCATGCTTTGCAGCTTGCAATATCGATTAATTTGAAATCGGTGTTTTACCTTTGATAAATTGTATTTTTGCCCATCAGGGCGGTCAATAATTCCTTTCTGAATGCGAAGATTAGCACGATGCCTTGATTACCAAATATGTAATACCTAAAACTGTTGACGCTTCGTTGACGCTCAGTTTCAGGATGCGACAGGGAGCATTTCTCTATTGTTTCTGCCAGTACAGGCTGCCAATATTTGATGAATGGATGCCTGCAACAGATCAGAACATAAATTACCCATGATGCGAAGCTGAAAATCCTTGACGCTCCATTGACGCAGATTCGCAGGATGCGTCAGAGACTATGTTTCGGTAGTTCTTCCCAGTACAGGCTGCCAATATCAGATAAATGGATGTCAGCAACCGATCGGAACATAAATTATCCAAAATGCCAAGGTAAAAATTGTTGATGCGCCGTTGACGCTCATTCTCAGAATGGGGCGGTGATCGTGTTGCTGTCTATGTTGCCTATAAAAGCTGCCAATATATCGGTTATGCATAAGAGCGACCAAATCACTGTGTAATTACCGTACTTACAAAACCACAAGTTGTTGATGCTCCATTGATGCTCACTCTCAGAATAGGGCGGTAACCATGTTGCTGACACTTTTGCCAATGAAAGCTGCCAATACATCAGTTATGCATAAGAGCGACCAAATCACTGTGTAATTACAGTACTCACAAAACCACAAATCGTTGACGCTCCATTGACACTAATTCTCTGAACTGGGTGGGGATCGGGTTGCTGTCTCTTTTGTCTACAAAATCTGCCAATACCTCGGATATGCATAAGAGCGACCAAATCACTGTGTAATTACCGTACTTACAAAACCACCAATCATTGACGCTCTGTTGACGCTGATTTTCATGTATTGCGCATTCAACATCTGCTGCCATTGATAATAGTTTTCATCATGATTTGAACATATTGGTAGTCTTTCTGACAGATTGACACTTGGCCCTTTGGCAAAGCCGAGCGCAGTAACATTCTTGTACTGTTCGCTCTCACACAACTAAACTTCAGGTATCTTGCTAAAAGCTTCATTGTGCCTGCTATCCATCTGTTTATCAACCGATATTTACAAGCTACTGCTCACTATTCGCCCATTATATATCTCTAACCAATACTCTCGGTCAAGATACATTGAGAAGCTGGTGAAACATTGATCCATTCTGTCCTACATTTTCCACACTCCGTTATTCCTCCGCATTTCGATAGCAATAACGGCCAGCAACGGCTTGTCAGCCTGAGTCTTTGACTTCCGTGTCGGCCGAATCAATCTGGGTACATTTGGCGCGGCGCTCAGTTCTCACCTCTCTGGGCATTCCGGATTCTCGATGCTATTTTCGTGCTGTGTATCAGATTCAAAGTCCGCCGAGCAATTGTCATCGCTGTGATTTGGATCCCTAAGTCCCAATTCCAGGGAAGCCAATCTTCAGTGTCCGAAATGCTATCAGGTGCGATAGCCTCATCACTTTTGACTGGATGACGGTTGATTCATCAGATTCGGCGGACATTTGATATTTGAGTACGTCCTCCAGGGAGGTCCTTTGCAGCGAAAGGTGGTGGCAAAGGAGATCAATCTGATAATTTAAATGCAGCCGGACTATCATGTTGAAAGAGTCATCATGATGCTTTGACGATCTCTTCCGTGTCTGAAATCTATCCCATGGCAGTCATCTGCTTGTTTTGAGTGCGAGATTCTTTCTGGGTAGCTTGTATGTTTTGGCTGCCCTGCCACATCCCCAAAAAGTCGTGAACCTTGGCCATTCTGTGCAATTGCCTTTCCTCCACCTCTTTCTTCATTTCCTGGTCGTTTTCTGCGTTTGTTGAATCCAATTCTGGGTCACCACTGGCCAATATCCCATCATTGGGTCGAGCGAACTGCCTTACACTGACTGTCGCGTGAATGGGCTCGCCTGTGGTTAGTGACTACCTCCAGCCGATAACATCTCGGCGAACAGAAACACTGGCCGCCACTCCAACACCACGCACTATGATAGAGAATATATCGTGTGCCATGTTGGAAAGATCGGCATACTTTGAGTGCGTTTCATCCTGTTGACGCCACCAGTCAGTTATGTGCAGCAACCAAAATGTACAGCTAATCTCCATTGGATCGCAGTGGTAATCATTGAGATTGGGTTTAATTTGCCCCCAGTTCATGGCTGCTTCAGGCGGCGAATTTGAAAAGAGCCTGGTGGCGGTCAATTAGCGTGCTGCGCAATCGCTTTGTCCAGGTGTCGTCTCAGCCCCATTTTTAGGCGTTGAGTACTATTCATCATTGCTGGACGAATCCTATGGATCAAAAGATGATTGACAGGATCCTGAAGCTGTTGTAGAGTGGATGAGATTGCTGCTCGGGAAGCTTTCTTGCATATTGACTGGCACACGTCGATGTTTGGCACAGAATTCATTCTCCACATACCTCACAAATGGTTCTTGGTACTGGGTAGTATATGATGTCTCGTCCTCAGGTTTAAGATGCATTCCGTTGTCCGACATTCCAAACGATCGCAACTTCCCAAGAGGATGGAGCATATGTGCAGCAATAAGAAGCATGCACGTCATGGGAGTTACTCCAGTGTAGTATTTGGACAGCTTCTGTCGAGCTAACTTCACTGCGAAGAACAAGTCTTCCTTTCATGGATTCTTAATTCCAGGCCAAGCTCGCATCATGCAGTTCCTGTGATTGAACATGTCATTGTACACTGAATAACGTGATGCAATGTGACTATATGCCTCTTCGACAGCCACAGGGTCCAATATCGAAATAGCCTCAATACTTCCATGACATACTTCACATTGGTCCATTCATCTTGAGTTGTGAAAAGTGGCCAGCAATCAGGGTATTTTGGATTTTTGAGCCACTCGCGGGTGGATTCCCTTAATCGGTAGGTGCGCTCGAGCTACTCCTGTGTTGGGTTTCAACGTGACTTTACATTAATAATCGGTAGTACCGCGATGCGAAGATTGTCTTTTTGACAGTCAATGAACCCGTTTCGATGACCAGGTGTCTGCATTATCACCATAGCAAGCATTCTCTGCTATATGAAGATCAATCTCAGGACTTTCAAAATATCATGAAATACGTACTTTCTCAATTATCTCTGCTAAACCTGGTTTCATGGCCTACACCTTGTTGATTCTAGCGTTGTCCTCTTTCCGAAGTCGTTGACTATTCCCAATATCTATGCTTTCATTCTCTCCAAATTGCTGATCGCGCTCATGTGCTTCCCAAGACTTGGTGGCGCCTTGTACACCCAGACTGCTCATGAATGCACCTAACGCCAGCTGTATGACGTGCGCCATGCATGTCATGTGATTCCACAAAGCAGGCCACTGGATTGCGGAGGCCTCGAGGGCTGATTGCAGCTCAAGTGTCATCGAGTATTTTGAGGAGGAATCATTGGTCTCAATACCAAGCACACGGCTGTCGGCAAGCTCAAAACGATCCAGCACGCCCTTCAAATGTAAGGCTAGCCTAGCTCCAGTATGTTGGCACTTGACCTATCATCCTGAATTGGCTTTCGAAATGGGAAAAGGACTGGGGATCAACGTCATCGAACACGAGTTGAACTTCACGCAATGCCCAATTTCAATCCTTGTAGTGACCAAAGACAAACGTTAAGTCCAGTTTGTTCGGTGATGACCATCCGTCCAAAGGTAAACTACCTTTATCTCGTGATGGCAATTGCTTCTTAATAGCAACTACGGTCAGTGCATATTGCCTGTGGCAAATGTTGCTAACGGTCGTAGCCGATGGCAGCACAAAGTCATCACGTAATGTCATATATGACCGTCGTAGCTATAGATTTGATATTGCGTTCCATGGATATAAGCCAGAACAAATCATAATATGAGGTAGTGATTCCACGTGTGTTGGTGAAATTTGGAAGTTTCTATGTCCTAACCTGCCAGTTTGGAACGTTTTTTCTGTCATTTCGGTCAATATGGATCAACCTGGATGTCAAATATGATCTACCTCTGCGAACTTACTATTGGGATTCCTCGACTTCCTTATCTCTTCAGGATGGCCAAAGCTGTTTCATCAACCATCGAACTAGACAATTCAGTAACCTCAGACTCTGTTGATTTGTTTAACTTTGCGATGTGAGCTTTCGCCAGCAAATGTTTCCCCATTGACCTGGTCCCATGTTCTGATGGATGGCGAACAACTTGATAACAAACGATACATTTGATGCCGGGGCTGCTGGTCTCCTGAATTCCACAGTGCCAATAAAATCGTCACGAATGCGCATGTCTGGAATTATTCCAATGAATAGGCCGCTTCGAGCCTACATGCATTGAAGCCCACCAAGCATCGAAGATGATTTGCAAAGTAACATCAGCAAAAAACATTTCCGTCTGGGCGGAATGGCTGCGTCAAAGTGGACGCGCTCCATCTGAGCCGTCAGAGACACCCCGGCGGCAGATTACTCCGCGCCCGGTGCCAATACCAGACGTCGTGTCGCATATTGCCCTCCGATCGCAGTTTCGCTGTTTCTTCTCGCTCTGTCGGTATCCTTTTGTAAACGAACACTGCGGCGTTGTGGCCAACAGTGACCATACTTCAGAATGGAGTAGCTGAGACCGCTGCGCAGCTCTGCGGGAGAGTTGGTGCCGTATTCTCAAAGCAGTGGTTCTTACGCTTCCATAAGCACAAGCATTTTGTATATCATATTTGTCTTTGTTACAGTCACAAGATTCGCTACCTCTTAATATGGCATGCATTATTTAAGTATCTCTATATATATACATACGGTCAGTCTGGCCACAGATGGTAGTCGAGCGCAATCAGAGAAGCATCTGCAGATGCCCAATGAGAGCACCGAGAGATGTACCACTTGGAGGCCGTTGTGGTGATACGACAGAGCTAGACGGCTGTGAGCCCACCATCCACATTCAGCCTCACCTCCTGAGACATCCAAACGGAATTCGTGAGCAAGAACGGTTCTAGCTCGAGGGGCCTATGAAGAAAGTGAGAAGATATTCTACCCGGCCGTGAGAATCAACGCAATTGCATGGATCCAGATGAGATGAAAATGAGATGATGTCTATCTACCCTGGGGTCTCCCAAATATGTACTCCCCATCGCTCAGTCCACCTCCGTTACCCCTGTATCTTCGTACACCCGGCATTGATCATTAACAATGTACTTGGAGGCTGTAATCGAGCAAGTTGAGAGATGCACTTGGAGGCCGAGATCGAGTGAACTCAGAGATGCACTTGGAGACCAGGATCGAGTGAACTCAGAGATGCACTTGGAGGCCGTGACAGAGCGAGTTTGGAGATGCACTGGGAGGCCATGATCGAACGAGTTTGGAGATGCAATTGGAGACCAAGATTTAGTGAACTGAGATGCAATCGGAGACTGAGATTGAGTGAACTCAGAGATGCACTGGGAGGCCGTGATTCAGCGAGTTTACAGATGCACTTGCAGGCTATAATCGAGCGAGATTAGAAGAGTACTTGGAAGCGGTCGATTTGGAGGGAGGCGTGACGGCAGCTGCGACTCTATTCATTGGTTAACTTGTAATTGTGGGAATGTAGAGAGTTGAGTACAACAACATCCGCCGAGAGATGGGAAACTGGCTGGGAGCGTTAAACTGGCTGAGAGCGGGAGACTGTCGACCTTGGGATGATGCTGTAGTTGCTGTATGCTGTTCACGGTGTTGAGTCATGATCATGGTATGGCGAGATAGAGAGGGATGACTCAACTTCGTGATCTCAGGTGATGGTAGAGTTGAGCACAAGAAAGAGAGAGTTCAAAGGAGATGGGGGAAATCATCATGAGAAACTGGGACTTGAGAGAATTTTGTGTGCAAGTCAATTTACCATCCCCGATATGGCAGGTACGAGTCCCGATCTGGGCGGTAATAACACTGGTACGAGGTGTTCCAAACCCAATCAGGCAAGTTGTACCCCGGATTCCTCAGGTCCGCTCGTATCATCCATATCGTTCGCATCTTCATCCCCCATCTCTCTCTTTCTCGTCCACAACTCCACTATCATTGCAAGAACACATAGTTATGTCATCCCTCTCGATCTCTCCATTCCATCATCATGAGTTAACACCGAGTGCAGAATACACTGAAGATTGTCTGTCGTCCCATCATTCTCTCGATTTCGATTTGACCCCTGAATGTAGTTTCAACTCCCGCCGTACCTCCCTACAGATCCAATGCCACCAGCCAGTTCTCTGTAGGAGCTTCAAAGGTAAAGTCACCTCGTCACATTCCCATGGTTTCGAGTTCACTAACCGATGAATTGAGTCACAGCGCCTGGCGCGCCTCCCATCGACCGCCTCTAGATCGACCACCTCTAAGTACTGCTCTAATCACCCTCGATCATAGCCTGCTGCAAGTGCATCTCTCAACTCACTCAATCACAGCTCGGAGTGCATCTCCGAGTTCACTCGATCTTGGCCTCCAAGTGCATGTCCAAACGCACCCGATGACGGCCTCCCAGTGCATCTCTGAGTTTACCCCATCTCAGTCTCCAATTGGATGTCCAACCTCGCACGATCATGGCCTCCCAGTGCATCTCCAAACTTGCTCTATCAAGGCCTCCAAGTGCATCTTTGAGTTCAATCGAACTCGGCCTCCAGGTTCATCTCCAAACTCGCTCGATCACGGCCTCCAAGCGCAACTCGGAGTTCACTCGATCTTGGCCACCAAGTGCATCTCCAAACGTGCTCAATCGCGGCCTCCGAGTGTATCGCTGAGTTGACTTGATTGTGGCCTCCAAGTGTATCTCTGAGTTCACTCGATCGCGGCCTCCAGGTGCATGTCCCAACATGCTGGATCACCACCTCCAAGTACATCGTTAATGAGCGACGGCGGGTGTACAGAGATACAGGGGTAACGGAGGTGGATGTTCACTCAATCGTCATCTTCATATGCACCTCAACTTGCTGACAATCACCACGTGCTGCCAGTCCAGACATACCGTGTGTAGATAGGGAGCTATATCGATACATTGATACATAGATGAGAATACGAACTGAATGGATACGTTTTGAACATCGTTGAACGATAAGTAGTAGCTATGATTTCCAGGTGCACCAGCAGCATTCCGAAAGAAGATGATTCTCCCAGATTGCTCCACTGTGATTTAACGTGCTCCCAGGTGCTCCCAGGTGCACCTGGAGGCCACTACATCAGTCCAGTGAACTCAGACATGTCGCCTGGGCGATGGGAAGAGTGTAATTCTCCGCCAGAGGGTACGAGGTTCCTTCAGAGCCATCAGAGCCGTCTGGAACGCCCGGGTGTTTCTGACGGACACTAGAGTTCTTGCTGATGAAGGTCGCACAAATAACAAATGAAGACAGGTTCATGTTTGGAAAAGATCGTAATCTCGAGCAATGAGGTGTTCAAAGATTTTAAATCCGACATGGTATTGAGGATTAGAAGACAGGATAATCCGACTCGAACATCTGCTGAAAGTAACGATACAGTAAAGCAGACTGCGGGTTCTTAAATATCGACTGTACAGGTAGAAGCAAAAAAATCAGATCTGTGAGACATTGCAGGCATATTTGTGAAGTTGTATACAAGGACATATTGAAAAGACTGACCGTGTAAGACTCAATTCAGTAACAATGCGATTCAGTTCATTGCTGTGTAGCATACTGAGCCCCCACAGGAATTGTTGACACTTTGTGAGTGCTCAATTGTAGGAGGCGGATGCGATATCGTCAATAGCATTTTTGCCTGTTAAGGCAGCTGATAAGTTGAATATGGACTAACGTCGTTCCATAGCCCTTAGAATATCCAAGATGCATGACCAGAAATCGTTGATGCTCCATTGACGCTGATTCTTAGGAGGTGGTAGCGATATCGTCCCTAGCATTTTAGCCCAGAAAGGCGGCCAATGCATTTATTATGTGTCAATGGCGATGCACAGCGCCTTGGGTGCCCATGATGCAAGACCAAAAATTGTTGACGCTCCGTTGCAGGTCATTTTTAGGTGGCGGTAGCGATGTCGTCACTAGCATGTCTGCCGATAAAGGCAGCCGATCAGTGGATTATGGGTTAACGCCATTCCCTAGCCCTTAGATTGTCTAAGATGCAAGACCAGAAATCTTTGACGCTCTGTTGACGCTCATGTTTTGGAGGTGGTAGCGATATCATCAGTCGCATTGTGGCCCTTGAAGGCAGCTGATACAATGATTATGGGTTATTGCCGATGGACAGTGCTTTCAGTGTCCATGATGCAAGACCAAAAATCGTTGACGCTCTGATGACGTTGATTTTTAGGAGGTGGTAGTGATATCGTCACTGCCATGTTTACCTATAACGGCAGCAAACACTCCAATCACAGCTTAATGTCGTCGCAGAGCTGTTGGATTATCTAGAATGCAAGAACAGAAATCGTTGACCCTCCGGTAACGCTCATTTTCACGAGATTGTAGCGATGTCGACGCTAACATTGATGGCCTCACAGGCGGCCAATACTTTGATTATGTGTCACAGCAACCATGTCTTTTATTTGATTATCTGTCTCACAAGACCGATAATCATTGACGCATCGTTGATGCTCATTTCCAGAATGGGTCAACGAGTGTGACACCATCATTTTTACCTATAAGATTTGCCAATACAATCACTTTGGAAGGATGTGACTATGCAACCATTCGATTGCTGAAAATGTAATACCAAAAATTGTTGATGCTTCGTTGACACTCAACTTGATTACATACTACCAGCCAGTGGATGCGCAACAATTGTATGTAAAAATGCATATAGTCAGCATTGGCAGCCAATACATCATTTCTATGTATAAACATTTGCATCCAAATGCTTCCAAGCGTCTCAATTTCTGATCCACCACTGGACACGATGTCTGAGTGATAAATGACATTGTCCTATCACGTTCCAGCGCTTTCGGCCGGGAACTCACCGCCTATCAATCCGTAAACTAGCTTTTGATATATGTAGCCCCACTTCCTCACCTTTCCTCATCCTCCTCATTCACCGCGATTCCCTTGACCTACCATAGGCAATTTTCAATATCTTGACCATGTGCACCAGATCTGTGCAGAGAGTTATGCAGTTAGATGCATGATCGTATGCAGCATGACGGTCGTCATTCATTGAGCTTCACATTGCGCTTTGACCGCTGCATCTATCACTCATATGTCATCACTGGCTTATAATTGGTTAGTGAGTTTCATCTCTAATTTAGTGTTAATTTTCTGACTTACCAGTAACAGGCAGGACAATATCACATTCATTGGTCGTCAGTCGATGAGATTTGAAGTATAGAACATTGGCATTGCCCATCTGACCCTTGAACATGCATAGACGAATTATCATGTCTCACAATTTGGTCACTGAAATCAAGTTAATGCTGACACGTAGCAAAATAGGTACAGATAGTACATTTCAAATTGATACATCGTCACAAATGCCAACTAACCCATTCATTCCTCAGGCGACGGAGTAGCCCTCACCATGTCTCTGTCGGAATCTGAATTCTATATGGTGATTAGCTTCGGACCCAGTACGCAGAGGTTACAGCTCACGGGTTCGAGATGCTGTGATTTCTCAGTCGGGGATGAATCGGGCATTTTGGCTGGCAGGAGGGACGGAATGCATCTGTGTGTCTGTGGTTTCCGCAAACCTAACCTCATTTGACTACTACCTGGTCGAGAAGTCACTTGCGGCATTTGCAATTCCCCCGGGACGCTATCGAGAGTCTCCATAGGCTCCTCAAACGTAGGCGGTGCTTGTGACGCGGCATCATCTGCCATTTGAGGTTGAAGGACAGCCGGAACCTTCCGTTCTGTCGTCCCTTACTTCTTATCCCTCTCCCGGAAGTAGTCGGCCGCATCTCCCCAGCCTTGTTGCGTCGATTCATCAAGCTTCATCTACTTCTGTCGAATACGCTCCATAAGATACTGTACCATCTGGGATATTGCGCTCATCACCCAGCCTGGTTCATCATCTTCACTAAGCTTGCCCCCCGCAGGATCTTCTTCATCATCACCCTCATCGGCCCCATCCTCGTCATCGTCAAAACTTGCAAGACCACTCAGCCTATCTCCGATGGCGTTCAACATCCCCTCAAATATTGTTTCCGGCTTCGTGGTTGTGAATCCCGCCTTTTCAGCATTTCCCAAATCATCTTGCACCTGTTGAATTGCTGTCTCTGTGTCTCGAACTCGCTTTCTTCCCCCAGATGTGTCTCTTTTCACATGATCCTCAATCCATTTCTCCTTCTCTTCATTGCGTAAGAAGTTTAGTTTCTCTTCGTTTCACTGCAGCAAGCATCTTTTTGAATCACAAGCTGCGCAACGCTCCAATGGCTCGGACCCATTCTGATTCCAAGCCACTCTTGTGTTTATTCACTTGCTGACCTCATCGTGTGGAGAGGTTTGTCGATTTGCCGTATTTGCCAGCCAGTAGTGGCGAAAGGTTCTTCTTGGGAGCATTGACCATGATATTCTGTGTTGACTGTGTTGATGGACGAGATGTTGGATGTTGCAAAATATGGACCACATAGAGGCAAGCTGCATCTTTTATGACGAGGTTGGTACACTGAATGGACTTGAACAAAGCACAATCTGTGTCTCGACCGTCACTACATTGGTAATAGCAATGCTAGCCATACATCATGACATGATGTTTAGTGTCTGCTGGATGTACGATTCCAGGGATTCCTTGAGACAATCATCAGCAGACGTCGGTTCCGTTGAAGAATGTAGAGTGTTTATCACACAAAGACGAGATCTTGGACGTTGTTCACAATGATTTATCGGTGTAAACAAACACCCATCATAAGACAGACTGGGTGCAAATTGCAGCATGGTTGGCAACCCGTGCAACGGGCAGCTATGCGCAACAGGATTCATCTTCTGTAGAACGAGCAAGTTGACTGTTATGCATGCCAGTTTGACTTGAAGCTAACAATATATTCCTCAGGACTTCCCACATCTTTTCGTTATCTTCTTACTCAGGACTTCCCACCTCGTTTCGTTATCATCATCTCTTGACTTGCACAGATGCAAGTCATGGCGCCACAAGCACCTCTGCAAGGTGAGAGTGGAACAGAATCGAGCAGAATGACGGGCACTTCATCAAATACGCCACCTGCTGAGACCCAACTACAACGCAGACACTGATCTGTAAACCGTGACGCTGCAAATGCAGCCGTTGAAAAGATGACCCTGGACGCGCAGTTGAGGATTGTCCGTGAAACCGGAAGCCGTAAGAATTTGAAGCAGCATGCAATCAGATGTAAGCGTACTCGTATCGAGGTACACGGCTGTCAGCTAATGATATAACATACAGCTGGAGTACGTAGAGAGCTGCGTGACCAATTCATAGCCGCCTGTAATGGGAAACCTCCATGGTCGGCTAAGGCGTTTGTACACACAGTCCGCGAATTCAAACATGATGATGTTGTCAGCACTGGGATTTTCACCGACAAATTCAGTGATGAGAATTCCTGAGAGTGGACCAACCAGGCTTTAACCACCTTAGAGGATGCTACGGAAGCGTATATGGTTGAGGTGATTGCTGAATCCATTATGTAGATGCAGCAACTAATTTCTTGTAGGTTATGAACATGTCTGCAACTATGGCAAGGCAAGGAGGTCGGGTACAGCTAGAACAGTCTGACATGCGCCTTGCCTTGACTATGGCCAAGATGGCCAAAGGAGAGTTTTCGCATGCCACAATAGAGGAAACGAGATTCTTGATCAAGAAACCTCGGGCGGAAGTCCGTGAAGACAAGGAGCGGGGAGTGGAATTTCCTGGGCATAAAAATGTGAAGACTGCGATGGAAAGACACCTGGCTATGCTTCGGGAAAACCAGAAGGACGGCTGCCTTGCTTGCCAAAATGTCACAGCACAGAATCCCCAGACATGCTGGAGACGCAAAGGCGCGGGTGCACCTCCACCAGAACGACTCAGACAGCCGACACTAGAACCGACGCCACATCCATCCAAAACGCCACCTATTCCAACCGGTAACTATGAGGGAGTGCAGTTATCCGAAATCGAAGGTGTGCCACCTGGATATGTGTATATACATACTCCTCTTCCCAGTGCTCAATTTTTCAATCTTGATGCATATGCCAAAGATTGCAAGCATGATAAAGATTTCAATCCAGATATGCTGACTGATGAAGGAACATCCACTGGTTAGTACACTATCTGCTGCGTGGAAATGCAGCTGACATCCAATTTGCAGACAACAGCGGCCTATTGAGCAAACCTGACAGTGAAGATGAGCATTGATCGAATGGAACGGGATTTTTGAATTTATCATTATCTACAATTACCAGACACTTTAAAGTATATTTTAAAGGATATATTTGTATGTATTATTGAAGAACAATGTATTGATGAAGGAGAAAGTACATGAAGACAGTACAAAGGCTGCCAAACAACATTAATGACATATTAGGCCAAATCAAATGATAACATATTGTGGATAATCTCATGGCAAATGGGCGTCAACGGTGCATCAACAATTTTGGGTCTTGCATCATTGTGAATCTGTGTGGCGATCGGTTGCGGCCATTCATAAATGTGGTATTCGCTAGCTGTTTTGGTACAGAGCGAGGCACACGGTCCCTGCCCCATTGGAAATATGCGCGTCAATGGTGGGTCAACAATTTTGGTCCTTTCAACATGTGTAATCAACGCGCGATGCATTGGTTATTGTGTATACACGATGTTCTGAGAGTTTTTCCAAGCTAAAACGGTCATGAACTCTTCGTTGCATCATTGTAGATGAAATTAGTTGTTACTGTCTGGGAGGCTGTCGTGGGAACGTCGCTCGCTTATCTGCCTAGAGAGGCTACCAATTTCTCCTAAATAGAGGTTTGCAATCATGCGCCACTTGGATTACCCAAGCTGCAAGACCTTAAATCGTTGACGCTCATTTCACACTGATTTTCAAAATGTGGCAGGGAGCGTGTCGCTTCTGCTTTTGCCTCTACAGGAGGCCAATACCTCAGTTGTGACTATCTGCAACCAATGCCCGCTCTGAATACCCAGGATGCAAACCTAAAATCATTGACGCTCCGTTGACGCTCATTTCCCGGATGGGTCAGGGAGCATTTGTCTACCTGGATTGAGCACAAAGGCGGCCAGTACATCCAAAAAAAACAATGAGGGATGATCATTGATATTTTACGATTAACAGTAGGACATCTGAAAGCGACCATAAATACAACAACCCGAAATGCACAACCGGAGATTGCACATGACGGATCTAGGCAAACCTGGTGAATCCCACGGGTTGACCGGTAAGCGGCAGGGTTTGAACCGCCAAGAAGCAGCAGGTCGGGTTTTTGGACGCTTTTGGTACCAAACTGAATCATTTGTCTGGTCCAAAGCCGGACCGCTGGTGGGTCACTCAGAGCTGTTGCTAACACCAGCCACATCATCTGAAAACACCAGTCATAGAGTGAATGGAATCCTGGCGTTGCAGTGACTTGAAGTTTGAATTCAATTCTCGCATTCATCGCAATTTGCCAGACGACACTATTTTTATTCTTGTACTGATGGGACTTATCAAATATGCCAAAACTCCATGCACAGTATAAGAGTTGGCCATTACTTGATGGGTTCTCTCCGGATGTTAAGGTATCTTAAGAAACAAGGTGGATATTCCATCGGTTTTCTGGCTCGTCAATACTGGTGAATAGATCCTTGTGGGTGAGATTCGCATTTTCCGCGTGCAATAAGTATACAAGTTTGAGTTCGCATCCATAGGTAATCTCGTCGATGATACTCTTGAACTTCTCTGCCACTCCGGGGATTGTGATCACCACGAGTGGTTCAAGCGCTGATATAAGCGCAGGATGCTACTGGGGTGGAGTGGTCATTATCTCTGAAAGGCGGCGGGGCACTGATTTCTGTCTCCGGAATCCATACCACTCCCGTTTTTCACTGATTATCCCAGGACAGTAGTTCTGTGCCATATTCACCCACTCATCAAGGGTATTCCCCACCAAATCGACCGTGGTAACCCCATTACAACTGTCTCAGTCAGCAGTGTACATATTATTGCTGCTGCCCCGGAGGTGAATGTCTTGCCGGTGACCCATTTCATCCGCCCGCAGTGCTCCTCGCATATCAGAATCCCAAACCCACCTCCTCACAATGAACCATATGGCACAAACCTGGTGCACCAGAAACTTCGTTCCAGGCAGGCCTGAAATTGAATACTTGTGGGCTGGAACACCATTATCTGTTGATTCACAAATGGGATGGAAGTTAAGCAACCTGACTGCCTGATCAAGACACTCGTGTTGAAATTGGTTGTTGATTGCACTGAGAACAGTATTCAATTCTGAACTCGTATTTTCTGGATCGAGGACCTCCTCACCATCCTCCACTTCCTCCTGAACCTCCCTGGCACCGGTGTCTGTGTCCTTTTCGTCCTCAATGATCACTTTCAGTTGCTCCAATGTAAGCTGGGCAGATGAGCTCATATTCCAGCGCTCCTGAAATTCATCCCAATGTTAGGTATTTCACAGACAAGCAACCATTTGAATGAATCTCTATGGATGGAATACAATCAATTCAATTCTTTCAATCAGAACTAACATTAATACATGTATCATTCTCTTGCCCACCATCCTCCTCTCCCACCTCTCTGCCACCCGCTTCAGAACCTTCCAACGTCTATGTAAAATGATTAGCAGTTGCGCACGTCTAGCCTCAACACCGCTAGCAGGGATTACCTTTGCCAGTCTAATTACGTGCTCGGCAATCTCCTTCCCTGTAGCTCTCATCATTTCTACCACAATTATCTTCACATTGTGTCCAAGTTTCAACTTGAAAGCATTTGAAAGACAACAGTTGTATGAAATCTGGCCATATATGGGGTCATTGATCATTTGCCCATGTGTATATCATCCCACATACTCTTCTTCCAATTCATCCTGCTCCAAGGTGCACTTGAACATGGAGATTAGAATGTATGGCCCCTCTTTCGGGCCTCAGTTGTTGTCGATGAAATCAACCAGCTCCTCCCAGTACCTCACATCTGTGTATGAAGCTTGGAGTTTTTGGGGGCTAGAACCATATCCATACCATTCGACACCCAGTGAATCACCATCATGAACGTTGTATTTGGCAACTTGGGGTGGTTACATTTCTCAATTGTGCTCACCCTCTCGCCCAAAGACATCGCCGGTCCCTTGTTGCCTCGCATTCCTGTTTTCTTCGCCTCTCGAATTTCGCTTGTACATTTCTTCACATTCATCTCCACCCACTGCTGGCGAATCCATTCAACATTATCGAAATTAACCAATGGCAGCCAATTCTCCAATGTCTCCAAAAATCTTCAAACTCCATCACCCAGTGGAGGGGTCCATCTCGAACCTGTCTAAAATGGTTCCGCCCCCGGATTATGGACCGATGCTCCTTCTCCAGAAATCCAGCCACCCATACTTTCTTCCACTTGTTGAATGCACTGTAATTTGCCTGCCCCATCGGTTTGGCAAATTGCGTGAAGAAGAATTCGGTTTGCTTCACACGGATTGGCAGTTAGCCTTCTGCACCACCCAATTCTGAGGAATCATCACTCCTATCATCTGCATCATAATCGTCGTAGGAAATCTCCGGCAATGGGGGCAACTCCCCAATCCCTGCGACATCTGTGATTGGTGGTTCCACTGGCGGCTGGAATGATTTCATTGGGAGGCTGATCGGGGTTCCCCCATGTGCGCCAGTAGGAGGTCCAGGTGGCGGATCAGAGGTGAAAGATATTGGCCAATTGACTCGATTGGTTCCCAGCGGTCCTGGAGGCACTCTCGGTGCCACTGGAAATCACGGCCCTTGTTCTGAACACTCCGGAGGGGGGGAACATTTGAGACCCGCCATAACCCCCTTGGTGGAGGTCATATCCCTGCCTCTGAGGCTCATAACTTGGATATCCTTGTCTTGCGCTTGTGGTTGGTTGCGAACTGTGTGTCATGTTGAATAGAGACTTGTGATAAAACTGCGGAGCGCCTGGAAATGGCTGCTGTGAAGGAGGGTAACCATACTATTGCGGAGGATGATCTTGATCAGTGGGTTTCCCAAATTGACAGTCTTTGCCGATGGCAGTGTGTGATCCATGATCCGAAGATCCTGAATTGTCGTCACGGCGGTGTTCTGAGCCAACTATGCCACCCTGGGGAGCGATGATTACTGTCTTCTGTGGAGATCCGTTCGTCGACATGCTCTCTGTTAACAAAGATGGTTGTAAACTACTATAGATGCGAGATGTGATGTAGAATTAATCAGAGTATGGTTGAGTACATTGCACGTAGCAGTGACCTTCAGAGGAATGAATGGATTCTTATATCCCATTCTGTTGTCACAAACTGTGGTGTTTCACTACACCTTTGATCCATGAAACCAACCTGGGCTTTGAGAAAAAGAAACCTTAATCACACACATCCCGCCTTTGTTTGTTTTATGCTCGGATTCATATACTAGGATATGGGATAGGTGCTCACCTTCGTACGCTTCCATGACTTCACAGGTCATAGATGGGATATGATATGATATCTCCAGGGACCCAACAAGAACTATATCCAGTATGAAGGTTACAGCGACTAGGGATATGACACATAAGTTGTGGGTGTACGACCTTGCAACCTAATTCAATCGAAGGCCTGTGAGTCAAGCAGCAACAGTGATTGCTTTCTACTGAGCTCCTTGCCTATACATCTGAGTTCTCCTCATAATCCACGCTCCAGTCAAGGATCATTACTGAAGCAAACATCCTACCAGCCTTAGCAGGTCTCGATGATCATTGCCCGGGCATCCAGCTAGCTAGGAAACTCACCTATTCATTGTAATATGACGATCTACCTTCATTATGAGCTTCTCAGAGACTCCAGCATAGGTATAACTCACAATGCTACAATGACGTAGTATAAGGCCCGATTGTGGTGATGACCAAAGAAACCTCCCCCCCGCATTTGGCGGGGTGCGATGCGGCTGTGAATTTGTAACGCTAACCTGAGTTAGCTCGCTTTCACACCAATATCGCTGAGGCTCGATGTCACCCCCGGAAGCATCATGGAGATTCATCCGAATACGTGTTGAGTGACCATTTCTCAAATATGGTCAACACTCGCCGGAAACATGTGAAGTGCTTTATCTGCAATGGAACATTATTCAACAAGAAACGACTCGAGGCTCACTATCAACATTATCACCCAATATGGATGTATGAAGGGCTACTACATGATGCGATTATACCACATGCAGGCTGGGATCAGCCTGAGCCATCATGGTTCGACTTCAGTCAGTGCACCTGAATGGCCATCGATGAGCTTAATCAACTGATTGATCTACCCATAAACAATGGACCTGGTGCACCACCAGCTGAAGATACTCCCGACAAAGAATCTATAGACCCCCAGCAGCTTGATCTGACTTGTACCCCTGATACAACAAAGACGAAGGCACATAGGCAGGTAGTTGGTGTGGAAAATGCAGGGGGGAAAGCATATGGCAAAGCAACTGGATTTTACAACAAGCATCACAAGTACTCATAACAATGGAATCCAAAGCATCGATTTCGGGGAGCACACGACTTTCAACAGGCACAATCATTTAGCCAGCAAACGAAAACTTGGATAGATCAACATCTGAGGTGTGGACTGGACAACTGCAATATCGAATCATTTCAATCAGCAGATGCTCTACGAAAGATCCTCTCAAGACTCGATTTAGGGCGTGGCGATGATAGTTGGATTGAAGATCATTCACATATCTTCGGAACATTATACTACAGGGATATTTTCAAATGAATCCAGTTCCTTGTGGCTCATCACTGATTTCAGGCGCACCCCAATTTTGCAGCAGTTCACCTTGTAGACTCGGAAAGTTGCCGAATATACAGCGAGATCAACATGGACAATTGATGCTGGGATAGGCATAATCAGCTTCCTGCCGGAGTGACGATTGTGCCAGTTATTTGTGCATCCGACAAGACCCACTTGGCCAATTGTTTGGGCGACCAGCATACCTGGCCGCTGTATCTCACGATTGGTACTATTCAAAACGATGGCTGCAGCACACCTGAACCGCGCGCCCGGATCGTTGTTTGGCTGATCCCCTGTCCCCCGAAAGGTGCCAATAATACTGACGAGTCATCGCATTCCGCGGTTGAAACAGTGCTGTCCCCACTCAGGAATCTTGAGATATCTGGCCCCAGGTCGAAATGGAATTGTGTGGATGGATTCCGAAGAGAATGTTACCCTCATTTGGCTTCCCAGGTTGGGGATCATCCGGAGCATTTTGTGCCTGCTCAAATCTCATATGGCTCCTGCCTGATTTGTGAAATTGCTAAAGATGCGCCGATGGGGCATTCGACGTTTCGACCACTTGATAACCCAAGATGTCAGCAGGTTTACTTGGAGCGTCTGGATGACACTTATATTGATGTTCTGCACACGCTTGGTGTTGATGCAATCCGCCACCAGTTCTGGCAATACCCTCTCTGCAATGTCGATCGCCTTTGGCAGCCCGATGAATTGCATCAGCTGCTCCTGGGTTTAGTTAAAGACTTATTGCACTGGCTGCTCAAATACCTGAAAGCTAGAAATGTCAAGGATCAATTTGACAATCAATTCACATCAGTACCACAATATCCAGGCCTACAGCGCCTCTCTAAACCATTGGTTTCGTATGGTAGTTGCTCCAGGCAGGGAAAAGAAATTCGGGGCATAATCAGAGCACTGGCAGTGAATTGCACTGCAAATCTTAACAGCTCCCAGGATACCGGGAAAACTGCGGCCGAAGCAGCCTCTCATGACATCGTGATGGGAGCAGTGCAGGCATTATGTGAATCCTCTCTACTTGTCAGCCAACAAAATCATTCTGATCTATCCCTCGCAGCACTGGATGATGCACTGAACCGATCTTACAAGATGAATGGTGCTATTCGAGAACAGAAAATGTTGAAGTCTGCAAAGGCCAAAGTGGATGAACTGTTGGCGAGAGAATCCAATCAGTTAAAAGAACAAAAGATTCATACAATCCGTGCTGCAATGGAGGTTCAGCTGTATGGGGCTGAAATGGTAACTACATCAAACGAAGGCAATTTCAGGTGGGTCTGAATAGAGCCCGACAAGTGGCAACCATATGGTCAGATGCTGATCAGCAGAGGGCAATTGAGCCATTGGAGCACGAAATCCATCAGGTGACACCTGCTCAACGGAATCTTTTGGATGAATTATTCCAACATTCAGAACAACAACTGTCGCAGGAAGTCGGGACTAAGGCAACCAGTCCCAGAAGCACATTCGCCAAAAAATCTTGCTCAAATGGAGACTGCTGCAGAAGGAGAGGCTTATGGGGCGGTACACATGACTGCCAACAACCTTGTGCAATGTCAGGTCAGTATATCCGATGCTGGGACTGAAGCCGCCACCTGGAGTATCGCTGATACTGACCGCATTGTGAATCAGCTGCAGAGAGAGATGTATGGTATCACTTCGAAAGACCAGATGAGGTTCATGAAGGATTTCTCCATCCGCTTGGTCGAGTTTGAATCCTGGTGGCAGGCAATTGGAGTTCAGGAGCTCCGGAAAACCATCGAACAGCATGTACTTCATTTCGGATATCCAAAGATGCATCTTCTGAGCCATATATCAGAGTCAATTTGGCGAATGGATTCTGGGGACAATTTCACCACCGATATTTCTGAACGGCTACATATCCGCAATGTGAAAGAAATATATCGATCTACCAACAACGTCAATTACATTCCACAGATGCTCAAGCACAATGACCATTGTACCGGTCTGGACTATACGGAGGAGACACTGTTGTAGCTTGCCCTTCAAGGCTGGTTCCATATCGACTCTGCAAATATTCTCAACCTACTATCAGCTGCCGGTAAACGGCAAAATATGCCCAGAGCCCACCTTTTATGCCTCCAGAATTGTCAGGAAGAGCCTTTTTTCCGCCCCATATCACAACAGGTACATCATTTGAGCGAAACTCATATCTTCAGAGTGTGCAGAAGTATCAAATTAACCTCGCTCAGAGATGCATCAGTAGATTTCGGAATTCCCAACTTTGGGCAGCTATTCCATGCACAAACTGAGGAGGACTGGGGACATGAAGTTAGTGGACTGGTGCTCAGATATGATCAGAATGTACTCATAGACATTATATGTATTAAACTTCAGAGTGGGCTGTTGTACTACTGTCAACCATTCCACTGCCCTACATCTGTTGAGCGTCTGGGACTTGATTCCAAGGTAGAATATAGCAATGCCAACCAAGGGATCATGCCTGAATCTCATAACATCTGGGTCCAATATACGGACAGTGACCTCGATAACACCTCCCAAGGCTGACTGGCTTATATTTCCTGTATTATACTTCAGCTGGACTCCGGTGAATCAGATCCTCCAATTTCAGGAGTGCCTGCCCACCGGAAAAAGATATCAACCCTTTCTAAGCGACGGAGGAAGACTCAACAATGGGTAGTACATCCCCAAACTCAAGAATATGCGGTGGTGATTCCAACAAGGTACAAAGATCCGCATGGTTGGGTTGATTGTGTTGACAGGTTCATCCGGGTTGTCGAACGGACTGATAAGATGCATATTGTACTTGTACGAGCAATTGTTGGACCAGCAGATTTGTTGCGAGAGAATGCTGCATCAGATAGAAATGATAGCGTATAGCTTGTAAATAATCATGTGGATTCATATACCTACTGGACTGTATATCAAAGTTACAATGCCTGAATCAAGGCGTGCAGGAGGAAGATAGTTAATTGAATTGTACTATTTGATATAAACATTATAATGATCACTCCTGGGGGTTGTGGCTCCAGGTTCGCGGTGCACCGGAATACTCTTGTAGACGTGGCCAATACTCCTAATAGCTCCGAACTTTGCACATCCCAATAGTTTGATTTGGAAGCATTTTGAAGACTATTATACACTCTTGAGGATGTTCTTGTATTATGTTCCACAACTTCCGGAGCATTGAGGAGCACCGGTGAAGTAGTCTTGGAACATCTCAGAGCACATTGCTTTGCATCCAGCCAATCTGGGAGCATCTGGGAGCATCTGGAAGCATCAGTGTGGCTGTTCAGAGTTGCTGAGTTGTTCAGTTATGACTTCCAAACCGTGTTACATTTTGCTGATGTGAGCAGGATGGTATTCTACTTCCATTCGTTCATGAACCACATCGCGACTATTTGCTTTACCCTGTCGACAACGATCCCAGAAATTCAGAAGCCAACAGCGACAATGGGTGTTTCGATCAAGAGCAACCTCCAGTTCGGACACGTAGTTATGGTTCTCCACACTCGGACAACGGTCTAGCCAGACAGCCTGTTAGTACCAACTATTTCAACAGCTTCGATGATCAACTTGATCTATGGTTACTGTTTTTGTGCAAGGAGGAGTATTGATTTGCGCACTGGTGTGTCAACCGCAACATGAACACAGATGCAATAAATGAGCGTTTTAGTAACCCTACAATAGCAACCGTCAGCAACTTCACATCATCCGACACATTGTTCCAATGGTTGAATGAAATGTCTGACCTGATGGGCATCGACTCATTGAAATCCGCAGAAGTTTGTGACAATTGATTGGCCGATCCAAACAATCTTCGCGACGATGATTGCACAGGTTGCTTTTACCTCAATCCTGTGGAATGGATGGAGTTCCTCATGCAACCACCTGCGTTCCAGGAACATATGATGTATGCTCCAGCAATGGAACTCAATGATGGTGAGAAATGTATCAACTCAGAGGTGAAAACCAACAACTGGTGGTGGAATAAACAGGTATGTTAGTGGAATTTTGTCATAGCTAAGATGATTATGACCGCTTCAATAGCTATAGCTGCCACATGGAGCTACAATTGTCCCTTCATTCGGCAGTTCAGACCAGACACATCTTACAAACTATTCGGGAGACAAGCAGGAGTAGCCAGTATCTTGCGGTCTTGGAAACATCGACTTGACGATTAGATCAAAGCCTTCGAAGTTTGCAAGCATCCTTGTTGCCCTTCTTCCTGTTCGTCCGAAATATCACTGTAAAGGACATGGAAAAGCCCCTTCCAGTCAGGAACAATAAATTGACAATCGAGAGGTTTTAGGGAAGGTCTTTGACCTTCATTTTCTCCCTCTGGATATGCATTTGAGCTCTGGATAGCTTATGCTTTGTGCGCACGGTCGGATACAGTAATATCATCCTGGCATCTGGGAATGGATCGCTGACTACTTCGAAAATGTTCACTTCCACTCAATCACACAGCCCCATTGCCCTGTGCGCGAAGAACAGAAATCGTGGCTTCGAGAAGCGAATTCATCATCATGGCAAATGAGTGACAATCGGCTATACTTCCAAAAGATGATACTCGGCACTCAGGGAGATCAGACAGCGAAACGGAATGAAAGACAATATCTTGAATATCGAGCAGTTGGAACCTCACAAGGCGTCTTCTGGAATATGGAAGGCATTCCTCTGACAACTATTATTGTACCCAATCTTTTTTGTCCCATCTATCTTGCTATGCATGAGCATTGAATGGACTGGGTAACATCCTTCCATGAACATCATTCCGGGATCCACAAATTCAACCAGCTCTGTGTGATGATGCCTCCTTATCCTGGCTTCGCTCCACTCAACAAGCCAAATAGCAAGGTAACTCAATCGAGTGGTAATGAGATAAAACCACTTGGGCACGCGATTGTTCATTTCCTCGCGGGGACTCTTTTATACCCTCTGGCGAGCCAAAGGATTCCCTTCACAGAAGCCTTGTTGTGCATCAAGATCTTTGTGCATTGCAACCATATGGCACAGTATGGGGACCATAATGAGGCCACAAGCGAGTGCATGGTGAATGATCTGGATGAGTTTCATCGTCACAAGCATGTTTTCATTTGATTCTGGGCTAGTAAATCTACAAAGAAGGTCTTGGAAGCCCTGAAAAACCAGCTTACTTTCGACAAACTGGAGGAAAGGGAGAATGACCCGACTTGGAACAATCTTTCTGCGGCTGCAAAGCGTCATTGCGTTGATGATGATAAAACACAGATCGAGTCAGAAATGGCACAACATCATGTCGACGAATAGGATTTCATCTTTGTGAAGGTGTATCTCCTGAACCACTTCTCTGACCATATCCTCCAGATTGGAAACCTCTTAAGTGTAAGCTCTGAACTCCCAGAATATGCTGTGATGGTTCATAAACAAGCATACTGACAATCAAGTTGTCATTAGGCTGCCTTCCAGATTTTGCGAAAAAAGCGCGAGAGGAGGTGTTTCAGTATCGTGAGCTGAATGCATACGGTGCAAGACACTGGCGCGATGATGATATGCCTCTAACCAGAGCGGCTATTAAGCGAATGATGAACAACTCGCAACCAGGAATCACCACCCTTGATGACCTGGCCGAGTGGTGTGAATGCCAGAAGGGGAGCCGAAGAATCACATTGCTTGGAGTTTCCAGAGATTTGCTGACTTCACAGACTACGTCAATCACAATCCGTATTTCAGTCATCTCAATGATGCCAAATACATTCAGTACAATGCAGTTGTTACAGGGGTGCTTCCACCTATGTAACAATACTTTTATTTATCTAAGGATACTCAAGTAAGGACTACGTACACGGCCATAGTTCCTATCGTATTCGTTCAAGCGTATCTCCACACAAAGGGTATTAGCAACCTGTTTGAATCATATTCGCAAAGAGGACAAAGATGTATAGTTGCATCAGATGCTAATAAATGGATCGTAACTAAATCGGATCATGGCGTAACGCAATACTGCCAATACATATAACTCGTATAATTAACTTTAGTGATTAAGTACTATCGTAAAATATATTCCTTTAACTTATCTCAGTGATTATTTAGTAATGTAAGGTATTCCGTATAACTAATCTTCGATGATTAACTCATAAAGTATATTCATATAATCAATCCCAGCAATCAATTAGTATTATAACGTATTCCGTGTAATTAACCTTAATGATTAATTAATATTGTAAGATGTATTTATATAATTATTCTTGGTGACTAATTAATATCGTGGCGGTAATATTTTGCCTGTTGATAGTGCAAACTTAATTGACACCTATCATCACTGAATCTTCCTCTATCTCTTCCTAGATGAATCCGGCATTCAGATACTATCGGCAATATTACGTCTCAGGGTAATCTCCATCAATGTTCCAAATCTCCACTCCTAAGCAGATTATGAATTATACTTCGTTACTTCTTATTCTGTTTCACAAATCTGGCTTGCATTTCTGAATTTGAATGATTATGTTAATTCTTAAAGATCTTTCCAGAGCATGTTCTATGTAACTGGAGTTGCTTTTTGCTCCAGTAATTTGGAAGTAAATTAATTGGACCAGAATGTACTTCAGTATCGGAATTGTTAATATCTGACACAGGGATTTCGGATTCAGGATTGTGCGACCCTGCTATCGCTGGATTCAATAAAGGCGATACTACAAGATCTTTAACATATTCTAAAGCGAATACTTTATAATGGCGATAATAATTCAATATCTCAGTGAATTCAATTATGCTTTCCAACCACGAGATGCACTGCGCTGCAAACATCTGATCGTCTCTTTCAAAGCCATCCAGTAATAAAGATAAAGCACACAGTATTATGTCGCACTTGTTATTAAACTTATGCACAACTATCAGGTGGGAGAACTACATTCAATTCTAATTGATAATAATACTATACTCGATAATGATAATGATAATAATAAGAACTGGAAACAAAAATCACATTTCGGCTTCGTCTGCGCAGGTAGGTATCGTAGGTATCGTTTGTGCTTGTGGGGTTGTACTGTCTATGCCGCAGGATTGCTGTCTCTGTATAGCTTTCTTCTATTGTATGATTAGGTTTCAGGAGTTTCTCCCCCTGTAGGGCCATCATCATAAATCAATGATTGGTATGATTGCATCTGTCATATCGTAGAGCACTTCTCAATGGGCTTTATTCTCTCTTGATATCAGACCACTCATCCAAAACGTTATCGTGTATTGCATGTTTGGGTTTGAAGAGTTACTCTCCCTGTAAGGCCATCATCAGCAATAAGATTTAATCAAACAGTAACGTCAACTCAGATATGTTGCAACTCCTTTGATCGGGTAGTCAAAACCTCTCCTCACCTGACATGGTTATTTGGAAGGCTTTAAACTGATTGATTAATTATATCAAGACGCATCTTCACCCTTCAGGCTGTTTGGTTCATCTGCGTCAGAGGCTAGACGTGGTGGTGCACCATTGCTCTGTCCACATTGATTAATGACGAATCAACGTGCCTGTGTGTTCGGAGAATTATCGGGTCATAGGCCGTACGTTATAATCAATGAGACATGCCATGCTCAGGTCGAGAGTGTTCTCACTAACCAGGGAGTGCCCAAGATGTTCCGATTCTGACTGGGGAAACGGCGTGAGATCCCAGACGATTGCATATTGGCTATCGTCTGCCTGACACATCAGTCGCTGTATAGCAGTTGACGTATCTAGTCCCACTTACCTCAGTTCAGTGAATGTGGTAAGAAATCACTGGCATCACTTTAAGCCCTGAAGGCTTACAACTGGCCAAGGTTATTCCATCGTCAAATCCATACAAATTCATTGTACTTTCGATGAATCCGCTAGCAATGAGGCTAGCTATCAAATCGACAAGAAGTTCCCATGAATTCCCGCTAAGGATCACAGTACTGGCATTCTTGTATTGCATAGGATAGGCTTTATGTATTCTACGCAAGTAAACTCTGTAGCATATACCCCTCTGACGATTAAACAAGTACCATTGCCGGTATTAGGAGAGATCCCCTAACAGCAGTAGCAATTCCGGTGATGTCTTTTGAATGCGACAAGCAAGCAGTTCATAATGATCGCTGCACTGGGTCTACAAGGTGGAGAAAGCTTAAGCTACCAAGAAATGATACAGTGCTTCTCTGGATTGGGACGAGTCCATATAGGTACTTTTCGTCGACTGCTAGATGCATTCCCACACAGTTGAAGTGTCTTTTCATGGTTGAGGACGCTGAATCGAGTGTTACAGGGCTTCTTGTCTTGGTTTGGATATCTGTGACAGGGCCCATACGTCAGACTGCTGGTACGGTGATTGTCAAGGAGAGGCATCAACCTCCGATGCGACCCTTGCATGATGGCAGCTACCTTTGTAAGACTCATTTGGTTGTCGGAACCACTGATATTCTCCCTGCATGCATGATCGAAGGAGCTGTACACCTTCTTCCCCTCACGCCGCTGCCCGATAGCTCATGATGGTACTTGAGCAACACGATTGATATGAATGGTTTCAATTTGTTTTACATATAGATTATTCGACTCAATGCTTGAAGTAATCATTGCACTGATATATAGAAATCTGATGAGTGTTTACTCTGGATGTCTTAATTTTTGTAATGGGAGTTGTGCAAGCTTGTATATAATCGAGGTCTCAAGGGATTGAATAGTTAAGAATATTGTTGAAATCAATAGAACAGTGCAAAAAACCGTCGAAACGATTAAAATCTAGAGGACCAACATGAAAAAAACAAGTCCACTCAATTAGCTTGAATGACTAAACACATTGTTGAGATGTCGTGACGACTTCATCACATCATTGAATCCTTCGAAGCATTGTGTAAGATTGCAAAGAACTCTCTCACATTGTGTGTGGGGAATGGGAAGAACAATTGGTGCTTGACATCCATTTTCGGAAGACAATTTCACTTTTTGCTGATGTGCTTTGGGCCGACAGGATCACCGTCAGACATAACACCAACTGTCAGCACATCTGCTCTAAGGTTGGACAAGATGTGGCACTTCTGATATAGCTTGACAACTTAACATGGAACACCACCAGCAGGAACCAAGTAATCAAAGACACAGGATCAATGCTAGCGGCTGCAGCAATGTGACTGAACTGGTGGCAAGAAGATATTGATGCAGCCATAAAATTTGTACAAGAGTCAAGAGATGCCAACACCGATTACCTAGACCAAGCTGCTGACCTGAAAGCCGAAGACCTCCAAAATGATGAATAGGGTCTTGTGCATGAAACCATGTTTGAGCAGCCTCACAGTGCGAAAGTGGACATCTTAAGGCAAGGACTCACAGTGTCACCAACATTGACCAGAGCTGAAGGACTTTCCAACTGGCATAGCTATATGGAGCAGAGTTCATGGGCTGGAGAGATTGTAGTTGACCCACAAAGGTCATTTCTCCCAAACAAGGCACTCACAGCCCTGGACAAATTAGCAGGCCTAACACCTCACCAGAGGAGTAATCAGAGGAATTTGAGGAATTTGAGGTAGAGACACTAGAAAGGCCAGAAATATATACAAGGAGAATGGATGTATTTTGTCCAGTGGAAAAACTGGAAGAAGCATTAGAGGCTACTAGAGGAGAATATCACAGAGTATAAGGAGCTTGTGGAACAAGGAATACCGCACATTTGGTGCTAGCAGACCACCTGTCCAATCAGAGATGATCAACAGGGGGAGAAGGAAGGCGATCCATTTCATGGACTGTAACCACAGGAGTTGGAGAATATTGAATCCAAACAAATGAGTGGATCTGTCTGATGGTTGGGGACGAAATTGTCCTATTGGCTAAGTTGCACCAGTGTTATACAAGAAATAACTACCATGCACCCCAAACCCTCCAGTAACTTCAAGACAGGAGATCCGACAACTATCACAGCTGCGTGTTGAAAATTTAACACAGAGTTTGGCACCAATGAGAAACATTTGCCCAACCACCAAGTAGATGAAAAGAGAAGAGGAAAAATGACTAGGTTGTGAAGAGGTACAAGAGGGTGTTGGGAGTTTTCCATTAGCACCAATGATGCTACCTGTGATAGCCAAACAAATAAATGTCATGGAGATACTGTTGGTCCAGTCATGTGACATGCATATCACTTATTCGTTGTATTACAACTAAACCAGCCATGTGGTCTTTTGCATGATTACACATAGGTCGCGTGTTGATTGGATAAGCGCTAGAGCTTAGTGGATTCTCTTTTGATGATGCAGCTGTGTTGCTATCACTGGGAAACTTAGGCTTCAGCAGTGTGCATAGTTTTCAACCACATTCATTATCTCTGAAATCAGCAGGACATGTCTGATTGGGCTGGAGACTACTCTGACTCACAGACACGGCAGTCAACGGTCAATATGCAAGTCCGTGGGACTTCTGACCGACTGCCTCAGGCACTAGGCACAATTAGTGTACTCCCCAGCTAGAGTGAATGGTCAGAGCCTGAGCATGACATGACTGATGGAATTATGACGTCGGCTGATGATATGAGACAGGAAGAAACCGTGATTATTAGTTTGAGTTATCGGGTGGTGCAACACTCAGACTCGGTTTAAAATACGAGGTGACAGGGCATGTTCTACACTGGCATAGTATCGGTCGGTCGCCAATTTAATCAATGATGCAAGCCAAATAGCCTTCACAGTGAGGAATGATTTTGCAATAAAGCACTGGCAGCTATGGTCGGCCGATGTTCCCACTAGCGTAACAGATGGAATGTTAGATGTCTAAGTTCCAGTCTGGTCTGTCACATTGTCTGACATGGTATCTTGTGATGGATGGCCTGATTGTTATCAAGAGCGTAACGCTTTGAAACCACATAGCATGAACACAATAACTAACTGGGTTGAGTGGCAGTGATTGCCGTGTGCATGCAGAAATGGAATGACATGGCTGCGATACTGCTATCATGAGCGATCGAGATAACGCATCACAGTATCGGTGCAGATACCCTCAAAGAATATAATGAGATCACAGAGTTTCAGCAATTAGAAAGACAAGCTGTAGCAGCGAACTGTCAGAAACTTACCAGTGGAAGAGGAATCTAAAATATTATTGCGTTTCAATGATACCAATACATACACATTTGTTGTCATATACATTCCCATATTGCTGGTTATAAATATACAAACTATTGGCATTGTAGCGGAGGCCCCGCCTCATGCCAATTTCCTTTGTTTACAAAGCAGACATACTGTTGTGGACATTAGACAACTTGATTAGCTCATTTCAGGAGCGCCATCAATGATTTGCTGCACAGTGTGTTTGGTGGTTGTCGACATTAGTCAGTTCACATCCTGCGCTACAATAATATCTGGAGTACCAATGGTTCTTATTGGAAGGAGATATTTCTGCAGGATCTACCACACGTCAGCAAGGACTTTCAACTATTGATAGTACTATATTCCCAACATTGCAGTCATTGTTGAGAGAGACATTTCCGCGACTCCTTCGGATCTTCAACGAAAGATTGTTCCTATTCAGCCATTGATTCAATTTACGAGTCAACCTTTCAACTTCACCTTCGACCCTTCACGTAGGACCTGAAAAGGCAAAGTTAATCCTCTTCCACAAACAAAAAGACAACTCAAAGCAGATAGCAAGAGGTCAGCTAGAGAATTGCACAATACCATCTACAGCCATGCCGAAGTATATATACTTCATCAAAATTACCCCACTGACAGAGGATTGCACTGACAAAATCGAGCGCGACAGAGAGTCTAGAGGCGCAAGCAATCTGTACAAAATACCCCTCCAAGTATATAGAGACCCTCCACCTCTTAGGTTGCTAAGGAATGACAGCCACTGCCACAGCAATCACCACAACTTCCACAGCAGCCTTTGCCACCTCTACCGCAGTCACAACCACTGCCATTACAACATATGCCTCCTACTCTGATATCTCTACCATTGCTAGAAATCACTCCACAGTGGACCTTTAATTGGAGATAAGATTACAACTTCGCCAGGATTTCTTCTGTGATTGACCAGTCAGATTGCTACATCAGGCTGTGAAGATTTCTGTTTGGGAGCTCCCCCCCTCAAAGCCAAGCTAATTTGATACTCAAGATTTGTGACTCCTTTGGTGGCATTACTGACAATTCCAATGCCCAGGTCACATTGCAATCAGGCTTTGCAGGGTGAAACCTAGCCTGGATGAAGTTGAAATACAGATGGTTTAATAACTTCTTATAGGCCCTCAATTGCTCCGGCTGGGTAAGTGTGATAATTGAGTGGCACCATTCTGGCCAGCAGCAGAAGACACAAGCAATGAAGGAGCCGGGAAACCTCTGGCAACACCATCCCAAACACCGGGACATCATAAACCATTCTAGTGGAAGTGCAAAGTTGTTAACAGTAACCGCAATTGACCGACAAACATCCAGAGATCCCGAGTTAGCCAACAGATGCCGCATTCATGTATATATTCACCGTCCCACCAAGCGAAACCTAAAGTCACGAGCCTACCAGTGGTTCATTTCATGAGACTTCCAGGAAGCTAGAAAGTTGCTAGAACATAGCTGCCCTTGGTGGGAAGCTGGATTCAACAACAAAGTTATAGATGTGAACTGGTACAAGGGGTGAGTAATGCAATCAACCTATTCACCTGGGATGGATGACCACAATCACACCAATTAACTTTGTACCATCTCATGATTAGTAGTGTCTGGCACTCCTAGATTATGAGTACCACCTCCATCCCCCAAATAGTGCAAGCTGCTCCCACTGCCAACCATGCCAACCAAGGCAATGGGAATGCAAAAGGAAAATGATAGGAGTAACATTGGACAGTCTGTGATGGCTCTGGCCAAGGATGGATATAAGGATGGAGCAAGTATTCCCACTGAGAGAGTGCATTGTATGATTTCCCCAACACCTGCAAATGACGAGGCTCGCGCAACCCCACCAATGGTGACCAACTTTAGAGCAGGTATCTTCTTGGACATGCCTCCCAAGTCTCAGAAGCTGTGAAACACGAAGGCGGACCGGCCTGCCTCCCCCAGTAGCGAAAGTACCAGTTCCGATGATGACACCAAGAATGACAAATATAATAGCTTCTTCCTAGACTGGCTTGCCTACCAGCCAGACAGCAAGAGAATGTTAGACCATTTGCTAAGGATATTAGTACACCACAAGAGAATGAGGGGGAACAATGCTGCACTTGTCATCCAATAACCAGTGAACTAGGACACTGAGTTATGTATAGGAGCCTGGCCACATATCACAGTAGCCACTATGTGCTGCTTCATGCTGTAAATCGATCTAGTAGTCAGCTTGGCAACATCACATACATCGCCACAGTCAAAGGAAGGGAAAGAAGATGCTGAGTGTGGCGGGGGAAGGTAGGTGCGCAAGGAGCACCAGTCCTGATATCTTTCCATTGGTTTTGTTGGTTTTGTTGGTTTTCATTTGGATTTATGTCTGTTCTTCAGGTTTATGGTTTTCCTTTGGGCTTATGGGATTCCTTTGGGTGGATGTTCCTCCTTTAGGTTTATGCAATTCTCGTGATCTGTCAGGGTTTGTTATATGGTTATATGTGATGCCAAAGGCCGATGTTCATTGCACACTAGGTCAGATGGGAGTTGTGGTGGGAAAATCTGATTCTCACCCCCATAACCAGACAGGCTGGCAGGGGATGCCTGTGAGGGACATACCTAGACACATCGATAACTGAGATGGACTGAACGGCTGCAGGGCACACAGACCAAAGAGCTACTGAGCTAATGGAGAAGGATTGAGTGACAGGGAGTAAATATCGTTTAGACTCCAGGGTAGATACAAATTATCCCATCATACAACCGGAAATACATATGTTATCTTTCCCAGCACTTGGTGTTACAGGTTCTCCATTAATAGAGGGATTGGTACTAGTATACTTCGGGATCTACATAACAGGTTTCAATACCGTAAAGTTCATTACGCCGATTTCATGATGAAGTATTCAGCTGCCATACGTATGATATTTACCTGGAGATTGCATGCCTCGTGTCGATTGGATACCGAGCCTCATTGCTAGCGGATCCATTGAAAGGTCACATACTATGGTAGATCTAATTTGATGATGCAATAACCTTGGCCTTGACTATTATCCTTCAATGATATAAGTTGCGAGTTGTTTCCAACCACATTCACCATGCTATGCTAAGTCGGACTGGACACGTCGATCGCAGAAATGCCACTGACGTGTCAGGCAGACGATAGCCAATAAGCAATTAAGTCGAACTTCGAGCCAGTATCTTGTGGAGCGGAACAACTCGGGTACTTCCCGGCCAAAAATCAAAGTTTCAGCCTAGGCATGGTGTGTCTGATCAATTAATGACATTGGGCAAAGTCAATAGATTCCAATCTGCCTCCGACTCGCTGGCTGGGAACAACTGAGTAAGGTCAATTACTATCAGATTATACTTCTGGTGTAATACATCCTGATTAAATGACGACGGAGCAATGCTGGGCCGCCACATCAGGCTCGAAAGCAGATAAGCCGAATAGCCTATACAGTGAAGGTTGTGTCTTCGTTTATTAAGCAATGTGTTCAAAGCCCTCCAAATAACCACATCAGGCGAGGAGAGGTGTTGACTATCTGAAATATACGAGTTGCGAAATATCTTAATTGATTTTACTGTTTGATTAAATCTTATTGCGGATGATGGCCTGAGAGGGAGGGTAATGCTATAAAACCAGTCAGGTGATTACATGATAACCTTCGGGATGCATGGTCCTCAATCTAAAAGCCTGGCTCGTGATAGCAGAGTGCTCCAAGATACATCAGATGAGATCATAGCTCAGGTTCGGATATAAACTTCAGTAGTCCAAGAAAGGTTATAAAAGAACGACAAAGCTCCGGCTTTGCAAAGGCAGCCCGAAAAGCACAAACGATACCTACCTGCAAGAACGAAGCTGAAATATTATTGTTGTTTTCAGTTCTTATTATTGTTATCACTATTATCAAGTATAATAGTATTATCTATTAAGACTGTACACAGTTCCGCCACCTCATGGTTGAGCATAAGTTTGATAACAAGTACGACGTCATACTAATTACTTTATCTCTTTTACTGGATCGATTTGAAGAAGAAGATCAGCAATTTGCAGCACAGTGCATTTGGTGGCTGGCAAATATAATCCCGTTTACGGATATAGTAATCTTTTATCGACATCATACAGTATTTCTGTCAGAAGTTATTAAAGACTGTGTGGTTACAACTTTACTGCAAAGAGTTTGCTCTCAAGCATTGGTTTTAGAATCTGATATCCCAGCATTGGATATGGATCAGGATACTATTAGTTCCGAAGCAAACTTAGATATCAGTTCAGATATCAAAGTTCATTCGTCATGATTTAAATTACTTCCACAGCATCAAATCAAGAACAGCACCCACATAAGAAATAGGACCCGCTCAGGAAAAGTGTTTAAGAATTAACAAGACCATGCCAATCATCAATTATTCGTTAGATTCGGAAGTCTGACGGAACAACAAAAGAGTCATATGTGAGAGCTTCTTACAAAGGGGATGTTGAGGATTTAGGGAGATTTTGCTCAAGACATAATATTGCCGGCAGTATCTGAATGCCAGATTGATCAAGGATAGATAGGAAGAGGGATTTTGTGAAGATATTTGTCAATTGAGATTTCACTACCAACTGACAAATATATTACAGCTGCGATATTAATTAATCACTGAGATTAATTATACGAAGAAGCTTTACAATATAACTCAATCACCGAGTTTAAATATAGGAGTATACGTTTCGTGATTAATTAAGCACCAAGATTCATTATATGAATATACTTCACGATATAAATCTATCACCGAGATTAATTATATGAATATAATTTGCGATATTTATCAATCACCAGGATTCATCGTAGGAAAATATTCATTTTCAGCATTGTGTTACGCCATGATACCATGTAGTAGCAATTCACTTAATCAAATAGGATACAACTATACACATCTGTCCTCTCTGTATATATGATCTGTATCTGCTACCAATACATTTCATAGGGAGATACGCATAAGAATTATGATAGGAACTACGGCTGTGTACAAAGTACTTACTTAGGTATCTTTAGATACTCAGAAGTATGGTTACTTCGGTGGAAGCACCCCTGTAACACTTGGTCCTGGCAATTCTAGTGGAGTTTTCATTGTGGGACAAATTGTGTTTGATTACTCACAGCCTGATAGCCTATGTTATCCTCTCAGCCTCGCCCTACAATCCTCAAGCCTGACTCGCATGGTCAAGAAAGTTGACTTTGAATGATGCAAGTGACCCAGCGGAGTGATGACATCAGCATCTCTGCCTTCTTGCTCTGTCATTTCACAACATCAGATGACAGTGTGAACACTCCAGTGTCCGAATCTCGGCCATCGCCAATCCCCTGATGGGCAGCATCAGCCTTCTTCGGACATCAAATCGGAGACAGTAGTGATCTGCATTATGATATTGACATGTAGAAGATTGGATGGTAACGATTTGATGGCCAATGCAGATTTGCCCTTTTCATGAATTCTAGTGATCTCTCAAGGTGTGCTTCATAATTCTTTTGTGAATAGTGATTCCTCACCCTGCTGAGTATCAGTTCCATTACTTGAATTTAAGATTGAACATTTGAGAACATAGATGACAGTGAATAACCCTAAAATTCAAGATTCAGTGCAATCGAATAAAGGGAAATGAGTGGCATTCAATTGCACATGGTTGAGGGAGGTTGCAACTCTGGAATCACATGGAAAGGGTTCATTCAAGTGAACTTAGATGGTTCTTGATTTGCTCCAGTATGGCAGTCTGTCATTGTTATTTAGGATATTGTTGGGTGTGCAAGAATGGGTGGATTTCTATTGCAAACAGTTCGCACCCCTATGAACAAAGCTACATCTGAATGCCAGAAGTGGAGGTTGGTTTAAGCCAACACAGACCGGGTAGATCCAGCGACAGCTGAAACACATGTGCCAGAAGGATCAATGTATTTTCATGATATTCTATTGTACTAGAATGTTGCTCCTATGTTAACCATTAACAAGGCAATATCATAAGTACACCTACCATTCCATCTGTTCTTCTGGACCATGTCAGCAGAATAACCATCACAACGATGTGGCAGTTGAGGAAGGATGGAGGCATTTCGATACACATAGGGGAGATACACATATTGAGAAACAATGGTAAGATACGATGGATAATTCAAGCACTCATCAATGTGATGGTTGCAAATAATTGTGTCATAAATACACTCTCATAGTTCAATACTGCATCTAATATCTAGTGAATCACACATTCTGAAATCACATGTTTATTATGAGTCTCAGTACCAGAATGTTGACTTAATACAAATGTTAGGGTTGAAAGCTATATACAATGATATAAATGTATAGTGAGATGTCATCTCAGAGCAGATAGAGAAATATTTGGATAGAACTTCCAGGGAACTGCGATGCACCAAGGTTTAAATGGTCATGCTGGATTGAATCGCTGGGATTGAGGACTCTCCTTGCTTCGACAGTTAATTGCACTCTTGGAAGTTCTCATTTTGTCCCTGGAGTGTTGAAAATTCTCTCTGTTTGAACTCTGACATAACGGGAAACAGTTCTCATATTCTATTATCAGATCAGGGTTTTCACAGCTCAATCTATATTCAGGCAAAATCTAGTTATGTTTGCAACAAAAGCATTCACAACGTAAGCTTCATTGAGTATGTGTGGTACATGGGACGAGCTGGAGTTGCCAGCCATCTGAAGAGTTGCTGAGCAGAATCTGTTTCTTAAGACCCCTGCTCTAAAGCTCCTGCACATTTGATGTAGTCTGAACTTGCAAATGCTGTTTGGGATTCAGTATTATTGGTCCAAACATACTTCTTAGTCAATATCGAGTTAAGCGAGGTTGCCAATTGGCCCGGACTGTGCATTCATTGTGGACTGTGCAGTGGCTTCTTTCCTCCAACAGACAGTGGACAAAGAGCTTCACACTCCAGTCATTCTTGCAGGGGCCTTCACATACCAATTATGCATGGATATGCAGATTAGCAGATGCCAACCGGCATGAGCTGCCTCTTCCTCACTCAACAGTCTCTTGATACCTGACACTATGTTTGCGCTAGTTCCACTGATTCATTATCAAAGAAAATGTGATGAGAATAAAGCAAACAAATATATACAATGCAGTACTAGACTGGGTACATGCTGCTTTGGTGGTGTATTTCTCACCCTAGGGTCTGGCTAGGTTGAAATTTTATGTTCATACTGAATCACAGCTTGTGAAAGCTGGCTTCATACTCATCTAAGACCTTTACACTTGACGGGATTGAAGATCTCATGTTGGCATGAACTTCATATCTGAGGTGAGAAAGTGCCCAGTAGTTTTCACTGGAGCTGATCCATGAATTTTCAAGTCCTGTGTCATCATCTGACTCTCTCAGATGCAGCTCTGTGGTGTGCCAGGAGTCCTATCATATGCCTGCAAATACAGTGGCTATGCCATGATTACAAAATCCATCTCTAATATTTTGATTCAGGTACACATTGTCACCAAGACTGTGTATATTGCAAAATTGTATGAGGAAATATGCATTACTTGATGTCACTCGACAAGACTCAACACGTAGGCCGAGGAATCTCCAGTGTATCCAAAGGTCAATGAATGATCCAGAGTCAATTGAGTTGGGCCAGAGATTCCTAGGTAGTGTCAAGTTTCCGGTTCACCTCAAATTCATAATTGATGAATATCTTAAAGCTTGTTGCTGGGTCACATGTGATAATTAAAATATGGCCAATCATTATCAGATGAGGCATATATGAAACATGTAACTGTAGCATATCGATTAACTTCATCTGAGATTGGTTGATACTAATACTAAAGAACAGCGATGAAGTCTCGAATTACGCAATTCTGAGATAAGATACAATGATTCTTAATCCAGAACGTTATGGAATTCAGATATACAGAAAGACTTTACTTATATCGATTGTAGCAAGTGCCTTACAAATGCTCCGTGTTCAATACTTGCATCAGTCACAATGATTAGGTTGGTTGAATGTCTTCAAATGCACCCATTGTGTTCCCCATCCTAATAATCCAAGATGATCTGTCATTAGACTGCAACAAGGCTCCATTCTATGCCAGCAACTTTGTATGGTTGTCAACAGACTCTAGAATCAGGTAAATCTCGGATATTTTAACGGTCAGTTGCCTCATCAAGCCATGCATGACTCTCATTTCCACCTGACCAGAGTGTTAGTGGATATCACTTGCATGGTGATCATTGCCGCCAGGATCACAGTGTGGTAACTTTGTGTGACAAACTCTGGTTGGCCCTAGTCAGACAACTCATGCCAATCCCTGGTGCTGGTTAATCATTACCCACAACTGCTGCGGGATTATCACATGGTTTGGTGCAGTAGGATTTTGGCCTGTTCTATCCTCTTTGGGTACAATCACCAATACAGAGGGATTTTGTGGATACTGGAAATAGAGCTGAAATTATGTTCATAGATTGTTGCCCATTTCGGCACACATGTGGAATAGATCCACAGGATCTACAAAATTGTTCATTAAACACCACTTCAAATGGTAAACCTGGCCATAAAGAAGCCAAAAGTGCAATGCCTTTTGTGGAGGAGGTGTACAGGGAATTGCTTTTTCATTTCTCTCTTATGTCTGGAGGAGCACCACCCTAAATACATTGTATCTATCAGATTCGGGATACTCCACATGATTGTGGTCAAGAATAGACCGAACTGACTCTCTCAGTGATTGGAAGATCAGGCAAGCCACTGAGGCATTGAGAGGCCATTCATGGAACTATTGCCAGGAATGTTTGATACCATCCTCAGTGTTTGCAAATACAAACAAAACCCATGCTGGCTGTGATCTATGAATCATCCATGCTTGTGAAGCGTCTTGTGAAGTGTCTCTTTCCACAATGATCTTCAGCATTGCGTGCTTTTCCTCAGTGCTCTCAGGATCAATGAGGTGTTCATACTCCTTGGGTATCTGAATGAGTGGTTTTCATTTGGGTAGGTTCCATTCTGACCATGTTCTTATCATCCAGGGCTTTGCAGATTGTATGGTGTGGTGCACGGAGTCCTGTTGAGAATATTCATCTTCAGGTTCAATGCCATGCATCAAAATCCATTCAGCGGAACACTGTGTCTCTGCACTATGCATTTCTATTACAGTATCATCCTCTCAATCTTCAGGGGCACCTGAAATCAACATCATCAACTGGTAACACCTGTCAAAGAGTCAACAGAATCCTGGCATGGCTGTGACTCAAAGTTTGAATCCAATTGTTGATTTCATCCGAATTTGCCAGCCCACATTGTTTGTAGTGTTGAATCAATGGAACTCATCAACAATGGTAAAACTCCAAGAACAGAATGACAGTTGGCCATTGCATGATGTTGTCACTGAGCGCGTATAGGTATCGTATGAAACAAGGTGTATATTTCATCTTTTTTCTAGATCATCAATGCTTGCGTACAGATTCTTCTGGGTGGGAATACAATTTTCCGCATGCAAAAGGTTTGGTATTTTGATAGTAGTTCTATATATGATCCTGTCAATGATACTCTTGGATGTCACCATAACTGCAGGCATTGTGGCTGGTACGATTGGCTGAAGGTCCAATCTTTGTACTGGCTGCCCTAAATGTGGAGTTGTCTGGAATTCAAAAAGGCAGCCAGACACCGAATTTATCCTCTGCAGTGGACACCACTCACATGTGTCGCGGATCATCCTAGGTTAGTAGATCTGTGGCTTGGTCACCCACTCTTGAACAGTATTCTCCCACAACACTGACAGAGGCAACCCCACAACAACCTTCTCAGCCAGCTAGTTGCATATCATAGCCACAGCCACTGAGGCAAATGTCTTGCCAAGACTTATTTCATCTGTCACAAGCGCTCCTGGCATATCCAAATCCCAAACGCATCTTCTCACAATTGATCATAGTGTCCAAACATGGTGTGCCAGAAACTTCATCCCTACCAGGTCGGGAATTGAATACTTGTAGCAAGGGACTGGGTTAGCATTCACTTGGCAAATAGGATGGGCATTCAGCAACCCGACAGACTCATAATGACACGTATATTCCAACGTGTTAGTGATTGTTTGGGAACAGTTCTCAGTACTGAACTACCATCATCTGGATGGAGGACCTCCTCATAATCCTGCACTTGCTCCTTAACCTCCCATGTACCGTGTTTGGTGAACTGTTCAGTCTCAATGATTTCTTTCATTTGTTCGAAGGTACACTGTGCAGATTTGCTTACCCTCCAGCACTCCTGAAATTCATCTGAAGGTTAGATCTGTCACAGACAAGCAAATATTGGAATTAATATATCTGTGTGGAATATCATCAATTCTATACTTTCAATCAGAGCTTACATATTACAAGTACTATTTTGTTGCCAACCATCCTCCTCACCCTCCACTCTTCCACCCTCTTTAGAACCATCCACAGTCTATGTATGATAATTCGCATTTGCGCATATCCAGGCTTGGCACAGCCTGAGGGATTACCTCTATTGGTCCTGTTCTGTTCTGTGCAGTTAGCGTCCTTGTAGCTCTTCATTTTGACGAAAAAATGTTGCGATTGTTTTCCAGTGTCAACTTGAGAGTAATTGAGTGGTAATGGGGGAATAAAATCTGTTCATTTATGCCATTATTCATTGTTTGCCAATGCAGATATAATTGCATATAGTTTTCCTCCAATTTGTCGAGCTCCATGGGACGCTGGATTATTGATATTTGAATGTTTGGTTTGTTTATGTCTCCGAATGTGTTGATGATGTCAATCAGCTCCTTGCTATGTCTCACATCTACCCATGAGGATTGGGGTTGTTGGGGGAACAGAAGGTTATCGTAGCTGTTCAACACTCAGCAAATCACAACCATAATCATTGTATCAGGCTACTCTGGGAGGTAACCTCCTGATTTTTTGCCTCAGCGCTCTTGCTAATCTTTGACCTGTTGCTTGATGCTTTGTCTTCTCTTTTTCCCAAACCGCTTTCCTGGGCTCGCACATTTCTTCACAACACTCTCGATGCACTGCCACTGATTCCAGCCAGCAGTATGAACAGGGTCCAACAGCAGTCGGTTCTCGAATATTACCACAATATCTTCAACTACTATCTCCCTGTGGAGGGGTTCATCTTGAAGCTGGTAGAAATTGTTGTGCCCCCTGGTGATGCCACAATCCATTTTCTCCAGAAACCCAGCAACTCTTAGTTTCTTCCACTTGTTGAATGCACTGTAGTTGGAGTGCCCCATCCATTTAGCAAATTGCTTCAAGGTGAATTCCCTTTGCTTGAGGCTGATTGGGACTTTGCCTTCTGCAGCCCCCATGGCTGCAAATAATCACTGCCACCCCCTCCATCATAATCGCTGTAGGAAAGCTACGGTAATTGCGGTATGTCCCCAATCCCTGTGACATCAATCTTCAATTGTTCTACTGCTGGCAGGGATCTTCTCTTTGGGAACCTAATGAGGGGTCTCCCAGGTACACCGGAAAGAGGTTCTGGTGGAGTGGAGCTTGAAGTCATTGGCCAATTCCCATGACTGATTCCTGGTGGTCCTTGAGGAACTCAAGGTGGACAAGCAGATGATGGCCCTTTGGGCTGGGAACTGTTGAGGGGGGATCATTCGAGACCCACCATAGCCACCTTGATGCAGGTGATATCATTGCCACAGTGGCCCACAACTCAGGAAACTTAGGCTTAGGATGGAGCTAGGTTGCGAACTTCTTGTTAGGCTGAATGGAGAATGGTGGCAAAACTGTGCACTGTCTGGAAATGGCTCCAGTAATGGAGGATAACCACACTCAAGCAATGGATAAAACTAATTGATGTGTTTCCCAAATTGACTGTCTCTGATTGTAGGAGTGTGTGAACTGTTATTCGATGATTCCACACTGTTGGCAGGGTGTCATTGTGATCCAATTGGTCCACCTGGTGGAGCCGTATGCGCAGTGGTAGGTGGAGATTCATTCATTGACATGCTCTTTGAATCAAATATGAAGGTAAACGACTATAGAAGGGACATGTGATGTAGAATATATTGGAGTATGGGTGAGTATATTGCAGTTAGCAGTGACCTTTGGCCAAACGAAAAGCCTCTGATATATGTGTATGTTGTCAAGAACTGTGGAGTTTCACCACACCCTTGATCCATGAAACCTGGGTTAGAAAATGGTAACTTAATCACACCCAACCAGCCTTTCATTTTCATATGCTAGAATTCATATACCATGATGTTGGATGGATGTCATACAGTTGAATTACTTCAAAGGTCATAGAATGGATATGCTATGATATCTCCAGCAACCCAACAAGAACTAGATCCAGTGTCAAGGGTAGCATGACTAGGGATATTGTACATAAATTGGGTAAGTGCAACCTACAACCTCATTCTATAGGAGGCCTGTGATTCCAGCACAAACAGTGGTAGCTTGTCATAGAGCTCCTTGTGTAAACAACATTCGTCTCATTAGGATCCAAGTTCCAGTCAAGGATTGTTTCTGAATTAATCATTCTACCAGCCTATCAGTTCTTGATGATTATTGCATATGCATCCAACTAGCTTGGAAAGTCACTCATTCATTCTGTTAAGAGAATCTCAGTGTGCGATGTGGCTGTGAATGTGACACACTAACCTGAGGTAGCTCACTTTCACCCAAACATCCCTGAGGCTCTTAATTACCCCCTGAAGTATCATTTAGATTCATCCGACTATCTTTACACTGACCATTTCTCAAATATAGTTAACACTCACCAGAAACATATTGAATTCTGTATCTGCAAAAGACACTATCCATTAAGAATCAACTCCAGGCTCACTATCAAGAATATTACTCAATGTCAACAACAGAAGGGCTATTCGCTGATGGGATATTACCACCTGCAGGGTGGGATGGACTTGAGCTATTGTGGTTTGACTTCAGTAGGTGTACCTGAAAGGCCATCTGTTAGGGGGGTGCTTTCCTTTAAGTAGATATACATGAACACAGCCCGAGATACTATATCCTTCCTAAGCGTATCTGCAGGTGCAGTGTATTGGTAATCGATAAAGATTGAATACCCAAAAGGGACAAATGGTTATCGTTGTTTCCTATGCTTCTGGAAAAATGGTAACCATATCAAATCGAGGTGTCAAGCAATACTGGTAGTACATATAATCCCTTAAATCCTATAACCTTCCTAAAGATTCTTCATCTTCTAAAGCTTGGCTAATCTCTGCCTTTCGTTCTTAAGCTGTTTCCTTGTCTTGTGTGTAGGATTGATTCTCCCTTTTTGAGTTCGTCTCAACAGATCTGCTTGATGATGATTACTGATCAGTATCTAGTATTCTTCTGAATCAGATGGTCGCTGAATGTCTTGTGGCAGTGAAGAGATATTCCGATTGGTATTTCCCTTGATCACTTCCTGCAATTCATTGGAGTCTGAACTCTTCGAAAGAAACTTCTGATTATCGATAAGCTATTGAAATGCTGCAACTAATTGGACTAATGGTGCTATCAACCAGATCCACAGAGCAGCGAATGAATATTGTTGTTCTTTGAACATAATGAACAATTTCGCACAAGCCCACCGCGATATGTCAGCTTCGTTCTGAAAGGTAATGCTCATGTGGGGTGTGGGGCTGCCGCTACAAAAGCTAATAGCATTTATATAATTATGATAGATATAAGTATCATAAAAACGCAATACTATTTCAAGGTTGTCTTTGCTGGTACATTTTTCTGGGTGTTCGCTGCTAGAGCTTGGTCTTCTCATTGCCGGCACAATGTGATGCCTTTATAGTTGGACCTTTTGATCACACTTGACTTAGGAATCTTGTCTATGACATTATGATTGAATGATAGCTTATTATTGAGAACATCTTCAGTGACTCATTGTTAGTTGCCACACTTCCCTTTGGTTATTGTGTTCATGCATAAGTGGTTTCGACGCATTACACCCCCACTATGGGCCATCCTCATGTGATGATATCAAACACACATTCTGACAGATCATAACTTCAGCTTTCACATCTTGTTTCCCGTATTATTCAGTAGTTGTAACAGCTGCCGACACGTTGCCTGATATAGTGCATTTTCGCAATATATATCAATAGCTCTTGACTATAAATTGCCTCGCCTTAATCTGGGTATCTGGCATTGCTTCACAGATACAAACGGCAAACAACCAATAATCTGCCAACATAGATTATAACACGTCTACCTACTACAACTGACGAGTATGACGTTGCGATGCATACTAACTCAAACCAATGAGCAGGGTCGCTCCAGGCCTCCTATCTTCAGCCAATGCAATCAATCCCTCAAATACTGCATGCTTAGGTCTCGGCACTTCCGTAGACTGAGGAGCATGACAGGTTAACTCCTCATGAGTGAGTGATCAGGCCCATAAATCCCTACATACTTGCATAGTGCATTATCGCCTTCTACACACCTAATTCTGCGAAGTCTCAACATCACTGTGTGTTGCCCTGCTAGATAAGTTATTGTAGGTGTGGCCAATAATTGTGCGCACTGCTGAAGGTTTTTCACTTCCCAGTGATGGCAACATAACTGCTTCATCATATTTGAATCTGCTAGTGAGGATGTACCAATCACTGATTGATTGACATGCGGCTCAGGTGTAATCTCGCTAAAGACCACCTGACTGACAAACAAAGTGTTGCTCTCACAGATAGGTGTTTTGCAATTAATTATCTGCTGTCCAATCCACTTTTGGATCATTACCGCTGTTAAGGGACAACCCCAACACCATCGATTAGCTTGTCAACTACTGATTAATCCACACACAATGCACTACGTGCATCACCACCTGAAGGTACTCCTGCTGATGACACCATAAAACCCCAATCACCTGATTAGCCACATACCTCTGATCCAAGAAGGACAATGACTCTTAGAAAGGTTGTTGGAGTGGATAATTTGGGGGTCAAAGTGTATGGCAAATCAACTGGAGATTACATCATGTAATACAAATACCCAGAACGGTGGAATCCGTGGCATCACAGTCACTTTGCACTCGACTTCCGACAGAATCGGTTGTTCAGTTAGCAGACAAAAATGTCGACAGATCAACATCTGGGGTGTGGACTGCACCACTTGGAAATCGAATTGTTCCAAACAGCAGATATTATATGAAAGCACCTCTCTGACGTCTCTTTCTCCCTTGCCAATGATAGATGTATTGAAGATCATGTGGCATCTATTTGGAAAATTATACCAGAGGGACATATTCAAATGTATACCGTTCCTTTTGACCTGTTGTGCATTGCTGGGACACCGCAATTTTAAACTTGTGCACTTTACAGACTCCAAAAGGCAATGGACATTTTGTGACATGAGCATGTGCAAGGAGTGTTGCCATATGTAGGATCAAGTTGCTGTGGAAGTGACAATTGTGCCAGTGATTTGTGCATCTGATATGACTCACTTGACCAATATTTGGAGCAATCTGCATGCCTGGCAGCTGGGATAGGTAATATATGAAATGATGTCCACTGCACACCTGAACTGCCAATGTTGATTCTTGTTGGGCAGATCCCGTGTTGCCTGAAAATTGACAAACATTCGGACAAGTCTTCATATAATGCAGTGAGACCTATCCTGTAATCCCACAGGAATTGTCTCATAACCCATCTTGGCTTAAAATTGGATTGTGCTGATGGATTCCAGAGATAGTGTTATCCTCTTTTGGCTTCCCAGGTTGGGGATTATCCAGAACAAGTGATTACAATTCAAGTCTCATATGGCTCTTGCCCAATGTGTGAAATTTCTATAGGTGCACAGATGGGGTGTTCAATCTGTTAACAACTTGAGAACTCTGGAGATCACCAAGTTTACTCCAACCTTCAGGAGGAATCAAATATTCATGTTTTGCAGCCTTTAAGTGTTCACCCAATCAGAAACCAGTTCTCACAATACCCTCTCTCAAATGTTGACCGGCTTTGCCACTCTCATGAATTGGATTTGCTTTGTCTGCAATCAGTTAAAGACATGTTGCACTCACTTCTCAAATACCTCAAAGCTAGAAATGTCAGCAATCAAGTTGACAATCAATTCACATTGGTACTTGAATATCCATTCCTGCTGCGCTGATCATAACTCTTCAATGGATTGAGAAGTGGCTCCTAGCAGGGAAATGAGATCCAGGACATGATCAGAACACTGGCTGGGAATTGCACTCCAAATCTTGCCGGCTCACCAGATGAGGGGAAAACTGCAGTGTACAATACCTCTGATGAAATCATGATGGGAGCAGTTAGGGCATTGCATCAATTATCTCTAATTGTTAGCCAACACAACCACTCCAATCTATACCTCACAGCACGAGACGACATACCTAGTAGTTCCCACCTGTAGAAGAGTTTTTGGAGAATAACACATGTTGAAGTCTGAGAATGGAATTGTGAATAAGCAGTTGGCAAGAGAAGCGGATAGTTTCTGAGGACACAAGATTGATATACTCTGTGCGATAATTGATGGTGAGGTGGACAGGGCCAAAAACGTTACTACTACAAAATAATGCTAATTTCAGGTGCCCCTGAATTGAGCCCAACAAGCAGTAACTAAATAATGTGATACTGATCAACAGAAGGCAACAGAGTGATTTGAACAGAATATCTGTCAGGTGATACCAGGTAAACAAAATGGTTTCAATAAATGTTGCCAACAGCATGGGCGACAACAATCTCAGGAAGTGGAGGCTGAGGGGTCTGGGACCAACAGTATATTCCCGAGATGACTTGTTCAAAGGAAGACTGTTGTAGCAAAAAAGCAATCCTGAGTGCCAAACATGACCCACAAGAAGCGTATGGAGTTTCGGATGCTACTATCTGATGCCAAGACCGAAGATGCCACCTGGAGTATCACTGCTACACACCACATTCGGCATCAGCTGGAGAGTGAGATTTCTTGTATAACATTGAATGTGTTGATGCAGCTTAGGAAGGAATGCTCCATTCACTTAGTCAAGTATACCACTTGCTGAGAGGCATTCAGCATATAGGAGCTGTGCATAACCAACGAACGGCACAAAATACATTTTGGTTATCCAATAATGCATGCGATGAGTTCTTTATCAGAGTGAATTTGGGGAATGGGTTCTAGTGACAGTTTTGTCACAGATATTTCTGAATGGCTAGATATTTGCAATGGGATAGAGAAATATTGATGTACCACTAAAGTCAGTTAGAATGGACAGATGTTCAAGGATATTGAGTGGGTAACCCGTCTTGACTAGATGGAGGAGACACTGTCCTCTCTCGCCCTTACAGACTGGAATGATGCTGACATGGGAAAGGTTCTCAACCTACTATCCGCTAATGATACACAGTGAAACAGAACCAGGGCCCAACATTTGTGCCTTCAGCATTGTCTGAAACAGCCATTCTTCCTTCTCATAATACAATAGGTACATCATTAGACAGGCACTCATGTTGGCAGAATGTGCAGACGTATTGTATAAACTTCACACAGAAATGCAGTAGCAGATTTCAGAATACCTATATCTGGATAGCAATTCCATGCACAAACAGAAGCAGGCTGGGGACATAAAGTTGGTAGACAGGTGCTAGAATATGATTCGAATGTAGTCACAGACAGAATCTTGATTCATCTTAAGAACACTCTGTTGAACTATCACCAACCATTTCGCAGCCCAATATCTGTTGAATGTCTGGGACCTCATTCCAAGGCAGATTATACCAATGCCAGACAAGAGATGATGCATAAATCTCATAACATCTGGGTCCAATATATGGAAGGTGACCACGATATCACCTTTCAATGCCTAGTTCCATCTTTTTGCATTGTATACTTCCGCTGGACTTCTAGCAATCAGATTCTGCAATTTCAGAAATGTCTGCCGGCCAGACACACGATATCGGCCTATTTCACGTCACACAAGAAGCCCCAACAATGGGTAATACATCATCAAGCTTAAGATCATGTGGTGGTGATTGCAACCATGTACAAAGATGCACATGGTTGGGCTGATTGTGTTGGCGGGTTCATCTGGGTAGTCGCACAGACTAATAAGATATGTATTGTACCCATCGAAGCAATTGTTACACCATCATATTTGGTGCACGCCAGTGCTGCATCAGATGGAATTGAAAGCAGATAGCTTGTAAGCAATCCTGTGGAGTTAGATTCCTCCTGGACTGTATATATGCCAGAACGCCTTAAACAAGGTGTGAAGGAGTAAGATAGTTTATCCAATTTGCCTATTTGATATTGACAGTATATTAATCACTTGTGGAGACTTCGGCTTCAGCTTCAAGGTGGTGTGGAGTAGTCTTAGGGATGCAGCCAATACGACAAATATCTCCAAAATATGCACATTTGACTCATTTCATTTTGGCACATTTTGAAGATAACTACAAACTTTTCAGCATAGTCTTGTATGCTATTCGATTAGTTTTGAAGCATTGATCAGTGCAGGACGAGTACCCTCAGAGTACCTGAGAGCACATTGCATGGTATTCAGACTATCTGGGAGCATCTAGGAGCTTCTGAAATGATCGGTGTGGCCGTTCAGACTTGCTGAGTTATTCTGGTATGACTTCCAAACCATTTTGCATTTTGCTGTTGTAAGACACTGATGTTCAAATTTGTTGTTGATTGAATTTGAAACACTGTTCCTTAGTGTACTTTTATTGTCATGATTGAGGACCTCCTCCCCATCCACTTGCTCCTGGAACACCCTTGGATTGTTCTCTGTTTCCTGATCATACTCAATGTTCTCCGTTCTTCACCCTGGGGTATGTTCTGTGGATGGGATTATAATCTGGTTCTGCCGACATTCATTGCGATGTTAAGTATTTCACCAAGACACATTGGAATGAATATATATGTCTGGAATATAATCAAATCTAATGTTTCAATCAGAACTTACATCAATGCTACCACCAAATTCTTCCCCATTGTTCTCCTTATGTTGCACTCTGTCATTCTCCTCCCAACGTTCCAAAATCTATGAACAATGAATAGCAGTTGTCTGTAACTCTCTAAAACATAAGTTGGAGGGATTACCTTGCCCGGTCTTATTATGTTCTCCACATTCTCCTTCTCTTTAGTTACCCTCATTTCTACCAAAAGTATCATCAATTTGTTTCCCTGGTTCAGCATAAAATTATCTAAATGGCAACCGAACTATGAGATCAATTCATATTAGGAATCATTCATTAGTTGCAAGGGGTTATATATATCCATATACTCTTCGTCCAATCATTCTTACTTCAAGGTGCACCTGAATGGTGGCTGTATAATATATGGTTCTTTCTGACCTCTGTTGGTTTCGATAGAATCAATCAATCAACTCCTACCATTGCCTCACATCGGCATACAAGACTTGGAGATGTTTGGGATGTGCACTGGCATTATCAGGCACTGAGCAAACTATATCCATGGAAGTTGAATTTGGTAAGTCTGGGAGGTGACTTATTGCATTGTTGCGGGTGCACTCTGCCAATTCTCAGGCTGGTTGTATATTGCCATTCCTTTCTTTCTTCCTCGACCCCAGAACCTGGCTTGGAGAAATCTTCAAAATAATTTTATCCACTCCCTCCGAATGCAGTCAGCAGGATGAAAATATTCCAAAGCAATGCAGCTGTTGAATGTAGTGAAAAACATTCGAACCACTGTGTTCCAGTACAGAGGTTCTTCCCAAAGCTGCTATACCTGATTCTGACCCTGGATAATGCCCTGACACTTTTTTCGAGAAGCCCAGCCACCCATACTGGTTTCCACTTGTTATACATACGGTAGTTGGGCTGCCCAATTCTGATTGCAAATTGCATCAAGGAGAATCTGGTGTGTTTCAGGCTGCTTCAGGCTGTACCACGTGTACCACCCCAGTCCGATGAGTCATTGGTCTTATCAGTGGCATGATATTGATTATAGGAACAGTCTGTGTGAATGGTGAAGTCAGTCAGCACTGCAACATCACTTATCCGAGATTCCGAAACCAGCTCGAATCGTTGTGTTGGGAGGTTTTGGGGGGGTCTGCCAAGTGCCATGGATGGAAGTTCTGGTGGCCTAAAGATACAAGATATCAGCCACATGACTGGACTAGGCCCAGGCATTAGTGGAGACAATCGAGATGGATGATTAGATGATGGCCCTCGACCTGGCAGCTCTGGCAGTGGGATCAATTGAGGTCAACCATCCATCCCTTGGGGGATTTCATATCCTTGCCACGGCGGACGATTACTCATAATACATCGACTTTGAATGGCGCTTGGTTGCCAACCAGATGTCATGTTCAATAGAGAATGGTAGTAGCACTGAGAGGCACCTAGATACAGTTGCAGCGATAGAGAGTAACTATACCCATGCAGCCAATAGAATTGATAGGTGCATTTCCCAAAAGAACTGTCTTTGCTATGGACATTCCCAGGACTATTATGTGATGATACCAATATGTTGTCAGGGCATTTTTCAATGGATAATAGGCCACCAGGTGGACACCATATTCATTATGTGTAGTGGACATCCGGTTGTCGAGATACCCTGAGAAGAAATGATTGTGGTAATCTGACTACAGACGTGTTATGTGATGTAGAATACAGTGTGAGTATTGTTGTGTTTGTTGAAGGTAGCAGTGACATTCTGTGGGAAAAATGCCTTTGATATCTGATTCCGTTGTTAGAAACTGTGGTGTTCACTGCACCTTCAATCCAAGCAAGCCAGCTTGTAAAAAAGAAATAATAATTGCACACAACCCATCTTACATTGTTGTATGGTATAATCAGTGAAGCAGAATCTTAGATGGAATCTCACCTTTGTACTGTTCATGGCTATAAAGGTCATAGAAGTGAGGTGAAATGATATCTCTAAGAACAGAACAAGAATTAAATTAAGTTTCAAGGTTAGCATGACTAGGATGTTACACATAACATGTGTATGAACAACATCCAACATCATTCAATAGGAGCCCTGTGAGTCATACCCAAACAGTATGTGCTTCTTATTGAGCTCCTTCTGGATACTTTGGGGTTCTCCTGATGATCCCCCCACTTGTCACGGATCGTTACTGAAGCAAACATCCTACAAGACATTCAGTTCTGGATGATGATTAGACCGGCAAATAGCAAGCTAGGAGCTCACCTATTCATTGTATTAAGACAATACACCTTCACTATCAGCTGCTCACAGCACCAAGTGTAGGTATAACTCACTGTGCTGTATGCTCATGAACGTGATCACAGCAGTACCTGATGAAGTTCATTACAGTTGATTGCAGTTGATAACAAATATGACCCTGTCTGCTGTGCTAACAATTTTCAGCAGATGTTGTGTATGAGCATTGTGCAAAATATGATAATTATATCCTAGTTTATAAATAAAACTGATTATAACATGACTGTGTTCAACCCCTCACCAGCACTTGGTGGGGTGCAATGCGGTTGTGAAAGTGATATGCTGACTCCGGTATGTTTGCTTTCAAACAAATATCCTTAAGCCTCCAATCCAGAAACAACACCATCACACCCTAAAGATTTCACCAGATTGGTGTGAATACATACACCAACCATTGCTTCAGTATGGTCACCACTTGCTGCGAACATATTCAATACTTTATCTGCAAAGATGTTATTCTCTGAGAACTGACTACAGGCTCACTATCTACTATATAATCCAATATCTATGAATGAAGGGCAAGTACCTGGCAGGATATTGCCACCAGTGGGCAGGGGATGACCTAAGCGATGATAGTGTAACATCAGTAGATGCATTTGAATATCCATCAACAAGCTATTCATATTCATCTAATGATCAACGTATGGAATATGTACCTCGGGCACCAAGCCCTGATGATGCTCCTGATGAAGAAACAATAGTTCCCCAGAAGCCAGGTCCAATATGTACCCCTGTTTGAACAAAGGCAAATCTTCACTGGAAGGTAATTTGAAGGGACAATGTGGGTGGGAAAGTGTATGGTAAAATGACTAGATTGCACAACAAGCATTACCAGTACTCAGACCCATGGAATCCATGGCATCCATTTTTTTCCGCATATGACTTCCAACAAGCTCCATCATTAAGCCAGCAAACCAATTTGTAAATTGATCACCATCTGCGACATGGACTGCTCAACATCAGCAAAATATACAATGGTTTGGAAGTTATAACTGAAAAACTCAGCAACTCTAAACGGCCACACAAATCCTTCCAGATGCTTCTAGATGCTCCCAGATGGGGTGAATGCAAAGTGATGTGTTCTCAGGTACATGGAGACTACTTCACCGGTACTCCTCGATGCTCCCGAAGTTGTGGAAATTAGTACAGAAATACCCCGAAGCATGTCAAGTTGTCTTCAAAATGCTACCCAATCAAACTATTGGGATGTGCAAATTTGGGAGCGATTGGAAGTATTGGCCAGGGCTCCAAGACAACACCAGTGCATCTCGGACCTGGAGCCATACCCTCCGGGAGTGATTATTATATTGTTCATATTAAATAGTACAATGCAATTCAATATCTCCCTCCTGCACCCCTCGATTCAGACATTGTAGCTTAATATACAGTCCAGTAGGTATCCAAATCTACGTGATTATTTGCAAGCCATACGCTATCGATTCTATTCGATGCAGCATTCTCTCGCACCTAATGTGCAGGTCCAACAATGGCTCTGACGTGTATGATATGTATCATATCAGCCTGTTTGACATTCAGGCTGAACCCATCAACACAATCGGCCCAACCATGCGGTTCTTTGTACATTGTTGGAATCACCACCGCATCTTCTTGAGCTTGAGCACGCAATATCGATTCTTGGTTTTTCTTACACTGCTTAGACAAGGTCCACATGATTCTTCCTGCGGGCAGGCTCTTCTGAAATTGGTTGATGTGATTTGGTGGAGTCTGGGTAAACTATCATGCAGAAAAGGATGGAACTCGGCCTTGGAAAGTGTTATCGAGGTCACTTTCTATATATTGAACCCAGATGTTATGAGATTCAGGCAGGATCCCTTGGTTGGCATTGGTATATTATACCTTGCAATCAAGTCCCAGATGCTCAACAGATGAAGGGCAGTGAAATGAGTGATTGTAGAACAACAGCCCATTCTGAAATTTAATAAATATGTTGTCCATCAGTACATTCTGATCATATCTGAGCACCAGTCCACTAACTTTGTGTCCCTAGTTCTATTCAATTTGTCCACGGAATAGCTGTCCAAAGTTGGCAATTTGGAAACCTTCAGAGGCATCTCTGAGTGTTGTTAGTTTGATACTTCTGCACACTCTGTGGACATGAGTCTATGCCAAATGATGTATCTGTGATGACATGTGGCAGAAAAATGGCTCTTCCTAATAATGCCGGTGAGGAAAAACATGGTCTGGGAGCATTATGCTGTATATTAGCAGCAGAGAGTTGGTTGAAAACTTCTGCAGAGTCAATATCATACCAGCCTTGCAGGGCAAGATACAACAATGTCTCCTCCATAAAGTCAAGTCTGGTACACCAGTCATTGTGCTTGAGCGTCTGTCAAATGTCACTGACCATGCTGGTAGCTGATTACCCCTCTTTCAAATTGCAGACATATAGCTGTTCAGAAATAACTGTGGTGAAATTGTTGCCAGAACCTGTTCGCTGAATTAAATCCGATATATGGCTCACATGATGCATCTTTCGATATTCGAAATGGAGTACTTGCTGTTTGCTGGTTTTCTAGAGCCCCCGAATGCCAAATGCCGGCCACCAACATCCAAACTCAATCATGTGGATGGAGGATTCCTTCTTTAACCGCATCTCCTCATTCCATGTGATACCCTAAATCTATCTCTCCAGCTCATTCACAACATGGTCAGTATCGGCGATGCTGCAGGTGGTGTTAGCAATGGTTCGGGACTGTCGCTTCGGGTCCGGGTCCGGGTCAGAACCGACCCAGCGCCAATTTGGCAGTCCGGGTTGTCAATAAGCCCGAACCGTCCATTCGGGTACGGTTCCATAGAACACTCCCTACCCATCTGAATTGGTCGAGTACTCAGCAGGTTGTTCAGCGAGTTCATCTGAAAATACATATAATGTGATTCCCTTTGCCGTTTGATTATAGTTCTCAATCAAAATCGATTATTTGACATCCAGGAATCACATTTTGCATGTTTTGCAGGTTGCGATATCGACAATATTTGAATTCATGTTTTTCCTTTAATAATTTGTATTTTTGACCTTGGAGGAGGTCAATAGTGCAATTATAAGCTCAAATATCCATGCGACGCCTTCATTACCCAATATGCATCACCAGAAATTGATGGGTCTCAGTTGATGCTAGGTTGTCAGTCATTCTCAGAATGGGGCTGTGACCATATCACATTCTCTTTTGAGTACCATGGCTGCCTATACGTTTGTTACGGATAACAGTGAGCAAAACACTTACCAATTACCTTATTTATAAGACCAAAAATCTTTGAGGCTCCATTCACGCTCATTTTCAGAATGGGGAACTGAACGTGTCGCTTGCTATTTTGCTGATAAAGGCTGCCCATATGTTGGTTACACATAACGGCAAGGATATCCCGTTCCAATTACCATACTTACATTACCGAAAAGCATTGACGCTCTGTTGACGATCAGTTTAAGATGGTAGCAAAATTGACAATGACCATATTGAAAATAAACGCGGCCAAACTTCGATTATGGGTAAATGCCGTAGCACAACCCTTGGATTATACAAGATGCAATGCCCAAGATTGTCAATGCTCTGCTGTGGCTCTGTTGACGCTCATTGTTAGGTGTAGTGATATCGACTCTAACCATATTTCCCAAACAGGTGGCCAATACTTCGATCATGAATAAATGCCATAGCACAACCCTTGGATTACACAATATGCAACACCCAAAATCGTTGACAGTCTGATGACACTCTGTTGACGCTGTGTTGACGCTCTGTTGACGCTCTGTTGACGCTCTGTTGACGCTCTGTTGACGCTCTGTTGACGCTCTGTTGACGCTCTGTTGACGCTCTGTTGACGCTCTGTTGAC